>Ga0208882_1000009_pt1 | contig 189068 bp, 128 predicted proteins | sample LakWasMet14_LOW5_2_FD_183862 | JGI IMG/M metagenome (GOLD analysis project Ga0208882, IMG submission 183862) | Freshwater sediment methanotrophic microbial communities from Lake Washington under simulated oxygen tension - Sediment Metagenome... | ecosystem: Environmental > Aquatic > Freshwater...
GCCTCCGACCAGCACCTGCGCTCCAAATTGCAGAAAGACCGATCCTGGCTGCTCGCCTCGATAGTCGAGCACGTACGCCTGGCGCGCGATCTCGGCTTCGAGGGCGGGGTCCCACCAAAGGTGATAAACATCGGCGGCGACGCCAACGAAGGGGGACTTGAGCGCTTCGACCATGTCGTTGGCCTGGCCCAGGGTGTTCACGGCGGAACGATTGTCGGCGTACATCGGGTGGAGCGGCTCGATGGCGAGCTTCACGCCGGTCGCCTGGCAGTCGGGGAGGAGGGCGGCGATGCCGTCCTGGATCTGCTTGCGCGACTCGGTGAGCGGCTGGCCGGGGACGGCGCCGCAGACGAGCACGATGAGCGGCGCGCCGAGCGCGTGGGCCTCGGCGATGGCCTTGCGGTTGTCATCCAGGGCCTTGGTGCGATCGGCGGCGGTGACGGCGGGAAAGAAGCCACCACGGCAGAGCGAGACGATGGACAGACCGTGGTCGCGGAGCAGCTGGCCGGTTTTCGCGATGTCGCGGCCGGCGAGAGTGTCACGCCAGACGGTGATGCCCTTCACGCCCGCGGCGGCGAACTTGGCGGCAGACGTCTCGATCGCCCACGGCTTGGTGGTGATGGTGTGGATGCAGAGGCGGGAGAGATCAGGGAGTAGAGAGGAGGGTTTCATTTTTGACCACGGATTGCTCGGATGAACACGGATGGATTAACCACAGAAAACACGGAACACACGGAAAGGACCGGATTTCACAGAAGGAAACAGAGGTAGCAGAGAAGATTGATCGCAGTGCTCTCCGCTGGCTCCTGTGAAAAGGTTGGGTTCATTTGTGGTGTCGAGGGGAAGGGTGGAGCGGGGAGGGTTTAGGGGTTAGGTGATTCGTTATTGGCTGAGGGCTATTGGGTCGGACCGAAGAACGAATAACCAGGAACTGATAACCAAGGCGTCAGCCTTTCAGGCAGCCGAAGAAGGTGTAGTCCTTCTCGCCCTTGATGAGGCGTTGGAGGGTGAGGGCGGCTTCGCGGATGTGGTAGTCGCCCCACATGCAGGCTTCGCCGCACGGGACCTTCTGGCCGGGCGGGATGTAATCCCAGCCGTTCGGGCGGTGATAGACGGAGTGGAGGAGGAGACCCTGGTGCTTCGGGTCGGTGCCAAGGTAGGCGTCGCTGAGGAGCGTGCGCATCGTGGTGAGGCCGGCCTGCCAGTATTTTTTCCCTTCGGGCGTGTTTTCGCCGAGGTAACGACCGAGGCGGAGCAGGCCCTGCACGCCGATGGCGGCGGCGGAACTGTCCACGGGCTCGTGGTCGTTGAAGATCTCGGCGTTGCGGGCGCGCCAGTCACCGAGCTTGTGCAGGTTGGGCGCGCCGCCGTCCCAGTAGGGAATGCCGTCGAGGGCGGTGTTGGCGATGTACCAGTCGCAGGTGGCTTTGGCGCCCTTGAGGAGGAGGGCTTCCCATTTGGCGCGTCCGCCGAGCGGGGCGAGGTCGGCGTCGGAGAGGGTCTTGAGGAATTCGAGTTCCTCGGCGAAGCCGATCATGGCCCAGGAGAGACCGCGGGTCCAGGTGGTGAAACCGGAGAAACCCTGCTGGGAGTTGGGGCAGCGGAAGCGTCCGTCGTTGCGATTGAAGATCGCCTCGTGCGTGGTGCGGCCGCGCTCGGCAGGGATGTCGTAGCCGTCGCGACCCTCGCCGTAGTAGATGGAGTACTTGGCCGTGGCCTCGATGTGCTGCAGGCCGCGCTCGAGGAGGGAGTGGGCGGCATCGTTCTCGCCCATGAGGCGGTGACCGAGCTGGTGCGCGACCATCAAAATGCGGACGGAGCGGATGGTGTCGACGAAGAGGGAGTGTGGTCCGTTGAAGGAGTAGATGTAGCCGCCCCCGCCGTGGATCGTGGACCAGCGGGCGGCCTGGACGGCGCCGGAGGCCTTGATCGCCATCTCGCAGAAGTCGATCTGGTTGGCGGGAAGCTTGCCCTCGCGTTGGAGGCGCAGCCAGTTGCCGTAGGTGGAGAGGTTGTTGAAGCCGTGATCGTGCACGCCGACGTGCGAAACGTGCGAGGCCATGCGTTCGACGGTGAGCTTGGCCGCGGCATCGGCGAAGCGCTGCTCGCCGGTGGCGTCAAATTGCAGGAAACCGGAGCCGTAGTTGAAGCCCTCGGTCCACTCGGTCCAGCCGCGCGCGGTGTATTGTCCGGCAACGGTGAAGACGGGCGAGCCCTTGAGCGGGTCGTAATTCTTGAAGATCAGGTCGATTTTTTGGCCGGAGAGCTGCCAGAATTTCTGGAGCGCGGGCGTGAGGGCGGAGGCTTGCAGTTGGTCGTCAATTTTCATGGGGCGGAAATCAGGTTTTTTTCACAGAGGAAGAGGAGGGGTCACAGAGAGCACAGAGAAGTGATTGGGTTTGGGCTCATGCAGGCTCTGTGTTCACTCCGTGTGCTCAGTGGCGAGGATGGGGTTGGCTGCTCAGTAGCGTTTGTCTTTGCGGAGGTGCAAAATCACGAACGCGGAGTCGGCGAGGGTTTCGTAGGTGTGTTGTTGGATGGCGTCGAACTGGATGCTTTCGCCGGCACCCAGTTCGACAGTCTCGTGGGGGAGCGCGACCCGGAGGCGGCCGGTGGTGACCCAGCAGACCTCGGTGTCGTCGTGATGAATCTCAGGCCGGTTGACGCGGGCACCGGCCGGCGCGGAACCGAGATGGGCGACGACGTTGGCGTACTTGACCTGCCGAAAACTGAAGTCGCCCGAGCGGTAGGTTTTCTCGGCGGTGCGGTGCACGAGCTCGGACTCACACAGCGCGAGCAGATCGGTGGCACTCAGGCCGAAGGCGCGGGCGAGGCGATAAAGGGTGTCGAGCTCGGCGGACTGCTGGTTGCGTTCGAGCTTGGAGATGACGCCCACGGAGACGCCCGAGGCCTCGGAGAGTGCGGCCAAAGTAAGCTCATGCTGCTCGCGAAGGGTGCGCAGCACGGAGAAGTCGAACTTGGGGGCAACGGGGGTCATGTTTCTTAGACGGACAAAAACAGCCTAAATATGTTCGTCAACGAAAAAGTAGTTTTTGGGGTCAAACCCCAAGAGCAACCTTCTTGGAGGGCTGTCTCCTGACCAGCTGCGGTCGGCCGGGAGGCCGACCCTCTAGGGCAATCAGCTACACGCCACGACCAGTCGGGCTTGAGGTAGGGGCCGTTGCCCTCAACGGCCTTAGGGGGGCAGGGCGGTTGAGGGCAACCGCCCCTACCGTCGAAGGCAGACGGCAAGAGCAAATCATGAATGCGCGGGCATCCTTCGTGGACACCTACAGGCGCCGCCGAACGGCGCCTCTACAAAAGGCAGGAGAGCCTTAGCAGCTGCCGGGCTGGCCGTAGTAGGCGCCGGGGCCGTGCTTCCGCTTGAAATGCTTCTTCAGGAGCTCGGGCTCGATGGTCTTCAGCTTTGGATCGAGGGACAGCGACATCAGCGCCATGTGCGCGATGCACTCAACGGCGACGGCGACCTCGACGGCCTTGGCGACCGACTTGCCCCAGGTAAACGGGGCGTGACGGTTCACGAGGACGGCGGGAAAATCGGCCGGGTCCAGTTTGCTGCGCAGGAAGCGCTCGACGATGACGTTGCCGGTGGCCCACTCGTATTCGCCGCCGCTGATTTCCTTCACGGTCATCTTACGCGTGACCGGGATGTTGCCGTTGAAGTAGTCCGCGTGCGTCGTGCCGAAGATCGGGATCTCGCGGCCGGCCTGGGCGAAGGCCGTGGCGTGCGAGCTGTGCGTGTGGACTACGCCGCCGATGTCCGCGAAGGCCAGGAAGAGCCGGCGATGAGTCGGTGTGTCGGAGGACGGGTTGAGCTTTCCTTCGACCTTTTTCCCCTCGAGGTCGATGAGAACCATGTCGGCGGGCTTCAGGTCAGCGTAGGCCACCCCGCTGGGCTTGATCGCGAAAATGCCCTTGGCGCGGTCGATGGCGCTGGCGTTGCCAAAGGTGAGATTGATCAGCCCGTGCTTTGGCAGGGCGATGTTGGCCTCGTAGGCCTCGCGTTTAAGCTCGTTGAGCACGTTTAAGTCCTAAGTTTAAGTTGAAGAAATGCAGGAAGGGAAAGCGAAGGCTTCAACTTCAACTTTCCCCTTAGACCGGCAACAGCGCCGTTAGGCGCGGAAGCCTCCGCTCAGGTGGTAGTACACCTCGTTGTTGCGGAGGTCCTGTTTGAGCTGGCCGAGGGTGGTGTCCGCGTTGATGAGGACGGTCTCGATGCCGGCGATGGTGGCGAAGTCCTCAAGCATCTCGCTCGTGACGACGTAGCTGTAGCCGGTATGATGCGCGCCACCGGCGTAGATCCACGCCGCGCAGGCGGTCTTGAAGTCGGGCTTGCACTCCCAGACGGCGCGGGCGACGGGGAGCTTGGGCAGCTTCGGGGTCTTGACGGCCGTGACTTCGTTGATGATGAGACGGAAACGGTTGCCGAGATCGACGAGCGAGGCGTTGAGGGCGTCGCCCTTCGGGGCGTCGAACACGAGGCGGACCGGATCCTCCTTGCCGCCGATGCCAAGCGGGTGGATCTCCACGGCGGGCTTGCCCTGCGCGATCGACGGGCAGATCTCCAACATGTGTGAGCCCAGGACCTGGTGGCCCTTCGGGGACATGTGGTAGGTGTAATCCTCCATGAACGACGTCTGCTTGCCGCCAGCCATGACCTTCATGGCACGGACGAGGGTTGCGGTCTTCCAGTCGCCCTCGCCGCCGAAGCCGTAACCCATGCCCATCAGGCGCTGCGTGGCCATGCCGGGCAGCTGGCGCAGACCGTGCAGGTCCTCGAAGGTGTCAGTGAAGCCCTTGTAGCCGCCGGCCTCGAGGAAGGCGGCCATGCCGAGCTCGAGGCGCGCGCTGTAACGGAGCTCCTGATGGCGTTTGCCGCCTTTCTTCAGGGCCGAGACAACCTTGTAGGTTTTTTCGTAGTCGGCGCAGAGGTCGGTGATGTCGGTGTCCTTGACCGCATCGACGACGGCGACGAGATCGCCGACGCCGTGGGTGTTAACGGCGAAACCGAATTTCATCTCCGTGGCGACCTTGTCGCCCTCGGTGACGGCGACCTGGCGCATGTTGTCGCCGAAGCGGACGAACTTCGCGCCCTGCCAGTCATGCCAGGCGCGGGCGGCGCGCTGCCAAGCGGCGATGCGCTCATGGACTTCGGGGTCGGTCCAGTGACCGACGACGACCTTGCGGCCGAGGCGCATGCGCGTGTGGATGAACCCGGCCTCGCGGTCGCCGTGGGCGGCCTGGTTGAGGTTCATGAAATCCATGTCGATCGTCTTCCACGGCAGGTCGCGGTTGAACTGCGTGTGCAGGTGGAGGAAGGGCTTCTTCAGCAGACCGAGACCGCGGATCCACATCTTCGACGGTGAGAACGTGTGCATCCAGAGCACGAGCCCGGCGCAGTTGGCGTCGTTGTTGGCGGCGAGCATCACGTTGGTGATCTCGTCGGGCGTGGTGAGGAGGGCCTTGAAGACGGTCTTCAGCGGCAGCTTTTTCGAGGCGCCGAGGGCGTCGGCGACGACCTTGGCGTTGGCGGCCACCTGCTTGAGCGGACCGGGGCCATAAAGGTGCTGCGAACCGCAGACGAACCAGATTTCAGGGGAGGCGAGGAGTTTCATGGGAAGGAGGAGAGGTGAGTGGCGAGTAGTGAGCAGGGTAGGGCCAGTCTTTGACTGGCCGGGACCGGTCGGAGACCGGTCCTACCGCACGGTTTCCTTGATCGTGAGCAGTTCTTTCATCACCCCGCCAAGGTCGGCGGAGGGGCCGCGGCCGCCGAAGCTGTCGTGAAGCTGGCGGTAGAGGGCGTAGAGCTGGTTGTAGGTTTTCTGCGCCGCAGCCTTGGGCTTGTAGGCGACCTTTTTGAGGGACGTCATCTTCTCTTGTGCGGTCGGGAAATCCGGGTGGGCGCCGGCGAGGACGGCGGCGCTCACGGCCGAGCCGAGGGCGCAGGCTTGGGAGGATCCGGCGACGAGCATCGTGCAGCCGGTGATGTCGGCGTAGATCTGCATCAGCAGCGGATTCTTCTCGGCGATGCCGCCGGCGCAGACGACGCGGTCGATGGGCACGCCGTATTCCTTGAAGCGTTCGATGATGGCGCGGGCGCCGAAGGCCGTGGCCTCGATGAGCGCGCGGTAGATCTCCGCCGGGGTGGTGTAGAGCGTCTGGCCGACGAGCAGACCGGTCAGGCGCTGGTCGACCAGCACGGTGCGGTTGCCGTTGTTCCAATCGAGCGCGAGCAGGCCGCTCTGGCCGGGCTTCAGCTTGGCGGCGTCGGCGGTGAGTTTGGCGTGGAGTTTCGCGTCACCGAGCACGCCCTCGACGTACCACTTGAAAATATCACCGACCGCGCTCTGCCCGGCCTCAAGGCCGTAGAAGCCCGGGAGGATGGCGCCCTTGACGATGCCGCAGATGCCGGGGATGTCAGGCACGGCCTTGCTGGCGGAAACGACGCCGCAGTCGCAGGTGGAGGTGCCGATGACCTTGACGAGGGTGCCTTCGGCGACTCCGCAGCCGATGGCGCCGTAATGCACGTCGAATTCGCCGATCGCTATCGGGATGCCGGCGGGCAGGCCAAGCGTCTTCGCCCATTCGGGCGAGAGGTTGCCCGCGGATTGGCTGGCGTCATGGGCTTTCTCGTAGAGGCGGTCGCGCAGGTCCGCGAGGCGCGGGTCGAGCAGGGCGAGGAATTCCTTGTCCGGCAGGCCGCCCCAGTCCTCGGCGTAGAGGGCCTTGTGGCCCGCGGCGCAGACGCCGCGCTGGACGGCGCGCGGATCGGTCACGCCGGCGAGCACGGCGGGAATCCAGTCGCAGAGTTCCACCCAGGAGTAGGCGGCGGCGAAGACTTTGGGCGCGGTGTTGGCGCAGTGCCAGAGCTTGGCCCAGAACCATTCGGAAGAGTAGGTGTTGCCGCACTTGGCGATGTATTGCGGGCGGTGTTGCGCGGCGAGGGCGGTGATCTGGGCGGCTTCGCGCCAGCTGGTGTGATCCTTCCAGAGCCAGCATTGGGCCGCGAGATTCGCGGCCCATTTCTTGTCGGCGGCGAGGGCGCGATTCGACGCGTCGACCGGGATCGGGCTGGAACCGGTGGTGTCGACCCCGAGGCCGATGACCTTGTCGGCGGAAAAGCCGGGCTGTTTCTTGGCCTGGGCGAGGGCTCCCTTGACGGCCTTTTGCAGACCGAAAAGATAGTCGCCCGGATGCTGACGCGCGACGTTGTGATCGCGCGGGTCGAGCAGGACACCCTGCGTGCCGCTGGGGTAGTTGACGATGCAGGTGCCGAATTCCTTGCCGTCCTTGCAGCGTACCACGAGGCCGCGGACGGAGTTGGTGCCGTAATCAATGCCGAGTGTGAACATGGGGTTGGAGGAAAGTTTGTAGATACACCGGAAAGGGGGGTCAACCAAGGGAAAGGCATGACCGTAATGTGGCCAAAACCAGCCCGGGGTCGGCTGGTGCGGTCACGACTTACTTGACGGTTCGATGAATTGGCGGGAAACAGGGGGACTGCTGCCATGGCCCGCCCCACGCTCAACGACATCGCCCGTCAGGTCGGCTATTCCAAGAATACCGTCTCACTCGCCCTGCGGGGTGACCGGCAGATCCCCGAGTCCACCCGCGAGCGCATCCGCAAGGCCGCGGCGAAGCTTGGCTACCGGCCGAACGCGGTGGTCTCGCAGTTGATGGCGCAACTCCGGTCCAGCCGGACGGCACGCCTGCAGGCGAAGCTTGCCCTGGTGAACGCCAATCGCGATTCCCGGGCGTTCCGCACCCATCCGACCATTCCCACCTATGTGGAAGGCTGCGAGAGCCGGGCGGCGAAGCTGGGTTACAGCTTTGACCGTTTCTGGCTGCACGATCCCACGCTCAACGTGGAGCGCTGGCTGCGGATTTTGCACGCGCGAGGCATCAAAGGGGTGGTACTGGTGGGGCTTATGGACACGACCCACCTGCCGGATGCCCTGCGGCCCGTCTGGGCCGAGTTGCCCACGGTGGTGACGGGGGTGCGCACGCGGGATCCGGCCCTGTCGTTCTGCTGCGTGGATCACCACCATCTCGCGCTGACGGCGATGGAGCGGGCGCTGGCGCTCGGTTACCGGCGCCCCGGTCTGGTGCTGGACGATGTGATCGACGCGCTGGTGGAACGGCGGTTTTCGGCCGGTTACCTCACTGCCCAGCGGACCCTGCTGCCGACCACCCAGCACCTGCCGATGTTCACCCAGCAGACCGGGGCGCAGTCGGAGCCGCCGGGGTTCCACGCCTGGCTGCAGGAGCACCAGCCGGATGTCATCTTCACGCTCTACAACAACGTCATCGCCTGGCTCAAGGAATCGGGCCGGCGCGTGCCGGAGGACATGGGTGTGATCCAACTGGAGTGGCGCGCCACCCGGCCAGAGATCGCCGGCCTGAACCAGCACAATTTTGTCACCGGCGAGGCCGCGGTGGACATGGTGGTGAGCCAGATCCACAACAATGAAACCGGGGTACAGGAGTTCCCCCGGGCGACCCTGATCGGAGCGACCTGGATGGACGGGCAGAGCGTGCGGACGCAGTCTGCTCCCACCCCGCGTCCCAAGCGCCGCGTGAGCCGGGCCCGTTAGGCGCTCGACCGGACGGACGTTCGGTCGGGGCGAGGGCGCGGCCGGATCGCGTCGGCGGTCCGCGCGTTCGGAGCGGTCTAATAAGTAACAGGCATTTCTTGCTATAAAAAAGACTTGTCATGCTTCAATATTAATAATTATTAATCATTTCTCTTACCCAACCCCACCACCGTATGACCACCCGATCCACCGCCCTGTTCAGGCGGGCCGCAGCTTGCGGCTTCGCCTTTGTTGCCCTCAGTGCCTTTGCCCAGGTAGCCGCGCCGGCGGCGAAGTCCGAGACCATCGTCCTGCCAACTTTCACCGTTTCCACCGAGCAGGACGTCGGTTACCGCGCGACCAACTCCGTCTCCGCCACCCGCGTGGACACGCCGATCAAGGACCTGCCTTTTGCGATCAGCGCGTTCACGGGCCAGTTCATCGAGGACATCGGCGCCCTCGAGCTGCTGGACATCGTGAGCTTCGCCCCCGGCGTCACCAGCGGCGCCAAGGAGTTCACCCAGGGCAACAACCGTTATTCCATCCGTGGCTTTGACGGCGATGTGACGCCCCAGCGCAACGGCTTCAGCGGCGGCCGCTATGTGGACTCGGCCAACATCGAGCGCGTGGAAGTGGTCAAGGGTCCGGCCTCGCTGCTCTATGGCCAGATCACCCCGGGTGGCACGGTCAACTACATCACGAAGCGCGCGACCAACAAGAATTTCGTCAAGATCAAGCAACAGGTGGGCACCGACAGTTTTTGGCGCACGGATGTGGACATCAACCGCGTGCTGGTTGACGGGCGCGTCAACGGCCGCCTCATCGCCTCGTACGAGAATTCACTGGCCTGGGCAAACCCCAGCGCCGGGCATTCGGGCGTCGTGGCCGGCAGCTTTGACGTCAAGTTGCACGACAATGTCTCCCTGATCCTCGACTTTGAAACCTTCCACAAGGTCCAGAATCCGCTGATCAGCATGAGCCCGAATCTGGCGGTGCCGATCACGGCGACCTCCGGTAATTTTGCCCGCCTGGCGGATCGCGCCCGGGCGCAGGCGTACATCGACGCCGGCAATCTCAACCTCGGTTTCATCGGTTATCCTCCCTTGCCCCGTGACTTCAACTATCCCGGCGACGGCGATTACCGCACCTCGGATTTCAACAACTTCAACGCCGAGTTGAACGTGAAACTGGGCACCAACTGGCGCGCCCGCGCCAACTTTGGCTGGGATGACTACAAGCTCAGCAACAAGCTGACCGGTCTGGCTGAGTTCACGACCAACCCGACCGCCGCCTACCTCGCCACGAAGAACCGCTTTGATTATGTGGCCGAGCTGGCCGCCAACCCGGCCGCCGTGCTGGCCGACCCGACCAAGACGGCCAGCTCCCTGCTGACCCGCCGCAAGCGACTCGAGGAATCCGGTGGAGACACGCGGACCTACCAGGCGGAAATCTCCGGCCTCGTCGATATCGGTGGAATCAAGGTGAAGCCGCTCTTCGGTGTGCTGCTCAGCCAGATCGGCACGAACGGTTTCCGTCGGGCCAGCAATACCACGCCGCCAGCCACCACACCGAACGCCAGCACCACGCCGGGCCAGCATTTCCAGCCCTGGGATTACAACAATCCCTCCACTTGGGACCACACGCCCACCTACAACACGGCGGACATCCCCAACATCGAGGTCTTCAACAACACGCATGGCGAGGAAAGCGCCGCCTATGCCCTGTTGAATGCGAGCTTCTTCAAGGACCGCCTCATTTTGATCGGCGGCGCCCGCTACAACAAGACCTGGACCATCGGCACCAATTTCCTCCCCACGGTGGCCACCACGCCGGGACCCGCCACCGTCGGCTCCAAATATGAGGAGAGCGCCACCACGCCGCAGTTCGGTGTGGGTTTCAAGGTGCGCCGTGACATGCTGCTGTTCGCCAATTACTCCGAGTCGTTCTTCATCGAGGAGCGTTCGTTGACGGCATGGAATCCCGCCTACAACCCGTCGCTGCCTTCCGGTGCCGGCAACCCGGTCACCGTCTCCACGCCCGCCAAGCCCACCACCGGCAGCGGATACGAGGTGGGGGTGAAGACCGATTTCCTGGAAGGACGCGTGTCCTCGACCGTTTCCCTGTTCCACCTGGAGCGCGTCGACCGCGTGCTGCGCTTCCGCCAGACCGCCCCGGACGGCACCTTCCCGACGCTCAACAGCCAGGGTACGGTTGACCAGAGCGAAGGCGTCGAGGTTGAACTCACCTGGTCCCCGATGAACAACTGGCAGGTTTATGCCAGCTACACCGGGATGGATATCAAGACGACCAAGGCCGAGTTTGCGACCAATCCCGTCTACAGCGGTGCTCCCCTTACCGACCTCGCGACGCAAGCCGCCTACGTGGCCGCCTACAACGAAGCCAAGGCCCTCATTTTGGGCGCGGTGCCGGAAGGTTCCGCGGAGCATCTGGCCTCGCTGTGGTCCCGCTACAGCTTCGTCGACGGTCCGCTTAAGGACTGGTGGATCGGCGCCGGCTTCGTCTACACCGGTGACAAGGCCCAACGCTCGGCCAACCCCACGCTCTTCCTCGATTCCAACATCATCTACGACATGACGGTGGGTCGCGACTGGAAGATCGGGAAGCAGAAATGGTCCGGCACACTCGCCGTGAAGAACCTGGCCGACACCCAATATTGGAATGCCAACCAGTCGCGCGGTGCCCCGCGCCGCTTCATCCTGACCGTGTCGACGAAGTTCTGAGGAACCGGACACGTTTGCCACCGCCAAGGCCGCCTACGGGCGGCCTTTTTTTTCGACCTTCGCAGGCGGGCCCGCTCACACCCGCGGCCCGCGCGAGGCGGGGCGGTTCATTTTGGCGGAAGGGGCCGGCTGCCGGACGGTGTTATGCACCGTACAACCCCGCCTGCTCATGCCTACCCAATATTTCCCCAGCGTTCTGCTCCTCCTCGGGCTTGCTCTGGCTGTCCCGGCCCCCGCGCAGTTCTTTTCGTCGTCGGCCGACTATGTCCCGCTGAAGATCATTCAGACGACCCGGCCTACTTTCCCGATGAAGCTGCAAAATACCGTCGTCATGGAAGGTGACGCGTGGGTCGTCATCAAGATCGACCTCAAGGACCAGCTCGAAGACTGGTTGGTGACCGGATACACCCGCAAGGAGTTCGCCGATGAAGCCGTCGAGGCGCTCAAGCAGTGGCAGTACGAGACCACCCGGCTGCGCGGTGAGAAGTGGGGCACGATCCGCGAAGTCCATTTCGTCTTCTCCCGGTCGGGAGTGGTCATCAGCCAGAGCGGCATCGAAGGCTTCCAGAATTATCTGGAGCGGCTCCGGCCGGGCGGCCTGGGCTTCCGCGCCTACAAGCTGAGTGAAATCGACCGCATTCCCGTGCCCATCAAGGTGGTGTCGCCCGGCTATCCCAAGGAACTTGCCGACAAGGGCGTGAAAGGGAAGGTGGTGGTCGACTTCTACGTCGATGAAACCGGCAAGGTCCGTCTGCCCGGTGCACTCAGCTGGTCCAACGACGTGCTGGCCAATCTCGCCGTCACGGCGGTGAAGGAGTGGTCGTTCGAACCGCCCACGCACAAAGGCGAACCCGTGTTGCTGCAGGTCAGTCAGGAATTCGCGTTCGGCCCGAAGTAGGCGGCGCGAAGACTGAGAACGGACAGGTTTTCCCGACCCGGGGTCTACGGCCCCGGGTTTTTGCGTGGGCCGGAGGCGGCGACATCTGGCCTGCGCATTGCGGCGGGACGAGTCTGGCTGCGAGATGGGCGACCTTTCATTCAACTCAGAAAACAGGTTTTTGAAACACAGAGGCCACAGAGATTATAGAGTGGAGATCGATACTTGCCGTGCGTGGCTCGACTCACCTTCGAGATGAAGGAATGTGGTGGGATCGCCCGGTCTCAAATTTCGATTCTTGAGTTCACTGTGGCCACGTGTTCTGCGGAAACTACGGAGGTTTTCATCAACGTGTGACACTGGGCGCGGCCTGCTTGCACCGGTCCCCAACACACCCCGCCCTGTCGGGCACCCCTCTTCCTAGAGGGGATTTTAAGTCGGGTTGACTGGGTCCCCTCTGGAAAGAGGGGTGGCGCGAAGCGCCGGGGTGTGTCGCTTCTTTGCGTGGTCCCCAATAGATTCACCGGTCGGTGGCCGGCTACAACTTTGCCCGATGGCTGATCGCGGTGTCCGCGAGAATCGGGGACGGCGCCGGAGGACTGGCTGCGATGAAATCTGCGAGGAGCAGCCGCAACTGCTTCCGGGCCCGGTAGAGCCGGGTTTCGACGCCGCGGACGGAGCAGCCGGTGATCTCACCGATCTCCAGATGGGAGAGCCGGTCATACTGGTGCAGCAGCAGCGTGACCTTGAGATCGTGAGGCAGCCGGTCGATGGCCGCGCGCACGGCGGCCACGGTCTCCTGCTGCTCGAGCCGGTCGGCGGGAGCGGGTTGGTCGGCCACCAGCTGGTCACCGGCCGTCTGGCCGGCTTCGCCGGTCGGGGCGTCCAGGGCGAACGTGGGGTGACGCCGTTTCCAGCGGTGGTGGTTGTGGCAGAGGTTGGCGAGAGTGGTGAACAGCCACGCGCTCAGTTTGGTATCGGGTCGCAGCCGCAGGCGCTGCTGGTAGAGCCGCACGAAGGTCGCCGCCGCCAGATCGGCGGCATCGGTCGTGTTCTGGACGTAGCGGTAGGCGAAGTGATGCAGCGGCCGCTGCCACCGCGCGATCAGCCGGTTCAACGCCGCTGCTTCACCCTGCTGCAGGGCGAGGAGGTCGCTGCGGTCGGTGACGGGATCAACGGGCACGGCACGCGGTGGGTCGCCTCAGTTCAGCATCAGGGCGGCCAGCGGTCCGGCCGCCGTCACGAGCTGGATGTAACGCTCCCTTTGCCTGGGGTTCATGATCTCGGCGGAGGCCATCACCAGCTGCTGGGTGGAGTCGCGGCAGGCCGCGTTGAGCTGGCGCCGGGCCTCCACGAAGCGCGCAAATTCCAGAAAGTCGACGCGGTCGCTGTTGCGGCGGGTCTGCTCGAATGCCGTCAGCTCGGCCTGCAATTGCGACACCTGCGCGGTCATGGCGTGCAACCGCGGGCTGGAGGCCTCGTGCAGCTGCTTGATCTGCGCAAACTGGGCGTCGCTCAGCTCCAGCTCGCTGCGCATCCAGGCCAGCTGGCCCTCGAGCGAGTCGGTTGGCGGCACGGCATTCAGCCGCAGGTAGCTGAAATGGGCGGTCAGGCCTGCGCCGAGACCCAGCAACAGGAAGAGGATCGTGCGGTTCATGACCGGGGCTCCTTGTTTTGCACCGCGAGGAGCGGGTCAATCAGCTGCAGGTAGCTGCGGGCCAGCTGCTGGCTCCGCTCGTGCTGGATCCGGTTGATGCGCACCTCCGCCAGGAACAGGCCCAGCAGCGCGCAACTGGCGACAAACATCACGACAAACGGAGGCCGGGCAAACCAGGCCTCGATGGTCACCCACCACCCGACCGGCGGCGGGGCGTCATTTTCCTGCAGGGCGATGCGGTGCCAGACCTCGGCCGCGAGCCGCGGGGGTGGGGCGGGCGTATCGGACCAGCGCTCCAGCAGGGGATCGAGAGGATCAGGCGGATTCGTCATGGCGGGGTGGGGTAGGCTGACAGTTAACCGCATAACACCGCGCGGCCCGGAAGTCCTTCACATTATTTCGCGAAACAATGGAGCGGAAGGAGCGAAGGATGGGGACGGAATGCTCCAAGCGATGCACGTAAGATGTTTCAGATCGAGCCGACACACCCCGCCCTGCCGGGCACCCCTCTTGATAGAGGGGACTACGGATCCGCAAGTTTTTATTCCCCTCTATCAAGAGGGGTGGCGCGCGGCGCCGGGGTGTGTTGCCGGGACCTCGGGAATGGGGAGACTCACCGTCCTACCGCCGCATTTCCACGGGGAGGATCTTTAACCGGCTCAGAAATGCCGTCATCAGGTCGTTGGCCCGGTTCTTCCACTCGGCGCTGGTGAGGCCGTGGCCGCCGCCGGGTATCCTGATGAAGGTGCAGTCGTTGCCGGTGGCGCGCAGCTGCTGGTCCAGGGCGACCGCGTACCGGTAGGGGACCACCTGGTCGGCGTCGCCGTGAAACAGGAGCACGGGTGGCATCATGTCGTCGAGATGCTGCTGGGGAGAAAGGGCGGTGCCGTGTCCGGCAAAGCGCTCGGCCCGTTGACCGGCGACTTCGGAGGTGTCGGCCGCCGGGCTGATGAGAATGAGGGCGGCAGGCTTGGCGAGTGGGGCCTCGGCGGGGTCGCTGCCCCACGGGGTTGCGGTGATGGCCGTCCAGAGAGCGAGGTGGCCGCCGGCGGAGGAGCCGCTGACGACCACGCGGGCGGGGTCGATGCCAAGCTCGGCGGCGTGCGTCTGCACCCAGTGCAACGCCGCCCGCGCGTCGGCGACGCACTTCGATGCGTCGGTGCCGTGGCGATTCTTCACGCGGTAATCAACGGCGACGCCCACCATCCCGAGTTTGGCGGCATTGCGTCCCATGCCGGCGGATTGCAGTGGGGTGCCGTTGACGAAGCCGCCGCCAAAAAAGTGGATCCAAGCCGGGCGGGTGTCCGTGGCCGACCAGCCCTTTGGCTTGAAGACATGCAGGCGCATCGGCTCGGGGGCGACGTCATGGTAAACAAAAGTCTCGGCTCCCGGCAGCGTGAGCGGGGTCGCCACGTTTTTCGCGGCCGGGGTCTTGTCGGCGCCATTTTCCTGGGCGACGAGTCCGCCACACAGGCCGAGCAGGCAGAGCGTGACACGCCCGATCATGACGCGCGCGGGAGGGTGCGATCAAACTCCGCGGCCTGTTGGATGAGCTCGTCGAGGAAGCCGGGTTTGAGTTTTTCGTGCTGCGAGTGCGGCCACTTCTCGGGCGCGGCGTTGTAAGGCCGGAGAAAATCCAGCGCCGCCCTCAGGCTCGCACCATTCGGGGCGGTGTAGTGCCACAGGTCGAGTCCGAGGCCGGCGGCCTGGCGCACCACCTGGAACTGGGCTTCGAGATTGAAGCGGCTGTAGCCGAGGCCGTCCACGCGGCGGATTTCCTCGGGCTGACTGCCGTCAGGCTGGATCTGATGGCAGAACAGCGTCCGGCTCTCCTCGCACAGCGTGCGCGCGAGGTCGTCGCGGCCGAGGTAGCGGGCGATCGGTACGGCTTGCGCGAAATACCAGGAGCCGTGGTTGTTTTTGGCCTTTCGTTCGGCGACCGCGATCTTGGCGGTGGTGAACCAGTCCAGGAATTGCCCGAACCAGCTGCGGATGGCCGTTTTTTCCTCGGCGGTGAGCGCCGGTGAATCGTCAAGCAGGCGCAAGGCGTCGACGACATTGGCGAAACCCCGGGAGTCGAGCATGCCGGATGGGTTGCCTTGATTTTTGTTATGGCCCAACCGCACCTGGGCGTATTCCAGATGGGGGTTCATGCGCGTGGCGGGCGTGACGAACCAGGCGCGGAGCCACTCCCCGGCGCGGCGCGCGGCGGCCTCGTCCCGGTTGACCGCCCAGGCGGCGGCGAGGGTGTCGACGGTTTCGCAGAATTCGCCGATGCGGTGCCGGTCTCCGCGGGCGACCTGTGCCTGGTTGTGCTGACCGTCACGGCTGACGTAGGGCAGGCCGTCGGGCTTTTTGGGATCCGGCCAATAGTAACGGGCGAAACTGACGTAATCGTGCGGATCGCCGCTGGGAGCCGCGACCTGTTTGTCGACCACAGTCGTCACGACCTTTTTAAGCGCGGCCGGCGCCTCCGCAGCGAGCGCCGACAGCTCGGCCGGCGTGTGGAGATAAGGGGGCAGGGCCAGGGCGGATCCGGCCAGCAGCAGGAAACCAAGGACTGTTTTCATGGGGAGGGACAAACGCATTCCGTAGATTACTCGCGGATACCTCAAGGTAACATCACATTCTGACCGTCGATGCGCAGATAGGTGGCGTCGGTGACGTAACGATTGAGCACCTTGCCCGTGAGGTCGCGCCGTACGACGACCAGCGCCGCGTCGGTCTCCACGCCGTCGAGCGCGACGACCGGCGCGGACTTGGTCCGGGCCGCGATCAGCGTGCGGTGGCTGGCGGTGGTCACGAGGAACGCCGATTGGTTCTCCGTGCTCTGGTCATGGACGGTGAAGGGCGCGGTCTCGTCGACTGCGGCGGGTTTCAGCAGGGTGACCCAGGGAGAGGAAACGCTTGCGGCGCCCGTCTCGAGATAGGGGAACGCGGCGTAGTCACCCTTGATGTAGGTGAGCTCACCCTCCTTGACCACGGTGGTCGCGCCGGGTGCGGCAATCCACGAGCGCAGGCGCGCGGCCGGACCGTAGCGGTCGGTGGAGTAGGACCAGGTACGCTCGGTTCCGTCGGTGGAGAGGGAACCGCGGCCGCCGTGGAGAAAGGCCTTGATGGCGACGGGTTGCTTCGCCTCGACCCGGTCGACGACCGCATAGTAGTCCCCGGCGATCCAGCAGATCGTGCGTTGCCACACGGCGCTCTTGGGCAGGCCGGATTGGGTTTTCTGGACGACAACCAGCCCCGGTTCCTCGTGTTGGGTGGTGCGCGGCCTGACGTTGGACGGCTTCTTGCCGGCCGGCTGGCCGTCAAAGGTCAGCGTGTTGTGGGCGGCGGCGGTGTTGTACCATTCGGTGCGCTCGGCCCCGGCGTAGGTGCCGCGCGAGTAGCCGGTGTCCGAGCACATCAGCTGGCCCTCGGCTTCCAGAATGAAGCTCAGCTGGTCATCGTGGTTGTGATTGTCGGCGACGGCGACGCCGTGAAAGAGCAGGTAACGTTGGCCGGCATCGCCGGTGGACCAGGCGTTGCGCAGGACCGCCTGGCCGCCGGCGAGAAAAATGTTCGGATCGCAGTCCGGCGCCGTGGCGCGGAGGGAGCCGTCGTGCGTGAGCAGCTCGTCGATTTCCAGCGGGTAGTCCCAGCTGGCGCCCGTGTAGTTGAAGCCGGTCTCGCTGCGCTCCTGTTCAAACGGCGCGAGATCCGTGGTCTGGTAGCTCCAGGCGAGGATCTCGGACAGCGGGGCGGTGGAGTGCAGCTTCGTTTTCGTGCCGCGGTAGGCGGCGGCGACCAAGTGGGTCGGGGTCGGCCGGATGTAGGAATCCTCCAGGTTGGGGAGCCAGCCGTGGCTGTTGCGGACCTCGACCATGTTTTCGAACACCGGTTGGAAGGCGGTGAAGCCGTCCACGCCGGAAACGTTGCGGTAGTGGTAGAGGAAGGGGACGAAGTTGGTCAGCGAAAAGATCAGGTAGTGCGAACCCTCGCGGTAAATCCCGTCGCCGCTGAAAAAGTAGCGCGTGTTCTTGTTGGCCGCCTCGATCGCGCGGCCCAGCCAGTCGCGGGCGTGCTGATGGGCGGAGAGCGCGAGCGCGATGGAGCCAAGGCCCCAGGCGGGCTTGGAGAGATGGTTGTGAGGACTTTCAGGCGTCCACTTGTAGAGGTTGTCGAAAACGCACTGGGCCTCGCGCGCGAGGCGTTCACGGATGCTCCGGTCGGTGTCCGGCGCGAGCGAGGGCTGGATGCAGTCGTAGGCATGGGCGTAGTTTTGCAGCCAGGAACCGCGGTAGATCTCGTCGACCGGGCTCCCCTTGATGCTGGAATCCAGCTCGAAGATCGGCCCGTCGTAGGCGCGGAGCAGCAGGTCGACCGCGCGCTGGCGATGGGCGGCCTGGAGCGAAGGATCGTCCACCAGCAGCGAGACCAGCGCATGGGCCCGGGCGGCAATCGACATCGCGCCGTAATATTTGTGGATCACCGTGGTCGTGTCCTTGGCCGTGGGCGCCGGCAGGTCCGGCTTCGCGAGGTCGGCCATTTGCAGCACGGCAGCCCAGCGGCTGCGCGCGAACTCATCGGCCGAGAGTCTCGCCTTGAGGGCCGGCAGGTCCTCGGAGCGGAACCAGAGCGAAGGATGGACTTCCCGGGCGGGCAACACCGGCTCGGCGGCCATGGCAAAACCGGTGTAGCCGTCGTAGAATCCGGCGGGCGCGGCATCGCGGGCGGCGAGCGAAGCGGGCAGGACCGCCGCAGCAAGGCCCAGGAGGAGCGTGAGTGAGTGGGAAGTACGGATCATGGCGGCAGTAAACATGTCACGTATTACGTGACAACGGATTGGGGAGGGCGGGCAGGGACCAGTGACGGATTTCCCAGTCGCCGAGTTTCGGGTGGGTGAGTTTCCAGGCGCCGGCGGTGGCGGTGGACACCGACCAAGGGGCGGAGTCGGCGCGGTCGGAGCAGGCCCAGGAAAGGGCGGCGAGGACACCGGTGCCGGCGTGACGATCGGCCTTCAAGACCGGGGTGGCGTGATAAGGAGCGGCGACATGGCTGCGCTCGGTGGTGTCATCGAAGCGGGTGTCCCATTCGGCGCCGGTGAAACCGAGGAGCGGCTGGATCGCCGTGCCGCGGCCGTCCGGGGAGAAATACTCCAAGCTGTCGGGCTGTCGTTTGTCGGCCGGCCGTGGTCCGGCGACAAGCGCCGACCCTACACCTTCTCGCAGCGGCAGCGCGAAGCCGCCGACGCGCAACACGACGGGCTGGCGCGCCTCGTAGGTGTGCACGTGCAGCAGCCAGCCGGCGTGCCAGAAGACGAAGGTCTCGACGGAGGTGTTCACCTGGCCGGTCTTGAATCCGAGGTTCCAGCTGTAGCCGAGGTGGTCGGAGTCCAGCTCGATGGCCACGGTGGAGTGCCGGGCGAAGCGGCGGCCGTCATCGACCTCGGCCGTCAGCGCGCTGTCGAGCGAGACGTTGGCGATCTCCGGGAAGGCGTAGCAGAAGTGGACGCCGGTGCGGTAGCTGAGCTTGCTCCATTTCCACGCGCCGTAGCGGAGCTGCGTGTTGCCGACCATGGAACCGGCGTTGAGAATCTCGATTTCGCCGCTCGGGACGCTGCGGGTGACGAGGCCGGGCGCGGTCATGACGTGCACGAAGCCTTGTTCGGCCGGCAGCGGGAGCTCGGGATCGTTCCAGAAGGCGTGCCCGGGCGGGAGCAGCAGCGGGGTGAAGCCCTTCGCGGCCCAATACGGCGAAGCGGGCGCGGAGTAGGGTTCGATGATCTTGGGGAACACGTCGGTGAAACCCGGCGCCAACGCGCCCTGCGTCGTGTAGATCGGGCGTGAGAGGAAGAAGTCGAGGTTGCGCGTGCAGAGTCGGCGCAACATGCCGGGCGCGAGGTCCGTGCACTTTTCCGCGAGCGCGAGTCCGAAGACGTTGAGGCAGTTGAAACGATAGGTGATCGAGCGGCCGAAGGCCGGGTGCTCGCCGCTGGCCGCGAAGAAATATTGGTAGTCCCGGACGAACAGATGCGCCCAATCCCGCCAGCGTTGGGCGCGGGTCGCGTCCTGGGCGCCGTGCAGGTGGGCCCACATCAGGCCGTAGAAGTGGAAGGCGTAGGCGTTGTAGTGATCGTAGGCCTGGTTGATGCCGTCCTCGAACCAGCCGCCGCCGCGATACATCGTTTCCAGCTGGTTGAGATGGGCGTTGATGATCGTGCGGTCGGTGCGGTGGGCGTAGCCGTGGTGCCCGAGAAACTCGAGGATGTGCACCGACATGAACAGGTGGTTGTTGTTGACGATGCCGCCGCCGCGGCAGCTGGCGAACCAGCGGGCGACCTGCACCTTTTCCGCCGCGGCGAGCGGGGTCCACAGATCGCGCTCGGCGAGCTGGAGCGCGATGGCGGTCAGGCCCATCTCGACGTGATGCTGGTGGTAGGAGGCGTCGGGTCCCCAATAGTGCGGGCCTGCCGGGTCGGTCCCGGCGACGAGGCCGGCGCGGAACCAGGTCGCGATCTTTTCGCGCAAGGCTGCGTCCTCAGGGCGGGCGGCCGATTGCAGCCAAAAAGCGGCGAGGGTGAGCGGTCGCGCAAAGCTTTCCAGCCGGTCCGCCTGCCGGTCGTGGTCGCTGGGGGCGCCGGCGATGTCCAGGTCGGCCCGGCCGGGTTGCATGAGCGCGGCCAGCGGTTCGATGAGGCGGCGGGCCGAGTCCTGCCAGTGACGGTAGGCGGCGGGCAGTGGCGCGGAGGCCGCGACGGTGGTCGCGCCGCTGCCACCGGGATTCGCGGCGTGCGCCCGTGCGGCGGAACCGACCAGCAGCGAACCGGCGCCCAGTTTCATGGCTTGGCTCAGGAAGGCGCGGCGGGAGTTTTCAGGAAGTGGCTGGGTCATGGGCAGGATGAGGAGGGGGTTGCGTTCTGGGCGACGGACACGTCCTCAGGTGGAGGTATCGTAAACCGCGGGGGTCACAACCGCGCGCAGCGGCCGGCCGGAGGCATAGGCGGTGAGGTTTTCCACCGTAAAGGCACCGGCGTCGCAGCGGCGATCCGTGGTGGGACCCGCGATGTGCGGGGTGAGTGAGACATTGCGGAGGCCGCGGAAGGGGGAGTTGGCCGGCAGCGGCTCGATGCCATAGACGTCGAGACCGACCATGATCTTGCCCTCCTGGGCAACGCGCAGCAACGCGGCCTCGTCGACGACGGCGCCGCGGCCGACATTGACGAAGACCCCTCCCGGCCGGATCAGGCGGAGGTGGCTTTCCTTCACGATGCCGGTGGTGGCCGGGGTGAGCGGGGCGAGTTCGACGATGACGTCGTTGTCGGCGAAGAGGGATTCGAGGGACGAGGCGCGCCGGATACCCTGGGCCGACTCGATCTCCGGGGTGATGTCGGGTGCGAAACTGGAGAGGGTGACCTGGAACGGACGCAGCAGCTGCACCAGCTCGCGGGCGATCTGGCCGTAGCCATGGATGCCGATGCGCCGGCCGAAGAGGGAGGCGGTTTCCGTGCCACCGTCCTTCCAGGCGCCTTCGTTGTGCATGGCGAGCGTCCAATGGGTGGCCCGGCGGAGACAGGAGAGAATGTGGAACAAGGCCCACTCGGCGACGATGCGGCTGATGGAGCCGCCCCAGTTGGTCACGATCAGTCCCTGCTCGACGTGGGCGCGGCTGATGAGCCGGCGGACGGAACCGCACAGGTAGGCCACGTAACGGAGGTTCGAGGGGAGGGTGGCGGGAAGGGCGGGGGTCTTCCAGCAGGCGATCAGCACTTCCGGATTGGCGGCCTCGAGCGCGGCAGCAAATTCCGCGGGGGTGCGTCCGGTGGTGTCCCAATGGGTGACCTGGGCGCTCAGCTCACGGACCTGCTCGAGCATGGAACCGGGCAGAAAATCATGAAGCTCGTTGGACGTTACGGCGATGAGGATGGAGTTGGGGCGCGGCATGATGAAAGAATCAGGAAGCGGGCGGATAGCACTCGAGCAACGTGGCGGTCGGGGAGGGGGAGAAAGTGACCGGTCCCAGACCGGCGGGGCAGAAGAATTTGTCGTAGGGCTTCAGCCGGTGGGTTTCCCCGCCGGCGGTGACGGTGCAGGCCCCCGCGGTGACGATGGCGATGTAGGCCGAGTCCTCCTGTTTGGTGGCCGGTCCCCGCAGGTGCGATTGACGGACCTGGAAGCAGGGGGTGCGTTCGGGACCGATGAGATCGTCCTGAAACGAATCGGGTCCGAGCGCCCGGCGGCGGCGCGGTGGGCAGGCGGCCTCGACGGCCAGCCGGTTGGCGGGCCAGGAGCTGTAGTCGAACACATCGAGACAGAACTCCAGACCGCGGCCCATGAAACGGGCGGACTCCGGGAGCACGTAACCCCCGCGCTCGAATTCGAAGCGCACGACCAGGTCGCTGGGTTCCTGCACCTCGACGAGCAAGAGGCCCTCACCGAGGGCATGGGGCACGCCACCGGGGACGAGGTAGGTCTCGCCGGGGCGCACGGGAATCCGGTCGAAGCAGGCCTCCAGGCCCGCGATGTCCTGGGTCTCGATCAGGCGACGCAACTGCTGGCGCGAGGGCGGCCGTTGAAAGCCGAGATAAAGGTAGGGCTGCGTGATCTCCGGGCGGGTGGCCAAGATGTGGTAGGCCTCGGTCTTGCCGGAAGGTGAATTCAGAAACCGTTGTGCAAAGTCCGCCGTCGGGTGTGCCTGGAAATGGAGGCGGATCGACGGATCGAGCAGCTTGACGAGGAGTTGGGGCTGCGCGCCGAACTTCGCCGCGTGACGGTAGCCGAGAAAATAATCGGGATCAGAGGCCAGCAACGTAGCGAAGTCCTGGGTCTCGCCGGCGATCACGGCGGGGGAGACGCCCTCGCGGATGGATTCCCGGCCGGCGTTGACGGCCCGCGTCGTCGAGGCGATCCAGTCCTCGGGAAAGTGGGAGTCGGCCGGCGTCGCGCTGCCCGCGAGCTGGTCCAGCGTCCGTCCACCCTGATACGTCCGCCAGACGCGGTGCGGGGGCAGGAGAACGATTTTGCCGCGGTGGTTCATGCGGTGGGTCAGATGACGGCGCTCAGGCCACCGTCGACGGTGAGGATCTGGCCGTTGATGAAATTGGCGGCCGGCGAGGCGAGGAAAACGCAGGCCCCGGTGAGGTCGGCGACCTCGCCCCAGCGACCCGCGGGGGTGCGGCCTTTGATCCACGCGTCGAACTTCGGGTCGGCGGCCAGCGGTGCCGTGAGCGGGGTCAGGATGTAGCCGGGCGCGAGGCCGTTGACCTGCACGTTGTGCCGGGCCCACTCGGCGCACATGGCGCGCGTGAGCATCTTGAGACCGCCCTTGGCGGCGGCGTAGTTGCCGGTGGTCGGGCGGGCGAGGTCGCTCATGAGCGAGCAGACGTTGATGATCTTGCCCGAGCGGCGCTCGATCATGCCCGGGACGACGGCGCGGGTGACCAGAAAGGCCGAGGTGAGGTTGGCCTGGATCACGGCGTTCCAGTCGGCCAGCGGCATGGACTCGAGCGGCCCGCGCCGGTGAATGCCGGTGTTGTTCACAAGGATGTCCACCGGGCCGGGGTTGGCGGCCAAAATGGAAGCCTCGTCGGTGACATCAAACGCGGCGGTCGTGACACCGGCATGGCCTTCCGCCCGCAGGGCCGCGGCCGCGGCGGCGAGCTTTGCCGGATCGCGACCATTCAGCGTGACTTGCGCCCCGGCGGCGGCGAGGGCGCGCGCGAGGCCGAGACCGATGCCTTGCGAGGAACCGGTGACCAGGGCGCGTTGGCCGGCGAGCGGATGGTCGGCAGGGGTCATTGGGCGGGCGCGGGGCGGCGGGCCTGCTTGACCAGCAGCCAGCCGATGAGGGTCACCACCGCGCCGCAGAAGATGAAGGCGAGGCGGCCGACCGGAGGATTGGGAATGAGGGCCATGAGGCAGACCGCCAGTCCGTACGGGAGGCAGAGCCAGCCGATGAGCCAGGACTGCTTGTCATCGGTTGCGGCCAGCTCCTCCTTGGCGTAGTCGACGGGGGTGGCGAGATTCAGGCACATTTGCTCGATGGAAGCTTTCTGCGCCGCGGACTCGTGCTTGTAGAACAGCCTGGCGAAGAGGAACCAGGCCAGGCCGGCACCCATGATGGTGAAGACGCCGATGCCCTGTTCCCAGTTCTGACGCTCCCAAGTGGTGGGGTCGTCGATGACGCCGAACTTGTGGGCCGCCCAGGCGATGTTGAGGTAACGCTCGGTCAGGAAGCTGGTGATAAAGCACACCACGACCGTGGACCAACCGGTCCAGCCGGGGGTGCGCCGGATGATGAGGCCCAGCACCAGGGGCACGACGTAGGGCAGGGACACGAGGACCTGGAATTTGACCATGAGCTCGAAGAGCGTGAGGTTTTTCAGCGTGGTGTAGAAGATGGCGACCATAATGACCGCGAGGCCGAGCGCGATCGTGGTGAACTTGCCCGCGCGGAGGAGTTCCTGGTCCGTGGCATTCGGGCGGAGAATGGGTTGGTAGAAGTTCTTGATGAAGACGCCCGCGTTCTTGTTCAGGCCGGCGTCCATGGACGACATCGTTGCGGCGAAAATGCCGCTGACCAGCAGGCCGATCATGCCGACGGGGAAGACGGACTGGGCGATGGCGAAGAAGGAGCCCTCGGAGGGGGAGCTCAGCTTGGGGAAGGTCGCGGACAGGTTGGGGTGCGTGATGGTGGCCAGCATCGGCGGGATGAACCAGATGAAGATGCCGACGAGGAAGAGGGTCCCGCCCAAAATGGCCGCCTTGCGCGCGTGGGAGCCGTCCTTGACGCAGAGATAGCGGGACGCGTCGTGCAGATTGTTGGTGGACAGAAACTGTTTCACGATCATCGCGATGCACCAAAAGAGAAGAAAGTCATCGGTCATCAGCTTGTTCAGGTTCAGCGAGGTGGCGGAAAGGCGCTCCATCGCGATGGACCAGCCCCCGACGTGTGCGATGGCGAGGAACAAGGTGACAATGGTCACGGGCATCAGGATCAGCACCTGGATGAAGTCGCTGGCCAACACCGCCCAGCTGCCCCCGAGCAGGGAGATGAGCAACACCGAGATGCCGGTGACGAAGATGGTCAGCTGCACATCGATGTCGAAGGCCGCCGAGAAAAACACCCCGAGACCGTACAGCCAGATGCCGGCGGTCAGCATCTGCAGCGGAAGGGTGATCCAGGTGAAGGTCTGCTCGCTCGCGCGGCCGAAGCGTTGGCGGACGGCCTCCATGCCGGTGACGACCCGCAATTGGCGGATCTTCGGGCCGAACCAGGCGGCGTTCACGAAGAAGCCGACCGCGTTGCCCACGTAGATGATCATGATCGGCCAACCGTCATCGTAGGCGCGGCTGGCGGCGCCGGTGAAGGTCCAGGCACTGAAGGAGACCATGAAGGCGGACCCGCCGGCCATCCACCAGAGGACCTGGCCGCCGCTGCGGAAATAGTCGCTCACGTTGGTGATGAAGCGCCGGAACACCCAGCTGATCACCAGCATGAAGAGGAAATAGAAGGCGAGCACGCCGTAGTCGTATGGGGTCATGGGCAATCGGGGTTAAAGGGGAGATTTATGGTTATCTAATAATTATTAGATGCCAAGCAATAAATGAGGTTCCCTTGTCCAGGGCGCGGGCGGGTCCTATCTGACGGGGCCGGAAGTGTTACCTACGACCAGCGGCGCCGGCAAAATCAAGTCGCTGTAGCCTTCGGTGGGCACACCCTCGCCGGTCACCAGGCGCGCGGCCGCTTCGCCGAGCTTGTCCGGACTTGTGCCGGCCCCGGTGATGCGGATGACGCCCTCCACGCTCAGGCGCGAGACGTCCGCTGAAGCGAGACTGATGTCGTCGGGCACTTTCCAGCCTGCGCGTTGCAGGGTGAGGATCGCCCCGTAGGCCATCTGGGTATTGTAGGTGATGAAGGCGGTGGGGAAGTCCTTGCGTTTGGCGTAGGGCAGCAGGGCGTGGATCGCCTCGGCGCCCTCGGCCCGGTCCGCCTGTTGCACCACCACGGCGTAGCGGGGATCCAGCGAGAGCCCGAGGGGCTGCATGGCGGCTTTCATGGCATTCAACCGCGCGTCGTGGCGGCCGAGCGCGGAGTTGCCGCCCAGCCAGCCGATGCGTTGGTGGCCGAGGTTGAAAAGGTGCCGGACCAGCTGCGTCAGGGCCTCGGGCTCATTGCCGAGCACGGAATGGCACAGGCCGGGGTAACGGGCGGACACGGCGACAACCCGCCGCGTGTGGCGCATCAGCTCCTGCATGAACGGGCGGGCCACCTCGCCCAGGACGACCACGCCGCCGAGCTGATTGCTGGGATGGAAGATCTGGCGCAACTTTTCGGTCCCGAGCTCGTCCTCGGCGCCGATGAACGTGAGCCGGTGGTCAAGCCGCTCGAGCTCACTGTGCAAGCCGTGCTGCACGTGGCCGAAATAGGTGCTGGGGATGTAGAGCCGCAGAGGGGCGCGGAGGATGTAGCCGATCTGCCCGGAGCGCGAGGCATCGGGCGTGGACTCCACACGCATCCCCTTGGGCAGATAGCCCATGCTGATGGCCCGGTCCCAGATGCGTTGGTAGGTATCGGGGTTGATGCCGGCGCTGCGTCCGTTCAAGGCGAGGGAAACCAGGGCCTGGGAGACGCCGAGTTCCTTGGCGAGCTGGGTCTGGGATATCTTCTTCTTCGGGCGCACGGCGCACCCTCTGATAACCATTAAGGGGGGGCAATGAATTATTAGCTAATACGATAGACCTGGCCCCCCCTGCGCCGCCCGGTGGGCTCAGACCAGCTCGCTCAGTTTCCGGGCACTGGAACGGAAGGGGACGAGTTCATCGATGTTGACCGGCTGGTTCGTGCGGATCGATTCGACGCCGGCGATGCCGACGAGGATGGACAGGGCGCCCTGTTCGTGTCCCGCAAAACGGCCCAGCGGATCGACGGCCGGCGCCTCGGGGGAATAGAACGAGCGGTTGAGGATCTCGTCGGCCCCGCCGTGGGCGCCGGTGGCGGGCGGCATGGCGACGGTGTAGCTCGGCTGGAAGTGGGGGAAGACCTTGATCCACTCGCCCTCGGCCTCGGCCCCGGGCTTCTCGTCGAGCTTGAAGTCCTTGGGCCGCACCGCGCGGTTCATGTGCGTGCCGATGAACTCGTGGTATTCGATGCGACCGCGGTCGCCGTTGAAGGTGACGCGCATGCCTTCGCGGGGCGAGTAACAGACCAGCGAATAGGTGAGCAGCTCGCCGGTGCGGTAACGGACGTTGAGCGACATCTGGTCGTGGATGTCGATGTCGTCCCGAAACACGTTGCGGTCGCGGATGTAGCCGGAATCGGCCTCGCCGGCGCGGTAGATGCGGCGAAAGGGCTCGCTCTCGTCGAGATCGAGGCGGAACGGATCGCCCTTGGACTCGGGGTGGCCGGTGTAGCGCGGGTATTTTGAGAGCGCACCATCGCCCCGGGCCTCGGCGTTGGCACGGCCGTAGAACACGAGGTCGCCGTACGCGAACACCTGTTGCGGGATCGCGTCGAGCCACCAGTTGACCAGGTCGAAGTGGTGCGTGCTCTTGTGCACCAGCAGCGTGCCGGATTCGGCCGCGTGCGCGTGCCAGCGGCGGAAGTAATCGGCACCGTGATTCGTATCGAGCAGGTACTCCAGGTTGACCGAGCGCACCTTGCCGATGGTGCCGGCGGCGATGAGTTCCTTCACCTTGGTGCGGAACGGGGCCCAGCGGTAGTTGAACGCCACGCGGATCCGCCGGCCGGTCTCGCGCTGGGCCTGGAGGATGGCGCGGCACTTCTCCGCGTCGATCGTGAGCGGCTTCTCGGTGATGACGTCGCAGCCGGCGCGCAGGGCCCGGACGATGTAGTCGTGGTGCGTGTCGTCCTTGGAGCAGACGAAGACCGTGTCGGGCTTCGTCTCGCGGATCATGGCGTCGAACCCGTCGGCGAGATACGCCGGCACGGCATGATAGCCCCACTCGCCGGCGAGCATCTCGTTGTAGTAGGCCAGGCGGGCCGCGCTGAGATCGCAGAGGGCGACGAGCTCGTTGGTGTCACGGTAGGTCGTGACCAGGGGTTCGACGAAGCTGATGGCGCGACCGCCGGTGCCGACGAAGGCGAAACGTTTTTTGCTCATGGAGACAGGAAGAGGTATGGAGGCAGGATCAACCCGTGCGGGTCAACAGCACAACTGGCGCGGATCGCAACCGTGGCGCCTACGGCCGGATGGTCGGGTTGAGGGGCGTGAGCGTGACGGGTCCGAGCAGACCGGACGGGGTGTCGGGCCAGGACGAGGCGTCGAAGGGCTTGTAGTTGATATCCACGAAATTGATTTCGCGCATGATCTTCCAGTCGACCTGGCGGCGGTCGAGATCGCGGATGCGGTTGGCGGCCAGGTTGGTGACATCCAGTTCGAGAACATTGCGGCCGGGGTGGAGCGCGGCGCCGATGCGCAGCCGGAAAGGCAGGCTCCACGCCGTGGCCACCGCGGTGCCGTTCACCCGCACGCGGGCGCTCTCGCGGACATCGCCCAGATCGAGCAGCCAGTCGGCGGCCGGGACCGCCGGCAGGTCGAACTCCAGCCGGTAACAGGCGGTGCCGCTGAAGGCTTGTCCGGCCTGGCCGCCGAGTTCGGTCCAGGATTGCAACGCCGTGATCCGCTGTTTCGCCGGGAGCACCGGACCGCCGCGCAGGTAGGTGATCTCCCATTCGCCGGCGAGGGGCACGGCGGGACCGGCGGCGGTCGTGTACAGCCAGGGTGGGGTGTCCGCAGTGGCGGCCGCCGACTCGGTGTGCACGAGGATAGATTCACCCGGGGACAGCTGAAGGTAGACCTGGGGTTGCGCACCGGCCCGCAGCGCGGCCAGGCCGGACCAGCCGGTGAGCGGATCGGTCAGGCGCGCGGAAGCCGCCGGGGTGCCGAGCGGCAGCCAGCCGGCATAGGCGGTCGCGGTCAGATTGGTAATGAAGTAGTCGTGACCGGTCGCATGGGCGCGGCGGATGTACTCGAGTCCGGTGGACGGAATCGTTTCACGGATTGCCCCGCGGTGCCGCAGGTTTTCCGTGATGTTGCCGACGAGGGTGCCGCTCCGCGCGAGGCCCGCCTGGATCGCCTTGAATTCCGCCCGGCGTTCCTCGAGCCGGCCCAGGCCGGGGACGTCCTCGGGCACGGCATCGTAGATCACCGTGCCACCGCCCTGCTGAAGGGTGAGCAGTTGGGCGAGGGTGGCCACCGGCATGTAGCGGGTCGCCGGAATCACCAGCGCGCGGTAACGGCCGCCACCCGGAGTCACGAGTTCGCCGCCCTCGATGCGGGTGTGCCGGAGCTGGTCGTCGGAAATATAATCCAGGCTGTAACCGGCCCTGAGCAGTTCCGTAGCGACGCGTTCGAAGGCCGAGCCGCTCAGCCAAGACCGGTCGTGCACGCCGTACTGCTTCATGAGACCATCCGGCCTGTGGAGCACATCATGGAAAGGCCAGTAGAGGAGCACGTCGTTGTCCGGCCGGCCGTGTTGCAGGACGGTTTGGACGCGGCCGACGTAGGCGTTGAGTGCGGCGAAGTCCGACCACCACGGATTGTTCGGGTTGAACTGCGTCGAGGCATAGAACAACCAGCCCGGCCACGCGGCGTCGGGTGGCGAGTACACCGAGCCATGGTAGAAAACATGGTTGATGCCGGTGGTGAACAGGCGGTCGATCTCCGGCTTCGCGAAGGCGAGCGCCACCTGCCAGTGCTCGCGCAGCCAGGTGCAGGTCTCACTGGAGGCGAGGGGCCGGCCCATGACATGCGCCGCCGAGGAGGCCATGCGCAACACCAGCGGATCAGGCAGGTCACGTGAGGAGGTCCACGCTTGGCGCAGGCCCGGAATGGGGAAGGGCGTCGAGCCGAAGGTCTCAGTCTCCGGGATGTCGACCGAGCCGTAGAGATCGAGCAGGTTGGCCGGCGCACCGTGGGACTGGTTGCGGACGATGAAGCCGTGCTCGTGCGACCATTGGATCCAGGCCTGCAGGTAACCCAGGTGCAGCTGGGCGAGCGTGGCGCGATAGTCGGCCTTCAAGCGCGTCAGGGTTTCGGGCGCGCCGGCCGGGACTTGGTCCGCGTTCTTCAAGAACGCGGGATTCATCAGCTCCGCTGCGTGCGCCTGCAGGTCGTAGCCGTGCAGCGTCGCAAACGCGGACTCCAATTCCGGCGTCCAGCCCGCATCATAGTATTCAAACGAATCATGAAACTGGCCCCGCACGAGCCCGGCAGGAAACCCCTGGAACGCCGCGGTGAAGGGTGCCAGGTAACGCCCGAGCGCGGCGGGCGAGTAGGGGTCGACGACGAGCCCCTCGGCGCCGGGGGCGGCGCGCTTGACCTTCATCTTTGTCGGTGACCCGGCCAGCTTGCCCTCAAGCAGTCCCAGTTTCTGCGATCCGTCGGCCGGCGTGACCCACGGCCCGCCAAAGGGCCAGCCGGTGCCGGTCGCCATGTCGACGCCGAGGCCGAGGCGCCGCGCCTCCCGGCCGGTGTGCGCGAGCAGTTCCATCCAGCGGGGCGACAGATAGGCGACGTTCCGATCCTCGGCGCCGCGCACGCCATAGATCGGTGTGATCTCCACGCCGCCGAGACCCGCTGCGGCGAATTGTTCGAGCTGACGCGTGAGTCCCGCCTCGTCCACGGCGCTGCCCGGCCACCACCAGCGCGTCCAGGGCCGGGTCGTGTCGGGCGAGGCCGGCGGCGCGGCGCCGAGGGAGAGGCCGACGGTGAGACCGAGAAGCAAAACGAGGGCGCGAAAAAATTGCATGCAGGCGGGGGTGGGTGCACCAGCCATACGAGAGCGGGCATGCCGGATCAAGCGAAGCGGCGGGTGATTTGCTCGGACTGTCAAGACGGCGGAAACAATGACGCCGACGCGAGGCAGGCTAGTTTGCCGGTCCCAACACCCCGCTGAGCGATCATTTCCTGCGCGCGACGAGTCCGGGCCATCCCCACTCACCCGCCGGGCGCTCGCCAACCCCTTCTCATGACCGTTACCACCGCTCCCGCCCGGATCGCCATCATCGGCGTGTCCGGTTATGGCCGGGTTCATCTGCAACTGGCGAAGGAAAGTCTCGCCCGGGGCGAGGTGCAGATCACCGCTGCCACGATCATCAACCCGGACGAAGAGTCGACGGTGGTGGCCGAGCTGCGCGCCACGGGCACCGAGATTTTCGCCGACCATGCGGCCATGTTCCGGGCGCATGCCGGCCGGATCGACCTCTGCCTGATCCCCACCGGCATCCACTGGCATGCGCGCATGACCATCGCGGCACTCGAGGCCGGGGCGAACGTGCTCGTGGAAAAACCGCTGGCGGGGTCGGTGGCCGAGGTGGCGGAGATCCGCCGCGCCGAGCAACGGACGGGACGCTTTGTCGCCGTGGGTTTTCAGGATCTCTACGATCCCAGCACGCAGTGGCTGCAGCAGGAACTCCAGCGCGGGGTCATCGGCCGCATCCAGTCGGTGCGGTTCCTGGGCCTGTGGCCGCGGCCACGCAGCTATTTCACCCGCAACAACTGGGCCGGCCGCCTGCGGGCGGACGCGATGCCCGTGATGGATTCGCCGCTGAACAACGCCTTCGCGCACTTTGTGATGCTGAGCCTGTACTTTGCCGGGTCCGAAACTCCAGTACTGGAAGGGGTCGAGTTGTTCCGCGCGCACGCGATCGAGAGCTTTGACACTGCCGTCGTGCGTTCGCGCACGGCCAGCGGCGTGCAGTTGTGGTTCGGGGCCTCCCATGCCTCTCACGAGACGATCGAGCCCGAGATCGTGATCACGGGCGACCGCGGTCAGGCCTCCTGGCGCTACGAGTCCGAGGCATTCTGGCAGCCCGCCGGCGGCGCCAAGGTGAGCCGCCGGCTCCTGGACATCACCGGCGCGCGTCGGGCGATGTTCGCCGTCGCCCTGCGGCGGCTGCACGACTCGGCCGTCCGCATCTGCCCGACCGAACTCGCGGGCCGCCATACGGCGCTGATCGAATCCATCCATCACCAGGCAGACATCGGCACCGTACCGGCCTCGCTGGTGACCTGGGTCGGCGTAAATGGCCAGGCTTCGGAAGTGCCCGCCATCCGCGGGCTCACCGCAGCCTTGCAACGGGCCCACGGAGACGGTCAGTCACTGGCCGCCACTGGTTTTACCCCCGCGCCATGAATCTCGCAACCGCTTGTCTTGACCGTGACTGCTCGGACTGTCTGAAACGTGCCTCCATTGTGTCGGCACGGTCGCGGGGTTGTTGTCCGGATCGTCCTCCCTGCAGCACCCCAACCCCGGTATTGTCTGTGTCACCCTCCTCCTTGCCCGGGGACAACACAGACTGGGATGCCTAGCCAAACTGATTAAACCCTACCATGACCCCAAACAAATCGAACTCTCAACGAGTCCGGCGCTTCCTCACGCCGTTGCTGGCCCTGTCGGTGACCCTGCCTGTGTTCGCACAGATGGCGAACCAAACTGCTGAAACCCCACCTGCGGAAAAATCCGCCCCCGCCAAGCCGGCGGACAAGGGTGTGCTCGAACTGTCCCCCTTCGTGGTCACAACCACCAAGGACCAGGGCTATTTCGCCGAGAACACGCTGGCCGGCAGTCGCCTGAATTCCAACATCGGCGACCTCGCCGCCGCGATCACGGTCGTGACGAAACAACAGCTGGAGGACACGGCGTCGCTGGACATCAACGACGTGTTCCGCTTCGAGGCGAGCACCGAGGGTTCGAGCTCCTACACCCCGGTTGTCACCGACCGCGGCACCGCCAAGGACACCGTGGCCGGTTACACACTCGGCAATGACGGTGGCACCACCACCAACGCCCAGTCGAACCGCGTGCGCGGTCTCGGTGCGCCCGATGCGGGCGTGAACTTCTACTCCTCAAGCAGCCGTGTGCCGCTCGACTCGTACAACACGCAGTCGATCGAAATCAACCGCGGTCCGAACTCCATGTTGTTCGGCCTCGGCACCCCGGCGGGCATTGTGAACCAGTCGACCGCCCAGGCCGCGATCAACAGCAACACGAACTCAGTCCAATTCCGCACCGACCACAACGGCTCGGCCCGCGCTTCGTTCGCCCTCAACCGCACGCTCATCGAGGACAAGCTCGCGATCTACCTCGCCGGCGTGTACGACAACCGCCAGTTCGAGCGGAAACCCTCCTATGACCTCTACCGCCGGCAGTACGGCGCGTTCACCTACCGGCCGTTCCAGAAGACCATCATCCGCGGCTTCGCCGAAAACTACCGGAACAATGCCAACCGCCCGAATTTCCTCACGCCGCGTGATTTCGTCACCCCGTGGAAAGAGTCCGGCCGTCCGGTCTATGACCCGATCGACCGCACCATCACCAAGCTCGATGGTGGCCAGGTTTACGGACCTTACGTTTTCAGCGCCAACTCCCCGGGCCGCAACCCGGCTTATCCCACCAACGCCACGGCACTGACCTCGACCACGTCCCCGGGTTATGTCACCGGCATCGGCTTCGCCAGCAGCGCCCGTCCGCAGCTGCGCATCGACACCAACGGCAACACCATCGACTACTACCAGGCCCAATTGCAGTTCTACCGCACGGCCTGGACCAACCCGCAGCAAACCGTCCCGAACGCGACTTCCCTCGGCTGGGTCGTGAACGATCCTCGTTACGCGGTCGCTGACCGCCAGTGGACCGGCTCGAGCAGCAATCCGGCCCCGACCACCACGCTCAATGGCCTGCCGGCCACCTACGGCGCCTGGCAGTATGCGGGCGTGACCGACAAGTCGGTCTACGACTGGACCAAGTACAACACGCTGCAGTCCAACTTCGGCGAGACCAAGGCCAAGACGCTCAATCTCGAGCTCGAGCAGGAAATCCTGCCCAATCTCTTCTTCAGCGCCGGTTGGTTCCGTCAGGACATCAGCTCGTGGGAAAACTACACGATTTCCCAGCTCACCGGGGCCACGCTCCAGATCGACACCAACAAGCGGATGCAGGATGGCACGGCCAATCCGTACTTCGGCCTGCCCTTCATCACGGACGGCACCCCGGACAGCTTCCGTCTGCCCGAGCTCAACGACAACACCCGTGCGATGCTGGCCTACGACCTCGACCTGACGAAGCACGACAACTGGCTCAAGTGGCTCGGTCGTCACCGCCTCCTCGCCATGTGGTCGGAACAAAAGATCGACCGCACCGTCGAGCGCTGGCGCAACAGCTTCGACTCGGGCGACAACGACGGCAAACTGCGCTACCTTCCGAATCCCTTCCTCGCCAACGGCTGGAACCTTTGGAGCACGCTCTCGCTCAATCGCAATTACTACCTCGCTGAGCCGGGTGACCCGATGGGCGTCGTCAGCCGCTCCTTGGGCAACTTCGGCAACAAGGGATGGAACTCCGCCTACAACGTCGACATCACCGTGCCCGATCAGGTCACGGGCGTTTATCGCAAGGTCAACATGACGATCCAGAATCACTTCTCGGACGCTGGCAGCTACAACTTCAACCGCGACCTCAAGAGCTACAACTTCGCGGCGCAGAGCTACCTGCTGAAGAACCGCCTCGTCACCACGCTCGGCTGGCGCCACGACGAGCTCTCCATCGCCCGCACGAACACCGGCATCTACATCGACGAAGCCGGCAACTCCGTGGCGGGCCTCACCGCCCAGCAGATCTACGATGCCAACACCGGCCTCACGAATTATGATCTGGTCATGAACCGCTGGACCCCGGCCCAGAAATACGAGTACGACACCAAGACCCTGGGTGCGGCCTTCAAGCCCTTCCTCGGCTGGGGTTTCATCGAGAACCCGGCCGACCGCGGCAACTGGCTGGCCCGCCTCGCCCGCGGCGCCACGCTCTACTACAACCAGTCCGACAACTGGAATCCCCCGAGCTCCGTCGTGACCGACTACTTCCGCAAGGTGCTGCCCACGCCCACCGGCGAGGACCGCGAGATCGGCATCGGTTTCTCGATGCTCGAGAACAAGCTCGTCGCGCGCCTGAACTGGTTCAAGACCAAGAATCACGACGAACGCACCGGGATCGCCGGCACGCTCATCACCCGTCTCGCCTATGGTGACACGACGCTGATGCAGCCCTGGGCTGAGACGATCGTCCGCCTCCGCCACGGCGCCAACCCGCTCACCACCGCCAACTGGAACACCAACAACGTGGTGGACGTCAGCCAGGGCACCAACCAGCAGGAAGTCTGGGCGCTCATGAAGCTGCCGGTGAACTACTACTCGGGCCTCTCCCCCGCCGCCACGCAGGAAAGCGTGGCCAAGGGTGTTGAGCTCAACCTCACCTACAACCCGACCCGCAACTGGACGATGAAGCTCACCGGCTCCAAGACCGAGGCCGTCTTCACGGCGGTCGCCCCGCAGTATGATGCGTGGCTGGCCGAGCGCAAACCCGTCTGGGACGCTGCCGTCGCCAACGACATCCCGGATTTCACCGACATCAATGGCACCCAGTATTCCCTCCGGAATTTCTGGACCTCGTACGGTTATTCGTCCGCGGCCCGCCTGAGCAACACGGATGGCAACACCAATGCCCAGAACTACTTTGCCAACACCGTGGTCTCACAGGTCGGTCTCGCCAAGGCCCAGGAAGGCGCCGTGGCCACCAACCAGCGCAAATACCGCGCGAGTTTCCTGACGAACTACAAGTTCACCGAAGGAAAGTTCAAGGGCTGGAGCACCGGCGGCAGCCTCCGCTGGCAGTCCCGCGGTGCGGTCGGTTACTACGGCAAGGCCGCCGACCCGACCCGTCCGCAGGTCATCACCGCCTACGATGTCACCCGCCCGGTGTACCTCGACAACGGCCAGTACACCACTGACTTCAACGTCGCCTATTCCCGGAAGATTTTCTCCGGCAAGGTCGGCATGAAGATCCAGCTGAACGTGAACAACATCTTCGAGAACGGCCGGCTTGAGCCGATCGCGGTCAATTACGACGGCAGCCCCTGGGCCTTCCGTATCATCGACCCGCGTCAGTTCATTCTGACGACGACGTTCAACTTCTGATGAGTTGTTAGTTGGGTAACCAAGGCTCCCCGCGGTAAGCGGGGGGCCTTTTTGGTTTCGTGGGAGGCCGGCCCTCGAAGGCTGACCCCCTTTTGGTCCGGTTGGCGCCAATGTGCCTGCTCGCGACATTCCACGTACAGAGTCGCGAGAGAGCTCGCGCTCACATCCCGGTCACCGCAAGCAAACGGCTTTTCCTTCAGCGCGCGGCTGCAAAAGCATCGTTCCGTTTTTGACGAGGGCGCCGGGGATATATTCTGGCCACCTGTCGCCCTCTCCGGTGGGCTTCATTGAGTTCATGCCGTCAACCCTCGAATCTTCCTCTGTTTCCCCGGCCCCGTTCCGCTGGTTGCATCGGGCGGGTCCATGGTTGCTGGCGCTGGCAGTCCTGGGTGTGTACTGGCGGTCGTTGGATGCGCCGCTGCTTTTTGATGATGCCGGTGCCGTGGTGCACAACACCAGCATCCGTCAGCTGGCCACGGCGCTGCACCCGCCGGCCGACGGCAGCACGACGACGGGACGTCCGCTGCTCAACCTTTCCTACGCGCTCAATTTTGCCCTGACCGGCGAATCCTTCCGGGGCTGGCACGCTGGCAACCTGCTGCTGCACGCGCTGTCCGCGCTGTTGCTCTACGCCGTGGGCCGCCGCTGGCTCCGGCGGCCGGGGCTGCGGGTGACCGGCCTGGACCCCGACCTTGCGGCGCTGGCCGTGGCGTGGTTGTGGGCCTTGCATCCGTTGTTGAGCGAATCCGTCGTGTGCATCGCGCAGCGCTCGGAACTCCTGTGCGGCCTTTGCTACCTCGCCGTGCTTTATGCTTTCACCCGGGCGGCCGAGGCTCCGGCTGGATCGCGCCGCGGCTGGTATGCGACGGCCGTCGGACTGGCGGCGGCCGGCATGGCGGCCAAGGAGGTCATGGTCACCGCGCCGGTTTTGGTGTGGCTCGTCGATCGTACGCTTTACGCCGGAGGTTTTGCGGCGGCGTGGCGTGAGCGTCGGGGTTTTTACCTCGGGCTCGCGGCGTCGTGGTCGGTGTTGGTCTTCCTGCTCATCGGTGGCGGTGGCACGCGCGGGAGTTCGGCCGGGCTGGGCCTTGGGGTGGGGGTCTGGCCCTACTTGCTGCAACAGGCCGAGGCCATCGTGCTCTATCTTCGGCTCAGCGTATGGCCCGCCCCCTTGGTGCTGGATTATGGCACGGGGGTCGCCGGCTCGCTGGCGGCGGTCTGGTGGCAGTCGCTGATCGTCCTGCTGCTGCTCGGTGGCACGACCTGGGCCTTGGTGAAACGTCCGCTCCTCGGTCTGGCCGGGGCGGCGTTCTTTCTGATTTTGGCCCCCAGTTCCAGCTTTGTGCCGCTCGTCACCCAGACGATGGCGGAACACCGGATGTACCTGCCGCTGGCGGCGGTGATCATGTTGGCCGTGGTGCTCCTGGGCCCGCGGCTGGGCCGGGCACGTACCCCGGTGGTCGTGGGATTGGCGGTGGTCGCCGGAGTCCTGACAATCGTCCGGGTGGGTGATTACCGCAGTGTGCTCGGCATCTGGCAGGATTCCGTAGCCAAGTACCCGGGCAGTGCGCGGGCCCGGCTGAATCTCGGGGTGGAGCTTCTGCAGGCCGGTCGCCCGGCCGAAGCCCGGGTCCACCTGATGGATGCCGTTGCCCTGGAGCCCGGTTATGCCCTGGCCCGCTACAACGCCGGACTCGCCTGGCAGGCCGAGGGGAGGATCCCGGAGGCGCTCGCGGAGTATGCCGAGGCCGTCCGGCTGGCTCCGGCCAATCCTGATTTCCAGGTGAATTTGGGCAATGTCTTGGTGCTTTCCGGCCGGCCGGAGGAGGCGTTGCCGCATTATGCCGCCGCCCTGCGCATTCAACCGGCGCCCGATCTGTGGTTCAACCTGGGGGAAGCGCTGAGTGCGCTGGGCCGCTCGTCGGAGGCCGCCGCCGCGATGGAAAAAGGGGTGACCCTCGCCCCGGATCAGGTGGCATGGCGGCGACGCGCCGCCAGCTGGTACGCGCAGGCCGGTCGTTGGTCCGAAGCGGCGGTGCACTTCGCCGCGTGGACGCGGCTCGATCCCACTGATGCGGACGCTCACGCCAACTTCGGCAACGTTCTCTTGGTCACCGGGCAGCCCGCGGAGGCCGTGGCCGAATACGAGGCCGCCCTCCGTCTCCGACCCGGCGATCCAGACATTCTCGAGAATCTCCGCCTGGCACGACGCACGCGACGCTGAGCCCATCGCGGTTTTTTGCGGATAAAGTTTCACGTCGCGGGAAACCGACGCGGCGGGCGTGCCGGCTGATGTCTTGGAAAAATCTGCAGGAGCGAAAACGTGCGGCCTGCGGCGACACGCCCATCAACGGAAAGATCGCGCATCACATCGCTCGGCTGTCGCGCTGGTGCCGACGTATCGAAACAACTGCCGCCAGCCCGCGAGAGCTCCATGGTTTTGGTTTGGAGATTGTGGAAATGCGCGGAGGAAAAACGGCCGGCGCCGCGCTGAACCTGACAACAATGTCAGGGAATCTCCGACTGTCTGAAACGTGGTTCCGTTGTCTCGCCGCTTCGCGGACGGGTTTGGTTGTGACGCACAAAGTCAGTCCGTTGTCGTTCCACCCCGCACCCCAACTCCCGGGCCTTTGAGCAGCCGGTCCGTTACTGGAAAGCCGTTGCCAAGGTTTAACCCCACCCACCCCAACCCCACCATGATACTGAAGAAAAAACATCCTGAACGCATCGGCCGCTGGCTGGCGCCGTTGCTGACTCTCGTCCTGGGCCTGCCGGGATTCGCGCAGACCGCCGCCAACCGCGCCGGAACAAACGAAGAAACCAAGAAAAAGGAAGATGTCCTCGAGCTGTCCCCCTTTGTGGTCGAGACGAGCAAGGACAAGGGTTACTTCGCCCAAAACACCCTCGCGGGCAGCCGCATGCGCACCAATCTTTCGGACCTCGGCGCCTCGATCACCGTCGTGACGAAGCAACAGCTCGAGGACACCGGATCGATCGACATCAACGATGTGTTCCGCTACGAGGCAAACACGGAGGGTTCCTCCACTTACACCCCCGCGATCCAGTCGCTGCGCAACGACGGCGTGGTCGACACCAATGCCGGTTACACCCACGGGGGTGACGGCCAGCCGCAGACCAACGCGATCTCGAATCGCGTCCGCGGCATCGGCATTCCCGGGGCCTCCTACAACTACTATCCCGCCAACCCGTCGGTGCCGTTTGACTCGTACAACATCCAGTCGATCGAGATCAGCCGCGGCCCCAACTCCATGCTCTTCGGCATGGGCAGTCCGGCCGGCATTGTGAACCAGACGGCCGCCCAGGCGGTCATCGGCCAGGACAGTGCGAGGCTGGCCCTGCGCACCGACAACTATGGCGAACAACGCGCGAGCTTCGCCTTCAACAAGAGCCTGATCGACGACCATTTGGCGATCTTCGGCGCGGTGCTGCGGGACAACAAGAAGTTTGCCCGCAAGCCGTCCTACGACAACACCCGCCGCCTGTTCGGGGCGATCACCTTCAAGCCGTTTGCCAAGACCGTCCTCCGCGCCAGCCTGGAAGACTACCGCAACAAGAACAACCGGCCGAACACGCTCACCCCGCGCGATACGGTGACCCCGTGGCGCGCGAGCGGCTCGCCCTCCTATGATCCCTCGACCGGCACCATCATGGTAGGCGGCAAGACCATCGGGCCGATTGTGATGAGCGCCAACTCGCCCTACATTGCGCAAACCCGGGCCTACATCGAGTCACTGCCCAACTTTGATCCGGCGAAATGGAATTCCGCCAAGACCTCCTATGACGGCGTGAGCATCGTCGGCACCGGCGCCATCAGCAACGTCAACTCGATCCTCTACACGCCGGGCATCGTCTTCCCCACTACTTCGCGTCCGATCATGCAGGTTTACGGCGGAGAAGTGGTCGACTACTTCTATACCCAGCCCGACCGCTACCGCCAGGTGTACGGCACCCCGACCAACCCCGCGGCCAACGCCCCGGTTTATCCGGCGGCCGAAGCAACCATCTTCGCCGATCCGGTGCTGGCCCAGGCCTACAACTCCCGCTGGACGCAGTCGGCGCTGCTGCCGGGTCCCGCTGGCATCGGGAGCTACCGGTATCCCGGCGTGACCGACCGGTCGATCTATGACTACACCAGCCAGAACATCCTGTCCTCCAATTTCGGGGCGGATGACAACACGACGATCAACGTCGAACTCGAGCAGGAGCTGCTGCCCAACCTGTATTTGAGCGCCGGCTGGTTCCGCCAGGACTACAAGTCCGTCACCAACTACACGGTGTCCCAGCTCAACGTCGCCACGATCTTCGTGGACACGAACACCAAGTATTCGGACGGATCCCCGAATCCCTTCTACGGCCAGCCTTACGTGATGGATTTCGATCCCGACCAGTTCACCAACACCGAGAAGGATGACAATTACCGCGCCATGCTCGCCTACACCCCGGATTTTACGCGCCACTCCGGCTGGACCAAATGGCTGGGACGCCACCAGTTGCTCGGCCTGGCGACCCGGCAGAAGGTTGACCGCGGGTTCATCCGCAAGCGCTGGTTTGTCACCGCGAGCGACGAGGCCGCCAACAAGACGATCTTCTTCCTGAAGAATCCCAACAACAACGCGGACGGCACGCCCACGGGTTGGAACTTTGAAAACCGGAGCGTCCAGCGTCACTATTATCTCAGCGAACCCAACAGCACACCCGACGGCGCGGTCACGGCCGCTTCCGGCGCGATCACCGCCTCGAGCTACACGGGCAACATGGGCTACTATGATTTCGACGCCAAAGCCTGGAAGGACCTGAGCATGACCACCGGGTTCATCGACCATTCGGCCACGACGGGTTCCACCCAGCGCCAGGTCGATTCGCTGAGCTTCGGCCTGACCAGCTACCTGTGGAAAGAACGCCTCGTGACCACCTTCGGCTGGCGCAAGGACAAGTACAAGGCCCGCAGCACGACCACCGGCGCCATCCTCGACAGTGCCGGCGGCAGCCAGATTGCCCCGGGCCTGACGAATCCGGAGAAATGGGTGAATGGCATCTTCCAGACGGACCTGGTCCAGCAGCGCTACAACTATTGGGACCAGTTGAGCGGCATCACCCGCACCGCGGGCGCGGTGCTCAAGCCCTTCAAATACCGGAACAACATCGAGACGCGCGCCAACAACGGTTCGCTGTTCTGGCAGTTTGTCCAGGACTTCGGCCTCAGTTACAACCAGTCCGATAACTTCAACCCGCCCTCCGCGGCCCAGGTGGACGCGTTCGGCAACCCCCTGCCCAAGCCCACCGGCGCCGGCAAGGACTACGGGTTCCAGTTCTCGCTCTTCGACAACAAGCTCTTCGCCCGCGTCAACTGGTTCAAGTCGACCAACGAGAACGAGCGCACGAACCCCGGCACGTCGATCAGCCGCCTGACCGGCAACGTCGACACCACCTTGTTCCGCAACTGGGCGCGCACCATCGCGCTGATCAACTCGGGCCAGGATCCCACCCTGCCGAATTTTGGCGTGGGCCTTACTCCGGCTGAGGAACAGCAGATCGAGGATGCCACCGCGCAGATCTGGAAGCAGCCGTACAACTACTATGACGATGTGGGCAGCATCTATGCGACGCGCTCGGCCGAGGCCAAGGGCCTCGAGGTGACGGTCACCTACAATCCGACGCGCAACTGGACGATGAAGTTCACCGCCGGCAAGCAGACTACCGTCTACTCCAACGTGCTGAAGGAATTCGACGCCTGGTTCGCGGTCCGCAATCCCGTCTGGTCCGCCGCGAAGGCTTCGGACTATCTGAAGCCCCAATACGCCAGTTTTGCCAAGTACACGAGCGCCGGCGGCCGCGAGGTGGACCTGACCACCTTCTGGGGTGGCTATGGCTGGGACTCCAACATCACCCTGGACAACGCCTTCGGCCTCTACAACGCGCAGCTCTACTATGACAACATCGTGACTCCGCAGTATGCCATCGCCCGCGATCTGGAGGGCCAGGCGTCCCCGGGCCAACGCCGCTACCGCTGGTCCTACCTGAGCAACTACGCCTTCCAGGAAGGCCGCTTCAAGGGGTTCTCGGTCGGTGGCAGCGTCCGCTGGGAAGACAAGGCGGTCATCGGCTACTACGGAAAGGCCAACGTGGGCAGCACCGACCTCACCCTGTCTGACACCACCCGGCCGATCTACGACAGCGCCAACACGTATTTCGACTTCTGGGTCTCCTATACGCGGCGCCTTTTCAACGACAAGGTGCAGATGAAGGTGCAGCTGAACGTGGTCGATGCCTTTGAAAACGGCGGACTCAAGACGGTCTCCGTCAACTACGACGGCTCGCCCTCCGCCTTCCGCATTGTCGATCCGCGGCAGTTCATTCTGAGCGCGACCTTCGACTTCTAGTCTCCAGCCATAGGTTGGTTTGCAAGGCCTCCCGGTACCCACCGGGAGGCTTTTTCTTTTGCGGGGTCCACCCGTCGTTCCGTGCTGCATCCAGCGGGGCGCCGACCGGGCAGGGGCTGACGGATCGTTGCGCGGCCCTGACGAAGCGAATCGGCCCGCGGTTGACCGTACTGTCCGAGTCTTAGTCTATCGTGGGTGTTGAACCGGCTAACTTTAGCTGCATGGTGGCTGCTGTCTTCCCCGCTCCCCCGGCGGCTCCCCTCCGTCCGTCCGCCAACCTTCCCCAGACCCCATGATGCTTGGTAATCTCCACTTCCTCGACCTGCTCGTCATCGTCGCCTACCTCGCCATCGTCATCTATATCGGTCGGCGGGCGTCCAAGGGTGCCCAAAATCAGGAGGGCTTCTTCCTCGCCGGTCGCAAGCTCGGCAAACTTTACCAGTTCTTCCTGAATTTCGGCAACGCCACCGACGCCAACGGCGCGGTCAGCACGTCGAGCCTCGTGTATCAGAAAGGCGCGTCGGGTGTCTGGCTCTCGCTGCAGACCCTTTTCATGAACCCCTACTACTGGTTCATGAACGCTTGGTTCCGCCGCGTGCGGCTCGTCACGGTGGCCGACCTCTTCGAAGATCGCTTCGGCAGCCGGAAACTCGCCCGCTTTTACGCCGGGTTCCAGATCATCGCCACGGTCATCGTCATCATCGGCTTCGGCAATCTCGTCGGTTACAAGGTCACGGCCTCGCTCATGGTGAAACCCGAGGCCAGGTGGTCCGCGCAGGAACGCGCTTCGGTCGAGGGCTACCGCGAATTCAAGGTGCTTCAGGCCGCCGCCCAGGCCGGCCCGCTGGCCGCCGCCGAGAACGCGCGCCTCGACCAGCTGCGTGAGCAGAACAAGCGCGGCGAGCTCAGCAGCTACATTTCCTGGATCCACAGCCCGACCGGCAAGTGGACCTACTACATCATCTATTCGTTCATCGTCGGCACCTACATCGTGATGGGTGGCCTCGCGGCGGCGGCCGTCAACGAGGCGTTGCAGGGCATTCTCATCGTCATCTTCTCCTTCATGCTGATTCCGTTCGGTCTCACCGCCATCGGGGGTTGGGACCAGCTTGCGGCGCGCGTGCCGCCGGAGATGTTCAACCTGCTCGGCGGAGGCGTGGGCGGGGTGGGTGGCTGGGAACTCGCGGGCATCTTCCTCATTTCGATCGTCCAGATCCACGGCATCATCGGCAACATGTCCGTCTCGGGTTCCGCCAAGAACGAGTTCGCCGCCCGCTTCGGCGCCGTCTCCGGCACCTACGCGAAGCGCGTCATGATCATCCTCTGGGCTTTCTGCGGTCTCATCGCGATCGCGCTCTACCAGGGTGCGGGCCAGCTCTCCGATCCCGATTCCACCTGGGGCACAATGGCGCTCCAGCTGCTCAAGCCCGGTTTCCTCGGTCTCATGATGGCCGGCCTGCTCGCGGCCAACATGTCGACCGTCGCCTCCCAGACCATGGCGGTCTCCGCGCTCTTCACGCGCAACCTCTGGCAGTATTTCCGTCCCAACACCACGGACGCGGGCATGGTCGGTGTCGGCCGCTGGGCGATCGTCGTCATCCTCGGCATCGGCGTTTACGCGGCGGCCAACATGGACGACGTCTATTCCGTCGTGCAACTGCTGCTCACGATCAACGTGCCCTTCGGCGCCTCGGTCATGCTGATCTATTTCTGGCGCAAGCTCACCGCGCCGGCCGTCTGGTCCGCCGTGATCCTGTCCGCGTTCCTCAACATTGTCTTCCCCTCGCTGATCGCGCCGCATCTCGACGCCTTCACCCGCAGCCCCGCCCTCACGCAGCAGGTCCGGCAGGACGGGAAACTGGTGCCCGTGTACTTCGAAAGCGTCGTGCGCGAGGACCCGGCCGACCCGGCCAGCGCGAGCATCGGCGGCAAACGCTTCCACCTGGAGCTTTGGTGCCTCTCCAAGGTCGGCCTCGATGTCGGCGGGCTGACCGCCAGCGGACGCAACGCCGCGCGCTTTCTCTTCGACGGCATCTTTCCGTTCATCGTCCTGATTCTGGTGAGCTGGTTCACCCGTGCGCCCGATCGCGCCCGCACGGATCTGTTCTTCGGCAAGATGAAGACCCCGGTCGGCGCGACGCCGGAGCTCGAAATCGAGGCCATGGCGGAAACGGCGCGCAACCCGCACCGCTACGATGATACCAAGCTGTTCGGCAAGGATTCCGCTTGGGAGTTCGGCAAGTGGGACAAGGTCGACGCCATCGGCTTCATCGCCTGTCTGGGGGTTTCCGCCGGCATTCTCGCTGGCTTCTGGATGCTCTTGCGGGCGGCGGCGGGCTGAACAGGTTTTGTCCGATGCTGACACGCACGGGCCATTCACTCGCTTTGCTCGTCGGCCTCCTCGGCGCGGCTGGCTTGTCCCCGCTGGCCGCCCAGGCGCCTGGCGCGACGCGGTTGACCCCGAACCTGTACAGCAACATCGAGCGTCCGTTGCGCTACACGCCGGAGGGGGAGGATTTCGTCATCGTCAACGGCGGCGAGTTCTTCAACCGCCCGCTCTACGGCGGCAACACGGCCTTTCGCGTCGATGCCGGCGACCAGCCGGAGTTCGTGCTCTATTTGCCCGGACGCGGCGGCAACCTGCGCTTCGGCCTGCGCACTGCCGCCGGGACGAAGTGGCTGCACGCAGCGGACCGCGTGGAGTCGCGTTACCGCCCGGGCGGCATGCTCTACGCGGTGCGCGACCCGCTGCTGGGTCCCGATGGCGTGCTGCACCTCGCCGCGTATGCGCTGAGCCAGACTGAGGGCCTGATCGTGCGCGCCGAGGCCACTGGCGTCCCCGACGGCGTTGAGCTCGTGTGGGCCTACGGCGGCGTCAACGGCCAGCGCGGCAAGCGCGACGGCGACATCGGCACGGAGAGCGTGCCGATCAGCGAGTGGTTCCAGCTCCGGCCGGAGTTCTGCGCCGGCAGCCGCTTCGAGTTGGACAAGGAAATCTTCACGCTCACCGCCAGACTTCCACGCGATCAAACCGCCACCCTGCGCGGCATCATGCCAGCGGGCACCACGTTGGTGCTGGCCGACGCCACGCACTGGTCCGATGCCGCCAAGCTGTTCCCTGTAGGGTCGGCCCTTGGGCCGACCTCGTCTTCACAGATCATCGCCGGTCGCGTCCCCTTCACCGCCCACACTCCGCGCTACTTCGCCATCCAGCGCATCGACGCGACCGCCGCCGCCCCGGAGCTCGACACGTACCGCGAAGTCACGGCGGCGCGCCCCGGCACCGAGGCTGCGACCGCTCGCGTCACCCTGGCGCCTGCCTATGAGGCCGACCAACTTCCCGCCGTTTTTGCCGAGACCGAAGCGCACTTCGCGGCCCTGCGCGGTCAGTTGCTGGTGGTCACGCCCGACCCGTACATCAACGCCGCGGTCGGGGCGCTCAACGTTGCCGCCGACGCCGTGTGGGACGAACCGCAGGGCGCGGTAATGCACGGGGCCATCGCCTGGCGTTCGCGCCTGCTCGGCTGGCGTGGTCCCTACGCGATGGACGCACTCGGCTGGACCGACCGGGCCCGCCGGCACCTGGCGTACTGGTCCACGCGGCAAAACACGGATCCGGTTCCGGAAAAACTTCCGCCGCCTGACGCCGACGCCAACCTCGCGCGCAGCGAGGCCGCGCTGCACAGCAACGGCGACCTGTCCAACAGCCACTACGACATGAACCTCGTCTACATCGACGCGCTGTTCCGTCACCTGCTGTGGACGGGCGACGTGGCTTTCGCGAAGCAGGTCTGGCCGGTCATCGAGCGTCACCTTGCGTGGGAACGCCGCCTGTTCCGCCGCGAGTTCGCGGTCAACGGCGAGAAACTCCCGCTCTACGAAGCTTACGCCGCCATCTGGGCCAGCGACGACCTGCAATACAGCGGTGGCGGCACCGCGCACGCCTCGGCCTACAATTATTGGCACAACCGGATGGCCGCCCGCGTGGCCAAGCTGCTGGGCCACGACCCGGCGCCATACCAGCGCGAGGCGGATTTGATCGCTCGCGGCATGCGGGAGCTTCTCTGGACCGGCACGCATTTCGCCGAATCGAAGGACTGGCTTGGCCGCCAGCTTGTCCACCCGAGCGCCGCGCTGTGGACTTTCTATCACGCGATGGATTCGGGCTGGGCCGGTTCCGGCGTGGCGAGCGATTTCGTGTTGCATAACCAGCCGAAGCTGCCGATCCGCGGGCCCGGGGTGCCGACCGATCGGAACTATGCGATGTTTTCCTCGACCGACTGGCTGCCCTATTCGTGGTCGATCAACAATGTGGTCATGGGCGAGAACGTCCACACCGCGCTCGGTTTCTGGCAGGACGGTCGTTCCGAGGAGGCGTTTACCCTGCTGAAGAGTTCGCTGCTCGCCTCGATGTTCATGGGTATCTCTCCCGGCAATGTCGGCTCGATGAACTACCTGGATGTCTATCGCCGTGAATCGCAGCGCGACTTCGCCGACGGCAACGGCGTTACCGCCCGCGCGATTGTGGAGGGGTTGTTCGGGCTCCGCCCTGATGCGCTCGCTGGCGAACTCGTCATTGCGCCCGGTTGGCCCGTGGCTTGGACGGAGGCGCGACTGCAACATGCGCGGGTGGGGATCGATTATCGGCGTGAGGGCACGAGCGAGCATTTCACGATCACCCCACGTTTCGACCGCACCATGACCCTTCGCCTGCAACTGCCTATGCGCGGCACTGCAGCCGTCGTGCAGGCGAATGGGCGCCCGGTGGCTCATGCCATCGACCGTGAACGGCTCGTTTTCGATCTGCCTCCGGCCGAGTCCCATGACGTGAACATTGCGTGGTCGAACCTTGGAGGGCCGGTCTCCCGACCGGCCGCGGTCCGTCCGAGGACGGACCCTCCGCCTGTCGCCGCCATATCGCTCCCCGTGAATGACAGCACGCCGATCGCTCTCGGCGCGAATTTCAACGACCGCGTCACCGCGATATTCCAAAAGGGCAAATACCTGTCGCCGCGCTCGCCGTTCGTCTCCCTCGCGCTGCCGGCTCAGGGCATCGGCGCGTGGGCCGGACACGTCAACGCGATGGCCGACATCGATGACACCGGTCTGCGTCGGGTCGCCGCGGAGCACGGTGGCCGGCTCCGGTTGCCGAACGGCGTAGCCTTTGCCACCCCGGGCCCGGGCGACGCGCCGAACATCCTCTTCGTTTCCCAGTGGGACAACTATCCGCGCGAGGCGACCGTCGCGCTCACCGGCAAGGCGCAGGCCCTGCATCTCCTCATGGCCGGTTCGACGAACTACATGCAGAGCCGCCTCGACAACGGTGAGGTCGTCGTCACCTACATCGACGGCACGACCAGCCGGCTGGCGCTGCGCAACCCCGAGACGTGGTGGCCGATCGAGCAGGATTATTTCATCGATGACTATCAGTTCCGGGTCGAAGGGCCGCTGCCGACGCGGGTGGATCTGAAGACCGGGCTGGTCCGCGTGCTCGACTCGACCACCTTCAAGGGAAAAGGCCGCGAGATCCCGGGCGGAGCCGCCACGGTGCTCGGGCTGTCCTTGGACCCAGAGAAGGAACTCCAATCACTCACCATTCGTGCCCTGACCAACGACGTCGTCATCGGCCTGATGGCCGCAACCTTGGTGCGGTGAAGACCGATTTCCCTTCTATGAAGCGACTCAGCCTTTTCGTCCTGATTCTCACCCTCTCCGGTTCCTCCCTCGCTGCCGCCGACACCGCCTACCTCTTCACCTATTTCACGAAGAACGGACAGGACGGCCTGCACCTCGCTTGGTCTGAAGACGGGTACAAATGGCAATCGCTCAACGAGGGTCGCAGTTACCTCACGCCGGTCATCGGCTCCAAGGAAAAGCTGATGCGCGATCCCTGCATCGCGCGCGGCCCCGACGGCACCTATCACATGGTCTGGACCTCCGGTTGGTGGGAGCGGGGCATCGGCTACGCGTCGACGAAGGATTTCATCACCTGGTCGGAGCAGAAGGAGATTCCCGTCATGGCCCACGAGCCGACCGCCCGGAACAGCTGGGCGCCGGAGATCGTTTACGATGAGGCCAAGGGCGAGTTCGTGATCTTCTGGGCGACGACCATTCCCGGACGGTTTCCCGCGACCAGCGGCGCTTCCGAGGATGACCTCAACCACCGGATGTATTGCACGACGACGAAGGATTTCGCGACCTTCACGCCGACGGAACTGTTCTACGATCCCGGCTTCAACTGCATCGACGCCACCTTCCTCCGCGCCGACGGCAAGCTCCGGTTGATCATCAAGGACGAAACCAAATTCCCCGTCCCCGCGAAAAACCTGCGCATCGGCCCCGCGGAGGGCGTGCGCGGTCCGTTTGGACCGCTCTCCGCGCCATTCACGCCCCCCGATCTCTGGGTCGAGGGTCCCACGGCGGTGAAGATCGGGGGCGAGTATCTCGTCTATTTCGACGCCTACCGGGACAAACATTACAGCGCGATGCGTTCACGCGACCTCGTCCATTGGGAGCAGGTGCCGGCGGCCGAGCTGCATTTCCCCAACGAAGGCACGCCCGAGCGCATGCGCCACGGCACCGTCACCGCAGTGCCGCGCACGATCATCGAGGGACTGCGCCAGCGGTAGGCGGAACGATCCGCTTCAATCACAAATGAACAAGCAGGAACACGGATGAAGAACGACGTCGCGTTGTCTGCTTGTAGGGTCGGACCTTGGTCCGACCTCGCGTCCGAGGTCGTTGCAAGCAACGACTCTACAGGAACCGCCCGCCAACGCGGAGGCACTTTGGCTGGGATCGCTTTGGCCCCGACTCGCCTTTACCGATGCACCTGAAAATCCGTGATCTCAATCCGGCTGTGCACGGTGCGGAAGGCAAACCAACCGCGCGTCAACGGCGCGGGGTCGCGCCAGTCGAAGATCACCTGGCCGTCGCGAATGTATTGCACGCGTCCGTCGGGCCCGGCGACCAGCTCGATGTGGTAGGCATGGTCGGCCTTGAGCAGGTACTCCGGCGCCGCCAAGTCATGCTCGGGCAGCAACGGCCGCGCGCCGCTGCCGTCGTAGCGCCGGAAGCGCGTCGTTGTGTTGGTGTTGCCGCCATAGCCCACGTAGTAGGTGCGCAGCGCGTCATAGGTGCTGAACTTGCCGGTGCGGCCATGGCCGGCCGCAAAGAGATCGTCCGGCCGCGCCGGATCGGACGCCATCCAGAAGCAGTTCAGGTCGGACACCCGGCTCGCCGAGCTCACGCGCGCCGTGTACGTGATGCGTACCGGAGCCACCAGCGGCTGACGCCACCACACGGTGCAACCGGCCGCATCGTCGATCACCAGCTGGCCGTTCGCCGCCGCCACGGTGCCGCCGGGCTGCTGCTCCACGACCCAGCCGCCGAGGCCGTGCCGAAAATCATCGGCGACGGGCGGGGATTCTGCGCGGAGAACCGTAGTCAGCAGGAGCAACATCAGCCACCATTTCATGTCCACAGCACAAGCCACCCCCGCTGCTGGCGCCATCGCAAAATTCACCCGTACAGCTTATGAAAATCCGCATCAGTCTCCTTGCCGCCCTGGGTTTGCCGCTGCTGGCTCTGGCCCAGACCACGCCGCCTCCGCCCGCTCTGGCCGCACTGCCACCGCCTCCCAATGGGGTGATCAATCCGGCGCTGCCCACGCTCTTCGTCGCCGGAGATTCGACCGCGGGCAACAACTCCGGCGGACTGGTGGGCTGGGGTGTGCCGTTCCGGGATTATTTTGATCCGGCCAAACTCAACGTGGTCAACCGCGCCCGGGCGGGTCGCAGCACCCGCACCTTCATCTCCGAGGGTTTGTGGGATAAGCTGATCGCGGAAGTGAAAGCGGGCGACACCGTGCTGATCCAGTTCGGCCACAACGACGGGAGCCCGGTCAACGAGGATGCGTCGGTCCCGCGGGAAAAATGGCGTTCGCGCGGCACGCTGCCGGGACTGGGGGAGGAGACGCAGGAGATCGTGAACGTCCTGACCAACCAACCCGAGACCGTGCACACCTTCGGCTGGTATATGCGCAAGATGATCGCAGACGTGCAGGCCAAGGGGGCCACGCCCATCATCCTGTCCCTCACGGTGCGGGACATCTGGAAGGACGGGCGGGTCGAGCGGGGCTCGGGCCGCTTTCGGGAGTGGGACCGGGCGCTCGCGGAGGCGGCGGGCATCGCGTTTGTCGATCTGACGCGGCTGATCGCGGATGACTATCAACTCCGGGGCCAGGCCGAGGTTCACGCGTTGTTTGGGACCGATCACACGCACACCAACGCCGCCGGCGCCGAGGTGAACGCCGCCTTGGTCGTCGCCGGGCTCAAGGGCATCCGTAAGGGAACTTGGAGTGACTATCTCTCCGCCAAAGGCGAGGCCGTGGAGGCTGATCGGCTCGGCTGGCTGAACCTGCCCGAGCCTGCGGATCCCCAACTCCCGTCGATTGTCCTGGTCGGCGATTCCCTCGTGCGCAACGGCCGCAATGACGGCGCCGGCGGGCAGTGGGGCTGGGGTGATTTTCTCGCGGACCATTTCGACCCGGCGAAGATCAATCTCGTCAATCGGGCCGTGGGCGGACTCAGCAGCCGCACCTACCTGACGCAGGGCCACTGGGCGCGCGCCCTCACGCTCATCAAGCCGGGTGACTTCGTGTTGATCCAGCTCGGACACAACGATCCGGGTCCGCTCAGCGAAGACGCCTCGGTCCCGCCCGAGCGCCGGCGGGCCCGGGGCACGCTCAAGGGCGTCGGGGAGGAAAGCCAGGAGGTGGACAATATTCTCACGGGCCAGCGCGAGGTGGTGCACACTTACGGCTGGTACATCCGCCGTTTCGTCCGCGAGGCCCGCCTCGCCGGCGCCACCCCGATCGTGTGCTCGCTCACGCCGCGCAAGACCTGGCGGGACGGCAAAATTGTCCGCAGTGGAGCCGACAGCTACGGCGGCTGGGCGCGTCAGGTCGCGGAGCAGGAAGGCGCGGCCTTTCTCGACATCAACGACCTGGTTGCCACGCGCTATGAGGCGCTCGGTCCCGAACGGGTCGAACCGCTCTTCGGCGACGCCAACCAGCACACCAGCCTGGCCGGGGCGAAGGTGAATGCGGAAATCGTGGCCACCGCCCTGCGCGCGCTGCCGGGTGATCCGCTGGGTGCGTTCGCGCGGTAACAAGGATCCATCGCAACTTGGGCGTCCCCCGACACACCCCGGCGCTGCGCGCCATCCCTCTTCATCTGGACTCATGCAGTCAACCGTAGGGGCGCTGTTTGACGGCGCCCGGGAATTGGTGGATCGCCGGCGACCTTGCGGGCGTCGTCAAGCGACGCCCCTACACACACCAATTGGTGGAGCGAGAATGAGAGCCAAAGGACAGCTCAGTTGCATGAGTCCGGCTTCATAGAGGGGACTATTACTTTCGCAGCCGAAGTCCCCTCTATGAAGAGGGGTGCCCGCCAGGGCGGGGTGTGTCGGGTTGCTATCGTCGAGTGTGTCTATTGCGGGCTACACCCGAATAATGCCCCGGAACGCGCTCTTGGGATTCTTGGTGATCCGACCTCACCCGCTCGACACCGCCGCGCGCAGCGTCGGGCCTTCGAGGAAGCGGGCCGGGATCGTGGTGAGCGACGGTTGCACGGGAATGCCTAGCTCGTTGTGCAGCAGCTGGCCGATCACCAGTTCGGCGGCGCGTGCTCCGATCTGGGCCGGTTGGAAGTCGAGGGCGGCGCAGGGTTCGGAGGAGGTGCGCAGCGAGTTGAGGCACACGAAGCCGTGGGTCTTGGGGAGCTTGGCCCCGCAGCTGCGCATCCACTCGATGGCCTCGGGGTAGTGGCCGATCACGACGTCGGGCTTGTGCTTGCGGAACCAGGGCAGGAAATCCGCCCGTGACAGCTTGTGGGCGCGCAGCGTGGGCAGCTCGGTGCTGCCCGGGAGGTATTTCTGCAGGGCGAGAAACGCGCCTTCCCACCGGTACTGCAGGCGCTCGTCATGGGAGATCTCCATGAACAGGCCCGGCCGGCGGTAGCCGCGCTCGTGCAGCTCACGCAGGAGCATCACCATGGAGCGGTAGTGGTCCAGGCAGACGCAGTGCAGCGGCGGGTTGTTGATGAAAAGATCGGCATAGACCGCCGTGTACCGGCTCCAGCTCAGGCCCGACAGATCCGGCATCCCGGACGCGGGCAACAGCACGACGCCCTGGATGTTGCGCGTGTGCAGAATGGTATCGAGACGGTTCAGTCGCATGCCCTCGGTGCCGATCTCGAAGCGTTCCATCTTGAAACCGAGCTCCTCGGCGCGCTGGGCGATGCCCTTCAGCACGGCCTCGTTGTAGCGGGCGGCGTGCGGGGGCCGGTCGGCGTCCACGATCTCCAGGGCGGCGAGCACGCCGCGAAACTGCTGGCCGCGGGACCGGCGCAACTGCGACATCACCGCACCCGTGAGTGGATTGTGCTCGTAGCCGGCCGCCTTGGCGGCCAGCCGCACGCGCTCAACCGTCTCGGCCTTCACGCGCGGCGAACCGCGCAGGGCGTCCGAGATCGTCGTGCGGGAAAGGCCCAGGGACTTGGCCAGGGTGCGCAGGGTGGGGGCGGACATGCGGGGTAGGGGCAGATTCCGTCAAAACAGCCGAAGCTCAACGCCAAATTCGGAGCGTCCGAAATTTTTGTCCCATTCCGCGTGGGCGCGCGCTTGCGGCGGTGCGGGCGGGGACTAGTTTGCCTTGGTCCGGCGCTTTTCGCCGTCCTTCCACCCCTCATTCCCCATGATCCGCCAAGCTTTTGTCATGTCCGTCCACGCCGGTTTCGAACAGGAATACGAGCGCCGCCACCGGCCCATCTGGCCCGAGCTGGAAAAGGTCCTGAAGGACCACGGCGTCCACAACTACTCGATCTTCCTGCATCCCGGCACCCGCCAGCTCTTCGCCTACGCCGAGATCGAGGACGAAGCCCGCTGGAACGCCATCGCGGCAACGCCGGAGTGCCAGCGTTGGTGGGTCCACATGGGCGACGTGATGCCCTCCAATCCCGACCACAGTCCGGTGGCCACCGGACTGCGCGAGGTCTTCCATCTTGATTAATCCGCCCACCGAAAATCAAACACCCAAGCCAAGAAAGGATTAACCACTAATCCACACTAATTGGGCACTAATCAAATCCTCGAGGTCTTGAGCGTTCGGCGTTCTGATTAGTGAGCCATGAGTGTTTGTTAGTGGTTCCAAGGTTTGGTCCAGTTTCTGTGTCTTCCGTGTCTTCAGTGGTTTCCGCTCTTCCTTACTCCACCCCATCATGACTCCTCTCTCCCGTCGCGACTTCGTCCGCAAAACCACCCTCATCGCCGCGGCTACCCAGCTGGCGTCCCAATTGCAGGCGGCCTCGTCGCCGGTGGAGACCGTTACGGCTCCGACGGTGGGAGCACCTGAGTTGCTGCGTTGGCTCGAAGGAGTGCCCGCCCTTCTGCCGGGAGCGACCTGGGGCCGGGCTTGGGCCCGCGGCCAACACGCACGCGACACCACCTTCACCCTGCAGTCCGCCGAGGGCGCGGACGTACCGCTGCAAAGCTGGCCGCTCGCGTACTGGCCCGATGGCTCGCTGAAATGGACGGCGCATGCTGTGCCCGCCCAAGCACCGGTAAGTACCCATTATCGGATCTCCCCCGGCACCCCGGCCGCGCCGGCGCGGCCGGTGACGGTCTCCGAAACCGCTGACGCCATTACCGTGAATACCGGCGTGATGCAGGTGGTGATTGCAAGGTCGGGTGGCGTGCTCATCCGTTCCGTCTGTCGCGAGGGAGCAGAGATTCTCCGGCAGGGCCGCCTCGTCTGCCGGCTGGAAGACCGCGACGATGCGGTGGCCATCCGCCACGTGCCTTTTGTCGGGGAGATTACCGCGGTCACCGTGGAGCAATCCGGGCCCGTGCGCGCGGTCGTGCGGATCGAGGGCCGGCATGCGGGCGAGGGCCGATCCTGGCTTCCGTTCGTCGTGCGGCTTTATTGCCACGCCGGCGGGGAAATGATCCGGATGATGCACACCATCCTCTTCGACGGGGACGCGCAGAAGGATTTCATCGCCGGTCTGGGCGTGCGCTTCACGGTGCCGCTGCGCGGGGCGTTGCATGACCGCCACGTCCGCTTCGGTGGCATGGAAGACGGCTTGTTCGGCGAGGCCGTCCGCGGGATCACCGGATTGCGCCGCGATCCGGGCAAGGCCGTGCGCGAGGCGCAGGTCGCCGGACGGGCCACGCCGCCGCTGACCGAGTGGAGTCCGGCCGTCACGGAGCGCCTGCAATACGTGGCGGCCTACGCCGACTGGACGCTGCTGCAGCCGAATGCCGACGGCTTTCAGATCCGGAAGCGCACGCACGCCGGGCACACCTGGCTCGATGCCGCGCAGGGCCGGCGCGCCGGCGGTCTTGGCTATATCGGCACGCCGGCCGGCGGAGTCGCCTTTGGCCTGCGCAACTTCTGGCAGAGCCACCCGGCCCAGCTCGACATCCGAGGCGCCACCGGTGACGCGGCGGAAGTCACGGTCTGGATGTGGGCCCCGGATGCCGCCGCGATGGACCTGCGGCCGTATCACGACGGCCTCGGGATGGACACCTTCGACAAGCAGTACAACGGCGGCTTGGAAATCACCTACGAGGATTATGAACCGGGCTTCAATTCGCCCGAGGGCGTCGGGCGCACGAGCGAGTTGCACCTCTGGTGCGTCGCCGCGACCCCCGCGCGGGAGCGACTCGTGCAGATGCAGGCGGTGCTCGAGGCCCCGCCCCAGCTCATCAACTCCCCCGCCTACCTGCAGTCTTGTGCCGTCTTTGGCGGCCTGTGGAGTCCGGTCGACCGCTCGACCCCGGCGCGGGCCGGCGTGGAGGACCGGCTCGCCACGAATTTCGACTTCTATCTCGGTCAGCGCGAGCATCGCCGCTGGTATGGGTATTGGAACTACGGCGATGTCATGCACACCTATGACCCCGACCGCCATGAGTGGCGCTACGACGTGGGCGGTTTTGCGTGGGACAACTCCGAGTTGTCGACCGACATCTGGCTCTGGATGTACTTCCTGCGCAGCGGCCGGGCGGATGTCTTCCGCTTTGCCGAGGCGATGACGCGCCATACCGGCGAGGTGGACGTGCACCACATCGGCCGCTTCGCGCCGCTGGGCTCGCGGCACAATGTCCAGCACTGGGGCTGCAGCGCCAAGCAGCTGCGCATCAGCACGGCGACGAACCGCCGCTACTACTATTATCTCACCGGGGACGAGCGCGTCGGCGATCTCATGCGCGAGCAGGTCGAGGCGGGGCGGGCGCTCTTGAAATTTCCGCCCGGTCGCAAACTGGCCTTTGCCAACGAGCAGGGCGACCAGTCGCGCGGCACGCCGACCGCCCCCGACAGCGTCGGCGCCAGCATGGGCACCGACTGGGGTTCGCTGGCCGGAGCCTGGCTCACCGAGTGGGAACGGACCGGCGACGCCCGGGTGCGTGACCGCCTGCTCGCCAGCATGCGCACGCTCGGGGCGCAGCCCAAGGGGCTGTTCAGCACCGGACTCATCCTCAACGTGGAGACCGGCGCCTTCGAGATCACGAAGAGCGACAAGATTTCCGTCTCCCACCTCAACGCCGTGTTTGGTCTCGTGGAGATCTGTGCCGAGTTGAACCAGCTGCTGGACGTGCCCGAATTCCGTCGGGCCTGGCTCGACTACTGCGAATTGTACAACGCCAGCCCCGAGGTGCAGACGCAGCGGCTGGGTTCGGCCCTCAAGGGCACCAACCTGACGCAGGGCCATGCGCGTCTGACAGCCTACGCGGCGCACCAGCTGCAGCGGCCCGATCTGGCCAAACGCGCGTGGGCCGAGTTTGCCCGCGGTTTCCGCGGCGAGCGCAGCGTCGGGGCGCTGCCGGTTCGCCAGGTGAAAGGACCTGCGGTCTTGCGGGCGGTGGACGAAGCGTCTTCGGTCTCCACCAACGACGCCGCCCAATGGGGCCTGGCTGCCATCGAGTGCCTGGCCTTGGTCGGTGATTATCAACCTTCAACCTGATATTCCCTCATGCCCACCATCGCGATCATCGGACCCGGAGCCATCGGCGGCGTCATCGCCGCATCCCTGCATCGCGGCGGCGGCCATGAAATTTCCCTCTGTGCCCGCCGGCCCCTGGGACCGCTCACAGTGGATCTGCTGGGCGAGGTGGAGAAGTTTACCCCCACGGTCCTGACGGATCCGGCGCAGGGCCGCCCGGTGGACTGGGTGCTGGTCACCACGAAGGCCTACGACTGCGCCGGCGCGGCGGCGTGGTTTCCGATGTTGGTCGGGCCGTCGACGCGCGTCGCGGTGTTGCAGAATGGCGTCGAACACCGGAAACGCCTTCGTCCCTGGCTGGCCGAAGCCCAGATTGTGCCGGTCATGATTGATCTTCCGGCCGAGCGCCCGACGCCCGTCTCGATCAGCCAGCGCGGACCGGGCAAGCTGATCGTGCCGGCCGATGCGGATGGGTCGCGGTTTGTGGCGCTCTTTGCCCGCACGCAGCTGAGTGTCACCACCTCGGACGATTTCACGAGCGTCGTGTGGCAGAAGCTCTGCCTGAATTCGGTCGGCATCATCAATGCACTGTTGCTCAAGCCCACCGGCGTGTTTGGCCACGAGGACATCGGCGCACTGGCGCTGGGCATCGCGCGCGAGTGCATGGCGGTCGCCCGGGCCGAGGGAGCGACGCTGCCGGATGATCTCGCCGAGACGATTCTGGCCAACTGCCGCGCCGCTCCGCCCGACTCGATGAACTCCCTCCACGCCGACCGCGCCGCCGGCCGTCCGATGGAGATCGACGCCCGCAACGGCGCCATCCTCCGCTTCGGTGAGAAACACGGCATCCCGACCCCGTTGAACCGGATGGCCGTCACGCTGCTGGCCCACATGTCGGCAGCCGGGCAGTAGGGCCGGTCTTTGACCGGCCATCCGAGGAAGCTACCGAGCCAGTCAAAGACTGGCTCTACCCGTTACTCCCAGCTCATCACGAGGAGTGACACGCCCTCGGCGTTTCAGCGGATGGCGCGGCGTTCGAGCTGCGACTTGACCCGAGGGGTGTCCTGATCAGGCTTCTGGGCGTGAAGCCAAATCCGAAATCGACTGCAATCAAGCGCGTGGCCGGCCGTAAGCCGGTCAAGGTGCGTGATGGCAAGAAGCAGACGAGGCGGAGCGGCTTTGCACCGGAACTTTGTGGAATCATCACGGGCCCAACGGACCTTTCCCTCCGGGAAGGTTTTGGGCGTGGCTGATCCACGTTACATCCTGGATACCGGTCCGCTGGTGGCCTTCACCAACGCTGCGGATGCCCATCACGCCTGGGCCAAAGGAGTCTTGGACAGTCTCGGTGAAGCTCCCGTGAGTTGCGAGATCGTGCTCGCCGAGGCGAGTTATCTCCTGCGCAGTTCCCGTCGGGCCGTTGACCTGATCCTGGCCTTGCCTGCGCACAGGCGGATCAGCCTCCAACCGGTCTTGGCCGCGAATTCCGCGGAAATCCGGACAGCCATGGCGAAATATTGGCCGGCCATGGATGTGGCCGACGCCTGCATCCTGTCGCTGGCTGAGCGTTTTCCCCGGGCGCATATAATCACCACGGACCTGCGCGATTTCTGCATTTATCGTCGCAGGGGAGGACAAGCGTTGAATCTCATCCATCCGTAAACAACGGAGGTTGAGGCAGGGCTCGCCACCGATGGAATCCACCAACAGGTAATCCCGATGAAACGAGGCGCTGGCTAATCGCCGACTCGTGCAGCCGTGGCCAAAGGATAGGGGCCGTTGCCCCCAACGGCCATGGAACATCACGTCCGCAAACCAAGCCAGTCAAAGACTGGCTCTACCCCTTACTCCCAGCTCACCACGAGGAGTGACACGCCTTGCCGCGGCAGGGTGAAGGCGAGTTGGGCGGTGCCGTTGGCGAGGGTGACCGTGGTGGGTGAACCGGTCAGGCGGGTGAGGGCGCTGGATTGCTCCAGCTGCGCATACTGCGCTTCGTTGGGCGCGACGGGGGAACCCAGGCGCAGCCACTCGGCGTAGGCGTTGCTGTGTTGCTGGTCGATGCGGGTGTGCGTGAGCTTCGCTTCCTTGAGACCGGTCGGCAGGCCGGCGACCGCGAGGGACACCGCCGCGTCGGGACCGGCGACATCGTCGTCGTGATAATGCCAGACCATCACGGCAACCTGATTGGGGGCGCGGCTGGCGAGGACGCCGACGTCGGGGGCACCGCGGACGCCCCGGTCCACGATTTCGGTGAGCGGAATCTCGGCTGAGCTGGTGGCGGGCAGACGCTCGGGCCCCATCTGGGCAAACATGCGGAAGACATTGAACACGGCCATGGGCACACCGTTGCTGGCCACCTGGCGGAAGCCGGCGAACCAGGGCTGGTCTTCAAAAGTAAAGGCCCAGGTGACGGCGCCCTCCAGATTGATGCCGTGGAGGTCGGCGAGGTCGTGTTTGCGCGCGAAGGAAGCGGCCGTGTAGCTCGAGTACATGGTGCCGTTGCGGTATGCCAGCTGCGGTCCCTGGCAGGCGGCGCAACCCTCCGGGTCGGATTCTCCGATGATCACCGGCGTGCCCTTCAGTTCCGGATACGAGGCGAAGGTGGCGAAGGCGGTTTCGATCGTCTTCAGCTGGTTGCTGATGCCCATGCGCACATGACCGTCCACCATCGACGGACTGCCCTTGGCGTGGAAGGCAACGAAGTCGAGAGGCGTGCCCTTCTCCCCGGTCGCGTAATTGGTCCCGTGCAGGCAGTGGTCGAGAAAGTCCTTCATGAACTGCCCGCCGGAGCCCGCGGTGTGCGGTCCGCCCACTCGCGCCGTGGGCAGCGCGCGGCGTACGCCGGCGATGGCGTAGTCGTGCAGTTTGCGGAAATCCTCGGCGCTGCCGCCCCAGTATCCGTTGGGCTGGTTGTTGGCTTCGTTCCAGACTTCCCACCACCACGTGTTCACCTCGGCGGCGCCGTATTTCTCGACGCAATGCTTCGCCCACTGGTAGGCGAGCTCGCCCCACTTCGCATAATCCTTCGGGGGTTTGGTCCAACCGGTAAAGATCCGTTGGTAGGGTAGGCCCGGCCGCCACGAGTGCCGGTAGGGTGACGGCTGCGTCGACATGGCTTCCGGCATGAAGCCGATCTGGGCCAGCGGTTTCACGCCGCGCGCCAGGTAACTGTCGAAGATGCGGTCGATGCCCCGCCAGTCGTAGACCGGGTTGCCCGCGGCATCCTCGGTGTAGGCGTTGGTCGAGCCCCATTTGAAGGCCGGCGTGCCGTCACCGGTGTTGAGCAGGTTGTGCGCGCGGAAATACATCTGTCGCGGGGCCAGTTCGCCGATCTGGCCCAGCAGTTTCTGTCCATCCTTCATCGTCGCATAGTTGGGCTCGTCCGCGCCGAAGTAGCGCCAGAAGGTCCGCAACGGCCCGGTCGGATGCGCGGCATCGACGGTGATAGTGACAGGAAACGCCGGGTTGGCATCGGCGGCGATGTCGGCGGCGGACAGAGCGGGGGCGAGCAGGGCAAGAACCAGCGGGCAGATCATTCTCATGGGGTGGGTGGGGTTCATCGGGGCGGAATGCGGGGCCGGGTTGAGCTTCAGGTCTCCAGGCTGCAAACAGGAGTCTGAAAAAGGCGGACCGTGGGAAAACGAGAAATTGAGGGGGGGCGCTGGCAGAACCTTGGGTCGCCAGGTGATCTTCAGGGCAGGTCGCGGCGCGGGATCTTCCGCATGGCTTGGGCGAGCTGGTCGCCGTGCTGCGCTGCGCCTTCGGCCTCGAGCCGTTCGAATTGCGGATGGGCGAAGATCGGGGACCGCACGGGCGTGCCGCCGGTTTCCTCGTCAGTCGCGTCCTTTAACGCCCCGCCGAGGGCGGCGACGATGCCGTTCAACCGGTCCACGGTGCGGCGCAACTCGCGCTCGTCGCGCCCGGGCCAGAAGCCGCCCTCGTCGGTGATTTCCACTCCGAGGCCCAGGGCCGTCAAGCCGGCCAGCAGGTCCACGGCGGCGGTGTGGCAGCGGCGAAAATGCTCCCAGCCGTGCAGGCTCGCATACTGGGTCTTGCAGAAGGCGGCCAACCTCCAGCCGGCGGTCCCGACTCGTTCCAGGCGGTGCGTCTGCGGGTCGCGCCGTTCCACGGGGTAGTCGCAGAGACCGAGCCGCAGCGGTTCACAGTCCTCGCCCAAGGTAACGTCGAACACGAATCCCTCCTGCGCCGGCACCTCGATGCCGCGCGTCGTGTGCGGCTCGTCCGGCACGGGGACCATGACCCACTCGCTCAGCCACGCCAGCTGCACGGCCGACGACGAAATCGCGCCGACCGCTTCGATCCATCCCGCCTCCTGCGCCGCGAGAGCGGCCGCGCGCATCTTCGCCACCAGCGCCCGGGCGGACTCCTCCCCGGTCACGGCCGGGGCGCGCAGCTTGTAGTGGAGAGTCAGGCCCATGGATATTACTTGAGGCGCTTCACATTCGGTGCGGCGAGCAGCGTGCGCATTTGGGAGATCGCGATTTCATTCAGCCGGAGCAGTCGCTCCACGGCGGTCAGACCCTGGCGGATGAAGACGGAATTCAGGCTTTCGAGGTTCGTCAGGACGACCAGTTGCTCGATCGTGGCCTGGTCCCGGATGTTGCCCTCGGCGTCGGGATGGGCCTCGCGCCATTGTCGGGCGGTCCGGCCGAAAAGCGCGACGTTGAGCAGATCGGCCTCCTCGGCGTAAACCATGGCGGCCTGGGCCTTGGTGACGGCGGGAGGGATGAGGGTCTCCTTGATGGCGTCGGTGTGGATGCGGTAGTTGATCTTGGCCAGGGTGCGCTGGAGATTCCAGCCGAGCTGCCGGCGGTCGTTCTCCTCGTCCTTCAGCCGGCGAAACTCCTTCACCAGATAGATTTTGAATTCCGGACTGATCCACATGCCGAACTCGAAGGCGATGTCGGGATGGGCAAACGTGCCGCCATAGCGTCCCGGGGTGGCCTTGAGCCCGATGGCGTTGGTCTTTTCCACCCACTCCTTGACGCTGATCTTGTAGCTGTTCAGGCCGGCCTGACTTCTAATTGTGGCGAATTCGCCATAATTAAAAGCCGGGTTGAACACAGACTCCCAGATGCCAAGAAATTCGACCGTGTTGCGGTTCCTCAGCCAGTCCGAGATGAAAAACTCGCCATCTTTCGCCCGCAGCATGTCCGTCAGGGAGATATAGTCGCCCGTCTTGCCGGTGAGAACCGATACGGGGGTTCCTTGGACGGCGATGGTTGACTTCTTGGAAGGGGCCATGGCGGGAGGAGACGCCGGCATCTCAGCGCACGTAGGTGCCCTTGGTGTCGCCGGGGTGGGCGCGGGCGAGGGCGGCGAGGGTTTCGAGGATCTCGGCGATCTCCTTCTCCTTGGCGCGGGCGAACTGCTTCGCGAGGTCGGCGGCGGAAAGGGGCTTTTCCGCGGCCTGCAACGCGGCTTCCACGGCCTTGGCTCGTTCCGCGATGCTTTTTGGCCAGAGGGTCTTCTTAGCCTTGCCGGCTGGTTTCGGTTTCTTGGGCGCTCGTGACTTAGAGGCGGGTGTTTTATCCTCAAATCCGAGCGAGGACTGCCTTTCTCCGGCGAAGAGGGGCTTCTGGTAATCGGGGCGGAGCCAGCGGATGTGGCCTTTGGCCTCCTCGGCGGCGCGCGCGGCGTTGAGGGCGACGACGCGCTCGAGGATCTCGGCGTCGGTCATGGGCCAGGGCCAGCCGTAGGCGTCGGCCACCGCACGGTCGAGGTCGTCGTGGAGCTGCTTGAGCGTGGAGACGAGGGCCGCGTCGTGGACGGTCTTGTCCTTGGCGGACAACGCCTCGCCGGCGCGGAGCTTTTCGAGGACGTTGTAGATGTCGGTGAGGCCGAGCTGATGGGTGGCCTGCGCGCGCTTGCGGTGGGCGTCGAGCTCCTCGGCCAGCTGCCGGATGCGCTCCTTCTGCTTCTCGGTGCAATCGGGGAACGGGAAGGGATCGAAGCAACGGGATTTGTTGTAGCGGGGATCATTGCCCACTCCCAGACGGCCACCGGCAGAGAGCGCGTAAATGACGTGGATACGGCTGCTGAGGACACCGAGGTGGAACGCGTCGTTCAGTGCAGTGACCACAAGCATGTTGTCGGGTAGAATTTCGGCGTCGAGGAACTGGAAAAAGCGATGCTTGGAAGTTTCCACTGTGGCGATGTAACGCGGAAGCCCGTCGAGCATCCTGCGCATCTGCTTGTTGGGTTCTCCGAATATCCACCAATACTTTTTCCGACTCTCGCGTTTGTTTTGATCGCGCTCCGGTTTCACATGGGTGAGCACATGGTCGTAGACTTTGGCGTACTTCTCACGTGCTTCTTCGGAGCTAAGCCCGAACAAATCAATCACCCATGCGCCACGCGGCTTCTCGGTAAGATCACGTCCGTTCCGATAGGGCCGAAGATGTGTTTGCAGGTCCTTCAGCTTTCCGAGTCCAAACGACCTTGCCTGTTCTTCGGTGATGATGAATCCGGATCCAAAAAGACAGAAGCCGCGATTGGCGAGGCCGTCGTTAGCTTTGAGTTCAACTGTGCTGATCACGTTCGCACCAGCGGTGAGGTCAGCGGAGACCTTGCCGATGGCGATGTCCAGCTGGACGATGTTTTCGCCAGTTTCCTCGTTGGCGGTTTCAGCGGTGACGCGATGTAGCTGGGCTTCGGGCGCAGGCTTCATCGAAGCGCCAACGGTCATGGCGATGCGGACGGCGGCGCATTCGGTGGCGTCGATCCACGGGTGGTCGGGAATCGCGAAGGTCAGATAAAGGCCTTCGTCCATCGCCGACTGCACAACCCGTCGGTTAAAGGTCTGCCGGATGGAATTGGTTGTGATGAAACCGAAGCGGCGGGTGCGACCGGCGAGCGTTTCGTTGGCTGCTTTGTGCCACCAGAACATCACGAAGTCGGCGCTCTCGGGCATTTTTGGATAAGCGGCTCTCAGCGTCTCGGTGTAGCCGTCACCCAGGTCTTCACGCATGCGGGCGGTGCCGAGGAACGGCGGATTGCCGACGATATAGTCGGCCTGCGGCCAGGAGGCTTGGCGCGGGTTGGTGAAGGTGTCGAGCGGCACGACGGCCTGCTCGTCGGGCACCTCGCGGCCAGTGACGGGGTCGGTCTTGTAGGTCTTGCGGTCCCAAACGTAGCGGAGATTGCCGTGCTCGTCCTTGGCGAAGCCCTTCGCGTCCCACGTGAGCACGGCGTCGCGGCACTCGATGTTGTTGAACTTGCGGAGGACGGGTTCGGCGGGGGCGGCGTTGCCGTGGACGCGGAAGTGCCACTGGAGGTAGCCGATCCAGAGCACGAGCTCGGCGATGGCGGCGGCACGGGGGTTGACCTCGAGGCCGAGGAACTGGTGCGGGTCCACCGTCACGCCCTGGAGGGCGAGCACGTCGGTCTCGCCGAGGTCGCGCAGGAGGGAGATGACCTCGCCTTCGAGGCGTTTCATCTGTTCCAGGGCGACGTAGAGGAAGTTGCCCGAGCCGCAGGCGGGATCGAGCACGCGGACGGCACAGAGGCGATCGTGGAACTCCCTCACCGCGGCGCGGGCTTTCTTCAGGTCGGCAACGGTGTCGCGCTGGGCGAGCGTGACGGCGGCGATGCGGATGCCGGCCCATTCCTCGCGCAGAGGCTCGAGGAGCGTGGGCAGCACGAGGCGCTCGACGTAGGCGCGGGGCGTGTAGTGGGCGCCGAGCTTGTGGCGCTCGTCGGGCGAGAGGGCGCGCTCCAGCAGCGTGCCGAAGATGGCGGGCTCGACGTGCCGCCATTCGAGGGCGGCGGCCCGGCGCAGGAGGCCGAGCTGGGTGCCGTTGACGGGGAGGGCGCGGGCGGCGGAGAAGAGACCGCCGTTGAAATGGAGGAGCTTCTTGCGGAGCAGGCCGGAGACGCGGCCCTCGTTCATGTCGGCAAAGAGCTGCTCGGCGAGCGGCACGAAGGCGCGGGGGTCGTCCTTGATGGAGTCGAGGAAGCCCTTGAAGCCCTCCTTGGGCAGCAGGCCGACGTCTTCGGCGAACATGCAAAAGAGGCAGCGGGAGAGGAATTCGGCGACGAGCCGGGGGTCGTGTTGCTTCTCAAAGGATTTGGCCAGCTCGGCGAGGTAGCCGGCGACCTCGCGGGTGACGGCGGCGGCCTTTTTCGATGGGTCGAGGGAGACCGGGTCTGTCCAGACGGCGCGGAGGAGGTCGCGCACCTCGGCGCGGGCGAGGTCGGCGAGCCTGAGCCGGTGGGAGCGGGCGTCGGGGAAGGGCTGGTAGTTTTTGCCCTTCTGGGTGAAGTCAGCGTGGAGCTCGATGACGTGGCCAACGTCCACGACGAGCAGGAAGGGCGGCGGATCCTCGTCGGCCGGGAGGGAGCGGGCGTAGCGGTCGGCCTGGCCGAGGGCCTCGAGCATGGCGCGGTCCCAAGCGGCGGAGCCGCGGATCACACCGCGTCGCGGCGGGGAAGAGCCAAGTTCCAAGAGTCCAAGGGCCAAGTCGGCCGATTCGCCGGAAACGGCGGCGTATTGCTTGGCTTCGAGCACGAAGCAGCCGCGCTTGTAGAGGTCAATGTGCCCGGTGGTGGTTTTGTCGGTGCCGCGATGGTGGAAGGTGACGGCGCGCTCGAAGACATAGGTGTTCAGGGCGGTGTCGCGGCCGGAGGGGTCGGGGCGCGGGACGCCGAGCACGTCGCACAGCTCGGAGAGGAAGAGAGCGTAGTTGGCGCGTTCGGCCGCCTCGGCTTGGGACCAGCGATCAATGAAGGCGGTGATCGAATCGTGGTTGGGCATGAGGGCGTGCGGCGGGAGCCAAACTGCCGGCCGGCCCAGGGATTGCCAAGCCCCTTCGACCCGCTCAGGGCAGGCCTTTCGACTTGGTTCAAGGCAGACGGTTTGTCGGGAAACTCATCCCGTAAGGTGACGGGTCCGGCAAACTTAAATTCAGGGTTTGGTTGCTCCGGGGCCGGGGATCATGCGGTCGCCCGCTGGCGGCGGCCGGGCAGTAGGGCCGGTCTTTGACCGGCCTTCCGAGGAAGATACCAAGCCAGTCAGAGACTGGCTCTACCCGCTACTCCCAGCTCACCACGAGGAACGACACGCCTTGCCGCGGCAAGGTGAAGGCGAGTTGGCTGATCGCCACCGCCCTATGACTAGTCGTCATTGGTACTAATCAGGTGGGCCGGCAGGTCCCTCTGCCGGCGATGACTATCGTGGCAACACGACGGTCCGAAAACGGGCACGCGCCGACTCGCCCTGCTGTGCTCCCGGTGCCGGTCGCCCAACCTTCGTTGTGGCCGGGGACGTGCCCGTCCACCTAAGAGCGCGTGGAAATGTCCGGTTCAACTGCACGTGTCCGGCTGGAGGGCGATGGCGGGAGCGGGAACGATGTCGGGGCGGATGGACTTCAATTTCCCCGCGGGCGCAGGTCGCTGCGCTGGGGGCTGGCGGGGAGTTTGAAGGCGGCGGAATCATCCGGTTTTGCGGGGTCGAAGCCGGCGAAATCCTCGGCGATAGTCGCTGCGAGCGGCAGGCGCGCGACGCGAATGCCCTGCACGATCACCTGGGCGAGCTCGTAGGCGCCGTAGTTGTTGTGATGCGTGGCGTCCTTGCCGGCGTTGCTGAAAGCGAGCGGCGATTTGGCCGGACCGAGGGCCTCGTAGAAGGCGCGGCTGCCCGCTTCGAGATCGATGAGCGCGACGCCCTCCGCGGTGGCGACCGCGCGCATGGCGGCGGGATAGTCACCGAGGGTGTTCAGGATTTTGCCGTCCGGACCGAAGTTGCGGCGCTGAGGGGAGGTCACCAACACGGGCTTGGCGCCACGCAGGCGCACCTCGGCGATGAAGGTGCGCAGGTAGGCCTGATACGTCGTGCCGGCCTCCACGTAGGTCTGCGGCCACTGCTTCTTCTGATCGTTGTGGGCAAACTGCATGAACACCCAGTCGCCGGCCTTCAGCTGGCTCAGCACCTTCGCCAGCCGCAGGCCGGTGAGGAAGGATTTCATGGTCTCGCCCGATTCGGCGTGATTGGCGATGGCGACAGTCGGTTGGAAAAAGCGCGGCAGCATCTGGCCCCAGCTGGCGCCGTCCTCGAAGCGCTGGTCGGTGACCGTGGAATCACCCAGCAGAAACACAGTCGGCACCGTCACGGGCTCGACCGCAACAGCCCGCACCGCGGGCGCCGGCCCGTTGAACTCGAGTGTGAGTTTGTCGTCCCATGTCAGCGAACCCTGCTCGCGATCATTCAACACCACGGCGCTGCCGCCGGGCGCGTTCTTCTCCGGAGGAGGCACGGAGCTGTTGCGAACGTTGACGATGAAGCTGCGGGAGACGCTTTCGCCCGGTGCCGTCGTCACGTCCTCGAGCATCAGGCGACGTGACTCGGCCTTCACCGTGTTGGCGGAGGCGCGGTCGCTGCCGAAGGTGACGGTGACGCGGTAGTTGCCCTCGGGTACCGCGACGGAAAAATAGAAGGGCTGGCCTGCCGGCTCAGGCGCCGTGCCGAGATCGAAACCGTGGCCGCGTTCCGCGGTAAAAGCGGACTCGCGGCTGAGGTCGAAACTCCGGGCCGAACCTGCCAAGGCCGGAACGGCCACGAGAAGGCACCAAAAGGGTGCCCGACGCAGGAGGCTCGCGAGGCGTCTGGCGGCGCGCGGAATCAGTGGGTGAGCGCGTGGTCTCATGGCTGGTGAGTCTTTGGGCCTTTTCGTGGCGGAAAATCAGGGAACCTTGGCATCCGTGCGAAACGGCGAGGCGGGCAGGCCGGCGGTGTTGAACAGATTCCCCGACGCCACGTTGGCCCAGCCGTAGCGGACCGCGGCCGGTGCCGGCACGTCGGGGGCGGTGACGACGACCGTGGCGCCGACGATCGCGGCCTTGGCCGGATGAAACACGCCGTCGGGTCCGGCGATCGTGAATCCTTCCAAGGTGCCGCCCGGTGCAACCAGGCCGCCGGCCACATGGGTGAAGGTGAGCACGGCACGGCCTGCGGTGAATTGCGCCGAGGCGAAGACCGGACCGGAGTACGAGATCTTCTGACCGTAGGCGAGCGCGCGGGCCGCCAGCGCCAGACGCGCGCCGACGGGGCCCTTGTTCGCGGGATGGATGTCGGTGGCGTCGCCGACATCGATCGTCACGGTCATCGCGGTGTTCTTGGTGTGCTGCCACGCGATGAGCTGGGCTTCGCGGATCTCGGGCGGCTGGCCGTCAAAGGGCGCGATCTGGACGAAGAGGAAAGGGAAGTCGCCCTCGCCCCACCGCTGGCGCCAGTCGGCGATCAGGGCCGGGAGGAGCTTCTGGTACTGGCGTTCGCGTCCGGCGTTGGCTTCACCCTGATAGAAGGTGACGCCGCGGATCGCGTAGGGAATGAGCGGAGCGATCATGCCGTTGTAGAGCACGGTCGGGGTGCCGGCGTTCTGGCTGATGTCGTTCGGCGGGCGTTGGTCGGCCGGGAGCGTGGTGGCAAAGCGACAGAGCCAGCGGCCGTTGAGGTCCAGCGCGGCTTCCGCGTCGTCGATCGGGGCGACGGAGAGGGGCAGCTTGGGGTTCCACAGGCCGCCACCACCGCCGGTATCGAGCACGCGCACGGCGATGACGTTGCCGGTGGGCCGCAGGGTGGCGGCGGGGATGCGATAGACGCGCGGCGTGGTGTAACCCGAGGTCGTGCCAAGCTCGGTGCCGTTGACCCAGGTGGTGTCGACGTCGTCGATGGCGCCGAGACGGAGTTCCAGGTCACGGCCCGACCAACCGGCCGGCAGGTCGAAGGTGCGGCGGAACCAGACCACGCCGTCGAAGCCGGGATGTCCGGCGTCCTCCCACAGGGTGGGCAGCTTCATCGTTTCCCAGCCGGTGGTGTCGAGTTGGCGGGCGCTCCAGGGTTGGGCCCCGCTGCCGGGATCGATGGCCTGGAACCATTGGCTGAGTTTCTGCAGGTACTTTTGCCGGACGATCGCCGCGGCATCGGCGCTTTGCGTGAGGCTGTCCAGCTGGTCGGCAAACTCGGGAAACGCGGAGAGGCCCTCGCGTCCGGTCCAGGCCTCGGCCGGCGTGCCACCCCAGGAGCTGTGGATGATGCCCACCGGCACGCCGAGGCTGGCCTGGAGGTCGCGGGCGAAGAAATAGCCGACCGCCGTGAAATCCGGGGCGGTCGCCGGGGAACAGACGCTCCAGCTGGCAGCGACCGTCGACTGCGGCGTGCCGGCCTTGGTTTGTTCGACGTAGAGCTGGCGGATGAGCGGGTGCGTGGCTGCGGCCACTTCCGCCTCCCAGTTGACGATGGGTTTCTGACCGGCCCGCAGGCCGAGCTGGCGTTCCATGTTGGACTGGCCGCCGCAGAGCCAGACCTCGCCGACGAGCACGTCGGAACATTTATGATTCATGATTCTCGATTCATGATTGGTTTCAGTGACCACGAGGTCGCGGGAGACGGCGCTCGCGGTGAGGGGATCGAGGGTCACGCGCCAGCTGCCGGACGCATCGGCGGTGGCGGACTTGGACTGACCGGCGAATGCCACGGTCACCTTCGACCCGGCGTCAGCCGTGCCCCACACCGGCACGGGCATGCCCTGTTGCAGGACCATGTGGTCGCCGAAGGGACTGGCGAGACGGACCGCGGCCGCGAGTTGGGCGGTAGAAAAAGCCAGGAGCAGAGCCAACACCGTCATCCACGGTTGTGGCCGTCGGGCACGGCTGCAGCTCAGGCGAACTGCCTGCCTGAACGAAGTGAAGGATCCATCGGCATAACCGGCGGCGGTGGTGGTTTTCATTTTGAGGATTCGTTCGTGGGTTCCGTGGGCCGGGCTCAATTCAGGTCCGGTCCAAAGGTGCGGCTTTCGCCGGGTTTGAGATTCAGGACGATGGTCTTGGCCCCTGAGCGCACGGTGGTCGCGGTGCCGGTGACGCTGCGGATCGTGGCGTGGGTGAGTTTGCCGGCGGCCCAGGCGAGATCGACTTCGAAGCCGCCGCGGGCGCGCAGGCCGGTGACCGAGCCCGTGGGCCAGGCGGACGGCAGCGCGGGCAGCAGCTGCAGTTCCCCGCCCTGCGACTGGAGCAGCATCTCGGCGATGCCGGCGGTGCCGCCGAAGTTGCCGTCGATCTGGAAGGGCGGGTGGGCGTCGAAGAGGTTGGGGTAGGTGCGTTCCGGCCGGAGCAGGAGCTTGAGGATGCCGTAGGTGTGCTCGGCGTCGTGCAGGCGCGCCCAGAGGTTCAGCCGCCAGCCGATCGCCCAGCCGGTGGCGTCATCGCCGCGCAGCTCCAGCGAGCGACGGGCGGCGGCGGCGAGGTCCGGGGTCTTGAGCATGTCGATCTGGTCGCTGGGGAATAGCGCGTAGAGGTGCGAGACGTGGCGGTGGTGCGGCTCGGGCGCGGTGGCGTCCCAGTCTTCGAGCCATTCCTGCAACTGGCCTTGCGCGCCGATCTGGTCGGGCGCGAGGCGCGCGCGCGTCGCGATGAGCCGGGCCCGGAAGTCGGCGTCCAGGCCCAGGATTTCGGACGATTGGATGCAGGCCGAAAAGAGATCGCGCAGGATCTGGGAGTCCATGGCGGGACCGGCGACGATGGAGATGTCCTTGTGATGGGCATTCTCGGGCGAGATCGACGGACTGGTCACGAGCCACTGGTGCCCGCTGCGGGACTCGGGGACGAGGGTATCGAGGAAGAACTGCGCGGCGCCCTTCATCAGCGGATAGGCGCGGGCGAGAAAAGCCCGGTCGCCGGAAAACAGGTAATGCTCCCAGAGATGAGTGCAGAGCCAGGCGCCGCCGGTGGGCCACATGCCCCAGCGGGCGCCGTCGATCGGGCCGGTGGCGCGCCAGAGGTCGGTGTTGTGGTGCGTCACCCAGCCGGTGGCGCCGTAGTGGGCCTGGGCCATCTTCGCGCCGGTCTCGCTCAGGTCCTTGATCATGCCGAAGAGCGGTTCGGTGAGCTCGGCGAGGTTGGTGGTCTCGGCCGGCCAGTAGTTCATCTCCGTGTTGATGTTGATCGTGTACTTGCTGCCCCAGGGCGGCGTGAGGCTGTCGTTCCAGATGCCCTGGAGGTTGGCGGGCTGCGAACCGGGACGGGAACTGCTGATGAGCAGGTAGCGGCCATATTGGAAATAGAGCGCGGCGAGGGCGGGGTCGTTCCCCTCGGCGAAGCGGCGCACGCGCTCGTCGGTCGGCAGGTCGGCGGCGGGCGTGCGGCCGAGGTCGAGCGTCACGCGCCGGAAGAGGCGTTGGTGTTCGGCGAGGTGTTCGGCGAGCAGCTGGTCGTAGGTCTTGCCGGCGGCGGCGCGCAGCGTGGCGACGTTCAGCGCCGCGGGATCGCCGCTGACGTCGTCATAGCGACGGTAACTGGTGGCGGCGGCGATGAGCACGAGGGCGGATCGGGCGCCGGCAACATGGAGCTGCTGGCCGTCGGCGCGCAGCGTGCCGCCGTCGGTGATCACCTTGACGCGGGCCTGGAATTTCAGCGCGCCGGCGATGCCCTCAGCCCCGCCGTTGCGGCCGTCGAGGAGAAGAGTGTCCGTCCCTTCGGTCCGGCTGGTGGCATCCTGTTGGCTTTGGGCCCCGAGGAGAAAGCTGAGGCGGCCCTGATCCGGACGTCCGGGTGCGGTGGCCGTGAGGCGGACGACGATCACCTGATCCACCGGACTCGCGAAGACCTCGCGCACGTGGACGGTGCCCCAGGTGTCGGAGCCGATGGTGTAACGGGTTTGCGCGACGGCGGTGTCGAGGTTGAGCTCGCGCCGGTAGTTGGCGACGGGTTCGCCTCCGGCAAAAGTGAACAGCAGATCGCCCAAGGTCTGGTAAGGCATCTGGCGCATCGGACGGGACATGAGTTTTTGCTGCGTCAGTCGCTGGGCGGCCTCGTGGTCGCCGGCCGCGATGAGGCGGCGCACCTCGGGCAGCGCGGCGAGCGCCTCGGGGTTGGCGGGGTCGTAGGGACCACCGGCCCACAGCGTGTCCTCGTTGAGCTGGAGGCGTTCCTGATGAATGCCGCCGAAGACCATGGCGCCGAGCCGGCCGTTGCCGACCGGCAGCGCCTCGACCCACTCGTTGGCGGGCCGCACGTAATGGAGGGTGAGCGGATCGGCGGCCACCACGGTGACCCCAGCGATGAGGGCCAGCAGGCCGGCGGGGAGGAACTTGTTCATGGATAGAAGGGGATCATGGGGTGGGGACACTCACTCCGGCACAACGGTCCAGCGGAAGCACGTGCCTTCCTTGCGGCCGGGTCTGGCGCCAGGGGAATCGGCGGACGCCAGGGCTCCGCTGTTGGGCTCGGCGTGGAGGTGCCGGTGCGTGGCGAGGGAGAGCAGCATGACCTCGTCGCGCATCAGATCCTGCCATTGGAAAACGGAGGCGGTCGCGTCGGGCTCAGGCAACAACCGCACGTCACCGAGGCCGCCCACGCCGGTGATGGTGACATAGCCGCTGCCGTCCACGGCCTGCAGGGCGACCCGGCCGAGGCCGCGGTCCAGCACACGGAAATGGGCGGCGGGTGTGTCCGCCTGCGTGGCTTGGCGGCCCATCGGCCGCAGCAGACCCTTCCAGGCGACGAGCTTCGTGTCATCGGCGAGGCTGGTGAGCGTGATCACGCGGCCGAGGGGAATCCGGTCGGAGGCGCCGTTGGCCTGCGGCTCGTCGAGGGTGAAGCGATCAAAGTCCGCGAAACCGCCGGGCTTGCCACTCGTGTTGTAGGCGAAGAGCGCGGCGCGTACGCCCTGGAAGGTCTTCAGCTGGAAAACCATGGTGAACGGCCGGCCGAGCGGCGTGAACGTCTGCCCGTCGGTGCTGAAACTGAAAACCGCCTCCTCCTTGATGAAGTCACAGGCGGCGCGCAGCCACACGCGGGACACGCCCGCGGGCAGCGCCGCCGTGGCGGTGGCGTCGCTGAGCCGGTCGAATTGGGCGAGGGTCAGGCCGGTGGCGGTGCGTTGGACGCCGATCCAGGCGTAGGGATGATTCAACAGCGCGAGACCGGCGACGTCGCCGGGTTGAAGTCCGCCGAGTTCAAGCAGCGCCGTGGGCACGCATGCGGGACCGACCGCGCGCTGGGTGAGCGAATTCCGTGCGGTCCAGAAATCCCGGGCCGGCAGGGTCTGCAGGCGCAGGAAGCCGGGCCGGCTGGCGAGCGACCACTGCGTGTCGTCCGGGACGTGATTCCATTGCCAGACGGGGTTCAGCGCGGGTCCGGCGAATTCGTCGTCACGGCGATAGGGCGCGGAGCGCTCGGCCGGGGCGGCGGTCTTGGGTTTCACCCAGGTGCGCGGCGTGCGCTGGAGGTTGCCCGGGAGCCCGAAGTACGGCCAGCCGTCCTGCCACGTCACGGGCGAGAGGCAGGTGAGGCGGCCGATCGAGTTGTGGTCCATCATCGAAAAGCCCCACCACTCGCCGGCGGAAGTCTGCACGATGCCGCCCTGGTGCATCGGGGTTGCCCCCATCTGTTCCGGCCGCGGCGGGTTGAGTTTGAATCCGACCGCCTGGCCCATGCCGTCCAGCCGCCAGCCGTTGCCCTGACCGAAAGTCTCGCCCGCGCTGATCGTGGTGATCTCGTACGGGCCCTCGGGGCGGTCGGCGCGCGCGCACACCATGTAGCCGACCGGATCGTAATTGGCGCTGATGATGTAGTACCGGCCGTCGATCTTGTAGAAGTGACAACCCTCGCCCATGCCCCGGCCCTTCGGGATCAGCGTGCGCCGGGTCTCCGGCCGGATGTCGCTGAGGTCGGGTTTCATCTCGGCAAACTGCAGGTCGCCGTAGCCCCACACGACGTAGACCTTGCCATCGTCGTCGAAGAGCACGGTCAGGTCGTGCAACGAGCTGCCGAGTTCGCTCTGCGTCCACGGTCCCGCCGGATTCCTGGCCTGGAAGTGCTGGGTCTTGCGGCCGTTGACGTTGGTGAAGATGTGAAAGGTGCCGTCGTGGTAGCGGAAGCACGGCGCCCAGATGCCCTGACCGTAGCGCTCGCCGCCCTCGAGACGGTATTCCGGACCGAGGTCGAGCCGGTCAACGGCGTAGGTCAGCAGCTGCCAGTTTACCAGATCCTTGGAGTGCAGGACGGGCAGACCTGGCATCGTGTGCATCGTCGTGCCGGTCAGATAAAAATCGTCGCCGACCCGGATCAGGTCGGGATCGGAAAACTCGTCGAAGAACAACGGGTTGGTGTAGGTGCCGTTGCCGTTGTCGGCCATCCAGGTGCCGGCCGGGGCGACGGTTGGCAGCAGGGCTTGGGCGGCCAGGACAACCAAAACGGACCCGAGCGTGCGAAAGGAATTCATGGTACTTGGGGAGAAGGTTCCGTTGCGAACCAAGGATGCTGCGCGGCTGCCGGCCACTCGTACCTGTCACCGAGAATGGCATGAGGCGCGGAGCAGACTTGTTTCGGAAGGGGTGGGGACCCTGAGTTTGGAATCGGCCGCAGGTATGGCGAGTGGTTTGTGGGGCTGGTCTGGATGTTTTGGTGTACCGTAAAGCGCGGCGTCGCAGATTTCGCGCTGGCGCGATTTGTTCGTGGCGCTTGGTTATGGCGCGCACAGGGTAAAGCTGCTCAACTTTTTTCGGTGATCCCATCCCAAGCCATGTTGTCCCTTCCGTCCAGTGACGCCGCGCTCCGACCGTCCGACTCCCGGTTTGCGGGCTGAGCCGGGGACACCTCCACCATGTTCAATCCATTGTTCACTTCTGTCCGTGTAAGCGCCGGCCGCAGCCTTGGGCCCGTGGTCTTGCTCAGCCTGGCGCTGGCCGGGTGTGCGCCGGAGCCCGTGGAGAAACCCGCGGCCCGGACCGTGCCGCCGGCCGCCTTCGGCAAGTTGGAGTTTGTGCCGGCCGCCATCGGGGCACCGACGGAGGATTTCGGCCGGCCGCTGGTCACGAATGTCCAGATCGTCGACCTGGATCGCGACGGTCTGGTCGACGTGCTCTACTGTGAAGGCCGCCGGAACACGGTGCGTTGGATCCGGCAATCCCCGCGCGGGACGTTCACGGAACAGATCATCGGCGAGAATGTCCCCGGGCCGGCGCATGTGCAGGCGGCCGACCTGAATGGCACGGGCCGGCTCGACGTGCTCGTGGCGTGCATGGGCCAGATCATGCCGAGCAACGACCGGATCGGCTCGGTGATCGCGCTCGAAAACCTCGACAACCGCCGCTTCCGCCCCCACGTCCTGCTGGAAAACGCCGCCCGGGTCACGGATGTCCGCGCGGCCGACCTGTCCGGCCACACGGACGGACGCCTGGATCTCGTCATGGGGCAGTTTGGCTACGCCCAGGGCGAGACGCGCTGGATGAAGAATCTCGGGGACTGGCGTTTTGAGAGCCAGATCGTGAACACCCAGTCGGGCTGCGTGCACACGCCGGTCGCCGATTTCGACGGCGACGGCCGGACGGATTTCGCCGCGCTGATCTCGCAGGAATGGGAGGAGGTCCATTGGTTCAAAAACACCGGCAACGGCCAGCTGCGGGACACGGTGCTCTGGGGCTCGACCAACGAGGACTACGGCAGCAGCGGGCTGGACGTCGCGGATGTGAACCGCGACGGCAAGCCCGACCTGATCTACACCAACGGCGACGGCTTCGACTATGCCGTGCTCACGCCGCGGCCCTGGCACGGCATCCAATGGCTGGAAAACCGCGGCGACGGCTTCTTCAAGTTTCACCGGGTGGGCGACATGGCCGGGGCCTTCAGCCCCTGTGCGGCCGACCTGAACGGTGACGGCACGGTGGATCTGCTCGCGGTCAGCTGCCTGGCCGACTGGGCCGATCCCAAGGTCGTCTCCATGATGGCGTGGTTGAACGACGGACACGAAAACTTCACGCCGGTGGTCCTCGCGCGGCAGCCGATCCAGCTGGTCACGGCCGCGGTCGGTGACCTGGACGGCGACGGCATTCCCGAGATCGTCACCGGCGGATTCCACGCGCTGCCCCCCTTCGAACACATGAGCAATATCACGCTCTGGCACCGCCGATGAAACCGCGGTCTCCCTCCTCACCCGCCCCGCAGGCGGCCCGCCGCGCCCGGTGGGTGGCGGGCGTCCTCGTCGCGGTCGTCGTTCTCGGTACCGGCGGTGCGTGGGCGTGGCGGCAGCACCAGCGGGTGGCCCGGGCGCAGGCCGCCCTCCCGCCGACGCCCGATTTGTCCGGCAAACCCGAGATCCTTGCCGACCTGCTGCAACAGGCGGCGGCGGCGACCCGCTCGGGGGGCACCCTGTTGGCCGGCGTCGAGGAACTGGGCCGGCTCTATCATGCCAACGATTACCGTCGCGAGGCCGAGGCCTGCTGGCAGTTCCTGCGCGCGGAGCAGCCGCGCGCAGCCCGGTGGGTCTACTACCTGGCCGACCTGAGCCGCGCCGCCGGTGACCAGGACGGCCTCACGCGGCTCCTGCAAGATACGCTGCGCCTCGCGCCGGACCAGGTGGGAGCGCGGCTGCAGCTCGCCAACCTGCAGCTCAAGTCCGGCGAACCCGAGGAGGCCGCCCGCAATTTCCGGCTGCGTCTGGAGGCGCTGCCCCGCGATCCCTACGCGCGTCTCGGTCTGGTGCGACTGGCGTGGTCGGCCGGGCGAAAGGACGAGGCGCGCACGCTGTTGGAACAGCTGCTGAAGGACACGCCCGACTTTTCCACCGCGCACAATCTCTACGCCGAACTGCTGGCCTCCGCCGGCGACGACGCCGGGGCCGCGCGGCACCGCTGGCTGGGGCAGGAGGCCTTGCGTTACCGCGAGGCCGCAGACCCGTGGTTGGACGAGCTGCAGGCCTCCTGCTACGACTACAACCGGCTGTGCGTGCTCGGCTCGCTGGAGGACCAGACGGAGAATCTCGACCGGGCCCGGGATTTCTACACGCGCGCCATCCAGCTCAAACCCGGCGAGGCGCAGGCCTACGTGCTGATGAGCAACCTGCACTTTAAGCGCAAGGAACCGGCGCGGGCCCGTGACCTGTTGGAACAGGCCCTCCCACGGCTGGTTGGACCGAAGCTCCCGACCGTCTTCACTGCGCTGAGTCAGGCCTACCGCCAGCTGGGTCAGCCCGGTGAGGCGATCCGCGTCGCCCGTCTGGGGCTGGCGCAGGCCGGTGAAACCGCCGAATTGTACGACGCCCTCGGCCTGGCCCAGGCGGCGGCCGGCCGCCACGAGGAGGCGGTGGCGGCCTGGCAGGCCGGCCTGGCCCGGAATCCGGGTGACGCCGGCATGAACTTCAACCTCGCGGTTTCCCTGCTGGCCCTGCGCCGGCTGGACGACACGCTCGCGGCGCTCGACCGTTCGCTGACCCTCCAGCCGACCTTTCTGCCGACCCTCCTTCTGCGGAGCGAGATCGAGCTCGATGCCGGGCATCTGGACCTGGCCGAGAAATACCTGCGCCCGGCCGCGGAAACGAATCCCACCCACCCGCAGGTCCGCCGGCTCATGGCCGAATGGCAGAAGCAACGGGAAGCAGCGGGGAAAGCCAGACCCTGAAACGGGCCCGGCCCAACACGCGGAGTCGCGCCCGCTTAGCCGGGCGCAAGCACTTGAACCGGATTTTTCTTTTAAGCGCCGAGGTGGACGGACACATCCCCGGCCACAACGAGGTTTGGGTGACTCGCACCAAGAGCTCAGCAGAGCGAGTCGGCGCGTGCCCGTTGGCGGACCTTCACGTTGCCACTACAGTCCTCGCCGGCAGAGGGACCTGCCGGCCCACCTGATTATTCAGGCTCGCGGACCAGCCTGACACACCCCGTCGCTTCGCGCCACCCCTCTTCCTAGAGGGGACCCAATCCACGGGTCCGGAAATCCCCTCTAGGAAGAGGGCCACGGTCGTGAGCTTAGTCGAACGGGTGCCCGACAGGGCGGGGTGTGTTGGGGGTCGGCGCAAGCAGGCCGTGCCCAGTGTCACTCGTTGATGTAGGTTGCATCAGTCGAACAGCACGGCGCCGCCGCCGATTTCCAGCGAGAGCCGGATCGTCCCCTCGGGTCCGACGGTGAGCGAACGCGTGGCCGCGGTCCCGTCGGACTGATCGTGGATGAGGGTCAGGGTGCGGCCTCGCAGCATCGGGACGGTCAGCGTGAGTTCCTTCTTCTTTTGCTCGCCGTTGGTGACGGCGAGGTACCAGTGGTCGCCGCTGCGCCGGGCGAGCGCGATGTCGCGACCGGGATAGCCAGCGACGTAGCGGGTCTCGTCCCAGACGGCGGGCACCTGCCGGAGGAAATCGATCACAAAGGCCGGTTGCTCCGTGAGGTTGTTGGGCGTGAGTCCGAAATGCTGCAGCGGTGACTGGTAGAGCACGGTGGTCGCGAGTTGGAAGGCATCGGTGGTGCGGCGCCGGTTGCCCTTGTCGGGCTCGCGGTGGAACGTCCGGTTGAGCACGAGCGGGCCATAATCCATCGGGGCCACGGGATTGCGGACGAAGGGCAAGATCGTGCTCAGGCGCGCCTCCCCGTCGGCGAAGGCTTGCGTGAAGATGAGGTTCTCGGAGGCGGTGACGGCCTCGGAGCTCATGAAGTTCGGATACAGGCGTTCCCAGCCGCGCGGGAGCGTGGCGCCGTGGAAGACAAGCATGAGGCCGTGGGCGTTGGCCTCGGTGAGGATGTCTTCGTAGAGTTTCATGGTGGTCTGCTTGTCGCCGCCGAAGAAGTCGACCTTCAGGCCCTTCACGCCGATCGAGCGGAGCCACGCCATCTCCGCCTGACGCGCGGGCGCGGTGTCCATGCGGTTGCGCGGGCCCTGCGGGGCGTCGTTCCAGGCGCCGTTGGAGTTGTACCAGAGCAGGACATCCACGTGGCGGGACCGGGCATACGCGACGAGTTCGGCCAGCTTTTCGCGGCCGAGGTTGGCGTCCCACAGTGCGTCGATGAGGATGTACTCGTAGCCCATCGTGGCGGCCAGGTCGATGAAGGTGCGCTGGTCCGCCTCGTTCATGCTCGCGTCCTGCCAGACCAACCAACTCCAGGTGGCGCGACCGGGCCGGTAGGTCTGCGCGGGGGCGTAGAGCGGCTTCACCACGTCGGTGGCGACGGTGGTTTCGACGATGGGAGCGAGCGTGGCGCCGATCGTGAGCGTGCGCCACGGCGTCTCCATCGGCAGCGAGGCCGAGACGGTGGCGTCACCGATGCCGCCGTTCTCGCCGGGCTCGGGAAAGGCGATCGGGTAGAGACCTTCCGCGGTGGGTTCACCGAGGCGGGTGCCGGCGTAATTGCTGGTGGTGCCGGTCTCGGACACGAGCACCCAGCCGGCGGTCCCGGCGCGGAAGAGCGCCGGGAAGGTGTAGCCCAGTCCGGCGGGGGATTTGGTGCCAACCGGCACGTCCACCGCGTAGGCTTCCTCGTAACTCGGCTTGGAAGCCATCCAGCCGGTGCCGGGTGCCACCTGGTGCGTGAAAAAGGCCGTGGATCCGGCGGGAAACCGGAAACCCGTCTGCTCGCGCTGGATGGTGATGCGTCGCTTTTCAGGTCCGGAGATGCGGTAGGCGAAGGCGACATCGCGGTCGCTCACGCGGAAAACGACCTCCAGCTGGTTGCCCTGGCCGTTGATGAAGCGGGCGCTCAGTTCGTTGGCCACGTAGTGCACCTCGCGAACCTTGCCATGCGGCAGGGTGTAGTGTTCGTCGATTTTCCGGCTGTCCGTGCCCGCGGCCTGCAGCCCCGTGGCAAAGCTGCCCAGACTGGTCTCGAGCCCGAGTGGCGAGGGGGACAGCACCGGCTGACCCGCGCGGGTGACCGCGTAGGTGAGTGCGCCGTCCTTGAGCTCCAGTGAAACGGCAATCGTGCCGTCGGGGCTTTTGATTTCCTGGGCCAGGGCCGGGAAGAATGATAAACACAGGAGGAGCGGGAGCAGGTACGGTTTCATGGGCAGAGGGTCAGAGTGCAATTGAGGATCGGGGCAGCACCCGTGGCGTCACGGGCGGCGGACCCGGAAGAGGGTGAGAGACTGGGCCGGCGCCACATACACCTCGTCCGGGACCAAAACTACTTCCCCGGCCACCGGCACCACGGCAGGCGGAAGGCCGTCCTCGTTGGCGACATCGGCATTCTCTCCGGTGAGTACGGTCCGGGTGGCTTGACGACCACCGGGCGCGAGGCCGTTCAGGGACAGTCGCAGCGGCGCCGGGGTGTCGGCGCCGTTCACGATCTTGATGATGACGTCGCCGGATCCGGAATCGCGCACGCTGGAGACGGCCAGCATCGGCGGGGCGGCCGGGGCCAACGTGGTCGGCAGCAAGGTGTCGCCGGCGTTTTGGGCGAAGAGCTGCTGGGCGTAGTAGTTGGCCGTGCGATAGACCTCGGTCCCGGTGAAGTAGATCATGTCCGGATGCCACTGCGTGTGGCCGCGGCGCGCGAGCAGGGGGGCGTAGGAAGAGAGAAGGACGACATCGCCGTTGCGCTCGAAGGCCGTCATGGCGGCGGCTTCGGCCAAGGCGGATCGCAGGGTGTTGCGGCGGTCCTTCTCATGCGCGGCGTATTCGCCGGCGTAAACCTTCGGGCCGTTGCGATCGTAGCCGTCGTAGCGCGCGAGGTTGTCCCAGAACCACTGCGGGGAACGGTAATAGTGTTCGTCGACCAGCGCCACGCCTTGCTCGCGGGCGAAGGCCCAGCCTTTCTCAAAATCCTCGCCATCGGGGAACGGGCCGGCGGTGCCCACCAGCACGATCTCCGGATGCTTGGCGCGGATGGCGTCGTGGATGAGCTGGAAACGTTCCTTGAATCCCGGCGTGATGGCATCCTCGTTGCCGATGCCGAGGTAGTGCAGACCGAAGGGCTCCGGGTGGCCGGCCGCGGCCCGCTGGGCGCCCCAGGTCGAGGTGGCCGGGCCGTTCGCCCATTCGATGAGGTCCAGGATGTCCTGGATGTAAGCGGCCATGTCTTCGAGCGGGACACACTGCTGGCCGTGGCCGGGGGAGAAATTGGAATTCTGGCAGGAGACGCCGGCGGGCACCACGGGCAGGGGCTTCGCGCCGATATCCTCGCAGAATTGGAAATATTCAAAATAGCCCAGGCCCACGGACTGGTGATAGCCCCAGAGGTTGCGCTGGCCGCGGCGTTGCTCGACCGGGCCGATCGTGTCCTTCCAACGGTAGAAATTGTTCACGCCATCGCCGTGGGCCAGACAGCCACCGGGAAAACGCACGAAGCGCGGGCGCAGGTCCGCGATCACCTGGGCGAGGTCGGCGCGAAGCCCGTTCGGCCGGTGGTGGAAGGTGGCGGTCGGGAAGAGCGAGAGTTCGTCCACCGCGATGCCGCCCTGCGCGTGCGCCAGCAGCACCAGGCGCGCCTTGGCCTCGGTGCGGGTGGGGATCAGTTTCGCGGTGTACCGCGCCCAATCGCCGCCGATGATTTCGAACTTTGCCTCGGCGAGGACTTCGCCGTTTTCGGATTCGAGCAACAGGGTCACCGGCATCGGCCGTCCGGCGATGGAATTCTTGTCACTCCACGGCTCGCCCATGAACAGCTGCTGCGCGAACACGGAGAACTCGCAGGCCTCACCGGCTTTCACGGGGATGCCATCGTAGCCTGCATTCGCGACGCCGTAGCCGGCGCCGGGGTTCTTCACCTGAATGGAAAGATAATGGGGGTTGTGGGGGTGAATCGGTTTGGCCGAACGCACGGCCACTTCGCCGGTGGCCCCGTTGCGCGCAACCTTGGTCCACGCGGTGAACTCATTCCAGCTCAGCTGTTCGGTGGAATTGTATTCGAAGGAGCGGTTCTGGATCAGCTCTGCGTAGAGACCGCCGTCGGCCGCGTAGTTGAGATCTTCGAAGAAGATGCCGAACAAATCCGGGCTGATGGGTTTGCCCGGGGCGGCGAGATCAACCGCGAGGGTAACCGTCGACGCAGGGGAGGCGGCCGGCAGCGTGCTCATGCCGAAGCTCAACGCACCGACCAGCAGAAGACGAGAGTGGAGTGGTTTCATGGCAGATGGGACCGGAGAGCGTGCCCCGGTTCAGTGGGCCAGCGGCCGGAGCAGGCGGATATCGAAGACGCCGCCCGCGAGGACTTTTCTGGCCACGAAACGGATCGTCACCCGGCCGTCGCTGGCGGCGGCGAGCACCGCGTCAGGCAGCGGGTATTGCTTTTCCACAAACTCGCCCAGTTTCTCGCCGACGAGTTCCTGGGTCGCGATGAGGGTGCCGTTTGCGAAGATGTCGAATTGCCGGCCGGAGTCGTTGCCCGAATAGGTGACGGCGAGGGTGACGTGCTTTTCTCCGCGCGTGTTGAGGGTGTACTGGAACTCGCGACCGTGGCGCCAGTGCCGGCCGTTGTGGATACCGGTCTCGGTCGCCTCGCCCTGGAATGCGTGCTCGGTCTCCGGCTGCTGCTCGCCCGGCGTCACCTGGTCTAGCGTGGCCGCTTCGCGCGCGGCGCGGGCGCGCTCGGCGGCGGCCAGCGCGAGCTGGCGGGCCGCGAGACCTTCGCGGGACGTGGTTTCCCAATACATCTGGTAGCGGGCGTCGTGCAGGCGGAAGAAGGGAATCAGGTCGAGACCGTTCGGCGCGGGCGGTTCGACGATGTCGACCAGCCGGAAATGCAGCGGACCGGCCGCGGGATCCGCCACGACCTTGGCGGGAATCGCCTTGGCGTCGGCCAGCAGCACGGGCGCCTGATCGAGCGGCAGCTCCGGGCCCGCCGCCACGTGGGCCATGCGGGCATCATCCGCACGCAGGCCGGTCAGTTCCCATGTGCCGGCCGGATGAGCCAGCACGATTGGGCCGTGCAATATCGCATACCAGGGCGAACCGTCCGGCAGGCCCTCCACCGTGGTGTGCATGGGCAACGTGAGTTCGACCTTGTCCCCGTCCTGCCATTCGCGGCGCACGGCGACGTAGGAGGACGGCGCGGAAGTGACGGCCACCGGCTCGCCGTTGACCGTGACGGCAAAGGTCCCGGGCGCGACCCACCCGGGTTGGCGCAGGTGGAGCGTGAAGGTCTGCGGCCGGGTGAGCCGCAACGTGAGCCGCGAGCGCTCCTCATCGGGAAAAGCCGTGTCCTGACGCAAGGTGAGTCCCAGCGGCGCATCCTGCAGCTCGGAGGCGATGAACAGGTTGACGTAGATCCCGTCGCGCGCGCGGGCGTAGATGAATTCGCCGTACCTACCGGGATTCTCCATGCCGGTGCCGACGCAGCACCAGAAGCCCTCGCCCGGCACCGAGTAGACCCGGTAGTGGTCCGGCCGGATCGGCGTGAAGTAGACATACCCCGGATGCGTGGGATTGATGGAAGCAAGAATGTGGTTGTACAGCGCGCGCTCGTAGTAGTCGGCGTAGGGCGCGGCGGGCGCTCTGGCGAACAGCTCCTCCGTGAGCCGGAGCATGTTGTAAGTGTTGCAGGTCTCGGGACCCTCGCGGTTGAGGAGCAGGCCGTGAAAATCGTGCGGGTCGTTGAAATGCTCGGACACGCTGTTGCCGCCGAAGGCGACCGAGCGGTGCTGCGTCACGGTGTTCCAGAAAAAGCGCGCGCCGGCCTCCGCCGACTGGTCGCCGGTCAGCGTCGCGATGCGTTCGAGGCCGATGACCTTCGGGATCTGGGTGTTGGCATGCTTGCCGGTGAGCTTGTCCTCCTGATGGATGAGCGGGTCGAGGATGGCGTGGTGGTTGAAGCGTCCGGCGGCCTTCAGGAATTTGTGATCGCCGGTGATCGCATAAAGATCGGCCAGAACCTCGTTCATACCGCCGTGCTCCTGGTTGAGCATCTGCTGCATCTGCGCGTCACTCAGCCGGTCCGTGAGCGCCACACACCAATCGCCCAAGGCGACCAACACGGCGCGCGCCTGGGTGTTGCCGGCTTCCTGATAGGCGTCGCGCAAGCCGGCAAAGGTCTTGTGAACGTTATACCACGGCACCCATTTGCGGTTGATCGCCTGGATGTCGCCGCCGCCGATCGCCGTCCACAACGCGCGGCTGCCGGGCACGCCGCCAATGTAGCCGTCACCGTAGGCCTGCTGACAGGCCGACATTTCGCCGACCATGTAATCCAGCCGCTGGCGGAGCTGGGCATCGGGGGTGTCGTCACCGGACGCGATCATGTTGGCGAGCGCGGAGAGGTAATGCCCCGCCGTGTGGCCGTCGAGGCCGCCGCTCTCCCAGTTGCCGTACGGTTTCGCCTTGGCCGGCAGGCCGGCCTCCCGCCGGAAGGGCGCGAGCAGGCGGTCAGGCTCAAGCGCCAGGACGTAGGCGCGGTTGGCCGCGACCGCCTCGGTGAAGGGACTGCCGGGCAACAGGCGGACGGCGCTGAGCGGGAAAAGCTGTGCCGGGGTGTCCGGCGTGATCGCGGAGACCGTGCTCGGGTTCGACGCGAAGGCCGGCCCGGCGACGGTGCACAGCAACGCCAGGGCGAGGTGGCTTCGGATCATTCGGAAGGAAGGGAAGTGCAGGGAAGGGTACATCGGAGAGGCGCGCAGGCGGCGCGGGGGTGAAGTGATCCTAGGTCACGCCGGCGGGGACGCGAGCCGGGTGACACTTCACCGTTAGGTAGGGCGGGGCCGTTGGCAAGCGGCCGGTCGGACCGGCTCGTGCCTCCCCGCCCGGCTATCGCGAAACCCGTCGCTCCCGGATCATTTTTCCAGGGCGATCTCGAGTTGCGTGAGGGAATGGGCCGGAAAGGTGTGGCTGATCCGATTGCCGGTGAACGCGAGGCTGCTGGTGACAATCCGGACCTTTTCCTCCGTGGCGGTGTTGGTGGCTTCGATGGAATCGGCGTTGATGAGATGAACCTGGCCCTTGCCGGTGTAGGCGCCGGATTGCAGCTCGAGGTCGGCCGGAATGGCTTCGGTCTCGCTGCGATTCACGACGTTGACGAACAGCTTCCCTTCGGCCTCGTTCAACACGGCGGTGACATCGAGGATCGGAATGGCCTTGAAGACCGCGTTGTCGTAACTGGCGCAACGCGTGTACACGTCGAGCGCCGTGCCGCGGCAATGCTGCGAGTACAGATAGAACGGGTAGTAGAGTGAGGTCTTGTAGTCGCCCTCGGGGGTGATGCCGACGAGACTGCTGAGAAAGGTCAGGTTCGCCATCTTGACGATGTCCGCATGGCGGATGAAGGAGTTCAGGTGCTGGGCCAGCAACAGGGGTCCGGCGAGGTTGTTGCCGCGGGCGCCGTATTCGTCGAAGGAAATGGAGATCGGCCGGTCCGCGCCGGATTTGATCATCGCCTTCTGGATCTGGCCTTGGGTGACCTCAATGATGCGATCAATCTCCCGGCCCAACGACATCTGGTCGGCGAAGGTCGGCTTGTCGATGGCCCGCAGGACCTGGAAAACGTAGCGGTGGAGGGAGAGGTAGTCGATGACGCCGGCCATGTTATCGAGCACGTAGTCGCTCCAATCGGTCCAGCCGTCCTTGGGATCGTAGCTCTTGGTGACCAGCGGATAGTTCGAGGGTCCGGCGGCGATCAGGAGGATGTCCTTGTCGACGCCGCGCATGGTCTTGGCCGCCTCCAGGGCGAACTTCACGTAGTCCTCCTTGTTCTTGTGGCCGAGCTGCCACGGGCCGTCGGGTTCGTTGCCCAGCGCCCAGTATTTGACCTTGTAGGGAGCCGGATGGCCGTACTTCACGCGGAGGTCGGCGTAGCGGGTGCCGGCGGGCGCGTTGGTGTATTCCACCCAATGGGCGGCCTCTTCGATCGTGCCGGTGCCTGCGTTGATGCAGATGAAATTGGCCGCCCCGACGAGGTTGCAGAAGGCCACGTATTCATCGGTGCCCATCTGGTTCGATTCGGTCCGGGTGCGCGAAAGGTCGAGGCTGACGGGACGCTGGTCCTTGGGCCCGATGGCGTCCTCCCAATGGTGGCCGGAGACAAAATTGCCGCCGGGCCAGCGGATGGCGGAGACGTTCAGGGACTTGATCTGCTGGATGTAGTCCTTCCGGAAACCGTTCGCGTCCGCGAGCGGCGAGGCCGGGTCATACAGCGGCCCATAGACCACGCCCGGACCGAAACCGCGCCCGACCGGCTCGAGAAAGCTCCCGTAAATGTTGGGGTCGATGGCTCCGATCGTGCGATCGGGATCGATCTTGATCAGCGCGGGTTGCGCGGCCGGAAGCTGGCCGAGGGTCAGCCCGGCCAGAATCAGGGAAGTAAGGAAGCTTGGTGTTTTCATCAGTCGCGTGGTTGGGGTGAGGGGGTAAACGCGAACTCCGGGCGCGTATTTGGGCGGGTGGCACCTGGTCGAGCGGACGCAGGTGCCAGCGTGAGCCGACGGAGAAGGGTTTACTTGTCGGTCTTGGCCTTGAGATAGCCGTTGTGGTCGAGCCAGTGGGTGAAGACCTCGAACCACCAGTAGGTGGGGTGGCCCGGGTAGCCCATGCCGAAGCCGTGACCGCCGTCCTGATAGAGGTGGAATTCGACCGGCTTGCCGGCGTCGTACCACGACTTGATGAGGCCGAACTGGCCGCCGAACAGGAAATCATTGGCGGCGATGGCCGTGAACAGGGGGGGCGCGTCCTTCGGCACCTCGACCGGGCCCATGCCGCCGTAGATCGGGGCGATGAAGGCGAGCTTCATCGTCTTCGAGTGGAGCGTGCAGTGCATGGTGAGACCGGCGCCGGCGGAGAAACCCATCATGCCGATGCGATCGGTGTCGACGTGCCACTCCTTGGCGCGCGCGACGATCATCGCGTAGGCCGCCTCGGCGTCGGCGAGCTGGTTCGACAGGTCGGGGCGCGGCGGCCGCGGCGGCTCGCCGTCCTTGGGCGTCACCGAGGCCATGGTGCGGTTCATCGACTGCTCCAAACCCTCGAGCGTCGGGGGCGTCGGGATGAGCCGGTACTTGAGGACGAAGGCGGCGACGCCCTGGGCGTTCAGCGCCTTGGCGATTTTCCAGCCTTCGTTGTTGATCGACAGCCAGCGGAAGCCGCCGCCCGGCGCGACCAAAACCGCCGTGCCGTTGGCCTTGGCCGGATCGGGGAGATAGGGCGTGAGTGTGGCGGTGGTCACGTTGCGCACCATTGGTTCGCCCCATTGGCGGAACCAGCTTTCCGTCGCGGGTTGGTTCTCGACACCACCCGTGCCGAGCACGATGGCGTTGGGCTCGGCGGGGGCGTCGAGCGGGTAGATCTTGCCGTCTTGCGCGAAGGCGCTGACGGCGAGCACGAGCAGGGCGGCCAGCGCGGCTGGACGCAGGGATTGGCGGGAGGGAGCAGACATGGTCATGGGGTTGGGGGTTGAGGTTGTTGGAAAATCGCGGTGCTAAAGTTTCACGGTTGCGACCTGCCGGATGTCGTCAGATGCCGCGCCGGCACCGATCGTCCACGCGCCGGCCGGGATGGCATAGTCATGATGATCGCCGCTCCAGCGCCGGAGTGCAAGGGCGGGGACGGTGAGGGTGATGGTTCGCCGTTCGCCCGCCCGCAGATGGACGCGGGTGAAACCGCACAGCGCCCGGATCTCCTGCGGCTGTGACGCAGCCGGCGGCGTGGCGTAGAGTTGGACCACGTCGTCGCCGTCGCGACTCCCGGTGTTGGCGACGTCGAGCGTGACCGCCAGCGCCCCGCCCGCGGCCGGGGTGACGTGCAGGTTGCTGTAGTCAAAATGGGTGTAGCTGAGTCCGTGCCCGAAGGCATAGAGCGCCTTGCCGGTGAAATAGCGGTAGGTGCGGTTCCGCATCGAATAGTCGCTGAAGTCCGGCAGATCCGTTGTGGCCCGATAAAAAGTGATGGGCAGGTGCCCCGAAGGATTGACCAAGCCGAACAACACCTCGGCCACCGCCCGCCCGCCTTCCTGGCCGGGATACCAGGCCTGCAGGAGGGCCGGCAGGTGCTCGTCCTCCCACGTCAGCGCCATCGCCGAACCGCTGCAGTTGACCATGATCACCGGCTTGCCGGTGGCATGGAGGGCCCGGATGAAATCCTGTTGTTCCGCGGGCAGCTCGATGGATTCGCGGTCAAAGCTCTCGCCTTCCTGTTCCGGGGTAATGCCGCCGACATACACGATCAACTCGGCGTCGGCCGCGAGCGCGAGCGCCTCGGCCTTGAGTTCCGCCACCGGCCGGGTCGTCTTGTTGTCCTGGCCGCTCCACGGGGCCGAGCCGGGCTTGGTCGTGACGGGGCTGCCCAGCGCATACGTGACCTTGATATCCTGGCCGGCCAGCCGGCGGATGCCGTCGAGAATCGAGACCGGCTGCGAGGCGGTGCCGTGATAGTTGCCCTCCAGCATGGACTTCGAGTCGCCGTTGGGACCGATGACGGCGATTGATTTCAACTTGGTCCGGTCGAGCGGGAGAATGCCATTGTTCTTCAACAGCACGAGGGACTGCCGCGCGAGTTCCAGCGCGACCTGCCCGTGGGCCGGGAGGTCATTGTCGGCGAGCGTGTACTTCGAGTAAGGCACCTGTTCCGGCGGATCGAACAGCCCGAGACGGAAACGGGTCCACAGCGTGTGGTACAGGGCGCCATCGATCTCCTCCTCGGTGACCAGGCCCTGCTGCACCGCGCGCACGAGGGCGTTGTAGTCACCGCCGCAGCAGAGGTTGCAACCGGCCTTCACCGCCAGCGCCGCGGCTTCCTCGGCCGTGTTGACGTAGTGATGCTGTTTCTCGCCGTAGATGTCGCGAATCGCGTCGCAGTCGGACACGATGTAGCCCTCGAAGCCCCACTTCTCCCGCACCAGATCGGTCAGGAGAAACTTGCTGGCGCTGGCCGGCACGCCGTTGAGGCTGTTGTAGGCGCTCATGACGCCGGCGACCTTGCCCTCGCGGATCACGCGCTCGAATTGCGGCAGGTAGGTGTCGTACAGGTCCCGGTCGGAGATGACCGCGTTGAAGGAGTGCCGGCTGCGCTCCGGCCCGCTGTGGACGGCGTAGTGCTTGGCGCAGGCCATCGCCAGCATGTACCGGGGATCGTCGCCCTGGATGCCTTTCACAAACTCGATGCCGATCTCGGCCGTGAGATACGGGTCCTCGCCGTAGGTCTCCTGGCCGCGGCCCCAGCGCGGGTCGCGGAAGATATTGATGTTGGGCGTCCAGTACGTCAGGCCCGCCCACCACTTGGAGTCACCGTTGTGGCTGTTGGCATAGTCGTTGAACTTGGCCCGGCCCTCGATGCCGATGACGGTGCCCTCGCGGTGAAACAGGTCCGGATTCCAGGATGCGGCCGCGCCGACCGGCTCCGGAAACACGGTGGCGAAACCGTTGTTGGCCACCCCGTGCAACGCCTCGTTCCAGTAGTCGTAGGCGGGCAGCCCGAGACGCGGGATGGCGGGAGCGGCGTTCTTGAGTTGGGACACTTTTTCCGCCAGCGCCATCCGCCGGATCAGATCCGCGGCGCGGGTGCGCAGGGGCAGCGTGGCATCGCGCCAGATCGCCGGCTCCGTCACCACGGGCGGAACCATGGCGGCGCGGGAGAACGCATCCGCGAGGTCGGCGGCGGCGAATGCCACGATCTCCTCCCCGGAGGCATCCTTGATCGAGACGGTGTTGAACTTGGCGTTGCCCGTGCGGGCCGAGAATTCGAGTCTCAACGGACCGCGCAGGGCGTCGTCCGGCTTTTCAAACGTGCCGCGAATGGTGGCGACCTTGCGCCCGCCGCCGGCCGTGGCAAAAAGATCGAAATCTTGCGCGAGCACCATGTCGCCGGCGGATACGCTGAAGACGCGCTGGCCGGCGGCTTCCGCCTTCGTTTCCGCGGCGCCGATCACGATCTCATAGCGGCCTGCGGGCAGATTCGAGACGGTCACCGTGAAGCGCGGGCCGTTCACGTCCTCATAATAGGCGTTGGCGTTCTCACCGGCGCCTTCGACCCGGGGCCAGGGCGGATCCTTGCGATGCGTGAAATCACCGGTGACGGTGACCCGGCCGCCGCAGGTGGTGCAGGCTTCGTCCGCCGCCCGGACCGCGGAGCCGGAGAGGAGCACGCCGGCCACGAGCGCCAGCGCGATTCGGGCGCGGGCAGACTGAAGGGTGATCATGGGCATGTCCGGTTTGGCGGTGCGGTGGCGGTATGGTCAGCGGAACAGCCGCTGCGCGAATAGATACAGGTTGCTGGCCCAGGTCTCGCCGTCGTGGCCGTGGTCGTCGACGTTCCAAAGGTGCGGCACGTCGTGGTCCCGCAGGTAGCGGTGGACGCCTTGGGAGAAATTGATGAGGCCGTCCTTGTTGCCACAGGAGAGATAGAGGAGCTTCAGTTGCGTGCGGACGGCGGCGGGGTCGGGCACGAGTTCCGCCGGCGGCTTGGTGTTGGGCGCGGCGGAAAAGGCGCCGAGCCACGCAAAGGTGTCCAAATGGGCGAGGCCGAAGTTCAGCGTCTGTCCGCCGCCCATCGACAGCCCGGCGAGGGCGCGGTGTTCCCGGTCGGTGTAGGTCGAATACCTGGCCTGGATCGCGGGGATGAGAAAATCGAGCAGGTCCCGTTCGAACTTGGCGAAGCCGGCCTGCTGGTCCGGGGCGAAGACATTTGGTCCGGGGCGGTCGTCCGGCAGGGCGCGGCCGTTGGGCAGCACGATGATCATCGGCACGGCCTTTCCGTCGGCGATGAGGTTGTCGAGAATGACGTTCGGGGAAGCCGCATGCATCCACTCGTTGATGTCGCCGCCGATGCCATGGAGCAGATACAAGACGGGGTACGTTTTTTCCGGCGTATAGCCGGGCGGCAGGTAGACCCGGGCCTTGCGCCGGGTGCCGGTCACGCCGGAATCGTACTCGAACAGCTCGAGCCGGCCCGCCGGGGCGTCCGGCCGGGGCGTCTTGAATCCCGCGGGCGCCTCTGGGAAGGCGCGGACGTCATCGGCCGCGAGCACGATGCTGCGCGCGAAATTGGCGCGGGCCTCCTCGGGCAAAGCCGCGGCCGGTTTTTCCTGGGCGGTCGCCACCACCGCGGTAAGGGCGACAAACAGCGGGAGGGAGCGGAAAGGAGAAGGATTCATGACGGGGTCGAAGGGTGCAGGGAGTTACTTGGCGGGTTTGTTTTGATCGTTGACCGCTGCTTCGAGCAGGGACGCGAGGCCCCGGGGATTTTCCTGTTGCGCCACATGGTGACCGGTGAACGTGCGGATGGTCCACCCGCGGGCCTCGGCCCGCTGCCAGCTCTTGTCCGTCTTGGCGCGCTCCTCGGCCGATTTGTCGGCCGGCACGAATGCGACGTAGGTCACCGGCAGCTTCAGGGCGGCCGGGTTTTTGTAGGAAACCGGCTGGGTGAAGCACTTGATCGACTGCTTCACGCTGTGCGGCGGCTTGTCGCCGGGTTTGACCCAGGGCACCTGCATGAAGCCATCGGCGTCATTGCTGCCGGGAGGACGGGCGCCGCCGAACAGATCCCGGATCGACATGCCGTCATCCGGCACCGCCGCATCAAGAAAGACGACGTGACGGATGCGCTCGGGAATGCGGTCCATGACGCCGGTGATGACCATGCCACCGTAGCTGTGGCCGGTGAGCACCACGTCGTGCAGGTCTTCGAAGAGGATCGTGTTCACCACGTCGTTGATGTGGGTCGCAAGGTCGATGTCCGGGCTGTTGAGATGCATGCGCTCGCCGAGGCCGGTGAGGGTGACGCGGTAGACGGTGTGACCGTCGTCGGTCAGGAACTGGGCGCACTTCTTCCATTCCCAACCACCGGCCGTGGCGCCGTGCACGACGACGAAGGTGATCTTCTCCTTGGCCGGTTCCGCAGGGAGGGCACGGTACAAACCGAGAAAAAGGAAGGTTAGCAGGATGACGCGGGGCAGGATTTTCATAGGATGGGAATGAGGGGATAGAATGAAAGGGGCCGGCCCCGAGGGCGCGGGGCGACGGGCATCAGTTGGCTTTGGCCGGGGTGGCGCCCAGCAGTGGCCGCATCACTTCGGCGTACCGTTGGCCCAGCAGGCGGTAGCCCTCGGGGGTGAAATGCAGGTTGTCCGGCCGGGCGACGCACCCCAACGAGGAGACAACGTGCGCGGTGGGGATGACTGCGGGCAGGCGGGCGATGATCGCGTTCATGCTCGCGCAGGCGCCCTTCTGGTCCGCACCCACGAGCCCGCCGGCGAGGAGGGGGACGTCCGCGGCTTGGAGGTCGAGATCCTTGAGGAGGTTTTCGTACACGGCCTTGACCTTTGCCGGCCATTCCGGGTCACCGGTGTTGGATTCTCCCTGGTGCAGCAAAATGCCCTTGATGACGCCGGTCCGCTGGGCCAACCGGCCCATTTCCACCAAGCGCTGGTAGGGATTGCCGCCGTACGCCGCGATCCAGGGTTTCATCCACGTCGGCGCCGTGTCCGCATAAGCCTGGTAGTTGGCCTTGTCGAACAGCTCGATCTTGCAGCCGCCGACCGCGACGTTCACCACGCCCACTCTGACATTGGCAGGGAGACCGGCGACCAGGGTCCGTCCGAAATAGTCAGCCGGGCTCAGTCCGCAACGCGGCCGGCAAAGCGGCGGCACCGCCGGGTACCAGTGGCCGGCCTCGCGTTTCAGTTCCGGAAAATCGACCGCGGCCAAGACCTGAAAGCGCGGATCGACGCCCTGCTTGTCCTCGTCGGGAATCCCCGGAAAACCTTCCATGTTCGACTGCCCGAGGCAGAGGAACACGTAGAAATTCTTGTCCTGGGCACTGGTGACCGTGGCCAGCATCAGCAGACCGGCCAGCGTGAGGAGCTTGGGCAATTTGATCATGATTTTGTCGGAAGGCCGCACCGCCACGAATGGCGCAATCGCGTCGGCGCAGGCGGTCAGTTTACGGGGTAAGGGGGGTTGTCGCGTCAGGGCCAGGGAACGGCGCGGACGATCACAGATGGAACCCTAGGCGAGATCCCCGGCCATGGGAACATGGTGTTTACTTGACCGTTAGGAGATCCGGGATGGATCAGCCGGTTGACGCCTCGGCCAACGCGCTTGGTTACGGCGGGCCCGAAGGCGCCGGCAGGACAATCTCGCTGCGGACCGAAATTTTGTCTGCCGTCGGGAAATCTGCGGGCACGGGGAAGGTGACCTCGCGGCGGGCGAGCCATTGCAGCGCGCGCACGACGATCGTCTGCACGCCGGCGCAACGCATGCGCGCGGGCTGCGTGTCGCCCTTCCACACGTGGCCGAAGGTGGACGTGTAGACGCGGCCCTGGCCGTAGGTGACGGTCCATTCGAGCGGCCAGTTCAGCTTCGTCACGGGATCAAAACCATAGGAGAGCACCGTGAGATTCCGCGCCGGTCCGCGGGCAAAATAATAGACCTCAATGTCCGGCGTCAGCCACGCGCGCGGCAGGCCGGCGTGGATCGGGTGGTCGCCCAGGCGGTGCACGACGGTGTCGAGGCGGTTGCCATGGCCGGTATCACGGCCCTCGCCGGCGGGGATCACCTCGATCTGTTCGTTCGCTCCGATGCTCAGCGCCACGCCGAAATCCTTTTTGCGCCAGCCGAGCCCGATCATCTCGTTGTAAGCGGGCCAATTGGCAAAGGCGTTGTTGCCCGCATGCCAGACATAAACGCCGCCGCCGGCGCGCACGAATTTTTCGAAGTCTGCCTGCACCTCCCGCGGCCATGGCGGTCCGCCGTTGAGGTCGTTGCAGGTCTGGATGACCACATCGTAGTCGGCAAATCGCGGCCGCCACGTGTCCCAGCCGGGGGCGTCCTTGATCGCCGGTGCGGTCGAGACGGTGACGCTGAACAGACCGGTAGGCTCGAGAATGCCGCGAATGAGCTCGGTCGTGAGCTTCCAGTCGTGGTTGCTGTAGCCGTCGACGATCAGCACGCGGACGGGTGGTTCGGCGGCCTTCACGGTGAGCGGGGCGACAAGCCCAAGTCCAAGCAGGAGGAGGAAACGACCGGGCATAAGGATCAGCGGAGCTGGAGGTCCCAGACTTTCGAGTGGCGGGCGGTGCCGGCGGGTCCGGTCACGTCGAGAATGACGACGTAGTCGCCCGGTTTCGCGTAGGTGTGTTGCGGGTGTTGTTCCGTGGAAGTGGCGCCGTCACCGAAATCCCATTTCCAGGCGGTGATGGCGCCGACGGACTCGTCCTTGAAGGCCACGACGCGGCGGTCCATGTCCACGACCGACCAACTCCATCGGGCGGCGAGCGGCGGGGCGATCGAGGGATCGAGCGGCATGAGGCGGAAGGCGCACAATTCGGAAGCGTGGCCCAGGGCGGTGCGTTTGGGGGAGAGCATCCAGAAGCCGCGCGGCGTCTTCCCGTCGTAGTCGATCACGATCCAGGAGAGGCCGATGATCTTGTCTTCGCGCAGGCTGGACTCGACCGCCCGCGACGGACCCTCGGGGCCGGCGTAGTCGAACGGCGTGATCCAGAACTCGAGCACGTATTTGCCGCTCTCGCCGGGTTTGAATTGAAACGACTGCGCGGCGTTGGCCCAGGGGAACTCTTTCACCCAGGTCGCGGCACCCCACGCCATGCACCAGTCCTTGTTCACGGATGGCGTGAAGATGTGGTAGTTCTGCGCGTGGACGCCATGCACGGCCCAGGCGGATTCGCGATCGCTGATGCGCGCATCGGCGGCGGCGGCGGATTCGCCGACCAGTTCCGGTGTCCAGAATTTGGCATGGTTGCGGCCGATCAACGGGCCACCCGAAGCGTCGCCGTCCACGATGATCTCAAAGGTGTCGTTGCGGAGGCCGGGTTCGGCAAAGTCCCAATAGTCGTCCTCGGCCTCGTAGAGAAAGTACAACCGGTTGAGCCCCTTGACCCAGCCGACCTTCACGCGCACGGCGAGGGATTTGTCACCGGCCGCGGGTGGATTGGCGGAGTCGTTGCGCAGCTGGTCCTTCCCGATGACGTAGCTCTCCGGCACCATCGCCCAGTCGGACGTCTCGCCGTCGATGCGAGGTATCCGATCGTGGGGAAACTGAAAAACCGGATAGGTGACGCCGGGTTTCTCGAGGGCCTGGGCACTGAGGGCGAGCCCCAGGAGGGTGACGGAGAGCGAGGGAAGCTTCATGGTGCCGGTTGCGTCGGAACGTTCCAGGGCAGACGGCCCGAGGACTCGTCCTTGAACTCCGTCGGCTTCACATCGACCCAGGTGCGGAACACGCGTCGCGAGACGATCAGCGGCTCGGCCGTGTCCCGGCCCAGCACGGGTCCCGCGCTGAGCACGAGCGGCGGCAGGCTTTCGGCCAGGTTGACGCCCTGGGCGTTGACGGTGAGGTTGGCACGCCAGACGAGTTTGCGCTCGCCGCGGGCGAGGGCGGCGTAGTCGTAGGCGGAAATCACGGCGAAGTAGAGGTCGTGCTCGGCCTGGTAGTCGAGGTATTCCCGGACGGTCGATCGGGGGAAGAGGTTGCTGAGGCTGAGGGCTTCGTCCATTTGACGGGCGAACACATCGCCGCCGACGAGCTTGGCGCGCTCGAAGCGTTGCCGGCGGGCTTGCTCGGGAAACGCGAGACGGTCTTCCTGATCCATGGCTTGGTACGGACCCCAGTGATAAAAGAGGGCGAGCGTGGGCGGCGCCCCGTCGTCGGAGGCGGGCAGGAAGCCGTTCACCGTGAGCGAACGGGTGAGCATCCGATGCAGGTACTCGGGTGCCGGCGTGACCTGTCCGCCGTAGATCTCCCCGAATTCCTTCATGTCGCCCTGGTGGAGGATGTAGCGGGTCGGACTTTCGGGCGTCGTCCTTGGCAACGTCTTGCCGTAGGGCGTGAGGGCGCAGTACAGGGTCATCTGCAGGAGCGGCTGCCGCTGAAACGCCTTGGGCAGGAGCGAAAAGGTATGGCGCTGAAGCGGGGTGGCGACCATCGGCCCCATGGGCGGTTCTTCCGTGGCGTGCCCTTCTTGGGGCGGCACCGCCGCCAGACAACTGGTGAGCACGCAGAGAAACAGGCAGGTTGTTTTCATGATGGTCAGAAGATGGCGGAAGTGCGTACCAAAAAGCCGCGTTCGCCCATCCACTCGAGCAGGCGCTGCGGCCAGGCGGCGACGGGTCCGGTGTTGGTGGCCCGGAGACCGAAACCGTGGCCGCTGCCGGTGTAGATGTGCAACTCGGCCGGGATGCCGGCGCGCTTGAAGCGGAGGTAGAGCTCGGCGATCCCTTCGGAAATGTCCGGGCGATCGTCATAGCCGCAGACCAGAAAAGCGGGCGGATGACCGGGGGCTGGCTCGATGGCCTTGGCGTTGCCCGGGTAGATGAGCGCCTGGAAGGCCGGCCGGTCCGACGGGCGCTCAACCGGGTCGGCGGCATCGGGGTTGCGGTTGCCGGGCAGGCGGGCCGCGAGTCCGGCCAGCTCGCCGCCGGCCGAGAAGCCCATGATGCCGACGCGGGACGGGTCGACGTTCCATTCCTCGGCGTGGACGCGCACGAAGCGGATGGCGCGCTGGGCGTCGGCGAGGGCTTCCCGGTCGACGCGGTAGGTCGAGCCGGGTTCGCGCGCGAGGCGGTACTTCAGGATGATGGCGGCGACGCCGTGGTCCGCCAGCCACGCCGCCACGGCGTAGCCCTCATGGTCCATCCACAGTTCACGGTGTCCGCCGCCCGGGCACACGATGACGGCGGCGCCGGTGGCCTTGGCCGGATCGGGCAGATAAACCGTGAGCGTGGGCCGGTGAATGCCCGAGACGACGTGCTCGCCGGCGTCGGTGATGCGCACCTGCTCGGCGCCGTCGCGGCTCTCGGAACCGGGCGGGACGCCGGGCCAGAGCGGGATGACCAGGGGATCAGCGGCGCGACCGGTGACAGTAAGCAGAAGCAAGGCGAGGAGCAGGTGGGGTTTCATGGGGTGGCGGGAAAGTTGTAGGGCGGGGTCTCCGTTACCTCACCGGTTTGTGTGAGGTCGCCGCTTGCCCGTTCGACGGGCTCAGGGCGCCGCGCCTGTCGAGGGGCGGCGACCGGGGAGGCGAGGTCGGCGCGAGCGCCGACCCTACAAAGAAGAAGAGGTTCACGGCAGGGGTGGGAATTCGACCGCCGGCACGGGCGGCAGCGGGGCGGATTCGTCCAGGTAGAAACTCGGGTGCGGGGGCTGGTTGTACGCGGTGTTCTGCCAGGCGATGGCGACGCGGTACTGCGGGTCGTGCATGAAGGTCACGAGGCGGTGCTTCGTGGGGATCGTGCTCGTGTAGATGCGCAGTTCCTTTTTGTCGCGGGTGGCCCAAATGACTTCCTCGCGCCAGTCGCCCCAAAGATCGGCGCTGAGCGCGGGCGTGGACTTCGTGCCGTTGGCTGAGGTGCAGGCGTGGGCGATGAGCAGTGGGTCGCATTGGCCGGTTTCCCAGTTCCACTTCACAATGCGGTTGCCGTCTAGCAACTCGGTGAGGAGATCGCCGTCCCAGTAGATGCCGAAGTTCACCGGCATGCCGCGCGGACGGTGGGCGAGGATCTGCTCGCCCTTGGCGTTGTAGATGCCGTCCATGCCGGCACCGGCGGCCCAAGATTCGGCGCCGGGGAAACGCGGATCGATGTTGAAGGTGTTGCCGCGGCCCGGACCCTCGCCCTTGTCGCCGCCCTCGGTGTCGGCCTTGACCGACGGGATCGTGAAGAGCGCCCGGCCGGTGCGGGCGTCGCGCAGGCTGAGTCCCTGCGCGTCGAAGCGCTCCTGGATGTCACCGATTTCCAGACCGGGATTGGCGGGATCAAAGTCGCCGACGTGCAGGGCATCGCCGTGGCCCCAGCCGGTCGAGTAGAGGCCTTGGCCGTCGGAGCCGACGACCATCGCGCCGTAAATGATATCCTGTTTGCCGTCGCCATCGACGTCGGCGACGGAGAGCTGGTGGTTCCCCTGACCGCGCCAGGGGTTGGTCTTGTCGGGCGGACCGAGCTTGTCGCTGTCGAAAACCCAGCGCTGGGTGAGTTGGCCGCCGCGCCAGTCCCAGGCGGCGATGACGGTGCGGGTGTAGTAGCCGCGGGCCATCACCAGACTCGGCAGATGGCCGTCGAGATACGCGACGCCGGCGAGGAAGCGGTCGGAGCGGTTGGCGTAGCCGTCGCCCCAGACGGCGCTTAGTTGCTCGGGAGTCGGATTCTGCGTGTCGGGGTGCCGGCCGGGCACGTAGTCCACGGTGGTGAGCGCGGCGCCGGTGCGGCCGTCGAAGACCGTCAGGTACTCCGGTCCGCGCACGATGCGGCCTTCCATGCGGGGCGTGCCCGCGGGCTCACGCCAGTCGGCGGTGGCGTCGCCGATCACCTTGCCGGTGCCGTCCACGGTGCCGTCGGCGGTGCGGCACGCGACTTCCGCGCGGCCGTCGCCGTCGAAATCGGCCACCATGAACATCGTGTAGTGCGCGCCTTCGCGGATGTTTTTGCCGAGGGCGATCGTCCAGAGGAGGTGCCCGTTCAGCCGGTAGGCCTGCAGAATCGTCTGACCGGTCACGCCGGCCTGCGAGTTGTCGCGGGGATTCTGCTCCTGCTTCAAGATGATCTCGTAGTTGCCGTCACCGTCGAGATCTCCGAGGGAGGCGTCGTTGGGCGTGTAGCCGTCCGGCGTTTGGAGCGGCACGGAAAAATAGGGCAGGGGCGGGGCGCCGGCGGACAGGACGAAGGATTCGCCAGCCTCACCCTCCGCGCCGTTGATGACCGGACGGACAAAATACGCCGTCTCTCGCTCCAGCGAGGGAGCCGGATCGAGGAACCAGGTCGGTCCCGCCAGCGGGGCGGCATTGAGCCGGACCATGGTTGGGCCCTGCTCGCGGTTTGGTCCGGGACGTCCCGGACGCTCGGGTCCGGGGGCCGTCGTGCGGTAGAGGTTGAAAGCGGTGCCCTCCGGATCCGAAGCCAGCAGGCGCCAGCTGACGAAGACCTTGCCGTCGGGCTCGTGGACCGCCACGACGCCCCGCGAGAGGCGCTCCATCAGCGGCGCGGCGGTGAGGACAGAGGGGAAATTGAAAGCGAGAGTGAGGAGGAGTAGGGCCAGTCTGCGACTGGCCTGGGACCGGTCGGAGACCGGCCCTACCCGACAAGAACCATTTGGGGTCTTTGCAGGTTCCGGCATGGTGACTAAGGTTGCTTGGCTGGCGTCAGCAGACCGCGCGTGCGCAACCATTCCTCCGCGCGCTTCGGCCATTCCGATGCCGTACCCAGGCCGTCGCGCATGCCCATGCCATGGCCGCCGTGTTCAAAGGCATAGAACTCCGCCGGTACCTTCGCCCGCGTGAGGGCCTGGAAGAACAGGATGCTGTTTTCGATCGGCACGGAGGCGTCCTCCTGAGTGTGGATGAGCAGCGTGGGTGGCGTCGCGGCGGTCACCTGCTTTTCAACCGACATCAGCTGGAGCAGTTTCGGGTCGGGTTTGGGCCCGAGCAGGGCGCGCCGGGAACCGGCGTGAACCGCGGGGTCGTCCATGGTGATGACCGGGTACATCAGAATGAGGAAATCCGGCCGGGCGTTGACGGCGTCGAGGGCCGCACCGGTCTTGCCGTCGGCGTGATCGTAGAGCGTGCCGGCGCTGGCGGCGAGATGGCCGCCGGCGGAGCTGCCCATGACACCGATGCGGGTCGGATCGATCTTGAACTCGGCGGCGCGCGAACGCACGAGGCGCACGGCGCGGAGCACATCCTGCAGCGGCGCGGGATGACCGTACTCCTGCTGCCGGTAGTTGAGCACGAAGCAGGCGACGCCGAGATGGCTGAGCCAGTTCGCATATTGGTAGCCTTCGCGATCCGTCGACAGACGCACGTAGCCGCCGCCGGGGCAGATGATCATCGCGGTGCCGTTGGGCCGGTCGACGGCTGGGGCGAAGTAGGTGAGCGTGGGCACCGAGATGTTGCTGGTGCGACCTTCGGCGAAAACCTCGGGCCCGATCGGCCCTTTCGCGGCCGGCGCATCGGCCCGGACCGCCGGTGGCACGCCCTCGGGCCAGATCGGGATGACCGGATGATCGATGAAAGCGGCGCTGGCGGCGGAGACGAGAAGGGTGCTCATGAGCGGTACAAGGATTTTCATGGGGAGGGGGGGAACGAAGAGTCAGGATGGCAGAGATGGCGTCCAGCTCAAGGCCGGTCATCGGCGCGGGGTGTGCCGAAGTCCGGCGTGCCATCGGGACGCCAGTTGAGCGGTTGGACGCGCGTGTGGCGATTGGGGTCTTTCAAGGGATCTCCGGGAATGTCGCGGTAGCTGCGCGCGTGATAGACGAGCAGGTCCGTGCCGTCGGGCGCGGTGGTGAAGGAGTTGTGTCCGGGACCGTAAACCTGATGGGCCTCGCTCGTGGTGAAGACCGGTGTGGGCGATTTTGTCCAGGATTGCGGAGCGAGCAGGTCGGCGTGCTCGTCGGCGCTGAGCATGCCGAGGCAATACTCGGCGCCGGTGCCGGCGGCGGAGTAGGTGATGAAGACGCGGCCATTCCGCACGAGCACGGCGGGGCCTTCGTTGACCGCGTAGCGAACCTTCTCCCAGTCGTACTCCGGCCGGGAGAGGAGCACTTGCGGACCGGTGATCGAGACGGGGCTGTCCATCTTCGCGATATAGAGGTCGGTGTTGTTCTTCACCGCGGGATCGCGCTGGGCCCAGACGAGGTAGCGCTGGCCGTGCAACGCGAAGGTGGTCGCATCGAGCGCAAAGCTTTCCCACCGGGTCTTGAGCTGGCCGCGCTCGATCCACTCGCCCTCGAGCGGGTTGGCCGCGCTGTTTTCGAGCACGTAGATCCGGATGTTCCAGACCTTCTCGGCTTCGCCGGCGGCGAAGTAAATGTACCATTTGCCGTCGATGAAGTGCAGTTCCGGTGCCCAGATGTGCGCGCCCATCGGGCCCGTGGCGTGCTTGCGCCAGATGGTCTTGGCTTCGGCCGCGGCCAAGCCCGCGAGCGTCGGCGCCCGGCGCAACTCCAGCCGGTCGTATTCCGGCACGGTGGCCGTGAAGTAATAATACCCGTCGGTGTGCCGCGTGATGTGCGGGTCAGCCCGCTGCAGGATGAGTGGGTTGGGCAAGTCGGTGGCCCCCGCGGCTGGGATCAACCCCAGAAAACACGGAAGACACAGAATGAGAAACGAGCAACGCAGCGTCATCCTGAACGCAGTGAAGGATCCATTGGAGATAGCGAAGCGGATGGCGGATACGACCGTCCGGATGGATCCTTCACTGCGTTCAGGATGACGGGAGCGGGAATCAGGTGCAGATCGGTATTGCGCACTCATTGGCATCAGGGATGGGGAGCTGTCAGCTGGATTTGCGTCGGGGCGTTGCGGTCACAGGAGAGGACACCGTCTTGCTCGAAAAGCTCCGTCACCTGAATCGAGCTGCGGCGGAGGTCGAGGTTGTCTTTGTCGTCGGGACTGATCGTCCCGTTGCGACCGGGATGCGTGAAGTAGAAGAGGTAGGCCCGATCGCCGCTTACGACGACGCCCGGGTGGCCGCCGTTGACGCCGTCGTCGGGTCCGCTGCCTGCGACACCGAGCAGGTCACCGGGCTGGGCCGTCCAGGCCATCAGGTCATCGGAGCGATAGACGCCGAGGCCTTTCCACAGGTCGACGAGCATCCAATGGCGGCCCTTCCACGAAAACACATACGGGCCTTCGCCGGGGCGCTCGCCCACGCCGGCGCATTTGCCGTGGTCGGTCCACGTGAAGAGGTCGGCGCTGTCGGCGAAGTAGATGGATTTGCGGTCGCGCTCGTTGTTGTACCACATCCGCCAGCCGCCGCCGGGCAGCGGGTAAACGGCTGCGTCAATCACGCGGTCGGAGGCGAGGGTGAGGGCGGACTCGTATTTCCATTTGTGCAGGTCGGTGCTGGTGAGGTGCACGAGGCGGCGCGGGTGCTGCCAGTTTTCGAAAACGCCGGGCACGACAGTGAGGAACATGTGGTGCGTGCCGTCGGGCGCGGTGATGACATCCGGTGCCCAAAGGGTCGGCTCGGTCCCGCCGATCTCGGGCGGGAGGGCGATGTCCGCCGTGCCGAGATAACTCCAGTGCGCGCCACCGTCGGCCGATTCGGCGATGCCGACCTTGGTGCCGTGCACCCAGGCCACGCCGGAGAGTCCGGGCACATTGGCGCGTCGGTTGGTGTAGAACATCCACCAACGCTGCACGTGCGGATTCCAGATCACAACCGGGTCGGCTGCGCCGTCGAATACCGGGTCGCGGAAGAGCGGTTTGGCGGCCACGGAATCCTTCGGCTTGGCCCAGGCGGCCAAGGGCGTGAGCAACGGTGCCGGAGCTTCGTCGGTGCCGAGCCTGACGGCCAGACGCAGCCGTCCGTCCGCCGGCGCCGTGGCGGTGAAACTCAGCATGCTGACACCGGGGTTGCGCGCGTTAAAATTGTCCGGCGGCGGCTCGGCAGGAGCGACGCTCCACGTCACGTGGCCCGGAGAAAGCGCCTCCACTCGCAGTTCGTGCCCGCCCTGTTGCAGCCAGGCGGCGTTGCCCTGCAAGGTGACGGTGGCCCGCGTCGGCATCTGCCAGCGCACGGTGGCGCCCGGCGCGAGGCCGCTGAGTTCATCCTGCACCAGCACGGCCCGATCGGAAAGCGGCCGGAAACCGCGCCGGACCTGCGTGGCCTGCCCGGCGAACACCGGCGTGAGTTCGACGATGGCGTGCCGGTTCTCGGGCTCGGCGGAAAAATCGGTGATGGTTGCGTGGCCGTCGACGCGGTGCAGCTGGCCGTTGATCGTCAGCGTGCTGTGGCTCTGGTTGTTGAGCCGGTAAACCTGCCAGCGTTGGGAGTCCTGTTTGCGGTTCCACAGATCGACGCCCTTCGATTCCAGGGATTCATAACTCTGGCTGCCGAGATCGATGCACCAGCGCACGCCAGCCAGCTCGAGCACGAATGAGCCGGCGTCCATGTGGGCGTGGTTCAGTTCGGCGGCGCCGCCCTTGAACGCGAGATACAGGCTTGCCGGATCCGTCCAGGCAGTACGGAACACGCCCATGGGATTGCGTCCGCGGCCGACCCAGGCGAGCGGCAGTTCCGGGGTCGGGTCGGTCGCCGGGCTCTGTGGCCACCACAAGGCGGCGAGAGGCAAAGCGCGATTTTGCGCCAGGGCGGCCCGCGCCTTCGGCTCATCAGACACCCGACGCTGATTGAAAGTAAGCAGACCGGGGTCGTGGAGCTTGCGGGCAAACCAGTACAACGCGGGCTCAAACGAGCCGCCCTCGCCGCCGTCGGCGAAGTTGTAGAATCGGCCGGTGGGCCCGGTCGCCTGCAGCACCGCGCCGGCGCTGGGCAGAAAGCCGGGACTGTCCGCGAGACCCCAGTCGGTGCCGAGGGCCGATTCCAACGCGGCGAGCAGCAACACCTGGTAACTGGTCCCGTACGACCAGTAGGACGGACCCTCCGGATAAACGCCATCGGGGGCGTAGGGTTTCAGACCGTGGACATTGCCGGCGCGGGCGAGCGTCAGGAGTTGCCGCGCGACGGCGGGTTCCTCGTCGGCGATGGCGAGGGCGCCGAGCGTGAGACCACCGAAACACACCTGGTTCCAGTTGTTCTCGGTGCGCTGCCAGCCGTTTTTCGGACCGAGCCCGGGCTCGATGCCTTTCTCCAGGATCGCGGTGCTGATGATGCGCCGGGCCTCGGGCGTCAGTTCGTCAAAACACCAGTCGTAGCCGATCGCGAGGGCGGCGGTGGCTTCGCCGACGTCGAGAAAGTGTGATGGGTTCCAGTCGGTGAACACCGCGGCTGCCAGCATCTCGCGTTCGGCGCGCCGCACGAAGGCCACGTCACCGGTGACCTGCCACGCATACGACAGCGCGAGGACGCGGCCGACGAGGTTGCGCGATACGCTGAGCAGCCGCCGTCCGGTCAGCTCCCGTTTGACCGGCTTGAGCTTCATCACGGCGCGGGCCTCTTCCAGAATGATGGTGTTGATCAGGGCCAGTTGCGGATCGGTGGTGACGTGCGTCTTGAGGCGGGCCCAGTCCGCCGAGGTGGCGAGCAGACGCGGGTGCTCCGGACGCAGCCCCGCCAACGGATCGTCGGTCGGGGCGGCCGAGAGTAGGGGGACCGAGGACAGAAAGAGACCACAGAGGAATCCAATTCCAGCGGGAAGCAGACGAAAATTCATGGCGAAGAAAAGGATGGGGGTGGGACTGGTGTTCTGAGGGGCCTAGGGATGGCCCGGACCGGAGATGACCACTTCATCAAGCACGGTGCCCACGTTGAGTCCCTGGATGTGAAGCGTGTGCGATCCGGTGCGGGAGAGAGGGAAAGGGATGGTGAGGGTGCGGACTCCGCTCAGGACGCCTTGCGCCCAGTCTGGGCCGCCGTCATTCACGGCCAACTCGACCGGCGCAACGGGTGTCTCGTCGAGTGCCCAAGCAAGGCGAAGGACCTTTCCCTCCACCGGATGGGTGGGCAACAGGTGCAACTGCAGAAGGTAGTCGCCCGCCGTGTTCGCCGTGAAGGTGTAGTGCAGACGGGTTTCGGCGGACAGAGGCACGGCGGCTCCGCTGCGACCGAGACCGATGACCGGTTGCACCGGGCCGGTGCCGGAGCTAAAATTGCCAGCCGCGTTTTTCAGGATCGTCGGCGCGTTGACGACCGGCGTGCGTGGGGCGAAGGCGGGCGGTGTCCACGGGGCGATGCGCATGCTCTTCCAGTCGCCGTCGGCCGGTTCGAGGCGCATCAGGCCGCGCCACTTGCCCCCGGCGATCTCGTCAAAATGCTTTGTGAGTGTTCGCAGTTCCGTGTCGGCAGCTTGGGCGGCGGCGGTCTCCCCACGTTCACCCCGGAAATAGCGTTCGTTGGCCAGCGCGGAGCCATGGACCGGGTAGGCGACCAGTTCGAAGAAAGCATCGTGCCGGGCGGGCGGCAGGGCGGCGGCGACTTTTTCCGTGCGTTCGCGGAGGGAGGCGAATTCCTCCAATCGGGCCGCGATCTCCGCATCGCTCCAGTCGCTGGGCTGCGGGGTTTTTCCGGGCAACCACCCCTGCAGATGCTCAGGTTTGCGCTGGAAATTCAGCCGGTAGAAGGCGCCCATGATGGCGGCGATTTCTTCCGCCGTTTCCGAGCCGAACTCACGTCGGGCCCACGTCTGCAGGAAGACCGGTTGGGCGTCCGGGCCCCACGAGTTGATGTCCCAGGCGAGATTGAGGAAGAATTCCAGGCCCGGTTCGGTCGGCTTGAGGTCGCCGACGTTGGCGATCCAGATGCGATCGGCGCCGTGGGCGTAGGCCTTCGTCATCTCCTCCCAGATCAACGCCGGGGGCGTGGTGCCGAGCCAGAGATAGGCCATCGGCCGGCCGAGATAGGAAAGGTGATAATAGACCCCGAATCCACCGGACCGCCGGCGCTCGGCCGCCGTGGCGAAATTGCGGATGTAGCCGAAGTTGTCGTCGGGCCAGACGATCGTCACGTCGTCGGGCACGGCCAGTCCCTGCCGGTAGAGTTCGAGCACCTCCTTGTAGGCGCAGAACATCTGCGGCACTTTTTCAATCGCGGGCTTGATCTCGCGGGCCAGCAGCGTGCGCTGGTCGGCAAAAACCTGACCGAGCACGGCGATGCGCTCCGCGTCGGTCTTTGTGCCCTGGATGGCGCTGTCGTGGATGCCGCGCATGCCGACGGTGTAGATGTTTTCGAAACGACGGTTGCTGCGCACGCGTTCCTCCCAGTAGGCGAGCACGCCGGCGCGGTTGCTCACGTAGTTGTAGTCGGGTTTCGGCGCGGTCCATTCGCCGACGTTGTTGCGGAGCATCGGCTCGGCATGGGACGAGCCCATCACGATGCCGTACGCGTCGGCCAGAATGGCGTTACGCGGGTCGGCGTTAAAAGGCTTTGTGCAGGCGTGCATCGCGGGCCAGAGCGTGTTGGCCTTCAGGCGCAGGAGGAGCTCGAACACCCTGGCGTAGGTTTTCGGGCCGATGCCGCCGTTTTCCGGCTCGAGGTTCGTCGCGGCCCACGGTTGGAGGCCCCAGTCCTCGTCGTTGAGGAAGATGCCTCGGTACTTCACCGAGGGCGGTCCGAACCGATGCGTGCCCGCGGGGATGAGGAGTTCGGTTTTCTTCTCCGGAGCGACATCGGCCCACCAATGCCACGGCGAAACCCCGATCTGTTTCGAAAGTTCGTAGACCCCGAACGCCGTCCCGCGCCGGTCGCTGCCCACGATGACCAACAGCGGCGTCGCCTCGGGCCGCGCCGGCGGCACCACGGTGATGATAAAACTTTCCCACGCCCCTTTGAGTGCCGTGACATCGATCAGACCGGCCTCGGCCAAGCGGTCGATGTCACGGTTCCGGCCGAGCGTGCCGATGAGCACGACCGGTCCCGCAGCCTCCGCCGCGCGCGGCAGCACGGCCGGGATTACCCCGGTGATGGTGGCGATGTCCTGGACCAGATCGGCGGCGGCGCGCGCCACCACGGGATCGTCCTCCGAAGCGTAGCTCAACCCGGCCGCCTGTCCGGCGAGCACGAGAGGAAAGTCGTTCGCCCCGGCGAGGACGTAGCCCGCGGGCCCGAGCAGCCAGGCGACGATGATCACCAGCCTCATGGTTGGTTCAGCAGCAATTGCGTGTGGTAGTCTGTGTAGTGCCGGTAGCCGCCGTCGTTGCGCATCCACATCACGGCGGGCTGGCCGGTCGGAGTGCCTGGCACCACGAAGGGCCGGACGTTATCGGCGCGGGAATTTTCCGTGATGGCGACATGCTTCCAGGTAACGCCTTGGTCTGCCGTGGTCCAGCGCTCGATCTCGAACACGCCTTGGACCGGGCGGGCCAGGTACACCACGGCAGGATTGGCGGGATCCAATGCCATGCCCCCCGAATAGTGTGGCTCCGGTTCCTTCTGGCCGACCGGGGTGCGGGGAAACCAGGCGCCCGCAGCGGTGATCTCATGATCATCCCAAGACTGCCCGTTCCAACGTGCGTAGTGATAGCGGTGGTCGAACTCCTCCGGCAAGCGCGTGTAGGCGATGACCGGGTGGCCGGTGGCGTCCTCGGCCACCGACCAGATCCACGCCCGGCCGGCCGTCGCGCCATCGTAGACGCGGTCGCATTGCGCGGGCTGCAGGGGCAGGGAGGCGAGGTCGCCGATCCGGCTCCCATCGGCGCGCCAGAACGCGCCGTGTTCATAGCGGGCGAAATAAAGGCTGTTGGTGGCTTCGTTGCGGGGATGCCCGTCGGTGAACACGAACGAAATCCGTCCGCGGCCGTCACTCCAGTATTTCACGTAGGGGCGGTTGTCCGTCGTACGGCCGCGTTCGTTCACCAGGGTGCGGGGTGCGCTCCAGCTCAGTCCCAGATCGGTGGAAAGGGCGAAGGTCGGCTTGAAGTCCGATCCGCGCCAGAAGACATAGAGCGCATCCGCCTCGTTGCGGAGGAGAAACGGATTGGCGTAGGTCAGCCCGCGGGGGCCGGGGGGATTGCCGACGAAGCCGAGCGTCCGGTCGGGCGTCCATGCGGTGATGTCAGCCGGTCGCAACGTTGTGCGGAAATGCAGGTCCCCGCTGGCGTGCTTGGCATAAAAGGCGGCGAGTCGGCCGTCGGGCAGCGCCAGCAGCGCGGGGTGGTCGTGATCATCGCGCTCAAATTTTTCCGCCAGGGTGGTGATCGTGGTCTGAGCGTCCGTCGCGGCGCGCTGGCCAACTTGGACGGAACCGTCGGCCGTCATCCAGCCGGCATAAAGACGGCCGTCCAGGCTCAGCGCCCGCGGGTCGCTGAACCAGCACCAGGCGCCGTCGGCCACCCACTCGCGGGTGCCGGCCGTGGCGACCGCCGCTCCGAGGAGCAGCGGCAGCAGCCGGAGGACCCGACGGCGCCATGGCCCCGGTTTCATCAAAGCTCCAGCACGACCACGGACATGGCGGGGAGCGCGATCGTGAGCTGGTCGCCGGCCAGCTTCGCGCCGGTGAACGCGACCGGCTTGACGGTCGCGGGGGCGGCAAAGGTGTTGTGCGCATCCATGGCGGCGGCGGTGAGCACGCGGCCGGTGACGGTCCCGGCGGTTACGCCCTCGAGGGTCGCGCGCACGGTGATCGGCTCGCCCGGATGGAGGTTGACCAGCGAGACGTGGACCTTGCCGGCGGCATCGCGGGAGGCGGAGGCGCTGACCCGCGGGAGCTTCTCGGCGCCATAAACGTAGTCCGGGGACTTCAGCTCAAGCGGCAGGCTCGTGGCGCCCTGGTGGACCTTGAACATCTCGAACACGTGGTAGGTGGGCGTGAGGATCATCTTCTCGTTGTCGGTGAGGATGACGGCCTGCAGCACGTTCACCATCTGCGCGATGTTGGCCATGGTCACGCGGTCGGCGTGGTTCTGGAAGATGTTGAGGTTGAGACCGGCGACGATGGCGTCGCGCAGGGTGTTGTTCTGGCGGAGAAAGCCGGGATTGGTGCCGGGCTCCACGTCATACCAGGTGCCCCACTCGTCGACGATGAGGCCGACCTTTTTCTTCGGGTCGTATTTGTCCATGATCGCGCTGTGCTTGGTGACGAGCGTTTCCATGACGAGGGTGTTGCGCATGGTGGTGAACCACTGGTCCTCGGCGAAGTTGGTGGCGGCGCCCTTCTTGCCCCAGTTGCCGGTGGGCAGCGTGTAATGGTGCAGGGAGAGGCCGTTCATCTGGCGCGCGGCGCTGTGCATGAGCTCCTCGGTCCAGGCGTAGTTGTCGCCGCTGGGTCCGCAGGCGATGCGCTGGATCGGCTGGGCGCGGTCGTAGTTTTTGATGAACGTGTTGAAGTGCTTGTAAACGTCCGCGTAGTACTCGGGGCGCATGTTGCCGCCGCAGCCCCAGGTCTCGTTGCCGACGCCGATGTATTTCACGCGCCAGGGCTTGTCCCGGCCGTTGGCGCGGCGGAGGTCGGCCATGGGGGAGGTGGCGTCACTGGTCATGTACTCGACCCACTCCATCGTTTCGCGGACCGTGCCGCTGCCGACGTTGACGGACACGAAGGCTTCGCAGCCGAGCTGTTCGACGAGGTCGAGGAACTCGTGCGTGCCGAAATGGTTGTTCTCCACGACGCCGCCCCAATGGGAGTTGTACATGGACGGGCGCTTCTCGCGCGGGCCGATGCCGTCCTTCCAATGATATTCGTCGGCAAAGCACCCGCCCGGCCAGCGCAGGACGGGGATGTGGAGGTTCTTCAGCGCTGCGACGACGTCGTTGCGGATGCCGCGCGTGTTGGGAATCGGTGAATCCGGGCCGACCCAGAGGCCGCCGTAGATGCAGTGCCCGAGGTGCTCGGCAAAGTGGCCGTAGATCTCCGGACTGATGACAGGTCCGGGCGCGTTGGCGCGGAGGGTGAGGGTGGCGGTCTCGGCCGCCGGCAGGCAGGTAGCCAGCAGGGCCGACAATCCAAACAGGAGAAGGGACGGTTTCATGGGGTGGGGTGGCAGAGCGAAACCTACTTTTCGCGCCACGGCAAATGATTGCCGCCTTGACCGTCAGGTAAATCACCGGTCCTTCCCGGCGCAGGGGCAACCATCGGTTGCCAGCAGCTTCGCCAGCGAATCCGCAGGTAGTTCCGCGACCGGCCTGAAATCAGGCGAGGCCGCGTAGTGCAGCAGGCTGTCCAGCAAGGCGCCAGCCTCGGGATGCTGCGGCGCCAGGGCCGGCAGATCGATGGCGCACACCAGCAACCGTCCGGGTCCGACCCTCGCCTCGAAGATCAGGCCGAGGCGCTGCGCGCGCTCGGGATTGTCGATCACCTCCACGCAGGGAACGAGGTCGGCCGGGAAACCATCGAGCACCACCGGTTGAGCCGCGCGCGCCAGATGCAGCCATTGCCAGTTCGCGTGGCTCTCGGTGGGGAATCCCGCCAGGGCGGGATGATCGGCCGCGATCGCCAGACCCAGTGTTCCGGGCACGTTCTTGAACATCGACCAGCACCAGAAATCCGGCGTGAAGCCGCCGCCGGGTGTGCCGCGGAACCGCCGTTGCGCGTCACCGCACACCACCACCGCGCCGCCGGCCGCCAGCAACGCCTGCGGATCGCCTTCGCCGCAGCGCAGCAGGCTGATGCCGGGCGGAGTCGCGCGCGGTGCGCTCGGATAGAGCCACAAGGGGTAAACCGTGGTCGCACCCGACGGCCCATGCTCCAGCGTCAGGTCGAGCCGGAGGGCGCGCGTGACCGCCGGCAAGGCCAGGGTCAACCGTCTGAGCTTCCGGAGCCCCCCGTGAGCCGTCGCCGCAACCTCCATGGTCCCGTGGGCCTGACCGAGCGACCAGCGGATTTCCCCCGCCGGAAGATCCTCGGCTCCATAGTGGGCCAGTTCAAGGTCGGCGCGGAAGGTTTCCCCAGCCGTCCAGGTGTGCCGGTCGAATCGCGCGAGCAGGACGTGCGGGCTGCAGAATTGACGGAAGTGGGCGGGCGTCACGGCTCCCTTCGTCTCGAGAAACGCGTCGAGCAAGCCGACCAGCGCCGTGCCTTGGCCGGGGAAATCCTGCAGGCCCAGCAGCTCAAACCCGCCCATGCCGGGGGTCCGCAGCGCGGCCTCGATCTCCTCGCGGTAACAAAGCGCGGCCAGCGCCGCCGAGTCGGCGGCAAACCGGTCGGCGCGGTCCAGCAGGCCGGCGGTCCGGGCGCGTTCGCGGAAGCGTTCCAGGTTGTGCGCGACGAAGACGCCGGTGTAGCGCGCGATCTCCGGGTAGCGCGGATAACAGGAATATTGGCCGATCTCGTGACTGACGACGGGCACGGGCACGCCGGTGATGGCCGTCCGGTAATCCGTGGTCGTGCCGCCGGGCCCGATCTGCAGATGGCCGTCGGCGCGGTCGGGGGTGGCGTGGCCGCCGCGGACATTGACGTAGCGTCCGGGCTCTCCGGCGGCCGGCAAGCGCGCGGTGATCCAGTAGTCATCGGCGGGCGCGAGCTTCGGGCGTTCGAGATCGTTGTTCGCTCCCTGCGCGTGGAGTCGTGTCGGATCGAGGGCGCGGAACCAGTCCACCAGCCCCGCCCGCGCGGCGCGGTCGCCGCGGTGCTCGTTGCCCAGACTCAGCATCACGAAGGACGGATGATGCCCGTAGGTGCGGAGAATCGCTTCACCCTCGGGCGTGAGCGATTCCGCGATGGCCGGAGTCCATTCGCCCCAGAAAGGCAGCTCCGTCAGCACATAAACCCCCAGCTCGTCCGCGGCGGTGAACGCCGCGTCGGGCGGGGTCCAGCTGTGGAAACGCACGTGGTTCAGCCCATGCTCGCGCAGCACCCGGAAATAATGCCGCCAGCCCTCCCGATCCATCGGCGGATGGCCGGTGTGCGGGAAAACGCCGCAGTTCACCTCGCCGCGCAGGAAGGTCACGCGGCCGTTGCAGGCAAACTGTGGGCCGGCGCGCCGGAACTCGCGGAGGCCGGTCGTCACGCGGCGCTCCTCGCGGCCGTGGGACGTGTCGAGGGTCACGGTCAGGTGGTGCCGGTGGGGATGAAACTCGTCCCAAAGTCCGGCCGTGGCTCCGAGCGGCAGGTGCAGCGTGACGCTGGCGCCGGCCGGCTGCTGGGCGCTCGCGCCGTTGTCCGCCGTGACCTTCAGCGTCCCTCGGAACGGCCGGTCATCCATCCGACCCAGCCGCACCGTCACGGTAAACGCGCGGGCTGCGACGTCCGGGATCACGCCGACATGTTTGATCCAGACGGAACCGGTCGCGCGCAGTACGATCGCGCCCAGCACGCCGTTCCAGTTGCCCTGGGTGTGTTCGGAGGTCTGATGATTGTCGCCCGGGGCGGGCCGCGGCCGATTGTCGACGAGCAGCGTGAGCGTGTGTCGGCCCGGCGGGAGCGCGGCCAGCCGGTGTTCGTGCGGGGTGCAGAGCAGCGCACTCTCCCCGACGGGCCGCCCGTCGAGCCACACCCGGCACCATTTGGTGCGCTCAATAAACAAAATCAGCGGACGGTCCTGCCAGCCGGCCGGAACCTCGAAGTCCCGTTGATACCACACCGCTCCCTCGATCCGCCGGACCGCGGTGAGCCGGTCGGCGCGCTGGTCGGCATTCAACGGCCCCAGCCCGGCCGTCTCCGTGGTGGCGGGCAGGGCAATGGTCTCCGTGAAAGCCGCCGCGGGCGGCGGCGTCTCCACCGGGTGTGTCCCGTCCAGGCAGGCCTGCCAGAGGCCGGCCAGGGAGAGGGTTGCGGGATTCGGGAAAAGGGACACGGAGGGAGTTTGCCGGACGATCCCTAGTGCACCCACCGCGACCCGTGCGGACAATCCGAAAAGCCCCGGCTTTCTTCGCTGGCTCCGGTCGGGCATTCAGGTTGGTTTACACCTTCCACCCCCGCTTTCCTCCCTTTCCATGAGTTCCCCCGATCTGTCCCACGGTGATTTCACGCTGCCCGGCGAAGCCGGCCATGAGCAACTCACACTCCGCCTCGCCCAGCAGTGGGGTGCCGACACCATCCGCGACTCCGACGGCACGCAACTCTCGCCCGAGATCCTCTCGGCGGGCTACGCCATCTACTCGACGATCTGCCTGCCACGCTCGGTGCAACCCTGGGCCCGGGAGCACCACGACCAGCTCCAGCAGAACTTCCTCATGAGCTTCCCGGTCGTGGCCGACAAGGCGCGGACGACGATCACGCTCCTCGCCGGTTTCTTCACCGAGCAGTTTGCCGTCAACTTCAAGGACAGCCCCAAGCGCTGGTGGCAGGTCTTCGACCGCACGACGGGGAAGGAAGTCCCCAAGGCGAAATGGTCCGTCAACCCCCGCCAGGGCACCGTCACAATCACCGGCACCGTCCCCGGCCACCGCTACACCGTGAACTTCCTCTCCTTCCGTCTCTGGGAGGAGATCTCGATGTACAACCACCTCACGAACAACTGGGGCGACCGCGAGCACCTCGCCGCCGTCGACCCGATGCAGCCGGCCGTGCAGAAAGTGCTGCTGGCGTTCCTTGAGAAGTGGCTGCGCGAGCATCCGGATACGCGCGTCGTGCGCTTCACGTCGATGTTCTACAACTTCTCGTGGTTCTGGGGCGCGGACCGCACCACGCTGCGCGATGTCTATTCCGACTGGGCCGACTACGCCATGACCGTCAGCCCGCGCGCGCTGAAGCTCTTCGAGAAAAAACACGGCTACCGGCTCACGTCCGAGGATTTCGTCAACGGCGGCCTCTACAACTCCACGCACAACGCCCCGTCGCGCCGCTACCGCGACTACATGGCGTTCATGCACGACTTCGTCATCACGTTCGGCCGGCAGTGCATCGACCTGGTGCACCGCCACCAGAAGCTCGCCTACGTCTTCTATGACGACCACTGGGTCGGCGTGGAACCGAGCAGCCCGCGCTTCCAGGAGTTCGGCTTCGACGGCCTCATCAAGTGCGTGTTCAACGCCTTCGAGGTCCGCCTCTGCGCGCACTCGACCGGCGCGAAGACGCGCGAGCTCCGCCTGCACCCGTACCTGTTTCCGACCGGACTCAAGGGCGAGCCGACCTTCAAGACCGGGGGCAACCCGACGCTCGACGCCAAGAACTTCTGGATCGACGCGCGCCGCGGCCTCGTGCGCGCGCCCATCGACCGCATCGGTCTCGGCGGCTACCTGTCGCTCGTGGAGCCGTTCCCGGATTTCCAGGATTACATCGCGGGACTCGCGAAGGAGTTCCGTCTGCTCAAATCCTTCCACGCCGGCGACCAGCCGTGGTGCGCACCGTTCAAGGTGGCCGTGCTCACCGCGTGGGGCGATTTGCGTGCCTGGACCTGCTCCGGCCACTTCACACCGGGCGTGCCGCTCTATGATGTGCTCGAGTCGCTGGCGGGACTGCCGCTCGACGTGCAGTTCATCAGCTTCGACGATCTCGTGGCCAAGGGCGTTCCGAAAGGCGTGAAGGCGATCATCAACTGCGGCCGCGCCGGCTCGGCGTGGAGCGGCGGACACTATTGGAGCGACCCGCGCGTCGAGGCCATCCTCACCGGCTTCGTGCAGAAGGGCGGGGGCCTCGTCGGCATCGGCGAACCCAGTGCGCTGCCGCAACCCGGCCAGCACTTCCGCCTCGCCCGCGTGTTCGGACTCGACCGCGACACCGGCGACCGCGTGGCCAACGGCAAATACAAGTTCACGCCGGCCGCGGCCCCGCACTTCATCACGGCCGACGTCACCGCGCCGCTCGACCTCGGCAAGGAGACCGACGGCATCTTCGTCTTCGATGGCACCACGCAGGTGCTCGCCGAGCGCGAAGGCTCGCCGCGCCTCGCCACCCACGCCTGCGGTCGCGGCCGCAGCGTCTATCTCAGCGGTTTCAAGTTTACCTTCGAGAACACCCGGCTGCTGCATCGCGCCCTCTTCTGGGCCGCGTCGCAGGACGCCGCGTGGGGCGCCTGGCAGGCGGCCAACGTGAAGACCGAGGCGACGTTCTTCGCCAAGGCCGGCAAACTTGTCGTCATCAACAACGCCGGCACGGATGAGACGACCACCGTCACGCTCGCCGACGGCCGGAATACGAAATCCGTGCAGGTCCCCGCGCACGGCATCCAGATCCTGGACGTCTGAAGATCGGCCAGGTGGCGGCCCGCGTCCCTGCGGGCCGTGGCTTGGGTTCAGAACTAAGGCGGGCAACGGGTGGGCGCCGCTTGACGGCGCCCGGGAATTGGCTGGCAGCCTGCGTACTTGCGGGCGTCGTCAAGGTACGCCCCTAACACTAACCTGGATGGATCGGCCCGGAAACCGCAATCTCACCTTACGTGCCCTGGGATCCATTCATCCCGGCGTCCGGAGCAGATCAGAAGGTAAAAGGTAAAGCATCATCCCTTTGGAATTCCTCCGCGTGAACCCCACGCCCCATGCCTGGACCCCCTTGGATTGCCCCCCGTCTTGTTTTGGTGATTCAGGAAGTATGACTACAGCCCAATTATTGATAGCAGACAACGCTGCAGAGTTGTACGCTTATCACTTTGCTGAGCAAGTATCCCGCGAGATTTGGAAAAACACAGGGGTAAATATTGGTAGCCAAAGAAATTATAGGGATGTAGGAGGTCGCCCACAGTCGCCGGTTGGAAAACCGCCTTAAATAAATTAACGAATGAGAATATACTTTCTAATGTTTTGCTGCATCACGCTTTCGTCTGTTGCACTGGATTCAACCGAGGTCCCACCGGAGGTGGAGCAACAAGCTAAAGCTGTTGCCGATCTCTTTGCTAGGGGATCTAAGACAGAATGGAAAGTGCAGTTGATGGTTGTCGCGCCGGATATAATGCTCGACCCGCCGCCGACCGCGAACTCCTTTGAGGAGGGCGCAACCGTTATTATATCCGTTGATTCGTCGTCTTGCTACGGAGTAATTAACCAAGTACTTTCGGACATACGTGCATCGAAATGGGTGAAGCGAGATTCTCCCGCTTATCCAAGGTGGCGCTGGCGAATTCTAGGCCCCAATAAACATCCCGTGATTGATTTTCTAATCGATGAAGAAAATAGGTGTATTGGTATTTCAGGGGTGTGGTATGAAGTGAGTTCGCAGCTCATTCATCGAGTGACTAAGGGATTTGTGGATTTCTCAATACAGCGCATTTCACGGACTATGGCTGATCGGCGAAAAGCAGCCTTACCATACGATACAATTCCTGATTTGTGAGTTAGGAGCAAACTAACGGGAGCCAACTAACGGGAGCAAACTAACGGGGTCAGGCTTTGTAGTTTGAAGTTCACGGAGGCGCTGGGCCGCGTCTCAGGACGCCGCGTGGGGCGCCTGGCAGGCGGCCAACGTGAAGACCGAGGCCACGTACTTCGCCAAGGCCGGCAAGCTCGTCGTCATCAACAACGCCGGCACCGACGAGACGACCACCGTCACGCTCGCCGACGGCCGGAAGACGAAAACCGTGCACGTCCCCGCTCACGGCATCCAGATCCTGGATGTCTGAAGCCCGGCCAGGTGGGCCCGCGTCCCGGCGGGCCCACGCTCGCGCTCAACGCACCGCCGGCGCGGGCGGCAGCTCGAAGCGCCTGATTTCTCCGACGATGAAGACGAAGCTGACCACAGCGAGCAGCGCGTGGGCGCCGACGTAGACCAGGGCGCCGTTGAACGAACCGGTCTGGCTAAGGATGTAGCCGATCACGATCGGGGTGACGATGCCCGCGATGTTGCCAAAGGTGTTGAACAGGCCGCCGGCCAGGCCCGTCGCCTCGCGCGGGGCCACGTCGGCCATCACCGCCCAGCCGAGCGCGCCGACGCCCTTGCCGAAAAACGCGAGACTCATGCAGAAGATCACCGCCCACTGGGTGTCCACGTAGTTGCAGGCCACGATGGTGGTCGAGAGGAGCAGCCCGGCGACGATCGGGATCTTGCGGGCGGTGCTGAGCGGCACCCCCTGGCGGAGCAGGCGGTCCGAGACCCAGCCACCGAGGAGGCCGCCGATGAAGCCGCACAAGGCGGGCAGGGTGGCAACGAAGCCGACCTTGAGGATCGTCATGCCCTTGTCCTTCACGAGGTAGATGGGAAACCAGGTCAGGAAGAACCAGGTGAGCACGTTGATGCAGTATTGGCCGAGAAAGATGCCGAGCAGCATCCGGTTCTTCAGCAGCTCCCACAACAGGCCCGGACGCGCGGGCGCGGCGGCCCGTCCCGGCTGGTCAAGGTCCACGAGTCCGCCACCGCGCCGGATATGGTCGATCTCCGCCGCGTTGGCGCGCGGGTGCTCGCGAGGGTTGTGGATGAGACGGTTCCAGAACAGGCCGAAGACGATGCCGGCCGCGCCCATGACCCAGAACACCGCCTGCCAACCGAAGTGGTGGGCGATGGTGCCCATGATGGGGTAGAAGAGCACGGTCGAGAAATACTGCGCGGAGTTGAAGATCGCGGAGGCCAGGCCGCGCTCGGCCGCCGGGAACCACGCGGCGACGAGCCGGCTGTTGGCGGGGAACGACGGGGCCTCGGCCGCGCCGAGCAGGTAACGCAACCCGAAGAGACTGCCGATGGCCACCCGCGCCGAGCCGAGGACGCCGACGAATCCCTGCGCCAGCGTGAAGAGCGACCAGCTGAGGATGCTCCAGCGGTAGACCCGTTTCGATCCCAGCCGGTCGAGCAGCCAGCCGCCGGGAATCTGCAGGGCGACGTAGGTCAGCGAGAAGGCCGAGAGGAGGTAGCCCAGGACCACCGGATCCAGTTGAAATTCCCGCGACAGATCGGTGCCGACAATGGAGAGCGTCGCCCGGTCCGCGTAGTTCAGCGTCGTGACCAGAAAGAGCACGAAGATGATGCCATGACGGGCCCGTGTGGGACGCGTCTCGGTCGGCGTGGGGGCGGGGATCATGCGAGGGGTGCGCTGATCGGGTGACTACTGCGGGCCGAGGGGCTTCATCAGCGCGGCCAGCTTTGCCGTTTCCTCCGGGGCAAGGTCGGTCAGCGGCGGCCGCACGGGTCCGGCGTCATGGCCGGCGAGGCGGGCGCCGGCCTTGATGATGCTGACCGCGTAGCCAGGCTTGCGGTTGCGGATCTCAAGGTAGGGCAGAAAAAAGGTGTCGAGCAGGTGGTTGATCGTCGGCTGGTCGTCCGCCGCGACCGCGCGATAGAAGTCCATCGCGGTCTTCGGGATGAAATTGAACACGGCCGACGAGTAGACGGGCACGCCCATGGCGCGGTAGGCGGCCGCATAGACCTCCGCCGTGGGCAGGCCGCCGAGATAGGAAAGGCGGTCGCCGAGCCGGCGCCGGATCGAGACCATCAGCTCGATGTCCCCGATGCCGTCCTTGAAACCGATGAGGTTGGGACAACGGTCCGCCAGCTGCGCGAGCGCGGCCGGTTGCAGGCGGCAGGCGCCGCGGTTGTACACGATCACGCCCAGCCGCACGGCGCGGCACACCGCCTCGACGTGGGCGACGAGTCCCTCCTGGCCGGCCTCGGTGAGGTAGTGGGGCAGCAGGAGCACGCCCTGCGCACCGAGGCGCTCCGCTTCCTGCGCAAAGGCGATGGCCGTGCGCGTCGGGCCGCCGGCGCCGGCGATGATGGGCACGCGTCCCTGACAGGTTTGCACCGCCGTGCCGACGACCGCCGTGTAATCCTGCGGGGTCAGCGAGAAAAATTCGCCCGTGCCGCCCGCGGCGAACAACACGGTCGCACCATAGGGCATGAGCCACTCGAGGCGGCGCGCGTAGGGGTCCGGACGAAAGTCGCCCGCCGCGTCGAAATCGGTGATGGGGAAGGAAAGCAGCCCGGAGGAGACCGTGCGCTTGAGGTCGGTTGGTTGCATGGGTGGGGTGGGGCCGGGCGGGGGCTCGGACGGAGATTTGCCTGTGGCCGACGTTTTTAAATGACGAGGGTGCAATTACGAGTAGTTTGTCGGGCATGTCCGCACCCCTTCCCCTCAGCAGCGTCGGTCGACTGCCGGCGCCGGATGACAATGTCGCCATTGCCATCCGCCGGCTCGAGGCCGGGACGCAGATCGAGATCGGCGGGAAGGTGCGCACCACCACCCACTGCATTCTGGAGGGACACCGTTTCGCCGTGCGCCCGATCGCGCCGGGTGCGGCGCTGTTGTCGTGGAGCCTGCCGTTCGGCCACGCCCTCGCGCCGATCGCCCCCGGCGATTACGTGTGCAACCGGGCGATGATCGAGGCGCTCGCGGTGCGCCGTCTCGGCGTGCCGTTGCCGGAGGCACCCAACTTTGCGGATCACCTCGTCCCCTACGTCCTCGACGAAGCGGCGATCCGCGCCGCCCCGCCCGTCGAGCCGGCGCCGGATCCGCGGACCTTTGCGGGCTACCGGCGGCCGGGCCGGCGCGGCACCGGCACGCGCAACACGATCGTGATCCTCGGCACCACCTCGCGCACGGCGGCGTTTGCGCGGCAGCTCACGGCGCGCCTGCAGCCGCTCGCCCGCGTGCATCCCTCGCTCGACGGGATCGTGGCCGTGGCCCACACCGAGGGCGGCGGGCCGGGCGAGCCCAACAACACCGCCGAGGTGCTGCGGGCGCTGGCGGGCTTCATGGTGCATCCCAATGTCGGGGCCGTGCTCGCCGTCGATTTCGGCACCGAGCCGATCACCAACCGGCGGCTGCGCGCCTACATGGAGGAGCACGGTTACCCGCTCGCGAGCGTGCCGCACGAGTTTCTCAGCCTCGGGGCGGGGCTGGCCGCCGGTCTCGCCACGGGCGAGGCGATCGTGCGGCGCTGGCTGCCCGAGGTGGCCGCGCAGCAACGCTCGCCCGAGCCGCTGTCCGGCCTGCGCATCGCGTTGCAGTGCGGGGGCTCGGACGCCTTTTCCGGCGTGTCGGGCAACCCGCTGGCCGGCGCGATCGTGCACGAACTCGTGCGGCATGGCGGCACCGGCGTGCTCTGCGAGACCGACGAACTTTCCGGCGCCGAGTCCTATGTCATGCGCAACATCCGCGACCTGGCCACCGCGCGGGCGGTGCTGGGCCACATCGCCGCCTTCCGCGAGCGGCTGTCCTGGCACGGCGTCACACCGGAAGGCAATCCCTCCGGCGGCAACCGGTTTCGCGGGCTCTACAACATCACGCTCAAGTCGCTCGGGGCCGTCCACAAGAAGGACCCGCGCACGCGCATCGACCACGTGATCGACTACGCCGAGCCGCTCGGGGCGCCGGGATTCTATTTCATGAACAGTCCCGGCAACGACCTGGAGGGCATCGCCGGCCAGGTCGCCGCCGGGTGCAATCTCTTCCTCTTTGCCACGGGCAACGGCTCGATCACCAACTTCCCCTTCGTGCCCACGCTCAAGATCACGACCACCACGCGCCGCCATGAGCTGCTGGTGCACGAGATGGACATCAACGCCGGGCGCTACCTCGACGGTGAGCCGATGCCGGCGCTGGCGGCCGAGGCCTTCGACCTGGCCGTGGCCACCGCCTCGGGCCGGAAGACCAAGGGCGAACACGCCGGCCACACGCAGGCCCAGCTCTGGCGCAACTGGCGGCAGACCGACGTCTCGCAACTCGCCGCCATCCGCGCGCAGCCGGTGCCCGACGGAAAACCGCTCCGCGCGGGAACCGCGTCGCCCGCCTCGGCCGCAGGCGGCGCGACGGAGCGCATCGGACTGGTGCTGCCCACGAGCATGTGTGCCGCCCAGATCGCCCGCCTGGCCGCCGAGCGCATGAACCGGGCCGGCACGGGCCTCGCGCAGGGAATCGACCGTTTTGTCGCGCTCACGCACTCCGAGGGCTGCGGCTTCGGTGGCGAGACGATGTACACCACGCTGCACCGGACCTACCGCGGCTACGCGACCCACCCGAACGTGGCGGCGGCCCTCCTGCTGGAGCATGGCTGCGAAAAGATTCCCAACGATTCGATGCGCCGGGAATTCGAGCGCACGGGTCTGCCGCTGGACCGTTTCGGCTGGGCCAGCGTGCAGCTCGATGGCGGCATCGAGAAAGCGATCGCCAACATCCAGCAATGGTTCGGTGAGCGTCCGCCGGTGGCACCGGTCGGGCGCGCGGCAGAGCGGCGCCTGGGCTCGCTCGCCGTCGGCCTGTTGAGCGCGCCACCTCTGGATCCGGTGGTGGGGGCGGCTCTGGCGGGACTGGCGGCTGCCGTTATCGCGGAAGGCGGCACGGTGCTGCTGCCGGAAAGCGACGGCTTGCTTGCCCTGCCGGCCTTTCGCGAGGCCGTGCTCGCGGGCGTCACGCCGCGGGCGACCCTCGCCTATGGTCAGCCGTTCACCGCGTCCGGGCTGCACCTGGTGGCGACCGACAGCGACCACTGGGTCGAGAACGTGACCGGGATCGCGGCCTGCGGGGCCCACCTCATGGTCGGGGCCGTGGGCGACAGCCCGCAACAGGGCCACCCGTTGATTCCGGTCCTGCAGATCGGGGGCCCGGCGTCCCGCGGACTGGTGGCGGCCGACGTGGATCTGATCTTGGGCCACGAGTCCACGGCCGGGCCGGACGGGCGCCTGGCCACGCTCGTGTTGGCCACGGCGCGGGGCGCGCATGTGCCGGCGGCGCAGGCCGGCGGATTCGTGGATTTCCAACTCTCCCGGGGCCTGCTCGGTGTGTCGACGTAGTCCGGATCCCGGCGCGCGGGAGAATTCGGAATCAGACGACTTCCCGGTAGACGTCCTTGTGCGGGCGGGGGATCACGGCGGCGTTCACGAGCATGCCGGCGTCGGCGATGATCTTGCGGCCGGCTTCCACCGCGGTCTGCACGGAGGAAACGTCGCCGACCATGGTGACAAAGGCCTTGCCGCCGAGCGCCATGGCGACGCGCACCTCGAAGAGCTGCACCGCGGCGGCCTTGGCGCACGCGTCGGCGGCGCGGATGAGCGTGGCGACGTTGAAGGATTCCAAAATGCCCAGCGCGCCCTCTGGCGGCGCGACCGAGGTGCGGCCCATGGCGGAGATGACGTCGGGATGAATGTTGGTGATGACGAAGCTGTCGATCAGGCAGCCGTGGGCCGCCTCGCTGGCGGCGGCGATGGCGCTCTGCACCGCCGAGGGATCCCCGGCGACCAGCACCATGTATTTGCCGGAGCAGATGGAACGCGACAGCACCAGCCGCACGTTGCCCGCCTTCAGGGCGGCGTCGGCCACGAGAAATCCGGCCACCACGCTGGAGAGTTCGACCATGCCAATGGATTTTTCAATCATGATGGTTCAGGTGCGTTGCAGGGTGAGATGCGTGGAGGTGACGAGGGTGACGGTGCCGGCAAACGGCGCATGGATCATGGCGCCCAGCGCCTGGTCGGGAATCGCGCCCACGGCCTGGCCGGCGGTGACGGTTTCACCGGCGCGCACCAGCGGCGTGCACGCAGCCCCGGCGCCCTGCTTCAGCGGGAGCACCACCTCCCGCGGCGTGACGGTGGTTTCCTCCCAGTGCGCCGGATGGTCGTACTGGGCGATGTTCAGCTTCTTCATCAGCGACTTGATCGGCAGGCGGCGGCCGTCGCGCATCGGGTGCACCTTCACGGTGGTCGGGCCCGACCATTTCACGTTGGCCTTCTTCATCTCCGCCTTGGACTGGTCGCAGGCCTCCTTGGGGAAGAGTTCCTCCGGGCAGGCGTACAGGGTGCAGAGCCCGCAGGCGCAGCACATGGCCGCCCATTCGTTGAAGTGGGCCGCGCCAGTTGCGGTGAACGCGAGGCTGCGCATCACCTGGTGCGGCTCGACGGCGTAGCCGAGGAGGTAGCGCGGACACAACTCGGTGCAATAGCGGCACTGGTCGCAGGCGGACTTGCCGATGGCGTTCTGGATCTTGGCCGGCTTGAGCTTGCGCTCGATCACATGGTGGTCGCGGGCCAGCACGATGAAGCCGCCCGTGGTCTTGGTCACGGGTCGGCCAAAGTCGTCGGTCGTCTCGCCCATCATCATGCCGCCGATGGCCATGACCGGGTCGGCGACGGTCGCCCCGCCGGCGGCGGCGAGGCAGTCGCGCAACGTGGTGCCGAGCGGCACCGTGATGGTCTTGGGCTCGCGCACGGCGCCGGCGATCGTGAGGGTCTTGGTCGTGACGACGCGGCCCTCGGCGGCCGCGGCCACGTTGACGAAGGTCTCCACGTTGCAGCACACGACACCCACGTTCAGCGGAATCCCTCCGGGCGGGATCAGGCGGCCGGTGACCTCGTAGACGAGGTCGAATTCGTCCCCGGTCGGATAAAAATCGCCGAGCTGCTTCACCGTCACGGCGGTGCCCTGACAGGCGGACTCGACCGCTTGCACGGCGTGCTTGTTCTTGGCCTTGATGCCCACGACACCCCGCGTGGCGCCGACGGCCTCCATCGCGAGTTGCATGCCCCTGATCAATTCCTGGGCCTGGCGCTCCATGACGGCGGCGTCCTTGTGCAGCAGCGGCTCGCACTCGGCGCCGTTGGCGATGACCGTGTCGGCCTTGCCGGCCAGCTTGACGTGGGTGGGGAAGCCCCCGCCTCCGGCGCCGACCACGCCCGCCTGTCTGACCTGTTCAACAAGCGTCATGAGACGAGCCTCGTGGTCTGGGCCGGCGCACCCGCGATGACGACCTCCAGTCCCCGGGCCCGCAGGCTCGCCACGAGGTCGGCCGGAGCGGCCGCGTCCGTGACGATCACGTCCACGTCGGAAAAATCCGCGAGGAAGAAGGTCGAGCGCCGGCCGAACTTCGTGTGGTCGATGCAAAAGATCACCTTGGCCGCGCCGGCGATCATGGCGCGCTGGATGTCGACGATCAGCGCGTGCGAGTTGTAGATGCCGTCCTCCGCAATGCCGCTGGCGCTGAGGATCGCCACGTCCACGTGCATGCGGGAAAAGGTCTCCACCGCGTGCGGCCCGACGAGCACGCCGAGGCGCGGATAGATGACGCCGCCGGACAGATGCACCTCGTGCCGGTTGGAGGCGGAGAACAGGTTGGCGACGGGCAGCGAGTTGGTGATGATCTGCGCGACCTTGTCGCCGAGCTGCTTCGCCACGTGGAAACAGGTCGTGCCGCTGTCGATGATCACGTTCTGACCGGGCTCGATGAGCGCCGCGCAGGCCTCGCCGATCAGGTCCTTCTCGCCGATCTGGTGGGTGTCGCGCACATTGAACACGAACTCATCGGACTTGGGCTGCTGCAGGGTGCGGGCGCCGCCGTGCGTGCGGCGGACGGGACTGCGGGTTTCCAGGGCCGCCAGATCGCGCCGCACCGTGGAAACCGACACGCCCACATGCTGGGAAAGCTCTTCAAGTGATGCGAATTCAGCCTTTTGCAGGTAGGCTTCGATCTTTGATTGGCGTTCTTCAGCTTGCATGAACCGGAGTAGGATGGAAGATTTTGGAAGATATTGCAATCTTTCCGTTGACTAATTGGTAGATAATTGGCGTAAGTTGCCTGATTCGTCGTCCTACCCCCTCATGTCCTTACCTCCGCCATCCCCCCACCGCGTCGAGATTGAGCACCTTGTGCGGCGGTCGATTTATCAGCGGTTGGGGAAAACCCCGCCCCGCACGGCCCTCGCGCCGAATCCTCTCTTGGTGAACATCAGTGCGCGGCACTGCCACCTCACGCCGGAGGCCGTCGAGGCCCTGTTTGGCAAGGGAGCCAAGCTCACGCCGATGAAGTGGCTGTATCAGAAGGACCAGTTTGCCGCCAAGGAAACGGTCACGCTGGTCGGGCCGCGCAGCCGCGTCATTTCTAATCTCCGCATCCTCGGTCCGTGCCGCTCGCTCAACCAGGTCGAGCTCGCGCTGACCGACTCGATCGCGCTGGGCTTCGAGGCGCCGATCCGCTTTTCCGGCACCATCGCCGGCACGCCCGGTTGCATGCTGATGGGTCCGAAGGGCTTTTTTGAAATGAAGGAGGGCGTCATCCGCGCCGCTCCGCACGTGCATATGCACCCCGACGACGCGGCGTTCTACGGCGTGAAGGCCGGCGAATTCATGCGCCTGCGCGTGGGCGGTCCCTGCGCCACCACCTTCGACCGCCTGCTCGTGCGCGTCGATCCCGAGTTCAAGCTCGAGGTGCACATCGACACCGACGAGGGCAACGCCTGCGCCCTCCAGCCCGGCACCCCGGTCGAGCTGCTCAAATAATTTATTCCCGTCCCTCCCCCTCAACCCAACAACATTATGAGTGATTCCATCGGCATGGTAGAAACCAAGGGCTATGTAGGCAGCGTCGAAGCCAGCGACGCCATGGTCAAAGCAGCGAACGTCACCCTCGTTCGCCAGGTCCAGATCGGCGGCGGTCTTGTCACCGTCGTCTGCAAGGGCGACGTCGGCAGCGTCAAAGCCGCCGTCGAAGCCGGCTCCGAAGCCGCGAAACGCGTCGGCGAGCTCGTCTGCTCCCACGTCATCGCCCGCCCCCACAACGAACTCGTCCGCGCAGTCGGACTCTAACCCACCTCAACCCCCTTCTTTATGGCTATCCAGGAAGCAGTCGGAATGATCGAAACCAAAGGTTTCTGCGCGCTTCTCGAAGCGGCGGACGCGGCTCTCAAGGCCGCCAGTGTCACCATGACGGGCTATGAAGCCGTCGGCAGCGGTTACGTGTGCGCTTTCTTCCGCGGCGATGTCGCCGCGATCAAGGCCGCCGTCGATGCCGGCGCCGAAGCCGCCTCCAAGGTCGGCGAAGTCGTCGCCGTTCAGGTGATCCCGCGCCCGCACGAGGAACTCGCCGGTCTCGGCAAGTGGCTCGTCCAACCCTCGGCCTGACCCTCCCGTTGTTCTGGGCCAGGCGGACCTTCCTTCGGGAATTCGCCTGGCGCGCGGCCTCGCCAATCCGTCCGGATCCCGCGTGGCCCGCAGAATGACCCCGCCCGTCGGCATGAACATCCTCGTCGCCAACCTCGGCTCCACCTCCTTCAAGTTCCGTCTGTTTCGCTTCGACGGAGCGGGGGAGGCGTCGTTGCTGGCCAAGGGCGGCTACGAACGCGTGACCGATTACGGCCGCGCGATCGATGACTGCCTCGCCGAGCTCAAGACCGCCGGCCACGTGCAGTCGGCCGCCGACCTCCACGGGGTCGGGTTCAAGACCGTGCTTGGCCGCGACCTCACCGGTTGCGTGCCCGCCGACGACCGGGCCATCGCCGCGCTCGAGGGTTTTCGCGAGATCGCCCCGGCGCACAACCCGCCCTACGCGACCGGCATCCGCCGCTTCCGGGAAAAACTCCCGGGCGTGCCGCTCTTCGCGCTCTTTGAAACGGCCTTCTATCAATGGATGAGCGACGCCGCGACCCGCTACGCCGTGCCCGAGGCCTGGTACCAGGCCGGCGTGCGCCGCTACGGTTTTCATGGCGCGTCCCACAAGTTCGTCGCCGAGCGCTCTGCCGAGCTCCTCGGCCGCGACGACATCGCCGCGCGCGTGCGCGGTCTCTATTCGGCCGGCCCCGTCCCGGTCGCGCCCGGCGCGCGCCCGCTGCGGATCATTTCCTGCCATCTCGGCGGCAGCAGCTCCGTCACCGGCATCCGCGACGGTGTCGCCATCGGCACCAGCATGGGCCTCAGTCCGCAGTCCGGTCTGCCGCAGAACAACCGCGTCGGTGACCTCGATTCCGCCGCCGTGCCCTTTGTCATGAAGACGCTCAATCTGCCCCTCGCCGAGGTCGAGCGCCAGATGACCAAGGAAAGCGGCCTGCTCGGGCTCTCCGGCGTCAGCAACGACCTGCGCGACATCCTCGCCGCCGCCGCCGAGGGCAACGCCCGCGCCCGGCTCGCGCTCGACGTCCTCGTGGATTCGACGCGCCACTGGATCGGCGCCTTCTTCCTCGCGCTCAACGGCGCCGATGCCCTCGTCTTCACCGCCGGCATCGGCGAGAACAATCCCGGCCTCCGCGCCGCCCTCTGCGCCGATCTCGATCAGCTGGGCCTCGTGGTCGATCCCGCCAAGAACGCCGCCCTGCGCGGCGAGGGCGAGCTCACCGCCGCCGGCTCGCGCGTCCGCATTTTCGTCATCCCGGCCAACGAGGAACTCGTCGTGGCCCGCGAGACGCACCGCCAGCTCACCGCGACTCCCGCCCGCTGATTTTACCTGACTCTTTTCAACCGCAACCCTCCCAACCCAATCCATCATGTCCTCCAAAGCCATCGGTCTCATTGAAACCCGGGGTCTCACGACTCTCGTCACCGCCGTCGACGCCATGCTCAAGTCCGCCAACGTCACGCTCGCCGGCCCCATGAAGCAGGTCGGCAACGCCCTCGTCACCGCCGTGGTGATCGGCGATGTCGCCGCCGTCAAGGCCGCCACCGACGCCGGTGCCCAGGCCGCCCGCGCCATCGGCGAGGTCGTCAGCGTGCAGGTCATCCCGCGCCCGCACGACGATGTCGCCCTCGTGCTCCCGAAGGCCCCCGTCGCCGCCAAGAAATAACCGTGCGGGGCGCCGCCCGCCGGCGCGCCGTTCCCCCAACCTCCACCCTTCCTCCCCATGTTTATCGCGCGCGTAATCGGCTCCGTCGTCTCCACCAAGAAGGACGAGGCGATGAAGGGCCGCAAACTCGTGGTGCTCCGCCCCCTCCTCGTGGACGAGGCCAAGCCCACGCAGTTCCGCCCCGGTGCCAACACCGTCGTCGCGATCGACACCCTCGGGGCCGGTCTCGATGAAGTGGTCCTTTTCTGCCAGGGCAGCTCCGCCCGCCAGGCCACCGGCATGAAGACGCTGCCCGTCGACGCCGTCGTCGTCGGCATCGTCGATACCGTCGAGGTCCTGAACAAGAAGATCTATCCCGAGCCGAAATAGGCCATCCCCCTGAACCTCCATGAGCTCCCTGCAACTTGATGAACAAGCCATCCGCGCGGTGGTCGAGGACGTGATGCGGAACCTCGGCCGCTCGCCGGTCCTGTCACCCGCCCCGGCCCCGACCGCGCCCGCCGCGAAACCCGTCGCCGCCCCGTCCCGCGGGGGCCGCCGTTTCGGCGTGTTCGCCGACGTCAAGGACGCCTGCGCCGCAGCACACGATGCGTTCGAGCAGCTCAAGGAAAAGGGCGTCGCCGGCCGCGCCAAGGTCATCGAGATCGTCAAGGAAATGGTCACCGCCAAGGCGGTCGAGTGGGGGAAGTTCGAGTTCGAGGAGACCAAGATCGGCCGGCTCGAGCACAAGATCGAGAAGCTCCAGATCGTGAAGCTGGTCCCGGGCGTCGAGTGGATCAAACCCTACGGCCTCAGCGGCGACCACGGTATCACGATGGAGGAGCACACGCCCTTCGGCGTCGTCGGCGCCATTCTGCCCGTCACGCATTCCGTGCCCACGCTCAGCGGCAACATCATCAACATCGTCGCCGCCGGCAATGCCGTGGTCTTCAACCCGCATCCGGGTGGCGCGCGCTCCGCCGCCCTGGCCGTCCGGGCTTACAACGAGGCCATCTTCGCCGCGCTCGGCATCGAGAATCTCGTCTGCACCGTCGAGCAGCCGACCATCGAGTCCTTCAACGCGCTGACGCAGAATCCCTACATCAATCTCCTCTGCATCACGGGCGGCCCGGCCGTCGTGAATGCCGCCATGAAGTCCGGCAAGCGCGCCATCTGCGCCGGTCCGGGCAACCCGCCGGTGCTCGTCGACGGCACCGGCTGCCTCAAGAAGGCCGCGCGCGACGTCATCCAGGGCGGCGCCTACGACAACAATCTCCTCTGCATCGGCGAGAAACAGGTGTTCGTCCTCGAGCAGTTCGCCGGCAAGTTCATGGAAGGCCTCAAGGCCGGCGGCGCCGCGCAGCTCAACGCCGCGCAGCTCGCCAAACTCACCGCCGCCGCCTTCACCACCTCCAAGGATGCGGGCGGCTGCTCGCACGCCGTCCTCAACCGCAAGCTCGTGGGCGTCGACGCCAGCGTGCTCGCCCAGCATGCCGGGGCCTCGGTCGCCGCCGACACGCCGCTGCTCTTCGCCGAGACCGATCTCGACCATCCTTTCGTGATGGAGGAGCAGATGATGCCCATGGTTCCTGTCGTCCGCGTGAAGGACATCGACCAGGCCATCGAGTACGCCCTCAAGTCCGAGCACGGCTACAAGCACTCCGCCATCATCCATTCGCTTAACGTCGACCACATGACGCAGATGGCCCGCGCCCTCGACACCACGCTCTTCGTCAAGAACGGCCCGTCCGTCGCCGGTCTCGGCCTCGGCGGCGAGGGCTACCTCAGCTACTCCATCGCCACCACCACCGGCGAGGGCATCACCAACCCGGCCACCTTCACCCGCACCCGCCGCTGCGTGATGGTCGACAACTTGCGGATATACTGAGCTCCGCACCCGCCGCCCCCTCTCTCCTCAACCCATGTTCATCGCGCGCATCGACGGAGTGATCGTCTCGACCATCTGCCATCCCAGCATGGCCGGCTGTCGTTCGGTCATCGTCCAGCCGCTCGACGAACAGGGTCGCGCCGAGGGTGCGCCCGTGCTGGCGATCGATCCGCTCGGCGCCGGGCAGCACCAGCGCGTGCTGGTCTCCACCGACGGTTCGCACACGCGCAACCACGTGTCGGACCAGAAATCCCCGCTCCGCAACATCATCATGGGCATCGTCGACGAGCCCGTGCCGGCGACCGCCTGACCATGCGCCTCGGACACGTCATCGGCCGCCTCACGCTCTCCAAGCAGGACCCCGCCTACCACGGCGGCCGCTTCATGCTGGTGCAACCGTTCGCCGCCGCGCAGTTCGCCGGTGCCCCCATGACGCCCCTCGCGGCCGGCAACACCGTGGTGGTGTACGACAACCTCGGCGCCGGTCCGGGCGACACCATCGGTTTCACCGAGGGCGCCGAAGCCTCCGCTCCTTTCGATCAACCCACCCCCGTCGATGCGTTCAACGCCGCCATCGTCGACACGATTTTCTACAACCCGCCCTCCGCCTAATCCCTTCCCAACATGTCCAACGTCATTACCGCCCGTGAAGCCGAGGAAATGCTCCGCAAAGGTGAAAAGCCGCCCGCCGGCGCCATCCTCACGCCCTCCGCCCGCGACGTGCTCAGCGGCCTGCTGAAACCCGCCTTCAGCGCCGCCAAAGCCGGCCCCGCCGCCGCGCCGGGCAAGGCGTCCGCCCCCAGCATCCCCGACTACGAGTTCAAGTGGACGCCCGGCAGCGATCCCAAGACGCCCGCCGAGATCGAGCGCTTCTTCAATTCGCCCGCCCTCCACGTCCTCAAGGAGCGCATCTGCGACATGGGCCGCCGGCTCTGGCAGCGCGACTACACCGACGGCAACGGCGGCAACATCACCATCCGCGTCGGCGACAACCTCGCCCTCTGCACGCCGACCCTCATCTGCAAGGGCTTCATGAAACCCGAGGACATGTGCCTCGTGGACCTCGACGGCAACCAGCTCGCCGGCACCCGCGTGCGCACGAGCGAGGCCAAGACGCACTTCGGCATCATGAAGCGCCAGCCCAACGCCAAGTCCTGCGTGCACGCCCACCCGCCGCACGCGACCGCCTTCGCCATCGCCAACGTCGACATCCCGTCCTGCCTCATCCCCGAGGCCGAGGTGTTCCTCGGCAAGATCGGCGTCGCCAAGTACCAGACCCCCGGCACCCCGGCCAACGCCGACGAGGTCGGTGAGGTCGGCAAGACCCACCAGGCCGTGCTCATGCAGAACCACGGCGTCATCGTCTGGGGCAAGGACGTCGAGGACGCTTACTGGAAGATGGAGAACATCGACTCCTACTGCCGCACCGTCTGGATCGCGGCCGGTCTCGGCGGCGGCCTGCACCGCTTCACCGGCGGCCAGGCCAAGGAACTCATCGACCTGCGCCAGAAACTCGGCATGCCCGACCCGCGCGCCGGCCTCAAGGAATGCGAACTCTGCGACAGCGCCGATTTCCGTCCGGGCGCCTCCAACGCGGCTCCGTCCCGCCCTGCCGCCTCCGAAGCTGCCGACCCCGCCGTCGAGGCCGTCGTCCGGCAGATCACCGAGCAGATCATGAAACAGCTCTCCGCCGCGAAGTAACCCCGCCGGCCACCGCTCACCGCTCACTGCTCACCGCTTACTGCCTAAGCTCACTCTCATGAAAGTCTCCATCATCGGCGGCGGCGGCCGCGTCGGCTCCAACGCCGCCTTTGCCCTCCAGTGCGCGGGGCTGGTTTCCGAGATCCAGATCCTCGACGCCAACGCCGACATGGCCGAGGGCGAGGCCCTCGATCTCCTGCACGGCTCCGCCTCCATCGCCGACCAGCGCATCTACGCGGGCGACTACGCCCGCGCCAAGGACAGCGACATCTTCGTCATCACCGCCGGCCTGCGCCGCAAGCCCGATGAGTCCCGCCTCGACCTGATCAACCGCAACGTCGCGCTCTTCTCGGGCATCCTCGACAGCATCATCCAGGCGGGCTTCCGCAAGGACGCGCTCATCTTCGTCGTCTCCAACCCGGTCGACATCCTCACCCAGCTCGCCGCCACCAAGCTCGGCCTGCCGTGGTCGCAGGTGCTCGGTCTCGGCACGATGCTCGACACCGCCCGCTTCCGTTCGCTCATCGCGCAGGAACTCAGCCTCGCCGCAACGCAGGTGAAGGCCCTCATTCTCGGCGAGCACGGCGACTCCATGTTCCCCGTCTGGTCCTCGGCCACCTACGCCGGTCTGCCGCTCGTCAAGGTGCCCGGCTGCACGCCCACCTTCCAGACCCAGATCTTCGAACGCACCAAGGGCAGCGGCGCCGAGGTCATCCGCCGCAAGGGCGGCGCCGGCTGGGCCGTCGGCCTCACCATCGCCGAGGTCGTGCACTGCATCACCCTCGACCGCCGTCAGGTGCTGCCGGTCTCCACCGTCCAACAGGGCGCCTACGGCCTCAAGGGCGTGGCGATCAGCGTTCCCACCGTCGTCGGCCGCGCCGGCGCTCTCTCCCATGTGCAGGTTGAACTGTGGCCGAAGGAGCAGCAGGCGCTCCAGGCCTCCGCCCGGGCGTTGCAGGCAACGTTCGCCAAGGTGAAAGGCGCCTGAAGAATGCCCTGGTCTGTCCCGCCGACCGCCCGACCCTTGTCCGCACTACGCGCGCGGTCGGGCCTCGGTTGCCGGACGGATGCGGTTCTTGCTTCTGTCGGGGCCGGATCTGACGGCGCTCATTTGGGCCGGCGGGCCTGGTGCGCCGGCCGGCCTGGATTTGCCTCCGCGGTATCCTTGGTGATGGTGAAGACCGTTCTTCTTTCCGTGTATTCGGTGTATGCTGTGGTTACTCCATGAAAAAGCCCTCTGCAAAACCCACCTATTGCGCCGCCGTTGATCTCGGCGCCACCAGCGGCCGGGTCATCCTCGGTATCTGGGCGAAGGACCGCCTGCAACTGCAGGAGGTTCACCGCTTCCCCAACGCGTTCCGCTCGGTCAGCGGCCATGATTACTGGGACCTCCCCGGTCTGTGGCAGGAAGTGCAGACCGGCCTGCGCGCCGCCGTCGCCGCGCTCCCGCGCGGGGCCACGCTGGCGTCGGTTGGCGTCGATACGTGGGGTGTCGATCACGTGCTGGTCAACGATGCCGGTCGCATCGTCTTCCCCACGCACGCCTATCGCGACAACCGCACGCAGGCCGGGCTCAACCACCTCACCAACACCCGCGCCGCCCTCGAGCGCATCTATGCGGCCACCGGCATCCCGGCCGTCTTCTTCAACAGCTCGTTCCAGCTCGCCGAGACCCTCACGTCCTGCCCGGCGGTGGCCGACCTCGCGACGCGCTGCCTCTTCCTGCCCGACTATTTCAATTTCCTCCTCTCGGGCCAGATGGCCAACGGTCTCGCCATCGCCGGCACCTCCCAGCTGCTCGATGTGCACGGCACCGACTGGTCCCGCGTGGCGCTCGACTACTTCCGCGTGCCGCCCACCTGGCTCACGCCCCCGATCGCCTCGGGCACGAAACTGGGCCGGGTTCAGTCCGAGGTGGTGCGGACCGTCCCGGTACGCAAGGGATCGAAATCCCCCCTCGCCAAGACCCAGGTCATCGCCGTCCCCGGCCATGACACGACCTGCGCCTACGACGCCATGCCGGCGGCGGCGGACGGGGCTGACATTTTCCTGAGCTCCGGCACCTGGTCGCTGGTCGGTTTCGAGAGCGCCACCCCGCTGCTCGGACCCGCGGCGCTGGCCGCCCGCATCGCCAACGATCGCACGGGCCGGGGAGGGTACCGCCCGCTCGTCAACGTCATCGGCCTCTGGATGCTCGAGCAAACCCTCAAGGATTTTGCCTCCCGCCCCAAGAACGACGTCGAATGGCAGCAACTGATCGACACGGCGCACCGCCTACCGCCGACGGCTCACTGCCTCGATATGGTCTTCGCCGAGTTCGGCAACCCGCCCTCGATGAAGGCGGCCATCGACGCCCAGCTCAAGCGGCGCAAACTGCCCGTCCCCAAGAATCTCGCCGGCTACGTGCGGCTGATCTGCAGCTCGCTCGGCGAGGGTCACGCGATGGCCATCCGCGATTTCGAGAAACTCTCCGGCCGCACGTTCAAGCGCATCCTCATGGTCGGCGGCGGTTCCAAGAACCGTCTCCTCTGCCAGGCCACCGCCGATGCCACCGGCCTGCCCGTGCACTCCTTCGCGCTGGAAGGCTCCGTCGTCGGCAACCTCGCCAACCAGCTCATCGCCCTCCGGACCGTGAAAAACCTCGCCACCTTCCGCGCCACCCTCGCGCGCGACCTCCAACAGACGATCTACCAACCGAAAAAATAGCCGGTTTCCCCGGTCGTTTTCCCAGACCCAAGATCCCAGATCCCAGACCCTAGACCCCCCACCTCTGGCTCCTCGCTCCCCGCTCACCAGCTCACACCTCCCTCCTCCCATGACCTGGCTCCACCCTCGCGACGAACTCGTCGCCACCATGCAGCGGATCTACCGCTACAAGATGACGACCACTTCGGGCGGCAACCTCTCGATCCTCGATCCGTCGGGTGACATCTGGATCACGCCATCGCGGGTGGACAAGGGCAGCCTGCAGCCATCGGACATCGTGCAGGTGCACGCCGACGGTTCCCGCAGCGGTCTGCATCCGCCGTCCTCGGAGTTTCCTTTCCACCGTGAGATCTACCGCCGCCGGCCCGACATCAAGGCCATCGTGCACGCCCATCCGGGTGCGCTCGTGGCGTTCTCCATCTGCCGGTTGCTCCCCGACACGCGCGTGCAGTCCCACGCCCACAGTGTCTGCGGCAAGATTGCGCTCGCGCCCTACGCCTGTCCCGGCACGGCCGAACTGGGTGCAAAGATCGCCGAGACCTTCGCCGCCGGAGCCGACTGCGTGCTCCTCGAAAACCATGGCGTGGTGATCGGCGGACGCGATCTGCATGAGGCCTTCCAGCGCTTCGAGACCTTTGAGTTTGTCGCCCAGACAATCATCAAGGCCCGCCAGCTCGGCGAACTCCAGGTGCTCGCCCCCGAACACCTCGGCGTGCAGACCATGCCGGCCTACGAGGAGCTGCCCGCCGCCGATGTCTCCAACCGCGAGAAGGAACTGCGCGGCGACCTCTGCCGCTTCCTCCACCGCGCCTATCAGCAGCGCCTGCTCATCAGCACCGCTGGGGCGTTCTCCGCGCGCCTCGATGCCGACCAGTTTCTGATCACCCCGCGCCGTCGCGACCGGCTCTCCGTCGAGGCGCCGGGCATCGTGCGCGCCACCCGCACCGCCTGCGAGCGCGGCAAGTGCCCGAGCCGGGCCGCCCTCCTGCACGCCCTCATCTACGAGCGCCACCCCGAGGTCGGTGCGATCATCAACGCCCAGCCGGCCCACGCCTCGGCGTTCTGCATGACCGATGCGGCGCTGAGCACGCACACCATTCCCGAGAGCTACGTCGTCCTCAACAACGTCGAGCGCCTGCCCTTCGCGCGTATCGTCGAGGACGCCGATCGCATCGCCGCCGCGGTCTCCGTCGACCGCCGCCCCGTGATTCTCATCCAAAACGAGGGCGCCATCGTCCTCGGCCGCACCATCCTCGAGGCCTTCGACCGCCTCGAGGTCCTGGAAGCCACCACCGAGGCCCTCCTCCTCAGCCGCCCGCTCGGCCCCGTCGTCCCCATGCCCGAAGCCGCCATCGCCGAACTCAAAAAAGCCTTCAACGTCCCGTGATCCCCGGAAATCATGGCCACAAAAAGCACAAGAAACGCAAAAGGAACCCTGGTCTGCATTTCGACTTCTGCGCTCTTCGTACCAGCCATGGCCGATGACATTCATTCGCCTTTTTGTGTTTCTCGCGTTTTTCGTGGCCAAACCCTCTCTCATTTCATCTGGCTCCTAGCTCCCCGCTCCACTCTCCCTGCTTTATTCCCATGACCTCCAAACAAATCTCCGCCGCCTACAAGCTCGCCCGCCAGCGCTACGCCGATCTCGGCGTGGACACCGAGGCCGCCATCCGCAACGCGCTCCGCGTGCCCGTCTCCCTCCATTGCTGGCAGGCCGACGACGTGCGCGGTCTCGAAACGCCCAAGGACGGTCTCACCGGCGGCGGAATCATGTCGACCGGCGGCTATCCGGGTCGCGCTCGCAATGGTGACGAGATGCGCGCCGACCTCGACCAGGTGCTGAAACTCCTCCCGGGCAAGCAGCGCCTCAACCTCCACGCCTTCTACGCCGAGACCGGCGACCAGCACGTGGATCGCGACGAGCTCGAGCCGCAGCACTTCGCCCGCTGGCTCGGTTGGGCCAAGTCTCGCCGCGTCGGCCTTGACTTCAACCCGACCTACTTCGCCCACGAGATGGCCAACTCTGGCTACACGCTCTCCAGCGCCGACCCGGCCGTTCGCAAATTCTGGATCCGCCACGGCCGCGCCTGCCGGCACATCGCCGAGAGCTTCGGCAAGACGCTCGGCTCGCCCGCGGTGCACAACCATTGGGTGCCGGACGGTGCCAAGGATGCCCCGGCCGACCGCTTCGCCCCGCGCGAGCGTCTCGCCGATTCCTACGATGCCATCTTCTCCGACCGGTCCGTGAACCGGAAGCTCTGCGTCGACGCCGTCGAGGGGAAGCTCTTCGGCCTCGGCTCTGAGGAATACGTCGTCGGCTCGCAGGAGTTCTACTCCAACTACGCGCTCAGCCGCGACCTCGTGCTCTGCCTCGACCTCGGCCACTACCACCCGACGGAATCCGTCGCCGACAAGGTTTCCGCCCACCTCCAGTTCCACGAGCGCCTGCTGCTGCACACCAGCCGCCCGATCCGCTGGGACTCCGACCACGTCGTCATCCTCGACGACGCCGTGCGCAACCTCTTCCTTGAGATCGCCCGCGGCGATGCATGGGACCGCGTGTTCGTCGCCCTCGATTTCTTCGACGCCTCGATCAACCGCATCGCGGCCTACGTCGTCGGCACGCGCGCCACGCGCCAGGCGATTCTCGCGGGCCTGCTCGATCCGTCCGCCACGCTGCAGGCCGCCGAGGCCTCCGGCCGCGGCCACGAACGCCTCGCCCTCATGGAACTCACCCGCGCGCTTCCCTGGGGCGCGGTCTGGGACGAGCTCTGCTCGCGCGAAGACGTCCCCGCCGGCGCCGACTGGCTCCAGGACGTCGCCTGTTACGAAAAGACCGTCACCTCGAAACGCGCTTAACCCCGAATCCGGAAGCCTTGACCACGGATTGCCCAGATGATCACGGATAGCCGAAAAACCATCACAGCCTGTCATCCTGAACGCAGTGAAGGATCCATCGGCACCTCCGCCGGCGGATATCGTGCTGGATCCTTCGTTTCACTCAGGATGACGCCGTGGCCGCTTGTTTGGCGAAATCCGGGCGCAGCCCGGTCATCCGTGGCTGCTTTCTCTGGCGCCCTGCTCTCCGCTCCCTGCTCCCCGCTCTCATGAACCTCTCCTCCCGCCAACTTCCCGGTGCCGACAAGCGCGTGCAGCTCATGGCCACGTGCATGTGCGATGCCTTCTATGCCGACACGGCGCGCGCGACGGTGGAGGTGCTCGAATACCTCGGCTGCAAGATCGAGTTTCCCGAGGGCCAGACCTGCTGCGGCCAGCCCGCCTTCAACGGCGGTGACTGGAATGCTTCGCGCAAGGTCGTGCGCCACACGGTCCGCACCTTCGCCGGCGAACTGCCCGTGATCGTGCCGTCCGGCTCCTGCGCGGCCATGCTCTTCCACGGCGCCCTGCTCGAATTCGAGAAGGAGGCCGACCTTCCCGCGGTGCAGCAGCTCGCGCACCGCACCTGGGAACTGGGCGACTTCATCGTCAACGGCCTCGGCGTGACGACCTGGCCCGGCCGCTACGACGGTGCCATCGCCTTCCACCGCTCCTGCCACTCGCGCGGCACCGGCAGCAGTGCCGCCGCCACGACGCTCCTCGGCTCCATCGCGGGCGTGAAGCTCGTGCCCTTCGGCGAGGGCGAACAGTGCTGCGGCTTCGGCGGCACGTTCTCCGTCAGCTTCCCCAACGTCTCCACCAGCATGGGCGAGCTGAAGCTCGAACACATCCGCGCGGCCAAGCCCGACGTCCTCGTCTCCGGCGACATGAGCTGCATGATGCACCTCGGCGGCCTCGCCGAAAAGGAAGGCCACCCCATCAAGACCCAACACTTCGCCCAGATTCTCCGCGACGCCCTCAAAAACGCCGCGTTGCTATGAACAACGGGTTTGTGATCACCACAGAACACACGGAACACCCAGAAACCAATCGATCTTTGCACAGGAGATAACTGAGGAAACCGAGCTCAGGAACACAACAACCCAGACTCCGTACTCTCCGTTACCTCCTGTAAACAGCCTTTCCTGAATCTGTGTCCATCCGTGAAATCCGTGGTTAAACCTCATCGCTGTTTACTGACCGCTGCTCACTACTAACTGCTCACCGCTCACCCTCATGGCCACCCAACCTCTCGACACCTTCGCCAAGAATCTCCCCCCGGACACCCGGGAGGCGGTCTACTCGAGCACGAAGGGGACGCATGAGAAGCGCACCAAGCTGCTCTTCGACACCTTTTTCGATCCCAACCAGCTCCGCACCATCGCGGGCGACATCAAGCAGCACGTCATCGAGAACCTCGACACCTACCTGCCGGCCGTCGAGGCCAAGCTGCAGAGCAACGGCGTGAAGGTCCACTGGGCCTCCACCGGTGACGACGCCTGCGCCGCCGTGCTCGGCATCATGCAGGCCCGCGGCGCGAAGAAGATGGTCAAGGCCAAGACCATGGTCAGCGAGGAGATCGAGCTCGCCCACTACCTGGAGAAGCACGGTATGGAGGCGCTGGAGACCGATCTCGGCGAATTCATCATCCAGATCGACCACGACCACCCCAGCCACATCGTCCGCCCGATCATCCACAAGAACCGTCGCGAGATCGCGAAGAGCTTCGAGCGCGAGGGCCTGGGCGCGTACAACGACGACCCCGAGACCATCACGCGCCGCGCGCGGCAGTTCCTGCGCCATAAGTACCTCGCCGCCGACGTCGGCCTCACCGGCGCCAACTTCGTGTCCGTCGAGAGCGGCCGCATCGTCCTCGTGACCAACGAGGGCAACTCCCGTTTCAGCCTCGCCGCGCCCAAGGTCCACATCGCCCTCATCGGCATCGAGAAGCTCGTGCCGCGCGATCGCGACCTCGGCCTGTTGCTCAATCTCCTCGGCCGCTCCGCCACCGCGCAGCAGCTCACGGTCTATACGGAGTTCATCTCCGGCCCCAAATCCGCGACGCAGCCCGACGGTCCGGAGGAGATGCACGTCATCTTCGTGGACAACGGCCGCACGGAGGTCCTCGCCTCCGAGTGCCGCGAGATCCTGCGTTGCATCCGCTGCGGCGCCTGCCTCAATGTCTGCCCCGTGTACCGGCAGGCCAGCGGCCACGCCTACCGCAGCGTCTACCCAGGCCCGGTCGGCGCCGTGCTCTCGCCGCTCCTAGCGGGCAAGAAATTCCCCGAGCTGGCCGACCTCCCCAAGGCCTCGTCGCTCTGCGGCGCCTGCAACGAGGTGTGCCCGGTCAACATCCCGATCCCCGACCTGCTCCTGCGCCTCCGCGCCCGGGGCAAGGAGGAGAAGGCCCCGCTCGCCTCCGCCGGCACGCCGCCGATGGGCGCGTGGTCGGTGCTGGCCTCGCAACCCGCCGCATGGAAGGCCGCGCTCCTCGGCGGCAAGATCATGAATTTCCTCCCGACGAAATTCATCCCCGTGCCCGCCCTCCGCGCCTGGGAAAAGAAGCGCACCCTTCCCGAATGGAAAGGCGGCGAATTCCGCTCCTGGCTGAAATCCCGGAAGAAGTGATTGCCCACGAAACACCCTAAAATACACGAAACAGACTTTTGACCACGGATCACCCAGAGAGGAGAGAAACCACAGAAGACACTGAACACACAGAAAATAGCCTCCGATCTATTTAACCACTCATCTTCACTCATAGACACTCATGGAAAATGGATGCCCCAGAGCAGTGAGTTTTCTCCGAACCCTTCAGGTATTAGTGATCTAAAACCCATCTCTCCGTTCTCTCCCTTTCCTCCTGTGCAAACCCCATCTCCTTCCGTGTCTTTGGTGTGTTCCATGGGTACCTTGTCTTGGTCTGATCCGCGTCCAACCGTGCAATCGGTGACCGGCTCCGCCACCTGATTGACCGCTCACCGCTCACTGCTCACCGCTTACTGCTCACTCGATGTCCTCCGCCCGCGACCAGATCCTCTCCCGTGTCCAAGCCGCCCTCAAGCCGCTGCCGCAGCGCGCCGCCTTGCCTGACTGGGACCGCGAGCTCATCCGCATGCGGAACCTCCAGGCCGCCTCCGACCAGTGGACGCTCTTCGCCGAGCGCCTGAAAGCCGTCAACGGCACACCCCTCACGTCCGTGGCCGAGTTGGTGGCGCTGATGGAGAAAAACAAATGGCTCCGCGGCTACTGTGATCCCGTGCTCTGGCCGCGGTTCAAGGACGCCTTTCCCGCCGGCATCACGGTGGAAACGGAGTTCGACCGCACGCGCATCGATGACTACGCCTTTGGCATCACCGCCGCCACCGGCGCCATCGCGGAGACCGGCACGATCATCCTCACCGACAAGGACACTTCCCGCCGCCTCGGTGCCCTCGCGCCCTGGCTCCACGTCGCCGTGGTGACGCGCGCCACGATCTTCCCCGACATCACCGCCGCCGTCGCCGCGCTGCCCAACGACCCCAACATCATCTGGGTCACCGGCCCCTCCAAAACCGCCGACGTCGAAGGCATCTTGATCGAAGGCGTCCACGGCCCCGGCGTGCAAGTCGCTCTCCTCGTCGACTGAGCTCAAAGGTGGAACGCGTCGTCTCTGACGCGTTGGGTTGGGAGTGTTGAGAAAGCCGTGTCACCACGGAAGACACCGAACACACGGAAAACTAACCAGGCAGTGCACAGGAGAAAGCGGAGCGAACGGAGCCGATCCGTGTTAGCCACTAATCCACGCTAATGAATCACTAATCCCCCGCATTTCATTAGTGTCTCATCAGTGTCCATTAGTGGTTAACTCTCTCCGGTTGTCCGTGTATGTCTCGCGTAGGAGTCTCTCGATCCCATCGTGAAAACTGATAATCGGGCATCGAAAATCCTAAATTGCCGATCCTCCTTTTCTGAAATTGCCAGCTGCCCGATTCTCAGTTGCCCGATTTCAAGATGCTCCGCCCCTCTGGCTCCTGCAGACTGCTCACCGCTCACCACCCACCGCTCACCGCCCACCCTCTGGCTCCTCGCTCCTTGCCCCTTGCTCCCTGCTCCCATCCCTGCTCCCCGCTCCCTCGCCTCGGCGAGACTGTTAGCACAGGGAAGCCCCTTGCGCTGCGGCCCCGCCGGGTTAGCTCTTGCGCATATGCCGATGCTACCCCGTCCCCGCCTGGCCCTGCGTCTCCTGATCGGTCTGCTCCTGCTCGGCAGCCTGGCCCACGCGGCGGATGAAGATGCGGTGCTGACCTCGGTCTATTCGAAGACCGGCAACGGCTACCAGCGCAAGCGCGGCCCCGACGGTCAGTGGCAGCGGGAGTACTACGCTCTGAGCAACGGCGGTCCGGCCGATGGCACCGTAAAGGACAACGAGCAGGACAAGATCCAGTTCGTCGCCCTGGCCCGCGTACTGGCGGAGCATCTCGCGCGGCAGGGATATTTTCCGGCCACGGACCCGAAGAAGGTCGACCTTCTCATCGTCGTCAACTGGGGCCGCACGACGCCTTTCAACGACAGTACCTACAAGAGCGGAGCCGCCGGGGTGATGTCGGCCATGAACGAGTTTTCCAACCTCACCCAGAGCTCGGCGATGACCAATGTGGCGGTCAACGCAACCAGCCCCGGGGGCGCGCCGCAGCCCGAGGTCAACCTGACCGGCAGCGTGCAGGACATGCAGGCCCAGGCCGCCCAGAGCCAGCTGAACAGCGCGATCATCCGGCAGGAACTGTTCAACCGCGCGCGCGACCAGGACAATGAAAAGAACGCCCGGCTGCTCGGCTACATGGGCGACATCAACGAGTCCGACGGCATCCAGCGGCTGGTGGGTGGCGGCGCCCGCTACGAGGAGCTGCTCGCCGACATCGAGGAGGCGCGCTACTACGTGATCCTATCGGCCTATGACTTCAAGAAGACCGTGCGGGAAAAGAAGACGACGCTGCAGTGGGTCACCCGCATGAGCATGCGCGCCCCCGGCAACAGCTTTGCCGAGAAGGCCGCCTCCATGATCGCCTACGGCGCCACCCGCTTCGGCCAGAACACCACCGGACTCGAGCGCAAGAGCCAGCCCGTCTACCGCGTGAACCTGGGCGAGACCAAGTTCCTCGGCGAAGCCCCCAAGCCCGCCGCCCCCTGAGCCGCTTCGATCGGGCCGCGAACGGACGCCATTCGCCGCCCAAGCGCATCCCTCCGAGAGCCCCGCAGCAAACGGTGGAACGCGTCGTTCCTGACGCGTTTGGTTGGGAGTGTTGAGAAAGCCGTGTCACCACGGAAGACACAGAACACACGGAAAACGAACCAGGCATTGCACAGGAGAAAACGGAGGGAACAGAGACAATCCGTTTTGACCACTAATCCACGCTAATTAATCACTAATCCCCCGCATTTCATTAGTGTCTCATCAGTGTCCATTAGTGGTTAACTCTCTCCGACCTTCCGCGCCTCTTTCGTGCCGGATATCCATCAGTCGATCCACCAAGCCCATCGTGAAAACTGAAAATCGGGCATCGAAAATCTGAAATTGCCGATCCCTCCGTTGCTGAAATTGGCAGCTGCCCGATTCTCAGCTGCCCGATTTCAAGATGCTCCGCCCCTCTGGCTCCTGCTGACTGCTCACTGCTCACCGCTTACCGCCCATCCTCTGGCTCCTCGCTCCTTGCTCCCTGCTCCCTGCTCCCTGCTCCCATCCCCGCTCCGGGCCCTCCTCCGTGGTTGCGAACGCAGCCAGGATCGCAACCTTGTCCGGATGAATCGAATGTCCCGGACCGTGCAGGTCCTGCTGGTGGCCAACATCGTGGTCTTTGTTGCGGGTCTCTTGCTGCCCAAAGGCAGCGAGGGTCTGATCACGGCCGGCGCGCTCTGGTATCCGGCCAACGCCCATTTCGGCGTCTGGCAGGTGGTGTCGTACATGTTCCTGCACGCGAGCCTGGGTCACATCTTCTTCAACATGTTCGCGCTGGTCTCGTTCGGCACGATTTTGGAGCGGGAGTGGGGCGCCGAGCGGTTTCTGCTGTTCTATTTTCTCTGCGGCGTGGGTGCCGCGCTGGTGCAGTGGGGGGTGAATGCGTATGAGTTCAACAGCCTCCACGAGCGTCTCGTCGCCGCCGGCCTGACGCCTTCCGACCTCAGCACCCTCCTGGCGGCCGGGAGCGGCAACATCCCCTCGGATCCGGCGGTCCAGGCGATGCTCACCCAAATATATGGCATCTACGCCAGCCCCATGCTCGGCGCCTCGGGTGCGGTCTACGGCCTGTTGGTGGCCTTCGGCTTTCTCCATCCCAACGCCAAGCTCGCCCTGATGTTCGTGCCCGTCCCGATCGCGGCGAAGTATTTCATCCCGATCCTCCTCGGCCTCGACCTCTTCTCCGGTGTCACCGGCTTCTCCCTCTTCGGCGGCAGCATCGCGCATTTCGCGCACCTCGGCGGAGCCGCCATCGGCTTCCTCCTCATGCTCCTCTGGCGCCGCCGCCAGGAAGTCATCATCGAGCCCCCGATCTATCGCTAAGGTGGAACGCGTCGTCCCTGACGCGTTGGTTTGGGAGCGTTGAAAACCCGGGTCACCACGGAACACACAGAACACACGGAAAACGAACCAGGCATTGCACAGGAGGAAACGGAGCGAACGGAGCGGATCCGTGTGAACCACTAATCCACACTAATGAATCACTAATCCCCTGCGTTTCATGAGTGTCTCATCAGTGTCCATTGGTGGTTAATTCTCTCCGGTTGTCCGTGGATGTCTCGCGCAGGAGGCCCTCGAACTCATCGTGAAATCTGAAAATCGGGCATCGAAAATCTGAAATTTTCCGACCCTCGGGTTCCCCAATTTCAAGCTGCCCGATTCTCAGTTGCCCGATTTCAAGATGCTCCGCCCCTCTGGCTCCTCGCTCCCTGCTCCCCGCCCCGGCTCCTTCCTGACTAGTAGAAATACGTAGGTGCGGGTGCGCTTTCAGTGTGGTCGGGATTTGACCCGTTCGACGCCCCCGATTCTTCTCGGGCAAGCCCCGTCGGCCCTTATGCCCACCACGCTCGTTACGCCTCTGCTCCTTACCCTCATTATCGCGCTCACCCTGCCGGCCGCCAGTAGCGGACAAGAGACAGCCAGCCCGCCGCCCGCTTCATGGTTTGACCGGGTCCGGGATGCAGCCGCACTCGGCGACGACGCGGCCTTGGCGGAGCTGCTCAAGGGAGAGATCCCGCCCGCGCCCGCCGAGATCACGCCCTACCGCTATTACACCAGGCTCGCGCTCGCGGCCCTCGACACGGGCGACACGGCAGCGACGCTCCGCTTCATGGAGCAGTCGGACGATCACGCTCCGGTGGACGACAACCTGGTGTGGATCGCGGGGGTGGCCTGGCTTTTTCAAGGGGAGCGCGAGTCGGCCTTGCGGCTGGTCGAAGGCTATCAACGCATCGATATCGACCATCCTGCCGCGCATTACCTTCTGGCGCTTGACGCCTTTCTGCGCTGGCGCCGGCTCGGGCCCCTGCACCCCGACGCGGAAAAGCTGTTCGACACCGCCCGGCGACAGATCCAGGCCGCCACGAACAGGGCGGCGCAAGGCAGGCCGGGCTATCACCGTCGTTTCTTGATTCTCGCCTGCTCCATAGGCGAATTCTACGACGGCGAAGATGAATACAAGGCGGCGGTGGTCCAACGGCATTTGGAACACCAGCGGAACCGCCCGTTCCTGCGCGCCCTTTTCGCCTTCGGCGCCCCGCGGGATGAACATACCTTGCTCAGAGACACGAACATGGCGCGTCTTTCCGACGCCGAGGTTGCGGTCTGGCGGCGCGCGTCCGAACTGCCGTCCGCCGGGATCGCCATTTCCCCGAGCAATGTGGCGGAGCGCCTCACCGTGCTTCCCGACCGGCCGGAATTCGATGAAGCCCGGCTGATCATCCTGCGGCAGGGCCTGTTAGGGGCCCGGCAGCGTCTCGCGGAGTGGCGGAAACAATTCGCGGCCGAGGGCGGCTCGAGCCTGTCGCCCGAGGGGCGCGCGGCGCTCGCCGGGATTTCCGACGGATTTGGCGACAACTATCCGCAACTGCTGCAAACCTACGCCGGGCTCGCGGTGAAGTTCGGCAAGGTCGGTGATGCCTATCATGCCCTGCGTCTGATCGATGCCCTGCGGACTCTGGACGAACGGCCGCGCATCGCCGATGCCGAGCTCGAAATCCCGCTGGCCAAGCTTGCCGGCGATCCTCGGCGTGCCCTCGGGCTGGTGCTGACAAAAGCCCCGTTGCACGCACAGGACGTGCCCTGGCTGCGGGCCAACGCCGCCCTCGTGCATCTGCATGCGGACCTGCCCCGGGCCTTCGCCTATCTCAGCCAGCTCGCCCAGCTTACCCCAGACGACCTGCGGCTCCAGTTCACCCTCGCCAGCCTGGCTGATCGGCCGGTGGACAAGGACCTCCGCCTGGCCGATAAGACTTACGTGGCCCGGATGGCCGTTGAGCGGGTGAGCTTCACGCCCGAGCAGCTCGCCGCCGACCCCGACAATGTCCTCAACAGCGACCGCGAGCGGCTCAACCTCTACGCGATGCTCTTCGCCCGGGTGCCCGCCGAACTCGTGCCCGAGGCCCGGCACTGGCAGGCCTATGAGGAGCTCTTGGATCAAAACGTCTTCTCCGAGGCCTTCCTCGAAGGCCTCACCGAGGCGGAGGTCAAGGGCCGCACCTTCCGCGCACTGGTCGAGCGTTGCCGGCATGAGGCGCCTAAGAACCGCGTGATCGCGGCGCAATACGGCCGGCTCCTCGCCCGCGACGCCACCGCCCTCGCGCGGCAGGCAGAAAAGGCGCCGGCCGCCGACGCGCCGGCGCTCTGGGAAAAGACGGACGCCACGATGAAAGCCGCGGCGGCAGCCGGGGCCACCGCGGCGCAACTCGCGCCGGTGCGCCAGCTCCTCGCCAACCACGAACGCGCCCAGCAGCGGGAGCGGGAACGCCAGGCCGCCGCCGAGGCGGACGCAAAAGCCCGCCGGATCGTCGAAGGGAAAAAATTCGCGCGCCAACGACACGAAAGCGAACTCGCCGACCGGGCCCGCGAGCGCATCCGTTACCTGCAGAGCCTGGGGGTGGCGCGCGATGAGATTGTGCGGGAAGGCTCGGCCGCCCGCCGCCCCTATTACACCACCCGCCAGGCCGCCAATGCGGCGAACGCCGCCTCGCTCAGCAAGACCCTCGAATCCCTGTGCGAGACCTGTAACGGCCTCGGGCTCAACTCGGCCGGACCCGGCTTGGTGCGCGCGTGCACGTTCTGCGGTGGTTCCGGACTGCAATATTGGGCCAAGCAAAAAGGCCTGCCCGGTGCCCGGTTCGAGGGCGTGAGAGAACCGTTCCCTTTCGATCTTGAGGCTGCCTTGCGCTGAACCCGCCCCCCGCTCGCGCCACTGGCCCACGGCGTTTTCGTCAGAAAGAGTGTCCCGGGCCCACCGCCAACGCTTGGCGCAGCTAAAGGTTGAACGCGTCGTCCCTGACGCGTTGGTTGGGGAGCGTTGAAAAAGCCGGGTCACCACGGAAGACACAGAACACACGGAAAACGAACCAGGCATTGCACAGGAGCAAACGGAGGGAACGGAGCCGATCCGTGTGAACCACTAATCCACGCTAATGAATCACTAATTCCCTGCATTTCATTAGTGTCTCATCAGTGTCCATTAGTGGTTAACTCTCTCCGGTTGTCCGTGTATGTCTCGCATAGGAGGCCTTCGAACTCATCGTGAAATCTGAAAATCGGGCATCGAAAACCTGAAATTGCCGATCTCTCCGTTGCTGAAATTGCCCGCTGCCCGATTATCAGTTGCCCGATTTCAAGATGCTCCACCCCTCTAGCTCCTGCTCACCGCTCTCAGCTCACCGCTTACCGTCCACCGCTCACCGCGGCCGCCTGCTTGGCGGCCGTTGCCTCGGCTTCGGCCTTTTTCTTCTGCTCCGCTGCCGCAAGATGCTGGTACGTCGGGCGGGAGTTCTTGGCCGCGATATAGTCCAGTTCCATCTGCTGGATCGTCGCGGCGGTGCGGGTGTCCTGCATGGGCGGACCGAAGTTCGGCATCTCCGCCGAGGCTGACGCCGGGGCGGCGGTGCTGCCGGAGCTTGAGGCCGGCGCGTGGCAACCGCCGGCCAGCAGCGTGGCGGTGATGGCCGCTACCGCCATCAAGGGGGCGAGGGGATGACGTGTGTTCATCCCCGTTAGACCGGCAGACGCCTCCGGGGTAACAAGATTTATTTCCTCCGGGCCGGTCCACCCCCCAGAGCCGATCCGTGTGAACTACTCATCCACCCTAATTGGTCACTAATCCCACGCATTTCATTAGTGCCTCATCAGTGTCCATTAGTGGTTAACCCCTCCCTCCGGCTTTCCGTGTATGTCTCGCGCAGGAGGCCCTCGAACTCATCGGGAAAACTGAAAATCGGGCATCGAAAATCTGAAATTTGCCGAACCCTCCGTTGCTGAAATTGCCCGCTGCCCGATTATCAGTTGCCCGATTTCCCGATTCTTCGTCTCTTCTGGCTCAAGCTCTTCGCTCCCTACTCTCCGCTGACTGCAGGCTGCTCACTGCTCACCGCTTACCGCTCACCACCCCTGCTCACCGCTCACCGCTTACTGCCCAGCCTCCCGCTCCTCCCTTCTCCTTGTTCCATTCTCCCTTCCCCCTAAAAGCTTGCAGCTTTTCCCCATGCCTCTCCTGACCATTGTTCCGCCGATGCCTGGCGCTGAGCGCCGCTTCCAGCCGTTTGTCGATTTCGTGCGCGCCAGCGGGTGGGACACGGCGTTTGTCCGCCTGGAGTTCCCGGGCGGGCACCCGCCTTTCGGCTCGACCGCGCTTTTCCCCCAGGTCGACGCCCAGACGGCCGGAAAGGTCGTGATGGGTTTTTCGCTCGGCGCGCTTTACGCGCATCTGGGCGCGTTGCGCGCCCGGCACCTGATTCTCGGCTCGATCTCGCCGTTCTTTCTGGAGGACGACGACGAGCCCGAGCGCTGGATGGTCTCCTACCGCGCCGGCAACGCCGCCACCCCGGCTGACATCCTCGTCGGCGGCAAGGAAGATGAGCAGATGCACCGCCGCGCCAAGTCCGTCTATGAATTCTACCGCGCCGGTCAGCGTCTACCGGCAACCGACCAGGAAGCACCGCCCCGATCTCCGAACTCCGAACCGCCTGCTCCACGCTCCGTCTCCTACACCGTCGTCACCGAAGCCGAGCACGAGCTCTGGCATCCCGCCTACCTGCAGGCGATCAAGACGGCCCTGGACCGGCTGAAGTCCTGACTCCCTCCGGTCTCCAAGGTGGCACGTGTCGTCCCTGACGCGTTTTCCGATTCGGCCACGAAAGACCGTTTCACCACGGAAGACACAGAAGACACGGAAACCAATCCACGCCTCGCACAGGAGGAAACGAAGGGAACAGAGACAATCCGTTTTGACCACTAATCCACACAAATAGGCACTAATCCAGACCTCCTACCGCCGGCAGCACGAGGAGGGAAGATGTCCTCTGCTTCTCAACCCCGAACCCCGGCCCCGTTGCTCGGCCCCTGCAGGCGATCAATACGGCCGTGGACCGCCATGGGGCCGGGCCAACGCGGTCAGTAGTTAACATCTGACGTATAGGTCCTCCCTTTTCTGGAAGAATTCTAACCCAGTTTCAGCCTAACAAGGACGCTGACGGAATCTGTTCAAAATCAGCATCTTTTGCTACAATTGATCTGAATGTATGTGTGCATAAATGAGTTAGTAATAAAATTAGTTACTTGCTATAAGTGAGATACGAATAAATAGAGAATATTGGTTCTGCTCAAAATGCCTCGTCCGCGCCAAGTCGAAATTGCCGCGTTGCGTTCAGCTCTTGCTGCACGCGACCAAGCTACGGCTTTGGAATTGGCCGCTGAACTTAAGACCAGCCGTCCTACAATTTCCCGGCTCTTGGTCGAAATGGATGACGAAGTCGTCCGCATCGGCGCCGCGCGCCAAGCTCGCTATTCCCTGCGCCGAACCATCAAGGGCATCGGCCACACATGGCCTGTTCGCCGAGTCACCGAAACCGGCGAGGTTCGGCCGTTCGCCACCTTAGAGGCAGTGCGCGGGGGCTTCCGACTCACTCCCGTTCCTCCGAATCTCAAGAAGGATTACCCGGATGGGCATTTCTCCGGCTTGCCCTTTCTTTTCGCCGATGCCCATCCCCAGGGTTTCCTTGGCCGAACCCAGGCCCGCCAAGCCGCGCCATTGATCGGAGTCTCATCCGATCCACGTGACTGGAAGCCGGAGGAGACCCTCGCATATCTCGTCGCCTTCGGAGACGACCTTCCGGGCGATCTTGTCATCGGCCACGAGATGTCCACCCGCATTGAACAGGGGAAAGTAGGCGCGATCACCAACTCGTTGTCTGCGGCTATTCCCTTTAGTGAGCGCCAGAATCAATATCCGATCCTGGCTGAACGTGTCATGCGCGGCGAAACCTTCGGTTCTTCCGCCGGTGGTGAACAGCCCAAGTTCGTTACATGGGTGATAGATGCAGGCGACATCGCACGCGCGGTAATCGTTAAGTTTTCCACCGCAACCAATACTCTCGCTGGTCGCCGCTGGGCCGATCTTCTCCAAGCTGAATCCTTGGCGCTCGCCGTTCTCCGTGAATCCGGTCTTGCGGCTCCGCCAGTCCAGGTCATCGATGCCGGTGTCCGGCGCTTCCTTGAAGTGACCCGTTATGATCGCATTGGGACCAAGGGCCGCCGCGGCGTGATTTCGCTCGGAAGTGTTGAAGCTGGGCTGATCGATGGTGCCGTTAACAATTGGTTCGAAGCCGCCGACGCGCTCGAATCACAAGGTTTACTCGATAAGACTTCTGCGACCCAGCTACGCCGTCTCTGGTGTTTCGGGAAGTTGATTGGAAATAATGACATGCATCCCGGTAACGTGAGCTTTTGGTGGACCGATACTGGCCGCTACGCTCTCGCTCCGATCTACGACATGCTGCCTATGGTCTTCGCTCCGACCCAAGGCGAACTTGTCTCGCGCAGCTTTGATTTGCCCGAACGCCCCGCCCGACATAATGCGGATTGGGGAATTGCGACCCGTTGGGCTCTGACTTTCTGGAACCGAGTAATTTCCGATCCGGGCATTTCCCGCGAGTTTGTTGTTCTGGCAGAAGCAGCGCGAGATCGCGTGCGCGATTTTCAATCACGGTCGTCTGGCGGCCCGCCTTCCGTGCCTCCGCCGGCGCTTGCGGCCCGTTATCCCCTCATCACCAGGGCGCTCCAGGATCAGCAGGCCCGCAGTGATTTGCCTCATCCGCGAGACCCCAACGGCCGCGTCGCACTTTTATCGGAAATGTCCACCCTGCTGGCCGCAGGCGATGACCTGGCGCCGCTGGCGACGAGCGTGTTCCCCCAAGGTATCACGCCCTCGAACTTCGCGGAGTTCTCGATCGAGACCTACCGCTACTTTGGCGCGGACGACGAAGTCCGTGCCTTCACCGGCAAACTCTGGACGGACGTCCTGCGCGGTTGGACCGAAGACGAGCGCCGCGAGTTTCTCTTTGCCGCTATCGGCGACCGGCACAGCATTTTCTCGTCGCTAGATTTTGCGATCGAGGTCTTCCGGCAAATCCCTTTTTCGGCGGCCACCATGCTCCCGTGGCTCCGCCAAGCCCGCGCCAAGCTCGGCAACGACCTTTACCAGCGTGGATTCTGGGGCTCCCTCGAAGCCTTCACCACTCGCTCTCCCGCCGAGGCGGTGAAGGTTGCCGAACAGTGGCTCGCGCAGAATCCCATCGATACTGAACGCGCAGTGGTCGCCCGCCTGGTCGGCATCGCGCGACTACGTCTCCGTCCCGGTGAATCTGGCAAAACGGAAATCGATGCGCTCGACTCCCGTCTCCGTCAAGGGGGGGGTTCCGAGTGGCGTTCCCTTTTTCTTGAATCCTGGGCCATGCTCGCCGCCGACAAGCAACTCATCGAGGAAAAGGCCTTGCGCCTTCGTGACGAACTCGGGACCCAAGGCGAACAGGAGCTGGGCGCCTGGTGCTACCTGCTTTCGGTCGTGGCTCGTGCTGACCAGGCGGCCTGGAGGTGGGTCCATCGTGAAATCGTGGCGCTCGCTTCGCCAAAGTTGGGTATTTCCGCACGCTTTAATCTGCTCGTTGCCGCCATCACTGCCTGGGATACGGCCGATGCCGCCACCCCCGTTTCCCGCGCTCAGTGGGAGGAGATCGTCCTCTCCCTGCAGCCTTCGAACAAGGACGAGAATGGTTTTTGGAATCGCCTCGAATATTTCTTGCGAGACATTGGCCAGAAGGCGCCTGAGCGCCTGCTGCCTTTCGTGGAGCGAATTATCCAGGTGGCGGGGGAAGCTTTCAGGGAGAAGATCGAGGACCACCGCGAAAGCGAAGGGTTTATCGCAGTTTTCCGTGACCGGAACATTCAGGCCGAGGCGGCCACTCGCTTGTGCCTCTGTGCATCCAGCGACGGCCGCCGCATTGGGCTCACCCTCTTCGGCCGTGCCTTCGTCGACCAACTAGACCCCGCGGCCCTTGCATCGGCCACACACAAGCAGCTCGAACTCATCTTTCGCGAAGCCCAGCGCTCGCTAATGGATTCCACCGCCCTCGGCCGCCTGCATGCGGGTTTGGCGCCCCATTTCGACCACCTAAACAAGGAGCTCGCGGATGACTTCTACGATGAAGTTGCCGTCCAATGTAAGAATTCCCATGGCTATCGTGAGGCCCTCAAGGCCGCCAGTGACAGCCACGCTCGCCTCGCTGCAGTCCTCGCCGAGGTTGAGACCTTCTTCAAAAACCTCGCTGAAGCCGCAAAGTCCCCCGCGCTCCAGATTCAGGTGCCCGGCTACCGACGCGCCGAGCAGGCCTTTCACCGCAAGTTCTCCCGCGACGTGGCACGCAGCGCCGACAAGTATTCTGTTTTCGCGCAGTTCGCCAAGAAGGTCCAGCTGCTCTACGGCCGCAACTGGCGTATGATGCGCAATGCCGGCGAACTTTCCCCATCCTCCGCCCTGAAGGAACTTTCCCATTCATTTGAAATGCCCCGCATGGAGTTCGTGGATCCCGAGGGCCAGCACCGTCGCCGCATCGCCGCCGTTGTCTGTATCAATCAGCTGGAGATGTGACCCATGGATCCCGATCTAAGAAAGTCCTTCCTCACTTACTATCTCCGGAGCCTCTTTGAGCGCACTCGCGCGGAGAAAACAGGCGCCAAGTGGGGCCTCGACTGGGTCATCTACAACCTCGGCCTGGCGCTTTACGGTAAGCCCGTTCGACTGCCCTTCCTCCGCACTGCGGACGGCGAATACTCCAAGTCGAAAACTGAGGCGGAATTCGGTGTCGACCTCGCGTTCGTGAGCGAGGACCACAAAAAGCTCACCATTTTTGTCCTCAAGGACGAGCCACTTACGAACCGCACTTGGACCGATCACGATTTTCTTCGTGACCTGGAAATGGCCTCCCGACCCAATCTTGGCGTCGAGGGTCTGGCCGAAGTAAGCCAGGTTGTCATTATCCTTGCCTACAATAAGGACGACGAGGCTAACGGTATCGAAGCCTATGATCGTTTCGTCCGGGTCAGCAACCCCAAGCTACGAACCAACATCAGTCTTCGCTTCGAGCGCTGGAACCTTTCCGACCTCGTCGAAAAGACCCTCGGGTACCTGCTGACGCCAGCCCTAGTGCCCCAGCGCTTTTTCGGCCAGTTGAGCTACCTTTGCGCCCAAGCTGCCGACTTCCGGCATGGCTCCGACCCGTGGGAGCAACAACTGGTGCCTGCTTGGAAGCGTTTCCTCCAGGACGTAATCGGTGAAGGGGCAGGGGAGCGCGGCGTCGCGCTCATCCCGATCGCGCTGATCATCATCCGCCAGCACGCGGCCAACAATCCCAGCGTGCAGACCGGCATAATTGATCTCACCGAATGGGCCGCCATCTCCCTCTGGCGTTTTGCCGCTGAATCAAAGGATCAGAAAATCAAACTCAAGGTCATGGAGTTCTGGCTCGGATTCTACATCGGGGAGCTCGAGCGTTTCTACAATGTGCAAATGCCGCTTCTTGCCGCCGAACAGTCCATCGATCAGGTGGCCGGCGTCGGCTACGTGGGCGCGGTGGCCGCCTCCTGGATTGGCTACTGGCATCTGGGTCGGCTCGGCCTCCTCTCCTACAGCTTTAGCGAACTGCTCCAACCAGAAAGCCAGGAGAAACAGCAGGAGCGCCAGCTCGCCCTTCGCAAAGTCGCGAGCTGGATCGCCCAACTAGCTAATGCCAATGTCTGCATTTACCGCCCAATGCTGGACATCCAGCACATCGAAATCTTCCTTGCGGTCGCCGCCTGGGGAAACGCGGGCCGCATGCGAGAAGCTGCCTCATTCTTTATTCCACTAACTGAACGCCTTTATCTCCGCCGCATCGGTGGCGCTGACCTGCCCTTCCTCGATGGCCACAACTCACTCGAGAGCGTGTTCGAGCAGGTAGCCACTAAGTCCGACGACAAGGTCATCGTCACAGACAGCTCCTTTTTCGTCCTGATGCTACTCGAGCTCTGTTGCTATCATCCGCCGGCCGAGCGTGACGACCTCCTTGCCCATATTCATCGCCGGCTGGTGCTTGGCGCCTATGATGTCGGTGAAAATGGAAAAAATCGGCCCATCGACCTCATCTCCTGGATTCCACCCCACGACTGGGAAACCAAGGTGCTCAGCGGCTACGTCGACGACGGCGACGTCGTTTCCGTTCAGCCCTTCGCAGAATCCCGCGACGCCAGGGGTGCCGAGATCTTTTCCGGCCTCGAGCACTTGGTTTCCCAGATGCGCTCCACGCCCTTGTTGGAGCTGAAATCGGGCGTGCCCCTTGGAGCCCTCATGCTCGCCTCCCTCCGTCATCGTTCGCCGCTGCCCCCGGACCTTTGGCGGGAGTCCGCTTTTCCCCGTGTGGCGGCTGCCGACACTCGCCCAGCTTCGGAGGAACCAGCGAAAAATGCTTCGAGTGAATAAAATAGTGGAGAAGGCCATCAGGGGACTTGCTACAAAGTATCGGTTCTTGGCGGCTAGCTAACCTCGGCTCCGAACAAGTCGGGCTGCAATTGCCGAGCTCTTTGATGCACTCGAGCAATCTGAAAGCGATCTGAAAGGGTATGCTATACGTTTTGCCTCGAGCCACGAACAACTGGTCACGCCGACTGGTAATGCGGTCTTTTCTGTCCGCCAGCGGCGCGGTCGTTCGTTGCGGGAGTGGAGTGAACCCTCCTTCCCATGAACCGACAGATATTCCTCAACCTCCCGGTCGCCGATCTGCCCCGGTCGATGGCCTTCTTCAAGGCCCTCGGCTTCGCCCACAACCCGCAGTTCACCGACGACTCTGCCGCCTGCATCGTCATCAGCGAGACCATCCATGTCATGCTGCTCACGCATCCCAGGTTCCGCCAGTTCACCCCCAAGGCCGTCTGCGACACGTCCCAGGCCGTGGAAGTCCTGATCAGCCTGAGCTGCGCAAGCCGCCAGGAGGTCGACGACCTCGTCGCCCGGGCCCTCGCCGCCGGCGGCTCGACCTACGACCAGCCGGAGGACCTCGGCTTCATGTACTCCCACAGCTTCGTCGACCCCGACGGCCACGGCTGGGGCGTCCTCCATCTGAGCGCGATGCCGCCGCAGTCCTGATCGGGGCGCAGGCCCGGCAATGGGGCCGGGGTTTTCTGGCAAGCAAACCATGAGCCCCCGGCGCCATCTGTTTTGAGTCGCACGCGGGGCACCCGTTCGGTGAGAATGCCCGGGTAGAAATATCCGACATATGCAACCCGTGATCGACGCAGGATTTCATGCCACGGCCTTTGGGATCGGCGTCGCCGGGGCGCTGAGCGTGGGGGTGTTTGCCCGCTGGTTCGGACTCGATCGGGACCGGGCGTTCTATCCCACGGTGATGATAGTGATCGCGTTTCTCTACGTGCTTTTTTCCGCGATCGGCGGCGGCTCGGCGCTGGCGGTCGAGTTGATCATCGGCACGGGCTTTGCCCTCCTGGCGGCGCTCGGTTTCAAGCTGAACCCCTGGTTCGTGGTCGTGGCGCTGGTCGGCCACGGCCTGTTCGACTGGGTCCATCCCCACGTGATCGCCAACCGCGGCGTGCCTCCGTGGTGGCCGGAGTTCTGTTCCGCCTACGATGTCACCGCGGGAGTATTCCTCGCCGTACTGCTCGTGCGCGCTCAGCCTCGGGAAACCGCCGCCGGGCGCACTTGAAGGATTCAGAGGGTGTCGGTTCGCGGATAGAGCGGTTATGTCCCGAGACCTGGGCTTTTTCAATTGCCGCTGGGGTCGGAATGCCGGCACCTTGGCTCGGCGGGCCGCAATCCTTGATCACCATGCGAGATTTGTTCTGGCAGTTTTGTCGACCGTTCCGGTCGTTCACGGGCTTGGCGCTGATCCTCTGCCTCGCGGGCGCTGTGCCGGCCTCAGCCAAGGAAAGCCGCTGGCTGAGTGTCAGTGCGTCCGAATTCACGCTGTTTACCGACCTGTCGGAAAAGGAGGCGAAGGCGTACGCGGAGGAGTTTTCCCAGTACATTGCCGCGCTCCAGCGTTACATTCCCGTCAATCAGCGGCTGCTCCCGCCCCTGAACATCGTCATTTTTGCCACCCAGCGTGAATTCGACCGGTACCGGCTCCGGGATGCGTCCGGGAAATTGTTGGAGGTGGCGGGATATTTCAGCCGGCGGGAATCCTGGGCCAGCATCGGCCTGGGTGGCGCGCAGATGGATGACGACGTGCGGCGCACCGTTTTCCACGAGGGCGTCCACTGGTTTCTCAGCGCGTTTGAGCAAGCGAGGCCCGTGTGGCTCGAGGAGGGGCTGGCGGAAGTGTTCAGCACCTTTCAATTGAGCAAGAAGAAGGGGGAATGGGGTCACCCCATCCCGTACCATGTGCTCCTGCTGGGCCAGACCGGGCTGTTGCCGATTGAAAAGCTCCTGTTCTACCCGCGGGAACTGCTGTTCCACGGCGACTCGCTGCATACCGGCATCATCTACGCCCAATCCTGGGCCTTGGTGCATTTCCTGACCTTTGGGGACAACGGCCTGCCGCCGGGGGCATTCTCGAACTACCTGAAACTGTCACGGACCGGCATGCATCCGGATGAAGCCTTCACGCAGGCGTTTGGCGGGGACTATCAGAGTGTGGACAAGAAATTTTCCGCCTACCTGCGTAACGGCAAGTATTACAAGGCCGGTCTCGCCGCTCCGCCGGTGGCGGATTTCAAGGTGAGCCCGGTATCGGAACTCGAACGCGAGCTCGCCCTCGGCCAGCTGGCGCTGGCCGGCGGGTTGATTGAGCTGGCGACCGGACACGCCCAAAATGCCGTGACCGCCGCGCCCGACGACCCTCGCGGCTACGGCTTGCTGGGTCAGGTCAAGGAGGAGGCAGGCGAGACGGCGGCCTCGAGCGAGCATTATACGGCGGCCGCGGCTCGCAATTCGACGGATGGAAATGTCTATTTCCGCCTGGGCCAGATCCTCCGCGAGCAAAGCGGAACCAAGCTGACGGCGTCGGTGGCCCGCGGGGTGGCCAATCTGGAGGAAAAGTCCTTGAGCCTGAAGCCGTACAACCGGCCGGCCTTCCATGAACTCGCGAAAGCGCTTGCTGGGGTGGACACCTATACGGAGGCAGACCGGCAGTTCCTGGAAGGGGGACGAAAGGTTTTCCCCACCGATGGCATGATCAAGGTGGGGCTGGCCATTTTGCTGCATAAGTCGGGCGATCCCGATGGCGGTGAGCGATTGTTGGCTGACGTCCTCGACGAGAACAACGGCGCGACCGGCGACGCCCGTCGTTGGGCCCGCCAGGTGAACGAATCCTGGGCGCGGAAGGACTACCTGGCGGAAATAAAGGAACTGATGAATCAAAAGAAATATGCCGAGGCGAACAAGGTGATCGAGGACGCCTTGGCCGAGCCCCAGACCGCCTCCATGCGCCAGATGTTGTCCCAGCGGAACCAGACGGTCAAAGGAGCCCTGAAAATGGAGGAGGCCAAGGAAGCCTGGACCAAGCGTGATTGGGTGACCGCCCGGCGCCTGCTGACAGAAATCGTCGAGGAGGGCAGCAGCAGCCAGGTGAGCTCGAAAGTATTCGCGCGAAAAAAGCTGCTCGAGATGGATCAGCGAAAACTCGGCCTACCGAAGGACGAGCCCAAGGCAGAAGAGGCGAAGGAATGACCAAGGGCGTCCTGCTCGCGGAGGAAATCAAGGGGGCGCGCCCGCTTCTTATTGAGGATTACGCAAAGAAGCGACACACCCCGTCGCTTCGCGCCACCCCTCTTTCGAGAGGGGACCCAATCAACTGATCCGGGAATCCCCTCTAGGAAGAGGGCCGCGGTCGTGAGCTTAGTCGAACGGGTGCCCGCCAGGGCGGGGTGTGTGGGGGAGCATCGCAATCAGGCAGTGGCCGATGTCACTTGTTAACGTAAGTCTCAATAATTTCGGGGTGCAGATCCAGGCGGGCGCGGGACCCTGGAACCTGATACGTGAAACCTGAGACCTGAAACTTGAGACCTGAGGGTTAATCGGCGGGGAAAGAGGGGAGGCTTGCTCCTTGCATTGTGATAAAACGTTATGTAACGGTTTAATGTGCCATACCAACCCCTCAATCGTGCGCGCCTGACCCAAGCCCTGCGCCGCCTGGGCGAGCTGGCGCGTGAACAGAAGGTGACCTTGGAGCTTTCGTTATACGGGGGCGCCGTCTTCACGCTGGTGTATGGCTCGCGCGACGCGACCAAGGATGTCGATGCGGTGGTCCGGCAAAGCGAACTTGCCAAGACCTTGGCGGCCAAAGTGGCGGGTGAGTTGAGTCTGCCCGACGACTGGCTAAACGATGACGTGAAACAGTTTTTGGCGGAGAAAGAGGCCAAACGACAGCTGACGGAAATCGATTTGGGCGAGGGTCTCCGGGTGTCAGTGCCTACCGCTGGATATCTTCTGGCGATGAAGCTCCGCGCCTGTCGCCCGCCGCTGCCCGGGTATGCCGGTGACTATGGCGACATCCGCTTTCTGGTGCGGAAAATGGAGATCAGCTCGGTGAAGGCGGCGGAGACCATTCACGACAAGTTTTTCCCGCACGATGAACTTTCGGACCTGGCCCGCGAAGTCATCAAAGACGCGCTCCGGATAACCAAGCCATGAGCCTACGACCAACATCACTGAAGGAAGTCGCCGAGCAGTCGGAGACGCTGACGGACTTTGGCCGGAATCTCCGGGATTGGCTGCATGAATTGCGGCGCGCTTCGTCGCGCCCCTTGGCGGGGGCGGCCATCGCGGAGGAGCCACCGCGTCTTGCGGACAGGTTTCCCGAGGGCCGGCTGGCGGATGCCTGGCTGGCCGCCTATGCCGAACACCTCGCCGGCAAGATCGGACAGCCGGCTCCGGCGTGGGCCTTTGGGCCGGAGCGGATCGCAAACGAACCGAGTTTCGATGCGGGCGCCGATAGCCCGGCGTTGCGTGGACTGGCGCTGGCCCATGCTCCGCTGGCCTTCAAGCGGCGGAACCTCTTCACACCGTCGGTCGACCTGCCGCTGCGATTGCGCGCGGGCCGGCCGGTCAAATCGGCGGAGGAGAAGCGCAAGACCAACGCCGAACGCCAACGACGCTTTCGAAAAGCCCGGCAGCTCGAGCTGGTGGCCCTGCGCAAACTGGCGCGCAAGCACGGCAAATAGGCCGCGACCTTCCGCGGGCCTCAGCGAATCGAGCCAGCGGGCGGCTTGAGGAAGGAGCTGGGAGCAACTCGGGAAAGTTAGGACTGGTGTCCGGTGGGGTGGTTGTTGTTCGTTGAGGTAAGGAATCCTCTTTCTGGAGAACAAACCATGAGACCCCTGCGCTATTCCATCAATGTCACCTTGGACGGTTGCTGTGACCATCAGGCCGGGATCGTGGACGAGGAGACCCATCAGCACGCGGCGGAGAGCATCGCCGGGGCCGATGCCCTGATCTTCGGCCGCGTGATCTACCAGATGATGGAGTCAGCCTTCCGCGAGCCGGGGCAGACGGGCGTGATGCCGGCGTGGATGACCCCTTGGATGATGCCCTTTGCCCGGACGATCCATGCGGCGAAGAAGTATGTCGTGTCCGGCACCCTGACCCAGGTCGACTGGAACGCGGAGCTCCTGCGCGGGGATCTCGGCCCGGCCGTGCAGAAACTGAAGGAGCAGCCGGGCCGGGGCCTGTTCGTGGGCGGTCTCAAGCTCCCGCTGGCCCTGGCGGAACTCGGCCTGATCGATGAATACCAGTTCATCGTGCAACCCCGGTTGGCCGGCCACGGCCCGACCTTGTTCGCGGGGCTGTCGAAGTATGTCGACCTGAAGCTGGTGGACCGGAAGGAATTCAAGTCGGGGGCGGTCGCGCTGCGGTACGTACCGAAACGTTAGCCCGGCAGTAGGGGAAGGGGAGCAGGGAGCAACGGAAGACCTGACGGAGTCCTGGCAGGGATGGCGGAGCAACGCACGGAACCCGCCGAAGCCAAACCGGGGCCTTGCACAGGAGGAAACGGAGGGAACCGAGCCGATCCGTGTAACCACTAATCCACGCTAATGGATCACTAATCCCCTGCATTTCATGAGTGTCTCATCAGTGTCCATGAGTGGTTAACTCTCTCCGGTTGTCCGTGTATGTCTCGCGAAGGAGTCCCTCGAACCCATCTTGAAAACTGAAAATCGGGCATCGAAAATCTGGAAATTGCCGATCCTCCGTTGCTGAAATTGCCAGCTGCCCGATTCTCGGTTGCCCGATTTCAAGATTCTTACGCCTTAGCTCCCCCGGGTTCTATGGCCACTTAAAGACACAAGCACCCGGCCGTGCGTGTAGCTATCCAGGCGCCTAGTGGCGCGCGGGTGATTTCCGAAATAGCCACGCGTGCTTGTCGTGCCTCCTCGTGGCCGTCCCCTCCGACCTTCCGTGTGTTCTGAGTATTCCGTGGTTAAACCCGCCTCGATCCAACCCTTGTCGCCCCTCGATGGCCCCGATGCATCAGGTGGCATGCTTCGTCCCTGACGCGTTGGTCTGGGCGGACGAAAACGCCCTAGCCGGCGCTTTGACAGACGGGGCGGGGTAGGCACCCTGTGCGGCATGGATCGTCCTACTTTCACCCTCGTGCGTCGTGTAGAGTTTCACGAGACCGACGCCGCGGGTCTCATGCACTTCTCCAATTTCTACCGTTGGATGGAAGTGTGCGAACACGAGTGGTTCCGCTCCCTCGGTCTGGCCATGATGGCCACCGATCCTGCGGGCGTCCGGCGGGGCTGGCCGCGGCGGGAGTCCGCCTGCACCCACCTGCGGCCGCTGCGCTGCGGGGACGAGGTGCGGGTGCGCGGGAGCGTTGAGGCAGTGGGCGCGAGCTCCCTCGCCTTTGCCTTCATCTTTGAGAAGGACCGCGGCGGCCGTTGGACCGAAGTGGCGCGGGGCCGCATGACCACCGCTCACGTGCGGCAGGATGCCGCGGGCCGGATGGAAGCCGAACCGATGCCCGCGGCGGTTCACGCCGCTTTCTCCCGACCGCCGGAGGCCGGGCCTGGGGAGAGCCCGCCCGCCGCAAGCTGAACGCTCAAGCTGTTTTCGCGGCCGCGGGGGACGGCGGAAGCCCCGGGTCGTTCATGCGCACCGTGCGGGCGATCAGAATGCTGAGGAGCCCTCCGGCGACGGCGATCCAGCCGAGCCAGTTGTAATGGAGGAGATGCCCGTTCGGTTGCCTGGTCACGATCCAGCCGCCCATGGCCGAGCTGACTCCGGACGCCAGGTCACGCGCGCAGCTGGTGAGGCTCAGGAAGGCTCCGCGCCGGGACGACGGCACGGCCAGGGTCACAATGGCCTGGGCGGGCACGAAGCGTCCGCTCGCGAACACGAAGAAAAACCCCGCCAGCACCAGCGTCGCCCACACCGGCAGCGGCCCGGCATTCGCGATCGTCAGGATGATGACCGATGCCGTCAGCACCATGACGGTGAAAACCCGCTGGCGGCCGAGGCGATCCGCCAGCTTGCCCACCCGCGGGGCGGTGAAGACCGTCAAGGCCCCGCCGATGAAGTAGACGAGGAAGAGGTATTTCTCGGGCAGCGCCACATCTCCCACCAGGTGGGAGGACAGCAACGGGATGATGCTGAAGTGGCCGATCACCATCACGGCCATGAAGAGGATCGCGCGGCCGGCGTTGGCGTCGCGCAGCAGCTCCTGGAAGGCCCGGCCCTTGTGCTCCCCGCTTTGCAAATGTCCGCGCACTGGCGGCACCATCCGATACGCCAGGACCCACACGAGCGCACCGACGCCGGCGACCGCGAGGAAAGGCATTCGCCAGCCCCAGACCTGGGCCAGTTGCAGGCCGACCGGCACACCGATCGCCGCGGCGAACGAGAATGCGGTCATGACGATGCCGATGCCGGCCGCCCGGCGCATCGGCGGGACAAGGTCGCTGACGATGGCCAGGCAGAGCGAGCCGGAGATGCCGCCGAAGGCGCCGCCAATCGCCCGCGCGATGAGCAGGGTGTGGGCGTTGGTCGCCAGGCCACAGAGCAGCGTGGCGCCGGTGAAACCGGCATACACCCCCAGCAGGAGGGTGCGCCGGTCAAAGCGGTCGATGAAAGGTGCACTCAGCAGACCGACGATGCCCGCCGAGACCGAGTAAGCCGCGACCAGGGAACTGAACTGGCCGGCGCCCAGGTCCAGCTCGCGCATCAATTGCGGCGCGAGCGGCATCATGACCATGAAGTCCATGATGTGGGTGAATTGGATCGCCGCCAGGACCAGGAGGACCAGGCGTTCGGACGGAGGACGTGACATGCGGGGCACTATTCACGACTTCCGCTACGGCGCAACTGGGCCGGGCGACTATTCGCGGTCGGGAGGGATCCGCCAAGGGGCGTGTTTATCAGGGAGATCGGAGGGGCTGTTGCTCATGACCCTGATCGTTCTCCCGCTCGCTTGGGTCGGGCGGCGGACGGAGAGGAAAGCATGGAGGGGTGGGAACCTCTGGGAGGGGTGACGTCCTGCCTGTCCGCGCTGGATCCGGGGCCATGCTCGCCAAGCCGCTTGTCACGTATTACGTGACGTGGTGTTTGGCGTTAGTATCAGGGATGACGGCCAAAGGTGCAGGTTGCGTAGCGGAGGGTTGCACCGGGCGAATTCCCGGTCTTACGTTCGGGCTCGCCCGCCCATGCCCGCCAAGCACCGCATCTTCACGACTCCCGTCGCCAACGTCTATCCGTACTACATTGCCAAGGCGGAGAAGAAAGGGCGGACCAAGGCGGAGGTCGATGTGCTCTTTTGCTGGCTGACCGGCTACACGCAAAAGCAGTTCGAGAAACAGCTGAAGCTGCAGACCGACTTCGAAACCTTCTTTGCGAAAGCCCCCAAGCTGAACCCGAAGCGGAAGCTGATCACCGGCGTCATCTGCGGCGTGCGCGTCGAGGACATCACGGAGCCCACCATGCGGGAAATCCGGTATTTGGACAAACTGGTCGACGAGCTGGCCAAGGGGAAGGCCCTCGAGAAGATCCTGCGGACCTGAGCACCCGCAGTGCGGGGAGCGGGCGGATTTTCCCGGCGATTGTGGCCGCGCCTTTGGTGCGGACTCCGGCCAACCTTGCGGGCCCCGGGGTTCCCTTGGGATCATTCAGGTTTGCTGAGCCGGCCGCGGACAGGCAATCTGGCCGCATGCCCAAGCCCCTTCCCACCGTCGTCGAATTCCTTGCCAGCCTGCCGGCGGATCGCCGGGCCACGATGACGGCCGTGCACAAGGCCATCCGCAAAGCCGCGCCAAAGCTCGCACCGGTCTTGATGACCGGCATGGGTTCCTCGCCTCTCATCGGCTACGGGAAATATCACTACAAGTATGCCAGCGGCCGGGAAGGTGATTGGTTCCTGATCGGTCTCACCGCCGGGAAAAGCTATTACAGCCTCCACATCTGCTCCGCCGACAAGGACGGCTACCTCGCCGAGCGCCATGCGGCGAAGCTCGGCAAGGTGAAGACCGGCCGCAGTTGCATCAACTTCAAGAAATTCGAGGACCTGAAGCTCGACGTCGCGATGGGGCTCGTGAAGCAAGCCGTGAAAATCGGGGGCTTGGGCGCTGTGGCGTAAGCTGGCCGAGGGGCACAGAGAGGCAGCGATGGGGAAATAGGACCCGGAGGGGGCAGAATTCGTGCGCAAAAAAGGGCGCCGCTCGCAAGGAGGGCGCCCGGTGGGACCAAGCAATTTGGCCGGCTCAGGCGACGGCGACTTCCAGGGGCTGGGCCCGCGGGAAATCGACCACGGTCTGCGCGACGTTGTTGGTGTAGTTGGTCAGGACGTTGAGCGCCACGTGGGCGACCACCTCGACAATTTCGGCGTCGCTGGCGCCGGCGGCGCGGACGAGGGCGAGCTGTTCATCGGCGACCTTGCCGCGGGCGGCCACGACGGAGCGGGCGAACTGCAGCAGGGCGGCGACCTTCGGGTCGGCGGCCTCACCGCGGCGGGCGGCCAGAATGGCGTCGGGGCTCAGGCCGGCGCCCTTGCCGAGCAGGGTGTGCGCGGAGAGACAATACTCACACTCGTTGGCCTCGCCGATGGCGAGGGCGAGCTGCTCGCGGACGGCGGCGGGCAGGACACCCTTGGCGAGGGTGCCGCTGAAACCGAGGTAGGCTTCCAGGACGGACGGTGACTGCGCGAGGGTGCGCATGAGGTTCGGGACGACGCCGAGCTTGGCTTTCACGCCGGCGAAAAGCGGGGCGGTCGGGCCGGAGGCGGTGGTGGGATCGATGGCGGGGATGCGGTTCATGGGATGGATTTCCTGTTGGTTGGTTTTGTTGAAAAGGGCGGCGGCGAACGCCGGAGCCTCAGGTTGAGATCCACAATAGACAGACCTGTCTAGCTGGTTGCAAGCACAAAATAGACAGATCTGTATATTTCTGTTTGCCGTCCCAGGTCCGGCCGCTTTGCTGGGTGGCATGAGCCCGGCCGAAAACACTCCCGCCCCGACCTCCGCCAAGCGCGAGCTGCTGCTGGAAACCGCTTGGGCGTTGTTTTGCCAGAATGGATACCGGGCGGTCGGCATCGACACCGTGCTGGCCAAGGCGGGCGTGGCCAAGATGACGCTCTACAACCATTTTGACTCGAAGGAGGACCTGATCGCCGCCGCCATGGCCAAGAAGAGCGGGGAAATCCTCGCCGGCATCGAGGACGTCATCGCCGCCGCGGGCAAGAGCCCCGAACGGCGACTGCTGGCGGTCTTCGACTGGCTGGCCGGCTGGTTCGGGTCGAAGGATTTCACCGGATGCGCCTTCATCAAGGCCGTCGGCGAGTACACGGTCGCCGGCGACAAGCCCCGCGACGCCGCGACGGCCTACAAGCAGGCCCTGCAGAACCGGCTGCAGGCGCTCGCCACAGAGGCGGGTCTCAAGGCCCCGGCGGTGCTCGCGCGCCAGTTGATGTTCCTGATCGACGGGGCGACCGTCCACGCCGACATGAAGGCCGACGCCACCTTCGCCGCCGAGGCCCGCGCCGCCGCCAAGTCCCTGATCGAAGCAGCCCGGCCCTAGGGCGGGGCACACAAGAAACGGCTGGAGTAGCCGCCGCCCGTCTTTGGGCGAAGACGGGTCGTGGGGGATTCTGCGGCGGACTACTTCCGCGCCAGGCCGGGGATCGGTGGATCCCAGTCCTTGGCCTTGATCTCGGGTGACGGGCGGCCCCAGATGTCGCCCTGGGGTTTGCCGCGCAGGTGCGAGATCGTGAGGCGGATGGCGACGTTCATGCTCGGCAGCGCGCTGTGAAAGCCGAGGTGGGTCAGCAGCTTGTCGCCAAACTCCCAGAAGCCGAAGTCATCGGTCGACAGACACACCACCTGCTCGGTCGGGATGAAGGCGCAACGTGCGCCGTGGTACGGCACGGTGTTGTCGCCCGTGCGCACGCTGGGCTTGGCGGCTTTCCAGTCGTTGACCTCGTCGGGGATGTCAAAGAAGGGTCCTTCCGTGGGGTCGACCGTGATCTTCACGTCGACACGCGTCTTGCCGCCGACGCCGACGACCGACAGCCAGCGCTTGGGATCGGGCAAGCGGAGTTTTTCAATCCGGCTGCGGTGGTCCCAGGCGTCATCCAAAATCCGGGTGAGGAGGGTCTCGGCCAGGGCGTAGGTCTCGTCGGCCCGCTTCTGCGGATCGGTTTCCTTAGGCAGCAGGCTGTTGCGGTCGATGAAGCCGCCAATCGTGCGGACGATGCCGCGCTGCCAGTTTTCCTTGAGGTAGACATCCCGCTTCACCGGCTTCACCGCTCCGTCGTAAGAGGGGAGCAGGTGATACAGGGCCGGCGTGAGCCGCGCGGCCTCGCGCTCGCGGGAACCGCCGGAGGACGAACTGAAGCCGCCGCCGCCGAGGGTCGTCTTGGTGATGGCCTCGATCGAGCCGCGGAACGGCGAGGCCAGCGTCACGACCTTGTCGACCTGCGCGAGACCGTACTTCTGCACATAGCCGGCGATCACCAGGCCGCCCATGGAGTGGCCCACGAGGTTGACGCGGCCGTTCTTGGGCTTGTAGCCCTCCGCGTTGTAGTGACGCAGCAGGCTGGTCCGCTCGATCACCTCGTTCACGAACGCCGCCAGCGCGGCCTCCGTCACGGCCAGGGGCTGCCGCCAGTCGTACGCAAAGGGGAAGACCGGTACCTCGATCTCCGGGCCCGGACTGAGGTTGTAGCGCAGTTCCTGGATGATCTCGTTGTAGAAAAGTTCAAAGACCTGGTCCTTCACGACCCGCGCCGGCTCCTTCATTTCATAGCGTAGGTCGTCGGGGTGCAGCGTGATCCGTTCATAGGATTTGAGCGCGGCTTTCGCCACGGACCAGACGTTATCGGGATCGACCTGGTACTCGTCGCGGAGGGTGCTGCCCATGATGCCAGGCAGGAAAATGACGGGGGAAGGAAGCGGAGCAGGCATGGTGGAGGAGGGTTGGGAGGGTGGCGGTTGGGATTCGGTCGGGGGGAGAACCAGCGCGAGGTGAAGGCGGTCGCGATGGAAACGTGGAAACGAACGGCGGCGGTGAAATGCTCCCGGCCCGGGGAGCGAACGGAGCGAAACGCTGCACTGACCAATGGTCGTGGTCGATTGTCGCCCCGATCGCGCCGCGGGCAAGTCTCAAGTCCCCCGTCACCGATTCGTTTCCTTATCGCGAAAGTCTTTCAGCACGCTCGTCGGGATTGGAGGAACGCCGCGTTGCCAGTCTCGTCGCGCGTGCGAACTGATCCGTCCTCGCGCTTAACGGCGAGGTGTCGGTGCAGGTCGCTCATTCAATGGATGCCGAAGGTGACAAGCACACGCTCGCGGCGCCGGCCATTCCGGCGCGGGATCTTTCCCGGAATCGGGCCTGTCCTGGTTTCTTCCATCGGGCAGGGCGACCCCGCGGTTGGGTGCGCGAAGAATCTCGGCTTGCCAAGTGGGGTCCGGAGGCTAAACCCCTGTCTCGTCTCCTTCCTCACTATGAACACACGCACACCCCACATTTATATTTGTTTCGTGGCGCGCGTGTCGTCTCCGACCTCTTGAGTCGGTTTTGGCCCGCCGCTTCGAGCGGGCTCTTCGGAACCGTGTTGGTTCCCCGCCTGGGCCCGCTTCCGCCGGGTTGCCCCGCGTCCCCTTCCTTTTTAACGTCCCTTTCCGTCCTCATCCGTCCCCGTGTTTTCCCAGCTTAAAGTCATTTGGTCCATCATGCGCGGCCACCGGCTGCGCTACGGGCTGGCCCTGGCCTGCCTCGTGCTCGCGACGGTGATCAACTTCGGCATCCCGCTCGTGGGCAGTGCTGCGATTGATCATGCCGTCTCGCATCCGGCGGACGGTACCCCGACGCCCCGGCTGATCGCCGCCATGCTCTTCCTGCTTGGGGGCGCGGACAACCTGCGCGCCCATCTCTGGCTCGCGCCGGTCATGATGGTCATCCTCAGCCTGGGCAGCGGCGTCTTCACCTACCTCAAGGGCTGGCAGGCCGCGCTCGCGAGCGACGGGATCGCCCGGCGGCTCAAGGACGAGCTCTACGACCACCTCGGCCACCTGCCGGCGACCTATCACGATCGCGCGGACACCGGTGACCTGGTGCAGCGTTGCACGAGCGACGTGGAGACCACGCGTCAGTTTCTGGCCACGCAGATCATGGAGATCGGCAACGCCCTCATTCTGGCCGGCGCGGCGTTTCCGCTGCTGCTGGCGCTCAACGTCCCGCTGACGCTCGTCTCCTTCGTGCTGATCCCGCCGATCGTGGCGTACGGCTATTTCTATTTTCGCCGTGTGAAACACGTCTTCAAGGCGGTGGAGGAAGCGGAGAGCGCCCTGACGGCGGTCGTCCAGGAAAACCTCACCGGCATCCGGGTCGTCCGCGCCTTCGCCCGTCAGGACCACGAGCGCGCCAAGTTCGCCGTGCCCAACGCGGCCTACCGCGACCGGAGTCTGCGCATGCTCCGGCTCATGTCTTGGTACTGGTCCATCAGCGATCTCGTCGCGCTGAGCCAGATCGGTCTGGTCTTGCTGGTCGGCGCCCGCTGGGTCGTCGAGGGACGCCTCACCGTGGGCATGCTCTTCGCCTTCCTCGCCTATCTCGGCATCATCCTGTGGCCCGTCCGCCAGATGGGGCGCATCCTCACCGATCTGGGCAAGACCTCGGTCGCGCTCAATCGGATCCGGGAAATCCTCGCCGTGACGCGCGAGGCGGACGCGGCGCCGTCGGCCCGGGCGGACACCACCGCACCGCTCGGCGGGGCCCTGACCGTGGAAGGGCTGTCCTTTTCGCATGCGGGTCAGACGGCCGAAGCGGGCGGCGCGCTTGCCGGCGTTTCCTTTGCGGTGAAGCCCGGCGAGACCTTGGCGATCCTCGGCCCGTCGGGCGCGGGCAAGAGCACGCTCATTCACCTGTTGCTGCGACTCTACGACTACGACCAGGGCTCGATCCGGCTGGACGGACGCGAACTCTCGGCGCTGCCCCGGAAGTGGGTGCGGTCGCAGATCGGCGTGGTCATGCAGGAGCCGTTCCTCTTTTCCAAGACGCTCCGCGACAACCTCCGGCTCGGCCGGGGCAACGCGCTCGACCATGAGATCGAACACGCCGCGCGCGCGGCGAGCATCCACGAAACCATTTTGTCCTTCGACCAGGGTTACGACACGCTGATCGGCGAGCGCGGCATCACGCTCTCGGGCGGGCAGCGCCAGCGCATCGCGATCGCGCGCGCCGTGCTCAAGCACCCGCCGATCCTCGTCCTCGACGACGCCCTGAGCGCGGTCGATGGCGAGACGGAGTCGGTCATCCTCGAGGCCCTGCGCGAGCGCCACGGCCGCGCGACCACGCTGGTCATCGCCCACCGCCTGTCGACGCTGGCCCACGCCGACCGCATCATCGTGCTCGACCGTGGAAAGATCGTGCAGACCGGGACGCACGCCGAATTGGCCGCGCAGCCCGGCCTCTACCGCCGGCTCTGGGAGATCCAGACCCGCACCGAATCAGACCTGAACCGCGAACTGGCCGCCGGCCCGACCCCTTCAAGCCATGAGTGAGCCGCACCCGATGCAGGATGAGTTCAAGGAGCAGCTGGATGCCGGACTTTGGGGCAAGCTCTTCCGGCGCGCCCTGCCGCTGAAGCATTATCTGATCCCGTTGTGCATCACGGCGGTCGTGGTCGCCGCGTGTGACGCCGGCTTTGCCCTCGTGACGCGGTGGGTGATCGACGGCATCGTGACGCACGGAGCCGCGGCCCCGTTCACCCTCTACATCGGCGTGTACCTGGGCGTGACCCTGTTGATTTGCACCGGAGTCTGGTCCTTCATTTCCCTCGCGGGCAACATTTCCAACCGCATGGCTCACGACATCCGGCGGGATGGCTTCGACCGGTTGCAGGAGTTGGAGTTCGCGTTTTTCGACACGCGTCCCGTCGGCTGGCTGATCACGCGGCTGACCAGTGACTGCGACCGCCTGGCGCGCATCATTGCCTGGGGTTTTCTGGATCTCGTGTGGGGCGTCAGCTACCTCCTGATGATCGCCATCGCCCTGCTCATCATGAACTGGCGGCTCGCGCTCGTGGTGCTGGCGATCTTGCCGCCGCTGGCGCTCGTCTCGAAGTATTTTCAGCGCAAGATGCTCCTGAGCTCGCGCGAGGTCCGGAAGTTCAACTCCCAGATCACCGCCAGCTTCAACGAGTCGATCCAGGGCATCCGCACGACCAAGACGCTCGCGCGCGAGGCGGACAATCTCGCGGAGTTCACGCAGCTCAGCGGCAAGATGTTCGCGGCCTCGGTCCTGAACGCACGCCAGAATGCCGTGTACTATCCCTTGGTGATGACGCTGGGCAGCCTCGCGGCCGGCCTCGCCCTGTGGCAAGGCGGCTACGAGACCATCGGTGGCTCCATGAGTCTCGGCACGCTGGTCGCTTTCATCAACTTTGCCGGCCAGTTCTTCCAACCCATCAACCAGCTGGCGCTGCGCCTGACCGAAATGCAGGGGGCCCAGGCGGCTGGCGAGCGCGTCATGGGCCTGCTCGCCACCCAGCCCGCGATCGCGGACTCGCCCGCGTTGCGGAAAACGATGCGCGCGTTTCAAGCCGAGGCGCACGCGGCGGCGGATCGGGCCGGCCTGGCGCCGGACGGATTGCCCGCGGCGATTGGCGAAATCGAGTTTCGCGGCGTCAGCTTCCGCTATGCCTCGGGTCCGATGGTGCTCGAGGATTTCAACCTGCGGGTCCGGCCGGGCGAGACCATTGCGCTGGTCGGCGCCTCGGGCGGCGGCAAGAGCACGATCGTCTCGCTGGTCTGCCGTTTCTACGAGCCGACGGCGGGACAAATCCTGTTCAACGGCACCGACTATCGCGAGCGGCCGCTCAGCTGGTTGCAATCCCAGCTCGGCATCGTCCTGCAGACGCCACACCTGTTCAAGGGCACCGTGCGGGAAAACATCCGCTACGGCCGGCTGACGGCCACCGACGCCGAGGTCGAGGAGGCCGCGAGGCTGGTCAACGCCGACGGGTTCATCACCCGGCTGGAGCACGGCTACGATTCGCAGGTCGGGGAGGGCGGCAACCGCCTCTCCACCGGCCAGCGGCAGCTCGTGTCCTTCGCGCGGGCCCTGTTGGCCGATCCGCAGATCTTCATCATGGACGAGGCCACGTCCTCGATCGACACCGAGACGGAGCAGCTGATCCAGAAGGGACTCGAGACGATCTTCCGCGGTCGCACGAGCTTTGTGGTGGCTCACCGCCTGAGCACGATCCGCCGCGCGGACCGGATTCTGGTCATCGGCGGCGGCCGCATCATCGAGGCCGGCACCCACCAGGAACTCCTCCGGCAGCGCGGTCACTACCACGACCTCTACACGAGCCAGTTCCGCAGCGAGCGGACGGCGGAGGTGCTGGAGCATCCGACGTCCTAAACCGGCGGGGCACCACGACGGCGACTTTGCGACGATAGCGAAGCAAACACTCCAAAGACCCAGAAATGAACCAAAGCCATTGAGGGTCTTTTCGGCGTGTCCGTGGGGCTTCGCGGCGGGCCTTACTCGTCGCGCAGGGCGACCAACGGGTCGATCTTCGCGGCGCGTCTCGCCGGCAAGTAGCTTGCCAACAGCGCGACAACGATCAGGACGGCGGAAACCACCGCATAGACCAGCGGGTCGGTCGGTTCCACGCCGAATAGCAGGCTGGTCATGGAACGGCTGATGAAGAGCGCCCCGACCAAACCCAGGGCGATGCCGATGCCGGTTTTCCACAAGCCTTGGCGGAGGATCAGGCCGATGATTTGGGCATGGGACGCGCCGATGGCGCCGCGCACGCCGATCTCCCGGGTGCGTTGCGCGACATCGTAGGCCAGCACGCCATAGATCCCGAGCGAGGACAGGAACAAGGCGAGCCCGGCAAAGGCCGCGAGCAGCAGCATCACCGCGCGCCGGTTGTCGAACGAGGTGCCAACAGCCTGTTCGAGGGTGCCGGCATCATAGAGAAAGAGGGTGGGATCGAGGGCCCGCATTTTCGCCCGCAACGCGGGGATCAGCTCTTCCGGCGACCGGTTCGTCCGGAGGAAAAGCGTCGCCCCGCCCGGGCGGGCGCCCTGTGGCACGATCTGGTAGATGAACGGGTTGCCGCTCTTCTCCTCGACCCCGTTGTGCGGGATGTCGCCCACCACGCCGATGATGGTCGGCCAATCCTCCGGCTTTTCCGGGCGCGGCCCGAAGGCGAAGCGCCCGCCGATGGCGGAGCGATTGGGAAAGAACTTCCGGGCGAAACTTTCGTCCACGACGAAAAAACGCCGTTTGGGATCGCGGTCCGCCTCCTCGTAGAAGCGGCCCTCGCGCAGCTTCAAGCCCAGCGTCTCCAGGTAGCCAGGCGTAACCTGCACCCGGAACGCGCCGGGTTGCGGTGAGCCGGGCGGCAGCGTGTCCTCCTCCAGGGTAAACGCGTTGATCGGCAAGCCGCCTTGGAACGGGGTCGCGGACGACAGCGCGGTGGCGGTCACCCCGGGGATCTCCCGCAGGGCCTGCGTCAGGCGTTCCTGAAACTTGTCCGCCGCCTCCGCGCTGGATCGTTGGGCGGCGGGAATGATGATGCGGGCGGTCACCACGCCCTTGGGATTGAAGCCCGGGTCGACGCCGAGGGCCTTGGCAAAGCTATGCACCAACAGACCGGCGCCGGTGAGGAGCATCAGGGCGACGGCCACCTGTACCACGACCAAGATGCTGCTCATCGACCGGACGCCGCGGCCCGATGAGGAACTGCGGGAGCTGCTCTGGATGACCTCGGCGAGATTTGTGCGCAGGATATGGAATACCGGGATCAGGCCGATCAGCACACCGATGACCAGTGTCAGGCCGACGGCGAAGCCCAGCACCCGCAGGTCCAGCGTCGCGGGCAGGGACTGGGGCAGCATCTTCGCCAGGTAGAAGTTGCTCGCCCGCAGGGCGGCCCACGCCAGGCCCAGGCCGAGCACCGCGCCCAGCACAGTGAGCAAAAGGCTTTCCAGCATGAGCTGGCGGGCGATGAGACCGCGGCCGGCGCCGAGGGCGGCGCGGATGGCGAGCTCGGACTGACGGGCATTGGCCCGCACCAGCTGCAGGTTGGCCACGTTCATGCAGCCGATGAGCAGCACGAACACGACCCCGCCCTGCAACAGGAGCAGGGTCGAGCGCACGGGCTGGACGCGCTGTTCCTGCACGCCGCCGACATTCATCGTCATGCCCGAACGCTCGGCGAATCCTTTCACCTGCGGCGGCGAGGCATCGACGTAGCGCTTCTCGAGGGTCTTGGCCTCGGCGTCAGCCTGGCCGGCCGTAACCCCCGGCTTGAGGCGGCCGAAAAGCTGGAGGCCAACGCCGTACCGCCCTTGTGGATTTTCCTGCGCCGGCTGCCAGGACAGCGGGATGATGAACTTCACCCGGGCATCCCACGCCTCGAACCCCCGCGGGGCCACGCCGATCACAGTGTACTTTTCCGCATTGATGCGGACCGATTTGCCCACAATGGCCGGATCCTCGGCAAACTGCGATTGCCAGAAGGACTGGGTCAGCACGACGACCTTGTCCGCGCCAGGCCGATTCTGGTCCTTGGAGAAGAATTCGCCGAGCAGCGGCTGCACCCGCAGGATCGAAAAGATCTCCGCGGTCGCGCGGGCCATGTCCAGGCGGACCGGAGCCTCGTCTTCGCCAAACATCTGTTGGGCGAAGCTCCAGAGTCCGATGGTCTCGTAGGATGTCGCGTTTTTCGAGTAGTCGAGGTAGATGGGCACGTTGGCCGGCATCTTGTCGAGGCCGGCCTTCTTGGCGGACGTGTAGAGCTCGACGATCTGCATGGGCTCGCTGAACGGCAGGGGCTTGAGCAGCAGCGCATACACGCTGGAGAAAATCGCCGTGGTGGCACCGATGCAGAGGGCCAGGGTCAGCAGCGTGGTGACGGTCAGTCCCTTGCCCTTCGCCAACAGGCGGACCGCGTGACGCAGATCGCCGGAAACGCCAGACAGCACACCGGCCGAACCGGCGGCAGAGTCAGTGGGTGATGACATGTTGGAAGAATAACCCGCGAAGCTTCGCAAAGGTTACTAGAAAATAAGACAGGCCGGCAGCGCACCGAAGGCAAGGCTGGAGCGGGTGCGTTTGGCGGCCGACCGGGGCGTTAAGCCCCGAGAGTGGGCATGATGGTGGTTTCGTCGGTGCCGAGGTTGGAGGACAAAGCACTTGGAGCCAATGACGGCATCGGTGTGCGGTCCGCGGTGGTTTCCACCACCTTGAGCGTGCGTTCGCCATCGCACTCCGGGGAACCTCGCGCGAGATCCCGGCAGATCTGGGGACGGGTTTCGTAGATCGTGCAGAAGAATTCCGGGCCGTCTCCGGCACTGCGCACGACCAGCGCCGCGCAATGCCCGTCGGCCATCCGCATGTAGGCCTCGTTGCCCCGCCCCGTAAAGTGGGCGACCCGTTCCGCCGCGTCCCCGAGGCGCGCCCAGTCCGATCCCGTCACGCGCACGAAGCGCTCGGACGACGAATGACAACACACACCGCACCGCAAACAATCCGAAGGAGGAATGGGCACGGGCGTCACTCATGCCGGACAACCGGCGGGAAATACATCCCAAAGTGGCATGGCCGGCTAGCCCATCGCCGGTCTGGCGGTTGAAGCGACCCGGACGCGGGGAGTACCCAGCGAGGCCCGGCACAGGCTGACAAAGGATCCGGACTCAACAGGGCATGCGGATGCGCGGCTGCATTCTCTACTCCGCTCAGGATGTCGGTTTGTGGGCTTGATCCTCCGCCGTGAATGCGTCCGGAGCAGGGCTTGCTGAAAAGCTTCAGTGCCCCTGACGTTTGGCGGCGATTGCCCGCAGTTCCTTCGCCGTCAGCAAATCCTTTTCCCGGCCCATCGCCTCCTTGGCCGTGATCAGGTCGGCCAGGGAAATGACGTGAAACCGCCGACCATCGACCTCGAGCTCCTCCGCATTGGCCCGCAAGCGCTGGAAGTCTCCCACGCCTTTGATCGAAGTCAGGATGTCCACCATGCCCAGGTCGGTTTGGAGATAGAGATTGTTGACCGTTTCGCCGGGGGTGGGGTGCAACAAAAAGGATAGCTTCTGCGGGGTCATCCGGTGTTTTGGATTCCAGCCGGCCAAAGCCTCACGCAACTTCCCGATATTGTCCGATGTAAGCAGGGCGCAGATATCCACATCGCGGGTAAGATGGAAAGAGCCGTGGGCGACGGCCGCAAAGCCACCCACCAGCACAAACTCGAGTCCGGCATCAGCGAGCCGTTGCAGGAGGTGGCTGAAGTTTTGCATCCCGATTCTTTCCGGCTTCCTCCAGCTGCAAGGCCAGCTCAAGCGCGGCGTCGTGCTGGCTCCAACGTTCCTTGACCGAGAGCGCCAGGTTGGTGTCCAGCAGATCAAGGTCGATGCCCGCGCGACGGGCTTCCTCGAGAGCTTGGGCTGGGTTATCCATGGGGTGGAGTATTGGCCATTCCCGGCACACGGCAAAGCCTGATTTTGTCCGAAGCCGGTTTGCCGGCCAATTGTCTTAAATGGTCTCCGTGCCGTCCGTTAACTCCCGGGCAGGATTGGTGGCTCAAAGGTCTGCAGCCGACACCGTCTGCACCCGGGCCTGCTCGCAGCGTTTCCGTGCCAGCTCGACGCCGAGGGCGTCCAGGCCGAGGGCGTTGGCCACGGCGGGGATTGTGCCGACGCCGCAGAAAGGGTCGAAGATCAGCTTCGCACCCACCTGGTCCCGCGCGAAGCGCACGGCGTGGGCCGTCGCGCGTACGCCGGCGGCGCGGATCCAGAGACTGGGACCGGCGTCGGCGATGACGTCGGGGATCGGCAGGCTGTCGGGACAGCGCATGGCCCGTGACACCGCGATCAGGTGCGTGAAACCGGGCCGGCCCTGCGTGAGCATGCCCGGCGGACGCCGACAGATGATCTTGTGGAACAGCACGCGCGCGCCGGCATCCTCGGCGGCGCGGATCACCATGGCCCCCTTGTCGATCCACTCCCCGTCGTGTTTGATGTCGGATTGGAAGAACACGGCGGCGCTGTCGTCGGGCACCGCATCCACCACGAGGCGCGCGGCTTCCCGGAACCACTCCCGCCACAACGGTAGCGTTTTGCTGATCTCGGATACGTCGGGTAGGGAAGTCACCGCGCACGCCCCATCGATCCGACCGCGGGCCCGCATCCAGGCAATCGCATCCGCGTAGACGATCTCGCGCCGGGGTGCGGGGGGATGGATGGGGAGAGGATCGGACATGGCGGCAACCTATCGTCGGCAGCGCAGACCACACAAGGAAGGAGGAGCGGGGAGAAGGCAGAATGGTCGCGATGGGGTACAGGGAACACACCGAAGGAAGCAGGCTTGCGCGAGGTGACGTCGCTACGGCCAGTCGGGAGACTGGCCCTCCAGGTTGATCTGCTGGCAAGGGGTGCAATGCGCTCGAAATCGGTTCGCTCGATTGTCCGGAGCTTGCGCCGCGGGTGGATAAATTGGAAAACCAGCGCATGAAAGCCATCGCCTACCAAACCGCCGGTTCGATCGACCGGGCTGACGCCCTGCAGGACATCACCTTGGACAAGCCCGCCGCCGCCGGGCGCGACCTGCTCGTCAAGATTCACGCGGTGTCGGTCAATCCGGTGGACACGAAGCTGCGTCGCGGGGTGTCGCCGGAGGCCGGTGGATGGAAGGTGCTCGGGTTCGACGCTTCCGGCGTGGTTGAGTCCGTCGGGCCCGAGGTGAAGCACTTCAAGGTGGGGGACGCGGTGTTTTATGCCGGCTCGATCGCCCGGCCCGGCACGAACAGCGAATATCACCTCGTCGACGAGCGCATCGTCGGACGCAAACCGGCCAATCTGGGTCACGCGGACGCCGCGGCGCTGCCGCTCACGGCGATCACTGCGTGGGAAATGTTGTTCGACCGGCTCGACGTCAAACGTCCGCCGGTGCAGGGCGGAAAGACGATCCTCGTCATCGGCGGCGCCGGGGGTGTCGGCTCCATCACCATTCAATTGCTGCGGGCTCTGACCGACCTGACGGTGATCGCCACTGCCTCGCGTCCGGAAACGCAGGAGTGGGTGCGCGCCTGCGGTGCGCATCACGTGATCGATCACCGCCAGCCGCTCGCGCCGCAGGTCAAGGCGTTGGGCCTCGGCTCCCCGGGGTTCGTGTTTTCCACGACGCAGACCGACAAGCACTTCACGGACATCGTCGAGCTGATCGCGCCGCAGGGTCGCTTCGGACTGATCGATGACCCGAAGGATCTGAGTTTCATGCCCTTCAAGCGTAAGTCGGTGGCGCTGCATTGGGAGCTGATGTTCACGCGCTCGCTCTTCGACACCCCGGACATGGCGGAGCAGGGCAAGCTGCTGAACGAGGTGGCCGCGCTCGTCGAAGCCGGGCGCATCCGCTCCACCGCCACCGCGGTGGCGGGTAAGATCGATGCCGCGACGTTGCGCAAGGTCCATGCCCTGATCGAGAGCGGCACCGCGCGCGGGAAGATTGTGTTGGAAGGGTTTTAGAAGAGTGAGCGGTGAGCAGTGAGCGGTGAGCAGTGAGGAACGGAAAGGAGAGGAGGGAACGAAGGGTCACCACGAAACACACAAAACACACAAAAGGCCGGAGAAGGTTAACCACTGGTGGGCACTCGTGTGGCACAAATTGAATTTTGAGAGTTAGGATTAGTGGACAATAAGTGTGGATTAGTGGTTACAACGGTTTGGCAGGCCATCCAAACCATCGCGTCAGGGACGACGCGTTCCACCTTATGCATTGATGATCTTGTTAGGGGGCTGCTTGTGTTTGTGGGCTTGCGCGACACTGTGGAGGACTCATGTCCCGCCACAACGCCTCCGCCGAAGACATCGCCTTGGACCGCCTGCCGAAGGCGCCGCTCAACCGGGAGAGTTTGCGGCAGACGATGGCTTTGTTCCGCTACGTGCGGCCCTACCGGGTGCGGTTCTTCTCCGGGCTCACCACGCTGTTCATCAGTGCTACCCTCGGACTGGTTTTCCCGCTGCTGGCCGGCACGTTGATCGATGCCGCGCTGCACCCCGGGCAGGCCACGGTGCCGCTGCTGGGCATACTCACGCTCAACCAGGTCGCGTTGCTGCTGGCCGGGTCGGTCACCCTGCAGGCACTGGCTTCCTTCAACAGCGCGCTGGCGTTCAACCGCGTCGGCCAAAGCGCGCTCGCCGACCTGCGACGCGATTGCTACCAGCGGCTGATCACGCTGCCGATGGCGTATTTTTCCAAGCACCGCGTGGGGGCGCTGACGAGCCGGGTGTCCACGGACGTGGCCCAGATCGAGGGGGCGTTGATCGACGCGTTGCCGTCGTTGTGCCGGCAGACGGTCTTCCTGCTCGGCGGCCTGACCATGATTGCGCTCACGTCGGGCAAGTTGACGGCCGTGATGCTCGGCACGCTGCCGTTGCTGATCGCCGCGGCGGTTTTCTTCGGCCGCCGGTTGCGGCGCTACTCGCGGGAAACGCAGGACCAGCTCGCAGCCACCAACACGATCGTCGAGGAGACGTTGCAGGCCATTGCCAGCGTGAAGGCCTTTGCCAACGAGGCGTTCGAGCTCGGCCGCTACAACAAGTCCAACGCCCGCGTGCTGTCGGCGGCGCTCGGCGCGGCGCGCTGGCGGGCGGTCTTCGTGGCCTTCTTCATCATCGCGCTCTTCGGCGGCATCGTGATCGTGCTCTGGTTCGGCGCCAGCCTGATGCAGAGCGGCGGGATCAGCGCGGGCGAACTGACCCGTTTTGTGCTCTACACCACCTTTGTCGCCGGGGCGATGGGCCAGGCGGCGGAGCTCTTCAGCCAGGTGCAGAAAACGGTCGGCGCCACCCAGCGCGTGCGCGAACTCCTGCGCGAGCCGGTGGAGATCGAGATCGCAGCCGCCACGGCTGGCACGCCGGCCGCCGTCAAGCTGCCCCGTCTGCGCGGCGAAGTTGCCTTTGAGGGTGTGAACTTCCGCTACCCGTCGCGGCCGGAGATCACCGTCTTGCACGACATCACGCTGGCCGCGCGGCCGGGCGAGCGCATCGCCCTGGTCGGGCCGAGTGGCGCGGGCAAGTCGACGCTCACGGCGCTGCTCCTGCGATTCTATGATCCGGACAACGGGAGGTTGCTCATCGACGGGCGCGAGGCGCGCGAGTATCCGCTGGGCTGGTTGCGCGGGCAGATGGCCATCGTGCCGCAGGATGTGCTGCTCTTCGGCGGCACGATCGCGGAGAATATTGTCTACGGCCGGCCGGGCGCGAGTGACGCGGAGATCCGGGAGGCCGCGCAACTGGCCAACGCCGACGAGTTCATCTCCAGCTTTCCCGAGGGTTATGCGACCCTGGTGGGAGACCGGGGCGTGAAGCTCTCGGGCGGCCAGCGGCAACGCGTTGCCATCGCCCGGGCGATCCTGAAGAACCCCGCCATTCTCATTCTCGACGAGGCGACGAGTTCGCTGGACAGCGAGAGCGAACGGCTGGTGCAGATCGCGCTGGACCGGCTCATGACGGGCCGGACGACCTTCATTGTCGCGCACCGGCTTTCGACGATCAGGACGGCGGACCGCATCGCAGTCATCGATGGCGGCCGGATTGTCGAGCTGGGCAACCATGCCGAGTTGTCCGCCCGCCGCGACGGTCTCTACCGGAAGCTCAGCACGTTGCAGTTCGGTCACCCGGGCGAGCCGGAGAAGAGCGTCGTGTACTGAAGCGAAATGGCCTAGGAGGGCGCAGGTGAACGGGATTTTGAAAAACAGTGTCACCACGGACGGAGGCTTGGCGGAGATGGCGAAGCAAAACACGGAACACACGGAAAACGAACCATGCGGTGCACAGGAGGCAACGGAGGGAACTGAGTCCGGGCCGATGGAGTCACGAATGACGCAGATGAAGGATGCCTAATTGAGACTTACGTTAACAAGTGACATTGGCCTCGGCCTGCTTGCGATGCTCCCCAACACACCCCGCCCTGGCGGGCACCCGTTCGACTAAGCTCACGACCGTGGCCCTCTTCCTAGAGGGGATTTCCGGACCAGTTGATTGGGTCCCCTCTAGGAAGAGGGGTGGCGCGAAGCGACGGGGTGTGTCTCTTCTTTGCGCAATTTTCAATGGGGTGGCACGCGTCGTCCCTGACGCGTTTGCCTCGGAGCGTTGAAGAAACTGTTCCAGCACGGAAGAAACGGAGCACACGGAAAGCGATCCAAGCCCATCGTGAAAACTGAAAATCGGGCATCGAGAAACTGAGAATTGCCGATCCCTCCGCTTCTGAGATTTCCAGCTGCCCGATTTCACGATGTTCCCTCTGCCTCGTGACCGCTCACCGCTCACTGCTTACCGCTCACCGCCCACAATCACCCCAGCGGCTTCGTCATGAAGATGGCTTCGCCGGCGCCGGGTTGCAGGGAGTAGCGCTTGAAGCCCGCGGCGGTGTAGGTGCGCAGGGCGTGGTGGTTTTGGTCCAGCACCTCGAGCGTGAGTTTGCAGCAGCCGAGTTCGCGCGCCTTGGCCTCGACGGCGGCGAGCAGGCCGCGGCCGATGCCCCGGCAGCGGTGCGAGGGCACGATGGCGACGTCGTGGAGGTTGATCAGCGGTTTGGCGGCGAAGGTCGAAAAGCCGAGGAAGCACACGGCCACGCCGACCGGGGTGTCGCCGTCGTAGGCGAGGAATACCAGCGTCGTGGGGTGTTGCCGGAGTCCGGGAATCAGACGCGCGCGGACTTCCGGGGCCAGCGGGGCGCCGTCGCCCATCGGGTCGCGCGAGTAGGCATCGACCATGGCTTCCACGGCTTGCTGGTGGTCTGGCCGGTCGAGATCGGCCTGAAGATAGCGCAGGGCAGGAGTGGGAGAGGGCGTCGGCATGGCACTGAACGAATACCTCGCGAAGGGTTCAGTCGACGCCGAACCGTCCGGGGGACGGTCCGGACCGGAACAATGGGCGGTCATTCTGCCGATGACACTGTCAACGGGGCACCAGCCCCGACGGCGCCAGCGAATCCCTCGCCGGCTTACTTCCGGGCCGACTGCTCGTGGGCCTGGAGGATCTTCTCGATCAGGCGCGCAGGGGGCGTGGTGTATTTCTGGATGATCTCGCTGGCCCCGGCCAGTGCCGCCTCCTGAATCATCTCCGGATTGCCGCCCGACGTGAAAACCAAAATCGGGATGTCTTTGGTGTAGTCCGCTTCCCGCACCGCCTTGATCAGGTCCACGCCGCTGAAATTGGGCATCATCAGGTCGGTCACGATCACGTCGACCGGTTTTTCCTCCAGAACCTTGGCCGCTTCCTCGGCGGAGGCGACGATGTGCGTGGGGATGGCCGCCATGGCGAGTCCGGCCGTGAACACCTTGCGGGTCGTGGCATCGTCGTCGATGAACAGGACGTGGGGTTTGGGTTTCATGGGGCGTCCGGCCGTTGCCGACCATTGGTACCTTGCGAAAGTGCGGCGCACATTGCACCTGAAATCTGACGGGATTGGTGGGAGCCCCGCGGTCCCGTCAGCGCACGTGCTTGAGGGTCGCGATCAGCCAGTTGTCGAGTTCGAGCAGGCTGTTGAACTGCCGCCTGGCCTGCTGCATTTTCGGATAGAGGCGGTCGATCGCGTCCTGCAGGTTGCGATAGGTGGCGAGGTGCGCGGGGTTCTGGAGGGGGCCCGGTTCCTTGGCGTCGGGCCACTGGGCCTTGTTGAGCTTGTAGGTGACCGGGTCCGCCCGGTATTCGGCCAAGGCCCTGGCAATGAGATCGGTCGTCTCGCCGCGCGCCAGCCGTTCACGGCCGAGGAGCAAGATCGCGGTGGTGGCTCCGCGCACGCGATCGTCGTTCCATTTGATTTTCAAAGCCATGAAGGACCATCCCGCGGATCGCGCGCTTGGTCAAGCGGGCGGCCGCGACTCGGTGGACCGAAGCCGGTCAGAGTCCGGGCAGGCGGATGACAATCCGGCCGCGGATCTTGCCGGCGAGCAGATCGGCGGCGGCGGAGATGGTCTCGGCCAGCGGGATCTCCCGGGTCGCCTGCGCGAGCTTGCCGAGGTCCAGTTCGCGGGCGAGGCGGGCCCAGGCGATCTCACGCTCGGCGAGCGGGGCGCGCACGCTGTCGATCCCGTGGAGCGTGACGCCGCGCAGAATGAATGGAGCGACTGAGGCCGGAAAATCCAGGCTCTGCGCCATGCCGCAGGCGGCCACCGCGCCGCGGTAGTTCAGTCCGGCGCAGACATTGGCCAAAGTCTGACCGCCGACGCTGTCGATGGCGGCGGCCCAACGTTCCTTTTGCAATGGTTTGCCGGGTGCGGAGAGGGTGGAGCGGTCGATGATTTCGGTCGCGCCCATGGACCGAAGGTAGTCAGCCTCGGCGGTCTTGCCGGTGGAGGCGACGACCTGGAAACCCCGAGCGGCCAGCAGGGCGAGGGCGATGCTGCCGACGCCGCCCGACGCGCCTGTGACCAAAACAGGGCCGGCCGCGGGTGTGAGTCCACCGCGTTCGAGCGCCATGAGGCAGAGCATGCTGGTGTAGCCGGCGGTGCCGATGGCCATGGCCTGCGCGGCGTTGAGGCCGGCGGGAATCTTGAGGGCAAAGCCGCCGGGCACCCGGGCGTAGGCTGCATGACCGCCCCAGTGGTTTTCACCGAGGCCCCAGCCGTTGACGAGCACGGCGTCGCCCGGCTGGAAACGGGGGTCTGTGCTGGTGACCACCGTGCCGGCGAGATCGACGCCGGGGACCATCGGGAACTTCCGCACCACCGGGGCACCGTGGCGCAGCGCGAGGGCGTCCTTGTAGTTGAGCGTCGAATACTCGACGCGGATAGTGACATCCCCGGCGGGCAGATCGGAGGCGTTCAGCTCGCCGAGGGCGGCATGCACGCCTTGGCCGGCACTCGTGATGAGCAAGCCGGGGAAGGTGGTGGGCAGAGACATGATCGTGAGCGTACCGACGCGAGGCGGGGAGGCAAACCCGGTCACAGCCGGACGACAGGTAAGGGGGGAGCAGCAAGGACTTCCGGGGAGGGTCGCCGGAGATCAGGGGACGGTGTTTTGCGGACGCGGCCCGTTTTGGTCTGTCATCCTGAACGCAATGAAGGATCGATCGGGGCAACCGACTGCCGGGCAACGCACGCCTTTCGCATCGAAACCCACCCACCCCGTCGCTGCGCGCCACCCCTCTTCCTAGAGGGGAACCCAACCCATGCGGGCGAAGTCCCCTCTGGCCAGAAGGATGGGGGCGTCGGCAGGTGCACCGACGCCCCGGCATTTCAGGCGGATCGGTCAGAGCGCGGGGTCGACCAGCATGCCGTTGCCGTTGATCGTCAGGCGATCGCTCTCGATGGTGCCGTTCAGGGTGCTGTTGCCGTTGATCGTGATCGTGCCGTTGGGCGCGGTGATCAGGGCGTCGACCGTGACGTTGCCGTTGAGGGTGAGACCGCCGGTGGCGATGTTGAGCTGGAGCCACTCGGGATGATCGGGCGCGCCCATCGAGCTGTTGACCGAGCCGCCGTTGGCCAGGTTCAGGATGACGGGGCCGACGACTTCCAGGCGGGTGTTCCCGTTGAGCGTGAGGCCCTGCAGGTTGTAGACAACCGGTTGGGTCGCGCCCGCGACGCCGAGGATGAAGCGGCTGCTGCCGTTGGCGGTCAGGGTGCCGTAGGTGCCGGCGGGGACGGCGAGGGCGCCGTAGTTGCCGTTGAGCGTCAGGTTGCGGATCGTGGCGAAATCACCGGGGCTCTGGCCGGCGGAATTCAGCGAGACGTTGCGCGTGCCCGTGGGGGCCGGCGGCGCGGCGACCACGGGGAGACTCAGGGCATCCGTGCGGCGCACCACGTGCCGGAGGACCGCGCCACCGTTCAGGGTAACGGTGTAATTCGACGGCGTGACTGCGCCGGTGCCGTCCAGCGTGCCGCCGTAGGTCGGCTTGCCGTTCAGTTTCACCGAGGGTGAGCCCGGGATCAGCAGATCGCCGGAGACCCAGGCGTTGCCGTTGAGGGTGATGCTCTCGGGCAGCAACACCTGCACGGAACCATCGAGCCCGCCGTTCAGGGTCGGCGCGTGGCGCACGAGCGCGGAGACGGTGATCGCCAGCGTGTCGGTCGCCGAGCCGGTGTAGTCCGGGCTGTTGATGGTGCCGACGACGCTGTAGAGACCGGGCAGCACCGGCAGGGTGCTGCCGCCGTTGTAGGTGAAGGTCACGTTGAGGCCGGCCGGCAAGGTGGTCGCGGTGGCGCCGTGCGGAGACCCATCGTAGGCGTGGACCAGGTTCGTCAGCGTGATCGAACCGACCGCCGGAGCGACGGAGAGCACGACGGCATTGCTGGTGACCGTACCCGCGCTGTTGGTGACGACGACATCGTAGCTGCCGGCATTGGCCGTGGTCACGCCGGTGATCACGAAGGCCGCCCCGGTGGCGCCGGGGATATCGAGGCCGTTGCGGCGCCACTGGTAGGTGGGGGCCGGGGTGCCCGTGGCTGTGATCTGGAAGGTGACCGTGTCGCCGACGACCACCGCCTGCGGCACGAGCGGCGCGGCGATGACCGGAGGCGAGACCAAGTCGATCCCGACCACCACCGGGTCGTGGTCCGAGTAGCGGAAGGCGGTGCCGGCGTTGATCGCGAGCTGCGCGGCGGATTTGTTCTCCGTGTTGTAGTCGTAATAGATCGGCTCGTCGGCGTTCACGTGCCAGGTGGCGGCCCCGACGACCTGCGACGTGAGCGCCGCGTTGGCGAGGGCGTGGTCGAGGTGGCCGAACTCGCCGTTGAACGAGTAGGAGTAGCCGCCCGCGCCCTCGAACAGCTCGGTGAGGTTGGTGTAGCCGGCGCTCTCGATGGCGGCGATCGGGTCTTCCTTCGCGTAGGCGTTGAGGTCGCCGATGATCAGGAAGTCGGCATCGCCGCTGCCGGTCGGGTCGGTGGCGAGCCAGGCGGTGAGGGCGTTGGCCTGCTGGACGCGCAGGGCGTTGTTGTTGCCCTGGCCGTCGCCGGAATCGGCGTTGCCGGCGCCGCTGGCCACGGAGCCCTTGGCGCGGAAGTGATTCACGCAGACGGTCAGTTTCTCACCCGTGGCATTTTCCTGGAAGGTCTGGGCGAGCGGGTTGCGGGCCAGGTTGTTGAAGGCCGGGTGGCTCAGCATGGCCGGAGCGCCCACGGGGGTCACGGTCTCCGTGCGGTAGATGAAGCCGCAGTGGATCACGTCGGTGGTGATCTCGACGGCCGAACCGTCCACATAGGCGTAGGTCGTGCCCGCGGGGGCCGCGGCGTTGAGACCGTTGACCAGGTCGGCCAGGGCGCTCAGCGGACCGAAGCCATCGTTCTCGATCTCGGTCAGGCCCATGATGTCTGGGGCGAGGGCGGTGATGCCGGCGATGATCTTGTCCCGTTGGCGCAGGTATTCGGCGTAGTTGGTGGCGCCGCGTGAAGTGGGGAACCCGCCGCCGCTGCCGTCGCCGTTGAAGAAGTTGAGCACATTGCCGATCGCGATGTGCAGGCGGCCGCCGACGGCCGGGGCCGGTTCGCGGGGGTTGGCCTCGATGAACGCCGGCGTCGCCGTGGGCTCGATCACGTAGGTGCCGAAGCGGTTGTCCAGAATGCCGGTGACGCCGGTGGTCGTGCTGCCGGCGCGGCGGGTGGCCGTGGCCGGATCGGCGCTGGACAGGAACGGCGTGGGATCGGGGTAGCTCATGCTCAGGCCGTCATCGAGGAGGATCTGGCTGCGCAGGTTCTGCGCCGCCAGTGCCTGGGCCGGGGCCCCGGGGGCGACGACATTGGTCGGGTTGGAGAGGCGGCCGACGCTCAAGATGACCTCGCCGAAATGACCGTAGTCGTAGTTGTCGGTGACGGTCAGCGTCTGGGGCAGCGTGATGCGCATGCCCTCGTAGCGTTCCGCATAGCTCGCGGTGGGGAAGGGCAGCGTGACCGGCGTGGCGGTCGGGAGCGGGTTACCGGAGCTGACCAAGGTGAAGGCGGAGAGGTCGGCGATTTCCGTCTCTGACATCGGAGCGGTGCCGTATTCCTTCACGGTGCCCGTCACGGTCACGAGGTCGCCGACCGACACGCTGTTCACGTTGTCAAAGACGTAGATGCCTTCCGAGGTCGCGGGATTGGCGTCGTGCTGGGCATCGGGCTCCTCGAGGTAGTAGCCGCCGATCTGCCCGGGGGCCTGGAATGACGCGACCACCACGCCTTGGACCGTCACCGGGTAACCGGCATAGGGACTGGCCAGGCCGGCGCCTTGGATCGTGTGGATGGGGAGGGGCGCGCTGGAGAAGGTGATGAACGAGGAGCTGAAGTCCGCCGCCGGCTGGCGGGTGCCGGTGGCCTGGTCGGTGACCTGAGTCGCGAGGACCGAGAAGGTGACGGTTTCGCCTTCGGCGAAGGGTGTGGTCGGGGTCAGCGTGAAGCTGACCGGACCGCCGCTCACGGTAGCGGCATGCGTGCCGCTCACGCTGCCGTCCAGGGTGAACCAGGAGCCCGTGACGTTGACCGACTCGTTGAAGGTGACCGAGACCGGCGTGGCGACCGGGACGTTCACCGTGTCGGCGGCCGGTGTGACGAAGGCCACGGTCGGGATGATGTCAGCCGTCGAGACCGGCGTGGACAGGGTGAGGTCGTCGATGGCCAGGCCGTCGTCGCTGCCGCTGTCGTTCACGTCGGTCCAGCGCAGAACCAGGGTCTGGCCGGGGGCCCAGTTGAGGCCCGAAAGGGTGGCGGAGACGGCCGCGCGGTTGGCCGCGGCGTTGCCGTCGAGGGCACTGCCGCCGCCGGTCGTGACCGGGGCGGTGAAGTCGAGCGCCGGGGCCGCGACGAAGCTGCCGTTGTTGATGTCCGCGGCGCCGAGACCGTACTCAAAGGCCAGGACGTTGGTGACACCGCCGCCGCGGCGCCATTGTTCGCCGGTGTAACTGAGGGTCAGCTCGGTGACGGTGAGTCCCGTGCTGTTGACGAGGGTCAGGCCGAAACGCGGAATTGTGGAGCCGCTGGAGAGCGTGCCGAGCGCGCGGTCGGGCGCGTTGGTCGAGCCATAGGAATAGACGCTGCCCGAGGTGCCGGTGCCCGCATCCACGCGGAAGAGGACGGAGGTGCCGGAGCCGTCGTATTTGGCGAAACTCCAGCCGCCCAGGCCCGCGGCCGAGACCGGCGCGTCACTGAAAGCGTAGGGCCCGTTGGCCGGGAGCGTGAAGGTGCCGGAGGCCGGCAGGCTGTTGAAATTCTGCGTGTAGGAGCCGCCCGCATAGGATACCTGGCCGGCGGGCGTCACGACCGCGCTCAGGGTGAGGGCGGCGGGATTGCTCGTGGCGGCGGGATTCACGCCGTTGCTGACGACGACGCTGTAGCTGTCGACATCCGCCGCGCTCACGCCGGTGAGTGTCAGCGTGGCCGAGGTCGCGCCGGAGACGTGGCCGCCGTCGGCCAGCAGGGCCGCACCCTTGTACCATTGGTAGGTCAGCGGAGCCGTGCCCGTCGCGGTCACAGAGAAGCTGGCCGTGCCGCCCGGGGGGACACTCTGGGGCGAAGGCTGGCTGGAGATGCCGGGGGCGACCAGCAGCGGGTTCACGGTCAGGGTCGCATCGGCACTGGTGATGTTGCCGCCAAGATTGGTGACGACCACATTGTAGTTGCCCGCGTCAGCCAAGGCGACGCCAGTCAGGGTGAGGGTGTCGGTGGTGGCGCCGGAGACGATGCCGCCGTTGACCAGATCGGTCGTGCCCTTGCGCCACTGGTAGCTGAGCGGGGCCGTGCCGCTGGCCGCGACCATGAATTGTGCGGTGCCGCCCTCGGTCACAACCTGGGGTGCGGGCGCGGTGGTGATGCCCGGCGGAATCGGTCCGCCGCCGGTGGTGGTCACGATGGTGAAGTCGTCGATGCCAAAAGTGTCGCGGCTGCCCGCGCCGGAAGCGGCGGCCAGGGCCACCACGCGCAGCCAGACGTTGCTCTGGTTATCGAGGGCGGTGCCGAAGCCGCTCGCGTTGACGGTGGTCGTGCCGAAGCTGCCCGGGTCGGTGTAGGTCGCCAGATTGACCCACGAGGCGGGCGAGGCGCCCAAGCCGTATTGCAGGGACCAGACCGTGCTGCGCGTTTGGACCGAAAGCATCTGGGCCGAGAAGGAGATCGCACTCACCTGCAGGCCGGCGGTGGAGAAATTGAAATTGGCCGCGGCGCCGGGGTCGCCGAAGGCGCCGGTCTGCCGGATGCCCAGCGCCCGGTCGGTGGCCGCGGCCTGCGCCGCCGTCGCCTCTGCACCGGTGAAGGGCGTGCCATTGTTGTCGGCCGCGGCGACGTTGGCCCATTGACCGGAGGTCGAGGACCAGCTGACCGCCGACGTGTTCAAGGTGGCGGCGGTGCCGAGCGTCGTGGCGGTGGCGCCGGTGTTGACCGTCCAACCGGCAGGCAAGCCGGCGGATAGCGTGTCAAATGTCTGGGTGTACGTGCCGCTCGCGAGCGGTACCTGGGCGGTGAGACGGCTGAGAAGCAAAATGCCGGCAAGGAGCGAAGCCGTGCGGCGGGCGAATCCGGTGCGCAATGATGGAAGGAACATGGGAGGAGTGGTTGCAGGAACGCTGCCAACTGCCGGTCCCAAATCAACCCACGAACCGTAACAAATTCATGACGGTTGTCAGCCCGTGCGCATCGAGGGAAGGCTGCGGGCATTCGCCAGCCCGCCGCCCCGGACGGAAGGCGGCACCACCGACGGCTTTTTGCTCCGGGGCGGATCGTCCCTTACCGCGGGGTGACGTGGATCGCGCTGTTGACCGCGCCCGGGGTGGCGGGAGCGATCTTGAGGGCGGGGTTGTTGAGCAGACGGATCATTTCACCGCCGGCCATGAGCACGGACCCGAAGAACGCGGTGTATTCGCCGGCGCCACGATGATCGTAGTAGGCCATGTCGTTGGCGTAAGTCGTGCCCTCGCAGATGCCGCTGACGCGGCCGTCGGGCAGCACGCGGGTGGCGACGCCGTTCCAGCCGGTGATGGCCACCGGACCATAGAGCGGGGAAATCCAGCCTTCGTTCACGCCGCGCGCCACGGCGAAGACGAACATCGCGCTGGCGGAGGTCTCGAGGTAGGCGTTCTCGCGGTCGAGCAGGTTGTGCCACAGGCCCGAGCCGTCCTGCCGCTCGGCCAGGCCGCGGATGTGCGAGCGGAACAGGTGCAGTACTTTTTCGCGCCCGGGATGATCCTTGGGCAGCACGGTGAGGAGTTCGGCCATGGACATCACCGCCCAGCCGTTGGCGCGACCCCAGTAGTAGCGCGGGGAGTAGGGATCCGCGTTCTGGCTCCAACCGTGGGCGTAGAGTTCGCGCGCCGGGTCGAAGAGCCGCGCCGAGAGCTGCACGACCTGACGCACGGCGTCGTCAAAGTAGCGGGTCTCCCCTGTGAGCACGCCCATCTGGGCGAGGAACGGGATGCTCATGTAGAAATCGTCGGTCCAGAGCGAGACGGCCTGCGGGCGCTGGCGGGCCAGCGTGCCGTCGGGCAGGCGGAACTGTTGCGTGGAGATGTATTTGTCGACCACGTCGATCCACTGGCGCCAGCGCGGGTCGTGGCGCCGCCGCTCGGTCCGGATGAGGGCCGCAGTGATTGCGCCGCAGTGGTCGAGCGCGGCCATGTTCACCATTTTGGTAAACTCACTTTTCTGACCGGTGCGTTCCTCGCGGGCGCGGAAGGCCGGCATCCAGGTGAAGACGAAATCGTAGAACCGGAAGTTGTGAGCCCGGAAGCTGGGGTCGCCGGTGACGTCGGTGATCAGGTCAAAGGCCGTCATGGTCACGCCGTTGACATAGTCCCAGGTGTTGAGATGTCCGAGGCGGCCGTCCAACACGGCGCCGGCCGTGAGTTTCGCCGGGTCGGTGATCTCCAAGCCGGTCTGATTGTCGAAGACCTTGAACGGGGAGTGCGCCACCGTGTAGTCGCGGATGAGATCGAGCTTGGCCTTCACTTCGGCCGGCGTCGGCACGGCGTAGGGGACGGCGTAGACGGGCACGGCGCCTTTGCCTTCGAGTTGACGGGTGTAGTCGATGGCGGGCGCGCCCACGAGGGAGCCGAACAGAAGACCGCCCAGCAGGGAGAACGGGAGTGCAGGATGCGTTGTCATGGGGAAGGATCGCAAGGAGTCGGGTGTCGTCGCGTCCGGCGGTTTGCTCCGCGGGGGGCGGTGTCCGGACGCCAGACCGACGTGACCACCGGTGGCCGCGGGTGGCAAGGCTAACTCGGTTATCCCTTGTCGCGCTTGCCGGTCTCGACAATGTGCCCGTTGGTGCTTTCTCCTTCAAGCGGCCCCGTTCAACCCCTGATGCTGTCTTTCATGAAAAATTACGCGCTCCTTTTCCTGATGTTACTTCCTGCGGTCGGTCCGCTGTGGTCGGCGGCGTCGACCACCAAAATCATGCTGCTCACCGGGCAGTCCAGCAAGTATCACGACTGGACGCGTTCCTCGCCGCTGGTACGGGGCTACCTGGAACAGACCGGCCTTTTCTCCGTGGACACCGTGACCACCCCGCCGGCGGGTGCCGACATGGCCGGGTTCGCCCCGCGTTTTGCCGACTATGCGGCGGTGGTGATGGTATACGAGGGCGCGGAGTTTCCCGCGGCGACCAAGCAGGCCTTTGTCGACTACGTGAAGAACGGCGGCGGGCTCGTGGTGATCCATGATACGGACAACGCGTTTCCCTATTGGCCGGAATGGAACGAGATGATCGGCGTCGGTGGCTGGGGCATGAAGGCGGACGGGGGCATCGGGGCCCGCGACGAGAGTTGGGGACCCATGATCCGCTGGACCGACGGGCACATGGTGCTCGATCACACCACAAAGGGTAATGCCACGCACCCAAAGCGGCACGATTTTCTCGTCGTCACCCGGACGCCTGACCACCCGATCATGAAGGGACTGCCGGCGCAGTGGTTGCACGCCAGCGACGAGATCTACAGCCGGCTGCGGGGACCGGCCAAGAATGTCACGGTGCTCGCGACGGCAATGCCGGACAAGACCGTCTTCCCGACGGCCACCGGCGAGAACGAGCCGATGCTCATGACCATCGCCTACGGGAAAGGGCGCGTGTTTCACCTCACGCTGGGCCATGTCAATTCCTCCGAGGCCGCGCCTTACCTGGCCCTGGCCTGCGCCGGCTATGCCACCCTGGTGCAGCGCGGCACTGAGTGGGCCGCGACCGGCCAGGTCACCCAGCCGGTGCCCGCGGATTTTCCGACCGCCGAGGCCGTTTCACTGCGAAAGGAGTGAACAGGGTGTGAGTGGGGCCAGTCTTTGACTGGCCGCTCCCATTCGTGAGGAAACGGCCGGTCGAAGACCGGCCCTACCCCATCTGACTTGGTGAACATTGGGCGCCGCGGACGTTGCACGTGCTGGGGCTCAACCCACCTCGATGATCGCCTTCAGCACGGCCGGGTTGCCGGCGATGTCCTTGGGGAAGAGGCGCGGCACGTCGGCCAGGCCGAGGCGGTGCGTGATCCAAGGGCGGGTGTCGACCTTGCGTTCCTCGACGAGGCGGATGACCTCGCGGAACGTGCCCGGCAGGGCGTTGCGGCTGGCCATGATGGTCAGTTCGCGGCGGTGGAAGTTGGGGTCGTTGAAGGTGACGTCGCCTTGGAAGAGTCCGACGAACACGATGCGGCCGCCGGGTGCGGGCAGGTCAAACGCCGCATTCATCGAGCCGGCGTTGCCCGTGGCGTCGATCACGCAGGTCGGGAGTTCGCCGCCACCGATGCGGCGGAGCTCGTCGAGCGCGCCCGGGCCGGGCTTGAGGGTGTGTTGCACGTCGACGTTGTGACAGAATTCCAGCCGGGCGTCGCTCACGTCCATGACGGCGAGCGTGGCGCCGGTGACCTGGGCGAATTGGATGACGCTGAGCCCGATGGGACCGGCGCCGATCACGAGGATGAAGTCGTCCTTCGTCGGCGCGGCGCGCTCGACGGCGTGCGCCCCGATGGCGAGCGTCTCGACCAGGGAGAGGGATTCGAAACCGAGCTTGGTGGACGGGTGCAGCTTGCGGGCCGGCACGCGGATGAGCGGCCGCATGCCGCCGTCGACGTGCACGCCCATCACCTGGAGGGCGGCGCAGCAGTTGGGTTTGCCCCGGCGGCAGGCGATGCAGGTGCCGCAGTTGAGGTACGGTTCGACCGCGCAGCGATCGCCGGCCTTGAGCCCGTTGGGTTCGTCACCCGGGTCGATCACCTCGACCCCGAGCTCGTGACCCAGCACGCGCGGGTAGCTGAAGAAGGGTTGCTTGCCGGCGAAGGCGTGCAGGTCGGTGCCGCAGACACCGATGCGATGGACGCGCACGAGCGCCGTGCCGGGCACCGGCTCAGGCTCGGGGCGTTCAACGGCAGAAAATTTTCCGGGATGATCGAGGACGATGGTGAGCATGGGGAGCGGGGAGCGGGGAGCGGG
>Ga0208882_1000010_pt1 | contig 184883 bp, 146 predicted proteins | sample LakWasMet14_LOW5_2_FD_183862 | JGI IMG/M metagenome (GOLD analysis project Ga0208882, IMG submission 183862) | Freshwater sediment methanotrophic microbial communities from Lake Washington under simulated oxygen tension - Sediment Metagenome... | ecosystem: Environmental > Aquatic > Freshwater...
AAGACGGGAGCCGCTTCCCCGCGGTGGTGTCCGTCACGGCGCTGCGCGACGCCCAGGAGGCCATCATCGGGTATCTCCTGATCGGCACCGACAACACCGCGCGAAAGCAGGCCGAGGAGGCGCTGCTCAAGGCGGGGGCGCTGCAGAGCGCGATCTTCAACAGCGCGAACTTCTCGAGCATCGCCACCGACGCGAAGGGGGTGATCCAGATCTTCAACGTCGGCGCCGAGCGGATGCTGGGCTACACGGCCGCGGAGGTGATGAACCAGATCACGCCCGCGGACATCTCCGATCCGCAGGAGGTGATCGCCCGCGCCAGGGCGCTGAGCGCGGAGCTCGGCACGGTCATCACGCCCGGCTTCGAGGCGCTGGTGTTCAAGGCCTCGCGGGGCATCGAGGACATCTACGAGCTCACCTACATCCGTAAAGACGGGAGCCGCTTCCCCGCGGTGGTGTCCGTCACGGCGCTGCGCGACGCCCAGGAGGCCATCATCGGGTATCTCCTGATCGGCACCGACAACACCGCGCGCAAGCTGGTCGAGGCCGAGCAGAAGAAGCTCGACCAGCGCCTGCGAGACCAGCAGTTCTATACGCGCTCGCTGATCGAATCGAACATCGACGCCATCATGACGACGGACCCGTCGGGGATCATCACGGACGTCAACAAGCAGATGGAGGCGCTGACCGGCTGCACCCGCGACGAGCTCATCGGCGCCCCCTTCAAGGACTACTTCACCGATCCGGAGCGGGCCGAGGAGGGCATCAAGCTCGTGCTCCGGGAGAAGAAGATCACCGACTACGAGCTGACCGCGCGCTCCCGCGAGGGGAAGAGCACCGTGGTGTCCTTCAACGCCACGACCTTCTACGACCGGGTGCGCACGCTGCAGGGCGTCTTCGCCGCGGCGCGCGACATCACCGAGCGCAAGCACGTCGAGGCCGAGCTGAAGCAGGCGAAGGCCGCGGCGGAGAGCGCGAGCCAGACCAAGTCGGACTTCCTCGCCAGCATGAGCCACGAGATCAGGACGCCCATGAACGCGATCATGGGCATCGCCGACCTGCTCGCGAAGACGCCCCTCTCCAGCGAGCAGAACAAGTACGTACAGATCTTCCGCCGCGCCGGCGACAACCTCCTCAACCTCATCAACGACATCCTCGACCTCTCCAAGGTCGAGGCCTCGCAGCTCGACCTGGAGCGCACCGGGTTCTCGCTGGGCGACCTGCTGGAGAAGGTCACCGAGATGGTGTCCATCCGGGCCCACGAGAAGCTCCTGACGCTGGTGTGCGAGATCGAGCCGGACGTGCCCTCCGCCCTGGTCGGAGACCCGACCCGGCTGCGGCAGGTGCTGCTCAACCTGCTCGGCAACGCGATCAAGTTCACCGAGTCTGGGAGCGTGACGCTGCGGGTCGCGCGGGACCCGGACTCCACCGTACCGACCGCGCTGCGCTTCACGATCTCGGACACCGGCATCGGCATCCCGAACGACAACATCGGCCGGGTGTTCGAGCGCTTCACCCAGGGGGACTCCTCGACGACGCGCCGCTTCGGCGGCTCCGGGCTCGGGCTCACCATCTCGAAGCGCCTCGTCGAGCTGATGGGCGGGCGCATCGGGGTCGAGAGCGAGGTCGGGGTCGGGAGCGTGTTCTCCTTCGTGGTGCCCTTCGAGATCAGCGTCGACGGCGCGCGCCGCGCGTCCTCGCCGGACGGCGCCGAGCCCGACTCCCCGCCGCGGGCGCTGCGAATCCTCCTCGCGGAGGACTCCCCCGACAACTGCACCATCGCGATGGCCTACCTCAACGGGATGCCCTACCGCCTCGAGGTCGCCGAGAACGGCGCGATCGCCTGCGAGATGTTCTCGGCCGGGCACTTCGACCTCGTGCTGATGGATCGGCAGATGCCGGTGATGGACGGCCTCACCGCCACCCGGATGATCCGCTCCTGGGAGCGCGCTCACGATCGGCTGCCGACGCCGATCATCGCGCTGACGGCCTCCGCGCTGAAGGGCGATCGGGAGAAGTGCCTGGCGGCGGGCTGCACCGCCTTCCTGACGAAGCCCATCAAGCAGGACGTGCTGCTCAAGGCGATCAAGGAGCACACCACCTTCGCGTCGACCGCCCCGACGCAGCCCGCGGCCCCGGAGGACTCGCCGCCGACGGTGCTCTCGCCGCAGATCGCGGCCCGGGTGCCCACCTTCCTGGCCGGCCGCCGACAGGACGTGATCACCATGAGGGAGTGCCTGACCCGCAGTGATTTCGGCACCGTCGAGATCCTCGGGCACCGGATGAAGGGCGCCGGGGCGAGCTTCGGGTTCCAGGCCATCACCGACATCGGCGCGGCCCTGGAGCGCGAGGCCGCCCGCTCCGCGGAGGAGGCCACAGGGCACTGGGTGGATGAGCTCTCGTCCTTCCTCGACGGGCTCGCCCGCGGAGACGCCGCCTCCCGACCCTCGCCAGGCGTCTACACCGACGCGAGAACGCCCCCGGTGCGCCCCGAGGCCGAGCGCCGGATCATCATCGTGGAAGACGACGACGACCTGCGGATGTGCTTCCGGGAGATGCTCGAGCGCCGCGGGCACCACGTGGAGGACGCGCGGAGCGGTGTCGTGGGGCTGGCGCGCATCCTCGCCGAGAAGCCCGACGTCGCGATCATCGACATCTCGATGCCCGAGATGGGCGGCTACGAGGTCGCGCGACGGGTTCGCGCCGCCCTCGGCCGCTCCATGCTGCTGATCGCGGTGACCGGCTACGGCCTCGACGAGCATCGGCTCCAGGCGCTCTCCGCCGGCTTCGACGCCCACCTGAGCAAGCCCCTCGACCTCGCTCTGCTCCACGCGGTCATCGACGCCCATTTCGCTCCCGATCCGATGGCCGTCGCGGGCTGATCGGATCGGGCTGCATCGCGGCTGAGCGCCCCACCTGGGGCGCGGTGACACATCCCCTCTGGTGACTTTTGTCGCGCCGTAGCGACGGCACGCTCGCTGCGTAGGGGGTGGCATGTGTAGCCTGCCCACGCAGACGTCCGAGCGGCCCCTCCCCGACGACGTCAGCCCCCTTGCCTTCGACCTCCCCTCCCCTCGCGAGCCCAAGGCGCCCCCCGCCCTGCGCGAGGCCTTCTACGTGCTCATCGTCGATGACGATGCAGACGCGGGGGAGATGCTCGCCGAGCTGCTGGGCCGTCAGGGCCACAAGTGCCTCGTGGCGCGCAGCGGCGAGGAGGCCCTGCGCCTCGCGGCGGCGCACGACGACATCGCGCTGGTGCTGACCGACGTGCAGATGGCGGGCATGGACGGCATCACGCTCTGCCAGCGACTGCGCGACGTGATCCCCGACGCGCCCGTCATCGTGCTCACGGCCCACGGGAGCATCGACAACGCCGTGCGCGCCCTGCGCGCGGACGCCTACGACTTCCACATCTGCCCGATCGAGCCCGACCTGCTCATGGTCTCCGTGGAGCGGGCGCTCGAGCACCGTCGGCTACGCAGCGAGGTGCGCCGGCTGCGCGACGAGGTCGTCCGCTCGCAGCTCCCCCGCGCCCTGCTCGGCGGCAGCGCGCCGATGCGCGAGGTGATCGAGCTCGTCGCGCGGGTGGCCTCGACGGACGCCACGGTGCTCATCACCGGAGAGAGCGGCACGGGCAAGGAGCTCGTGGCGAGGGCCGTCCACGATGCCAGCCCGCGGCGGGAGGGGCCCTTCGTGGCCATCAACTGCGCGGCCATCCCCGCGGCGCTGCTCGAGAGCGAGCTCTTCGGGCACGTGCGCGGGGCCTTCACGGACGCCCGCGTCGCGCGGTCAGGACTCTTCGTCGACGCCCGCGGCGGCACCCTCTTCCTCGACGAGATCGGCGAGATGCCCTCGGAGATGCAGGTGAAGCTGCTGCGGGCGCTGCAGGAGCGCTGCGTGCGCCCGGTGGGCGGGAGCCAGGAGGTCGCCTTCGACGCGCGCATCGTGACGGCGACCAACCGAGACCTCGAGGAGGAGGTGCGCTCCAAGCGCTTTCGGGAGGACCTCTACTACCGGGTCGCCGTCGTGGAGGTGCACGTCCCGACGCTGCGAGAGCGCGCCCAGGACATCCCCCTGCTCGCGCAGCACTTCGTCCGTCGCTTCTCCGAGCGCTTCGGCAAGCGGGTGCTCGGCCTCGCCCCTCCGGCGCTCCAGCGGCTGCTCTCGTACCCGTGGCCTGGCAACGTCCGCGAGCTCGAGAACTCCATGGAGCGCGCCGTCGCCCTCACCCGCTTCGACCACATCACCCTGGAAGACCTCCCGGAGCGGGTGCGCGCGCAGGAGCCCGATCAGACCCAGGCCCTGCCGGCGCTGCACGAGGAGATGATCTCCCTCGCCGAGCTCGAGCGGCGGTACGTCCACCAGGTGTTCACGCTGGTGGGCGGAAACAAGTCCCGCGCGGCGCGCATCCTGGGCGTCGACCGGCGCACGCTCTACCGGATCTTCGACCGGGAGAAGTCGCCCGACGGCCTCAAGGCGCCTGGCGGCTCCATGGCAGCAGAAGACTGAAGGTGCTGCCGAGGCCCGGGGTGCTCTGCACCTCGGCGCGGCCGCCGTGGGCCTCGGCGATGCTGCGCACGATGAAGAGCCTCACGCCGGTGGAGCCTCCGAGGCCCGCCGACGCCTGCCAGTAGCGGTCGAAGGCGTGGGCGGCGAACTCGGGCTCGAGGCCCGCGCCCGCGTCGACGACCGAGAGCTTCACGAAGCCCTCGACGAGCTCGCCCCGCAGCGTGATGACCCCGCCGCGCGGCGTCACCCGAAGCGCGTTCACCACCAGGTTGCCCAGCGCCTGCTGGACGCGCTGCCGGTCGAGCTCGAGCGAGAGCCCCTCGTCCGCGGCCTCGAGGCGCACCTCGACCCCTGCGAGCTGCGCCTGCGACTGCGCCGCGTCCGTCGCCTCTCGCAGCACCTCGTGGACGCCCGCGCGACGGAGCTCGATCCGGAAGGCGCCCGCGTCGATGCGCGCGACGTCCTGGAGGTCGGACATCTGGCTGAGCATGGTCCGGCACGCGCGCTCCATGCGCCCGAGGGTGTTGAGCTCCCGGGTGGCCTCCGCCCCGTGGCGGGTGAAGTGCTCGCGGAGCAGCGAGGCCCCCATGGTGATGGTCCCGATGGGGCTGCGGAGGTCGTGGGAGACCACGGCCATCACGGAGTCCAGCGAGCGCCTGGCCGCCAGCGTGTCCTGCCGGGCGTCGCGCGCGAGGGCCTGCAGGTCGCGCACGCGCAGCCGCCGCCAGCGCCGTCGGGGTGGACGGGGCATCACGCGCCGATCGCCCGGAGGCGCTCCATGACCGCGGCGCCGTCGGAGGGGCGCAGCGCGGGGTCTCGGGAGAGCATCTCGGCGACGAGCTCGTCGAGCGCGCGGGGGGTGTCGGGACGGAGGGAGCTCGCCAGCGGGGCGACGCGCATGAGCACGTTGGCCAGCGAGGCCATGGCGTTCTCGCCCGCGAAGGGGCCGCGCCCGGTGAGCGCCTCGAAGAGCGTGCAGCCGAGCGCGAACACGTCGACCCGCGAGCTGATCTCCGAGGCCCCGTTGAGCTGCTCGGGCGACAGGTATCCGGGCGTCCCGATGATGCCGCCGAGGAGGGTGAGCGGCGCCGCCTCCGGGAGCCGGGCGAGCCCGAAATCGATGAGCACCGACCGGTCGGCGCGCCCGTCGCGGAGGAAGATGTTGGAGGGCTTCACGTCGCGGTGAAGGATGCCGAGGGCGTGCGCGGCGGCGAGCGCGGTGGCGACGCGGCGCCCCACCGCGAGCACCTCCGGGAGCTCGAGCGTCCCCCGTTTGAGGCGAGCGCCGAGGTCTTCCCCGTCGAACCAGTCCATGACCAGGAAGAGCGTGCGGTCGGCGGTGATCACCGTGCGGCGCAGCGCGATGATCTCTGGGATGGCGAGCGCCGCGAGCGCCTCGGACTCCCGCAGCAGCCGGGCCTCGCGCATCTCGTCGTGGAAGGGAGCGGCCTTCACCGCGACGCGAGAGCCGTCGGAGAGGTCGACGCCCTCGTACACGGTGCCCATGCCCCCGCGGGCGGCGCGGCGGAGGATGCGGACGCTCGACTCCAGCGCGAGGAGCGCCTCGGCGGAGGGCCCGAGGGTCACGGAGCCGAGGTCTGGCGAGGTGGCGTCGAGGACGTGGCGTCGGAGCCGGGCGTGGACGGTCTGCCGGAGGTCATCGGGGGTGAAGGGCTTCACCAGGTAGTCGTCGGCGCCGAGGTTCATCGCCCGGCGGATGTCTTGCGCGGTGGTGTCCACGCCGCTCACGAAGACGAAGGGGACGCGCGACAGCGCGGGATCACGGCGGATGGCCTGGAAGGCCGAGAGGCCGCCGAGCTCGGGCATCTCCACGTCACAGAGGATGATGTCGGGGCGGCTCCTCAGCGCCAGGTCGACGCCCGTCCGGCCGTTCTCGGCCTCGAAGACCTCGAACTGCTCGTCGCGTAGCACCTGCGCCACGAGCGCCCTCAGATCGGAGTCGTCTTCGATGACGAGGACGCGGAGGCACCCGAACGGAGCAGCGAGCGTCTCGGGCTGAAGGATCGTTCTGGCCATACTGGAGATCAGTCGCTGAGTGCGCGCGTCATGCCAGCGCCGCAATCCCGGCGTTCGAGCACCGGGGCTGATTCCGGGTCAGGTCCAGAGTGTGACTGTCTGTCGCATCCTGAGACGTTCTACGACGTCGGCGCCTCGCCGGGCCTCGATCACGCCGCTCGCCTCACCGCGAGGGCGCCGGGACGGGGATGCCGAAGGTCATCGCCTCGGTGCCCGGCGAGGCGAAGGCCAGCGGCTGCAGCGCCGCCAGCAGGCAGGCGTCCACGCTGGCGCCCGCGTCGGCGTCGAGGCGCGCGGCGCTCACCCTGCCTCGGGTGCTGATGGTGACCCACACGTCCGCGGCGCGGGGATGGCCCGGGTTGATCGCCGAGAGGCACCGCTGCATCGCGGGGAGGGCCGGGCGGATGATGTTCGCGACGTCCATCCCGTAGTCCCCGGTGCTGGCCGGGACGATCGGGGGGACGTCTGCCGCGGGGCGAGGGCGCTGTCGAGGCTCCTCGGTGTAGCTCGGCATGCCCGGATCGACGACGTGGAAGTCGTCCTCGACGCGAGACGCCGCGGCAGGGACGTCTGCCGCGGGCGTGGGAGTCGGAGGGGTCGCCGGGGTCTGGGCGCGGCGGGTGATCTGGGCGGGCGCCCGCGAGGGGGACGGGCCGCGGCGGGCGAGGGCGAAGGCCGCGCCGAGGGCGAGCAGGGCGCCCGCGCCGATGAGCACCCGCTGGTCGACGGCGCCACGCTGTGCGGAGGATCGACGGTCGTTCATGTAGCGCGGAGGGTACTACGCGCGGGGCGCGTCAGGGCGCGGCGGGGAAGCTGCCTCGCAGCATCACGAAGACCAGCACGCCGGTGACGGAGACGTAGAGCCAGATGGGGGCCAGCCAGCGCGTCACCCGGCGGTGCCGGTCGAACTGCTTGCGGAACGCGAAGTAGAAGGCCACCAGCGCCATCGGCACCACGGGCATCGAGAGCAGCACGTGGCTCGCGAGCACCAGGAGGTAGAGGGCCTTCATCGGCCCGTGGCCCGCGTAGCGCGTGTCGCCGTGGACGAAGTGGTACGTGAGGTAGCTCACCAGGAAGAGCGCCGAGGCGGCGAAGGCGCCGAGCATGAAGTAGCGGTGCGCCCGGAGCTGCCTGCGGCGGACGGAGATCCAGCCGCCGACGAGCAGCGCCGCCGCGGTGGCGTTGAGGCCGGCGTTGACCGCGGGGAGGAAGCGCAGGTCGACGCCCCCCGCGCCGCCGCGGCGGATGAGCAGCAGCCACGCGATGAACGCGAGGGCCACGGTGGACACCACCGCGGTGAAGACGAAGAAGGCCCGGTCGGGGGCCGTCGAGGAGGGATCGCGATCGGAGGGGGCGCTCAGGGCCGACATGGCGCGCGTTATAGGTCCATTGCTCGGAGGATGGCGACAGGCAGCGGGTCAGGTCATGCGACGCCACCAGCAGGCCACGCGCTGCCACGGCGTCATCGGGGCGCGGATGGCCTCGTAGGCCCGCACCGCGTGGGCCTCCAGGGCTTCGAGCGTGCCCGCCGGGATGCCGAGCCCGAAGCGCACCCGGTCGACCTCCGCGGCCGCCGCCCCCAGCTCCGGAATCTGCGGCAGCCCCCTGGCCTCGCGCTGCGCGCTCACCTTCGCGACGAGCTCGTCGACGGTGTCCCCGGGCAGCACCCGCAGCCCGACGTCCCCGAGGGCCACGGTGACGTACTCCCACCGGCGCAGCGCCCGCTTGGTGGGCTCCTCCGCGCGCCCGCCGCGGCGCAGCCGACGGAGGCGCCACCACCGCCTCGCCGGCCGGTTGAGGAAGAACAGCGGCACGAAGGGCAGCACGTGCTCGGCCTGCTCACCGGCCTTGCGCGCCGCCCGACGGAGGGCCTCCCGCAGCGCCTGCGCGTCGGGGCGGGGGCCGCGTCGCTCCGGCTCCTGTCCGTCCCGCGGGGCGGTGCTGCGGTCGCGGCCCCGGGCGTCGGCGGACGGCTCCCCCGGGCGGTGCCCCGTGCGCGCCCCGGTGCGCCAGAGGTAGGGCGCGATCGCGGCGATCGCCGCGGTGACCAGCATCGCCAGCAGCACCAGCGCGAGGGCGCCCCGCCGGGTGAGCCGCAGCGCGCCGCCCCTGTGGTGCTGCGTGAACGTGGCGGGGGTGTCCGTGGCGCCCGCGGCCCAGACCGCGTGGTGGTAGCGCGCCTGCCCCGCGAGGAAGGCGAAGTAGAGGGCGACCAGGGTGCCGAGGAGGGCGAGCGCGGTCGGGTCCCAGACGCCGTCCTTGAGCCCCGCCTCCCAGCGTCGGATGCCGCCGTGCTGCTCGATCACCGTGAGCATCGCGCCCACCCAGCACACCGCCGGCACCCAGAGCGTGGTGAGCAGCGCGCGCCGCTGCATCGCCGCGTGGCCGCAGCTCACGCTGGTGAGAAACGCGATGGCCCCGCCCGCGACGTGCGGCCCCGCGGCGATGGCCACGGTGCACGTGAGGGTCACGATGGCGAACCACACCACCGACTGCACCACCCAGCCCCGCAGCCGCAGCAGCGCCAGGAGGTTGCCGAGCGCCACCCCGAGGGTGCTCGCCCCGACGAGGATCGGGAGCAGCACCAGCAGGTCGTCGTCGGCCCCCCAGTAGCGGAAGGCCACGCCCAGCAGCACCACGTAGCCCGACACCAGCAGCAGCCAGTAGGTCGCGAGCAGCCAGCGGGCTCGCGAGAAGGCCTCGGCCAGCGGCTCCCGCGGGGTCCCGCCGCGCCACCAGGGCGGCAGGATCATCGGTCGCCGCAGGTCGTCCGCGGGGGTCACGTCGCTTGGAGCGTGTGGAGGGCGAAGGATTTGTTGCCGGTGTCCTTCTGGTGCCCGGAGACGATGCCGATGGTGTCCCCCTCGCGCATGGGCAGGGTGTCTCGCGCGATGCGGGCGGCCAGCGTCAGCGTCTCGTTGGGCATCTCCGGCAGCGCGTGCACCACCGGGATCACGCCCCACTGCAGCGCCATCCTCTGGGCCACCTCGCGCGTGGCGGTCACCGCGATGATGGGCGCCCTCGGCCGGGACTCGGCCACCATGTCGGCGGTGTGCCCGCCGCGGGTGAACACCACGATGGCCGCGAGCTTCGCGTGCCGCGAGGTGAGCGACGCCGCCGCCGCGCAGGCGTGGGTGAAGTCCCAGTCCACGTGGTGCATCAGCGGCTCGGTGACCTTCTCGTAGAGCGGCGAGCTCTCGATCTCGCGCACGATGGAGTCCATCATCTGCACCGCGAGCACGGGGTAGCGGCCGCTCGCGGTCTCGCCGGAGAGCATCAGCACGTCGGTGGTGTCGAGCACCGCGTTGGCCACGTCCGCCGCCTCGGCGCGCGTGGGCCTCGGCGAGCGGATCATCGAGTCCAGCATCTGCGTCGCCGTCACCACCAGCTTGCCGTGCGCGTTGGCCAGCAGGATCGCCCGCTTCTGCGCGAGCGGCACCTTCTCCGGGCCGAGCTCCACCCCGAGGTCGCCGCGCGCCACCATGATCCCGTCGCTCGCCAGGATGATGGCCTCGAGGTTGTCGATGGCCTCGGGCTTCTCGATCTTGGCGATGATGGGCACGCCCTCGCCCACCGCGAGGCGGGCCTCGTGCAGGTCGCTCGCCTGGCGCACGAAGGAGAGCGCCAGGTAGTCGACGCCGAGCTCGCGGGCGAGCACGGCGTCCTCGCGGTCCTTGTCGGTGAGCGCGGGCACCGTGAGCTTGGCGCCGGGGACGTTGATGCCCTTGCGGTCGGAGAGCGTGCCGCCCACCTCCACCTCGCAGTCGACGTCCTCGTCGTGGATGCCCGTCACCCGCAGCCGCAGCAGCCCGTCGTCGAGCAGCACCGGGTCTCCGACGCGGAGGTCCCTCCAGAGGGGGTAGGTCATCGACACGGAGCCCGCATCACCGGGCACCGCCCTCGTGGTGAGCGTGAAGGCCGCCCCGTCGACGAGCTCGACCGGCCCGTTGGCGAAGGTGCGGCATCGGATCTTCGGCCCCGAGAGGTCACCGAGGATGGAGACGTTGCGCCCGGCGCGCGCGGCGGCGGCCCGGATGGCGCGCACCGCGGCGCGGTGGTCGTCGGGCACCCCGTGGGAGAAGTTGACCCGGAAGCCGTCGACGCCGGCGGCCACGAGGGCGTCGAGTACCGAGGCGTCGCGGCTCGCGGGGCCCACCGTCGCGAGGATCTTGGCTCTGCGCATCCGCGGACCATGGCACGCAGCGCCGGAGGGCGACAATGGGCCGACGGGCCGACGGTGAGGCACTACCGTCACGCCCTGCGGCTGTGCTAGTGCGACGCCCGAACAGGAGCGATGAAGACGCGATGATGCACGGCGCCCGAGCGAACATCCTTGATGCGGTTGGCAACACCCCGATCATCCGGCTGAACCGGGTGGTCCCGCCCGACCTGGCGGCCGAGATCTACGTGAAGTGCGAGTTCTTGAACCCCGCGGGGTCGATGAAGGACCGCATCGCCATCAACATCGTCAACCGGGCCGAGGCCGAAGGGCGACTGAAGCCCGGCGGCACCATCGTCGAGGCCACCAGCGGCAACACCGGCGCGGGCCTGGCCATGGTCGCGGCGGTGCGCGGATACCGCACCATCTTCGTGATGCCCGACAAGATGTCGCAGGAGAAGATCTCCGCGCTCCGGGCCTGGGGCGCCAAGGTGGTGGTCTGCCCCACCGCGGTCGAGCCCGCCGACCCGCGCAGCTACTACTCGGTGGCGCGTCGGCTGTCGGAGGAGACCCCCAACGCCATCCTGGCCAACCAGTATCACAACCCCGCCAACCCCGAGGCGCACTACCTCTCCACGGGCCCGGAGATCTGGGAGCAGACCAACGGCGAGTTCGACGCCTTCGTCTCCGGCATGGGCACCGGCGGAACCCTCTCCGGCACCGGCAAGTACCTGAAGGAGAAGAACCCCGCGATCCAGATCGTGGGCGTCGACCCGGTGGGCTCGGTCTACTACGACTTCGTCAAGCACGGGCAGGTCACCCGCGCCTTCTCGTACAAGGTCGAAGGCATCGGCGAGGACTTCTTCCCGACCACCATGAACCTGAAGATCCTCGACGACTGCGTGCGCGTCGACGACCGCGAGTGCTTCATGATGACCCGCGACCTGGTGCGCCTCGAGGGCATCTACTGCGGCGGCTCGTGCGGCGCGGCGGTGGCGGGCGCCATCAAGTGGGCCAAGGCCCGCAACAAGAAGGAGCGCATCCTGGTGCTGCTCCCGGACAGCGCCGGCCGCTACCTCACCAAGATCTTCAACGACGACTGGATGCGCGAGAACGGCTTCACCGGCACCGAGGCCTCGCTCGGCACCGTGCGCGAGATGATGCAGACCCGCAGCCAGCAGCTCGTCACCGCGCGCTCCGACGACACGCTCCGCAACGTCATCGCGAAGATGAAGTCGCTGGGCATCTCGCAGCTCCCGGTGGTCGACGGCGACCACATCCGCGGCATCGTCACGGAGGTCGACGTGCTGCGCAACCTCGTCTCCGGCGAGGCCAACATGGACGGCACCATCACCAACATCCTCGACAGCGACTACGCCACGGTGACGCCCGACACGCGCGTCGACCTGCTGCAGGGCGTGCTCGCCGAGGCCAAGGTCGCGCTCGTCGCCGACGGCACCCGGCTCCTCGGGCTCGTCACCAAGATCGACCTCATCGACTACCTCTCGAAGCGAGTCACCGCGGTGGCCGAGTCGAAGCCCGGCTGAGCGGAGCAACGGCACCCCCATGGCCCCTCCCCCCGTCGCTCTCATCACCGGCGCCAACGGCGAGATCGGCCGCTCGCTGCTCGAGCGCCTCCACGCCGAGGGCCGCTACCGCGTGGTCACCCTCGACCTCACCCCCCTGCCCGAGCGCTTTCGGCCCATGTGCCACGAGACCTACGCGGGCAACATCCTCGACCGCTACCTGCTCGACCAGCTCGCGGCGCACCACGAGATCGAGGTGGTCTTCCACCTCGCGGCGCTGCTCTCCACCCGGGGCGAGCGCGACCCCGACCTCGCGCACCAGATCAACGTCGAGGGCACGCTGCACCTCATGCGCATGGCGCAGCAGCAGTCGGCGCGGCTGGGGCGGCCCGTGCGCTTCGTGCTGCCGAGCTCCATCGCGGTCTACGGCCTGCCCTCGGTGGAGGCCAAGGCCGCGAACCCCCGGGTGACCGAGGAGCAGTTTCTCGAGCCCATCACCATGTACGGCTGCAACAAGCTGTACTGCGAGCACCTGGGCCGGTACTTCATGCGCCACTACCGCTCCGTCGGGGCGGTGTCGGCCAACGCCCGGCTCGACTTCCGCGCGCTGCGCTTCCCGGGGCTCATCTCCGCCGACACGGTCCCCTCCGGCGGCACCAGCGACTACGGCCCCGAGATGCTCCACCACGCCGCCCAGGGGAAGCCCTACGCGTGCTTCGTCGGCCCGGAGGCGCGGCTGCCCTTCATGGCCATGCCCGACGCCGTCAAGGCGCTGCTCGAGCTGCTCGACGCGCCCTCCGAGGGGCTGAGCCTGCCCAGCTACAACGTCGGCGCCTTCAGCCTCTCGGCGCAGGAGTTCGCCGACCGGGTGAAGCGCTCCTTCCCGAAGGCGGACATCACCTTCGCGCCCGACCCGGGCCGGGCCCGCATCGTCGACTCCTGGCCCGGCGACGTCGACGACGCCCGCGCCCGCGCCGACTGGGGCTGGAGCCCCGAGTACGACCTCGACCGGGCCTTCGACGCCTACCTCGTCCCCGCCGTCCGCGCCCGCTACCAGACCTGAGTCCCCGCTTTCCGGGTGCCGCCCGGTGACGTAGCCTTCGACATCCCGCATGTCGACGGCCAACCCGCAGCGCCTCGGTCGCTACATCGTCACGCGGCGACTCGGGGTGGGCGGCATGGCCGAGGTCTACCTCGCCCGCTCCCGCGGCGCGGAGGGCGTCGACAAGTCGCTGGTGGTCAAGCGCATCCTCCCGGACTACGCGGAAAACCCGCACTTCCGCACGATGTTCGTGGACGAGGCCCGGGTCGCGATGCGGCTCAACCACCCCAACCTGGTGCAGGTGTACGGCTTCGAGTCCGACGGCCCGACGCTGCTGCTCATCATGGAGCACGTCGACGGGCCCGACCTGGGGCTGCTCCTCGCGACGGCCCACCGCGCCGGGGAGAAGGTGCCGCCCGCGGTCGCTGCACACATCCTGCGGGAGCTCTCCCGCGCCCTCCACTACGCCCACGAGCGCCTCGACGAGCAGGGGCGGCCCCTGGAGATCGTCCACCGCGACGTCTCCCCGGCCAACGTGCTGCTCTCCTACGAGGGGGCCGTGAAGCTCGGGGACTTCGGCATCGCCCACGCGCGCTCGGCCTCCTTCACCGAGACCGGCCTGGTGCAGGGCAAGTACGGGTACATGGCCCCGGAGCAGGCCCGGGGAGAGCCCGTCGACCGCCGCGCCGACGTCTTCGCCCTCGGCGTCGTGCTGCTCGAGCTGCTGCTCGGGCGCCCCTGGTTCGCCGACGTCCCCGACGCGCACACGCTCCTCACCCGGGTGCGGGAGGGCCTGCTGCCCGACCCCGACGTGCTGGTGCCCGAGGCCCCGGAGGCGCTTCGGGCGGTGGTGCGCCGGGCGATGAGCCCGAAGCCCGAGCAGCGGTACGCCACGGCGAGGGAGGTGGCGCTGGCGCTCAACGCCTTCCTCCACCTGGCCGAGCAGCAGCCCGACGCCATCACGCTCGAGCAGTTCGTCGAGAAGGTGATGCCCCGCCGACGCGCCAGCGGGACGCCCGCGGCGCTCTCCTCTCAGCCCCCGCCGCCGCCGCCGCGCAGCCCGAGCGACGCGCTGCCCACGGTGGGCCCGGTGTCCCTCCAGCCCGACGACTTCAGCGCGGCCGGCGAGGGCGTCGGCCGGACCATGTCGGCCTTCGACCCCTACGCCAGCGTCACGCTCCCGGAGCTGATGCTGCTCTCGGACCTCACCCCGCCGCGGCCCCCTCGCGTCGACGCGGTGGGCACGGTGCGCGAGCGGGTCAACGTGGCGGTGATCGTCGGGCGCATGTCCCGCCCCGCCAGCTCGCCGGAGACCCGGGCGCTCGTCTCCCTCATCGACGCCCTCGCCTTCAAGGCCGCCGCCACCCTCGAATGGAACGGCGACGACCGCTTCACCCTCCTCGTCGGCGTCCTGCGCCCGCAGGTGGACGACCCCCTCCGCGCGGCCCGCCTCGCGCTCGACCTGCTCGACGCGGCGCGCACCCTCGCGGCCGACCTCGAGAGCGTCGACGAGGCCCTGGTCGAGCTCGCCCCCACGCTGGGCCTCGGGCTCGCCCGCGGCCTCGTGGCCTGCGCCTTCGACGTCGACGGCGTCCCGATGCGCTTCGAGCCGGTGGACGACGCGCTCCCCATCGCCAACGGGCTGGCCGCCGCGGCGCGCCCCGGAGAGGCCCTGCTGGGCGCCGCGCTCGCCCGCTTCGTGCGCCGCGCCTTCGTGCTGCGGGAGGCCACCGCCCGGGGCCCCGGCGCCGGGAGGGCCTGGGCGCTCGAGCGGCTGCGGGGCAGGTCCGAGCGCGACACCTCCGCGGAGGTGCAGGGCTTCACGCTGCTGGGCCGCGAGGGCCCCATGGGCGAGCTGCGCGACGCCTACGCCGCGGTGATCTTCACCGAGGTGGGCGCGGCGCGGCGCGTGGTGGGGGAGCTCGGCATCGGCAAGTCCACGCTCCTGGGCGCCTTCGCCGAGGGGCTGCTGAGCGGCGCGACGCCCACCCGGGTGCTGCGCGTCGAGGCCTCGCTCGGCACCAGCCGCGTGCCCTTCGCGCTCATCGCCCAGCTCCTCCAGCAGGTGCTGGTGCTCCAGCGCGGCGACGAGCCCCTGCTACCCTCCGACCTCGCCGACCGCGAGGTGCTGGGCCGCTCGCTCGACCGCGCGGTGCAGCGCTGGGGCCCCGGAACGCTCGGGCGTCGCGCCGCCGTGCGGGCGCTGCGCACCTGCCTGGGGCTCGACCCCCACGACGAGGCGGCGGAGGCGGCCATCACGAGGGAGCTCGCGCTGGTGCTCCGCCCGATGCTCTCCGAGGCCGCGACCGACGGCCCGATGGTGCTGCTGCTCGACGGCCTCGAGCTCGCCGACGCGCCGAGCCGGGCGCTGGTGGCCGACCTCGCCCGGAGGCCGCCCGGGGCGCCGGTGCTGGTGGTGCTGGCGCTGCGAGACGACGACGCGCTGCAGGGCGAGCTCGGCGGCGTGCCGGAGATCGTCGTGGGCCCGCTCGACGGCGACGCCCGGCGAAGGCTGATCGCCCAGTCGCTCGGGGCCGACCACGCGAGCGACGCGCTGGTGCGGGAGGTGAGCGCCGTGGTGGGGGGCAACCCCCTGGCGATGCTGGAGGTGGTCGAGGCCCTGAGCGAGCGAGACCGGGTGAGAGCCAGGGCGCAGCTCGACGGCGCCGGGGAGATCGTCGCCGACCTGGTCACCGACGACCGCGGCGAGGCCCTGCTGCCCGGGACCCTCGACGAGGTGCTCGCGGCCCGCATCGACGCGCTGCCCCCGACGAGCCGGGCGCTGCTGCGCTGGTGCGCCCTCTGCGAGGCCGAGCTCACCCGCCCCCTGGTCGACGCCCTCGGGGGCCCGGAGGGTCCGAGGGTGCGGGCTCGGCTGGTGACCGACGGCATCCTGGTGGAGACCACCAGCGCGTCGGAGTGCGTGACGGTGCTCGCCTTCGCGCACGCGGCGATGCGGCGGCTGCTGCGGGCGGCGGTCGACCCGACGGCGATGCCCGCGATGCACGCGCGGCTCGCGGAGGTGCTCGAGCGCCAGGGGGTGACGCCCGCCGGGGCGGTGCGGCACCAGACGGCGCTGGCGATCCACCGGGAGGCGGCCGGGGCGACGAGGCCCGCGGCGCGCGCGTGGATGGAGGCCGCGCTGGCCCTCGCGGGGGCCGGGGTGCGCGGGCAGCGCGAGGCGGGGGCGGCCTTCGAGCGGGTGCTGACGCTCTGCTCCGGGGCGCGCGACCTGGAGGGGCTGCGGCTGCAGGCGACCGCCTGGGAGGGCCTGGAGGAGGCGGCCCGGGGCGGCGGGCACAACCGGCGGCGGCGGCGGGCGCTGCTGGCGCTGCGCGAGGTGGCGGTGGTCTCCCGCGACCCCGGGGTGATCGCCCGGGCGCTCACCCGACAGGCGCGCTTCAAGATCGAGATCACCCCCGGGCTCGACACGGCCCGCGACGTGGTGGCGGCGGTGCGCGCCGCGAGGAGGGCGGGCGACGCGCGCACCGAGGCCGAGGCGCGCTGGGCGTGGGCGGTGCACCTGGGGCACCGGGGCGAGCTGCGCTCGGCGATCGAGCAGGCGGACGCGGCGCTGGTGGCGCTGCGGCGCGAGGCGGAGATCTCCCGCTCGCTGGAGGTCGAGGTGCTGGTGACCCGCTCCAACATGAGGCGCTGGGTGGGTGAGCACCGGGCGGCGCTGGAGCTCGGGGCGGAGGCGGTGGCGACGGCGACGCGCTTCGGCCCGCGGAGGATGCTGGGCGCGGCCTACGACGCCGTCGGGATGGCGTGCATGGCGTCCGGGGCGCCCGCGGAGGCGCTGCGGTTCTTCCGCACGGCCATCTCGCTCGAGCGCGAGGCGGGCGGGAGAGACCGGCTCGCCCGCACGGTGCTCCACGCGGGCAACGCGTGGGACGCGCTCGGCCGACCGGCGCGGGCGCTGCAGTTTCTCCAGCGGGCGGTGTCGCTCGCGGAGGCGGTGCGCCTCGGGCTGGGCGGGACGCTCGCGGAGGCGCTGGTGGCCCTGGCCGAGGTGCTGGTGGAGCGCGGGGACATCGACGACGCGGCGGCGGCCATCGAGCGGGCGCGGGCGCTGCTGGGCACGACCGGCGGGCGCTACGCGTATGTGCGGCTGTGCCTGGGCGACGGGCGGGTGCTGCTGGCGCGGCGGCAGTACCGGCTGGCGCGCGTGGCGATGGAGAGCGCGGAGGCGGCGGCGTCGGAGTCGGGCATCCCCCTGGAGGTGCTGCGGGCGCGGGCGGGCTCGGCGCTGGCGTCGGCCCACCTGGGCGACCGCGCGGCCTCGCTGGGCTGGATCGAGCGGGTGCTGGGCGACCCGCTGATGTCCAGGCCGGCGCACATCCACCAGGGAGCGCGGGTGCTGCGGGTGTGCGCCGAGGCGCTGCGGGTGCTGGGCGGCGCCCGGGGCGGCGACGTGATCAACGCCGAGGCGATGACGCAGCAGGCGATCGCGCTCGAGCGCGCCGTGATGGCAACGTGGCGCGTGGCGCCTCGGGAGGTTTCGACGACGTGACGAGCGAGCGATGGAGCAAGCCGGTGGTTCCGCGGTCGGTGGCGCTGGTGCTCTCGGGGGGAGGCGCGCGCGGGGCCTATGAGGTGGGGGTGCTCTCGTATCTCTACGGCGAGCTCACGCGGCTGCGGGGCAACCTGCCTCCGCGGGTGGACGTGATCTGCGGCACCAGCGTCGGGGCGGTCAACGGCTGCTACCTGGCGGCGCACATGGCCGACCCGGTCTCCGGGGTGAAGCGCCTGGTCGACCTCTGGACCTCCATCGCCTTCGAGCACGTGCTGCGCTTCGACCTGCGCCAGGCGATGCGGCTGCCGTCGGTGCTGCGCGGCGGGACCACCGCCAGCGGGCTCTTCGACGTGCAGCCCATGGTCGACCTCGTCACCCGAGAGATCAGCTGGAAGATGGTCGCCCGCTCGCTCAAGCGGGGGCTGCTGCGCGGGCTCTCGGTGAGCGCCACGGAGATCGCCACCGGGCGCACCACGCTCTTCATGGACACCGCGCCGGACGTGCCGCTCCCGGTGGGCCTCGGGGCCCGCGTGGTGGTCGAGCGCCAGGTGATCGGGCCGCAGCACGCCCTCGCGAGCGCGGCGATCCCGCTGGTGTTTCCTCCGGTGCGCATCGGGTCGCTGCTCTACTGCGACGGCGGCCTGCGGCAGAACACCCCCATCGCTCCGGCGATCCGGCTCGGGGCCGAGCGCATCCTGGTGGTCGGGCTCTCTCGCGAGACCCGCGGCACCCTGGTCAACGAGTCGCCCACCAGCCAGGTGAACAACGCTCCGGGGGCGCTCTTTCTCCTGGGCAAGGTGCTCAACGCCTTCCTCCTCGACCACGTGCAGACCGACGTCGAGCTGCTCGGCCGCATCAACCAGATCCTGGAGGACGGCGAGCAGGTCGCCGGGCCGGGCTTCGCCGCGCGGCTGAGCGCCCAGGCGATGTCCCGCGGCGGCGAGCCCTACCGCAGGGTGGAGACGATGCTGGTGCGGCCGAGCCAGGACATCGGCCGCATCGCGGCGCAGCACGTCCGTCGCGGCAAGCTGTCAGGGTCCATCGTGGCGCGGCAGCTGCTCTCGCTGCTCGACAACGGCATGAACGACGAGAGCGACCTCGCGAGCTACCTGCTCTTCGACGGCGCCTTCGCCCGCAAGCTCATCGACCTCGGGCGCGCCGACGCCGAGGCGCAGCGCGACCGGCTCATGGCCTTCCTCGAGTAGCGCCGCCGCCGGGTCAGATGCGCAGCGCGGCGTGGAGGCCGAGCGTCACCTGGAGGCCGACGCTGTCGCCGGTGTTGGAGAACATCACGCTGGTCGGCGAGGCCGCGCGGGTGAGGTTGAGGAAGTTCACGTCGAGGTTGGCGCCCACGGTGAAGTGGCTGCTGATGGCGAGGTCGAGGCCCCCGCCGACGGTCGCGAACCACCCGGACACCTTCGGGCACGAGGCCCCGGAGCCGGTGGCGCCGCAGGCGAGGTAGCGGGGGTCGGGGTTGAGGTCTCCGAGCCAGGCGTACCCGGCGCCCACCCGGCCGAAGGGCTGGATGAAGGGCACCGGGATGCGAAGCTCCACGAAGAGCCCCGCGTCGCCGACGTCGTAGGCGGCGTAGCGGGCGAGGTCGGCGCGCACCCCGCCGGTCACCGGGCCGAAGCGCATGCCCGCCAGCACGCCGAAGCGCGGACCGAAGCCGCTGGTGGTCGAGGCCGAGGGGAAGAGGCCGTCGTTGTTGACCGCGACGACGTTGGCGTACGAGAGGCCGAGCTCGGGCTGGAGCACCAGCCAGTCGTGCGAGAGCAGGCTCTGCGCGGAGGCCGAGGCGCCCGAGAGCGCCAGGGAGAGGGCGAGCGCCGGGGCCGCGAGGCGGGCGGGCTTCAAGAGACCCTCCGGGCGTCGGGAACGCGCGCCGCGGCCACGGCGACCTCCTCCTCGGAGGGGACCTCGTCGCGCACGGGGATGCGGTAGTCGCCGTCGAGCCATCGACCGAGGTCGACGTCCCGACAGCGCGCCGAGCAGAAGGGTGCGGAGGGGTTCTCCGGGCGAGCGGCCCGGACGGGCTTCTTGCAGATGGGACAGCGGCTTTCCATGCCGCGGAGTGTACTCCCGGCCGGAGCTAGAGGAAGTCGACCGCCATGGTCTGCGAGGGGCCGCCGCAGGTGGCGGTGTTGACCCCGCCCCAGTTGGATCCCTGGCACGGGCGCACGATGTAGCCCGACGGGCAGTTGGAGCCGCTGCAGGTGGACGGCGGATCGAGCCAGAGCTCGCCGTGGTACCGCGACCCGCAGAGCGTCCAGTTGTGGCCGTCGCAGGCCATGTTGAAGTCGGTGCCGTTGCGCAGCGCCGAGGCGAGCCCGTTCACCACCACGGGGTTGGTGCAGGAGACGCCCGTGGTGTTGAAGGTCCCGCGGATGGTCACCCGCGTGTAGCCCGAGCCGAGGCCCGCGCGCCAGGTGTCCCAGTCGGTGCAGGCCGACGCGGGGGGGTTGGTGCTGCTCACGAAGTTGCCGCTGTACGTGCGAAGGCCGCTCGAGCAGACGCCCGCGGTGCACACCCCGCTCGGGCAGCTGTTGTTGCAGGCTCCGCAGTGCGAGGAGCTGGTGCCGAGGCTGACCTCGCAGCCGTCGGCGGGGTTGCCGTTGCAGTCCGCGAAGCCGGCGTTGCAGGCCGCCACCGCGCAGGCGCCGCCCGTGCACGCGGCCGTGCCGTTGGCGATCGCGCAGCGGTTGCCGCAGGCGCCGCAGTGGTTGACGTCCGAGCCGCTGTTGACCTCGCAGCCGTCGCCGCCGATGCCGTTGCAGTCGCGGAAGGCGCCGTTGCACGCCGCGATGGCGCAGGCGCCCCCGGAGCAGGCCGCGGTGGCGTTGGAGAAGCTGCACACCCGGCCGCACGACCCGCAGTTGCCGACGTCCGTGGCGGTGGCCGCCTCGCAGCCGTTGGCGGCGGCGGCGTCGCAGTCACGGAAGCCCGCGTTGCAGGCGTAGTTGCACGAGCCCGAGGCGCACACCGACGCGGCGTTGGGCCGCACCGGGCAGCGGGTGCCGCACGCGCTGCAGTTGCTCGGATCGGTCTGCGTCGAGGTGCACGCCCCGGCGCACTCGGTCTGGCCCGCGGCGCAGCTCGCGCGGCAGGCTCCCCCGGAGCAGACCTGCCCCGCGGCGCAGGTGGTGCCGCAGGCCCCGCAGTTCGCCGGGTCGGTCTGGGTGTTGACCTCGCAGCCGTTGGTCGCGTCGCCGTCGCAGTTCACGAAGCCCGCGGCGCAGGCGCCGATCGCGCAGCGCCCCGCGGCGCAGGCCGCCGCGGCGTTGGGGAAGCGGCACTGGAGCCCGCACGCGCCGCAGTTGGAGAGCGAGTCGAGGGCGGTCTCGCAGCCGTTGGTCGCGCTGCCGTCGCAGTCGCCGAAGCCCGCGGCGCAGGCGAAGCCGCAGCGGGACGCGCAGAACGCCGTCGCGTTGGCCGGCCGGGCGCAGCGGTTGCCGCAGCTCGTGCAGTTGTCCGGGTCGTTGGCGAGGTTGCGGCACGAGCCCGTGCAGTCGGTGAGCCCGGCGCCGCAGTTGGGCTGGCAGCTCCCGGCGACGCAGCTCTCGCCCGCCGCGCAGCGGGTTCCGCAGGCGCCGCAGTGGGCGCTGTCGGTGAGCGTGGAGGCCTCGCAGCCGTCGGCGTCGTCGGCGTTGCAGTTGGCGAAGCCGGCGTTGCACGCGCCCCGCGCGCAGCCCGAGCTGGTGCAGCTCGCGGAGGCGTTGGGGTAGCGGCAGGTCACGCCGCAGCCGCCGCAGTGGGAGACGGTGTCGAGGGTGGCCTCGCAGCCGTTGGCCGCCATCCCGTCGCAGTCGCCGAAGCCTCGGGCGCACTCGACGCCGCAGCGCCCCGCGGTGCAGAAGGCCGCGCCGTTGACCGGCGCCGGGCAGGTGGTGCCGCAGGCCCCGCAGCCCGCGGGGTCGGTCTGCAGGTTGCGGCACGAGCCGCTGCAGTTGGTGAGCCCGGCGCCGCAGCTCGCGACGCAGGCGCCCATGGAGCACACCTGGCCCGGAGCGCAGGAGTTGCCGCAGGCGCCGCAGTGGGCGAGGTCCGTCTGGCGGTCGACGCAGCGCCCGTCGCACACGGTCTGCGCCGCCGGGCAGGTGATGACGCACGCCCCGGCCTCGCAGAGCTGGCCCGAGGCGCAGGCGTTGCCGCACGCGCCGCAGTGGAGCCGGTCGGTCTGCAGGTCGCGGCAGGCGCCGCCGCAGGCCGTCGTCCCGGCCCCGCAGCTCGTCACGCAGGCGCCCGCGGCGCAGATCTGACCCGCGGCGCAGACGGTTCCGCACGCCCCGCAGTTCTCGCGGTCGTTGCTGACGTTGGCGCAGTAGCGCGCGCCGCCGCCGTCGGCCCCCGCGTCGCCCGCGGCCCCGGAGCACTGGGCCAGCATCGGGCCGCAGTCGAGCCGGCACTGGCCCATGGCGCAGACGAGGCCTGCCCCGCAGGCGTTGCCGCAGGCGCCGCAGTGGGCGCGGTCGGTGTCGACGCTGACGCAGCGGTCGCCGCAGAGCTGCTGGCCCGCCGGGCACGACTGGCGGCAGGCGCCGGCCGCGCAGACCTGGGTGCGCGGGCAGACGGTGCCGCAGGCGCCGCAGTTCAGGGGGTCATCCGCGAGGGTCGAGCAGACGCTGCCGCAGACCTGCTGGCCCGCGGAGCACTGCACGTCGACGGGGACGTCCATGGTCCCCGAGTCGCCGCCGCCGACGACGGGCTGGCTGCTGGTACAGCCGAAGACGGTGAGAAGAAAGGTGAGCCAGAGGTGCTGGCGCTGGGGTGCTTGCATGGTCGGCAGAGCTACCGGAACGCACGGTAGCCGTCGAGGTGCGGAGCCGCGGGCGCAGGGAGGGGATCAGTGCCCGCTGCGGCTCAGCCGGCGCTGGGCGCGCTGGACGATGGCGGGTGCCCACCAGTTCCAGTCGCCGAGCAGGCGCATGGTGGCGGGGACGATGAGCACCCGCACCACCGTGGCGTCGAGGGCCACGGCGATGGCCATGCCCACGCCCAGCGCCTTCAGCAGGATGATGTCGGCCATGGCGAAGGCCGAGAACACCGCCACCATGATGGCCGCCGCGCTGGTCACGAGGCGCCCCGAGCGCTCCAGGCCCTCGGCCACGGCGCGGGTGTTGTCCCCGTGCCGGGCGTACTCCTCCTGCATGCGGGTGAGCATCAGCACCTCGTAGTCCATCGAGAGCCCGAAGGTGGCGCAGAACATCACGATGGGCAGCGACGGGTCGATGGGCCCCGGCGTGAACCGGAGCAGGTGCTGCAGGTGGCCCTGCTGGAAGATCCACACGAGGGCGCCGAAGGAGCCGGTGATGGAGAGCAGGTTCATCAGCACGGCCTTGACGGGCAGCGCGACGCTGCCGAGCAGCAGCAGCAGCACCAGCATGGTCATGACCACCACGAAGGCGATGGCCCCGCCCACGCGGGCGCGGAGGTAGCTCGCGGTGTCGAGGTCCATGGCGGTCTGGCCGGTGACGAGCAGCTCGCCGTCGGCCACGCGCCGCTGGGTGCGCACCGCGCGCACGATGGACTTCGCGGCCTCCGAGGCGGGCGCCGACTCGGTGATCGCGGAGAGCACCACGACGTGCGCGCCGACGGTGTCCCGCACGAAGAGCTGGTGTCCCTCGGTGCGCTGCGCCGGGTCCATCACCACGTCGGCGACCGCCTCGGCGTCGAGCGAGGGGTCGAGGTCGACCAGGCTCTCCACGCGGTCGACGCCGGGGATCGTCGCCACCCGGGCGCTGAGCTCCCGCAGCGCGAGCACGCGCTCCCTCCGGGCGAGCGGCGCGCCGGGGAAGCGCGCGACCATCACCACGCGGGTCGCGGCCCGCTCGGCGAAGTGCTCGTTCAGGAGCGCGTTGCCCCGACGGGTCTCGGTGCTCGCCGGGAGCACGTTCATGTCCGGGATGGCGAGCTTCAGGTCGAGGAAGGGTCGGCCCAGCACCAGCAGCATGGACAGCGTGGGGAGCAGCACCCAGAGCGGGCGGCGCATCACCCAGGTGGCGAGCGGCCGCCAGAAGCCGTCGCGGCCGCCGGTGCCCAGCGAGCCGATGCGCCAGCGGTTGACGTCGTGGCCCAGCACCGCGAGCAGCGCCGGGAGGAAGGTGAGGGCGTAGAGGGCCGCGAAGGCGACCACGAGGGTTCCGCCGAGGCCGAGCGAGGCGAGGTACGAGCCGCGGAAGAAGAAGAGCCCGGAGAGGCCGATGACCACCGCGAGGCCCGAGAAGGCCACCGCGCGGCCGGCGGTGGAGACGGTGCGCGCGACGGCGTCCTCCACCGCGTTGCCGCCCGCGAGCTCCTCGCGGAAGCGGTTGACCATGAAGAGCGAGTAGTCGATGGCGACGCCGAGGCCCACCAGCGACACGATGTTGATCGCGTACTGCGCGACCTCCATGCGGCGGGAGAGGAGCATCACCGCGGCGACGCCGCCCGCCACCGCGAGCGCCCCGACGCCCGCCGGGAGGAGGGCCGCGACCACCGACCCGAAGACCAGCAGCAGCACGAGGAGGGTGAGCGGCGCGGAGAGCACCTCGGCGCGCTGGAGGTCGCGCTGGAGCACCCCGTCGAGGTCGGCGCGGAAGGCCCCGACGCCGGTGACGGTGACCGTGAGCGGGCCCGCCGCGATGCGCTGCCGCAGGGCGGGATAGCCGCGGGTGTCGACGGTCGCCTCGTGGCGCAGCGCCACGGTGGCGATGGCGTGGTGCGTGTCGAGGGACTGCATGGTGGACGCCTCGACGGTCTCGACGTCGGGGTCGAAGGGAGAGCGCACCCGCAGCACCGAGGGGTGGCGCCGCAGCGGGGCGAGCGCGGCGAGCGCGGCCTGCTGGAAGCGGGGCTCGTCGGTGGTCCACTCGGGGTGGGCGAGGACGACGGTGAGGCCCGAGGCCCCGGCCTGCGGGAGCTCGTGGTCGATGAGCTCGGCGGCGGTGTCGCCCTCGATGCCGTGGATGCGCCCGGTGGTGAGCCTTCCCCCCACGAGGAGCGCGGCGAGCGAGGCCACCAGGAAGGCTGCGCTCACCGCCAGGACGGCTCGGCGGTGCGCGTAGACCCATCGACCCCAGGCTTCGAACATGGACGACACTCCCCTTCAGCGCGTGAGGGCGCGAGCCACCGACGCGGCCAGCAACACCGCGGCCAGCATCGTGGCGCGCCGGTCGGCGGGCGGAACATCGCGCGCCATGGGCTGTGTCGCCAGTACCATCAGGCCGATGGTGGGCAGCGCGGGCACCGCCCGCTCGAGGGCGATGGCGAGCGCTCCGGCGGCGAAGATGCCCGCCCAGAGGGCCGCGGTCATGCGGGGGCGGGGCATGGAGAAGCGCGCCGCGGCGGCGAGGTAGAGGGCGACGAAGACGGCGTCGCCGAAGCCGATGGCGGGCCTCGGGGCGCGCTCCGGGGGGATGGCCACGCTCACGGTGAGCAGCCGCACCAGGGCGGGCGACTGGACGATGTGGTTGGTGGGTCCCGAGGGCGAGGTGACGCTCCAGAGGTCGACGGCGGCGGAGACCAGGGCCACCGCGGCGAGGTGACCGGAGGACTCCATCCGCGCCCCGATGGCCCCGCCCACGACCAGGGCGACGGAGAGGAGCCCGAGGGCCCCGACGAGCCCGGAGGCCACCGGGGGGAGCGCCAGCGCGAGGCCGACGAGGCCGAGGCCGAAGAGGGCGAGGGCCAGGCTCACGCGAGGGTGCAGGGGCGCGGCGGGGGCGAGGGCGACGCCGCCCACGATGGCGAGGGCCACCGCGGCGAGGGCCACCAGGGTGGAGCCCAGCGGCCCCAGCGGAACCCACGGGGCGACGGCGGCCATGACCCCGAGCGGGACGCACACCCCCAGGACAGGGCGGGCGATGGTGAGGGCGATCGGGGGGAGAGCCATCCGGTGCGGGAAGGATAGTCAATCGGTGGGGTGATGCTGCATCTTCCCGCGCGTTGCGAGCGCGAGGACGAAAGCAGTCGGCGTGGTCGGTGCTGGCCGCGGCGGTCACGGCAGCCTGTGGGGCGCGCGAGGTGCGCCCTGCGCCGGCGGCTCCCGCGGCGGCGGCGGCGACCCATGGGCTCTACTGGGGTCGCTGGCCGGAGGTGCCCGAGGGGATGCGGGTCGCGGTGTGGCTGCACGAGGACGGCGAGGTGCTGCGCGGCAGCTGGGACCTTCCCCCGTGGCACGGAGAGCTGGCCGCGGTGCGCGACGGCGAGGTCTACGACGGGCTCTGGCGCGAGGAGGGCACCGTCGCGATCCAGCAGGGGAGGGAGCGTCGGGTGCGGCTGCGTCGGGACGCACGCGACGGAGCGCTGCGCGAGGTGAGCCCTCCGAGCGCGGAGCCCATCGTGCTGCAGCGGCCGGGGCGCCCGACGTCGAGGCTGCGCGCGGGGCTCTGGCTGGGGCGCTGGACGGGGCTGCCGACGGGCGTCGCGGTCGAGACGCTGCTCACCCCGCTCGACGACGGCCGGTGGCGCGCGACCTACCGCTATCAAGACCGCGAGGGCACCTTCGACGGCGATCCCATCCCCGGGGGAGGGCTCGCGATCCGCTGGCGCGAGGTGTCTCCGCGCGACACGGTGGCGAGGGGCCGGGGGCGCCTGCTCCCGGACGTCCTCGGGCTGCGCGGCACCTACGGCGTCGAGGACAGCGCCTCGGGCACCGGGCTGTGGACGCTTGAGGCGTGGAGGGTTCCATGAGCGACGAGACGACGACGCTGCTTCGGGTGCTGGTGGAGGGCGACGCGCGCTCGGTGGCCGAGGCGCTGCACGCCGACGTGGTGTTCGTGCAGGGCGACGGCACCGAGCACCGCGGCGCCGATGTGGTGGTGGCGATGTTCTCCGGAAGCGACGGGGAGGTGCGCTACGCGGTGGTGGCCGTCGAGTCCGCGGCGGTGCGGGTCGAGCTTACCGTACCGGGTATTCCTGGAGCGGTGCGCTTCACGCTGCGCGGCGCGAGCGAGTCGGGTCGGCTGGTGCGGGTGCGGGTCGAGGCCTGAGGGCGTCAGCGCCGTCCGGCCACGCGGGCCAGCGGCACCACCACGGTGGGCTCGGCGCGCTCGTCGCCCTTGACGGTCGAGAAGACCCCCGACGAGGCGGTCTCCCGGGTGACAGAGAGAACCTTCATATCCGGGTGCTGCGTGACCGCGTCGCGGGCGGCCTGGGCCGCGGTGCGGGTCTCGATGAACACGTGCGTCGGCGGCGCGTCGAGATCGCGCAGGGGACGCATGATGACCTCGAAGCGGTGGGTCCAGACTCCAGACACGTTGATGGCTCCTTCTGTTCTCTCTTGTACCGCGCGCTGCGCCCGATGCGAACCGGAAGGGGTGCGGCTACAGAGACACAGCCACATTTCCTCGCAAAAGGGAAGGGCGATGATCTTCTGGGATGATCATCGCCCTTCGGAAGGCGTCCGTACCACTTGGACCGTGGGACCGTAGCGAACCCCTTGGACACGCCAAGGTGGGAGTCGGGTATCGCGGCTTAAGGCTCCCCGGTGAAAGATCCGGGCCTGCACACCACCACGAGGTTGACCCCCGAGTTCGTGTAGATAAAGCGGGATTCTATACGCATCCAGCACCTGTCCAGCAGAGGGACAGCGACCACCATGATGCACCGCGGGCCAATCTTCAAGGCCTCGTTGTGACGAAGCCTACGGGGTCGGCGCGGGCAGGTGCACGGCCTCCGGGGACCACTCCCTCTCGCGCGCGGTGGTGAGGTCGGGCTCGCGGTCGTTGACCATCCACCCGACCTCGGAGCTCACCTCCTGGTCGGTGGGCGGCCAGTGCCCATATCGGGGCGCCTCGCCCGGCCCGGAGAAGTCGGTCCAGTAGGCCCCGCCCTCCTGGGCGTCGCGGGTGTCGAGGTGCACGAACACGCTGTTGGGGTAGTACCCGACGCCCGCGTCGGGGAGCGTCCGGGCGTAGTCCCTCACGTCCTCGTGGCGCACTCCCCGGAGGCGCAGGTCGAGGGCGCGGGCGTGCGCGTGTCGGCTGCGTCCCTCCCCCGGCCGGTAGCCCGAGACGATCTCCGCGGTGCGCCCCGGGAAGCGATCGAAGAGCCCCTGCATGAGCTGGATGACCCGCGGGTGCAGCACCCTCGCGTTGCGGGTGAGCATGATCACCGGGTCGTGCGTGAGCCGGTCGCGCTCGATGGGGGGCGCCGCGCCTCGACCGCGGACCCTGGCTCGGGCGCGGGGCGCGGTCTCGTCGGCGAGGCTGAGGCCCGCGGCGGGCGCCACGCGACGGAGCTCGCGGATGGCGGCGTCGACGTCGAAGTCGGTGAAGCGACCCGGCTGGGCGAGCAGCGAGACGGCCGCGAGCGCGGCGAGGGTGGGGCGCCCGGTGCAGTCGGTGAGCGGGCCCGTCCAGGTGGGCATCTCGCCGTTGCGCAGGCGGCGGACGGTGACCACCGGGCGGAGGCAGAGCCGGGCGTTGCGGGCGCCGCGGACGGACTGCTCGGCCTCGACCGGAGCGCCTCGCCGGGCGCGCACCTCGATGCGAGGGAGGATGACCTCGTCGACCGCGCTCTGCGCCGCCGCGAGGGCCAGCCGACCGGGGCCGACGGGCCTCGGGGTCACGGGCGCTCGGGCCGCCGCGGGCACGGTCGCACGGGCCGCCGCGGTCGGAGCCGCGGGGACGGGGCGAGGCTGGGCCGTCGCGACGGAGGGCGCGCACAGCGACAGGGCGGCGAACACGCAACGGATCAGCGCGCGGGACATCAGGGTCCGAGCGGTGGCAGAGAAATGCCCTCGCAGGCAAGTTCCCGTCGGCGATGATCGGTCTGGGAGTGGATCGGGGGGGAGCGGGAGGGAGGGAGGCGGAGGGGGGAGGCGACGATCAGTGACCGCCGACCTTGCCCTGGAGGAAGTAGGCGATGAGCAGGGCGTAGAGCACCAGCGACTCGATGAGCGCGAGGCCGAGAATCATCGGGGTGCGGATCTTGGCGTCCGCGCCCGGGTTGCGGGCGATGCCCTCGAGGGCGGCCGCGGCGACGCGACCCTGGGCGAGCGCGCCGCCGAGGGCGCCGACGCCGATGGCGATGCCGGCGCCGAGGGCGGCCATCATCTGGGCGTCGAAGGAGTTCGAGCCGGGGGCCGCGGCGGCCTCCTGGGCGAACGCGGCGAAGGTGTAGAACGTGACGAGCAGCGCGCTCGAGAGGGCGGTGATCTTCTTCATGGTGATGGTCTCCTTCAGTCGTTCGAACAGTTCAGTGCCCCAACAGCGGGGCGATGGAACACCCTAGGAATCACGCGTGCTCGTGGGCGGCGTGCCCGTGCTCGGCGTGGGCGTCGTGGCCGTGGTCGTCACCGTGGTCGATGGCGAGCTGGAAGTAGATCGTCGCGAGCAGGCAGAACACGTAGGTCTGCAGGACGACCACCAGCACGCCGAGCACCATGATGGGCACGGGCACGAGCAGGAAGGCGAGGCCGGTGAACACGCTCACGACCATGTGGTCGACGAAGAGGTTCACGCAGAGGCGGATGGCGAGGGAGAGCGGGCGCACGAGGTGCGAGATGATCTCCAGCGGGAGCATCAGCGGCGCGAGCGCCGGCATCGGGCCGACGAAGTGCTTGAGGTACGCGGCGCCCTGGTGCTTGAGCCCGTAGTAGTGGGTGGCGAAGAAGATCACCAGGCCGCAGGCGAGCGTGACGTTGAAGTTGCTGGTCGGCGGCGCGAAGCCCGGGATGAGCCCGAGGGCGTTCGAGAAGAAGATCAGCAGGGCGCAGGTGCCGATGATCGGGAGGAAGTGCCGCGCTTCCTTCTTGCCGAGCACGTCGGCGAGGAGGTCATAGAAGGTCTCGACGAAGTTCTCGGTGAACGACGCGACGGTGAGCGACCCCTCGGGCACCACGGCCTCGCTGGTCTTGGCGATGCGGCCGCGGGTCACGAGCACGAAGCCCGCGATGAGCAGCACCACGAAGAGCGCGATGGTGGTGTACTCCAGCGTGACCGGCGTGTTGGCGGGGTAGCTGAAGTGGTTGGGGAGCTCCTGCGCGGCGGTGCCGTCGGCGCAGAGTCCGCCGGCCTCCATGGCGGTCTGCTGCCCGGCGGCGTTCACGCACCCGTAGTGGTTGAACATGGCCCAGAGCGCGCGGAAATTCGGCAGCGCCAGGAGGTACGTGAACCATGACGTATGGTCGGGCATCGGGGCTTATCCTTCGTCGGAGTCGGAGGAGTCGGAACCGGTTTCGGCCTTGGGGCTGACGGCGTCCCAGAGCCCGCCTCCCGCGATGGCGACGACCACCGCGGTGATGCCGGCCATGAAGCTCCCGCCGTGGACCCACGATCGCGAGATCAGCAGGCCCACACCGAGGAACAGTGCGGCGGTCTTCGCCAGGAGCAAGGCCATCGCGGCGCCCTTGCCCGCGGAGACCTTCGGGTCGATCAGCCGGGTGACGACCCGGGCGAGCACCCAGAGGTTGAGCAGGCCGACGGCGGTGCCGATCACCGAGGAGTACGCGCCCGTCGGGCCGAACTGACGCTCCATCACCACCGCGCTGACGAGGCCGGCCGCGAGCGCGACCAGCCCGATGCGACGCGCGAGGTCGCCGTCGGGTCCGATGGACTCCGGGGTCGCGGCGCTGGTCTCGGGCTGGGAGGGGCTCACGGGGTCGTCGGTGGCTTCGGGTCGCTGGGCTTCGGGGGGTCGGGCTTCGGGTCGTCGCGGGTGGCGAAGCGGTACATCGATCGGAACCCCGCCGCCGCCCCGATCGCGAAGCCCACCAGGAGAAAGGTGGGCTCGGTGTGATAGCGGCTGTCGATCCATCGACCCAGGCCGGCCATCACCACGATGGAGATGACGAACTCCAGGCCGAGGGAGAGTCCGACCATGTCACGGAGGGGGAGCTTCATACGATCCGCTCGGCTCTCCTGTGGCGAGGTGACGGGCCCTTCAAGGCGTCCAAATCGGCGCGCTTCTATCACCGCGCACTTTGCCGGGTCAAGCCGCGGAGCAGAGCCTCACGGATCCTCGTGCTCCGGGAGCTGCAGCACCCCCGGGTGCAGGTGCTCGTAGGCCGCCCTCGCGCGCATCGGGCCCACCTTCGGCACCGCGGCGATCTCCGCGTAGGTCGCCTCGGCCACGCCCGCCACGCTCCCGAACTTCCTCAAGAGCGCCCTCGCCGCCACCGGCCCGAGCCCCGGCAGCCCGTCGAGCTCGCTGCGCAGCCGCTTCTTGTGGTGCAGCGCCTCGCGGGTCTTGTTGGCAAAGCGGTGGGCCTCGTCGCGCGCCCTGGCCAGCAGCACCAGCGCCGGCCCGTTGTCCCGGATGGTCACCGGGTTCTTCCTCCCGGGCTGGTAGACCCGGTCGACCACCTTCTCGCCGAGCACGTTCTCCCGCTCCTTGGCGAGCGAGCACACCGGCATGTCCGTGATCCCCAGCTCCTGCAAGACGGTGACGGCGATGTTGAGCTGGCCTCGGCCGCCGTCGACCACGAAGAGGTCCGGCAGCTCCCAGCCCTTCTCCCGGTTCTTGCCGCGACGGAAGCGACGGGAGAGCACCTCATACATGGCCTTGTAATCGTCGCCGGTGTTCTCCGAGCGCACGTGGAAGCCCTTGTACCCGGGCTTGTAGGCCACCCCGTCGAGCAGGCACACCACCGCCCCGACGGTCTCGGCGCCCGCGTGGTGCGAGATGTCCACGCACTCGATGGTGCGCGGCGGCTCCTCCAGGTCGAGCGCCCGGGCCAGCGCCTCGGCCTGCCCCCCGGCGCTCGCCACGGCCATGCGCTTCTCCCGGAAGGCGTGCCTCGCGTTCTCCATCGCCATCGCCAGCAGCGGCGCCCCGCTCCCCTCCCCGGGCTCCGGCTTCACCACGATGCGCACCGCCTTGCCGCGCTGCTCGGTGAGCCACTCGGCGATGCCCGCGCTCCCCTCGGGCTCGAGCGGCAGCACCACCTCGTCGGGGATCGTCGCCCCTTCGGAGCCGTAGCGCCCGGAGAGCACCTGGGCGACCAGCTCGTCGTCGGGCAGCTCGGCCCGGCCGAAGACCAGCGACTGCGTGTCGCGCACGAAGCCGTTGCGCACCAGCAGCAGCGTGAGCACCACCCCGTCGCCCTCGCGGTAGATGCCCACCACGTCGCGGTCGAGGTCGCTCACCACCGCCACGCGCTGCGTCTCGGTGACGCTGGCCACGGCGTTGATCTGGTCGCGCAGCCGCGCCGCGCGCTCGAACTCCATGGCCGCGGAGGCCGCACGCATCTCCCGCTCCAGCGAGCCCACCAGCTCCCCCGTGCGCCCCCCGAGGAACATCTCCACGTACTCGACCTGCGCCGCGTACTCCTCGGGCGGCACCGGGAGCACGCACGGCCCGGAGCAGCGCTTGATCTGGTACTCGAGGCACGGCCGCGTGCGCGACGCGAACTCCTCGTTGTCGCAGGTGCGTAGCTGGAAGTGCCGGTTGATGGTCTTGAGGGTGCGACGCGCCTCGGTCGAGCTCGGGTAGGGGCCGAAGTACACCGCGCCGTCGACCCTCGGGCGCCGTACGATCTCCAGCCGCGGCCACGGGACTCGCTTGTCCAGGCGCACCGAGAGGTAGTCCTTGTCGTCCAGGAGCCGGACGTTGTACCGGGGTCGGTGCTGCTTGATGAGGGAGTTCTCGAGCAGCACGGCCTCCTTCTCGGTGGCGGTGACCACGGTCTCGATGTCGCCCAGCACCCGGTCGAGCAGCGGGATGAAGTAGCGGTAGTCCGAGCTGTTGGCCTGGAAGTACTGCCGCACGCGCTGCCGCAGCGAGCGCGCCTTGCCGACGTAGACCACCACGCCCTTCTTGTTCTTGAACAGGTAGCAGCCGGGGGACGTGGGCAGCGTGTCGAGCCGCGCCCGGAGCTCTTCCTCTCGCATCAGACCGCGCAGTCTACGGTCCCCGGTGCCGACGGTCGATCGATCGCGCGACAGGGTTGAGCCTGCCCTCGGGACTCTGGCATCCTGCGCGCGATGTACTCCGTCCGCGCGTCCTCGATCGTGTTCTCCCTCGGGCTCGTTGCGGCTTGTTCGTCGCGCCCACCCCCTCGCCCCCTCACGGCCCCGCATCCCCCCGACCCGATCGCCATCTCGCTCCCCGAGGTGCGCGTCTCGCACTCGCAGTGGATCTCCCCCACGCCGCCGCCGATGCCCCCTCCCCCTCGCCGCGGATCGCGCCGCAGCGGCTCCATGTCCCTGGAGGTCGCGCAGCCCATCCTGGTGTCGACCAACGAGCCGGTGCGCGCCTGCTACAAGGCCTTCCTCGCGTTCTCCCCGCAGGCCGGCGGCTCCATCGTCACCCTGATGCGCATCGGCCCGTCGGGCTCCATCGACGACGTCGAGACCATCGGATCGCCCGACCCCTCGCTCGCCATCATGTCGCAGTGCGTCCTCGCGGCGCTCCGCACCCGCCGCTTCCCCGGCATGGGCGCCCCCTCGCTGGTGTCCTTCCCGTTCAGCTTCCGCAGCGGAGAGATCAGCGGGCAGACGGTGCCGATGCCCACGCTCCCGCCGCCCCGCCCCGGCGAGATGCAGGTGCCCAACCCCGAGAACATCACCGTCCGCCCGTGGCGCCCGGCGCTCATCCCCGCCAGCACCCCGGCGCACGTGATGACCCGCGAGCTCGTCGACGCGGTCGTGCCCGACGTGCAGACGCTCGCCGACACCTGCTACGCCGCCACGCTCGTCGTGAACCCCGCCGCGGAGGGAGACTTCACCCTGCGCGTCGCGGTCGAGCCCTCGGGCAACGTCAACCGCCTCGACATCACCCCGGCGGAGTTTCCCTCGCCGATGCGCGACTGCGTGGTGACCCTCGGGCGGCAGCTCCACTTCCACCCGAGCCTCACCGGCGCCATCGTGACCCTCCCGGTCTCGCTGCGGCGCATCGAGGCCGACGCCTCCGGCGCCTCCGCCACGTCGGCCCCGGCCCCCGCCGCCGGCGGGCTCATGCCCGTCACGCGCTAGGCTCTCCCCTTCACCCCCGAAGCAGCCGGTACGCGGCGATCACGGCGCGCAGCCGGTCGCCCCGCCCCCGGGAGGCATCCTCCGGGTGGCGGTCGGGGTGCAGCGTCAGCACCAGCTCCTGGAAGCGACGGCGCAGCAGCACGGCCCCCGGGTCGTGGTCGAAGCCCAGCGTGGCGAGCGCCTCGACGCGCGCGGGATCGGCCGTGCTCCGCCCATGGTCGCGCCTCCTCGGCCGGCCGTGGAAGGTCTCACGGGCCCCGAGCGGCGCCTGCTCGGCGGTCCCCTCGGGGAGCGCCCTCGCCGAGCGGAACCGCAGCGCCGCGTCTCGCACCCGGTAGAGCGACTCGAGCCTCGCGAGGCGCTGCGAGTCGAGGACCCGGTCGCGCGCGGAGGAGCTCACCACGCGCCTCCACACCAGCGACTGCCCGATGCGGAAGCCCCTCGCCCGACCGACGCCCCAGGCGCTCTCCACGGCGTGCCGCGAGGCGAGGCCCGCGGCGACCGCGAGGTCTCCGAAGCGACGCGGATCGGCGCTCGACTCGACGGCCTGCACCGCCCCGGCGCGGAGGTGGAGGTGGTGCACCTGGTCGGGCTCGACGAGCTCCAGGGTGCCGGTCGCGTGGGCGCGGCGGAGCGCGGCGAGCAGGTCGCCGAGGGTGGTCTCACCGAGCCTGGAGGGGAGCGTCATCACAGCGCCCGCAGACCTAGCAGCCCGGCGGGCGGCACCCGAAGTTCGCGACGTCAGCCCCGCGCGAGGTCGATCGCAATCTTGACGACGAGGCAGATCACCACCGCGAGCACCACCCAGCGCACGAAGCGATCGCCGCGGCGCACCGCGAGCCTCGCCCCGAAGGCGCCGCCCAGAAACTGCGCCCCGGCCATCGGGAGCGCGACGTCCCAGCGCACGACGCCCTGCGAGGCGAAGATGGCGAGCGCGGCGAGGTTGGAGGCGAAGTTGACGACCTTGGCGTTGGCGCTCGCGCGGGCCATCGCCTCCCGCAGCCAGGTCACATACGAGAGGATCAGGAAGGTCCCGGTGCCGGGCCCGAAGAAGCCGTCGTAGGTGCCGATGACGAGGGCGATGGCCATGGCGCGGCGCTGCGGCGAGGCCCCTGGAGGGAGCGGTTCGGCGGGCGTGGCCACGTCGCGGCGGAAGGTGAGCCGGAGGGCGACGAGCACCAGCAGCACCAGCACCACGGGGCGCAGCAGCGAGGGCGGAACCTGCAGCACGAGCCAGGCGCCCGCGAGCGATCCGACGAAGCCGAAGAGGAAGGAGGCGGCGACGCGGGTGCGGTCGATGACGCCGAGGCGCCAGAAGTTCACGAGGGCGCTGAAGCTGCCGAAGGTCGACTGGCCCTTGTTGGTCCCGAGGGCGAGCTGCGGGGGGAGACCGGCGGCGAGGAGCGACGGCAGGGTGATGAGCCCTCCGCCGCCCGCGATGGCGTCGATGGTCCCGGCGGCGAAGGCGGCGGCGACGAGGGCGGCGGTGACCCGGAGCTCCATCGCCTAGGCGAGCGCGCCGATGGCGGCCCCGACCGCGGCGAGGAGCGCCCCGCTCGCGATGGCGTCATCGGCGAGCACGAAGTCCGGCGAGAGGGCCCGGTCGGCGATCAGCGTCGGGACGAGCGTGCGCAGGTACGCGTGCGCCGCAGCCACACCGCGGCCGGGCTTGAGCGGGAGCCGCGAGTCGAGGCCCTGCGCGGCGGCGAGCATCTCGATGGCCACCGCCATGCGGGCGTTGCGCACCACGCGCGAGGCCTTGAGGGCGGAGGTCGCGCCCATGGAGACGTGGTCCTCGCGGCCGGCCGACGAGGGGATCGAGTCCACGCTGGCGGGGTGGCAGAGGATCTTGTTCTCCGTGACGAGCGAGGCCGAGGTGACCTGGGCGATCATGTAGCCCGAGTCGAGCCCGGTGTGCGGCGCGAGGAAGGGCGGCAGGCCCGAGGAGAGCGCGGGGTTCACGAGCTGCTCGACGCGGCGCTCGGAGATGTTGGCCAGCTCGGCGCAGGCCATCGCGAGGAGGTCGAGCGCGAAGGCCAGGGGCTGCCCGTGGAAGTTGCCGCCGGAGACCACGTCCGCCTCGCCGTCGCGAACGAACACCAGGGGGTTGTCGGTGACGCTGTTCATCTCCCGGGCGAGCACCTCGCGCACCCAGCGCATCGCGTCGCGGGAGGCCCCGTGCACCTGGGGCATGCACCGCAGCGAGTACGGGTCCTGGACCTTGCCGCAGTCGCGGTGGCTCTCGGCGATGCCGCTCTCCGAGAGCAGCGTGCGGAGGTTGCGCGCGACGTCGAGCGCGCCAGGGTGCGGGCGCACCGCGACCACGCGCTCCTCGAAGGGCCTGCCGCTCCCCTTGAGGGCCTCGAGGGACATGGCCCCGGCCACGTCGGCGCAGCGCGCGAGGGCCTCGGCGTCGTGCAGCGTGAGGGCGCCATACGCGAGCATGTACTGGGTGCCGTTGATGAGCGAGAGCCCCTCCTTGGCCTCGAGCGCGATGGGCGCGACCTCCGCGAGGGACATCGCCTCGGCGCCCGGGTACACCTTGCCGTCGAACTCCGCGCGGCCCTCGCCGATGAGCACCGAGGCGAGGTGCGCGAGCGGGGCGAGGTCGCCCGACGCCCCCACGCTCCCCTGCGACGGGATCACCGGGTGCACCCCGCGGTTGAGCATCGCGACGAGCGTGTCGACCACCACCGGGCGCACGCCGGAGTAGCCGAGCGCGAGCACCTGCGCGCGGAGCAGCATCATGGCGCGCACCACCTCGGCGGGCAGCGGCTCGCCCACGCCGCACGAGTGGCTGCGCAGGAGGTTGTGCTGGAGCGTGCGGATGTCTCCAGGGGAGATGCGCGTCTCGGCGAGGGCGCCGAAGCCCGTGTTGACGCCGTAGACCCGAGGGGACTCGTCTCCCCCGGCGACCACCGCGTCGATGGCGGCGCGCGCCGCGGAGACCCGGTCGCGGGCCTCGTCATCGAAGCCTACCGGGGCGCGCCGACGCGCCACCGCCACGAGATCCTCCAACGTCAACGTCGACCCGATCAGGACCAGCTCGCTCATAGGGGACGCAGGGTGTACCACCAGATCGCGCCGGGCATGGGATGCTCCCGGCCGATGCAGACGCGGTGGCTCGTGCTGGTGGGGTTGGCAGGCTGCGCCGACCCGCTGCCCTCGCCCTCGACGGTAGACGTGCTGCGGATCCTCGCGCTCAGCACGGCCACCCCGGAGGTGCGGCCGGGCGAGGCGCTGGCGGTGAGGGCGGTGTGGCACGACCCGCTGGGGGGACGGGCGATCCGTTGGCGCTGGAGGCTCTGCGACCCCGGGGCGACGGCCGACCCGAGGGCCTGCGCGAGGGCCTCCGGGAGCGTCGAGCTGGGGTCGGGGGAGACGGACCGGGTGGAGCTTCCGGCCGCGGAGCTCGCGCTGCGAGGGACGGAGACCGAGCGGACCCTGGTGGTCTACGCCATCGCGTGCCCCACGATGGACGCGGTGATCGACCCCCGGGAGGAGCGGCTGGTGTGCCCGGAGGGCGTCGGCTCCGAGGCCTTTCGTCGGGTGACCGTGAGGGCGACCGGGGCCCTCAACCGACCTCCCCCCATCGCGGCTTGGACCGTCGATCAGTCCGGGCGATCGACCCCCCTCGAGGACGGCGCCACGGTGCCGACGGGCCCGCTCTCGCTCACCCTCACCCCGGGAGCCGGCGCGGCGGAGTCCTTCGACGGAGGCTCCGAGTCGCTGATGGCCTCGGTGTACGTGAGCACCGGGAGCGTGGATCCGCCGCGGGTGGTGACGGAGCCCGGCGTCGTGGCGCCGATGGCCTTCCGCTGGACTCCGGGGCGGGTGCTGTCTGGAGGAGAGGTGGCCCGGGTGTGGGCCGTGCTGCGGGATCAGCGGGGCGGGGAGACGGTGCGCTCGGTGACGGTCACCGCGCGGTAGGCGTCACTGGCAGCGGGCGTTGACGCAGGTGCGGCCCGCGGTGCAGTCGGACGATCGGGCGCACTGGGGGGTCTGCTCGTTGGTGCTGGTGCAGAGCGAGCGGCCCATGGTGTCGGCGCGGCAGAGGTCGAACTGCACGTCGACGGTCAGGCACGCCCCGTCGGTGCCGGCGCCCGGCGTCGGGCAGAGGCGGCGGCACGCGCCGTTGTTGCAGACGGAGTTCGCGTTGCACTGCGAGTCCATGGTGCAGAAGGGGCGGGGCCGGGTGTCGACGCGGCACACGCCGCCCACGCACACCTGGTTGCTGCCGCAGGTCGCGTCGGCGGTGCAGGTCGCGAGGCAGGTGCCGCTCACGCAGAGCTGCGCGGCGGTGCAGCGGCCGCCGCAGTCGGCGCCCGTGGTGGGGTAGGTGCACCGGTTGTTGGTGCAGACCTGACCCGCGGCGCAGGCGGTCGCGGCGTTGGCGGTGGTGCAGCCGACGATGCACTGGCCGTCGACGCACGACTGGCCGGGGCCGGTGCACTGGTAGTCGAACTGGCACTGGTTGGCCCTGGCCTGGCAGCTTCCGCCGAGGCACACCGGCGTCGCGGGCGTCGCCGCGCACTGGGCGTCGGTGGTGCAGCCGCCGCCGGGGACGCAGCGCCGCGCCGCGGTGTCGCAGACGAGGTTCGCGGCGACCCGGGCGCAGTCGGCGTTGGCGCTGCAGCCGGGGACGCAGGTGCTGCGCGATGTCTCGCAGTAGGAGCCGCTCGGGCAGCTCGCGGTGCTGGTGCAGGACTGGGTGGTGGCGCAGCGGCCGGTGGGGTCGCAGTAGCCGCTCGCACAGTCGCGGCTGACGGTGCAGAGCCGGGGGCCGGTGTCGAAGACCACCGGGGGGCGGTCGGTGGTGCCGGCGTCGACCACGGGGACGCCGTCGGGGCCGTCGTCATGCTCGCTCCACACCGGGCAACCGAGCAGCCACGCGCCGAGCGAGCCGACGATCATGAAGGATTGAACAGTGATGGGGTGCTTGCGCATAGCGACGCCTCCGGAACAGTGGTCCACCGCAGATGGTCTTGCGGGTGCCTCAGGTAGTTTCTAGCTCGGTACGACGGACCGTTTCAGCATCTCCCATGCCGGGACTCAAGTCGCGGCAATCGTTCCATCGGGTCGCTCTCCGAGCGGGTGCGTGAATGCGGGTTCATAGCGCCCCCGTGAACGATTGCCGCCCGAGCGACCGCATCGTCGGGATCGCTGTAGTTGTTTCGCCACGGCGGAGGGCAGTCTGTTATCGTCCGCGCCGCCGGGAGAAGAGGGCAGACCAAGCGCATGGACGTCGTATGTGAACGCTGCAAGGCAGAGTACGAATTTGACGACGCGCTGGTCTCCGAGCGTGGAACCACGGTCAAATGCACGAACTGCAGCCATCAGTTCAAGATCTTCCGCCCCACGTCCGAGACCGACGCCGCGAAGGTGTGGAACCTCCGGCGACCTGACGGCACGGTGATCCCCTTCGACTCCCTCGCGGTGCTCCAGAAATGGATCCTCGAGGGCAAGGTCAGCAAGATGGACGAGATCTCCCGCGCGGGCGAAGGCTGGAAGAGCCTTGGCGCCATCGCGGAGCTCGAGAGCTTCTTCGCCACCGCCGAGCTGCGCGCCTCGCAGAACGCTCCAGGGCGATCGGGCCAGCGCTTTCCCAGCATGAGCGGCGTGCGCGCCCCGACGCCCGCCCCGGGGCACAACCGCTCCATCCCGGTGAACCCCTCTCGACCGACCCCTGCCCTGAGCTCTCCCACGATCCGTCCTGGCGGCGCCGCTCCGCCTCCTCCGCCGGTGTCCCTTCGCGCGCCCTCCCACGGGGGGACGCCGCCGCCGGTGCCCAGCGTGCTCCGCGGGCCGTCGGCCGTGAAGAGCGCCGCCGCGCCGCCCAGCGCCAGCACCATGGTGCAGATCCCGCCGCCGCCGAAGATGCCCGCGGAGATGGGCCCGATGTCTCCGGTGCCGAGCCCCGATCGGCACGAACCCCTGGCCGACGAGGTCGAGCGCGCCCGGCCCCGCCCGGCGAGCCTGCCGCCGAAGGTCGTGCTGCCGCCGCTTCCCGCGCTCTCCGCCTCGCCGCGTGACCTCGTCGATGATCAGGCCCCGACGCGCTCGATCTCGTCCGACCCTCACGGACTGCGTAGCATCCCGGCCGCGAACCGCCGCGGCGGCCTCGGCCTCGGCGTCGGCCTGGTGGCCGGTGCGCTCATCGCGGGGGGAGCGCTCCTGATCTCCTACCGCTCGGGCGTCTTCGGCACCAGCACCCCTCCCTCGTCCGCGGCCGCCACCCAGCAGGACACCGCCCGACGCGATCGGGTCATCGCCGACGCCACTGAGCGGGTTCGGCGCTTCACCGCCGCCGGGATGGACGAGGCGCGGGAAGAACTCTCCGCCGCGATCGCGCTGCGCCCCAACGACGCGGCGCTGGTGGCGACGCGCGCCGAGGTGCTGGCCGCCTGGTCGGAGATGCTCACCCAGCAGGCCGACGACCTCGAGGCCCAGGCCGCCCTGCCGGGCGCCGACTCGCCGCGGCTTCGCGCCTCGGCCGAGCTCGTGCGCCGCGACGGCGTGACGCGCCGGGAGCGGGCCCGTACAGACCTCCGGGCTGCGGAGGCGGCGCTCGACTCGGTGACCCCCGCAGAGCGCGGGATCGTCGAGGCTCGACTCACCGACGTGGCCCGGGTGGTCGGCTCGCCGACGCTGACCAACCACCTGGAGGCGGCCCGCCGTGCCCCGCCCACCAGCGAGACCTCCCTCTACCTGGCGCTCGCGACGCTGCCCGATGACGCCGCCTCGGCCATCTCCGGGCTGCGCGCCGCCATCGGCGCCGAGCCGCAGAACCAGCGGGCCCGCGTGGCCCTGGCGCGGCTGCTCCAGCGCGGCGGTGACGTGCGCGGCGCGCAGGACCTCCTCGCGGAGGCGCTGCGGGCCGAGCCGGAGCACGAGGCGCTGCTGGGCATCTCCCGAGCGCTCGGGTCCACGACCGTCGTCGCGTCGCCCGCGGACACCGCGGCCGATGCGGGCGCGCCCTCGGTGGCCGCAGCGGCCCCGGTGGTCGCCCCGGCAGCCCCGATCGCCCCGGTGGTCGAGCCTCCGGCGGCTCCCCCCACGGCCGCGACTCCGACGAGCCCGCGCCACTCCGGCGGCAGCGATCCGGGCGGCGCCGTGGCGGCGGCGATGACCCCGACGCGCGACTACGACCGGCTCGTGCGAGACGGCGACCTCCTCCAGCACGCCGGGCGCACCTCCCTCGCCCGAGAGCGATACCAGCAGGCCCTCGCGGTGCGCGCCACGGGCTCCGAGGCGCTCACCGGCCTCGGCTTCGTCGAGCTCGACCAGAACTCCGTCGGAGCTGCGATCTCTCGGTTTCGGCAGGCGCTCGCGAGCAACCCCCGGTACTCCGAGGCCTACATCGGGCTCGGCGAGGCCTACAGCCATCAGCGCAGCTACGGCCAGGCGGTGCAGGCCTACCAGCAGTACCTCGCGATCAACCCGGGCGGCTCGCGGTCGGAGATGGCCCGTCGACAGATCGAGTCGCTGCAAGAGCGGATCAGCGCGGCCCGGGGGCCGGAGACCTCCGGCGCCGACGCCGCGACCAGCCCCTGACGATGACCGCGGCGGCGCTGGACGACGAGGGCTTCGCACCGCTCGGCCCCTTTGAGCTGGAGGGAGCGTCCGAGCCGGGCGACGGCTCGCTCCTGGAGGTGCTGCGGCTGCTCGGGGTGAGCGAGCGAGCGACCAGCGACGAGGCCCGCGAGGAGGCCGCCGCGAGGCTCGCGGAGGCGTGGTCGGCGACGGGTTCGGTCGGGCTGGAGCGCGACGCCCTGGCCCGGGAGAGCGCCCCGACGCCCTCGGCCCTCGCGCGGCTGCTGGCCCTGTACACCGTGACCGGCCGCTGGACCGACGCCGCCCGCGCGGCGGAGGCGCTCGCGGCCGACGACGCCACGCCCGAACGTCGCGCGGTGGCCTGGAGCCGCTGGGCCGCGGCGGGTTCGCCCGACGACGCTCGGCGCTTCGCGAAGGAGGGCGATCCGTCGCGCGTCGCCGCCGCGTACCTCGCTCGCTCCGCGGAGAGCGAGCAGGTGCTGGCCTCCGCGGCGGACAACGCGCAGCGCGACGGGGAGACGGAGGCCTGGCGCTCGCTCTCTCTGGACGCGTGGATCCACTCGCAGGGCGCCCGCGGCGCCGACCGGCTCATCGACGCGCTCCGCGCCAGCGGAAGGCCCGGGGCGGCGATGTACGTCGCGCTCGAGGACGCCGCGCGGGCCTACCTCGCAGGCGGCGACGCGGAGCTTCATCGCGCCGCCGAGCTGGCCACCGGGGAGGCCGAGGCGCTCGCGGTGTGGACGCTCCGGGCGCTCCTCCCGGGGCCCGATGCGGCGAGCGCCCGGGAGACGCTGCGCGACATGCTGGCCGATCGGGGTCGCAGCGCGGAGCTCGCGGTGAGGCTCCGGATCGATGCGTGGTCGGCGCCGGAGGCGTCTCGCGCCGCGGCCTGGAAGGGCGTCGCCGCGATGGAGCTGCCGCACGACCCGCTGCTGGCCACGAGGGCGCTGGTCGAGGGGCTACGGGCCCAGCCGGATGACGCCGAGGCGCTGGCGCTGCTGCGCGCCCTGGCCGCCGAGCCGACCGTCGAGTCCGCGACGAGAGACGCCGTATGGGGCCTGGTGCGCATGTCGGAGCTCAGCCCCGCGCGGCGACGAGAGCTGCTGCTGTGGCTCGGCGCGCTGGAGGAGGCCGCGGGCGACCTCGCCGCCGCGGAGAGCGCGTACGCGAGCGTCGAGGGCGCCGTGCCCGAGGCCTTCGAGGGGCTCGGGCGCGTCTACGAGGGTGCGGCGCGTCAGGTGGCGCAGGCGGAGACGGAGTTCGGGGCGCTGGCCTCGGCCGCCGCGGAGTCTCGCGAGGGCCAGGTCGACGAGGCGGTGGCGCGCTGCGCCTCGACGCCCGGCGCGATGGCCGCGGCGGGCTCGGCGCTGGAGACGCTGGCGGGGCTCTCGCTCCACCACGCCGGGGCGGCTGCGCTCTGGGTGCGAGCGGCACGACGCTCCGCCGATCGGGCCACGCTCGCGGCCGTGCTCCGCAGGCTGGCGACCCGCTGCGAGCTCGCTCCCACGCGGCGCGAGGCCCTGCTGGAGTGCCTCACCCTCCCGGAGCTCTCCGCGGGCGGAGGCTCCGACGCCGTGGAGCTGCTCCGGCTCTTCCTCGAAGACCTGCCGGGCGACACGACCGCCGCGGCCGCCCTCGCCGCCCTCGCGGAGCAGCGCGGCGACGCGGAGCTGACGCGCGACGCGATCCGCGCCGTCGCGATGGCGAGCCAGGAGCCGACCGAGCGCGACATCCTGCTCCGCTTCGTGGGCGTGCGCAGCGGCGCCTTCGAGGCCCTCGGGGCTGCGACGGAGGAGCCCGTTCCGTCCGCGGGGCGGGGCGACCGGCTGCGGCGGCTGCACCACCTCGTCGGCGACAGCGTCACCCTGCTCTCGCTCCGCACCCGCGCCCTGATGGCGTCCCCGGGCGCTCCGGGGGAGGGCCTCGGCGTGGCGCGGCGCTTCGTCGAGGCGGCACCGTGGTCCCCGGAGGCGGTGTTCGCGTTCGCCGGGCTCACCCGGCTCGGTGACGACGGGGCCGAGGTGGTGGCGGCCATCCGAGCGGCGCTGCGCTCGTGCGCCCGGCTCCCGGAGCTCGCCTCGCTCGTCCGCGGCGCCGTCGCGAGGCTCGCGGCGCTCGGCGACGAGACGGCCGTCCATCACGTGCTCGACGCCGCGACGGACGCGGGCCTCCTGGCAGACCCGAGCCTCGCGGAGCTCGCCCTCTCTCGACCGCACGGCGACGGGCCGGTGATGGTGCGCAGGCTGGAGATCGCGATCGCTGCGAGCGACGCGCCGGACCCCGCGTGGATCGCCCGGCTCGTCGAGCTGCGCGAGGCCGCGGGCGACGCGCTCGGAGCGCTGGGCGCCAGGGTGCGCGGGCCCCACGCGGGGCGAGCGAAGGAGGAGGAGCTCGACGCCCTCGCCGACGGGGCGACGGACGACGACGCCCAGGGGCGCTGGGTGCGGTGCGCCGTGGCCAACGGGCTGCCGCAGGTGTCCCTCCGGTGGCTCTCTCGCTGGGCCGCGGCGAGGGACTCCGAGCCGGGCGCGGGGCTGCGCCTGCGCTGCGCGGCGCGCGTGGCGTGGGACCTCCAGGGGGACGGAGAGGCGGCGCTGGAGTTTCTTCGCGACGCCTTGCGCGCGGAGGCAGACCCCGCGGACGTGCTCCAGGACGCGGACCTCATCGGGCGGCGCTCGGGACAGCTCGACGGGCTGCTCTCGATCTACGACGACGCCGCGGGCGTGGCCGCCGGGGTGCACGGCCGGCAGGCGCTGCACTACCGCCGCGCCCTGGCGCTGGAGCACGGCGGGCGCGCCGCGGAGGCCCTCGAGGCGCAGCTCGCGCTCTTCCGTGAGCTGCGCACCATCGGCGCGCCGCTGCACGCGATCGAGCGCCTGGCCGGGGCGGCCGGGCGCTGGGAGCCGCTGCTCGAGGCCTTCGAGATCCTCGCGGCGGAGGCGCCCTCTTCCGAGGCGAAGCTGCAGTTTCTGCTGCACTGCGCGGAGATCGCGCGCTCGCGCCTCAAGTCGACCGAGCGGGCGCTCGGCTTCGAGGTCCAGGCCTGGCAGGTCAGCCGCTCTCGCGCGCTCTGGGACCGGGTGATCGAACGCTCCCGCGCGCTTCGGGCGACGCACCCCGCCGCGGCGGCGGAGGCGATCCACGCCCTGGTCGACGGCGAGCTCGCCTCCGCGCAGCAGGCCTGGGACGACTCGGTCCGCGGGCTCCACGCCTTGCAGGCCCTGGACTGCGCGCTCACCGAGGCCCACGACCACGACCGGGCCGTCGCGGCCATCGAGCTCTACCTCCGCCAGCACGAGGCGCCCCGCATCGCCCGCAGCACCGTGCTGGAGATGATCGGCCGCGCTTCGGTTCCGCCCCAGCTCCAGCGGTCGCTGCGCGTCTCGTCGGCGCTCGCGTCGACCCCGCCGCCGCCGCCCCCGACGCCGACCCCGCCGCCCCCGCCTCCGTCGACGCGGGCTCCGTCGCGCGGGCCCACGCTGGAGCTGGTCCTCGACGACGACCTTTCGGCCGAAGGACTGGAGCGCGCGATGGCCCCGACGCCCGCGCCGGTCGCTCCGTCTCGACCTCCGAAGGAGGGCCACGAGTGGATCTCCTTCGTCGCCGAACCGAAGCCCGTCACCCTCGCTCCGACCAAGACGAGCGGCACCGAGGCTCCGCCCATCGTCGTTCCGCAGACGCTGCAGCCCAGGCTCGAGGTCTACGGTCGGGCGGAGGGCGAGGCCGACTCCTTCCTCATCACCTCGATCCAGCCTGAGGCCCCGCGGCGCCCGAGCCCGAAGCCCGAGGCGCCGCCCGCCCAGGCGCCCGCGGCGAGCGTGACGGGCGCCGACCCGGAGGCGGTCTTGCGGGAGCGCATGGCGCGCCACGACGACGAGGCCGCCGTGATCCTCGCCGGGCGGCTGGCCGCCGACCCCGAGCGGGCCCACGAGGCCGTGGTGATACAGCGGGCGCGCTTCGACGCGGACCCGACCCGCCTCGACGCCCTCGACGCGCTCATCGAGCTCGCCACGAGGGCTGACCAGCGGGGCGAGACGCTCGGGCTCACGCAGGTGCGCTCGGTGCTGCGGGGCGAGGCCCTGGAGCTGCACCCGCTGCACCCGGTGGAGCTCGAAGATCCGCCCGACGGCGTCGCGCGCGTGCTGCTCCCGACCCGCCTCGGCCCCTTCGCGGAGCTCGGGACACTGCTCTGGGAGAGCGTCGGCGTGACCTGGCGGCGCGAGCTCCAGCGCTCCGCCCTCCGCGACGAGGGCTACCGCCTCGCCCCGACCTCCGCGGTGCTCCGGCCCTTCCAGGCGGCGCTCCGGCTGCTCCAGCTCCCGCGCACCACGGCGCTCCTGCTGCGCGACGGGCCCATCGCGGCGCCGACCCTCTCCGTGGCGACGGTGCCCGCGTCGCTGGTGATGTCCCTCGAGCAGGCGACGGACACGCCCGCCGGGCACTTCGCCCTGGGCTTCCACCTCGAGGGCGCCCGCGTCGGGCACCTCCCCCTCACGGCGCTCTCGCCCGAGGTGGCCGATCGCATGGTGCGGGCGCTGAGCTTCGCGTTCGGCGCGCCGATGGCCGAGCGGGTCGATCCCGCGGTCGCGGCCGCCGCGGCGCAGCTCATGGACGCGACGCCGACGCGCCTGCACCGGCAGCTCCGCGCCTACGTCGAGGAGCTCGGACCGTCCTTCACCCCCGCCCGGTGGCGCGCGGTGATCGACCAGGCGAGGGCCCGCGCCGGGCTGCTGGTGTCGGGCGACTTCTTCGAGGCCTCGCGGTGGCTGCTCGCCAGCGCGCCGATGGAGGTCCCGCGCTCGCTCTCCTGGGCGCTGGTCGAGTGGGAGCCGCTGCGCGACCTGCTGCGCTTCGCGGTGAGCGAGGAGTACCTGATGCTGCGCTGGCCCAACTCCGACGGCCGTCGGCGGCGCGTGTCCTCGCGCCCCGCTCCCCCGGAGTCCCGCTAGGTAGGGGCCGCGGACCGCTAGTGCGCGCGCAGGTCGAACTCACCTCGGAGTGCCCCGAGTGCCGCACCCGTGGCGTCTGGCTGGAGCTGTACGACCCGGCGATGCCCGCGACGGCGCTGGGGCTCCCCGCGGAGGCGCGGTGCCGGCTGTGCGGCGCCGAGCACGTGGGGCGCGTGACGCCCGGGTCCGCCGCCCTGCGCGCTCCGAGGCCCATCGGGGAGTGCCCGTGCTGCGCGAAGCTCCTCGACGAGGGCGAGGTCGCCGCGCACCTGTGCCGTACCTGCGGAGCGAGCGCTGCGATGGAGCGAGCGCGCCCGGGCGCCGAGCTGGGCGAGGTCGCGACGCTGGAGCGGGCCGTGCGCGCGCTGATGGCCGACGAGGGGGACGACGAGCTCGCGGGCTTCGTCCAGCGGGCCTTCGGAGAGGGTGACCTCGCGGCGCTCGCGGGGCGATACGCGCTGGGCCTGCCGGTCGACACGAGCCTCGACGGCGGCACCGGCTTCCTGTCCGGCGCCGTGTCGCGGGCGACGCCCGAGGCGCGAGGGGCCGGGGCGACGACCCCCGCGGCGACGATCGCCGATGACCGCCGCGCGATGCTGCTGGCGCTGGTGAGCGTGCTGATGGCCGACGGGCAGCGCGACCCGAGGGAGATGCCGCTGGTGGAGGCCTTCCTGAAGGCCGAGGGCCTCGCGCCGCTGTCGAGCGAGGAGCTCCGGGTGCATCGCCCGGTCGAGATCGCCGCGCGGGTGCCCGTCGAGCGGCGCGAGGGCCTCGTGTCGCTGATGGCGCAGCTCGCCTACTCCGACGGCGTGGCGGACCCCAGCGAGGTGCGGGTGGTGCGGGCCTACGCCGACGCATGGGGCGTCTCGCAGGACGAGGTCGACCGCTGGCTGGAGACCTACCGCACGGCGCGGCGCTCGCGTCAGCAGCGGCTCCTCGATCGGCTGCGGTCGTTCTTCCTGGCGGGTTAAGCGCTACCATCCGCCGCAACAGCGATGAGCGAGACCACGACGGGCCTTGGCGGGGGCGCGGAGGCGCAGCGTGACAGCGTGGCGCGCTCCATCGGGCGCGTGCAGCAGCAGTTCGAGCTGGTGATGGACAACGTGCGCCGGGTCATCGTCGGCAAGGACGACGTGATCGCGCGGCTGCTCGTGGCCATGACCGCGCGGGGCCACGTGCTGCTGCGCGACGTCCCGGGGGTCGGCAAGACCATGCTCGCGCGCAGCGTCGCGGCCTCCATGGCGTGCGTGTTCAAGCGCATCCAGTTCACGCCCGACCTGCTGCCCATGGACGTCACGGGGTCCAACGTCTTCGACATGCGGCGGCGGGTGTTCGAGTTCCAGCGGGGCCCGGTGTTCACCAACCTGCTGCTCGCCGACGAGATCAACCGGGCGCCGCCGAAGACCCAGAGCGCGCTGCTGGAGGTGATGGAGGAGCGACAGGTCACCGTGGAGGGCGAGACCCACAAGCTCGACGAGCCCTTCCAGGTCATCGCCACCATGAACCCGCTCGACCACGAGGGCACCTACGCCCTCCCCGCGGCGCAGCTCGACCGCTTCATGGTGATGCTCTCCCTCGGCTACCCCGCCGAGGCCGCGGAGGTGCACATGCTCAACGTGCACCTGCAGCCCGACGCCCCCCTCGCGCAGCTCCAGCCCGTGATCACCCGCGACGACTTCCTCGGCTGGCAGCGCACGGTCCCGATGATCTTCCTGAGCGACGAGCTCAAGCGCTACACCGTCGCCGTGGTGCAGTCGCTCCGCGGCGACCCGCGCAACCTGCAGTCGATCTCGCCGCGCTCCACCATCCAGCTCGCGCGCGCGGCGCAGGCCAGGGCGATGCTGCGGGGCCGCGACTACGTCGTCGCCGAGGACGTGCAGACCGTCGCCCCGGACGTCATGGGCCACCGCGTGCTGCTCGCCGACGGGCGCGCGGGGCGGGAGTTCGTCGTCGAGGCGCTGCACCGGGTGGCCGTGCCGCGATGACCGCGCCGCGCGCCAGGAGCGGGGCGCTGCTCGTGGCGCGGGTGGTCTTCCACACGACCCTGCTCGCGGCGCTGCCCTTCATCGTGGGCGGCCTCGCGGGCTTCTTCGCGGAGGTCTCGCAGGTGAGCGAGACCCTCCCTCGGCTCATCGAGCGCGCCTCGGTGGTGCTGCTCCCGCTGCTGGTGGTGCAGGGCGTGTGCGTCTTCGTGAAGGTGCGCCGCGAGCTCTCCCTCACCGACGCCGCGCCCTCCGCGCGCGCGGTGCTGGAGAGCGTGCTGCGCCACACCCGGGTGATGACCGACAAGGGCCTCGGGCTCTTCTTCGGCGCGCTCGCCGCGGTGGTGCTCTCGCTCACCCTCAAGTTCGCCGAGCTCGGGATCATCGCCGTGCTCGGGCTCAGCACCCTCTACGCGGTGGTCACCGTGGGTGTGCTGCTGAGCACCTTCGTCGCGCAGCGCTTCGAGGAGCGCCTCGCCGCCCGCGGCGGCATCATCGGCCGCGAGTTCGTCCCGGTGGTGGTGGAGTCCGGCGAGAGCGTCGAGGAACTCTTCCATTTCGAGCGCGTCCCCGTCCCCTGGGGCTTCGTGGTGCAGGTCTACCAGCGGCTGCCCGCGCGGCTCGCCACGGAGAGCCGTCACGTCGTCGGGGCGTCGGTCTCCATGCGCCGGGTGACCCTCGCGCGCCCGCTCCACCGCACGCCCCGCGGGGACTACCGCGTGCCCCCCGCGAGCGTGGCCTTCACCGACCTCTTCGGCCTCACCCGCGTCGCCATCGCGCAGGCCGCGGAGGCCAGGCTGCGGGTGCTCCCCCGGCTCTACCCGGTGGCGCTCGCGTCGGCGCCGCGCACGCTCGCCCCGCAGGAGGGCGTGCTCTCGGTGCTGCGCCGCGCGCCGACGGAGGACTGGTTTCGCGTGCGGGAGTACATGGCGGGAGACGACACCCGGCGCATCCACTGGAAGCTCAGCGTGAAGCTCGGGCACCTGCAGGTGCGGCAGCCGGAGACGGTCCCGGTGGTGCGGCGGCGGGTGCGGGTGGTGCTCGACAACTACCTGCCCGCGGCCCACGCGCAGGGCGAGGAGGTCGACCTGGTGCTGGGCGACGTGCTCGACCGCCTCGTCGAGCTCTGGATCTCCCTCGCCCGCGCCCTCTCCGAGCGTGGCGAGTCGGTGCAGCTCGCCGTGGCGACGGGCGACGGCACGCGCCACACGGAGACCCTGGAGCTCACCCGGGGCGCGCAGCCCCGGCTGCTGGAGCTCGGGTCGCGGGTGCAGTGGCAGTCGGCGACGGACTTCCACGAGGTGGGCGACGCGCTGGAGCGGGGGCAGTCCATGGTGGTGGTGACGGCGAGGTTCCTGCCGCTGCCGCCGCTGCCGCCCCCGTCGGCGGGGACGGTGACGTGGGTGCTGCTGCCGGTGAGCGACGAGATCCCCACGGCGCTGCCGCGGCGCGCGGTCGACAAGGTGCTGGCCTTCTTCACCCAGCCCTTCGCCCCGGGCGCCGAGGAGAACGCCCTGCTCGCGTCGGCGCAGCGCAACAACGCGCGGCGGCGGCTGGAGACCGTGCGCGCCCACACCGCGCACCTCACGGCCCAGGGCTCCGCCGCGGCCGAGGCGGCGCTGCGGGCGCGCGGAGAGCCCTTCTACCGGGTCTCCCGCAGCGGCGTGGCTTACCTGCTGGGGTAACGATCCACCCGGCGGGCGCTCCCCCCGCGCTAACGCTCCTGGTCCTCGTCGCCGACCGAGGCCGTGGAGCGCCACCAGAGGCCCTCCAGCCGGTCGACCGCGCGGCGCACCAGGTCGCGCGGCGTCGCGGCGCTCGCGATCGTCTCGGTGATCCACGAGGCCCAGCGGGGGTCGCTCGTCGGTGCCCGCACCCGCCGGTGCAGCGCCTGGACCTTGAAGGCCAGCACCACGCGCTGCGCCTCGTCGAGCGTCGGCACCTCGATGGGCCGCACCTGGTGCAGCCGCCGGCGGAGCATCGCCGCGTCCTCGCTGGGTAGCACCGTGCGCTGCTCGGCCACGTCGGCGAGCTGCGCGTCGGCTTCGCCTCGGAGGCGGTCGAGCGCGTCGGGGGTGATGGCGAGCACCACGCAGCTCCCGGGGAGCGTTCCGCCGCAGTAGTACGAGAGCGAGCGGAGCGCCGCGCGCCGCTGCGGGGCGGTGAAGGCGCGGAAGAGGTTCTCCGCCTCGTCGATGAGGATCATCGGGCCGCGGCACCCGTCGGCGCGGGAGAGCAGCTCGAGCCAGAGCAGCAGGCGCTGGTAGGCGTCCCTGCGGTAGGCCGCCGAGGCGGGCCGGGCGCGCAGGTCCGAGGCCGAGAGGAAGCTCTCCGCGACGGCGCCGGGACGCTTGCTGCGGCGCATCCGGGCGAGGGCCTTCGTCGCCGCCGAGGCCGCGTCTCCGGCCCCCTCGGCGATGGACCCGAGCAGCGCTCGTAGCGACTCCAGCGCGGCGGGCGTGCGGGTCCACGCGACCAGCCGGTCGAGGGCGCTGGGAGCGCCAGGGAGCGGCAGCACGGCCTGGTCGAGCATCCGGTGGAGGTGGCGCTGCGGGTGCCCGAGGTCGGCGTCCAGGTACTCCAGCGACAGTCGGAACACCGGCCGACGCTCGGCGAGCGAGCGCGCCGTGAGGTGCATGAGCAGGTGTGATTTGCCTGATCCGTAGGCGCCGGAGACGAGGGCGAAGACCGAGCTCTCCAGCGAGGCGTGGCGGAAGAGCTCGTCGATGGTGGCGTCGATGCGCTCGTGGCCCACGCTCAGCCCCACGTCCGGGTCGACCGGGGGCAGGCCGTGCGCCGCCCGCAGGATCGCCCGCAGCCCCGCGGCCTCGCTGCGCACCGCCGGGAGCGGGATCGGCAGCATCGCGGGCGCGTGCCACCCGGACGGCGCGGAGAGGTCGAGGAGCGGGCGGTGCGGCGGCGGCAGGTCGGCGGAGCCGCTCGTCGGCGCGAGCACCCGAGAGGAGAGCGGGCCGCTGAGGGCGATGCCCCGGGCGCCGTCGTAGAGCAGCGCGGTGGCGCTGACCCAGAGCTGCGCAGAGACGAGCCCCCTCGCGCCGTCGGCGTTGTCGATGAGCTCGCGGAGCACGGTGAAGCCGCCGTCGCGGCGCGAGGCCGAGAGCCGGGTGAGCACCTCCGCGCCCTCGAAGATCAGGACGAGGCCGCGGTGGCCGAGCGCCCGTGCGAGCCGCGAGCACTCGCCGAGGGCGCGCAGCGCGGTGGGAGCGGAGAGCGCCGCGAGGGCGGTGCCCCGGGACTCGACGCGCGAGAGGTCGGTGCCCGAGAGCCACGCGTCGATGCGTGAGGCGGGGCGCGCGGGGCGCCCGGCGGCCTCGAGGTACTCGCGGGTCAGCACCGCGAGGTCGCCGTGCGTGCCGAACACCGCAGCGCCGCGGTCGAAGTCGGCCAGCGCCGCGGCGGGCGAGTCGTGGGCTGCGAGGAAGGCGTCGAGCAGCGGGGCCCAGCCCCGGTCGCGCTCCCCGGCGCCGGGGGCGCGCAGCGAGAGCACGAGGTTGCGCACGAGGCCGTCGAGGGTGTCGAAGCAGCGGTCGGCGAGCACGCTCACCCGGGCGACGCAGAACCCGCGGGTCCACGCCGCGTCGGAGAGCGCGTCGAACCAGGCGCTCGCCGCGGAGGCCCGCCTCGCGCGGAGGAACAGCACCTCGGCGGCGCCAGTGAGGGCGATGTCCTCCATGCCCTGCTGCGCGGAGCGCAGGAGCGCGGACTGCCACGCCGCCTCGGGGGACTCTGGGGGACTGGAGGTGCGCGGAGACGTCGCCACGGCGGCGGAGTCTACGCCAGCGACGAGCAGGGACGCGGGCACCATCGCCGCCCTACGGGATCATGTCGTCGTCGTCGTCGGCCGCGCCCCGCGCCACGTCGACGGCCTCGCGGATCTCCTCCATCACGTCGGCGAAGGCGGCGCCCAGCCACGCCGCCCACTCCTCCTCGAAGGACTCCAGCGAGCCGGTGTAGCCCTCGCGTCGGCCGTCGATGGCGAGCACCGACACGGCGACGCCCACCCGGTCGATGGTCACGGTGATGGTGTCGCCCGCGGCGGTGTCCTGGGACCAGGTGCGAGTCATTGGGGATCAGACCTCTTCGCGCGGCGGGAGCAGCGACGCAAGCACCGCCACGAGCTCGGCCGGCTCGACGGGCTTCGGCACGTGGGCCCGGAAGCCGCTGAGCAGGACGCGCGTGCGGTCTTCCGCGCGGGCGCCGACGGTGAGCGCCACCGCCGGGGTGCGGCCGCCCTCGGCCGCCGGGAGCGCGCGCACCTTGCGGATGAGCTCGTAGCCGTCCTCGCCGGGCATCCCCAGGTCCGAGAGCAGCACGTCGGGCCTCACGCGCCGCAGCAGCGTCAGGCCCTCGGACGCGGAGCCCGCGACCTCCACCACGGCCCCGCAGCGCTCCAGCAGCGCGCGCATCAGGTCGCGCGCGTCGGGATCGTCATCGACCACGACGAGGCGCACGCCGCGCAGGGCCCCGGAGGCCGCGAGGTCGAGGGTCGCCCCCGCCGGGGACGATCCCGCACCTTCCAGCCCCGGGCTGCGCGCGGCCAGCGGCAGGCGCAGCGTGAACGTGCTCCCGAGGCCCTCCCCCTCGCTCTGCACGGTGACGCTCCCGCCGTGGAGCTCGGTCAGGTGCTTCACGATCGAGAGCCCCAGGCCGAGCCCTCCGTGCCGCCGCGTGGTGCTGCCCTCCTCCTGGCTGAAGCGCTCGAAGACGTGCGGCAGGAAGTCCGGCGCGATGCCCCGCCCGGAGTCGCTGACGGTGATCTCCACGATCGCTCCCAGCCTCGCAGCGACCACCCTCACCGCGCCCCCTCGGGGGGTGAACTTCACGGCGTTGGAGAGGAGGTTCCAGACGATCTGCTGCAGCCGGGCGCGGTCGCCCCGCACGTAGGCCGACGGGTCGAGCAGCGCGTGCAGCCGTACGCCGCGAGCGTCCGCGGCGACGCGCACCGACTCCACGGCGGCCTCCACCACGTCGCCGACGTTGGCGTCCGCCACGTCGAGCCGGAGCTTGCCCACGAGGATGCGGCTCACGTCGAGGAGGTCGTCGATGAGCTGGGCCTGCGCCCTCGCGTTGCGCTCGATGGTCTCCAGCGCCCGCCGCCCCTGCTCCTCGGACATCTTCCCGACGCGGAGCATCTGCACCCAGCCGAGCATCGAGCTGAGCGGCGTGCGCAGCTCGTGACTCACCGTCGCCAGGAACTCGTCCTTCAGCCGGTTGGCCCGCTCGGCGGCGGCCCGCGCCGCGTGCTCGCGCTCCATCGACTCTCGGAGGGAGGCCGCGCTCGCGTCGTCGTGCTCGCCCGGGAGCACCTCGCGGAGCCCGCGCCCGACGAGCTCGTCGAGGCGTCGCCCCGTCGCCAGGAGGTACGCCTCGTTGGCCGTCACGATGCGCTGCGAGCGATCGAGCACCACGTAGGGCGTCGGCGATCGATCGAAGCGCTGCGCGAAGTCGGAGCCCTGGGCGGTCATCGGCCGCAGGTATCGAGCCGGGCGCCGGTCCCGGCCAGCGGTGCCCATGATCTTCCTCGAAGCCGCGACTGTGGCGAGCCTGCGACTGCGGGTCGCGCGCCCGAGGCGAAAGCGCTGTCGGTCCGCACACATCGCCCTTCGGCTACAGCGGCCTGGGGCGCTGCGGTCCGCCCTGTGCACTGCGCTCCATCATAGGGGCGTCACCGTGGCGCCCGAGGCATCAACCCGCCCGCCGAAGGACCTTCCTGATGGGAACCCTGCCCCCCGGAACCTCTCCGTCCGACCTGTCGCGCATCCTCGAGCGCTTCCACGCCGACCGCATCCCGATGAGCGCCCTCTGCGAGCGGCTCCGCGCCGCCTCGGGAGACCTCTCGTCGCTCCACCGCATCCAGGCTCCCATCTCCGTGCCGCCCTCGGACTGCGCGCAGCGCCCTCCGCGGCCGGGCTCCGCCGACCGCCGGACCCTCGAGGCCGAGGGCACCGCCGCGCTGCTCCGGGGCGAGCTCGCGGTGGTCATCCTCGCCGGCGGCATGGCCACCCGCTTCGGCTCGACGGTGAAGGCCCTGGCGACGCTGCCGTACCCGGGCGACCCTCGCTTCCTCGACGTGAAGCTCGACGACGTGCGCCGCTGGGACGGCGCCGTCCCCGCCGTCCTCATGACCAGCTTCGCCACGCACGACGCCATCGCGAAGGCGCTCGGCCCCCGCTCTCGGGTGAGGCTCGCGCCGCAGTTCGTGAGCCTGCGCGTCACCTCCACGGGCGAGCTGTTTCTTACCTGCGATGGTAATCCCTCGCCCTACTCCACCGGGCACGGCGACCTCCCGGAGGCGCTGCAGCTCGCCGGGGTGCTGGGGGAGCTTCGCCGGGAGGGCGTTCGCACGGTGCTGGTGTCCAACGTCGACAACGTGGGCGCGACGATCGACCCGGCGCTCTACGCGATGCACCGGCGGAGCGGCGCGAAGATCTCCGTGGAGCTCGTCTCCAAGGCGACCGGCGACCGGGGCGGCCTGCCGGTGCTGCGCGACGGGAGGCTGGTGCTGGCCGAGGCGTTCAGGCTGCCCGGGGCCTTCCCCGACGAGGCCTTTCCGCTCTTCAACACCAACACGCTCTGGATCGACCTCGACGCGCTGGAGGGCGAGCACCCGTGGACATGGTGCGTCGTCACGAAGCAGGTCGAGGGGCGCGAGGCGATACAGTTCGAGCGCCTCATCGGCGAGCTCACCTGGTGGAACCGCACGGCCTGGCTGCACGTCGAGCGCGAGGGGGCCCGCTCGCGCTTCCTCCCGGTCAAGGAGCGCGAGGACCTCACCCGACTGCGCGACCAGCTCTGCGCGATGCTCGACGCCCAGCGCCGCCCGGACGGTCACCGCAGCGCGAATCCGGCCGAGGAGCGCTTGACACAGGGCCGCGATCAGGAGAGGCATTCGCACTTCTGAGACGGGGATCCGGGCTGCGGCCGGGACGACGACCACATCCGCCAGAGCGCCGCCCATCGGGCTGCGACAGCCGTGGCCGTCGTCCCGACCGCAGCCCCTGCAACGGGGGATCAGTCGTTGAGGGAGCTGCGCTCGAGGCGGCGGCGTCGGTGCCGGCGGCCCACGGTGACGGCGCTCTCGACGAGGCCGAAGGTGAGGTAGCAGCCGAGCAGCCACGGCAGCGCGAAGGCCGGGCCGAGCCAGGCGCCCACGAGCACGGTGCTGGAGACGCCCGCGGCGATGATGGCCAGCGGGCGCCAGCCGGTGAGCCGCACGTCCTTGAAGGAGCGGAAGTTCACCGTGCTGACCATCAGCGCGGAGAGCACCGCGATGAGCAGGGCCACCGCGGCGGGGTGCGCGAAGAGCCGGCCGTGCACCGAGTGGTTGGCGAGCACCAGCGCGATGAGCATCCCCGCGGCGCCGGGGATCGGCAGCCCGACGATGTACTTGCCGGGCTTCGTGGAGACGCCCGCCTCGCGGGTGGCGATCACGTTGAAGCGCGCGAGCCGGATGGCCCCGCAGGCCACGTAGAGGAAGCACACGGCGACGCCGAGGTCGCCGAGCGGCGCGAGCGCCCAGCGCCACGCGAGCAGCGCGGGGGCGACGCCGAAGGAGATGACGTCGGCGAGGGAGTCGAACTGGAGCCCGAAGGCGGACTGCGTGCGGGTGAGCCTCGCCACGCGGCCGTCGATGATGTCGAAGAACATCGCGAAGACCAGCAGCAGCGCGGCGGACTGGTAGCGCGCCGGGTCGACCGCGGGGGACTCCGCCGTGGAGAGCAGCCGGATGGCGTTGAAGCCACAGAAGATGCTCGAGACGGTGAAGAGGTTGGGGAGGATGAAGAGGCTCTTGCGGAGGTCCATGGCTTCGCCCGCAGGCGTAGCACTGGACCGGGTGGCCGGTCGAAGGACCGGCCTCTTCGCTCAGCCGGGGGCGCCGCAGCGGTTGGCGACGCCGCCGCCGCCGCAGGCCTGGCCCGCCGGGCAGGGGCCGCAGTCCAGCAGGCCGCCGCAGCCGTCTGCGACAGGGCCGCACTCGGCGTTGAGCGCGGCGCAGGTGCGCGGGCTGCACGGCCCTCGACCGCAGACGCCGGGCATCCCGGCCCCGCCGCAGCTATCCGGCGCCGTGCAGTTGCCGCACTGGATCAGGTTGCCGCAGCCGTCGCCCGCCGGGCCGCACTGGATGCCCTGGTCGGCGCAGCTACGCGACCGGCACGAGCCCGAGCCGCAGACGCCCGGCGTCCCGCCTCCGCCGCAGGTCATGCCCGAGGGGCAGGTTCCGCAGTCGAGGGTGTTGCCGCAGCCGTCACCCGCCGGGCCGCAGCGCAGGCTCTGCGACTCGCACGTCTGCGCCCTGCACGTCGAGGTGCCGCAGACGCCCGGCGTCCCGCCTCCGCCGCAGGTCAACGGCGACGCGCAGGTGCCGCACTCCAACGTGCCGCCGCAGCCGTCGCCCGCCGGACCGCAGCTGAGCCCCTGCTCCGTGCAGGTCTGCGGGCGGCACGGGGTCGAGCCGCAGACGCCCGGCGTCCCGCCTCCGCCGCAGGTGGTCCCGGCCGCGCAGGTGCCGCAGTCGAGGGTTCCGCCGCAGCCGTCGCCCGCGGGGCCGCAGCTCAGGCCCTGCGCCGCGCAGGTGGTGGGCGTGCACGACGGCGAGCCGCACACCCCGGGGCGTCCGCCGCCGCCGCAGGTGCCGGTCGCGCAGGTGCCGCAGTTGAGGGTTCCGCCGCAGCCGTCCCCCGCGGGGCCGCAGCTCAGACCCTGCGCCGCGCAGGTCACCGGTCGACACGCGGGGGTGCCGCAGACGCCGACGGTTCCGCCGCCGCCGCAGGTCATGCCCGCCGGGCAGGTACCGCAGTTGAGGGTCCCGCCGCAGCCGTCGCCCGCGGGGCCGCAGCTCAGGCCCTGGTCCCCGCAGGTGCGCGGGCGGCAGGTCGTGGTGCCGCACGCGCTCGGAACACCCCCGCCGCCGCAGGTGGTGCCCGCCGGGCAGGCGCCGCAGTTGAGGGTCCCGCCGCAGCCGTCGCCCACCGGGCCGCAGGTGGCGCCCGCCGCGACGCAGGTGCGAGGCACGCAGGAGGTCGGGCGCGGCAGGTCGGGGCTCACGCACGACGCGAGGTCGAAGAGCATGAACTCCAGCACCTTCTCCTGCGCGGTGAGGGTCGTCCCGGAGCACTCCGAGGGGAAGGTTCGCCCGCTCGTGCGCCCGTTGCTCACGTGGAAGTCGCTGAAGAGCACGCGCCCGCACTGGGTCTCCGGCGCGACCCCGACGGGGGTGTTGAAGGTCAGGTGCTGCACCGTCGAGGGCGCGCTCGAGTAGATCCAGCGCGCGGTCGGGGCGACCACCGCGTCGACGTCGTGCCGGGGCTCGTTGATGGAGATCTGGTTGAGCCCGGTGGAGGCGCCGACGATGGTCAGCCACTGCGAGAAGGCCTGGCCTCGCGGAAACGACGTGTCGACGATGCCCGTGAGGGGGTTGCCCGGGTTCGACTGGCGGATGCGCCACGTGGCCACGCTGGAGAAGGGCGCGATGTTGTAGAGCCACGTGTAGCTGAAGTGCGTGGTGAACACGCGCCCGCCCGCGTCGGCGTACTGCACCAGGTTGCGCTGCGCCGCGGGGGGCTTCTCGATGTGCCCGCCCTCGCAGGCGAAGAGCACCATGTCGTAGCGCGAGAGCGTCGCGGGGGCGTTGTAGAGGTCGCTCGCGGGGGGCGTGTTGCGCCCGGCGTTGGCGCCGTTGGCGACGTAGAGCTGCACCCGGCCGCCGCCCGCGGGGGTGGTGAACTCCGAGTCCGAGATGCCGATCTTGCGAAGCACGCACTCGAGCGCGTCGACGTTGCCGGTGACCATCGCCATCAGGGGGATGTCACCCTCGGTGCGGTTGCGAGGCAGGCGGGTGAGCGTGGTGGGCAGCGCGTTGTCGACGCACGACGCCACGTTGCTGATGGTCACCTGGCGGCGCCAGCGACCGAGCTGGATCACCAGCGGGATGTTGGCGCCCACCGGCACGTCCCGGAGCACGAAGCGGCCGTCGGGGCCGGTGACGGCGCTCACCACCGGGGAGCCCGACGTCGCGGCGCCGCAGCGGTCGCACGCGACGCCCGGCGCGAAGGGAGCGACCGCCGCGTTGGGGATGTAGACCACGGCGTTGTAGAGCGGGTCGGGCGCCGTCAGCGCCGGGGTCACCACGGTGCCCGAGATGGTGGTCGTCGCTCCGCCCGAGCACATCGCCCTGCGAAGGCAGAGGCCGGTGCACGCGGACGACCCTCCGGGCGCGCCGCAGACGCTGGGCGTCCCGCCGCCGCCGCAGGTGGTGCCCGGAGCGCAGGCGCCGCACATCAGGAGGCCGCCGCAGCCGTCGGCCACCGGGCCGCAGTTGGCGCGGGCCGCGGAGCAGGTGCGGGGCACGCATCGGGGCGCGCCGCAGACGCTCGCCACGCCGCCGCCGCCGCAGGTGGTGCCCGCCGCGCAGGTGCCGCACATCAGCAGCCCCCCGCAGCCGTCGGAGACCGGACCGCAGTTGGCCCCCGCGCTCGCGCAGGTGCGAGGCACGCAGGTTCGCCCCGCGTCGGGCGCTCCGCCGGAGCCGCACACGCTGGCGCGACCGCCGCCGCCGCAGGTGGTGCCCGCCGCGCAGGTGCCGCACATCAGCAGGCCCCCGCAGCCGTCGGAGACCGGGCCGCAGTTGGCCCCCGCGCTCGCGCAGGTGCGTCGAGCGCACGCGCTCCCCGCGTCCGCCGATCCGCCGGCGCCGCAGACGCTCGGCCGGCCGCCGCCGCCGCAGGTCTGGCCCGCCGGGCAGGTGCCGCACATCAGCAGGCCCCCGCAGCCGTCGGAGACCGGACCGCAGTTGGCGCCCGCGCTCGCGCAGGTGCGAGGCACGCACGCGCTGCTTCCGCCGCCAGGGACGCCGCACACGCTGGCGCGCCCGCCGCCGCCGCAGGCGGTGCCCGCCGCGCAGGAGCCGCACATCAGCAGTCCGCCGCAGCCATCGGCGACCGGGCCGCAGGTGGCTCCCGCGCTCGCGCAGGTGCGAGGCACGCACGCGCTGCCTCCGCAGCGGCCGGGCACTCCGCCGCCGCCGCAGGTCTGGCCCGCCGGGCAGGAGCCGCACATCAGCAGCCCCCCGCAGCCGTCGGAGACCGCCCCGCAGGTGGCTCCCGCGCTCGCGCAGGTGCGAGGAGCGCAGGCCGCCGCAGCGTCCGTGGCCCCGCCCGCGCCGCAGACGCCGGGCCTTCCGCCGCCGCCGCAGCTCTGCCCGTCGGGACAGCTCCCGCACTCGAGCAGACCGCCGCAGCCGTCGCCCGCCGGGCCGCAGCTCACGCCGAGCGCCGCGCAGGTGCGCGGGACACAGCCCGACGAGCCGCCGCACTGGCTCAAGCGACCGCCGCCGCCGCAGGTCTGCGGAGCCGCGCAGTCGCCGCAGTGGAGCACTCCGCCGCAGCCGTCGCCGATGGGTCCGCACGTCGCGCCCGCGCTGGCGCAGGTCACGAGACCGCAGCCGCGGCGAGGGACGTCCGAGACCACCGCGTCGGTGACGGCGGTCCCGTCGGCGGAGCCGTCGGTCGAGGAGACCACCGACTGGTCGCTGCACGAGGCGACGGCGACGGCCACCATCAGCACTCTCAACAAGGCAATAGAGGGAGCCTGCATCCCGCGATCATTCACGAGAGGCCGACTCCCACTCAACCCGACAGGACAACTATTCCGCGGATCGATGAGTCGCATCAACCCCGCAATGCTCGCCTGCCTTTCATATCTGCAATCCCTCGGAATCGTCTCGAATTCAGTCGATATCCCGACATTTGTCGGCGCCTCCGAGATAACCGATATCTCATCCATGGTCGGTGTGGGTCGCACCCTCTGGGAGCAACGGTATCGATGCACCGACACCCCCCGCGCGCCCGTCGCCCGGGCGCCCGGGCTGCGTAGCGGGCGACGCAGGCGCGCTCATTCTACGCGGCGATTCCCGTGCAATTCGCGCGGCGAGAACGCGTGACCCTGGAGGCGCCGCGGGATATGTCCGCCGGCATGACGACGCCCGCCGCCTCCGTCGAAGCGCCCGCTCCGCCACGGTCGAGCAAGCCCCACGAGTTCATCGCCGTCGAGGCCCCTTCGCCGGAGCAGCGCCGGTCGCGCGCGGCGACCTTCGCCGGCGCGGGGGAGAAGCGCAGCCGCTATCACCTCCCCGAGCGCCTCGACTCGTCGTCGCCGGTGGGGTACCGCACGCGCGTCTCGCTCACGAGGGCGGAGGCCGAGACGATGCTCTCGGTGCTCGCGCTGCCGCGGCCGACGGGCTTCGTCCCGGGTCCGGCGCCGGTGGAGTCCGAGCTCTTCGAGGAGTGCTCGCTCGGGGTGATGACCGCCCGCCAGTCGACGAACTTCCGCGGGCACCGGGACGTGCTCCTCGGCCCCGGCGACTCGGCCCGCGCGGCGGCGCTGCTGCGGCGCATCGGCACCGCCGGCGTGCCGGTGCTCGACGGCGCGGCGTACACCCACGTGGTGCTCGCGAGGCCGTACCGCACGGCCTTCACGCTGCTGCTGACCTTCGTGGGGCACCGGGCGCTGTCGAGCCTCGCGACGGTGCCGATGCGGGCGTGGGCCAAGCGCTTCCGCCACGCCGACGACATCCCGACCATCGGGCACCTCACCGGGCTGCACCTCGGCGTGCTCGCCGATGCGATGGAGCGCGCGGCGGTGGTCGCGTCGGCGGGAAAGCGCCGGGCGCAGGTGTTCCTCCGGCCGATGGACGAGCCCGCGGACCCGGAGGCGCTGCGGGAGCTGGAGGCGCTCGCGGGCCTCGGCGCGAAGGAGCGGGCGCTGGGCTGGCGCATCGGCCTCGTGGCCCAGGTCGGGTACGCGACGCCCGGAGAGCGCGTGGCGATGGAGCCGTCGTCCGCGCGGCGCATCGGGGCGGCGCTGCTGGCGCTGCGCAGCGAGCGCATCCAGCCCGGGGTGAACGCCGAGGAGAGCGCCCCCGCGCCCTACCAGGAGCGCCAGTCGATGGACGTCTCCGACGCGCTCACCGAGCAGGCGGGCCGCGCGGCCTACAACGCCTTCGCGCACTTCACCGGCGTCGAGCGAGACCGCGCGAGGGAGCTGCTCCTGCTGGAGCGCATCGACGTGCTCACCCCGGGCGGCAAGGACCGTCTGCGCGCCGTTCGCTCGCAGCTCGCCGAGGTGACCGATCGGGTGGTGAAGGAGATCCCGCTGTGGGCCGACCTCCCGACCGGGCGCGCGCTCAGCCGCAACGCCGCCCGCGGCCGCAAGGCCTTCGCCCTCGCGGGGCAGCGCATCTACGTCGGCGGGCTCTCTCGCCGCGACGTCGAGGCCTCGGGGCTTCCCTTCGACTTCGCGGTGCGCGCGTTCGGCGCGGCGGCGGCGCGCAGCGCGCTGGTGGCGGAGCTGTCGGGCACGACGGAGATCCCCGCCGGGTGCGACCTGCTCGCAGGCGTGTGCCTCATGGCCGGACCGGTGAACCAGAACGACATCGGCAAGCAGTTTCACGGCGCGAGCGACCTGCTGGCCGAGGCCCATCCCGACCGCGATCCGACGAGCCTGCTGGTGTGGACGCTCAAGGCCAAGACCGTCGCCGACCCCATCGGCAACGAGCAGCAGCTCCTCGACGCCTCGCGCAAGGGCGCCCTGGTCGACCTGCGCCCGGGTCCGCACGAGGTGGTCTCGCTGCGCCGCGGAGGGCAGCTCGCGCCGATGCGATCGCGCGGCGGGAGGGTCAACGCCGAGCGGGCCTTCGGCGACGTGGGCAACTTCGTGACCGCCCCCGACGGCCGGGAGATCGCGGGCAACCGCGGCTCGGCGTGGCCCTCCTCGTGGTCGCAGGAGGTGAGCTGGTGAGCGCCGCCTCCTTCGCCTCGCTGCTCGCGGCCCACGCGAAGCTCTTCGCGGCGCGCCGCCCCGGCCTCGCCCGAGGCGCGACGCTCCCGACGCTCGAGCGCAGCGCCCGCGGCGTGGTCGCCGACCCGACCTGGCTCTCGGACTACCGCAGGGTGTGCGGCCTCGCCGACGACGGCTCGCTGCCGACGCTGGCGCCGCAGCTCATGGCCGCGCCGCTGCATCTGGAGCTGCTGGCCGACCGGGCGTTCCCGATCGCCGCGATGGGCATCGTGCACGTCGCCAACCGCACCGAGGAGCGGGTGCGCCTGCCCGACGGGGCGGCGCTCGACCTGGTGGCGCGCGTCGCCGGGAGCCGGGAGACCGCGCTCGGCGTGGAGATCGACCTGGTCACCGAGGCGAGCTACGCGGGAGCGCTGGCGTGGAAGACCACCACGACGGCGCTGTCGCGGCGGCGAGGCGAGGCCTCGGGAGAGCGGCCGAAGCGAGAGGCCCCGACGGCGGGCGTCGAGGGAGCGCCGCTGCGCTCGGTGATCGTGCGGGTGCCCGAGGACACCGGCCGTCGCTACGCGCGCATCGCGGGCGACCTCAACCCGATCCACCAGAGGGCGTGGCTGGCGCGGCCCTTCGGCTTTCGCACCGCGATCGTCCACGGCACCTGGACCGTCGCTCGCGCCCTCGCGGAGTGCCAGGACGACCTTCCGCCGCGGCCTCGCGTGGTGGAGGTGCGCTTCCGCAAGCCGGTTCCGCTGCCCTCGTCGGTGGTGGTGTCGGCGTGGCGCCGGGCCGACGGAGCGCTCGACATCACGGTGAGCCCGCCGAAGGGCGGCACGGCGCACGTCGAGCTCCGGGTGACGCCCTCGTAGGACCGCGCTCCGCGGGGCTCAGCAGCCCTCGTCCACCATGCCGTTGCAGTTGTCGTCGCAGCCGTTGCATCGCTCGGTCATCCCCTGCGCGCACGGCGCGCACGCCGCGCCGCTCGCGGGCGCCGGGGTCGGCTGCGGGTGCGAGGGCACCGCCACGGGGGCGGTCGGCGGATACTCCGGAGCGGGCGGGACGTAGCTCGGAGGGGGCGCGACGGGCGGCGGCGGGACGTAGCTCGGAGCCGGCGCTTCGGGCGCCTCGCGCACGGCGGACCACGCCGGCACCGTGGGCGGATCAGCGGGCCTCGCTCGCGGCGTCGCACGGCGCGGCGTCACGGCGGCGCGGCGAGGGAGCCGGACCGGAGGCTCGGCGGGCTGCGGCGCGGGCGCTGCTGCGGGCGCGGGCGCGGGTGCAGGAGCGGTTGTAGGAGCAGGCGCGGGTGCTGTTGCCGGGGGCTCGCTCGCGACGACCGGAGGGGAAGGGGGCTCGGCGGGGCTTCGCTGGCTCTCGGCCACGGCGGCGCGCGTGGGCGCGACGCGGGCGGCGACGTCGCGCGAGGGAGGGCGCGCGGCGATCCACGCGCCGAGTCCGAGGGCCGGTAGCAGCACCGCCGCGGCGACGAGCGCGGGCGCCCACCCGCGGCGGCGCTTCGGGCTCGCGGGCAGAGGTCCCGCGGGCACCGACGGGGCCCCGAGCATGGTCGGCGCGGCGGCGACCGCGGGCGCGGCGCCCAGCGCCAGGAAGGCGGCGATGCAGGGCTCGGCGCTCACGAAGCGCTCGCTCGCCTCGCGCGCCACGCACTGCGCGAACCACTGGTCGAAGCCCTTCGGGAGCCTCACCGGGAGCCCCAGCTCGGAGACCCTCTCGCTGGCCGCCACCAGGGGCGCCGCGAACATCTCCGTCAGCACCACGGTGAGCGGGACGTCGTCCGACGCGCACCGCCAGTACGAGCGCCCCGCGAGCAGCGCGAAGCCGATGAGCCCGAGCGCCCACACGTCCGTCGCGGGGGTGATCTTCCCTCCGTGCGTCTGCTCGGGGGCCATCCAGAGCGGCGTGCCGAGGCCGCCGATGGTGGCGCCGGTGGCGCGGGTCTCCTGCATCACCTTGGCGATGCCGAAGTCGAGGATCTTCACCATCGCCCCGGCGCCCTCGTGCCTCGTGTCGGCGAGGAAGAGGTTCTCGGGCTTGAGGTCACGGTGCACGATGCCCTGCCGATGCGCGCGGGAGAGCGCGTGGCCCACCTGACGAAGGACGCCCTTCGCCTCGGGGAGCGAGAACGCGCCCCGCTCGGCGAGCGCCGCGGAGAGGTCGCGCCCCTCAAGGAGCTCCATGGCCATCCAGGGAATGCCCGTCTCGGCGTCGACGCCCGCGCCGACGACCTCCACCACGTGGTCGCTCTCGATCTTCGCCCCGAGCCTCGCCTCCTGCGTGAAGCGCTCGCGCAGCATCGGGTCGTGGAGCATCCGAGGGTGCATCACCTTCAGCGCGCGGCGCTTGCCCGTGGAGCGCTGCTCGACCACGTAGACCGAGCCCATGCCGCCGTCGGCGAGGAGCCGGATGACCTCGAAGTCACCCGCGAACACGGACCCGGGCGCGAGCGGCGTCGTTCCCATCAGCAGGGAGATACGTTGGGCCGCGCGCGATGATTCGCCATCGGCGCCCGGGAGAAGGTCGAGGAGGGCTCACCGCCGGGCACAGGGCGCGTCAGGGCAGCATCGCCAGGGCCTCGCGCAGCGCGCGATAGCGCTCGCCCATCCATCCGGGTGTCCCTGCGGGCGCGATCCATCGTGGGTGTGCCCGCAGGTCGAGCGGCGCGATCCACACTCGCACGCGAGGGGTCCCCGCCCTCGCGGCGAGCACGAAGAGGTCCTCCGCAGCCTCGTCGCCCATCGCGAGGCAGCCCACGGAGGCGTTGCTCCCGTGGATCATGATGTCCCCGCCGAGCTGTCTCCGCCCTTCCCTCGCGGCGCGGAGCCGGTCCTCGGCGTTGGGATAGTCCACCCGCAGCGCGAGGTGGTACCGGCTGTTCGGGTTGAGCGACTCGACCCGGTAGATCCCCTCCGGGACCTGCATGTCCCCCTCTCGCAGCTTCGGCCCGACGCCTCCGCTCGCCGCCAGGATCGCGTAGTCCCGCAGGTGCCTCGGCCTCCCGTCCCCTCCTCCGGCGTACACCCGCAGCACGCGCTCGGTCTTCAGCGCCACCAGCCACACCTCCCTCGGTGGCCACGCGAGGCCCTCCCGACGAAGGTCACCCGCGAGCCTCGCCCTCACCGCGGGCTCGTAGCGCTCGACCCTCTCGCGCACCGTCGCCCGGCCTCGAAGCCTCTGCGCGATCGCCTCCGCGAACACCCCGCCGCCCCGCTGGCGTAGCACCGCCGCCGCGGGGATCGCCACCGCGAGCACCACCGCCAGCACGACCCTAGGGCGAACGCGCAGGCTGAAGAACCCGGCCAACGCTCAGCCCGAGCGCAGCAGCGACTCGGCCCGGTGGGCCCTTCGAGAGCGCTGGGCCACCGTCGCCTGCGCGACGCCCTTCAGCTCGTCGATGGCCGTCGCGAGGTCGTCGTTGATGATCAGGTAGTCGAAGAGGCCGTAGTGCGCGACCTCCTCGCGCGCGTTGCGGAGCCTCCGCTGGATGACCTCCTCGCGCTCGGTGCCACGGCCCCGCAGGCGGCTCTCCAGCGCCTCCCACGACGGCGGCAGCACGAAGACCGCCACCGCGTCGGGGATCGCGGCCTTCACCTGCCGGGCGCCCTGCACGTCGATCACGAAGACCACCCCGCGGTGGGTCTCCCGCGCGAGCCGCACCCTCGACATGGACGTGCCGTACCGGTGCCCGTGCACCTCGGCCCACTCGCAGAGGTCGCCCTCGGCGATCATCTCGTCGAAGCGCGACGCCTCGACGAAGTGGTAGTCGCGCCCGTCGACCTCGCCCGGCCTCGGAGCCCGGGTGGTGTTCGAGACGCTCTGCACGAGCTGCGGGAAGGACTCCAGCAGCGCGCGCACCATCGTCGTCTTCCCGGCGCCGGAAGGCGAGGTCACGATCAGGTGAAGAAAGCCGTCCATCCGCTCACTCGACGTTCTGCGCCTGCTCTCGCATCCGCTCAAGGTCTGCCTTCAACGCGACCACCCCGGTGGTGGCCGCGGCGTCCGTCGCCTTCGCCCCGAGCGTGTTGGCCTCGCGCGCCATCTCCTGGAGCAGGAAGTCCATCCGCCGCCCGATGGCGCCCTCCTCGGCCAGGAGCGCACGCATCGCGAAGGCGTGCGCCCGCAGCCGGGTGAGCTCCTCGCTCACGTCCGAGCGCTCGCTCCACAGCACCAGCTCCTGCGCGAGGCGCGCCTCGTCGATGCCCTGCTCGCCGAGCGCGCCCAGCACCCTCGCCCGGGCCCTCGCCCGCAGCCGCGCGGTCATCCCCTCGGCCAGCGCCGACACCGCCTCGACGGCGGCCTCGACCCCCGACAGCAGCGCCTCCATCGCGACCCGCAGGTGACCGCCCTCCGCCGCGCGGCTCTCCTCGAAGCGCGCCACGGCCCCGCGCAGCGCGCCCTCGAGGGCCTCCCGAGCCTCCGACGGCGCGAAGGCCCCCGCGCTGGTGAACAGCTCCGGCATCGCCCCGAGCACCGACAGCGGCACCCGCTCGGCGTAACCCAGCGAGTCGGCCATGCGCTGCATCGAGGCGAGCACCGAGCGCGCCCGCTCCTCGTCGAAGGCGCTCGCCCCGGCGACGGCGCCCTCGATGTGCCCGCTCACGTCCACCCGACCGCGCCCGAGGTGGGCGCGCACCCGCTGCTCGACGAAGACGCTGTGCTCCGTGAGCTCCCTCGGGAGGCGCACGCGCACCTCCAGGTAGCGATGGTTCACCGAGCGCAGCTCCAGCGAGAGGGTCGCCCCTCCGAGGCGCGCGTCCCCCGCGCCGAAGCCCGTCATGCTCCGCACGGGGACCTCCGCGCTCCCGCTACGCGCCGACGGGGTTCGCGCGGTACCAGTCGATGGCCTTCTTCAGGCCAGCGCGCAGGTCGAAGAGCACCTCGTACCCGAGGAGCTTCTGCGCGGCGGTGATGTCCGCGAGGGAGTCGCGCACGTCGCCCGGCCGCCCGGTCGCGTACTCGGGCTTCACGTCGGTGCCGAGCTCCTCGTTGATGAGCTTGATGAGCGCGTTGAGCGAGACCCGGGCGCCGCACGCGACGTTGACCACCTCGCCGTGCGTGGTGGCCTTCGCCGCCAGGAGGTTGGCGCTCACGGTGTTCTCGATGAAGCAGAAGTCCCGCGTCTGCTCGCCGTCGCCGAAGATCACCGGCCGCTGGCCCGCGAGGATGGTGGTGACGAAGCGCGGGATCACCGCGGCGTACTCGCTCTTCGGATCCTGCCGCGGGCCGAAGACGTTGAAGTACCGCAGCGACACGGTCTCGAAGCCGTAGAGCTTGCCGAAGACCGTGACGTACTGCTCTCCCGCGAGCTTGCTGATGGCGTAGGGGCTCATCGGCCGCGGGGTCATCGTCTCGACCTTGGGGAGCGTCGGCGTGTCGCCGTAGGCGCTCGAGCTCGCGGCGTAGACCAGCTTGCGCACGCCCGCGAGTCGGGCGGCGTTGAGCACCGACACGGTGCCGCCGACGTTGGCCTGGTTGCTCGCCACCGGGTCGGCCACGCTGCGCGACACGCTCGGGATCGCCGCCTCGTGGAACACCAGCTCGACCCCGTGCACCGCCCGGGCGATGGCCTCGGGGTCGCAGATGTCGGCCTCGATGAAGTCGATGCGATTGCGGACGCGGTCGATGTTCTCGCGCCTGCCCGTGGAGAAATTGTCGATGACGCGCACCTCCGCGTTCTGCGCGAGGAGCGCGTCGATGAGGTGTCCGCCGATGAAGCCCGCCCCGCCCGTCACCAGCACCTTCACGGTCGCCTACCTCTTCACTTCTTCGGGGCGAACAGCGCCGCCAGCTTCGACTTCGCCTTGAGCTCGCCCTCGTTGCTGCCGGGCTCGCCGTTCTTGAACGTGAAGAACGAACAGAAGTTCGCCGCCTCGCGGTCGGGGATGTACTCGGTGATCTTCTCGCGGCACTGGTTGTGTGCGCTCACGTCCCAGAACTCGCAGTTCTTGCAGCACTGGAGATCAGCGCCGCAGTGCGGGCACTGGTCTCGTCGGCCCATCTTCACCTCGAAGACCAGCTCGTTCTTGCACTTGTGGCAGAAGTGCTTCTTCTCTTCGACCTTCGGGATCCACATGGCGGGGTTATAGCCCTTTTGCTTCAGGTGATGCCGCGACGGCGCTTCACCTGCTCCGTCACGCGTTGGTACTCGACCTCCCAGGTGCGGGTGCCCTCCTGGAGGTTCTTGATCTGGTCGCGGACTTCCTTGTCCAGCTCTTCGTCGGCCGCCATGTGACGCTCGAGGACCTTCTTCGCCTTGCGGCGGATCACGTCGTCCTCGGAGAAGACCTCGTCGACGTGCGGCGAGCGCATCAGCATCACGATGATCTGGTTCAGGATGAAGGAGATCGCATCCCCCCCGAGGCCGATGTTCTTCGCCTCGGCCATGGTCTTCTTGACCCGGGCGATGTCCTCCCGGCCGCCGCCCACCTGCTCCACCCGGTCTTTGGCCTTCTCCGTGAGGTCTCGCTCCATGCGCAGGTACTCCCGCAGCACGGCCTCGATGTCGGCCTCGACCTCGCGAGCGCTGGTGACCTCGATGTCCTTCTCGGCGGTGAGCACCCGCACGATGTCCATCGCGATCACCGGGACCTTGCTGGAATAGAGCTTCATGCAGCCGAAATCGTATGCCCCGCGGCCCCGCCGGGTGTCAACGCACGAGTGACGTCCCGGCGCGTCCGGTCACGGATTCACCCGCGCGCCGGTGCCGAGGGCCGCGACCCGCTGTCGCAAGCGCCGCAGCAGCTCGGCGAAGCCCCGGTCGCGCACGATGCGCGTGTACCCGTCGCGGTAGGACTGCACCAGCGAAGAGCGGTTGGTCACGATGTCGTAGACGATCCAGTCGTTGCCGCGGCGGCGCAGGTGGTAGTCGATGGTCACCGGCTCGGCGCGGGCGTTGGTGCGTGAGCGCGCCGTGGTCGGCACCACCGCGCTGCCGTCGGCGGCGCTCGTCGAGGGGCCGTAGGTCACCGCCCAGTCGAGCGTGGACTCCAGGTTCTGCCGGTAGTTGCGCTCGATGAGCTGACGGAGCAGCGAGACGAAGGTCGCCTGGTCGGCGGGGGTCTGCTGGGCGAAGTAGGGGTCGAGCGCGCGGCGGCCGAGCTCCTCGATGTCGAGCATCCCGTTGAGGATGCGGGCCACCTGGGCGTCTCGGGCCTCGACCGCCGCGACGCCTCCGTCGCGACCCTGGGAGAGCAGCCGGGAGACCGCGCCGAGGCGGCCCTCCACCCAGCGACGGGGGTCGGGCCCCGCCGGCTGCGAGAACGCGGGAGCCGCCGCCAGCGCCGTCGCCGCGGACAGCAGGATTCCCCCGAAGCTACGTCGATCAAGGATCATCATCGGCTTGTACCTCCGAACGTCACGGAGTCCACAGACGTCGCAAGGGGGGCGAAGGATTCACCGGCGGTTGCAGGTCATGCCGCCCCCGCCCGCGACCCTTGACGCTCATGGAGCCCGTCCCAACCGACGACCAGCGGGATCAGGAGCCCGCCGGCAGAACGACGACCCGCCCCCGGGCGCGGCCCGGTCGATGTAGCGTGCGTACCGGAAGCGCCGGGGCTCGCGTGACGCGCATCCACACCCAGAAGAAAGGATCCTCTCTTATGATTCGATGGAGGTTTGCCCACGGAGCGATGCTCGTGGGAGCGCTGCAGCTCGTCGCGGCGGGCTGTGATGATTCGTCCGTGGTGGGGGGCGACGCCTCCCCCTCGGACGTGGTCGTGGCCGACGTCGGCGACGCGGACGTCCCGGTCGTCGACTCGGGAAGGCCGGACGTTCCGGTGGCCACCGACGACGGCCGCACGGACGTGCCGGTCACCGAGGACACCGGCGAGCCCACGGACACCGGCGAGCCCACGGACACCGGCGACGACGCTGGCATCCCCGGGGACACGGGCACCCCCACCGATACGGGCACCCCCACCGATACGGGCACCCCCGACGACACCGGAGCGCCGACGGACACGGGCACCCCCGACGACACGGGCACCCCCACCGACACGGGCACCCCCACCGACACGGGCCCGATGGTCGAGTGCCGCGCCTCGTCGGACTGCGCGACCGCCACGGGCGGCCCGGTCTGCGACCTCGCCACCAACCGCTGCGTGCCCTGCACCGCAGCGGAGGACGTCTGCCCGGTGGGCAACTACTGCGCGTCCAACCGCTGCGCCCCGGGCTGCCGCAACGCCGGCGACTGCGCGGGCGGATCGGTCTGTGACACCGCCGCGCACGCCTGCGTGGGCTGCACCGCCGACGGCGACTGCGCCATCGGCACCATCTGCCGCACCAACATGTGCGTCCCCGGCTGCTCGCCGACCCGCGCCTGCGGCGCCGGCTCGACCTGCTGCGGCTCGTCCTGCGTCAACACCAACAACGACGGCGCCAACTGCGGCGCCTGCGGCACCGCCTGCGGCGCGGGCTCGACCTGCTGCACCGGCGCCTGCGTGAACCCCGCGAGCGACGTCGCCAACTGCGGCGGCTGCGGCACCCGCTGCAGCGTCGCCAACGGCACCGGCGTCTGCACCGCGGGCGCCTGCGCGGTCGGCACCTGCTCCCCGGGCTTCGCCAACTGCGACGGGATGGCGGCCAACGGCTGCGAGACCGCCCTCTCCAACGACACCGCCAACTGCGGCGCCTGCGGCCGAGCGTGCGTCGCGGGCGGCGGCGCCATGGCCCGCTGCACCGCCGGCGTCTGCGGCACCGTCTGCCCCGCGGGCACCGCCGACTGCGACGCCAACCCCGCCAACGGCTGCGAGGTGAACACCACCAACACGGCCACCAGCTGCGGCGCCTGCGGCACCGTCTGCCCGACGCCCGCCAACTCCGCCCCGGTCTGCGTGGGCTCGGGCTGCGGCATCACCTGCCTCGCCGGCTTCGGTAGCTGCGACGGGGCCAACATCAACGGCTGCGAGGTCACCCTCGCCACCTCGGTCGCCCACTGCGGCGCCTGCGGCAACCGCTGCTCCTTCGCCAACGCGACGCCCGCCTGCGTGGGCAACGCGTGCGCCATCGGGAGCTGCAACCGCGGCTTCGCCAACTGCGACGCCAACCTCGCCAACGGCTGCGAGACCAACACCACCAACAACCGATCCCACTGCGGCGGCTGCGGCGTGACCTGCGCCAGCAACGCGGCCTGCGTCGGCGGCGTCTGCACCAGCGTGTGCTCGACCCCGGCGATCATCTGCGGCTCCACCTGCGTCAACCCGGAGTCGGACATCAACAACTGCGGCGGCTGCAACGTCCGCTGCCCGGCGACGCCCGCCAACGGGCTCTCGTCGTGCACCTCCAGCGCGTGCGCCCTCACCTGCAACCGCGGCTTCGCCAACTGCGACGCCAGCCTCGCCAACGGCTGCGAGACCGGGCTGCTCTCCTCCATCACCAGCTGCGGCGCCTGCGGCAACCGCTGCGCCTTCGCCAACGCCTCGGCCGCCTGCGGCAACGGCGCGTGCGAGCTCGGCGCCTGCTCCGCGGGCTTCGGCAACTGCGACCGCGCGGCCGCCAACGGCTGCGAGAGCGCGCTCAACACGGTCACCCACTGCGGCGCCTGCGGCAACCGCTGCAACCTCGCCAACGCCACCGCGGCCTGCACCGCGGGCGCCTGCGCCGTCGGGGCCTGCTCCGCGGGCTTCGGCAACTGCGACCGCGTGGCCAGCAACGGCTGCGAGCTCGACCTGCGCACCGACTCGCGCAACTGCGGCGCCTGCGGCCGCTCGTGCGCCGTCGGCCAGGCCTGCTCCGCGGGCGCCTGCGTGTCCGCCTGCCCGGCGGGCACGACCTTCTGCAGCGGCGGCTGCCACGACCTGCGGACCTCCACCGCCAACTGCGGCGCGTGCGGCACCCGCTGCGCCGCCGGCCAGACCTGCACCGCGGGCGCCTGCGTCGCGGCCCCTCCGCCCAACGACACGCGCGCCGGGGCGACGGTGCTCAGCCTCGCTCAGCCCACGGTGGAGTTCACCGCGGACACCCGCAGCGCGACCAACCAGACGGCCGTCCCCTGCCTCACGGCGGGCGTGAACACCGGCGCCGACCTGTTCTATTCGTTCACGCTCTCGCAGCGCGAGCTGGTCTACGTCGACACCTTCGGCAGCGCCTACGACACGGTGCTGTACTTCACCGACGCCGCGGGCGTCCCGGTGTCCGCGAGCCGCACGGCGGGCGACACGGTCTGCAACGACGACGCGGGCGGCCTCTGCGCCGGCCAGGGGCTCAACTCCATGGTCGTCACCGTGCTCGATCCGGGCACCTGGTACCTGGTGCTGAGCGGCTACGCCACCCGCACCGGCACCGCCACCGTGCACCTCGAGCACGTCCCCGCCGGGGCCGGAACGCTCGCGGCGCTCGCCCAGGGCATGGGCTCGACGGCGGGCGTCCTCGCCACCAGCCCCGCCTCCGGGGCGGTCTCCTCCGGCACCTGCGGCGGCGCGGGCCTCGAGAACGCCTACTGGTGGCGCAGCTGCCCCGGCGCGGCGACCTCGACCCTCACGGCGCAGACCTGCGGCTCCGCGGCCTTCGACACCGTGCTCAACGTGATGCACGGCAACGGCGTCCGCGCGTGCAATGACAACGGCGCCGGCACCTGCGGGCTCCAGTCCGACCTCAGCTCGACCTACTCGCAGGCCGCCCGGCTGCACGCGCTCTTCGTCGACGCCTTCGCGGCGGGCACCGGCGGCGCGTACACCCTCCGCTACAGCCGCCCGTAGCCCCCTCTCCCCCCTCCGCAGGGCCCCGTAGCTTTACGGGGCCCTGTACTCCACACGCCTCAGCCCGCAGGACCGAAGAGCGGGTTGGTCAGCCGCTCGTTGAGGGGCTCCGGCAGCGTCATGCGCTGCTCCGCCATGAGCGCCGCCCGCTCCTGGTAGTAGACCTTCTCGTACTCGCCGACGAACACCGTGTAGCGCGAGGTGATCGCGAGCAGGTGGTAGAAGAAGTCCATGTCCTCCTGGGAGAGGAAGGCCCCGCAGAGCACGTAGCCGATCCACGAGGCCTTCACGGCGACGAGCATGTAGCGAGGCTCGTTCCACTCGTGCTTGTGGATGCGCTCCATCCGCATCTCGCACCAGCTCGCGACGAGCCAGCACATCGCCACCAGGTAGAGCCAGATGCCGAGGCCCACGAAGCCCTGCTCGCCGAGCAGCTGGTAGAACGACGAGTGCGCCACGTGGATGTCCGTGGGCACCGGCGCGTACTGCTGGAACCTCACCAGGAAGTTGCCGCTGCCCATGCCCCAGAGCGGGCGCTCCCTGGCCATGTTGCGCGCGGCGGCCCAGGCGTTGAGTCGGCCCATGGCGCTCGCGTCGTTCTGCGAGGCGCGACCGATGGTCATGAAGCGCGCGGTGACCTCCGTCGGGAGGTTGGCGAGGCCCACCAGCGCGACCATCACCCCGACCACCACCAGCCAGCGCTTGTGGTGCAGCCGGTAGAGCAGGTAGCCCCCGACCGCGCCGAGCCCCAGCATGCCGCCTCGCGACAGGCTGAAGAGCACCGTGAGGGCCAGCGGGATGATCCAGAACCACGCGAACAGCCGCATGTAGTGGCGCTTCGACGTGAGCCCCAGCATGAACAGGAAGGGCACGGTCATCACCATCGTCATCGCCATCTCGTTGCGGTCGCCGGTGGCTCCCTCGAAATTGCGCTCGTTGAGGTGAAACTTGCCGTAGACGAAGCGCAGCGCGACGACCACGCTGGCGGTAGCGATGGCCCAGTACAGCTCCCGCAGGTGCGCGTCATTCCTCATGAATGCGCAGATCAGGTAGTACTGCAGGAGCATCTTGTAATAGTTGTCGATCTGCACGAGCCCGGGGCCGAAACAGGGCGCGTGCAGCACCGAGTTCACGACGCTCATGAAGAGGAAGAAGATCGCCCAGTGGAAGCGGTCGCTCGTGATGCGGTAGCGCTTGTAGAAGATGAGCAGGAGGCCGAGCGCGACGGCGTAGTAGGTGATGGAGAACCGGACGGTCTCCATCCCGAACTCGATGAACTCGTCGCCGGGCCGGATGGTGTCGCAGGCCACCATCCCGAACACCGCGAAGCGCGGGTTGCGGATGAGGGCGATGAGCACCGTGGTGAGCAGGATCGCGTAGCCGAGTGCCGTGCGCATGAGGTCTCAGGTGTTGGGGAGGCTGCCGTCTTCGAGGGACTTCACGGTCTCGTAGAGCTCGCGCGCGGTGACGTAGTGGAGCACCCAGCGGCGGGTGTCGGAGGTCGCCCGCTCGAGCGTGGTGAGCAGCCGGTCGTAGGGCCCGCCCTCGCGGAGGAACCACTCCGGCGCGTCGCCGTTGCAGCCGTGCGCGTGCAGCTTCACGAAGCGGTGGTTGGGCGCGCCGCGGAGGCTCACCCCGTGCTCCATCCAGCTCTCGACCCGCTGCTCGAAGGGCACCGGGTTCTCCGGCTCGAGCATCGCCGCCTCGACGCGGGGCACGAGGCCCATCGCGCGTGACCGCCAGTGCAGCGCGAGCGGCCCCGGGATGAGCATCAGCTCGCCGTCCCGGGCGGCCGACCCCACGCGCACCTCGCGCCCGGTGTCATGGCCCCGGGAGCGGCCCGGCGAGCTGCGCGCGTAGTAGACCTGGTTGACCACGCGGCCCTGCGCCGGGGAGGGCACGCAGGGCATGGTCATGTCGACGTAGCAGCCCGCGTCGAGCAGCACCGAGAGCTCGTCGTCGACGCCGCAGTACCGGCCGTCGGGCATCGAGTTGTCGAGGGCCCAGTTGCCGTGGATGAAGGCCCAGGTGACCTTGCCCGTCACCGGGTCCTTGCGCAGCAGGCCGTGCTCCTCGTGGAGCAGCGTGGCGAAGTCCACGAGGGTGGTGCGCAGGTGGTCGGCGGTGTCGTTCTCGTGGTGGAGGTGCACCTCGACGTCGACGAGCTTCTTCGCGACGAGCTCGTTGATCGCGTGCAGGTGCTCCGGGCGGTACTCCTCCACCGGGAAGAAGAGCGTGCGCTGGTGGTCGCGGCCGAAGCTGTCGCGGTGGCGAGCCGCGAGCGCGGGGAACCCGTCGGCCCAGAGGCGCACCCGGCGGCGCTCCTCCTCCAGGGAGGGGTTGCGCCAGCGGGGCTCGAAGTGGTCCGTCACGCAGACGTAGAGGTGCACCGGGAAGCCCTCGACGGGGGCCTCGCGGCGCAGCGCCGAGGCGGCCAGGTCGGGGGCCCAGAGGTGGGCGTTGCGGCGGTCGACGCGCTCCAGCGCGCGGGAGTACCAGGGTGGGCTCATACGGGTCTCGTAAGCGGTGGGGCATTGGCCTCGCGGGCGGCGAGGCAGCGGTCGAGGAAGGTGCGGGCCCGGTCGTCCCAGGTCTCGCCGGCGAGGAGGGCGACCCGCTCGGCGCGCCGGTCGGAGGACCCCACGAGGGCGGCCTCGACGGCGGCGACGGTCTCCTCCGCGGTGTCGGCGAGGCGCACCTCCGGGGCGTAGCGGGCGACCTCCGGGAGCGAGGTGGCCACGATGGGGCGGCCCGAGGCGAGGTACTCGCGCAGCTTGAGGGGGTTGATGGAGCGGGTGAGCTCGGAGCGCACGTAGGGGAGCAGCGCCACGTCGAAGGAGGCCATCGCCTCGGGCAGCCGCTCATAGGGGACGGCCCCGACGAAGCGCACGTTGTCCCCTCGCAGCCTCGGGTCGGGCGCGGTGTCGGTGGGGCCCACGAAGACGAGGTCCCAGTCGGGCCGGGCGCGCGCGACGCCCATCACCAGCTCGACGTCGAGCCGGGCGTCGACGAGGCCGAGGTAGCCCAGCACGGGCCTTCCGCGGCGCACCCCGGGGAGCGTCGGGGTGCTCGGGTCGCAGGCCCTGGCGAGGTGCTCGACGTCGACGCCGTGGGGCAGCAGCGTGGCCTCGCCGCGGCGGGGGCGGCGGGTGTCCGCGAGGTTCTGGCTGGTGGCGAGCACGGCGTCGCAGACGGAGAGCAGCTCTCGCTCGAGGTCGGAGGCCGCGACGCGGTCGACGCCGGGCCAGTTGGTGAAGTCGTCGACGCAGTAGTAGACGAGGCAGCGGGAGCCCGCGAGGCCGCGGCCGTCGACGCCGTTGGGGACGGTGGTGACCACGATCGGGTCGCGCATCCCGAGGCGCGAGGCCTCGCGGCCGACGAGCAGGCGCACGCTCTCGCGGTTGACGAGGCGCAGCGGCGCGGGGCGCATCCAGGGGAGCATCGGGGGCGCGACGACGTGCAGGTCGAGGCCCGTGTCAGGGGAAGCTCCGACGGCGGGGGCGCCGGTGCGGGGGGAGAGCATCGAGCGCAGCTTGCGGACGACGCGGGCGGCGTCGCGGCGGTCGAGTCGCGGGGGTCGCAGGCCGAGGGTGTTGACCCAGAGCGTGCGGTGGGTGCGGGCGATGCGCTTGAAGAGGTGCTGCACGCTGGAGGGGTGCGCGCCCCAGTCGTCGCCGAAGACGATGAACGAAGGCTCGGCCATGGGGGGTACGCTACGCCGTGACCGGGACGGTGGGGGACGCCTCACCGCGAGGGAGCAGGCCGAGGGACTGGAGCACCGTACGCGCGGGCCCGAAGGGGTAGGCCCGGATGAGCCGGGTGAGCCGGGGGATGATGTCGTCGATGTTGTGGTAGCTGCGGAGCGTGGCGAGGCGACCGAGGGGGAAGCGCGGCTGCTGCGCGTCGATCTCCCAGGGGTGGAGGTAGACCATGAAGGGAGACCCCTCGGCGGCGATGCGGTCGAGCGCCCAGCGGGTGTAGGCCATCGGGAGCAGCCGGAGGTAGCCGCCGCCGCCCACGGGCAGGTTGCGGCCGGCGACCCGGATGGTGCTGCTCGGGAACTCCACCATCCCGGCCCCCTGGCCCGTGGCGATGCGGTGCGGTGCCCTCGGCGCCGAGGGGATGCCGTAGCGGTCGTGCCGGATGGGGAAGATGCTGGCGTCGTAGGTGAAGCCCTCCTCGCGCAGCACGTCGAGCGCCCAGCGGGTGCCCTCCACGACGGAGAAGGTCGGCGCGCGGTAGCCGTCGACGCGCACCCCGCCGATGTCTTCGAGGGTCGCCCTGGCGGCTCGGATGTCCTCGCGAAACTCCGCCGGGGACATCTGGGTGATCATCCGGTGGCCGTCGCCGTGGCAGGCCAGCTCGTGGCCCTCGGAGACGATGCGGCGGATGAGCGCGGGGTGGCGACGAGCGACCCACCCCAGGGAGAAGAAGGTCGCGTGGACCCCTTCCCTGGCGAAGAGGTCGAGGAGACGCGAGGTCTCCCACACGACGCGGGACTCCAGTCGGTCCCACTCGTCGCGGTCGACGAGGCGGGCGAGGGCCTCGACCTGGAAGTACTCCTCGACGTCTACGGTGAGCGCGTTGATGGTCATGGCGGAGGATCAGACTAGTACAGCCGCGCGAGCCTGCGAACCGCCCTCACGGGATCCAGCGCACCACGCGCGGCCCCACGACCGTGGCGACGGGCACCGGGAGGCGCTGCCAGGCGGCGATGACCCGGGCGAACTTGGGGTTGTCGGGCTTGAGCTCGGGGAGCGTCTGCCCCTGCGCCAGGAGGTAGTGGTAGGTCAGGGCGGAGGGGACGGCGCCCCAGTTCTTCTTGAAGGAGTAGGTGCCCGAGTCGAGCGACGAGCGCCCGAAGGAGAAGGTCTTGTACCCGCGGCGAATCGCCTCGGACAGGATGGTCCAGTAGAGGAGCATGTTGCCGCGGAGGCGGGTGAACTCGTGCAGCGAGCCCGCGCAGGGGATCTCCAGCGTGTCGCCCATGCCCGCGAGGAAGCCGCCGCCCACCGGACGCCCCTGGTAGCGCACCACCGCCACCCAGCAGCGGTCGGGCATCCGTCGTAGCGCTTCGCGGAAGAGCCTCGCGCTGTGCCCGGGGCTGCCCAGGTCGCGCATCACCGACGAATACACCGCGTGGTACTCGGGGATCAGCTCCTCGCCGCCGAGGTGCGCGGTCAGGCCCTCCTTCTCGGGGCGTCGGATGTCCGCCCGGTTCTTGGGGCCGAGCGCCTTGAGCAGCGCCTCGGGGTCGTCGGGGAGCGAGAGCTGCATCAGCACCTTGTCGCCCCTCGCCACGAGCCCATCGGACGGAACCTCGTGGGCGTGGCGCAGCTCGACGCGCGCGGCCCCTTCGACGGGGAGCAGCTCGCGCGCCGCGGCGAAGAGGGCGCGGTAGGTCTCCTCGTCGTCGGCGATGGCGCCGCCGTGGCCGAAGTAGGGCAGCGACACGAGCTGCGTCCCGAAGGGGACCGACGAGAGGCGCACCAGCGGGAGCACGCCGCAGACGCGCGCGCCGCGCATGGCGACGAGCGGCCGCCAGCGGGTGCCGTAGACGTCGCGGAAGAGCTCGCCCCACTCCCAGCGGTGATAGACCGAGGCGTGGGGGTGGCGCTCGACGTAGCCGTTCCAGCGGGCGCGGTCGTCGAAGTGCGCGGGGCGCGCGACGGGGGAGACGAGGGGTGCGGTCGAGGGCTCCATGGCGGACCGAATAGATGCCGCTTTCGTGCGCCGCGTCGATGCCCTATCGGGTCGCCGGGCTGTTTCGCCGGGCGCCTCGCCGTCGGGTGAGCGCCGCCGCCATCGCGACGAGCAGGCCCCAGAGGCCCGCCCCTCCCGGTGAGGGGGCGCTACGGCAGCCGCAGCCGTCGCTCGTCGTCGTCGGGCGGACGGCCACGCCCGCGTCGGGGCTGAGGGCCTCTCCGGTGGCGGCGATCCAGATGTGCCCGGTGACCACGCGGGGTCGGTCGTTCACCGCGAGCTCGCAGCGCCAGCGGTCGTCCGAGGTGCCGGGCGGGGCGTCGACCTCCACCGTCGCGGTGAAGGGGTCGGCGTTCACCGCCACCGGGTCGGTGGCCTCGCCGTTGCGCACGAAGGAGAGCGTCGCGCCCATCGCCCCGGTCGCCGTCGCCCGCAGCGTCACCCGCCGAGCGCGCACCGTGTCGCCGATCATCGCGGCGTCGCCCGCGCGCAGCTCCACCATCGGGTCGCCGGGGCCCTGGAGCTTCACCACCGTGCGCCCGGCCCGCACCCCCGCGAGGATCGCCTCGACGCTCAGCTCCGTCGCGTAGACCATGGTGGTCGGTCCCCCGATGGGGCTGGCGAGGGAGCCGCGGTCCTCGCCAGCGCGGTGGTCGTCGCTGCCGCCGATCGGGGCGACGTGCTCGCCGCGGGCGAGGTAGGCCTCCCAGAAGCGCACCGAGCGCGCGTAGAAGAGGGCGCCGGTGACGGAGTACTGGCCGTTCTGAAGCTCCACGGCGCCGACGCTCCCGGCGGGCTCTCGGAGCGACCACGAGCAGCCGATGCACGCGTCGCCGAGGTTGAGCACCGGGTGGTTGATGGAGAAGATCGCGCCCTGCGAGGCCGCCGCGGCGGTGATGGCGTCGACGGTGACCATCGGGTCGGCGGACCCTACGCGGAAGTCGATCCAGCGCGTGGCGCCGATCGCGTTGGCGTGCCCCGCGTAGGTGGTGACCTCGATGCCGGGCACGAAGAGCAGCGCGGGGTGCCGGGCCTGCGCCGCGCCGACGAGGTCGAGCTCGGAGACGGTGTTGTGCTCGCTGAGCTCGACGAAATCGAGGCCGCGGCTGCGGGCGAAGGTGGCCACCTCGTCGAGCGTGGGGCTCGCGTCGCCGCTCTCCCGGGAGTGCACGTGGAAGTCGCCCGCGTACCAGCGGGGGCCGGCGGAGAGCGCGGGCGCGTGGGCGTAGGGGCGACGCTCGGGCTGCGGAGGGAGCGTGGGGGTCGCGCGGAGGAGGATCTCGACGTGGTAGCGCGCGGGGCGCTCGATCACCTTGGCCTGGCCGATGAGGAGCGACCAGGTGCCCGCGGGGATGGCGCCGGGGACGTAGCTGCGGGAGGCGGCCTCGACGGAGACGACGGCGGCCTCGGTGTTGCCGCCGCCCCATCCGCGGAAGCGCGTCGGGTCGGCGAGGCCCCAGTCGAGGATGTTCCTCTCCGACTGGTCGTCGTGGCGGACCTCGATCTCGCGGATGCCCTCCGGCACCGTGAAGGGCACCGCGAAGTAGCGCGCCGTCCCCTCGGGGATCGGGCCGTCGAGCACGATGGGCGTCTGCGCCGAGGCCAGCGTCGGGAGGGCGACGAGGCAGGCGGCGAGCGCGGCGGCGAGATGGTGTCGGGAGGGCGCGAGCATGGAGCGCGATGCTAGGTGAAATCGGGGCGCGTTCGATGCGCTTGACAACGCTCCCCCCGGCGAGAACCTTCGCCCGTCGTCGCGAGCGTCGCGACACTCCACCGTCGGCGAGGTACCCCACGATGTTCGACCAGCTCCTCAACCTCTTCGGTCAGTCCCCGCAGGGCCAGCAGGCGTACTCCGCGCTCCAGGCGCAGGGATACTCGCCCACGCAGTCGGCCGGCATCCTGACGACGGCGTTTCCTGCGGCGGTGTCCGCGATGCAGAACGCGATGCAGTCGAACAACGGCCAGCTCGGGCTCCTCGACATCAAGAACAGCAACTACGCGATGAACTTCCTCACCGGCGCCGTCAGCGGCCTGGTGCGGGGACAGGGGATGAAGGGCGCGGCCGTCGACGGCCTGCAGAGCGTCGTCGGCGGCCACGTGGCGCAGGTCATCGCCTCTCGCTGCGGCCTCCCAGAGCGCGTCGCCGGCGTCCTCGGCGCCATCGTCACCCCGCTGATGATCGACTTCCTCTGGGACAAGATCCAGGGGATGAACCTCGGTCAGGGCGCCGGCGCCGGCGGCCTCGCCGGGGCCCTCGGCAGCGCCGCGAGCGCCCTCGGCCTCGGCGGCGCGCAGGCCCCCGCCGCGATGCCCGCCGCCCAGGCTCCCGCGGGCTTCGGCGCGCAGTTCACGCCCTTCGGCAGCCGCTAGTCCTCACCCTCTCCACCCCCCCTCTCCAACCGCCCCCGCTCGCCTCTCACGAGCGCGCGGGGAGCAGCCAGTGTCGGCCCACGCTCCACCCCAGGAAGCGCGGCATCTCGGGCGTCGGCGCCTGCCCCACCGCGACGGCCAGCAGCCCCCGCAGCGGCGGGGTGAGCCGGGCGCGCAGCGCGTCGCCCTGCTCGGCGAGGTGCTCCTCCGCCCAGAGGAGGAAGTCGTCCACCGAGCCGGGCGGAGCCACCGAGAGGAAGAACACCATCTGGCGCCACGCGTAGGCGTGGTTCTTCACCCGCTGGAGCTGCGAGCGCCACGCCGTCACCCGCTGCGACTGCTGGCGGCAGATGCGGGTGAAGCAGCGGCGGGCGAGCTCGGGCAGACGGTCGCCCAGGCGCTCGGAGAGGGCGAAGGTCTCGAAGAGCACCGCGAGGTTGTGCGTCGTCAGGATCTGCTCCTGCTCGACGATCGTTCCGTTGCGCGCGACCGACCAGCCGGCCCCGGGGGAGGCGCCCGCGAGCTCGGCGCAGAGCGCGGCGAAGGCCGGCGACGGGGCCGTGGCGCCGGGGCGGGCGTGCTTCGGGGTGACCACCTCCTTCAGCGAGAGCACCCGCTCGGTGGGCACGTCGTAGTAGCGCTCGTAGAGCGTGCCGCGGAGCATCGAGGCCGCGCACTTCGCGGCGCGGACGAACTTCGGGGAGAAGGTTCCCATGAAGATGTCGGCGGCGAGCTCTTCGACGAGGGGGAGGTCGAGCCCTGCGCCCTTCGCCAGCGCGCCGAGCTCCTGCAGCAGCTTGTTGGGCAGGATCACCTCCGGAAAGGAAGTGATCGCCAGCGTCGAGAGCTGCTCCAGGGTGACGCGCGAGGCCGCGGTCACATCGGACCCGGCGCGGCGCAGCCCCTCGATGGCCCGCACCCAGGGCAGCTCCTCGAGGCGCACCTGGTGGGCGAGGTCGAGCAGCAGCAGCGAGCGACGGCGCCGGAAGGCCGCATACACCGCTCCGTAAAGCAGCCGCAGCGAGGGGTCGTCGATGCCCGCGGCGCGCACCTGCGACGTGATCTGCGGAGCCACCGCGGCCAGCACCTCGCTCGACGGGATCACCCCCCGCTCGACGAGCTCCTCGACGGGCGCCTCGAGCGAGCGGGCGAGCTTCGCGATGAAGCGCACCGGCGGCAGCGCGCCCTCGCAGGCCCGGACGCGCTCGGCCTCGGCGGCAGACAGCGGGCCTTCGACGGCGTCGAGCGAGGCGATGCCCCCGTCGAGGGGGAAGGCCCCCAGGCGGTCGACGAGCACCCGGGCGAAGGCGTCGTGCGTGGGGAGCGCGGCCACGGCGGACTGCGTCGCCCGCAGGGCCGAGAGCTCGGCGGAGCCCGGGGCGCCGCGCTTGCGGGCGATGGACGAGAGCAGCTCCCCCAGCGCGCGGAGCTCGCGGCCGGTGAGCGAGGAGGGGTCGGCGACGCAGCGGGCCACCGCGCGACGAAGGATCGCCAGGGTCTCTCCGGGCTTGTCGGGTCGTCGGCAGAGCGGGTGCGCCGCGCGGAGCCGCGGGTACTCGTCGAGCGTCGCGGAGGCCCTCGCCGCCCACGCCTCAGGGAAGCGGCGGCACGGCGCGTCGCCCTCGAAGGTCTCTCGCAGCAGCGCCACGAGGCGGTCTTCGTAGGGTGACCACACCGCGAGTGCCTCGTTCATCCGCGCCACCTGCGGCGACGGCTTCACCGCCTTCAGGGAGGCGACCGTCGCGCTCAGCGGCTGCAGCCGCACCACCGCGCTCCCGCTGAGCGCCCGCTCCTGCGGAACAGGGTAGAAGCGCAGCCGGTCGAAGAAGGGGGCGATCTGGTCGAGCAGGTCGTGCGCCTCGGCGCGGCGGTCGTGGGAGAGCAGCCACGCGGCCACCAGCAGCGCCCCCTCCTCGGGGACGTCCACCCGGTAGCGGCCGTCGCGCAGCCGGTCTCGGAGCGCCGCGAGCCCGTCCTCGCCGAGGTGCCACGCGTTGAGCCGCGCCCGGGCGTCGGCGCCCTCTGGCAGACCCAGCGACCCGAGCAGCGAGCGCTCGTGCTCGAGGAGCGGCCCGTCGGCGAGCAGGGCGCCGGTGGCGAAGCCGCCCGTCACGACCTCCAGCGTCGCCCAGGCGGGCGCGGCGACGGGGGTGCGCGAGCCGATCGCGAGGCTGCCGTCGAGCATCCCGTCGAGCACGGCGGAGAGGCGACGGAGCTTCTCCTCGGCGCGGGCGCGCGTGCCGGCGTCCTCGTGGGAGCGGGCCGTGGTCAGCGCGCGGGAGAGCAGCCCGGACACGTAGCCGGGGTTCGGCGTGATCCGCGTGGTGTCGTCGCTCATCGGTTGCCTCCGTCGCGACGGGCGTCGCGACCGGCCAGCGTGGCAGGTGCTGCCCCTGCGCCCTCCAGGTCTCAAGCCTGGCGTTCTGCTGCTGAACTACACGCTGTTGCGTCTGCGCCGAAGGTCGGCGGGACGACCGGTCGACCGTAGATCCATGGGCGCTCCCCTGTCGAGAGCGGTAGCCCGCGCTGCGCCTCCGCGTAGGTGCGCCGCGGGGCCTGTGCGATGGACCGGCTCACCCCCCGCTCCTATGGTGACGCCATGACCGTTCTCCTCCGGCTCGCTCTGCTCTCCTCGGTGCTGGCGTCGTCGCTCGCCCTCTCCGGCTGCCTCGTACGAAGCGACCGCGGCTACTACCAGGGCAACGGCGGGGGCTACCGCGGCCATCCCCATGGAGGCCCGCCCGGCCAGAGGGGCGGCAACGGTCACGGCAACGGTCACGGCAACGGTCACGGCCGCGGCCGCGACTGATCGTCTCCCCTCTATCCCCCCGCGCTCAGTCCGCCGCTCCTGCCCTCCACGCCACCATCGCCGCCGCGATCGAGACCGCGATCTCCGCCGGGGAGCGCGCCCCGATCTTTACCCCGAGCGGTATGTGCACCCGCCCCCGGTCGGCCTCGCTGAAGTCCCTCGCCTCAAGCCTCGCCGAGGTACGCGCGGCCTTCGCGCGGCTCCCCACGGCGCCGACGTACGCGTAGCCCTCGCGCAGCGCCCACTCGACGGCGTCCTGGTCCCGCTGGTGGTCGTGCGTCATCGCCAGCACCGCGCCCCGCCTCGGGACCACCTCGGCCAGCTCCCCAGGCTCTCCGCAGAGCACCCTGGCGCCCGCGAAGCGCTCCTCCAGCGCGTAGGCCTCGCGCGCATCCACCACCGTCACCGCGAACCCGAGGCCCACCAGCATCGGCACCAGCGCCGCCGCCACGTGCCCCGCGCCCACCACCCCCACCGGCCACTGCGCCGCCATCGCCTCGATCAGCACATCCACGCTCCCGCCGCAGCACATCCCCAGCCCCGCCCCGAGCCGGAAGGTCTCCACCCTCGCCGAGCCTTCGCCGCGCCCGGCCCTCGCGAAGGCCTCCTCCAGCGCCCGCAGCACCGCGGCCTCCACCGCGCCTCCGCCTACGGTTCCGAAGCACCCCTCCGCCGTGCGCACCAGCTTCTGCCCCGGGGTCGACGGCGTGCTCCCGTGCCGCCCGATCACCGTCGCCAGCGCCGCCGCCCGGCCGCCCTCCGCCGCCTCGGCCACGCGCCGTAGCACCCCCGCCACGCCCGTTCCCACGGGCACCGCGAGGGCCTCGTCGACCGCCTCCACCTTCGCTCAGCCGCCCGTCTTGAGCATCGACACCGCGCGGGCCGTCACCTCGGTGCAGCCCTTCCAGCTCGCGTCGGGCTTCATCTCCCACGCCTCCCGCAGCGTCGCCGCCACCGCGCCCGGAACCCCCGCCTTACCCTCCTCGGTAAGCTCCACGCCCTCCTCGGTGGCGAGGCAGGGCCGCACGGTGCCGTCGCTGGTCACCCGCAGCCTGTCGCAGCCCGCGCAGTAGGTGTCCGTCGAGCCCGTGATGAAGCCCACGCGCCTCCCGCTCCCGTCGGCCGCGCGCAGGTACCTCGCCGGGCCGCGGTCGTCGTCGCGCGCCCCGTCGCCCGCCACCACCAGGCCCCCGAGCGTCGCGATCATCTCGTCGCGCGACACCAGCCGCTCGCGCCAGATGTTGCCGCCCTCCCCGACGCCCATCACCTCGATGAAGCGCGGCGTCACGCCCAGCGACCACGCCCAGCGCACCAGCGCCGGGAGCTCGTCGTCGTTGATGCCCCGCAGCACCACGGTGTTGGTCTTCACCTCCTCGAAGCCCTGCGCCAGCGCCGCGTCGAGGCCCGCCAGCACCGCCGGGAGCTCCCCCCCTCGGGTGATGGACGCGAAGCGCGCCGGGTCGAGCGAGTCGATGGACACCGTCAGCCGCTGCAGCCCCGCCGCGCGCAGCGGGGCCGCCAGCGCCTCCAGCCGCGACGCGTTGGTCGTCATGGCGAGGTCGTCCATGTCGAGCGCCGCCACCCGGCGCACCACCTCGACCACGTCGCGGTGCAGCAGCGGCTCGCCCCCGGTGATGCGCACCCTCCGCACGCCCTCCGCGCGCAGCCCGCGCAGCACCGACTCCCACTCGGCGACCGTCAGCCGCTCCTCCGCCGGCAGGTAGGCGGAGCGCTCGGCCGGGCGGCAGTACACGCAGGCCATGTCGCAGCGGTCGGTGAGCGAGATGCGCACGAGCCGCGCGGAGGCACGCTCCACCATGACGGCGCCGGTCGTCTCGCGAAACATCGGGAGGGCTACGTTCATCGGCTACGGCGTCATCGTGGCGCGAGCCCGGGCGTTTGGAAAGTCGGGCTCGCACCGCGGCCGGCGCCTGTCGCTCGACCTCATCGGGCCGGGACGTCGCCGAGCAGCGGGAGCACCACCGCCTCAACCTCGTCGAGGTAGGCGGCCAGCCCGGCGGCCTCGCCGTTCCTCCCCAGCACCGGGAGAGGCGTCTCGGTCCAGCACGCGATCGTACGCGGGTCGTGGTGGTCGCCCAGGCCAAGGTTCTTGCAGACGCGCTTGGCGTCCCTCGGATCCGACGGGTTGTTGGGCGTGAGCGCGTGAGGGGCAAGCGAGGGATCGAAGCCCAGGCGGCTGCGCTCGAGGGTGAGCTTCGAGCGCTCGCGCCCGTCGCGCGCCTCGAAGCCAGCGACGGCCCATGCCTCGGACTCCTGATGCGCGATCGCGTGGAGCATCGGCACACCTGGATCCGCCCGGAGGCCGCCGCGCACCATCTCCGCACGAGCGTCGACATCGCCCTGGGTGTCTCGCGCAAGCACGAGCAGGTCGGGCTTGCGCTCGGGGCTCTGGAGCTGCGCCACCCTCGCTGCCTTGTAGGCCTCGGCCGCCGGGCCCTTCAGCCCCAGACCATGCGCGACGGCCCGCAACCTCGACGCCTCCGCCTTCAGCCCCGACCACGAGGTGAAGCTCTCCGCGCGGTCGAAGCCGCCCCACGAGCGGCACTGTTCTCGGAGGCTCGGGGCCTCCCACTGATCCTTCAGCCACGTCGCCCGAGCACGCTCGATGACGACCCGATCGCAGAGGTCGCGAGCGAGCGCCACGCCCATCCGGTCCTCCGCGACGACGACGACCCGGAGCGTCACTGAGCCGCCACCCAGCTCTCACCCTCGGCGCTCCAGAACTCCCCGGTCGTCAGCGACTCGAGGTGACGGCGCGCGGGGTGCTCGCTCAACCGCATCGCTCGCACCGGACCTCCCGCGGACCGTCCGAGCACGACCACCTCCTCGGCGTCGAGCGCGTCGACCAGATAGGGCGAGTGCGTCGTCGCGACGACCTGCACGTCGGGCGCGACCTCCAGGGCCCTGCGGAGCGCCTCGATAAGCGAGCGCTGTGCGAAGGGGTGGAGCGCGCGGTCGATGTCGTCGACCAGCAGCACCCGCGGCCGCGGCTCGGCGTAGATCGCAGCGAGCATCCCGATCGTGACGAGGGTGCCCTCGCTGGCCGCGCTCGCCGGGAGGGTGGCGGCATCGGCGAAGGTCAGGAGGATCTCGTCCGCCACGACCCGATTGCTCTCGTTCACGAGCACGCGCTGGCCGTCGACGCTCATCACCCTGGGGATGGTGCTCTGGACGATCGTGCGCTTGAAGCCGAGGCTGCGAAACATCGGCACCACCTCCTGCACCGCGCGCTCGAAGGCCTGAAACCGCGCGGTGTCCGTGCGCTTCAGCTCCGAGAGGACCGTAGCGAGCCCGAAGCCGTCTCCCTGCATCCGGGGATGCTCGTCCTCGACGTACGACGGCTCCGCGAGACGCGCCTCGTCGAGGCTCAGCAGCAGCGACTCGACCTGGGGGCGGAGCGCCGCGACCTCCTGCCGCTCCAGGCCGCACCGGATCTTCGCTTCATCTGGCATCCGCGAGGTGTCAGCCCCGGGGTCGATCGACTGCGGGAGGATCGCGTCGCCGTCGATCAGCGTGGATGGCAACACCGCGGAGTCGGACGGCGGTCGGCCCGGCTGGGTGCGCAACCCGAGGCGCCGACGCCCCGCCACGAATCCGACATCGAGTTCGATGAGCAGCGGGTCGGTCGCCCCCTGATGGACGATGCCGGGGAGCGCGAATCGCCCCGCGAAGAGCTCGCTCGTGGGCGAGCTCAGGCACCGGCCGAGCAGGCTCATCGCCTGGAGCACCGACGTCTTGCCAACCGCGTTCTGACCCACGAGCACCGTCATCCGCCCCAGCGGAACCCGCGTGTCACGATGCGCCTTGAAATTCTGGAGGGTGACGCTGTCGATCACGGTGCGGCCTTCTCTCACGGTGTGCAGGCGAAGTTCACGGTATGCGCGGCATCCCGCGCGGGGCAAGGCGCGCGTGGGGATGGCTCCTCCATCCCCGGGGTCTGCGGTCCCGGATACCCTCTCACTCCCAACTGGCCATGGCCCCCGGCCTCGTGCGAGCCTCCGCCGCGCCGTGAACGAGGTCCTCGCTGCCGTCCGCGTCGCCTGGCGCATCGCCGCGGACGTCGCGATCTACCGTCTCCGCAAGCGCGAGATGGGCAACCTCGTCACCAGCCTCACGCTCGCCCTCGCCCTCGGGCTCGCCCCGGGCGACCTCGCCTCCCGCGCCGGCTTCGGCGCGCTGCTCAACCTCTTCGTCTACCTGGTCAACGACTGCTTCGACGTCGGCATCGACCTGCGCGCCCCCGGCCGCGACAACGAGCGCACCCGCTTCCTCTCCGAGCACATCGTCGCCGCCTGGGCCACCGTCGGCGCCCTCGCCCTCGGCCTCGTCGCCTGGGGCGCCCTCCACTCCAAGGGGCTGCTGCTCGCGGCGCTCGTCAACGTCGTGGTCATCGTCGTGTACTCGCGGGTGCTCAAGCACCAGCCGGTACTCGACCTCCTGGCCATGGGCGCGTGGGGCCTCTCCATGGCGATGGTGGGCTTCCCCCTCGATAGCGCGGTCGGCTGGCGCTACGCCGGGCTCCTCGGGCTGCTCTCCATGGTCACCGAGGCCGTGCAGGTGCTGCGCGACGAGCCCTCCGACCGGGCCGCCCACGTCCGCACCACCGCCGTCGTCCTCGGGCCGCGCGCCACCGCCGTCATCGCCCGGGCGCTCATCCTCACGGCCACCGTCTACGCCGCCGCGCTGCTCCACCCGCTCGGCGCGGTGCTCGTGCTCGGCGCCCTCGTCCCCTTCGACCCCGAGCGCGCCAACGCCTCGTGGGACCGCCTCCGCGCCCTCTTCGGCCTCACGTGGCTCGCGCTCCTCGCGCTGCTCCGCTGGGCTCCCTGAACCCCTTACCGCCCGTACGGGACCGCCACCGGCACGTCCATCACCGCCCCGAAGGCGGGCGCCCGCACCCGGTGGAGCCCGTCGGGCAGCGAGACCGCCAGCGTGATCGCGTCGTCGTCGAGGGCTCGGTCGAAGCGCACGCGCACCCGCGACGGCCCCGCCGCCGTGACCTCGACGACCTCGATGCGCATCCCCCGAAGGTCGACGACCGTCCCCGGTCGCATCGCCCTCAGCCGGCCGTTGAAGAGGCGCGCCCCGTCGCCCGCCAGGAAGGTCTGCGGGTGGGACAGCTCGAGCGTGTCGTCGGCGACCCGCCTCGCCTGCAGCCGTGACGGCGTCGAGGCGAGCGCGTGCCACCGCGCGGGCATCGAGAGGCCCATCTGGTGCCGCGTGTAGCGCCCGAAGAACAGCGTCTCCGCGTCGATCGCGTTGAGCACCACCAGGCGCCCGCCAGGCGCCACCGGGGCGTCGCGCAGCAGCGACATCGCCGCGCGCCGCGACCGGTGCGCCAGGATGAGCAGGTTGCCCTGGGACACCGCGCTCTGCGCCAGCGCGCCGGCCCCGTGCACCACCGCGATCGCGACGCCCAGCGCCAGCGCCGCGGCCCGGCCCCTCCGCGCTCGCCACGCCGACGCGCACGCCACGAGCGCCAGCACCCACGCCGCCGACGCGGCCATCGTGGGGGCGGCCATCATCCGAGAGTTGAGCCAGCTCACCGAGACGGGCAGCAGCGCCGCGACGCACCACAGCAGCGCCCAGCGGAGCGTGCGGCGGGGGCGGGCTCCCAGCGTGGCGAGCGCGCGGCGCGCCCAGAGCAGCGCGGCGCCGAGGGCCAGCGCGTACAGCGCGGGGCCTGTCGCGAACGGCGGCGGCAGGTCGACGCTCACGCCGCCGGCCACGTCGCCCAGCACGCGGATCGCCATCGGGAGCAGCCCGGCGACGAAGGCCGCGGGGTCGGCCACGGGGTCGGGGTAGAGCGCGAAGCCGTGCACCCCGGCGCCCCAGAGGCGACGAGCGACGGCGTAGGCCGCCACGACCGCGACCGAGGCCAGGAGCACGCGACCGAGGCGGCCGCGACCGTCGCGGCGCGCCGTGAGGGCGTGCGCGGGGATGGCCGCGAGCACCGGCACGGCGTACTCGCCCGCGGCGAGCGCGAGGAGCGTCCATGCCGCCACGGGGCCGAGCCGCCGGGCCCCGCCGCGGGCCCACCACCCGAGGTAGCTGTAGACGGCGAGGGTGGCGAAGAAGCCGGCGACGAACACACAGCGGTTGGCCACCCACGAGAGCGGCACCGCCGCCGCGTCGTCGCAGAGCAGCAGCGCGAGGGCCGCCACGGCGGCGCGGGGGCCCAGGACGCGGCGATAGAGCGCGGCGGACGCTCCCGCCCAGAGCACGAACCACCCGAAGGAGTGCAGGTGCGCGAACGCGGCCGAGGGGAAGCGCGCGTCGAAGGCGACCAGCAGGCTCGAGAGCGGGCGCATCATCACGAGCCGGAAGCGCGCGTCGCTCCACCAGGCGATGCCGCCCGCGTCGAGGAGGGTGCGGCGGTCGGCCGCGTCGGTCACGAAGGAGTAGAGCGTGAAGGGATTGCGCGGGACGGGGTAGGTGCCATCGAGCATCGCGCGCTGCATGCAGTCGTCGAGGTGCAGCGGCGCCGACGCGAGGGGCAGATGCACCAGCACGGCCAGCGCGATCAGGAGCCCGAAGGCGACCGTGCTTCGCAGCGGGGAGAGGGCGTCCCGGAGCCGGCGCACGGGGTCAGCCCGACCCGGGGGCGAAGCGGTCGCGCAGCGCGAGGAAGGGCTTCTCCACGAGCACATGCAGGAGGTAGCTGGCGCCGGTCGAGAGGGCCATGGTGAGGGCGACCGCGAGCGGCCAGATCACCCAGAGGGGCGGGAGGGCGTGGGCGAACCGCCAGAGCGCGAGCGAGCCGTGGAGGAGCACCGGGCGGACGAGGTGCTCGATGATCGGGACGTGCACGAGGTAGACGCCGTAGCCGAGGGTGGCCACGTACAGAAAGCCCCGCCGACCGAGCTGGCGCCCGAGGGTGCCGGGGCGGTTGACGAGCAGCAGCACCAGCGGGAGGTAGAACACGCTGGTGAGCCCGCTCCACCAGAGGGCGTAGCGGAGCTGGAGGGGGATCACCGCGGGCGGGTGCAGCAGCAGCGCGAGGCACGCGAGGCAGTGGCCGTACACCGCGAGCCGCCAGCCGGGGCGCGCGAGGCGCTCGGCGAGGAGGGCGCCGTGCTGGCGCTGGAGGTGCGCCGCGAGGACGCCCGCCACGAGGATGTCGTAGCGGAGGTGCGTGCGGGGGTAGACCGCGACGAACAGCTCGAGGAAGTCTGCGCGGGGGTGGGAGACGGTGACGACGGCGACCCGCAGGAGGAGGCCGCTCAGCCACACGAGGCACAGCGCGACGGTGCGGGCGCGCGCGGAGCGGAGCGCCCCGAGGGCCGCGACGAGGGCGGGGACCAGGAGGTAGAAGTGCTCCTCGACGCAGAGCGACCACGCCCAGATCATCACGGGCGGGCCGCGCTCGATGAAGTAGTTGGTGAGGTAGAGGTACTCGCGCCACAGCCCGGCGCGCTGCCCGGCGTTGAGGGGGCCGAGGAGCGCCAGCGCCGTCAGGACGGCGAAGTACGGTGGGATGATCCGAAACGACCGCCGCGCGTAGAAGCGCAGGGCGCGGCGCGGGTCGAGCGGCGCGTCGTCGCGCAGCAGCATGGTGCCGATGAGGAACCCGCTGAGCAGGAAGAAGAGGTCCATCGCGAACCAGACGCTGGTCGAGGCTTCATAGAGCGGGCCGCGCGGGAGGACGCCCCATCGCTCGAACGAGACGCTGACGTGCAGCTGCACGATCGCGAGCACCGCGAGCACCCGCAGGCCGTGCAGCGACGGGTACTGGTTGTTGAGGAGGAAGAGGAGCCACGGGGCGGGACGGCTGGGCTCGGTCATCGGGAGACGGCAGGAGTCTCAGCGGGCTTCAGGAGGGACGGTCGCGCCCCGCAAAGGGGGGAATGGGGCCCGGCGAGGCGGAGGGTGGTCAGCCCGGGCCGCCGGCGCTGGCGTCGGTGCCGCCGGCCGCATCGGCGCCGGGGACGCTGCCATCCGCGCCGCCGTCCGAACCCGGGGCGCCGCCGCCGTCGGTGCCGGGCATCGGCATCCCGGAGGGGCACACGCCCGTCATGGAGATGCAGAGGCCGCTCAGGCAGCAGTAGCGGACGGAGTCAGGGTCGCTGGAGGTGCGGCAGGGGTTGCAGTCGAGGTCGGTGCCGCAGGACGACGGGCACGCCATCGGGCTGCCGCGGTCGGTGGAGATCGTGCCGGTGTCGACGGGGGTGGTGCCCCGGTCGGTGCTGCTGCCGGTGTCGACGCGGGGGGTGCCCCGGTCGGTGCCTACGTCGAAGCTCGGGTTGCCTGTGTCGATGCCCGGGACGTCGAAGGAGGGAATCTCGCCCGCATCCATCTCGACGACCGCACCGTCCTGCTCGACCGCGGCGTCATCTTCCGGAAAAGCCATGGAGGGGTCATCGGCGCCACAGCCGACGAGCACACCGAGACAGAGGGAGAGCGCACGAAGGAAGCTGGAACGTTGCATGGTGTCGGCACCCTGAGGGCGGGAGTGGTGGGATGAGCGACCGCGCGAACTATCGCACGAAACTCACGGCCTACTATCAGGACGGCGTAACTTTTCCAACGGCTCAGCTGCGGCTCGTCATGGACGATGAGCCGCGGAGTGCATGCCCTGCCTCGCACCGCCCGGCCGGGTGCGCTACCTGATGCCCCCCTCCGAAGGGGGGGTAAGGCCCGAGGACCCGAAGGAGAATTCATGTTGGAAGAACCGCTGCGCGAGGCACTGACCTTCGACGACGTGCTCCTGGTGCCCGCCTATAGCGAGGTGCTGCCCAAGGACGTCGACACCCGCACCCGGCTGTGTCGCGGCATCGAGCTGGGCATCCCGTTGATCTCGTCTGCGATGGACTCGGTCACCGAGGCCCGCACGGCCATCACCATGGCGCGCGAGGGCGGCCTCGGGGTGATCCACAAGAACCTCACCCCGGAGGATCAGGCCCGCGAGGTCGAGCAGGTGAAGCGCGCCGAGTCGGGCATCGTGGTCGACCCGCTGACGGTGGGCCCGCACGAGAGCCTGCGCGACGCCGTGGCGCTGATGAAGCGCCACAACATCTCCGGCCTCCCGGTGGTGGAGGGCGGCCTCCCGGTGGGCATCCTCACCTCCCGGGACATCCGCTTCGAGACCAACCTCGACCAGGCGGTCTCCAGGGCCATGACCCCGAGGGAGCGCCTGGTGACCGTCCCCGCGACGGTGACCGCCGACGAGGCGCGGGCGCTGCTTCACAAGCACCGCATCGAGAAGCTGCTGGTGGTCGACCCCGAGCGGGGCACGCTCTCCGGGCTCATCACCGTGCGCGACCTCTTCCAGGCCGAGCGCTTCCCCGGCGCCGCGAAGGACTCCCGCGGCAGGCTCCGCGTGGCGGCTGCGGTGGGCCCCGGCGGCGACCGCGACGAGCGGGTGCGGCGGCTCATCGACGCGGGCGTCGACGTCATCGTGGTGGACACCGCGCACGGCCACTCGAAGGGCGTGCTCGACGCGGTGCGGGACATCAAGCGCCGCTACCCGGAGCTCCCGGTGCTGGCAGGAAACATCGCGACGCCGGAGGCCGCCGAGGCGCTGATGGACGCTGGCGCCGACGCCATCAAGGTGGGCATCGGTCCGGGCTCGATCTGCACCACGCGGATGGTGGCGGGGGTGGGCGTCCCGCAGATCACGGCCATCTCGGACTGCGCCCGCGTGGCTCGCAAGCGGGGCATCCCGGTGATCGCCGACGGCGGGGTGAAGTACTCGGGCGACCTGGCCAAGGCGGTCGCGGCGGGCGCCGACGTGGTGATGATCGGCGGGCTCTTCGCGGGCACCGACGAGGCCCCAGGCGACCTGGTGCTCTACCAGGGCCGCTCGTACAAGATGTACCGGGGCATGGGCTCCATGGGGGCCATGCGCAAGGGCTCCAAGGACCGCTACGGCCAGGCGGGCGCGGCCGACGAGAAGCTGGTCCCGGAGGGCATCGAGGGCCGGGTGCCGTACCGCGGGAGCCTCTCTTCCAACGTGTACCAGCTCATCGGCGGACTGCGCTCCTCCATGGGCTACACCGGGTGCCGCACCATCGACGAGATGCAGACCCGCACCCGCTTCGTGAAGGCCACCGCGCTCGGGCTGCGGGAGAGCCACGTGCACGACGTGATCATCACCGAGGAGGCCCCCAACTACCGCAAGTCGGAGTGAGGCCGCGCGTCGTCAGGCCCTGGTGACCCGCTCCAGCTCGGACCGATCGAGCCCGACGATGTCGAACTCCGGCGGCGACCCGGGCTCCGTCGCCCGCACGGTGACCGTCGCGGCGATGCCCATGTGGTGAAGCCGCTTCGTCGCCGCCTCCGCCGCCTCCCGATCCTCCGCGGTGGCCGTGCGCGGCTCCGGGGTCCGCTCCCCCAGCGCCAGCGCCCTCGCCCGCACCGCCTTCGTGTGCTCGATGATCTTCTCCGTCGGCACCTTCGCGAGGTCGACCCTCGGCCCGCCCTTCCAGAGCCGCACCACCTCGCCCGTGAGGATCGCCGCCGTGTCGTCGGCCTCGGTCACCGTCGCCAGGTCGAGGAGCGCGTTGACCCGCCTCGGGCCGAGCGCCGTGAAGAGCTCGCCGGAGACGTGGCCGACCGCGCGCAGCAGCCGGTCGACGGTCTGCGGGTGAAGCTCGAACTCCGCCGCGCACAACGCCTCGAAGCCCGGGTGCCCGGCCGCCTCGCTCATCCCGGGCCGCTGTAGCAGCGCGAGCGCCTGGCCCAGCTCGTACATCCCTCGCGACGCGTCGCGGAAGGCCCCTCGCGCCGCCTCGAGCGCCGCCTTCGCGGCCGCGGCGACCTCGGGCTCCGCCTCGGCGGGGCGCCTTTGCAGGTCGGGCGCCGGGGTCTTCGGGGCAGCGGGCTTCTTCGGGGCGGAAGGCTTGGTGCGGGCCATCGCGCGACGGTGCGCGAGGTGCCGAGCGAGCGTCAAGGCTCTCCAGCAGCGGGAGCCCTCAGGTCACCGAGCCCAGGGAGAACTGGAAGTTCCAGCTGCGCTCGCCCACCTCGACGACGCGCCAGGGGTTGAAGCCGAAGTCGATGGAGATGAGCCCGAAGGGCGAGTCGAGCCGCACCCCGAAGCCCGGCGAGACGCGCAATCGGTAGAGCTGGTCGAGCGCCGGTGGGCGCGCCCAGAGGTTGCCCACGTCCACGAAGGCGCCGAGCTGGACGCACCCGAAGGGCGTGCAGAGCGGCGTCGGGATGCGAAGGTCGGCGACGGCCACCATGAAGAACTCGCCGCCCGACGAGCCGCGCACCAGGGGGTTCGACGACGACGGGTCCGTGAGCGCCGCGTCGATGAGGTCCTGCGGGATGAGCTGGTTCTGCTGCCAGCCGCGCATCGCGTCGGCGCCGCCCATCCAGAAGCGACGCGACGGGTGCGTGCTCTGCGCGCCGTCGCCGCCGAAGTTGCGCCCCACGCGGCCGCTCAGCAGCAGCACCATGCGACCGATGGGGATGGGCACGTAGCCCGTCACGCGCGCCGTCAGGTGGAAGGTGAAGGGCGAGAGGTTGGGGTTCGACGCCGAGAGCACCTGGAGCGTCTCGCCGGTCACCGACGCCACGAAACCGCGCGTGGGAGAGAGCGCGCTGTTGCGGCGGTCGTACTGGAGACCCACCCGGATCGCCCCCAGCACCGACTCGCCGTCGGAGTAGCGCAGCAACTGCTGGATCAGCACCTGCTGAAAGGCCGTGCAGGCCTCCGGGGTGTTGTTGTTGGCGATGCAGCGCATCGGGTAGTCGCGCACCAGCGCCTCGATGGTCTCCGCCCCGAAGGGCTGCGTGACCACGTACTGAAACTCGCCCGTGAAGGTGATCGTGAAGTGCCGCAGCGCGGAGAAGAGCAGCGAGGCGCCGACGCTCTGCGTGCCGAGCGCATAGAAGGGCGGCTGGAGCTGGCGCACCGTCGAGAGGTCGAGCGTGGCGCCCCAGGAGGGGCCGAGCAGCGGCACGAAGGGGAAGCCCAGCGAGGCCGCGACGCGCCAGTTGAGCAGGTCGGAGAAGCTGGGGTTGATCTCCGGGGGGAAGGTCGGCGTCACGTTGGGGATCTGCAGCAGGTAGCCCGCGCGAGCCTGGAACGTGAGCGACACCGCGCGGCTGAGGACGTTGAGGTGCGTGTACTCGAAGCCGAAGCGCACGCCCTCGCCCAGGGAGTAGCCGCCGCGCAGCTCCAGCGACTGCGGCCGGCGCTCGACGAGCTGCACCCGCAGCACCTTCACCGGCGCCTCCAGGTCGGGGTCCTCCAGGCCGACGTTGACGCCGCCGAAGATCCCGAGCTCGCCGAGGCGCTGCTGCGTCGCCTGCACCTCCGAGGCGCGGTACCAGTCGCCCTCGCCCAGCGTCATCCTCGGGCGGATCACGTGCTCCGGCGTGCGGCGGTTGCCCTCGATCACCACCGCCCCGAGGCGCACCCTCGGCCCCTCGTGCACGACCACCCGCAGCCGCGCCCGGGTGTGGTCCGGCGAGCGCTCGATGGAGGGCTCCGCGCGCACGAAGGCGTAGCCCTCCTCGCGGTACCACGCGGTCAACCGGATGCGCGCCTCCTCGATCGCGAGGTGCGACAGGGGAATGCCCACGCGCAGCCCGAGCGCCTCCGCGAGGTCGGAGGTGGCGCGCTCCGCGTTGCCCTCCAGCCGCAGCTCCTCCAGGTAGGTGCGCGGCCCCTCGGTGACCGCGAAGGTGAGGTCGACCACGTCCGGGTGGCGGTAGCCCACGGGCCCCCGCTGCGCGCTGCGACGCCACACCCGCGTCGGCACCGACACCGTCGCGTCGAGGTACCCGAGGTCGCGCAGCCGCTGCACCAAGCGCTCTCGCGCCGCGCCGTCGACCAGTGCCTCGACGTAGGCCCTGCCCGCCTCGCGAGGGCCCGCGATGGGCCGCGGCTCCGTCGGGACGGCCTCCGCCACCGCGGCCAGGAAGGTCTCCCGCAGCGCGTCCGCCGGGAGCGCCCTCGCCCCGTCGAAGCGCAGCGCGCCCAGCAGCGCCGGGACGCCCTCGCGCACCGTCACCCGCAGCACCTTCGCGCCGGGGCCCTCGTCCACCACCGCCGCCGTGACCTCGGCCTCCGCGTAGCCGCGGCTCACGTAGAAGGTGCGCACCCGCGCGACGATGGCGTCGATGCCGGCGCCCTCGAGGCCCTCCTCCTCGAGGTCGAGCGCCTCGTGGAGGGCCTCCACCGGGAGCACCCTCACGCCCTGCCAGGCCAGCCGGTAGCGCGCTCCCGGCTCGACCGCGACCTCGACCACCACCCTCGCCCCGTCGGGTCGCACCGTCGGCGTCGCGAGGGAGCCCGCGAGGTAGCCCGCGGCCCTCAGCGCCCGTCGCGCCGCGCGGAGCCCGGCGCGTAGCCGCGACGGCGCGGCGATGGACCCCGTGGGCAGGTCGAAGGCCTCGCGCAGCGCCTCGAGCACGTCGGCGGGAGCGCCCGGCCAGCGCAGCTCGGCCACCCGATGCGGGGCGCCCTCCTCGACCTCCACCACCAGCACCCGCGCGCTCGGGTCGTCGGTCTCGCGCCAGCGGCTCGTCACCCTCGGCGAGGGGAAGCCCGCGTCGCGGTAGCCCGCCTCCACGCGCAGCAGCGCGGCCTGCACCCTCGACGGGGTCACCGCCGCACCGGCGCGCAGCCCGAGCTCCTCGTCGACGTCCTCCAGCGGGCGCGCCCCCACCCCGCGGATCGAGTACGACTGCAGCCGGTAGCGGCGCTCGCCGCGCACGATGAGCTCGACCCCGCCGGGCGCCTCCCGCACGCTCACCCGGGCCTCCGCGAAGGTTCCGCTGGCGAGGGCGATGCGCAGCGCCTCCCGGGCGCGCGACGCGCTGAACACCGCCCCGGGCGCGAGCCCCGTGCGCACCCAGGGGTTCTCCCCGGGCAGCGCGGGCTCGACGAGCACCGACACGATGGGCCCCGACAGCGCTTCCGCGTCGGGAATCGGAGCCGCGGAGGGAGCCTGCGGGGCGGCCTCCTCCTCGGCCACGGTCTGCGCCGCGGCGGGCGCGCCCACGAGCGCCGCGCACAGCATCAGTCGAGCCCGGAGCCCCCTCACTGGAACTCCATCCGCCAGCGGAGGTCGGCGCCCGCGTTGGCGTTGACGGTGCCGAGCTGGTTGTTGGCGCTCTCGACCAGGGCCTGGATGCCGAGGCCGCCGCGCAGGCGCATGTCGGCGGTGAAGCGCGCGATGGGGTTCTCGCTGGCGGTGGTCGATCCGCCGAGGCGCAGCCAGTCGAAGACCTGCCGTCCGAGGAACACCTGCGGCTCGGTGCGGTTGGTGCGCGGGTTGTACGCGCTGCCGATGCGCACGTCGTCGAAGACCGGGAGCACCCGCCCGAGGAGCCGGTCGAGCCCGAGGCCCCGGGAGAGCGCCTCCACCGCGAGGGTCTGCGCGGCGTTGAAGGCGCCGATGCGCTCGAGCTCCACGCGCGTGAGGCGGAAGAGGAGCATCAGCACGATGTCCTCGCGGGAGAGCGCGGGCTCGGCGGAGAGGTCGACGGAGAACTGCTCCGGGGTGCCGTGGGCGTGGAGCCCGACGCGCCACTGGCTGCGGGCGCTGTCCCCGGTGCGGCGCACCTCGGTCTGCGCGGAGATGTCGAAGCGCGCGGCGACCCGGTCGGGGCTGTCGAAGTCGACCACACCGCGGCGCACCTCGAACTCGTTCTCGTAGACCCGCAGCACCCCGCGGGTGATGTGCATGCTCCCGACGATGCCGGGGCGCTGGAGGGTCCCCACCACGCGGAAGGGCCGGGTCTCGTCGAGCCGCAGCTCGGCGTCCGCGAGGTTGTTGGCGATGCGCATCGGGGTCGGCGTACGAAACTGCACGTCGAGCCGCACGAAATCCCTCGCCGGGTCGTAGGCCGCCGGCGCCACCGCGGGGCGCCCCTGCAGCCTCCCCGCGACGTCTGCGGAGAGGGGGATGGGCCGGGTGTAGCGGGCCCGGGTGAGGTCGACGACCCCCTGGAGCAGCGGGAGCTCCTCGCCGCCCTGCCAGCGCAGCCGGGCGTCGACGTCCGCCGCGAGCTCGATGCCCTCGCCGGGTTCGAGCGAGAGGTCGCGCACGATGATGGGAACATCGAGGCGATCGAGGCGCGTCCCGTCGAAGCGCACCATCGCGGGCGAGTCCGGGCGGGTGAAGGCGATCTGCCCCTGGCCGTAGCGAGCGCTCGCCCTCCGCAGGATCGCCTCGGTCCCCTCGACGCGCAGGTCGAGCTCGATCTCCCGGAGGGGCGACGCGAGGCCCGACACCCCGAGGCTGGCGTCGTGAAGCTCGACGCTCCCGGACACCGACGGGCGCTCCGGGGTGCCGCGGGCGCGGAGGTTCATGACCCCGACGCCCCGCCCGAAGGTGAGCTGCGGCACGCGGGCGGCGACCCGGGAGAGGTCCGCGTCGCCGCGGGCGCGGACGTCGAAGCTCGCGATGCCGAAGGCGGGCGTGACGTTGGCCGAGCCGGCGACCCAGAGCCGCGTCCCGTCGGGCCCGACCAGGAGCGGGCGAGCGAGGTCGAAGCCCGGCGCCGTGGTGGATGGGGCGGCCCCGCTCGAGTGGGCGTCGCAGCTCGTCGAGTCCGGCGGGGTCACCCACACCGCGCCCTCGCGAAAGCAGACCGCCAGCGTCGACCCGGGGCCGAGGGCCACCGGGAGCCCCTGCGCCTGCACGTCGAGCGCCGAGAGGGTGGCGCGGCCGGTGGAGAGGGCCATCTGGTCGAGGCGCCCGTCGTCCACGGCGAGGTCGAAGCCCGCGGTCACGCGCGCGTCGGCGCCGAGGCGAGCGAGCATCGACGCCGGCAGCCACGGGAGCAGGTCGATCGGACCCCGGGTGGCGACGTGGGTGTGCACCGACGAGTGCCCCCAGGAGCGCTCCCAGCTCGGGTGGGTCACGCCGAGGGCGTCGCGCCAGCGCACCGGCTCCCAGGGCACGCGCAGGGTGAGGTCGAGGCGGAGCTGGTCGGAGAGGGCCCCGAAGGAGAGGTCGATGCGACCGATGGGCGGGCGCTCGTCGGGCCGCGTGGGGATGGGCCCCTCGGGGAGTTGCGAGAGGTGCGCCACGAGGTCGCCGATGGGGCGGTCGTAGACCACGAGGTCGCGGAAGCGAGCGTCGCCGATGTAGCGCGGCGCGTCGGGCGTGCCCTCCACGGTGACCAGCGCCGAGACGCGGCCGCTCGCCGCGACGTGGCTCTCTCGCACGAGGTCGAAGGAGGAGACGGGCACGTCGCGCGCCTCGGCGACGAAGTGCATGCGGGCGCCGAGGTCCATCGCGCCGCTCGCCCGGACGGGAGCGCCGCCCTTGGTGCCGGTGAAGTGGTCGAGGTTCACCCGGGCGCCGGCGACGCCGTCGCGACGCCGCAGCCACACGTAGGAGAGCCTCGCGTCGACGTCGTTGATGCTCTCCCCGAAGGCCGACGCCTGCGCCCGCTGGATCGACACGTCCGCGGTCATCACCCCGTCGCGGTCGTCGCCCGGGCGGCCGAGCACGTAGTGGACGTCGGCGTCGACCACCCCGTGCCCGTCGTAGGGCGTGAAGGTCGGGTCGCCCTCGAAATGGAACATGTTGTAGAAATCCCCGAGTTCCATCGGGTCGGAGTGCATCCGGGCGCCCGCGCGCAGCGAGTACTGGCGGAAGTCGAGGTAGGCGTCGTGGATGGTGTACCGCGAGCGCCGGTGCGTGCCGTCCATGCGCGCGGCGTCGACGCGGTCGTCGAGGAGCACCCACTCGGTGCCCGGCGCGGTCGCGAGGTCGCCGAAGGGGAAGGTGTTGAAGGTGAATCCCTGGATGCGCGCGACGCCGTGCACCCTCGGGTGCTCGAAGTCGCTGCTGAGCGCCACGCTCGCCGAGCCTTCGCCCGAGATGGGGATGTCCGCGATGCTCCCGAGGTCGGCGAGGTGGAGCCGCTGCACCTCGAGGCCCTCGATCTTGATGTCCGTGTCGTGGCCGTCCGAGTCGTCGGTGTCGTGCGCGGTGCGCACCCGGATGCGGCGCACCGAGGCCCGCGACTGGCCGAAGGCGACCACGCAGTCGTTCCAGGAGACCGAGACGTCGTCGACCTCCATGCGCAGGCTGATGCGCGCCCTCGGCACGCGCACCACCGGCCGCTGCGGCAGCACGATGAAGAAGTCCCGGAGGATGGCGAACTCCCGGGTCTCCATGTCCGGGAAGTCCGCCACGAGGTGCATGGGCGCGAGCCCGCCGCTCAGGTGCGCGTCGCCCGAGAGCGTCCAGAGCACCTTGGTGCGCGGCGTCACCGTGACGTCCCTCATGAGCTGCGTGAAGTCGAGGCCGCGGATGGAGAGCGTCCCCTCGATGGGCATCGGGGCCGTGAGCCCGAGGGAGATCCGGTCGGAGCGCAGCGTGGCGCCCGCGTATCCGCCGCTCAGGTCGGTGACCACGACCCGAGAAGGGTCGGCGCTCACCCGCGCGGAGATGCGGTCGCCCAGGTTGTACCGGAGCATCTCCCCGGTGGTCTGGTCGGGGGCGTGCAGCGCGAGGCCCAGGGCGGTGAGCGCCACGCTGGCCCGGAAGCTCCGCTGCGGGGCCGCGAGGTCGGCCACCTCGCCCGCGACGTCGACGGTCACCGCGCCCTCGAGCTTCGGCGCGCTGGGGATGCCCACGAGCACGTCCTCGAGGTGCGTCTCGACCCGGGCGTCGACGCTGAGGTGCCGCGTCGCGGGATCGAGCCTGGCCTGGCGCACCCTCAGCGCGGTGCGGCCCGCGAGGAGCTGCGCCGAGGCCACGTAGATCACGCCCGTGCGCAGGTCGGCGGTGATCCTCGCCTCGACCCTGGGGATGGCTCCCTCGAAGAAGGGCGAGCGCCCGACCGAGTCCACCGCCAGCAGCCCGACGGACCACCGCTCGCGCCCGAGGTTCAGCAGGTCGAGGTCGACCGAGCCGAGCGTGAAATCCCCCACGTCGGGGTGGCGCAGCCGCACCCGCACGTCGCTCATGGCCACGTCGCGCAGCGGCACCTCGCCGCCGCCGCCGCCGCTGCTGGCGCGGGAGACGGGGCCGCAGCGCAGCGCCACCGCGCCTCCGGCGAGGCGCTGGAAATCGAGGTCGACGGAGCCTCCGTCCACGACCACGCGAGAGAGCCGGGCGTTGCCGCGCAGCAGGTCGCCGAGCGAGGGGATCACCTCCAGCGACTCCAGGGTGACCAGCGGGGCGCACCCCGGCAGCGGTCGGCGCAGGCGGATGTCGCGGATCTGCACGGCGACCGCGGTGGGAGAGAAGCGGACGCTCCCGTAGGTGAGGTCGAGCCCCGAGGCGGCGAGTACCTGGTCGTGTACTTCCCTCGCGACGCGTCGGGCGAAGCGGTCGCTGCGCACCACGAGCACCGCCGCGACGATCGCCAGCAGCGCGAGCGCCGAGAACCATCGGAACCTCGGGCGGAACCTGACCTTCTTCGGCGCTGGTCGATCGTCAGGCATCGGTCACGGGGAGGACTTTCCTACCCGATGTCACCGGCGGTCGCGAGTCGCGTCGAACAGAGCGATTTGCGGCGGGGTGCCCGGGCCGATACAGTCTGACGGTTCCGCCATGACACAGCCCGGTGACATCCTGGGTGACCGGTGGGTGCTGCTCGAGAAGATCGATGCAGGCGCCATGGGCGAGGTATTCCGCGCGGAACATCAGGTGCTCGGCCACTCGGTGGCGGTGAAGGTGCTGCTGCCGGAGATGACCCGCGACCAGGGGGCGATCGACCGCTTCCTCCGCGAGGCGCGCATCGCGGCGAAGCTGCGGCACCCCAACGTGGTGCGGGTCGAGGACTACGGCCTCTCCCACGACGGCCGCCCCTACCTGGTCATGGAACTCCTCCGCGGCGAGTCCCTCGCCCGCCGCCTCGCGCGCACTCCGCGGCTGCACCCCAGCGCCGCCCTCGCGCTGGTGCAGCAGATCGCCGAGGCCCTCGACACTGCCCACGCCGCGGGCATCGTGCACCGCGACCTCAAGCCCGAGAACATCTTCCTCTGCGGCCCCGCCGAGGCGCCGAGGCTGAAGGTGCTCGACTTCGGCGTGGCCAAGTTCACCGACGCGCTCGCCGCGGGCGGCGGCGCCACCGCGAGCAACACCCTCGTGGGCACGCCTCGGTACATGTCCCCCGAGCAGGCCCGCGCGTCGCGCACCCTCGACGGCCGCAGCGACCTCTGGGCCCTCGGAATCCTCGCGTACGAGATGCTCACCGGCCGTCACCCCTTCGAGGGCGAGGCCATCGCAGAGCTCCTGGTGGCGATCCTCACGCATCCCATCGCTCCGCCCACCGCGCTCCGCCCGGCGCTGCCCCTCGCCGTCGACGGCTGGTGCGCCCGCGCCCTCGCTCGCAACCGCGCCGACCGCTTCGCCAGCGGGCACGCGCTCGCCGACGCCTTCGCGACGGCCCTCGGCGAGAGCACCCTCGACACCTGGACCGACGCGTCCGCGCTGCCCCACCCGTCGTCCCGCCGGGGCCGCGGCACCCTCCGCGTGCCGCGCGAGCGCAGCGACCCCACGCCGCCCAACCTCGACGTCCTCCCGGCCGCCTCGCTCTCCGGCGCCGCCGTCGACGAGACCCCCCACCGCGGCCTGGCCGCGCTGCCTCCCCCGGAGCCAGGCTCCCGATGGGCCGCCTCCTGGTGGGCCGTGCTCCCCATCGCCCTCGTCGCCGCGCTGGGACTGATCGCGGTCAGCCGCCTCTCGCCCGGCGCCCCCTCCACCGCGCGCCTCGCGCCCGCGGTCGGCGCCCCCTTCGCACCCCCTCCCCGGGCGCCCTCGCTTCCCGTCGCCTCCGCCCCCGCGGCCCCCCTCGCCACCGCCCCCGATGCTGCGGTTCCGCTGGCAGAGGGCCCCGAGGCGGTCGCCCCTGCGCGACGCAGCCGCACCCGTGGGGGGCGGCATCAACACCGCCACTCGACCGAGTCGGGATCCCGATCGGGCCACCGTACGACCGGCGCCGGCGGCGGGCTCTACGACCCGGACGGCATCTAAGTCACGGCCAGTTTACGTGTCCTGAAGGGTGCTTCAGCGTATAGATGGTTTGATCCACCAATGCGACTGCTGTGTCCCATCCTGCTGGCAGCGTCACTGGCACCGCTGAGCGCGGTCGCCCAGACGCCCCATGCGGACGCGCCGACGCTCTCCGTGGAGACCCGCGCGCAGGACCTCTACGTCTCGGGACGTGACCGCTTCCGCGCCAAGGACTTCCCCGGGGCGCTGGACGATTTCCGCCGCTCGCTCGACCTCGTCGACAGCCCCAACACCCGGATGTACCTCGGGCGCGCGCTGCGCCGGCTCGGCCGCCTCCCGGAGGCCTTCGCGACGCTCCAGCGCGCCGCCATCGACGCCGAGCGCCGCTCGGTCACCGAGCCCCGCTACGCGGCCACCCGCGAGAGCGCGAGGGCCGAGGCCGACGAGATACGAGTGGGCATCGCCCTGCTCACCGTGCGGCTCACAGACCTTCCGACGGGCGCATCGATCCGGGTGGCCGGGGCGGAGGTGCCCGTCACCGCCATCGGCTTCCCGCTGCCCATCGTCCCCGGCGAGGTCATCGTCGAGTTCGACGCGCCAGGGTACGCCCCGGCCCGGGAGATTCGCATCCTGACGCCGGGCGGTGACGAGGTCGTCGAGATCGCGCCGCGCACCGAGCAGCCCCCTCCCCTGGAGCCCCCCGCCGCGACCGTGGAGCCCGTGCGCGTGGCGGTGACGGGCGCCTCCGCCCCGGCGCCGAGGCGCGTCGAGCTGCCGCGTCCCTGGGCGACGACGCGCGTGCTCGGCGTCACGGCGCTCGCCGCAGGCGTGAGCGCGGTCGCCGCCGGGGTGGTCTTCGGCTCGATCGCCTGGTCGGAGTACGAGACGCTCCGCCCGCTGCCGCAGCAGGAGCGAGACCAGTCGCTGGTCACGCGCGGCGAGTTTCACCGCGACCTCGCCAACGTGCTGATCGTGAGCGGCTCGGCCATCGCCCTCGGGGGCCTGGTGCTCTTCTGGCTCAGCGGGCGATCGACCACGGACGCGCAGCGCTCCCCGCTGCAGGTCGACCTCGGCCTCACCGCTGGCAGCGCGACCCTGCGCGTCGGGGGAACCCTGTGAAGCGCGGCCTCCTCGCCCTGCTCGCGTGCACCAGCGGGTGCATCCTCGACTTCGACGAGTTCCGCGTGCCCTACGGCTCGCCGGAGACCGGCGTGACCGCCGACGCGGGCTTCGACGCGGGCTTCGACGCGGGCTCCGTCCTCGTCGACAAGCCGACGCCGCCCCCCGACCTTCCCGCCGCCGATCTGCCTCCCGCTCTCGACGGGGCCAACCCCCGATGCGCCCCGCCGGGCAACGCGATGATCCGCCTCGCGCACATGGCGGCGGGCCTCGGGCCCGTCAGGCTCTGCATGCGTCGCCAGAACTCCGACGGACCGTACGCGCCGCTGCCCGCCAACGACTGGCCGAGCGCCGGTGTCGGGTACGCCATGGTGTCTCAGCACTTCTCGCTCAACAGCCCGGTGGTCTCGCCCAACGACCGCTGGCAGTTCGCGCTCGTGCCTCAGGGGACGGACTGCTCCGGCGCCGCCGTCGCGGGCGGAGCCATCGCGTCGCTCACGGTGAACGTCAACCCGCAGAGCCAGTCGACGCTGCTCTTCACCAGCGAGTACGGCGGCGACGGTCGGCTCTTCGGGCTCCTCGGGCTGCTCAGCGACCAGGCCTGCACCACCTGCCCCAGCAGCACCCTCGACGTGCGCGCGGTGCACGCCTCCCTCGGGGCCGCCGGCGAGCGCATCAACCTCTCGATCAACTACAGCCTCCCGCCGTCCAGCCCGCTGCCCTTCGTCAACGTGCTCTTCGCGAGCAACATCCCCTACGGGCAGACGGCCCCGGTCGGCGGCGCGGGCTTCGACTGCGACACCGCCTGGCGAGGGGCCGCCGATCTGCCCGCCATGTACTCGGTGCAGCTCGCCGCGCAGGCCGTCTCCGAAGACGTCCTCGCCCGAAGCGATCGCGTGGGGCTCAAGGGCGACCTGCTGCAGCGCTCGCGCATGGCGACGGTGTTCTTCCTCGGCGGCGACGGCGTGCGGACCCCTGCGCCGGAGTTCGTGCTCTGCTACGAGGGCGCGCACGACGCGGGCATGACCGTCTGCGATCGCATCCCGGCGACGGCCGTGCCTCGGCCGGTCGCGACCGACGCGGGCGTCGCGCAGGACGCGAGCGACGCGCAGGTCGAGCCCGTCGACGCCGCGCTCGACGACGACGTCCTGCTCTGATCGCAGGCCGCGAGGTCCAGCTCGACCGTCGTGGAGCGCGCGGATGTGGCGGCGGCGCCGCTCTTTGCTCGGTTGGCGGACTTGGTCTAAATCAAGTTCCCCTCAGAGGAGATGTACCGGATGCGCCGTTCTTCACATTTCACGTGGACGCTTGCCTTGGTGGGAGGCCTCACCGCGGCCTGCAGCGACCCCGCGACGACCCCCGCCGTGGCGGGTGACGCGTCGGTCACCGCAGACGTCTCCGCCGCCGTCGACGCCGGCCCCATGGGGCTCCCGGTGCTCGGCCGGGGCACGCACCGCGAGGACGCCGTGCAGGTGCGGGTCATCGCCACCGGCGAGCACACCCTCGCCACGCCGCGCGACGTCGCCTTCAACCCCGAGGCGCCTCGCGAGCTGTGGGTCGCCAACTTCGGCGACAGCTCCATGACCATCCTCCGCAACGCCGGCGCGGCCGACCAGGACTTCGACAACCGCGCCGGTCCTCAGCACACGCACTTCATGCCCCACGTCTCGAGCCTCGCCTTCGGGGCCCCGGGCATGCTCGCGACCGCCCACGAGGAAGACGAGCCCACGCAGGGCCCGCCGCCGCGCGGCTCACCCGCCGACTTCATGGGCCCGAGCCTCTGGCTCTCGGCCTACGACGACTTCGACGGCGGGCACGCCTCGCACATCGACATGCTCCACAACAGCCCCAACGCCCAGGGCATCGCGTGGGAGTCCGACAACATCTACTGGGTCGTCGACGGCTACCACCACTCGCTCACCCGCTACGACTTCCGCATGCCGCACGAGCCGGGCGGCGTCGACCACTCGGGCGCGGTGGTGCAGCGCTTCGCCGAAGGCGAGATCAGCTACGTCGAGGGCGTCTCCGGCCACGTCGAGTTCGACCGCGACGCCAACCGCGTCTACCTCGCCGACCCCGGCAACCACCGCATCGCCGTGCTCGACCCGTCGACCGCGCGCAGCACCACCTCCATCAGCCCCAACTACGACGGCTCGTCGCAGCGCCGCATGATGGGCGCCAGCACGACGACGCTCCTCGACGGCGCCACCGTGGGCATGATGGCCCCGTCGGGCCTCGCCCTCGCCGGCGGCCGGCTCTACGTGACCGACAACGCGACCTCTCGCATCTACGCCATCAGCCTCGAAGGCCAGGTCATCGACTGGCTCGACCTCTCGGCCACCGTGCGCACGGGCGGCCTCCAGGGCCTCACCCTCGACGCCGAGGGCCGCATCTACGTCGTCGACTCGGTCGGAGACCGCGTGCTCGAGATCTCCGCCCGCTGAGGCCTGAGGGGCCCCCCGCCGCCGCGGGGGTTCCCTCACCCGTCTACTCCTAGAAGCTCCAGGCCAGCTGGAGGTTGCGCGCGGTGAAGCCCACGCGCGGAACCAGCGCGGCCTGGCGATCGAAGCGCGAGCCCGACGGGGCGCCCGCGAGCAGCACCGTGCCCACGATGGACGTGATGAGCCCCGCGCCCATGATGCCCACCGAGGCCCAGCGAAGCGTGGTGGCGTTGTCCACGTCGACGCTCGCGTCGTTGCGCGCCTGCTCGACCTGCACGGGGCTGCGCCCGCTCGCGCACACCGCCATGCGCGCGCAGGCGGTGAGCTCGGACTGGTTGGCGTCTCGGCTGGCGTTCGCGTCGCTCAGGGTGCCCTCGTTGAGGAAGAAGAGCGCGGCGCCTCCGCCCAGCACCGCGACGCCCACGCCGAGCACCACGCCGCCCGCGATGAGCGCCCGGCGGCGGCTCGACGAATACGACTGCCGGTAAGCGGGCGTCGGGAGCAGGAAGACCGAGAGGGCGTTGTCGCGCCCCGGGGCGAGGTCGACCTCGCGCTCGTCGGGGAGGAAGTCCGTGCGCTCGACGCGCAGCGTGTGGCGGCCCGGAGGCACCAGCGCGGTGCCGTCGCTGGCGACGCGCCGGCCGTCGATCATCGCGACGATGTCGGGCTCGTTGGCCTGCACCGTCACCCGGGCGCCCACGTCCCGCGGCATCGGGTCGGCCCACGCGAGGTCGGCGCGCACCCGGGCGCCGGCGCCGACGGAGTTCACGTCGGTCTCGTAGGTGGTGTACCCGGCGCGACGCACCACCACGTGGTGGCTGCCCTCGGGCACCGGCAGCGGCGAGGTGACGGGCGTGGTCGCGAGGGGATGGCCGTCGACGAGCACCTCGGCGCCGTGGACGTTGCACTCCACGGCCATGAAGGCGCGCTCGGGCGTGAGCGGCTCGGAGACGACGATGGTGCTCCCGCCGGCGACGTCGAACTCCGCCTCGCGGGACTGGTAGTGCGGCGCGGAGAGCGACACCCGGTGGCGGCCGGCCGCGACGCGCAGCTCGACGTTGCCCGACGAGCGCGGGCGCTGCAGGCCGTCGACGCGCACGTCGAGCCCCGCGGCCTCGAAGCGGATCACGATGGTGCCGATGCGGGAGCGCAGCCGGCCGAGGGCGGCGTCGACGTCGGCCCGGCGCTGCTGCACGGCGGCGGCGGGGGCGCGGCGCTCGTAGTCGAGCATGGCGTCGAGGGCCTCGACGAAGTGCCCCGTGAGCTCGTGCGTCGCGCTGATGTTGAAGAGCACCGCGGGGTTGCGCGTGAGCTCGTAGGCGCGCTGAAACTCCGCCATCGCGGCGTCGTAGTTGCGCTCCTCGAAGAGGTCGATGCCGCGCTGGTAGCGCTCCCGGGCCTCGGCGATGGCGGCCGGAGGAGGCGGCGGCGGCTGCTGCGCGAGCGCGGTGGCCGGGCCGAGGGCGAGGCAGAGGGCGAGGGCGGTTCGGTGCAGTCGCATGGGAAGGGTTGGGGCCCGATCTACTCGAAAGGGTTGTTGCGGTCGATCATCGGGTGCCGACGATCGTGCGGGCGCGCAGGGGTCGGGGTCACCGAGGGGAAGGGCGTGGGCGCAGCCGGCGGCGCGGTGCGGATCAGCAGCGCCGGGGGGCCGGGGACGGCGGGGGCGACGAGCGGGGCGAGCACGCGGGAGATGCGGGCGTCGGCGCCGGCCACGAGGACGTCGCTCACGTTGGCGTGCCCCGGGGCGCTCAGCCGGAGCTGGTAGCGCCGGCCGTCGCGAGGGCGGAGGAGCTCTGCGTGACCCTGGCCGACGACGGTGCCGTCGAGGGCGATGGTGGCGGTCGGAGGGTCGACGTCGATGCGGAAGGTGACGTTGTCCCCATCGACGCTGGCGCCCGGCGCCCTCGGGGCGGCCACCGGCGCGGGCGGCGGAGCCGAGAGCCGGGCCCGTCGGCTGGCGGCGAGGGAGCCCGCCAGGAGCATCATCCCGAGCGCGACCACGCCGATGACCCCGGCGATCCACGGGAGGGCCCTGCCGCCGGGCTGCGCCCTCGGGGGCTCGGTGGGGGAGATCACCATCGGCGGGAGCGCGCCGGGGGAGCGGGCGAGCGCGGCGCGGCGGGCCTCGTCGGGCCCCGGGGTGCCGTCGGGGCGGGTCTGCTGGTGGAGCACCGAGGCGGGCGCCCCGGGGCGGGAGACGGGGCCGCGGGCGTGGTCGTCGCGGAAGGGCGCGAGCGCGTCGCGCATCTCGTAGAGCGACGAGAAGCGATGCGAGGGCTCGTACGCGAGGGCGCGCATGATGACCGCGGCGAGCGCCGGGTCGAGGTCGGGCCGCAGGTGGCGGATGTCCGGGGCGGGGCCGGTGACGATGGCCACCAGCATCGCGGGGTACGAGTCGGCCTGGTGGGGCACCGAGCCGGTGAGGGCCTCGTAGAGGATGGCCCCGAGGGCGTACTGGTCGGCCGCGGGGGTGACACCCTTCGAGCCGCCGGTGGCCTGCTCCGGGGGCATGTACGCCGGGGTGCCGAGGATCATCCCCGTGGCGGTGAGGCCCACGTCGTCGGTGACGATGCGCTTGGCGATGCCGAAGTCGATGAGCTTCGGGGTGATGTCGTCGTCGCCCGGGGTGCGCGAGAGGAAGATGTTCTGCGGCTTGACGTCGCGGTGCACGATGCCGCGGCTGTGCGCGAGGGCGAGCGCGGACATGATGGGGTCGAGCAGACGGATGATCACCCCGGGGCTGAGCGGCGCCTCGCGCTTGATGAGCGCCCCGAGGTTCTCCCCCTCGAGGAACTCCATCACCATGAAGAGCCGCCCCTGGTCGTTGCCGAAGTCGAGCACCTCCACGATGTTCTTGTGGCGCACCTCGTTGGAGGTGCGGGCCTCCTGGAGGAAGCGCTGCGGCACCGCCGGGTTGGAGAGCGCGATCTCGGGCAGCAGGAGCTTCACCGCGACGGTGCGCTGGATGGTGCGGTGCCGCGCCTCGAAGACCGCCCCGGTACCTCCGACCCCGAGCACCCGGATGATCTCGTAGCGGCCGCCGATGACGTCGCCCGGCGAGACACCGAGCGGACGTTCGTGCGCGGCGTTGGAAGGCATCATCGGGGAGGGAGCGTAGCGGAACCGGCGCGGTCGTGTCGCGAGCAACCGCCCGCCGGCGGGTCGACGGGGGTCAGAGCGAGGCGTCGATGGTCGATGCGGCGTCGGTGGCCGGGCCGGAGTCCGCGGTCGAGCCCGTGTCCGCGGTCGGGCCGGAGTCCTGGTCGGCGGGCATCGGGCGCGCGCCGCCGTCGCGGAACGAGCAGGTGCCCACGTCGTCGGTGACGAGGCACACGGCGGCGGGGTCGAGGGAGATGGCGATGCAGTCGCGGGCCTCGCGGCACTGCGACGAGCAGCGGCCGTCGATGTTGCAGACGAAGGGGGGCGAGCACTCCGAGTGGTAGACGCAGTAGCCGTTGTCGCCGATGGGGAGGCAGGCGCCGATGTTGTTGAGCTGCGCGGCGGGCTGGCAGAGGGTGTTGGCGGGGCAGTCGCGGCTGCGGGTGGCCACCGGGGCCGCGAGGTTGCACTGCTGGCGGCAGTAGCGGCCCGCGCAGATGAGGCTCTGGGTCTCGTCGCAGTCGGAGTTGAAGACGCACTGGCCGTTGACCGGCTGCTTGCTCTTGCAAGCCGGCGCGAGCGCGCCGAGCAGCGCGAGGACCCACCACGAACGACGAAGCTTCACCATGACCGGAGCACCTTTACCCGGAGCGTAAGAAGAGGACAGCACGGACCACCCGGGCGCTTGCCGGGGACTACAACCCCAAGCGGGGCGCGGGCGCAAGAGCGCGCGGGGGTATAGGATCGGCGCCGTGCTGACGGTCCGAGCGAGGGTACTGCTGCGGGCCGTCCTGCTGGCGGCGGTGGTGGTGGCGTCGGGCTTCCTGGCGTGGTGGTCGTGGCGCACCTCGTCGGCGCTCGCGGCGCTGGGCGAGCGCTCGGTCATCGAGAGCACCGTGCTGCTCGTGCGCGAGAAGATCGACCGCGTCGAGGCCACGGTGATCGCCGGCGACAACGCGGTGCTGCACCTGGTCAACCCCGACGACCTCGACACGCTGGCGCAGCGCTGGCCCGACCTCGCGGAGCGCATCTCCCCGACGGTGCGCTCGGTGCTGGTGCTCGACGAGGCGATGCGCCCGCTGCGGGTCGTGGCGCACCGCGAGGACGACGACCGCTCGGAGCTCGTGGGCTGGGTCACCGGCCGGCTGCTGGCGGAGATGCACCTCGCCACCGAGCCCGCGGGCGCGCACCGCCACTGGCACGGCGCCATCGACGGGCGCAGCGTGCTGCTCTCCTACAGCACGCGCGAGACCGCCGGGCGGCGCTACTACGTCGTGCTCGAGGCCGACCTCGACTACATCCGCCACGAGCTGCTGCCGAAGCTCTTCGACGACCCGCTCGCGCGCGGGCGCTTCAACATCACCGACGAGAACAACCGCATCGTGATCGGGCGCTCGCTCACCGCGGCGGGGGAGTTCCTGGTGTCGACGAGGTTTCCGACGACGCTCTACAAGTGGCGCCTCGCGATCGCCCCGAGGCAGGCGCCGGAGCTGGAGGCGAGCGCCCGACGCCGCGGCGTGGTCGAGGGGTCCTACGTGGGCGCGTCGCTGCTGGTGATCCTGGCGGGCGTGTCGTTTCTGCTCTTCGCGGCGCGGCAGGAGGAGCAGCTCAACACGCTCAAGAGCGACTTCATCGCCACCGTGTCGCACGAGCTGAAGACCCCGCTGTCGCTCATCCGGATGTTCGGCGAGATGCTCGCCAAGGAGCGGGCGCCGACGCCGGAGAAGCGGGCGCAGTACCTCGAGATCATCGTGCGTGAGAGCGAGCGGCTGAGCGCGCTCATCGAGAACGTGCTGGATTTCGCGCGGCTGGAGCAGGGCCGGGCCGCCTACGAGTTCTCCTCCGCGGACCTCGGGGCGACGGTGCTCCGCGACGTGGAGGCGTTTCGCTTCCGCACGCACCACGAGCGGCCCGCGCTGGTGACGGAGATCGCCGACGGCATCGCGCCGGTGCGCCTCGACCCGCGGGCGATGCAGGTGCTGCTGTTCAACCTCCTCGACAACGCGTTCAAGTACGCCGGGGACACCGACACGGTGGTGGTGCGCGCGCGGCAGGAGGGCGCCAGGGCCATCATCGAGGTGCAGGACCGCGGGCCCGGCATCGACCCGGAGGACGCCCGGAAGATCTTCGAGCGCTTCTACCGCGGGCGAGCGGTGCGCTCCGGCGGTCCGCGGGGGACGGGCATCGGGCTCTCGCTGGTGAAGCACATCGCGCGGGCGCACGGCGGAGACGTCACGGTGCACGCCGTGGCGCCCACGGGGACGCTCTTCAGGGTGGCGATCCCGGTCGAGGGCTGACGGGTCAGCCCGCCCGGAGCCACGCGAGGTACGCCGCCCCGCGCGCCTCGGCGAACACGTCGAAGGCGAGCATCACCGACATCTGTACGGCGAGCCCGATGCCCACGGCCACCCGCGCGTCGCGGCCGCCCAGCATCGCGAGGCCCAGCGCCACCAGCGCCAGCGCCGTCCAGACCCGCTTGATGATCACGAAGTTGCGCTGCACCCGCTCCATGCGGGCCCGCTCCGCCGCGCGCGCGGCCGAGCCGTCGCCTGTCGAGAACCCCTGCTCCAGCGCGGCCACCTGGGCGCCGGTCTTCGCCGCGAGCCCGACGCCCACCGCGAGCTGCAGCGCCCCCACCAGCGCCACCGGGAACATCATCGCCCGCAGCGCACCTCCCCCCGCCCGCAGCCACCACGAGAAGCCCAGCGCCATCACTCCCAGGGCCGCCAGCAGCACGCCCGCCGAGCGCTCACCATCGAAGTACCGGTGCATCACGTCGAGGACCATCGTCACCCCTCGGAGGCGTCTGGCTCGTCGGCCACCATGCGGTTGCGGCCGGCGCCCTTGGCCGCGTAGAGCAGCGCGTCCGCCCGCTCGAGCAGGGCCTCCGGCGCGCTCATCGCCGCGGTGAGCGACACCACCCCGAAGGAGGCCGTGATCTGCACCGTGGCCCCGGAGGCCTCCCAGCGCGCGGCGCGCACCCGGTCTTGCAGGTCGCGCGCGAGCACCTTGGCGCCCGCGAGCTCGGTCTCCGGCAGCAGGATGGCGAACTCCTCGCCCCCGAGGCGCCCAAGCGACTCCTCGCGGCGCACCCGGGAGAGGATCATCCCCGCGAAGTCGCGCAGCACCGTGTCGCCGGTGAGGTGCCCGTGGCTGTCGTTGACCTGCTTGAAGTAGTCGAGGTCGATGAGCACCAGGGAGAGCGGGCGGCGGTAGCGCCGCGACCGACGAAACTCGCTGTCGAGCCGCTCGCGGAAGGCCGCGTGGGTGAGCGCGCGGGTGAGCCCGTCGGTGATCATCGCCGTGCGGATGGTGGCGAAGTACTGCCCCTCGATGTCGCTCCCGGCGATGTACTTGAACACCGTCCCGACGATCTGGATGCAGTCGCCGCTCGACAGCCGCCGCACCTCCGCGGGCACGTCGTTGACCACGGTGCCGTTGGTGCTGCCGTCGTCGACCAGCCACCACTCGCCCTCGCGATACTCCAGGTGGGCGTGCGCTCGGGAGACCCGCGGGTGGTCGAGCAGCACCGCGCAGCCCTCGGCGCGCCCGATGGCGTAGCGCCCCACGAGCGGGTCGAGCTCGTAGCGGCGGCAGACCTCGCGGAGGTCGTTGGAGTGCACGATGACCAGCGATCCCAGCCGCGGGGGCGGCGGAGGCACGGGGGTGCGAATGAGCGGGAGGTTCGGCTCCGTCACGCGGAGTCGATCGGCGGTCTCCAGCGGCATGTGCGAGCGTCGTGATTTCACCAAGAGTGCATCGCTCGGCCCTGACCCTAGGCGGACGTTCTCCGTGGCGTCAAACCACAGGCAACGGACGAGCTGCGCCACGGCTGGCGTCGCCCGGTTCACCTGAGGCATGGTGGGCCCGTGAGCGAGCACACCTTCAGCGCCTTTCGAGCCGTGCCCCGCACCGGGGTGATCTATGTGACCACCGAGGCCCAGAAGCTCGGCTTCCGCTTCGGCGCCGAAGGGTGGTGCAACCTCGGCCAGGGTCAGCCCGAGACCGGACCGCTGCCCGGAGCGCCCCCGCGCATCGAGTCGCTGCCCATCGCGCTCGACGACCAGGAGTACGCCCCGGTGCCCGGGGTGTGGGAGCTCCGAGAGGCGGTCGCGGGCATGTACAACGAGCTCTACCGCAAGGGGATGCCCTCGAAATACACCGCGGAGAACGTCTCCATCTCCGGCGGGGGAAGGGTGTCGCTGCTGCGCGCCGCGGCGGCCCTCGGGCGCATCAACCTCGGGCACTTCCTTCCGGACTACACCGCGTACGAGGAGCTGCTGGACGTGTTCCGGCTGTTCTCGCCCATCCCGATCTTGCTGGAGGGGGAGAAGGGCTACGCGTTTCCCCCGGAGGCGCTGGAGCGCGAGATCGTCGGCCGGGGCCTCGGCGCGATCCTGCTCAGCAACCCCTGCAACCCGACGGGCAAGCTCGTCGGCGGCGACGACCTCTCGCGCTGGGTGTCGATCTGCCGCGAGAACGACTGCGCCATGCTCGTCGACGAGTTCTACTCCCACTACATCTGGAACCGCCCCGACGAGCCCGCCCCGATGGAGAGCGCCGCGCGCTACGTCGAGGACGTCGACCGCGACCCGGTGGTCATCTTCGACGGCCTCACCAAGAACTGGCGCTACCCGGGCTGGCGCATCACCTGGACCGTCGCGCCGCGCGCCATCATCGAGGCCGTCGCGAGCGCGGGGTCCTTCCTCGACGGGGGCGGCTCGAAGCCCATGCAGCGGGCGGCGTGCGCCATCGTGACCCCCGAGCACGCGCGCGCCGAGACCGCGGCCATCTCCCGCGCCTTCGGCCGCAAGCGCCAGCTCCTGCTCGACGGGCTGCGCGCCCTCGGCGTCACCGTCGACAGCGATCCCGAAGGCGGCTTCTACGTCTGGGGCTCCGTGGCCAGCCTCCCGGCACCGCTCAACACCGGCATGGGCTTCTTCCGCGCCGCGCTCGCCGAGAAGATCATCACCGTCCCCGGGGAGTTCTTCGACGTGAACCCCGGCAAGCGCCGCATCGGCCGCTCGTCGCGCTTCCGCGACCACGTGCGCTTCTCCTTCGGCCCCGAGGAGTCGGTGCTGCACACCGCGCTCGTGCGCCTCGAGCGCATCGTCGCCGCCGCCCGCGGCTGACCTACAACCGCCAGGAAATCGCCCCCGCCGGGACCAGCGCCCACGTCAGCGCGTCGACCGACTCTCCCGCCCTGCCCCCCACCGACCAGGCCATGCGCAGGTCGAGCTCGACCGCGGCCGACAGGCGGCCGAAGCCCACGCGCAGCCCGAAGGCCGCCGCGGCCTCCACCCGGTGCGCCCCGACCTCGAAGGAGAGCGGCTGGATCGCCGTGGCCTGCACCGTCGCGTCGCTGTGCTGGTAGCCCCCGCGGAGCCCCAGCCAGACGTCGTAGATGCGGGAGCGGGTGATGCCCGCGACCAGCGAGATCTCTCCCCCGTAGACGCTCGATCGCTGCACGACGAAGTCGGGCATCAGCCCGTCGAGCGCGCCCGCGATGAAGGCGAAGCGCCCGGCGAGGCCCGCGCTCAGGGTGAAGTCGCCGTCCCGGACGAGCTCGCGCCGGGCGCCGATGCGCACCGTGCGCCCGATGAGGGCGAGGCTCCCCTCGGCGCCGTGGCCGAGGCCCGCGCGCCCGCTGAAGTAGGGCACCACCCCGGGCGGGGTCATGGCGTAGGCCACCGCCGAGCGGATGATCTGCTCGTTGGAGGCCGTGCGCTGCCGGGCCTCGTCGAGGGTGCCGGTGCCGACCGGCGCGACCAGGGCGGTGCCCAGGTCGAGCTCGACCTTCTCCGCGGGGAGGACCCGGGCCGGAGCGAGGATGGGGGATGCGGTCGCGCAGCCCGCGGTCAGCCCGAAGGCCGCCAGGGCGGCGCGGCGTCGCCAGGTCACTTGCGGAAGCGGGAGGGGTAGTTGTTCGCGGCGGTCTTGGTCTTCAGCGCCCCGTCGTCGGGGTGGAGCTGGAGCGCGCGCGCGATGAGGGCGTTTTCGTTCTCGGGGTGCTTCGGGTCGGGGAGGCAGCACTCCACGGGACACACCGCCTGGCAGGCCTCGTGGTCGTAGAAGCCCACGCACTCGGTGCACAGCTCGGGGTCGATCACATAGATCTCATCGCCCTCGCTGATCGCGTCGTTGGGACACTCGGGCTCGCAGGCGCCGCAGTTGATGCAGTCCGTCGTGATGTACGTGGCCATCGGTTCTCCGTCGCGCAGATCTGAAGTCGCGCAGTTCTACAGTCGCGCAGGTGCTTGTAGGGCGCGGGCGCGAGGTTTTCTAGTCAAGCGCGACCGGCCAGTCAACCAGAGCGATCGGGCGACGACGATCGCCCCGGGGGGCCGGTGCGCCGCTTCAGCGCCGCCGGTGCGCCGCGAAGGAGGCCAGCAGGAAGGCCACCGCGCCCACGACTCCGCCGAATCCCATCGCCAGGACGTCGCCGAAGGTGGAGAGGATGTCGAAGCGCGGCGCGAAGCCGAGCTGGCGGGTGATGAGCGCGGTCGCGAGCTTGTCGCCGAGCTTGTAGCCCGCGCCGGGAAGGACGAGGGCGACCGGCAGCGCGAGCAGCGCGAGGCGCCACCGGCGACCGGAGAGGGACAGGCGACGACCGAGCGCGACGGCGCCCGCGATCACCGCCGCGAGGCCCGCGAAGAGAAGCGCCCAGGGGAAGGAGCGAGCGAGCCGCAGCGAGGGCCGTGGCGTGCGCACCGAGAGCGCGATGGAGTCCGCCGAGACGGTGGTCCACCGGGCGGAGAGCCCGTCGCCGCCGCGAGCGAGGGAGGGCGCCGAGGCCGCGGGCCATCCGGTGCGGACGAGGACGCGGAAGGAAAGCTCGCGGAGCCCGGTCCATCGGCGCGCGGGCTCGAGGCCGAAGAGGAGCTGGTAGTCGCCGAGGGTGTGGTCGACGCTCTCGATGGCCTGCATCGCGGTGCGCTGGCGGATGCGTAGCCTGTGGGAGCCGGGCGGCAGCGAGAAGCGTAGCGCGCACGCCGCGTCCTGATGTTGCACATAGGCCACCGGGGCCGTGCCCGGAGGAGTCGGGAAGTCCCTCCGCCTCGGCCACGTGAACCCTCGGGGGAAGTAGGCCGACGCGCAGGTCGGGAGCGCGACGCCGTCGAGCTCGGCGACCGGGTCGTTGTCGGTCCTGACCCCGCTGGTCGCGAGGACCTCCAGGTCGCGGGCGGGACCAGGGTTCACCAGCGTGTAGGTCGTCTCGCAGGGCACCACGTGGCGCAGGTGCACCTCGCGCAGGTCGAGCACCGTCTCGGCCCGCTCGACGGAGACGCCCTCGAGGCCTCCCACCACCAGGCCCGCCACGTCGGCGGAGGGCGGGCCCCCGCCGAAGCCCAGGCCGATCTGCGCCGAGGCCGGCGGGGAGAACGAAAGGCTGGCGACGGCGAGCGCGCCGACGATCCAGGCTCGAAGCGTCTGCGATCGCATCAGCGCCCTCATTGGTTCGCGCAGGCGATCATCGGGCGCGGGGCGCCGTCAAGCCGACGGGGTCAGTCCGCGGTGACCCTCAGCGAGACACGCTTCTTCGCCCTGGGCTTCACCGGCATCAGGGCGTCTTCGTCCATCACCACCTCGCCCACGAGGTCGTAGTCGGCGCTCTGCGAGATGTCCGCCATCACCATCGACCCGGCGCTCACCTCGGCGCCCGACAGGTACACCACGCCGTCGATGTCCGGCGCCTGCCCCGCGTGGCGGCCCTGCAGCACGAACTCGTGCTCCTCGCTGGCGCCGTCGACCAGCACCTCGACGCGCGTCCCGACCAGGGCCCGGTTGCGCTTGCGGGCGATGGGGCGCTGCACGGCCATCAGCTTGCGGTGCCGCGCGGCGCTGTCCTTGGGCTTCACCTTGGCGTCCTGGGTCTCCGCCCCGGTGCCCTCCTCGTCGGAGTAGCGGAACACCCCCACCCGGTCGAACTCCGCCCACTTCACGAAGTCGACGAGCTCGGTGAAGTCCTCGTCCGACTCGCCGGGGTGACCCACGATGAAGGCCGTGCGGAAGGTCACCCCGGGGATCTTCGTGCGCACCGTCTCCACCACGCGCCGGAGCCTCGCGCCGCCGTGGCCGCGCTTCATCCGCCCGAGCATCGCGTCGCTGGCGTGCTGCAGCGGCATGTCGACGTACTTCACCACCTTGGGGTGCGACGCGATCAGCTCCACCAGCTCGTCGGTCAGCGTCTCGGGGTAGAGGTAGTGCAGCCGGATCCAGCGCAGCCCGTCGATGTCGCCGAGGCGGCGCACCAGGCCCGCGAGGTTGGGCTTCTCCTCGCGGTCGCGGCCGTAGGCGATGGTGTCCTGCGACACGAGGTTGAGCTCGAGCACGCCCTGCGAGGCGAGGCGCGCGGCCTCCTCGACGATGTCGTCGATGCCCCGCGAGCGCTGCTTGCCGCGGATCATCGGGATCGCGCAGAACGAGCAGGTGCGGTTGCACCCCTCGGCGATCTTCAGGTAGGCGCTGTGCCTCCCCTGGGAGAGCACCCGCGGGTCGCTGGCCCGCAGCACGTAGTTGGCGGGGTTGCCCACGAGCATCCGCTCGGCGCCGCCCGCGAGCACGTCGCCCAGCTTGAGCATGTCGCTCGACCCGAGGAAGTGGTCGACCTCGGGCATCTCCTTGGCGAGCTCTTCGGGGTAGCGCTGCGAGAGGCAGCCGGCGACCACGAGCTTCTCGCAGCGGCCCTCCTCCTTCATGCGCCCCATCGCCAGGATGGTGTCGACGCTCTCCTCCTTGGCCGGACCGATGAAGCCGCAGGTGTTGACGACGATGTACTCCGCCTCCTCGGGGGAGGCCGCGAGGTCGCAGCCCGCGCCGTTGGCGACGCCGAGCATCACCTCCGTGTCGACGCGGTTCTTCGGGCAGCCCAGGGAGATGAAGTGGATGCGCTTGCGCTCGGTGGCCATCGGGGTGGGGCACTCTCTACGCGGTGCCCCCCGGCCGGGGCAAGTCCGCCCCCGTCCCTTCGCCTGCGGCACCAGCGGGGGGTCTCGGACACGGTGTTCGGCGGCGCCATCGGGCGCCTCACACCCGCTCCGCTGACCGGGGTCCTGCCGGAGGGAGCGGTTGCGAGACAGCGAAGGGGTTAGCGGCTAGGGTGCCGCCTCCCAGCGGGCGCACTTTCCCGCAATGGGCCTTCAATTACTGCAGTGGAGAAGACTTTCATGGGTTCCTGGATCCGGGTGTTGTCGGGTTGGATGCTTGGGGTTGCGGTCGTGGTGGGGATGGTGGGTTGCGGCACGGCCACCGGGGGCGGCGGCACGGTCAACGGCTGTACGCCGGGGGTGACCCAGGCCTGCCTCTGTCCGGGCGGGGCGATGGGGGTACAGACCTGCAACGACCTCGGAAACGGCTACGGCTCCTGCGCCGGGTGCCCCGGGGCGGTCGACTCCGGAACGCCCACGCAGAACGACGCGGTGGCCTGCACCCCGAACTGCGGCGCCCGGCGCTGCGGCGACAACGGCTGCGGCGGTAGCTGCGGCTCCTGCGCGGCCGGCCAGGCCTGCACCGCCGCGGGGACCTGCGCCGCGAGCACCTGCACCCCGAACTGCACCGGTCGCTCGTGCGGCATGGACGGCTGCGGCGGATCCTGCGGCTCGTGCAGCGGCACCGGCTCGTGCAACGCCATGACGGGCCAGTGCTGCACCCCCAACTGCGACGGTCGCTCGTGCGGTCCGGACGGCTGCGGCGGCGTCTGCGGCACCTGCCCCGGCGGGCTCGTGTGCGACTCGGTCCGCGGCTCGTGCACCCCCACCTGCACCCCGACCTGCGCGGGCCGCAACTGCGGGCCCAACAACTGCGGCACCGGCTCGTGCGGCACCTGCCTCTCGGGCCAGGCCTGCTCGCCGTCGGGCACCTGCGTCTCGGCCTGCTTCGCTCGCGTGGGCGACGCCTGCACCGCCGACGCGGACTGCTGCTCCGACCGCGGCGTGACGACCCGATGCGTGCGCCTCACCGGCGTGGGCACCGTCTGCACCGCGGCCTGCGCCAACAACAGCGACTGCGTGAGCGGGTGCTGCGCCCCCCTCAACGACGGCACCCGCGCGTGCAACGTCGCCCTCTTCTGCGCGAGCAACGCCGCGTGCTTCTCGCCCGTGGGCGGCGCGTGCTCGGGCGACATGGACTGCTGCCGCGAGACGACCGGGCTGCAGAACCCGACCGCCTGCACCTGCGTCGGAGCCGCCTGCAACTGCGCCGCGCTCTGCAGCCAGCACAGCGACTGCGCCAGCGGCTGCTGCGCCCGGCGCTCGGACGGCGTGCGGGTCTGCGCCGCGGCCAGCGCCTGCTGAGGCTGGATCCCCCCCCTCAGGCGAGCCCGGACCTCAGCGGGCTCGCCGACTCCTCCTCAGGGCCTACGAAGGGCCCCGGAACCCCCTCCGCGAAGTGCTGGATCTCCGTGAAGCGCGCGGCGACGCATGAACGGCGCCCTGTATAGGGGTCAGCGCCGAAGGCTGCGTTCAGGTGCCCTGGAAGAACAGCGCGATGGTGCAGCCTAGGCCGGCCATCCACACGAGGCTGCGCAGCGGGGCGATGTCGGCGAGGTAGGCCGCGAAGTGGGCCACGCGCGCGGCGATGAAGACCAGCGCGAGGGTGTCGACGCGCCCCTGCGGCGCGTGGGCGAGGTGCGCCACGATCACCGCCGCCGCGAAGAACGGAAAGGCCTCGAAGCCGTTGTTCTGCGCTGCGTTGGCGCGGCGACGCCAGCCCTCCTGCTTCGCCAGCCAGTCACGCGGGTTGTTGTTGTCGAACTTCGCCCCCGCCTTCGCGACGGTGGTCGCGAGGTAGGGGAGGAGGCCCGCGACGAGTACGCACCAGTAAGCCGTGGTCATGGGATTCGTTGTCTCCAGCGCCGAGCCCTGCGGTCACGTCGGGGCCCCGGCGGCACCCCGGAGTACCACTGGCGGGAGCCTCCTGGCTCGCGCGGACCTCACCCGCGCATCACGGCCGGTAGCGCCGCCATCGACCCGAGGAGCGCCGCCGCGAACACCAGCGCCACCCCGAGGCGCCGCGCGCGCATCGCCCGATCGAAGGCCCGCAGCTCGGCCTGCTCCGGGCCCTCCTCCCCCGCCATCGGCGCCTGACGGAACGGCGCCGCGCCCGACGCTACTGGCGGGCTCTCGACCCGGGCGGGCGCCCTCCACGGTCTCTGCAGCCAGCGCTTCGCCAGCAGGCAGAGCGCCAACGCCGCCGTGAGGGCGATGAGCGCGGCGCGAAGCGATCCTCGAGCGGGCGCGGGCACGAAGGGCACCCGGCGGAAGACCAGCGGGGGGAGGTCCTCGCGACAGGTCGGGCGGGCGTTGCCGACGGCGCCGCCATCGCAGGCGACCAGGACGCAGTCGAAGGCGACGGCCGTCCCGTCGGGCGCGCGACGCATCCGCAGCGAGTACTCGCTGTGTGCGCCCGGGTTGCTCGACGACTCGCAGCTCCACCCATGGCTCGACTCGCTGTGCTCGCTGGAGCCGTCGCTCCTCGATCGTGTGTAGATGAAGGTCACGGGTCCGCTCTGGAAGGTGCCGGTGGACCGGCTCCAGTGGCCGTAGTGCGACGGATCGCTGTCGCCGTTGACCATGACCTCCTGCTCGCGCGGCGCGGGCTCTCCGTCCGCCGGGAGTCGCGAGAGCGTCGCCGGGTCGTCGTCGCGCACCCACTCGTCGGGGCGCGCCGCATCGGCGGCGTCGAGGGAGCGCGAGATCATCACCGCCGCGGCGCCCGCCCAGAGCGACGGCAGCGCCGCCAGCAGCAGCGTGAGCGCGAGGTGCGACAGGCGCGAGGCCAGCGGCGGGAGCGTCACGCACGCCGCCAGCGCCACGACCAGACCGACCATCGTCGCGATGAGCGGGAGCATGCGTGCGAGTGCATCACCGCTCCCGGTCGGTGCGCCACCGCGGCGACGATTGAATACAAGCCGCCGACGCATCATATCGATCCAGCATCCAATGTTGTATCGAACATATCGATTCACGACACGCTCCGCCGGCCGCATGGTGGGTTGCGGTCCCGTGGCGCTCGCGATCTCCGCGACCCGCCGGGCGAGCCGAGGTGATGCGATGCGAATCGACAAGCTGTTCAAGGTGCTGGTGGTCGGCGGGAGCGTGCTGACGGCGGGCTGCGGCGACGGTGCGGGCGCTCCGCAGGGGGCGAGCCGCGCGGTGACCATGGAGGCCGATGTCCCCGACGCCGCGACGGCGCAGGTCGACGCCCCCGCGGCGCGGGACGCCTCCGTGCGCGCGGACGGCGTGAGCTCGTGGATGTCGTGGTTCGTCGACCCGGCGGAGGAAGACGCGGGCGTGGCGAAGGTCGACGCGGGGCCCGCCGACACGGGGCCCGCCGACGTGGGAGCGGACGCGCAGGACGACGCGACGGCGGACGCCGGGGTGCTCGCGTGGCTCTCGTGGGTGTGAGCGCGCCGCGCGACCTCGACGAGCGAGGACGCGGGCTCGTGGCCGGGGTGTGGGCGTTTCGGGCGCGCTCCGAGCGAGAGGCGGCGTCGCGCTTCGGGCGGCTCGCGGCGCAGCTCGAGGCGGAGGACGCGGCGGCGGTGGTGGTGGCCATGGCGAAGCGCGCGGCGGACGACGAGGTGCGGCACGTGGAGATCTGCGCCGGGCTCGCGGCCCGCTACGGACACCGCGGCGGCGCGGTGGCGTCGGAGCCTGCGGGGGAGATCGGCCCTCGGAGCGCGGGCTCGCGGGAGCGGCTGCTGTACGAGGTGGTGGCCTTCTGCGCGGTGACCGAGTCGATCAACTCGGCGCTGATGATGGTGAGCCACGAGCGGGCGACGGACCCGGCGGTGCGCTCGGCGGTGCGGGAGATCCTTCGGGACGAGGTGACCCACGCGCGCCTCGGCTGGGCGCACCTCTCGGCCGAGCGGGCGCGGGGCGGTGGCGCGGGCCTCGCCGCGGGGCTGCCCGCGATGCTCTCCGGGACGGTGCGCGACGACCTCTTCGCGCCCGTGGACGAGGCGACGGCCGATCCGCGCCTCGCCGGGCACGGCGAGCTCCCTCGCGAGCTGCGCCTGGAGGTGTTCGCTCGCACGCTGGAGGCGGTGGTGTTTCCGGGGCTGGAGGCCCATGGCGTCGACGCGTCCTCGGGGCGCGCCTGGCTCGCACGAGCGCGCTCGGGCATGGGCGGGGCCATCGAGACCCTCGGAGGGACGCGGACCTCGGGGCCACGTTGAGCTTCATGGGTTCGTGCAGATGATCGACAGGTCGTGGGTGCCGCAGGCCTGCGCGCTCGCGTCGCCGAGGACGTCCACGAACAACGCGTTACCATTCACCCTCATCGAACCTCGCATGTTCGTCAGCGTGGCCGTGCTCGGGAAGGGTGAAGGGCCGAGGGTGGGCGGCGGCCCGCAAGGCTGCGCGATGACGCACGCATGGCCCGGGGTCAGCGTGGCGGTGACCGGGGCGTCGCCGAAGTCGAGGCCGCCGCAATCCCACCCCGGAATGAGCGAGTCGGGCCACGTCAGGCGGAGGGCACCCGCGCTCCGGGTGACTGTGAGCGAGCCGATGCCGCCGGTCACGCCAGCCCTCACGGGCCCGTCGGTGCTGGATGCGGCGGTGCACGAGCGGTAGACGCCGTCGCTCAGACGCCCCGGTGGCGGAGCGCTCGTGACGATGCTCGTGGGTTGCAGCCCCGCGGGCACGCGGCAGTGGAAGAAGGTGCTGACGTCGTCCGAGCCCGCGCTCCCGTGGGTCGAGAGGAACAGCGTCTCTCCGACGATGGAGAGGGCGCCGCTCGTTGCCGTCACGGTCACCACGCGGAAGCCCGCGTTCGCGGTCTGCACGTCGAAGCTCTGGCTCGCTCGAAGGGCGGCAGAGTCGCCGGCCGTCGGGACGAAGGTCACGCTGCCGCTCGCGTACGAGGGGAAGGCGAACGCGGCGGCGACGCCGTCGCCCTCGCGGCGGAGGGTGATGGAGCCGTCGCGCCCGGTGCTGCCCACGAAGTTCGGTCGGGTGGTCACGGTGGCGGAGGTACAACCCTCGTAGGTCCCGAGGGGGATCGAGAGCGTCACGGCGACCGGGGAGGCGTCGGACGACGCCCCGGAGTCGGAGCCCCCGAGAGGGCCGGGGGACAAGGGAGTGCGAGCGCCGCACGCGAGGCACGCGGCTGCGATGCAGCAAGAGAGGCGGGCGCCGTCCATGCGCCGAACGGTAGCAGCGAAGCGCGCGGCGCGGTCTCCCGCGGAGGCATTCACGACAAGAGCGCCACGCCCCCTGGCGAAATGTCACAGCGGCAGCCACCCCCATGGCGCTCTGCCACAGCTTTCATTCGAGTATTCAACGCCCAAGGCTCACTCCCAACTGCATGCAGCGCTTGCAGAAAAGGGGTTTTGCGATGACAGGTCCTTTCAGGGTTGTTCAATGGGGTCTCGCGAGTTCGCTCATCGTACTGGGTTGTACCCAGGGCTCGAGTGAGCATGAGGCGACGGCGGTACAGCGGGTCACGGTCCCGCGGACGGTGCTGCCCGCCATCGGCGCGTCGATGAAGTCCCGGCTGCGCTCGATCTACCTGGCGGGGCAGTCGGCGGGCAACCGCGCGTCGGTCTTCTCCAAGGTGGGCGACGACCTCACGGCGACGGGCGCCTTCATGGATGACCTCGGCTGTCGTGATGAGACCCTCGGGTCGTACGCCGCGCTCGCGCCGACGATCGACTACTTCCGCACGGTGACCTTCGCGGCCAGTCGCACCGGAGCGTGGTGCGGCACCGCCAACGCCTACTCCCTCCGCAGCGCCGCCGCCGACCAGGGATGGACCGCGGCGCGCTCGCTCGTCCCCTACTCCACGGCGCCCGCAGACTGCCCCTCGCCCTACAACACCCCGCTGCGCTGCGAGCTGCGCCGCACGCGCCCGGCGGCCGCGCTCATCATGTTCGGCACCTATGAGCTCCAGGCCTCCGCCGACCCGGCGTCGTTTCGAGCGAGCCTCGCGCAGGTGGTCGCCGACACCATCAACGCCGGGGTGATCCCCGTGCTGAGCACCATTCCCCCGCGCCGCGACAACGCCACCTACGGCGCCCGCGTGGCGGCGTACAACGACGCCATCATCGCGCTGGCCTCGGCGCAGCAGGTTCCGCTCTGGGACTACTGGCTCGCGCTCAACGACCCGTCGATGCTCAACCAGGGCATGGACTCCGGCGGGTTCTATCCCAGCGTCGGCGGCGGCTCGGCGGCGGCCTTCACCACCACGGGGCTCCGCTACGGCTACAACCAGCGCAACCTGACCGCGGTGCAGGTGCTCGGCCACCTGAAGTCGGTGGTCTACGACGACGGTCCCGCCGACTCCGGCGGATCATCCGACGCGGGCGCCGCGACGGACGTGATCGACGCCTCCGATGTGGTCGACGCGGTGGACGTGGTCGACGCACCCGACGTGGTGGACGCGCCCGACGTGCCCGACGTGGTGGACGCAGGCGCTGCGGATGCGGGGACGACGGCCGACAGCGGCGCGGCGGATGACGTGAGCTACACCGGGAGCCTCAGGGTGCTCGCGGGGCGCTCGCGCCAGACGTTGCAGGTGGCCGGCCTCGCGCGCCCGATGACGGTGTACCTCCCCTCCTCTCGGGGCAGCGCTCCGCCGCTGGTGATGGCCTTTCACGGGACCAGCGGCGATGGCAACCAGGTCTTCGACGAGTCCGGGGCGCAGGCCATGGCCAACAACCACGGCGTCGTGGTGATCGCGCCCGACTCCCAGTGGATGTCCGGAGGCGACTGGGACCACCCGAGCGAGACGGGCTACTGGCAGACCTGGCCGGACGTCGATCCGAACCACAACGTCGACCTGCTGCTGGTGCGGGCGATCATGGTCGAGGCGCAGCGTCGATTCGGCGTCGACCCGCGCCGTATCTACTCGATCGGTCACTCCAACGGAGCCTTCTTCGCGCAGCTCGTGGCGACGCAGCTCCCGTCGCGCATCGCCGGCTACGGGTCGAGCTCCGGCGGGCTGGTGCAGTGCGCCACCACGCAGTCGTGCCATTTCCAGGGACGTGGGACGACCTGCGACGCGCTGCGAACGCAGCCTGGGTGGTGCGGCTGCAGCGGTCCCGACAAGCCGGGGCCGGTGCCGACGAGCGGGCGCATTCCGCCGGCCTACCTGGCCCACGGAACCGCCGACCCGATGGTCTCGGTGCAGTACACCTGCGCGCTCTCCGATCGGATGCGCGCAGCGGGCGCCACGAGCCTGGTCGTGCTGCGCGACGGCGACGGCCACGTGCTGCCGTCGACCTTCGCGTCCGACGCGTGGGCCTTCCTGTCGACGTACCGACTCCCCTGACGAGAGAGCCCGCCGACCGGCGGCGGTCGGTTGCGCCACGACCGTCACCTGTGCCCACGATGCGGCTCCCCCGATGCCGTCCCTCACCCGCTGGACCCTCGCCTCACTCTTGATCGCTGGCTGCGCGAAGCAGAGCGTGGCCGTCGACGCGCCCGAGGCCGACGACACCGCCACCATCGACGTCCCCGCCAAGGACGCCCCGGAGGATGTCCTCCTCGTCGATGCGTCCGTGCGCGACATCCCCGCTCCCATCGATGTCCGCTCTCCCATCGATGTCCGCTCTCCCATCGATGTCCCCGCTCCCATCGATGTCCGCTCTCCCATCGATGTCCCCTCCCCCATCGATGTCCCCTCCCCCATCGACATCCCCGTTGTCGACATCCCCATTGTCGACATCCCCGTTGTCGACATCCCCATTGTCGACATCCCCGTTGTCGACATCCCCGTTGTCGACATCCCTCCCGCCGTCGACGCGGGCTGCGATCGGCTCCCTCCGGGGTGGCCCGCCCGATGGAGCGTCGCCTCGGCCAACCCGATGCTCGTCGCGACGGCGACCGATCCGCTGCAGGGCGAGGACAACGTCTACGCGCCCGACCTGCAGCGCATCGACGGGGGGTGGGCGATGTTCTACGGAGCGCAGGGCGGCGACGGCCACGACCGCATCTACGTCGCCACCTCGCGCGACGGAGCGACGTGGCGCAAGTGGCCCTCCGACGCCGCGCCCCGCCCGGTGCTCGACCGAGGGACCTCCAACCACGTCAACGACCCTAGCGTGGTGCGCGCCGACGGGCGCTGGTCGATGTTCTACACCGACGCGCCGACCGCCGAGAACGACCGCATCTGGCTCGCCCGCTCCGACAGCCTCACCGGCTTCACGCGCGTCGGCGAGGTGCTCGGCCCCGGGCCCGCGGGCGCCTGGGACGACGAGAAGGTCGGCCGCCCCAGCGTGCACTTCGACGGCTCGACGTGGTGGATGTTCTACGACGGCACCTCCCGCGGCCGACGCCACGTGGGCCTCGCCACCAGCGCCGACGGGCGCACCTTCACCCGACACCCTCGCAACCCCCTCGTGCTCGACGCGGGCGCGGTCGACGTGCAGCGCGTCCACGGCGTCTGGGTGATGCTCCGGGAGAGCGGCACCGGAACCCTCTGGTCGACCAGCCCGGACGGCCTCTGCTGGGTCGACCGCGGCCGGCTCTTCGGGCTGAGCGGCGCTTCCACCGACCGCTTCGGCCAGGTCACGCCGCACCTCCAACTGGTCGACGGTGTCCCGAGCGCCATCTGGTTCGGCGGCGCCTCCGTCGTGAGCTGGAACCGCAACCGCATCGCCGTCGCCTACCCCGAGGGTGCGCCCGCCCCCGCGGGCTCCGGCTGCACCGCCTGCGTGGGCGCGGGCCTCTCCTGCGCGGCGGCCTGCCAGTCGGCCCTCGGCGCCACCGGCGGCGCGTGCGGCATGCCCGGCAGCACCGACCCATCGCGCTGCTGCGCCTGCGCTCCGGAGGGCTGCGAGCGCTGCATCGGAGCAGCCGCCGACTGCCACGCGGCCTGCGTCTCCGCGGGCGCCGCGGGAGGCTGGTGCGCCACCCCCGGCAGCACCGACCCATCGCGCTGCTGCGCCTGCTGGTGAGCGACGGTTCAGCAGGCGAGCCATCGGGCCCCGAGAGGGGGCGCGGCAGGCAGGACGCGGGCGCGGCGCATCGGGTACAGTCGCGCCCCGCATCGGCCCCGCAGTTCGACTGCCCCTTCCCTCCCCCTCTCCTTCGTGGACGGAGTCCCTGCCATCGTGACGTTCCACCTCCGATCCTGCAGCGTCGTCGCGGTGCTCGCCCTCGCCCTCGCCCCTTCGACCGCGGGAGCGCAGAGCGTCTCCGCGAGCGAGCACTTCGACCGCGGCGTGCACCTCTCCGGCGAGGGGGATCTTCGGGGCGCGCTGGCGGAGTTTCGCGCGGCCTACGACGCCTCGCAGAACCCCGAGGTGCTCTTCAACCTCGCGGCCACCCACGAGAACCTCAACGAGTACGTCGAGGCCCGCGAGCTCATCGAGCGATACCAGCGCCTCGCGCCGCCCTCGGCCGTGGCGCGCCACCGCGCCGACATCGTCGCCGCCCTCGCCCGGCTGAACGCGCGCATCGGCACCATCGCCCTCACCGCGGACGTCCCCGACGCGACGGTGGAGGTCGACGGCGTCGCGAGGCGCGAGTGGCGAGACGGCATCCCCGTCTCCGTCGGACGCCGGCGCGTGGTGGTCACGGCCCCAGGGCGCGAGGCCTTCCGCGCGGAGGTCGAGGTCGTGGGAGGGCAGCGCGCCGCCGTCGCAGCGACGCTCCCTCGCACCCGATCGACCATCCAGGTGGCCTGCGAGCTCGATGGCGCGGCGGTGCGCGTGGACGGCCAGGAGGTCGCGCGCACCCCGGTGGAGAGCCCGCTCAGCGTCACCGAGGGGCGGCACCTCGTCGAGGTCGCGCACCCGGGCTACGAGAGCTTCCGCGCGGAGGTCGAGGCCTCGGGCGTGGGCGCTCGCGTGGCGGCGACGCTGCGCTGGGCCGAGCCGGTGCCGGAGTCCGAGGGGGCGCACCTGGTGCTGAGGGCGAGCGAGCCCGGCGCGCACGCGACCCTCGACGGGCGCCGGGTGCCGATGGACGGGAGCGCGGCCGTTCCGCCCGGGCGGCATACGCTGAGGGTAGAGCGCGAGGAGTTTCTCCCGGTGGTGCGCGCGGTCGACCTTCCGGCGGGGCGGCCCACCCGCCTCGACCTGCGGCTCGAGCCCACGCCCGCGCACCGCGCGGAGGTCGAAGGCCGCTCGCGACGGATGCGCACCGCGGGATGGCTCGCCCTGGGCATCGGCGCCCCGGTTGCGATCGGCGGGGCCATCTGGCTCGGCCTCGCCGTGCCGCAGTACACGACCTCCGTCAACGCCCGCGATGCCAACCTCATCGTGATCCGCCAGTGCGAGAGCAGCACCGTGAGCTGCACCCCGGAGCGCTCCCGCGCGGCCTTCGACGACAACAGAGCCATCGACGCCCGCCTCGACGGAGAGCTCACCGCGGCCGTGGTCAGCGGCGTGCTCACGGGCGTCGGGCTCGTCGGCGCCATCACCGGGCTCGTGCTGCTGGTCAACGCGCCGCCCGGCGACCGCTTCGAGAGGGCGCCCACCTGGTACCTCGGCCTCTCGCCCGGCGGGGCGGGCGTGTCGGGTCGGTTCTGACCGCCGCACGGGAAGGAGCGTTCCGACGTGGCCACTGCCCATCGACCCCATCGAGAGAGCCCCCTCCGGGGCGCGCTGCTCCGCGCGGCGGTCGCCCTCTCGCTCGCGGGCTGCACCGCCCCCGCCCGGCCGCTCGGCGAGGAGTGCCTCTACAACGACGACTGCGTCGACGGACTGCTCTGCGCCGCGCGCCGCTGCCGGGCGATCTGCCGCGACGCGCGCGACTGCCCCGCCGGGTGGAAGTGCGCCGCGCTCGCCCAGGGCGGGCGTAGCGTCTGCGTGGCGGCGGACCACCCCGCGTTCTGCCAGTACCACTCGCAGTGCCCTCCGCCGCAGGCCTGCGGCTACGACGGGCTCTGCCGCTACCCGTGCCGCGAGGCCCGCGACTGCGGCGACTTCCACAGCGCCCTCCGCTGCGACCTCGACGCGGGCGTCTGCCTCTGGCCGCAGGAGTCCGCCGGCGCCGCGCCCTGAGCGCCCTCGATCGTCAGAACACCACGCGGCGTAGCGCCGCGGAGCCGACCGTGTCGCCCGAGCCGAGCTGCCCGACGTTGTTGTCGCCCGAGCACCACACCGACCCGTCCGAACGCAGCACGCACAGGTGGTTGGATCCGAGGGCCAGGTCGAAGGCGTCGTCGAGGGCCAGGTCGATCGGCGCGGCGGACCGCTGCGCGTCGAGGCAGCGCACGGTGAGGTCGTCGCGCCGGGCGCAGACGTAGGTCACCCGTCCGCGGAAGCGGTAGGCGTTGGTGTAGAGCCTCCGCGCGCCTCGCAGCGCCGCGACCTCGGTGAAGCGCGTCGCGCCGCCGCCCGGCAGGAAGGCGAGCTGACCGCGGCACCGCACCGCGCCGTCGCGGGTGGCCACGCAGGTGAAGCCGCCGGTGAGCCGCTGGCCCACGCCGGTCGCGATGGAGACGATGTCCCTCGCGAAGGGCGCCGCCTCGTCGATGGCGAGCGGGACGGCGATGTTGTCGCCGATCGAGAAGCTCGCGACCTCGCCCACGGAGTTGTCGCCCGCGCAGTACAGCACCCCCGTCACGCCGAGCGCGCACGCGTGGTGGTTGGCGATCGAGGCCATCCGCACGGGCTCGCGGATCACCGAGCGCCTCGGCTCCCTCTGCACGCTGGTGAGCCCGTTGGCCCCGAGCAGGACCGCCGCGTCGTCGAGGCCCCAGCCCCAGAGCGCGCCGGAGCTGGTGATCGCCAGCGTGGACTGCCCGCCGAGCGCGAGGGCCGCCACGGGGCCGTCGAGGACCCGCACCACCGGAGCGGCCACCGTCGCGCTGCCGGTCGCATCGGACTGCGCCTGGAGGTTGAGCCCCCAGCACGCGACGCGGCCGTCGGCGAGGCGCACGCAGCTGTGCCCGGCGAAGGTCCCACGGTCGGTGGGGCCGGGGCCGCCGCACGCGAGGAGGGTCGCGCCCGCGGCGCCCTCCACCGCGAGGGGCCGGGGGGACGAAGGGATCGACGCGGGCCTCGCGAGCCCGCCCATGTCGTTGCTGCCCCAGCACCACACCTGACCGCCCGATCCTCGCGCGCAGGTGCGGTCGGCGCTCGCGCAGATCTCCACCACCCCGCCGAGCGCGGAGGCGTCGTCTTCGGCATCGGCGGCGTCGGCGCGGTCGGAGGAGACGTCGGCGCGGTCCATCGGCGCCGCGAGGTCCTCGGCGACCCGGTCGGTCGGGGCGTCCGAGAGGGCGGCCGGAGCGTCCGTCGCGTCGGGTGGGCCTGCGTCCATCGGGCCGTCCGGCAGCTCCGTGGCGTCGAGGCTGAGCGAGTCCGCCGGCGCCTCCGCGGCGTCGGTCGCGGGCGCGTCCGTCGACGCGTCGCCCCCGGCCGCGACGCAGCGACCGCGATGGCAGACCTCGGCCTCGGCGCACTCGCTCGCCCGACGGCAGTACGGCGGCTCGTCGGGGGGGAGGCACGCCAGCCGACCCTCGCCCGCGCTGGCGCAGCGCGTGGCGCCCGCGCAGTCACGGCCGTCGCGGCAGACCACCCGACACCGTCGGCCCGCGCAGAGCAATCCCTCGCGGCAGTCGCCGTTGAAGAGGCACTCCTCGCTCGCCCCCCGGAGCGGGCTCGTGCACGACGCCGACAGCGCCGCGAGCAGAGCGAAGGACCATCGTGCGGTCGCGCGTCGCATCGCTCAGTCGAGCTCCAGGTTCAGCGGGAAGCCCAGAGAGAGCACCCGAGGGCCGAAGACCCCGGCGCCGATCGCCCCCCAGACGGCGACGGTGCCATCGCGGCGCACGGCGCTGAACGACGTGGCGTTGATCTCCACCTCGTTGGCGCGGAACGACACCACGTCGCGCAGCCCTAGCAGGGGCTGCGGGGCGGCGATCGATCCCCCGGTGCCCGCCACGCCGTCGCCGAAGGGGCGCATCCCGAAGCAGCTCAGCTGCCGCTCGGGGCCGTGGATGAAGCAGTTGGCGGTGCTCCCGAGCTGGATCGCCGTGACCCCGGCGGGGAGGTTCATCACCCGCACGGGCGCGCGGCGCTCGGTGAAGGTTCCGTCTCCGAGGAGCCCGTAGAGGTTGCTGCCCCAGCACCACTCGGAGCCGTCGCGCAGCAGCGCGCAGGTGGCCGCGTAGCCCGCCGTGATCTGCGCGGCCGTCGAGATGCCGACGACCGCCGCGGGCGTCGGAGCCGTCGGGGAGGCGTCGTTGCTGCCCACCTGGCCGTTGTTGTTGGCGCCCCAGCAGCGGACCGTCCCGTCGACGAGGCGGGCGCAGGCGTGGTTGTGACCGGCGGCGATCTCCGCGACCCCGGAGACCCCGGCGGGGCTCACCGGCGTCGCCACGCTGTCGGGCCCGACGATGCCCGCCTGCCCGAAGCGGTTGAATCCCCAGCAGCGAGCCGTCGCGTCGCCCAGCAGCGCGCAGAAGCCGTTGGCCCCGGCCACCAGCGAGGTGGCCCCGGTCACGCCCGACACATCGACGAGGGTGGTGCTGTCGACGAAGCGCCCGTTGCCGAGCTGCCCGAGGCTGCCTCGGCCGACGCAGCGGACGTTGCCGGCGGCGAAGCGCGCGCAGGTGGTCTCGCTGGCGAAGGCGACCTCCACCGCGCCGGCGAGCGCGGGGACCTCCGTGGGACGGTCGACCACCCCGGCGTCGGTCGAGAGGCCGAGGACGTTGTAGGTGTTCGGCCCCCAGCAGCGAACCGGACCCGCCGCGGTGATCACGCAGACCCGAGAGCGCGCGGCGACCGCGACGGCGGAGCGCGGCGGCGGAGCCTCGTAGGGCGGCACGTCGAAGTACGAGGGGACATCGGGGCCCGGTCGCCCCGGCGGAGCGTCGACGGCCGAGGCGTCCGGGGCGCTCGCGCCGTCCGCCGCGGCGTCGGTCGCGTCCATCGCCGTCGCGTCGGTCACCGCCCCGTCCATCGCCGGGAGCGCGCCGTCGACCGTGGCGTCGGCGACGCCCCCGTCGGCCGTCTCGCGGTCGTCGGTCGCGACGGCGTCACGGCCCGTCACGTCGTCCTCCCCGGCGTCCGGCACCACGCACGCTCCCGAGGCGCTGCATCGCGCGCCGAAGGCCACGAAGCGGCAGTCGAGGTCGACGAGGCAGGCCGCCTGACACTGCCCTCGCGGGCCGCACACCTGGGGCGACGGGCACTCCTCGTCCGAGGCGCAGCGCCACGTCTCGTCGGGCGGGAGGCAGACCCGAAGCCCCGGCTCGCCCGACGGGCGGCAGAGCAGCCCCCCCACGCAGTCGCGGTCGGATCGGCAGGGACGGCGGCAGCGGCGCGCGGCGCACACCAGGGGGTCGCGGCAGTCGCCGTTGAAGAGGCACTCCTCGCCGTCGTCGTGCGGCGCCGTGCACGAGCCGAGCGCCGCCGCCGAGAGGAGCGCCGCGAGCCCGAAGCCACGGTTCATACGCCACCGCCGTCGCATGGCCCGAGAGTGCACCCGATCGGCCCGCGTTGCAGCCGCGGAGCACACCGCGGGGTAACCTCGCGACGTGCACCCCGAAGACATCCCTCGGCGGCGCTGCCCCGAGGCCCTCCAGCACCTCGTCGACGAGTGGGTCCTCAGCCCGATGCGGCTCGAGAGGCTGTTCGACCGCATCCCGCTCGCAGAGCGCGCGATTCCGATACTGGGCTCCGCCGAGGGCTTCGACTCGACGCACTGGCCGCTCGAGCGCGACGCCGCCCTCGCCGAGCTCGCCGCGCGCCGCTTGCCCGAGAGCGCCTTCACCGACCATCCGTCGCTCGCGCTCGACCTGAGCGCCGCGCGGCGCGTCGCCGTGGAAGGGCTCTCCGCCGAGGACGTGCTCCGCGATCTCCACCCCACGGCCAGAGGCGTGGGGAGGCTGCTCCTCGAAGCCATCCAGCGCGACGTCCTCGATCCCGAGGAAGTCCTCGCCGAGGCGGTGTCCCTGGCGACGCTCTCCCCCTCGGGCTTTCCTCCGAACGAGGTGCACGCCGAGACTCGCGGGGGGCCGCGGTCTCCTGTCGGCAACGAGGCCCACCGCGTCTCGCCGGACGTCGCGATCGTCATCGCGGGCACCGGGGACGACGTGAGCCGCTGCGGGATCCACGAGGAGATCGAGCGCGCGATCTCGTTCCTCCGACGTGGCGCGGTGGAGGTCCTCGAAGCCGCCTTCGCTGGTTGCCGAGCGCTCCTCCCTCCCAAGGGCGAGCTCGCCGTACTCTGGGTGGGCCCTTCCGAGGCCTATTTCGCGACGAGCGGTCCGCGGTGCCAGCTGCTCCGAGCGCGCCTCGGCGAGCTCGAGTGGCTGCACCGACGGCGAGAGGCCACGCAGTCCGCGGGGTCCTTCGAGGTCCACGCGATCGACGCGCGCGAGGGGGACACCTTCCTCCTGCTCGACGACGAGGCGTGGGCGGAGGCCGTCACGAAGGCCTCGGCGCGAGGGCCCGTGCGAGGCCCCGCGGGGACGTCGACGCGCGACCAGATGCGGCAGAACTTCGCCGCGTGGCTCACCGGCTCGACGCCCGTCGACCTCACGCCGCGGGGCCTTTGCCTGGCGAAGCTCGGCGACCTCGCGAACCTTCTCTTCGCAGAGCTCGACGAGCCGCGCGAGGCCACGGCCGCGATCGTGCGCGTGCCGCCGTGGCGCCCTCCGGCTGACCTGGCCGCGCGCATCGGGCGCGAGCTCCACGCCTTCGCCGAGGCGGAGGGCGCGGCGCTCGAACTGCAGTCGGCGATCATCCAGTTCAGGGGCGACGGGCACCCGCCGCCGGGACGGGTGCGCCACCTCGTCATGAGGATCGGTTGCGACGCGCGCCTCCAGCGCGAGGAGGCCGAGGGGCTCGCAGCGCGCTTCGGCGCCGCGCTTCGCCAGCGGCACCCGTGGCTGTGCATCTCCCACCTCACCGAGCTCACCCCGCTCGAACGCGCGAACGACCCCTCGCTCCAGGGGCGGCTCGACGCGGTACGAGCCCTCGTCGACGAGGTGCTCCGCGGACGCAGGGGGCTCGAAGCCCGCGTGCGTAGCGTGCCGTCCTTCGGTCGCGGCGCGAGGATCGAGGTCGTCATCCTGCGGGACGACGTCGACGAAGCCGACGACGAGGCCGAGGCGGCGACGATCCTTCGCAAGAGGCTCCTCGAGGCGAGTCGCGCGCTCGCCGGGACCGTCGACGTCGACAGCGATTACATCAAGTGACGCAAGGCGGCCGACGGAGCGCTCCGCCGGTCACTCGACCAATCGGGGTGCCCTGTGGGAAACATCCCCGCGGCATGAACCCCTCCCCCCTCCGCACCCGGGTCCTCCACCATGTTCTCGCTGTCGCGGCTTCGCTGGCCGCGGGCTGCGGTAGCCCCCTCGGCACCGGGGACTTCGTCAACCGCGATGCCGCTGTCGACGCCGCCAGCGACGTGCCGACCGCGCCCCTCGACACGGCCTCGAAGACCGACACAGGGTCGTCCCCCCGCGATGTCCCCGCCCCGCCGGTCGACGTCCCCGCCCCGCCGGTCGACGTCCCCGCCCCGCCGGTCGACGTGCCCACCCCGCCGGTCGACGTGCCCACCCCGCCGGTCGACGTGCCCGCCCCGCCGGTCGACGTCCCCGCCCCGCCGGTCGATGCCCCCACCCCGCCGGTCGACGTCCCACCGCCGCCGATGGACGTGCCCGCCCCGCCGATGGATGTCCCCGCCCCGCCCAGAGACGTTCCTCCGCCGCCGATGGACGTGCCCGTCCCGCCGGTCGATCGCGGCCCGATGTGCGCGGCGCTGGGCGTCGCGTGCTCCGCGAGCGGCTCGTGCTGCGCCGCGGACTCGTGCCGGGAGTCGCCGACCACGAGGCTGTGCTGCAACGAGCAGGGGCGCCCCTGCGCCGCCGACCGCGAGTGCTGCGGGCAGATGTTCTGCGTCGGCGGGCGCTGCGCCTGCCAGTCGGCGGGGCGAGCGTGCTCGGCCCAGGCGGACTGCTGCTCCGGCACGACCTGCGACGCGGGTCGCTGCGTGGCTCCGGTGGTCTGCGCCGCCGAGGGCGCGACCTGCTCTGCCCACGGGGACTGCTGCTCGGGTCGCTGCGCCGCGGGGACCTGTCGACGCGCCGCGTGCACCGCCACCGGGGGGGCCTGCGCCAGCACCGCGGAGTGCTGCTCCGAGGCCTGCGCGGGCGGCACCTGCGGCACCGCCTGTCGCCTCCGCGGGCAGTCGTGCTCGGCCTCGAACGCCTGCTGCCCGGGCGCCGTCTGCACGGGCGGATTCTGCGACCTGTGCCGCACCAGCGCGGGGTCGTGCTCTACCTCGGCCGAGTGCTGCACGGGCCTCTCCTGCCAGTCGCGCGTGTGCACCGTGTGCCGGCCGGACACCTACTCCTGCTCGGTCAACAGTCAGTGCTGCTCGGGCCGGTGCAGCGTCGGCGCGTGCGCCCCGGCGGCGTGCATCGCGACGGGCGGCGGGTGCGGCGGGTCGATCTACTGCTGCTCCGGCACGTGCTTCGAGTCGATCTGCCGCGCGCCCACGTGCCGACCGGGTGGGGTGCGCTGCGCCGTCGACACGGACTGCTGCGCGGGCGCCTGCACCGGCGGCACCTGCGCCGGCCCCAGGTGCCGCGGCGCGGGCCTGTCCTGCACGACCTCCTCGGACTGCTGCTCCTTCGCGTGCGTGACGGGGGTCTGCCGAGCGACGTCCTGCCACTCGACCGGCACCAGCTGCTCGACCACCGCCGACTGCTGCTCCGGGAGCTGCCTCGGCAACACCTGTCGACTGGAGTAGTCGCCGCGGCAGGGCCTCGCCCCAGGCCCGGCGCCATCGCGGTGCTATCGGGCCGTCGGGGTGACGGGTGGTACCGGTCGAGGGCGAGTCCGACCCTCCGACCGACCGCCCCCACCCGCCGAGACCCTGCACGATGCTCCACGAACGACGAGCCTCGGCCCACGCACCCGCAAGCGAATACGCCGTCGGGGGCACCCTCGCCGGGTCCGGCGCAGCCATGCCGCTGGGGCCGCGAGAGACGACGTCGACTGGATTCCTGCCGTCGCGGGTGCCCACCGACGCGCTGCCGCCCGCGTTGATGCCTCACGTCGAGGCGTGCCGGGCGCTGGCGGCGCGGTACCACCGCGACGGCGCCGACGTGCGCCCCTGGCTCGCGCAGACCTTCGCCGCGTGGGACCCGCGCGGCATCGAGGACCTCGCACAGGCCTCGGACATCGCGCGAGACGGCGCCATGAGCGCGGTGTCGATGCTGGCCCACGCGTTCCGCTGGGGGGCCATGCCCGCCGGGGACGACGCCCGCGCGCTCGCGGCGCTCGATCTCCCCCTCGGCCTCGCCGCCCCGCTCCGCTGGCTCGCTCAGCGCCTCGGCGTGCCAGCGTGCGGAAACCTCTATCACATGGTCATCGCCAACTGGCGGCTGCCTGGCTGCGCGCCAGGGACGAGCTACGCGCCCGCGACGCTGCGCGCCGAGATCGAGCGCGCCACGACCATGCACTCCTGGCTACAGGGTCCGATGGACGAGCACCTCTCGGCCACGCTGCGGTGCCTGCTGCTCACCGAGGTCGCGGGGGCCGAGATGCTCCCCGCCGTGTTGCGCCTCGGCGACGCAGCGACACGGCGCGATGCGGAGGAGACGGTCGCGCTCCTCCATACCCTGCGAGAGGGCATCGCCGAGGTGAGCGGCGTGCTCGGGCGGTACATGCGCCCTCAGCGCATCGGACCCGAGGCCTTTCTCTCGGTGATCCAGCCGCATTTCGGTTGGGGACTCGCGCACGACGGGGCGCGCCTCGACGGGGCGAGCGGCGCGCAGACCGCGACGATCCAGCTCCTCGACGCGGCCTTCGGGGTGCGCCGGGAGTCGGCCGTCGGGGCCATGGCGATGCACGCGCGGGCCTACCTCCCCGCGGCGCAGCGGGCGTTGCTGGAGCTCGTCGATCGGCGCGCTCCCTCGGTGCGCGCCTTCGTCGCGGAGATGGCCGGGCCCGAGGCTCCGGCCTTGTGGAACGACTGCCTCGCCTCGCTGCACCAGTGGCGACGCGCGCACCAGAAGCGGGGCGCGATGTACCTCCGCACGGAAAACGCCAGCTACCACTCGGTGGGCGGCATCGTGGCGAAGCAGGGCAGCCACGCGCGCGCGGCCGCCTTCGATCACGCGATGGAGGAGCACGTCCAGGAGACGATCGAGGCGCGGCTGCCCTGAGTGAACCCTGACGTGGCGCACGGCAACGGACGGGCCGTGAACACCATGAGGGCGGGGATGGTCGCGGCTCTGCTCGCGTCAGGCTGCGGGGGAGGCGCGCCTGCAACGGCGGACGTTCCGGCGGCGCTCGATGCGCCCGACGCGGCGGTGGGCGTGACGCCCGTCGACGTCCCCGTGGCCGGCCGCGACGCAGAGAGGGTCGACCGGCCTCCGACCAGCCGCTGCGACAGCGGCCAACGGGACTGCTACCCCGTCGGGTGCCGGGACCTCCTCAACGATCGGCGGACCTGCGGCTCCTGCAACCGCTCGTGTGATGACACCGAACGATGCGTGGAGGGGAGCTGCGTCGCGCTGCCCACGGGTCAGGTGCTCTGCGGCGAAGAGGCCGTCGTGCTGGCCTCGAACGCTCGTCACTGCGGGGGCTGCGGGCGCCGTTGCGCCGAGGGGGAGCGCTGCATTCGTGGCGCCTGTAGGCCCCTGCGCTGCGACACTCCGCTCCTCCTCTGTGTCGAGGGCGAACCCTGCGTCGACCCCTCGAACGACGCGACCCACTGCGGCGCTTGCGGGCGCGCGTGTGCGGCGGGCGAGCGCTGCATGGGCAGCGAGTGCGTCTGCGAGCCCGGGCTGACCCGCTGCGGCGACCGCTGCGTCGACCTGCTGAGTGACCGAGAGAACTGCGGCAACTGCGGAGTACGGGCCTGCGGCGAGGCGATCTGCCACAACGGCCGCGTCCTCGAGTTCTGTGTGCCGGGCTCGATCGTCTGCCCGAGCATGAGCGGGACCTGCACGGTGTGTTACAGCCCGCGCAACTGCGAGGGCCGTTGTGGCGGTTGCTGCGGCTCGTGCACCTCTGGCGTCTGTCGCAACGGCATCTGCGAGCCCTTCTGATGCCCCGGAGGTGATCGCGGTCAGCGCGGCGCGGCGGGCCCGCCGGTGCACTCGGGCGAGTTGCGGTCGACCCACGGCCAGACCGTGCGGTGGGTGAGCGCGAGGGGGCTGTACACCGGGATGATGCTCGCGACCGCGCGAGCGCCTCGCTGGACGACGCGCGTGGGCATCTCGCCGCCGACCATCCAGGCGCCGTGGTTGGTGAGCGAGGCGCGGGCGAGGTGCGGGGCGAAGAGGATGGGGGTCAGCAGCACGAGGAGGCTCCACGGGAGCACCCACGACACGCGGGGCCGGCGCAGGAGGGCGTCGGTCTCGCGCCAGCGGCGGCGGGCGTTGCGCTCCCACCAGAGCGGCAGCGCGACCACGAGCACCAGGGCGACGGCGCCCGCGAGCAGCCGAGAGAAGAGGAGCGAGGAGCGCAGCACGAGGCCTGTCCCTGCGAGCTGCAGCACGACCGCGCCCAGCAGCGCGATGGCGAGCGTCGCCGTGAGGACCATCAGCACCCGTGGCACGATCGACCCCGAGGCGCCAGGCAGGGCGGGGAGCGAGTCCGCCAGGCTGGGTCGGGAATGCGTCATTGTCTGGCTCATGCAGAAAGCATGGTGCTCGGCCACCGCCCCTGGGAGTGGGGGGGCCGTGGGAGCACCGCTCGAGGCCCTGCGCGGTTGACCCGAGCGGGGCGGCGGGCGTCAGCTTCGACGTCATGAAGGACAAGGTCATCGTGATCACCGGCGCGAGCTCGGGCATCGGCGCGGCGCTCGCGACGCTCGTGGGAAGCCGCGGCGCGCTCGCGGTGCTGGTCGCCCGCCGCGCGAAGGAACTCTCCGACGTGGCCGCTCGCTCGGGGCCGCACTGCCTGGCGGTCGCTGGCGACGTGACGGTGCGGGACGACGTGCGCCGCGCGCTCGCCGCCGCCATCGCCCGCTTCGGGCGCGTGGACGTGTGGGTCAACAACGCCGGGCGGGGCATCTCTCGCATGGCCTCGGAGGTCACCGACGACGACCTCGACGAGATGATGCGCGTGAACGTGAAGTCCGCCCTCTACGGGATGCAGATCTCGCTCGAGCACTTCAAGGAGCACGGGCGCGGGCACATCGTGAACGTCTCGTCGCTGCTCGGGAGGGTTCCGCTGGCGCCGCAGCGGGCCGCCTACTCCGCGGCCAAGCACGCGCTCAACGCCCTCACCGCGAGCCTGCGCATCGAGCTGCGCGACGAGTGGCCGCAGATCCACGTCTCGTCGGTGCACCCCGGGGTGGTGGCGACGGAGTTCGGGCTCTCGGCGCTGCACGGCGGCGTCGACTCCCGCGCGCTGCCTGGAGCGCAGTCGGCCGACGAGGTCGCCGCGGTGATCGCGGAGGTGATCGAGCGCCCGCGCGCCGACGTGTACACGCGGCCCGGCGCGCAGAAGCTGATCGCCGGGTACTACGCCGCGGAGGACATGGCCGCGGCCGAGGCGGGCTTCGGACGGGGGTGAGCGCGAGCCCCCTCGAGGGAGCTCACTGTCGCAGCGTGAGCGGCGGCGTCGCCGCGGCCCAGCGCAGCAGCACGCGCGTGTCGCCGCAGTGCCGACGCCGGGGCGAGCCCGACTCGTTCTCCGCGGGCGAGGCGCAGCTCGCTCGGATCACCCGGGCGACGGTCGCGGCGGGCACCCCCCAGAGGCGAGCGCACGCGACCGAGGTCGCGGAGACCTCGGCGCCGCCGGCGGTCTCGTCGCGCCTCGGGCACTGCTCCCGGGCGAAGCGCGCGGCGACCTCGTCGGAGCGAGAGAAGGTGCCGTCGGCGAGCGAGTGCGCGACGAGGGAGGGCCCCTCCATCAGGTAGGTGAAATCGCTGGGCGAGTCGTCGCCGTTGGCGCGGTAGGGCGTGCGCGTGACGAGGTCGGGGCGGCCGTCGCCATCCACGTCGCGCGCCTCGTCGGGCTCGATGCCCGCCGCGTGCGCGTAGGGCGCCACCGCGCCGTCGCGGAGCGTGAACACCTCCCCGCTGGGGCGATCGGCGCCCTCGCTCACCGAGGCGCGGCCCAGCAGCACGAGCTCGGGCTCGCCGTCGCGGTCGTAGTCGTGGACCACCGCCCCGACGATGCCCGGGAGGTAGTGGGAGATCCACTGGTCGCTGCGGGTCAGCCGCGCCGCGCGCCCGTCGGCGCCGACGTGGACCACGGACCAGTGGCCCTGCACCGAGGTGCCCTGGCTCTCCGAGGCGTCGATCACGGCGTCGTCGACGACCACGGCCCAGGCGCCGCCAGGGGTCGGCAGGCAGCGGCCGAAGGTGGCGAGGGGCTCGGCCCAGGGGGAGCTGTCGCCGCTGACACGCGCGATGACGGCGCGGTGGCGGGCCAGCAGCGACGCGCAGGGGTCGGCGGGCGGCGCATCGACGGCGGGCGATCCGGCATCGACGGCGGGCGGCGCGGTAGGAGCGGGCGGAGGAACGGGCGCGGGCGAAGGGGCGGACGCGGGCAACGACGGCCGGCACGAGGCGACGGCGAGCGAGAGCGAGAGCGACAGGCGGAGCAGGGACATCGGGCGTGGACCTCGTCGGCGGGGAGTTGCGGCGCCATCCTGGGGCATCCTCGCGCCGGGCTGAAGCCCGTTCACGCAGGGCGTTGGCGCATCCGCCGCCACGCGCGCGCCGCCCATTGACGCCCGGCGGCGCGCGGGTGTTCCGTGACGGCGATGCGCCCCTGCGGTCTCGCCCTCGCACTGAGCCTCCTGGCCGCCTGCACGAAATCGCCTCCCCGGGCTCCGAGGCTGGCTCCCGAGCCCGTCGCCGCGCCCCGCGCGATCGCCCCTGCGCCGACCGTAGTCGTCGACGCAGGCGCCGCCGTCGACGCCGCCCCGCTGCCCGCCGCGCCCGGCCCCTGGGCCTCGGCGTGGACCGATCCCGCCGCGGTCGCGCGCCTCGCCGCGGACTGCAACTTCCGCCCGCCGCCCGACCCGGAGACCGACGAGGGAAGCCCCCTGCTCTGCGCCACGGACATCGAGCAGCAGTCGTGCAGCTACGACCCCTGCCACGAGAACGTCGACCTGCCCTGCCGCCGCGGCTGCGGCCGCTCGTGCACGAGCTGCGACACCCGCTGCCGCGGCGCGTGCGGGCGGTGCCGCGCGTCCTGCCACGACGAGGCCTGCGTGCGAGCGTGCGCTGCCTCCTGCGGACAGTGCCTTCAAGGGTGCCTCACCGAGAAGGACCGCTGCCTCACCGCCGGGTGCACCGCGCGCTACCAGGCCTGCTTCCACCGGTCGGTGCTGCATTTCCGCAACGGCCCGTGCCTCGCGTCGTGCACGCGCTGCGGCGACGCCTGCCCGGAGGGGGATGAGAACCACCACCGGTGCCTCTCGCGCTGCCTGATCCGCGAGCGGGCGTGCACCGCCGAGGAGCGCGAGCACTGCGCCTGGGACGGCCAGGCCTACGGCCGCGACTACCTGGAAGAGCTCGACGCAGGCGTCGACGCCTCGCCGTGACGCGCCGCGCGGCCCTCGCGCTGGCCTCCCTCCTCGCGGGCTGCGCAGAGCGCCGGGCCACCGTAGCGCGCCCCCCCTCCCCCGACGCGGGCGCGGCGGCGACCGGCCGGGCGTGCCTGCCCGCAGGGACCTTCGTGCGGGGCGCCGCGGGCCGGAGGCGGCGTGACGAGCGCGACCCGCGCACCGTGGCGGTGGGCGCGTTCTGCATCGACCGCACGCTGGTGACGCGCGCGGAGTTCGCCCGCTTCGTCGCGGCGACGGGCCACGTCACCGACGCCGAGCGCCGGGGCTTCGGCATCGAGTCCGTCGAGGGGATGCTCGACTGGGAGTGGCGCCGCGCGCCGCACGCGAGCTGGCGCCGACCCTTCACGACGGAGGACGCCGACACGCGCTCCTTCCTCCGCGACGACGCGCCCGTGGTGATGGTCTCCTGGCACGACGCCTCGGCCTGCTGCGCCTGGCGTCGCGGCCGACTGCCCACAGAGGACGAGTGGGAGTACGCCATGCGCGCGGGCTCGCAGGGCACCCGCTTCCCGTGGGGCGACCGGCTCACCGACGAGCGCGGCCGCGCGAGGATCAACCGCTGGGAAGGGGCCTCGCACGCGCGCAACGACCGCGGCGACGGGTACGTGTACGTCTCGCCGGTGCGGGCCTTCGCGCCCAACGCCTGGGGCCTCTACGACCCCGCGGGCAACGTCTGGCAGTGGACCGCGGACGCGTACCTCACGGGCGACGCCGGCGTCGGGTCGGAGCGGGTGCTGCGCGGCGGATCATGGTGGTGCGCCGCGTGTACCTGCGAGGGCTACGGGCTCTGGTACCGAGGCCACACCGAGGCCAGGGCGGCGTTCTCCAACAACGGCTTTCGCTGCGCCTACGACGCGGCGGAGCGGGAGTGACGGTGGACGAGGCCCGAGCCGCTCAGCGCCGCTTCTTCGCGGCCTTCGAGGCGGCGAGCGCCTCGCTGTAGCGCGCCACGTACCGAGCCGCGGGGAGGCGCGCCACCGCCTCGCCGACGAGGGCGATGGGCAGGTCGTCGAGCTTCTTGAAGCGTACGCAGCTCTTGCCCATGTCGAGCTTCTTGCCGGTGCGGGCCCACGCGGCGGTGAACCACGCCGCCTCGTCGGGGTCGCCGTAGAGGGCCATCAGGTAGAGCGACATGTGCCCCTTCTGCGACGCCAGCGCCGCGAAGGGCAGCGGCTGCCGCGGGTCGCAGTGGTAGCCCGCGGGGAAGACGCGGTGCGGCACGAAGTAGCCGATCATCCCGTACTGGATGCCCTCCTCGTAGCCGGCGTCCAGACTGGCCAGGATCACGTCGCGCACGGCGCCGAGCGCGGCGCGGCGGTCGTCGGGCAGGGCGGCGAGGTAGGCGTCGACCGAGGCGGGGGCGGCGGGCATGGCGCCGTGGGTGTAGCCGCGCCCGGTCTGTGGGGGCCAATTCCTGAGGGCGCATGGAGGGCGGCCCGTCACAGGTGCAGCATGAGGGCCTCGGGCGCAGCTGGTATCGTCGCGCCCATGATGCGCCCTGCCGTCCTCGCCGCGCTGGCCTCCGTCTTCGTCGCCCGCGTCGCCTCGGCGCAGGACTGCGGCGCACGCCCCAACGCCGTCGTCGCCGACCTCGGCCTTCATGTGATCAACCTCGGCTACCAGCGCACGCTCGGCTGCTACGTCAGCGTGCAGGCGAGCGCGGGCCTCTACGGCCCGTGGACGGTGAACTCCAACGTGCTGGGCCTCGCCGGCGCCGACCACGACCCGGCCGGCGATGTCCTCGGCTTCGTGCTGCGGGGCCGGGCCTTCGTGCACCCCTTTGGCACCGCGCCGGGTGGGCTCTGGGTGTCGCCCTTCATGCAGGCTGGGCCCGTCGTCGCGACCCGCGCCGGCGTCGCAGTGAGCGGCCTCGCCGCCGCGGCCGGGCTGAGCGTGGGCTGGACCTGGCGCCTCGGCGAGCGCTGGCTCCTCGGGCTCGGCCTCGGAGCGCAGTACCACACCGCCACCTTCGACGGATCGGCGGCGTTTCCGGGCTTCGCGCGCCTCTCGCCGACGGTGGACATCAACGTCGGCTTCCGCTTCTGAGCGCCGCCGCTCTCCCGTCGCTACGGCGCCCAGAGCCCCGTGAGGGTACCGGGGCCCGCGCCGCGCTTCATGCGATGGATTGCCGCGTCGCGAAGCCCACATCTCGAGGACGTGGTCTACACTCGGCTGCCGCGAGCGCGCCTTTGGAGGCCCATTGATCAAGATCGCTGAAGTCGATGAGGTCCTGCGGTGGCTGGCGGCGTTCGAAGTGGCGTGCCAGGCGCACCTCGAGTGGCTCAACCGCGTCCACCATCTGCTGCTGTTCCATCGGGCGCCCGATGCGAAGTTGATGGTCGAAGACGCGCACTGCCACTGCGACTTCGGGCGGTGGTACCTCTCGTCGGCCAGCAGGGAGCTGGGCCATCTGCCCGGCCTCATCGAAATGGAAGGCGCACACCTGGAGATGCACCGGACGGCGTCGGTGATGTTCGCCGCGACCCTGGAGACCGGGGCGGTGCCGGAGCCCGAGTACGACGCCTTCATGCAGCGGGTGACCCGGCTCGGCGCGCTCATCCGGGTGGTTCAGTCGGAGGCGTGGGCCCTGATCTCCACGAAGGACCCGCTGACGGGCCTCTTCAACCGCAGGGCCATGGATACGTTCATCGCCGGCCGACGGGACGCCCCTGCGGGGAGCGTCGTGGCCATCTGCGACATCGACCACTTCAAGCGCGTCAACGACACCTACGGCCACGTGGCGGGTGACGAGGTGCTGCGCCAGGTCGCGGGCTGTCTCCGCGAACAGGTGCGCGCGCAGGACATGATCTTCCGGTACGGCGGCGAGGAGTTCCTCATCGTCTTCAACGATGTCGACCTCACGCTCGACGCGGCGCTCTGTGAGCGGCTCCGGAGCGCGCTCGCCGAGCACGAGATCACGATCCAGGGGTCGCACACGATCCGCGTCACGGCCTCCTTCGGCGTCGCCACCCTGCCGGCCTCGGGGGACTTCCTCTCCGCGATCGTCAGGGCAGACGCGGCGCTCTACCGGGCCAAGGACGAGGGCCGCAACCGGGTCGCCGTCGCCGAGTCCCCGACGCTTCCCTCGTCGACGCTCCCGCCGTCGCCGTGACGCCCGCGGTGCGCGGGCGCCGCTCAGGGTGCCGAGGCGCCGCCGTCGCAGCTCCTACCATCGGTGATACGCGGGGTGGTCGGGCTTCACCGCCACGAAGGTGCCTGTGCCGATCGCGGTGACCTTGCCGTTCGCGGTCATGGTCGCCTCGACGGTGGCGCGGTCGTCGGTGGACGACACGACGCGGGCGTCGACGTGCACCGAACCGATGGGGGTCGGGCGCTTCAGCACGACCTTGAACTCCGCCGTCACGGTGCACGGCGCGTGGTCGAGGCCCTGCTTGCGCATCAGGTGGTGGATCGCGGTCCAGTTCATGTGGCAGTCGAGGACGGTGCCGATGATGCCGCCGTTGAGCACGTTCTCGAAGGCCTCGTGGTGGCGCTCGGGGACGAAGTCGCACAGCACGTGCGCGTCGCTCTCGTCGCTCTCGGCGAGGCTGCGGATGCGCAGCCCCTTGTCGTTGGTCGGGCCGCATCCGAAGCAGCGACCGTGCGGCGCGAAGATCTCTTGCAGCGAGCGCTCGTTCATCCCCGAACGATAGCGCCGCAGCGCCGTCCTGGCGCCTGGGATGGGGAGCGCGGACGCGAGGCCGCTACACCGTCACCGCGCGGACGAAGGTCGCCCCGTAGCGACCCTCCCCGGTGTGCACCACCAGGTTGTCGCTCGCGCGATACTCCCCCGGCGAGTGCGTGTGGCCGCAGTACACCTCGATGCGCTTCGACGGGTGCTCCGCCGCCATCCGTCGCAGCACCTCGCCCACGGCGACGCAGGTGAACCACGGCAGCCACTCGTCGTTCGAGCGGGCGCCCTCGTGCCAGCACGCCTCCTCGAAGGGCGGGACGTGCGTCAGCACCACGACCCGCGACGCCCCCGGGAGCACCTCGCGCAGCGTGGCCTCCAGGCCCGCCGCGTCCTGGTCGGCGAGCGCGGCGAGGCGGGCGCGGCGCGTCGCGCGGTCGTACATCGCCCCGGCCTCGGCCAGCTCCCGGATCATCTTCCAGTCATTGAGCAGCACCATCGACGCCTCGGGCGCTCCGGCGCGGCCGTCGGCCCAGCCGTCCACGCCCACCACGACGGTGCCGTCGGAGGCTCTCCAGGGCCCCGCCGCGGGGAGCCATCGCAGCCCCTCGTCGCCCTGGTGGAAGGTCGCCGCCCAGGCCTTCACCTCGGCGATCGACCCTCGATAGAAGTCGTGGTTGCCGAGGACGAAGAGCACCGGCACCCCGACCGCCGCGCGCACCTTGCGGAGCCACTCGCCGAGCGTGGTCGCCTGGGCGATGTCGCCCGTCAGCAGGAGCGCCTCCGGGCCGATCGCCCGCACCGCCTCCACGAAGCGCTCGAATCCCGGGGGATCGAGGAATTCCAGATGAACGTCCGTAGCCCACGCTGCGCGCATGACCGCGAGGCTACACGCTCGACGATCCATTGACCGCGCCGGGGCCCAGCGCGCACGGTCGAGCCATGAGGCTCTCGACCTGCACGGTGCTGGCATCGATCATCGCGGGCTGCGCTCCGAGCGTGGTCCTCGGCCCCTCCTCCGACAGCGGGAGCGACGCCTCGGCGGGCGCCGAGACCAGCGCCCTCGATGTCTGGCCAGGCAGGGATGCCCCCGCGCCCATCGATGCCCCCGCGCCCATCGATGTCCCCGCGCCCATCGATGTCCCCGCGCCCATCGATGTGCCCGCGCCCATCGATGTGAGGCCCTCGGACGACCTCGCGAGGGTCGACGTGGTCGACGCCGGTGTCATGGCCGACGCGAGGGACGCTCCCTCGGCCGAGGTGTGCCCTGGCGTCGACCTGATGCGCGACCCGAGCAACTGCGGCGGCTGCGGCGTGCGCTGCTGCGGCGGGTGGTGCTTCAACGGCTACTGCGGCACCGAGGGCCCGCCCGGCACCATCGGCTGCAACATCCCGATGGCCGGGTGCGTGGGGCCGAGCCCGGTGAACTCGCAGTTCGACCCCGCCCACTGCGGCAGCTGCGACGTCCGCTGCGGCGCGGGGCAGTACTGTCAGCGGGGCGAGTGCGTGACGCCCGACTCCGGCGTGAGGGATGTTCCGGTCACGGACTCGGGGCCCTCGAGCGACGTGCAGGAGTGCCTCCCGGGCTCCGGGGCCTCCTGCGGCGCGGGCTCGGCCTGCCTCTGCTGTCCCGCCGGAGGACCGCGCTCCCACTGCCTCTGCACCACCACGTGTCGATCGAGCGCCGACTGCCGCGACCCCTCGCTCCCGACCTGCAGCGTGAACCCCTTCGGCAGCCCAAGCGGCCTCTGCATGCCCGACACGCTCCGCTGCGCCTGGGGCGCCGTCTGCGCCGCCGCCGACACGCCCATCGCCACCCCGTCGGGCGAGCGCCCCATCGCCGAGATCCGCGTCGGCGACGTGGTCTACGGCCGCCGCGACGGCGCCCTCGCGCCGGTGCGCGTCGTGCGCGTCTCGCAGACCCGCGTGTATCAGCACACCCTCGTGCGGGTGACGCTCCGCAACGGTCGCACGGTCTCCATGAGCGCGGGTCACCCGACCGCGGAGGGCCTCCGCTTCGCCGACCTCCACGCGGGCGCCCTGCTCGGAGGCGCCGAGGTCGTGAGCCGCGAGGTGGTCCCCTACGAGGGAGCCGCCACCCACGACCTCCTCACCGACGGCGACGAGGGGGCCTACGTGGCGGCGGGCGTGCTCGTCGGCAGCACGCTGCGAGACTCCCCGACCCTGACGGGCGAGTGACGAGCGCCTCATCCCTGATCGTCACGCCTCCCACGGCGACGTCGGAGCTGTACGGCGACGTCGTGGGGGGCATACGCTCGCCGCGGGTTCATCGGTCTGGAGAGGGACGTCGCATGAAGAACGCGCTCTGCCTCGTGGGGTGTCTCTTGTTCGCCGGTCTGGTTCCCGCCTGCGGGGACAACAGCGTGGTCGGCGGCCCCGACGTCCCCGACGCGGGCTTCGACGTCCCCGACGAGCTCGTCGACGCGGGCCTCGACGCCGGGCTCGACGCGGGCCTCGACGCGGGCTTCGACGTGCCCTCCGACCGGGGCGCTCCCGACGCGCCCGCCGACGCGGCCGAGGCGGGCGACGTCGGCGGCGACGTCCCCGTCGGGCTCTGCCGAGACAACATCGACTGCGGCGGCAACGAGTTCGGCTTCCGCGTCTGCGACACCGCCACCGGCGCCTGCGTCGCGTGCACGGCGACCCACCGCGGATCGTGCGCGGCCGGGCAGTACTGCACCCCGGCCAGCCGCTGCGAGGCGGGCTGCGCGGTCGACGCCGACTGCGCCGCCGACGGCGGAACCTTCCGCTGCGACCCCGTCGGCCACGTGTGCGTGGGGTGCACCCGCGACGACCAGTGCGCGCCCGGCACCGTCTGCGGCGCGATGGCGACCTGCGTGCCCGGCTGCAACGACCGCCAGGCGTGCCCCTCGGGCGAGGCGTGCTGCGCCGACGCCTGCCGCCGGGTGCAGCTCGACGTGGCCCACTGCGGCGGGTGCGGTCGCGCCTGCGCCGCCCCCAACGGCGTGGCGGGCTGCGCCGCCGGGGCCTGCGTGGTGGCGGCGTGCAGCACGGGCTTCGGCGACTGCGACGGCAACGCCGCCAACGGCTGCGAGGTCGCCGTCACCGAGAGCGTCACCCACTGCGGAGCCTGCGGAAACGCCTGCGCCGCGGGCGCCAACGCCACCGCGACCTGCACGGCGGGGCGCTGCGCGGTCCGCTGCGCCGCGGGCTTCGCCGACTGCGACGGCAGCGCCGCCAACGGCTGCGAGGTCGACACCCGCGTCACCTCCGCCCACTGCGGAGCGTGCGGGCAGGCCTGCGCCGCGGGCGCCAACGCCACCGCGACCTGCGCGGCGGGGCGCTGCGCGGCCACCTGCGCGCCGGGCTTCGGCGACTGCGACGACAACCCCGCCAACGGCTGCGAAGCCAGCCTCGGCAGCGACCCGTCCCGCTGCGGCACCTGCTCGACCACCTGCGCGGGCGGCACCAACGCGCGCCCCGTCTGCGGCGCGGGGGTGTGCCGACTGGAGTGCGCCCCCGGCTTCGCGGACTGCGACGGAGACGCGCGCAACGGCTGCGAGGCCGCCCTCGACGGCACCTCGAGCTGCGGCGCCTGCGGGGTGATCTGCAGCGGCGGAACGCCCCTCTGCGCGACCTCGGGCGGCGCTTCGTCGTGCGCCTCGGGCTGCGCGGCGGGGCAGGTGCGCTGCAGCGGCGCCTGCGCCGACACGCGCACCGACGTCACCGACTGCGGGGCCTGCGGCAACGCCTGCCCGTCGGTGGCCAACGCCGCGCGCACCTGCGCGGCGGGCGCGTGCGGCTTCGCCTGCAACGCGGGCTTCGCCGACTGCGACGCCAACCCCGCCAACGGATGCGAGGTGTTCACGGGCACCGACGCGCGCCACTGCGGCGGGTGCGGGACGGCGTGCTCCGCGGGGGCCAACGCCACGGCGACCTGCGCGCTCGGGCGCTGCGGCCTGGACTGCGCCGCGGGCTTCGCCGACTGCGACGCCAACCCCGCCAACGGCTGCGAGGTCGACACCCGCGCGAGCGCCGCGCACTGCGGCGTGTGCGGTCGCTCGTGCCCGGGCGGCGCCAACGCGACGGCGACCTGCGCGGCGGGCGCCTGCGGCCTGGCGTGCGCGACGGGCTTCGCCGACTGCGACGCCAACCCGGCCAACGGATGCGAGGCCAGCACGCTCACCAGCGCGGAGCACTGCGGCGGCTGCGGGATGGCCTGCGCGTCGGGGGTGTGCGTCGCGGGCCGGTGCGGGTCGCTGACGACCTGCCGCACCATCCACGAGACGCTGCCCGCGGCGCCGAGCGGGGTGTTCAGCATCGACCCCGACGGGCCCGGCGGTGCGGCGGCCTTCGACGTGTACTGCGACATGACCACCGACGGCGGCGGCTGGACGCTGGTGGCCTACGCGTCTCGCGGGAGCGTGACGGCGCTCAACAGCGACACGGGCATCCGCAATCTCTACAGCCTCGCGACGGGCGGCGGCACCTACGACGGGCTCAACCGCCGGGGCGTGGCGTCGCTGGCCGCGGTGCCCATCGCCCGGCGCTCTCGCGAGATGCTGCTCTCGCGCAGCAACGCAGACTTCTTCACAGGGACCATCGCGGCCTACGACGTGGCCAGCAAGTTCACCATCCCGTCGCCGTCGACGGTGAACTTCCTCAACGCCAACCCCGCGGTGGCGCTGCCCGAGCGGGGCGCGTGCGTGCCGGTGATCCTCACCACACTGCGCGGGCCGAGCGCGACCGGGGCGATGCGCTACGTGTTCCAGAACACCCTGTCCGTCTCGTGGACGGACACCTACCCCACCTCGTACGGCGTGATGGACACGAGCAACTGCTACAACGGCTCGCTCGGCCCGAACTACGTCTCGGACTACACCGGCGTCGGCAACACCCGCAGCTACCCGTGGCCCCGCGCGCCCGACGGCGCCGCGCACACGTACTGGCACCTCGGGTGGTGGGACGCCACGGCCACGAGCCGCACCGGCTCGGTCGCCATCTGGCTTCGATAGAGCGCGCTCGACAGGTCTCCCGGCGCTACCGCACCGGTCGCAGCGTCACGAACGACACGCTGTCGCTCCCGCTGTTTCTCGTCGCGTCGAGCACCACCCGCACCGTGCCCGACAGCGCCCTCCGCCCCCACAGGTCCGTCACGATCGCCAGCGCCCCGTCGCCCGTCCGCTGGTCGATGCGCACGGCCTCCCCGTTGACGGTGAACAGCGCCCGCATGGCGTTGCGGTTGCTGGAGTGCCGCGACCCGATGAGCACGTCGTAGGTCGCCGCGGTCACGTTGGTGAACGTGAACGTCGCCGTGCCGCGCAGGGTCCCGTCGGGGGCGTAGCCGCCGGTGCAGTCCTCGGCGGCGTGGTCGCCCCGGGCCGTGTACGCGTAGTTGGCGTCGCACCGGAACACCCAGTTGCCCCGCTGCGTGTACGTCGCCGCGCGGTACCCGATGGTGCGCTCGACCACGGGCCCCGTCGGGGTCCCGGCGTCCGTGGGCGTAGGCATCGGCGTCGCGGCGCCGGGGCAGCGCTCGACCCTCGCCGTGAACTCCAGCGCCACGCGCCCCACCCGGAAGAACGACCGCGGCAGCGGCCCCGGACCGAAGGCCACCACGTTGTCGCCCTCGACGACGGCGCCGCCCACGTCGACCCGGTGCTCGGGCACGGTGACGTTGTCCCACGCGGCGTTGGCGACCATCGGGAAGCGCCGCCCGTTGAGGGTGATGACGCCCTCCTCGCCCGGGTGGTCGGCGTCGAAGGAGTCGTAGCGCAGCGCGGCCGCCGTCACCCCCGCTGGGATTCCGGGCAGCGTGAACCGCAGCCGCTCGCTCGACGAGGGCCCCACGTCGAGCTCCTGCATCGCGGCGCCGTAGGTGGTCGACTGGACCCGGCAGCGAAGCTCGGGGAGCACCGGGGCGGGAGGCCCCGCGTCGACGGGCGCGACGTCCACGGCCACCATCGTGCCCGCGTCGAGGGGCGAGGGCGCCCCGGCGTCGGGGATCGCCGCGGGCCCGGCGTCGAGGGCGGGCGGCGCGTCGGGCGGGACGATGGGCCCGCCGTCGTCCGGGAGGAGCGCGGCGTCGAGCCCGGGGCGCGGCCCCACGTCGTCGTCGACCGAGGCGTCGGAGGGCCATGGGGGCTCGTCCTCCCAGGCGGGGTCGGCGTCGCCGGGCGAGCACCCGACGAGCAGCAACGCGGTTGCGAGCGACGCCTGCCAGGCGGTCCGACCTACACCCATGCGCAACCTCCGACGCCGAGGCTCGCACAGCTCGCGGAGCGGCAACAGCACCGTCGGTCTCCGATCGAATGTCCCGAGGGCTCGTGGGCAGTCCCTTCGTCCGGCGAAGGCGCTCGGGAGGCGCCGGGCGCTGTGGAGCGCCGCTGTTATGCTCGCGCTGATGAGCACCACGGAAGACCTCAACGAGCGCCTGTTCGTGGCCGTGGAGAGCGGCGATCTGGAGTCGGCGCGGGCGGCGCTGGCGAGCGGCGCCGACGCCCGCTACACCCGGGAGGAGAGCGGGGACTCGTTTCGGGTGGAGACCCCGGTGCTCTTCGTCGCATGCGCCAAGAAGAACCCCGCCCTCGTCGAGCTCCTGCTCGATCACGGCGCGGCCCCCGACGCCTGCTTCAAGGACGACGACAGCTGGCACCAGAAGGACACCTGCCTCCGCGCGGCGATGCCTTCCGTGGAGATCGTGACCCTGCTGCTGGCGCGCGGAGCCGACCCGAACCAGCCCTCGGAGGCCGGGGAGTCGTGCCGGTCGCCGACCCACTCCCTGCAGGACGCGGCGGAGAACGCAGAGCTCACCGCGCTGCTGAAGCGATACGGCGCGGACCTCGACAAGATGCCGTCGATGCTCGAAGCGCGCGCACGGAAGCAGGCCGCGGACTCGAAGCGCCAGCGCTCGGTGGGAGCGATCCTCGCCAGCGGGCCGAACGCCTCGGCGAAGAAGCGGAACAAGCGTCGGCGACCACACTGAAGCGGGCGGTGTCGCGAGGGCACCGGGGGCCTCCCTTCGCGATCGGCGTTGGGGCGGTGGTGGGGTGCTAAGGTCCCCTGCGGTGGATCGTCTTCCGACAGGCAAGCCTCGATCGCCGCGCATGGCGGCGCTGGTCACCCTGCTCCTCGCGCTCCCGTCGTGCTCGCAGGTGCTGGACTTCTCGGCGTTCCGCTTCACGGACGAGGGCGACGCAGGCGCCGCCGACGCGGTGGCGGACGTGATCCACGACCTGCCCCCCGCGCTCGACCTCGGCGCGCCCGACGCCGTGGAGGCGGACGCGGCGACCCCGGAGGACCTGGCGCCCATGACGGACGCCCCCGTGATGGACGCCCCCGTGACGGCGCTGCGGTCCTGCGCGGATCACCTGCGCGCCGGGCGGACGGCGTCGGGGATGTACCCCATCGACCCCGACGGCGACGTCGCGACCGCGCCGGTCATGGTGTACTGCGACCAGCTCCGCGAGGGCGGCGGCTGGCAGCGCGTCATCGACCTCTCCGACGGGCTCGGCTGCCCGCCCGAGCTCGCGTCCGATGCGCGAGAGCGGGTGTGCGTGCGACGCGCCGGGCCGGGCGAGACCGTGACGGTGTTTCGCATCGCGCCCGAGGTGCCCTACGCGGAGGTGCGCGGTCGGGCTTCCTTCCGTGCGCGCGGCGACGTCGACGGCTTCGACAACCCCCCCGCGGCCCTCGTCCCGGACGGCGCCTTCGTCGACGGTCTCACGGTGAGCCGGGTGGTCGAGGGCGACGGCCGCGAGCTCCGCGAGCACGTCTTCACCTGGGCCCTCACCGACTCGGCGCCTCCCGAGCGCGCGCCCTCCGCCGCGTGCCCCTGCGCGGGCGGCCACCCTGCCTTCCCGGCGGTGGGCGACCGCTACCTCTGCCGCGCGGTCATCGACCGCGGGCGCGACGGCGGCGCGTCCACCGACGCCCGGCCGTGGCGCGACCCCGAGACGCCCTGGCTGCTCCCCGCGGCTCCGTGCGCGCCAGGCGACCCTGATGGGTGGTTCCGCACGACGCTGGGCATCGCGGCGAGGGCGCCGCTCGACGTGCGACTGACCATCAGCGGCGGCATCAGCGACGCGGGCAGCTCCGAGGAGGTCGGCCTTGCGTCGCTCGAACTCTACGTCCGCTGACGCCCGCTGCGTCGCAGCAGCCGTGGCGCTCGGCTGCGCGCTGGCCCTGGGCGGAGGCGCGGCGGAGGCCCAGCCCGCCACCGCGATGCTGCGCTACGAGAACGGCACGCGCCTCTACGGCATGCAGCGCTTCGTCGAGGCGGCGCACGAGTTCGAGGCGGCCTACGCGCTCTCGCAGCAGGCCGAGCTGCTCTTCAACCTCGGGCGCGCCTGGGAGGACGCCGGGGAGACCGCGCGGGCCCTCGACGCCTTCGTGCGCTTCGAGGCGGCCGGAGCGCCCCGCTACGACCTCGCCCAGCTCCGCGCCCGCATCGCCCGCCTCCGTGGGCAGCTCGAGGCGGCGAGGCCCACCCCCGCGGCGCCCTCGACTGCGGCCCGCGTCGTGGTCCCGCCTTCGCCCTCCGCCTCCCCGCGGCCCGGGACGCCCGTCGGACCCATCGTGCTGATGTCCGTCGGGGGCGCTGCCCTCCTCGCGGCGATCCCGCTGTGGGCCTCGGCGCGCTCGACCTACGACGACCTCGTCGCGGTGTGCCCGATGGGCTCGTGCCCGACGGTCTTCGAGGGCGACGCGCGGCGCGCTGCTCGCTTCGCGGTCGCCGGTGACGTGCTGGTGGGCGTCGGTGCGGCCTCGCTCGCCGCGGGCGTCACCTGGCTCCTCTTCGACCGGCAGCGCACGCCGGCCGAGGGCGCTCGGCGAGCCACGCTCGGGTGCGCCGCAGGCGGATGCGTGGTGGGGGTGGCGGGAACCTTCTGAGCCCGGGTCACTCCCCGAGGATGAGGAAGTTGTTCACGTAGCGCCCCGGGCACACCACCGCGAGGCGGCGGCCGCTCAGCACCGCGCGCGCGTGGCACTCGCCGAAGCCCGTGGAGGGGAGGCGCAGACCCCAGAGCCGACGGCCATCGCGCGCGAAGGCCGCGAGGTACGTCTCCGTGCGGGAGTCGCCGCCGGTCTGCAGCACGAAGCCGATGTACGCGTTGCCCGCGTCGTCGATGACCGCGCGCTTCGCGCCCAGCAGGTAGGGGTAGCGGAACCCGCCGCGGGGCGCGGGCGACCACCCGGCGTCGCGGATGAGGGTCGCGTCGTCGTAGAGGAGCGCGCCCTCGCCGGCGGCGTTGCGGGCGCGCGCGGCGTACCCGACGTCGCCCGGGGCGTAGCGCTCGTAGGTGAGGTAGGCCCCGTCGGCGTAGACGCCGAGGAAGCCCGACGGGGTGAAGGCGCGGTCCTCCGCCACGCGGCCGTCGGGCGCGAGGTGGATCAGCCGATCGGTGTACGTGTTGCCCGGGAGCAGCACGTCGCCCGAGGGGGAGACGAAGGTGCGGAAGGTCGGCGGGGACATCCCCGGCTCGGCGCCCGGGAGCGCATAGAGGAAGGCGCTCGACCCGCTGCGGGCGTCCCACCAGCGGTAGCGGTTGAGGGCATAGCCCGACGCCTCGCCCAGCAGGAGCCCGAAGGGGCGCCAGCGGTCGCCGAAGGCGTAGCCCTGCGCGCGGGCGGCCACCGCCCCGTCGGGCTGCACCACCAGGGTCTGGGCGGGGACGCCGACCATCTCCGCGGCGAGGGCGACCTGGCCCGAGCCGAGGGACCGCAGCGCCATCGGGGGGTTGTACGCGCTGTCGGCCCGCGCCGATCGGAGGTCGGGGTACTCGGCCACCCGGACGAGCGTGCCGGTGGCAGGGTCGAGGCGCATCAGCGAAGGAAACGAGCGGCCGTCGGACATGGCGCGGCGCTGCACGACGAGGATGCTCCCGTCGACGGCGACGAGGGAGCGCTCGCTGGGACCATCGGGGTCGGGACCCACGTCGCAGCCGTTGAGGCGGCCGTCATCGCGGCAGGTTCCGTCGGAGGTGTCGGGCGTCGCGGTGACGGTGGTGCCGGCGACGCGGCGCATCCGGTAGTGCAGGTCGTAGATGGCGACGCCGGGCCTCGGCTGGGTGCGCGAGGTCTGGAAGCTGGTGAGCACGTCGCCGTTGGGCAGCTCCCAGAACGCCCCGCGCTGCACGCTGGAGTTGAACACGATGCGCGCGCCGGTCTGAGGGCCGACGCGGGTGCGCGAGGGCATCACCGCGCCCGCGTCGGAGAAGGGCGAGCCATCGAGCGCCGGGACGTCCACGGCGCCTGCGTCCGCGGGGCCCGCGTCCATGGCCCCCCGGTCCGTCGGTACGTCGACGGCGGCGACGTCCGCGGGGCGGGGCGCGTCCATCGTCACCGGTCCCCGATCGGCGGCGACGTCGCGCAGCCCCCCTCCGTCCACCGGCGGCCTCGGGACATCCGGGACCAGAGCGTCCGCGACGGCGGTCGGCCGGTCGAGAGCGGCGTCTCGCGAGGCCGTCACGTCGGCCGCGACGGAAGCGTCCGCCGTAGGGATATCCGCCGTAGGGAGGTCCACCGAGGGGGTGTCGTCAGCGACGGGGACGTCGACGCCTTCGAGCGGGGTCGTGGCGTCTCCGCAGGCCGTGGCCGAGAGCGCCGTCCAGAGCAGCGCGGGGAACATGCGTCGGTTCATGGGTGGGGCTCACTCCTCGTACGGGTCGCCCGGGGTCTTCGCCGCCGTGGACGGTTCATGGGGCCCCAGCGCCGACACCCGCGGTCCCATGAGCGGAGCGGGGGTGTCAACTGCGCCCGGTCTGCTTGCGGGCGCGCTCGCGGGCAGCCACGGTCCGGTACACCTCCGTGGCGGGCATCCACGACTGGGCCGACGCGGACGTCGAGCCGTCGTCAGGACGCCTCCCGCCTCCCGCGCGGCGTCTCCCCGCGTAGCGCCGAAACCACCCTGCGAAACGCGGCCGCGTCGGCGTAGCCCACCCGCGAGGCGACCTCCTCGACGGACGCCTGCGTCGTCTCGAGCAGATGCGCCGCGTGTGCGACCCGAAGCCGCTGCACGAACTCGATCGGCGTCATCCCGAGCGCGACCTTCGCCCGCCGGGCGAGCGTTCGGGCCGAGGCGCCCGCGGCCTTCGCGAGCTCGTCGAGCGTGAGCTGACGGCCGATGTTCGCGGCGACGAACCGCTCGACCGCGCGCAGCGCCGGGTCGGAGGTGCGCAGGTGATCCATCACCATGTACCTCGCCTGAGACACGCGCTCATCGAGCACGAGGTAGCGAGCCACCATGTGCGCGAGCGAGGGGCCCGCGACGCGCGCGACGACGCCCAGCATGAGGTCGGCGTGCGCGAAGGCCGAACCCGCCGTGAGGACGCCGTCGCCCTCGACGACCATCCGCTCCGCACAGAGGCTGACCTCGGGAAACCGTCGAGCGAACTCGGGCGCGAGCCACCAGGTCGTCGTCGCGCGCTGCCCCGCGAGGACCCCCGACGCCGCGAGCACGAAGGTCGCCGAGCACGACGCCGCGACGAGCGCGCCCCGGGCGGACACGCGAGAGAGCAGCTCGGCGCCGCGCGCCGTGTCCGCGCGGGAGAGCAGGCGCTCGACGGCGGGCTCGGTGACGGCCGAGAGCCCCGGCACCACCACGACGTCCCCGGCGCCCACGCCCCGGGGGCTGAACGCCCCGTCCACGGCGATGGTGCGCCCCGTCCCCGATCGCACCGCCTCGCCATCGACGGACACCACGCGCTGCCGCAGCGGCTTCGCCCGCCGAGCCACGGGGACGAGGCCCGCCTCGACGAGCCGCGCGGCGGCGCCCACCACGTCGAGGCCGACCCCCAGCGCGCCCTCCGCCACGCCATCGAACACGAGGTGCGTGATCACCCTGGCAAGATTAGACCGAAGCTTGTCCATCTCGCCACTCACGGCCGACGGCGCCATCCGGCATCGTCGGGCGCATGAACCCAACCGCTCCCACGTCGAACGCCGACGACCCGCTCGGCGACTTCGCGCGCCGCTCCGTCACCCTCGACTCGACCACGCGCACGGTCTACGTCGCGGGGGATGGCCCCGCGGTCGTCGTCATGGCCGAGATGCCCGGCATCAGCCCCCACGTCGCGCGGTTCGCGCGCTGGGTGCGCGACGCCGGGTTCACCGTCTACCTGCCGTCGCTCTTCGGGCGCGACGGGGCCTACCCCGAGGCGGAGGCCGGCCTCGCCGTGCTGAAGCGCGCCTGCGTGAGCGCGGAGTTTCGCGCCCTGGCGGGCAACGAGTCGGCCCCGGTGACCGAGTGGCTGCGCGCGCTCGCGCGCCTCGCCCACGGGGAGTGCGGCGGCGTCGGCGTCGGGGCCATCGGCATGTGCTTCACCGGCGGCTTCGCGCTCAGCATGATGCTCGAACCGGCGATGCTGGCGTCCGTCCTGTGTCAGCCGTCTCTGCCGCTCGACGACCCCGCGGGGGTGCAGATCGCGCCCGCCGAGCTCGACGTCGTGAAGGGGCGCATCGAGCGCGAAGACCTGACGGTCCTCGCGTACCGCTTCGAGGGCGACCGCTACTGTACGGCGCAGCGCTTCGACGCCTACGCCGCCGCGCTCGGTCCGCGCTTCCGGCCGAGGGTGCTGCCGTCGTCGGCCGCAAGCGCGACGCCTCCCGCGTTCTTCGAGCGGATCATCGGCTGCCCGCACAGCGTCGTGACGGCGCACCTCATCGACGCTGCGGGAGAGCCGACCCTCGCCGCGCGAGACGAGATCCTGGCCTACTTCGCGCGCAGCCTGAAGAGGGACGCGGCCGCGGGAGGGCGTCATGGCGAGTAGGCCCGCGGTGCAGCTCGTCGGGCGGAGCAGCTCCCACTTCACGCGCGTGGCCGCGATCTTCGCGTACGAGCTCGGCGTGCCCTTCGAGCTGCTCGTCGTGAGCGACCTCACGAGCCTGGATGCTGCGGCCTACGGCGGACACCCGGCGCTGAAGGTTCCTGCGCTGCGGGTCGGCGCGTCGGTGGTGTTCGGCGCGGAGAACATCGCTCGCCGGCTCGCGGAGATCGCCGGGCGTGGCAGCGATCCGCGCGTGGTCTGGCCCGAGCGCCTCACCGCCGACGCGGCCCGCAACGCGCAGGAGCTGACGTGGCTGGCGATGTCGGCGCAGGTGCAGCTCATCCTCGGCGCCGGGCTCGGCAGGCTGCCCTCGGACAGCGCCCTGCTCGTGAAGACCCGGACCGGTCTCCACGGCGCGCTCGCGTGGCTCGACGCGCACCTGTCGGAGGCGCTCGCCGCGATGCCGCCCGACCGCGACGTGTCCCTCCTGGAGGTGACGCTGTTCTGCCTCGTGGAGCACCTCGATTTTCGCCGCACGCTGCCCACCGACGGGTATGCGAACCTGCGCCGGTTCGCCGCGGAGTTCGCCACGCGCCCATCGGCCCTGCGCACGGCGTACCGCTACGACGCAGCACGCCCACAACCCTGAGGAGTGACCATGACGCTCAAACGCCCCGCCCTCGACCCGTCGACCGTCGCCCCGCGCAACACTTCCGGCTACCCGGAGGTCTTTCGTCAGCGAGTTCTCCCGCGTGAGAAGCGAGCGCTCGGCGACGCCCTGGGACTCACGAAGATCGGGACCAACCTCACGACGCTGTTCCCTGGAAGGGAGTCGTCGATGCGGCACTGCCACACGCACGAGGACGAGCTCGTCTTCGTGCTCGAAGGCGAGGTGGTGCTGCGTACCGACGAGGGCGAACAGCTCCTGACCGCGGGCATGTGCGCGGGCTTCCCGGCGGGCACACGAGACGGGCACCAGCTCGTGAACCGCAGCGAGCGCCCCGCCCGGTATCTCGAGATCAGCAATCGAGACCCATCGGACACCGCGGAGTACCCGGACGACGACCTCGAGTACTCCAAGGCGGCCGATGGGACCGCGCGCTTCACGCACAAGGACGGCTCTTCGTACTAGCGCGGCGCTCGGTCGGCCTGAGTACCCGGGGAGAGCCCCTCACGGGCGGCGCTCGCCACCTGCTGGCCGACGGGCGCGCCCCCCGGCCCGTCAGGCGGCGGTGCGGCGCGTGGCGCGGGTCAGGAGGTAGTCCTGTCGGACGTGGTTGTCCTCGAAGTAGAGGGCGATGAGCTCCTCGAAGTCGCGCCGGAGCGCCGCGAGCCGGGGAGGATCGCCGAGCTCGAGCGAGCGCACGAGCATGGTCATGGGGCCGATGTTCCGCTCCATGAGCAGGCGGTGGTGCTGCACGCTGAGCACCTGCACGCGCATCGCGTCGCGCGCGAACCGCACGCCCTCGACCGCGCCGCCGAGGCGCTCGCGAACGACGTGGGGGTCGCCCCAGTCCTGCGGCGCCGCGACGCCCTGGGGCAGCGGGGGGCCGTACCGTCCGATGAGCGCGAACATCTCGCCCACGAAGTGCTCCGGGGGCCACGTCGAGAAGGCGATGGTTCCGCCGGGCTTGAGGACGCGCAGCATCTCCGCGATGGTCACCTCGGGACGGGGAGCGAACATGTGGGCGAACTGGCTCAGCACGACGTCGAAGGACGCGTCGTCGAAGGGCAGCGCCTCGGCGTCGGCCTCGCGCAGATCGACGTCGAGGTGCATCACCGCCGCGTTCTCTCGGGCGTGGGCGACCAGCTCGGGCGTCAGGTCGACCCCGGTGACGCGGGCGCCGAGGCGGGCCGCCGTCAGCGCGGCGACGCCCGTCCCGCAGCCCACGTCGAGCACCCGCGCCCCGGGAGAGACCTCGGCGTAGCGCACGAGGCGCGGCGCCACCGAGGCGGTGAGCATCTCGGTGGGTCCGAAGGTCGCCCACGCGCGCCTGGCGACCTGCTTGAACTGCTCGATCGGATTCATGGTCACCCCCTCGGTCGCGCCAAAGCGCCCCGAGCCAGACTGACCGAGGATCCCCGGGAGCGCACGCCCCAACGACGGCTGCGCGGTCGACGCGCCCTCAACCCTCCGTCGGGCGACACCCACGCCTCCAGCGCTCCCGCAGCGCCGCGGGGAGGGAGCGCACACGCCGCGATCGCGCGACCCAGGTCGAGCGGTGGGCGTCCTCGTCGTCGGGGTGGACGGGCCGGAAGCCCGCCGGGAGCGCGCTGAGATCGGGCGGGGATCAACGCAGCCGCCGCCGGAACATGGCCAGACGCGAGCGCCACGCGCCCTCGAAGAACGCCAGCGCTCTACTCGCGGAAGTTGTTGTACTGCGCCTCGAAGGCCAGGTCGGCGGCCTTGAGCATCTTCATCGCGCTCTGCAGGTCGTCGCGGTTCTTCCCGGTGATGCGCACCGTGTCCTCGTGGATCGAGGCCTGCACCTTGAGCTTCGACTCCTTCACCAGCTCGATCACCTTCTTGGCGTTCTCGCGGTCGATGCCCTCCTTGAACTTCACGAGCTGCCGGAAGGTGCGCTGCCCCGCGGGCTTCGCCTCCTGCGGATCGAGCTGCTTCGGCGACACGCCCCGCTTCACCATCTTGCCGAACAGCACCTCGTAGGCCGCCTCGACGCGCCCCTCGCTGTTCGCCACGATCACGATCCCTTCGGCGTGGCGCTCGATGGACGTGCCCGTGTCCTTGAAGTCGTAGCGCGTCGCGATCTCCTTCTGCGATTGCAGCAGCGCGTTGTCGACCTCGGGCTGGTTGATCTTCGACACGACATCAAACGACGGCATCCGAACACTCCTCCTCGCGCCGACCGGGCGGCGCTCTCTTCTTCTACGCCGAGCCCACCGCGCGCAAGGTTTCTCCAGCGGTCCAGAGCTCGGCCAGGGCCTCGGTGGCGAGCGCGACCCGGTCGATGCCTCGCCCTGCCTCCAGCACCCGCTGGCGCGTCGCCGCGTCGAGCACGAAGCGGTCGACCAGCCGGAGCGCCAGCCGCGACGAGGGCAGCTCCGACGGAACCGCATACTCGAAGTGCGGCTGCGCCTCCCTCGCCACCCGGATCACCGAGGCCAGCGTCGAGAGCATCGCCGCCCGCTCGACGGGGGCGACCTCCGCGTCGTCGGGCTCGGCGATCGCCGTCGCCCTCGCCCGCCGGTACGGCGCGACGAAGGGCAGCTCCTCGAGGGCCACCCTCACCATCCCCTCGACCAGGATGTGGAAGCGCCCGTCGGGCAGCGCCTGGTGCGCCACGATGCGCCCCGCGGTGGCGATGGTCGCGAAGGCCGGGGGCTCGGCCGCCGGGTCTCCCACGATGGGGCACACCACCAGCCAGCCGTGCGAGGAGAGCGAGTCGCGCACCATCACCCGGTAGCGAGGCTCGAAGATGTGAAGCGGCAATCGCTGGTCGGGCAGCAGCACCACCCCGGGCAGCGGAAACACCGGAACCGACTCCATCGGGCTCGTCACGCCGCCCTCCCCGCGGCGTCGAGAAACTCCCGCCGCGCCGCCACGTCGTCCGCCCACAGCCCCGCGAAGGACTGCGTCACCACGGTGCCCTCGGTCTGCCGCTCGCCCCGCAGCGACAGGCACGCGTGCCGCCCCTCGAGCACCACCCCCGCGGCGCGCGCCCCGAGGTGCTCCATCAGCGCGTCGGCCACCTGGCGACCGAGGGTCTCCTGGAGCACCAGCCGGTGGGCGAAGCACTCGAGCAGCTGCACCAGCGCCCCGAGGCCCACGATGCGGCCTCCCGGCAGGTAGCCCAGCGTCGCCCGCCCCGCGCTCGGCAGCAGGTGGTGCGGGCACATCGACGCGTAGCTGACGTGGGCGAGCACGACCATGCAGCGCTCGGTCGAAGGCAACGCCTCGGCCAGCACCGCCGCGGGCGTGCGCTGGTAGCCGTCGAGAAACTCCTCGCGCCAGGCGCGCGAAGCCCGCTCGGGCGTACCCCAGAGCTCCGGGTCGGAGTCGACCGGAAGCCCCAGCGCCCGAAGGAATGCCCGCAGCGCCTGCGCCGCCTCGTCGCTCGTGTCACCCATGGGATGGTCTGGTCGTAAGAGTCTGTTTCAGAACTTCGGACCGAGGTGGCCGAGCAGACCCGAGTGCTGCAAGGCGCGAGTGTGAAGCCGTAGCTGGAAGCTACGGCGAACGCGAGCAACGCCGCAGCGCGATGGGGATGCGATGGCCACCGACGGGAGAAGCTCTGAAACGGACTCCAAGGGTGGATGCCGCAAACGCCCCGCCGCCGCAACCTCCCTCCGCCCGGCGCGCGACACGCTCGCTCCTGCGCCGGCGCCGGTGGTTGCGGGGATGGTTCCCCGGGTCGTAGCGTGTCGGCCGAGCGCAGAGAGAAGGGCCCTGAAGTCGTCGTGAGCAACATCAAACCCACTGGCACCAACGCCACCAGCCCCGTCGATCCGCTGGGCGACGCCGCGCCCGCCGCGCCCGCCGCGCCCGTCACCACCACCGCCCCCGCCAGCGCCGCAGCGCCCCCCTCGGAGGCCGTGATCTCCGCGCTCCGCGAGGGGAAGATCACCCCCGACGAGGCCGTCAGCCAGCTCACCACCCTCGCCCTCCAGCGCGCGGGCGTCCCCCCGACGATGCGCCCGCAGATCGAGTCCCGGATGCGAGACCTCCTCGGCAGCGACCCCACCCTCGGCGGACTGCTCCGCCGGATGGGGGCGACGCCCCCCGAGGAGTGAGAGTGTGTTTGACCCTGTTTCCCGGTGAAATCGCGAAGAGACACGAGTCCGGCTAGGACGCTCGACCGCGCGTAGCGCCTGCTACGCAAGGGAGAGCGGACGCCGCCGGGCGACGTGGATCTGACGCGAGTTCGCCGGGAAACAGGGTCAAACACACTCTGAGTCAGTTGCTGCGTTCGCCGGGCGGGTCGAGCGCCGCCCGGTAGGCCTGCGCGCTCAGCCTCACCTGCCCCGGAAACTCCTTGTCCGCCCCGCCCATCAGCCGATCGACCACGCTCTCCAGCACGTCGAAGCGCGTCGAGAGCAGGTAGTACTGATCCTCCGGGAGCGTGCCGAGCACCTCCAGCGCCAGCACGAGGTGGCCCCGCTCCTCGTTGCTCACCCCGAAGCCCGCGCCGCCCTCCACCGCCTCGTGGCCGTCGATGGCCTCCAGCGCGAAGGCCACCGGGTTGAAGAACAGGAAGCAGGTCTCGAACTCGATGCGCCACGCCGCGTGGTCGTCCTGCGGGGCGTGCCATCGGGCGGGATAGACCCGCCGCACCACCTCGCCGAAGTACGCGCCCGCCGCCGGGGCGACCAGCCCGCGGATCTCCGGCTGGCTCGTGCCCACCGAGCGAAGGTAGTGGTCGAGCAGGGGGAGCGTGTCGCTGGTGAAGTCGAGCAGCACGCCGGTGGCGCGCTCGACGAACTGCACGCACGCCACCGCGAGGTCGCGAACGTGCTCGGGGGTGCCCTCGGGTCGAAACTCCCTGAAGTCCATGAGGGCACCGCATACGACGCGCGCGGGCTGATCGCCAAGGCCCCCGAGGGCGTGATACCCACCAGAGGCTGAAGGGTGCAGATGGCCGCACGCAGCTTTTCCCTCACCGATCCGCCGTACACAGGGACCCTGGGCTCGACCCGCCGCGAGGTGGTGTTCGTCCCGACGCAGGAGGGCGGCGCTCGGCGCGTCGAGATCGTGAGGGGCGTCAACGCGGCCACCGACCCCGCCCTCGCGCGGCAGTCGCTGGAGGGCACCCTGCACCGCCACGGCGACCTCGACCTCGCGGTGCCCTTCGTGTTCCATGACCCCGGCGCGCGGCGCTTCGCGCTGGTGGTCCCCGCGGGGCTCGCGCACCGGGAGCTCACCCTCCGCGCCGAGCTGCTCACGGGTCTCTCCTCGGACACCAGCGAGCCGCTCCCGGCGTACGTCCGGGAGGCGCGCACCGTCCTCGGCGCCGCGGGCCTCCGCCGCTGGATGGAGGAGCCCGACGAGCGCGCCGCCCGCGACGACCTCGCCGCCAGGGAAGACCGCGTGCGACGGCGCGCGGAGGAGGTCACCCGACGGGAGAGCGACGCCCTCGTGCGCGAGGAGGCCCTCACCGCCCGCGAGGAGGCCCTCGCCCAGGAGGAGCTCGCGATGCGCGCCAACATGGCCGCGCTCTCCGCCCGCGAGACCAAGCTGCGGGTGCGCGAAGAGGCCGCCGCCGCGGCGGAGCAGGAGGCGCCGGAGGTCGAGGCGCCGATGTCCATCGAGCCCGAGCCCGCCGCCCCGATCGCCACGTCGCACGCGACCGACGAGAGCATGGAGCTGGAGCCCGACGAGCTCACCGGGCGGCTCTCGCTGCCTCGCGCCGAGGCCGCCGCCGCCGAGGAGGCGGAGATCGAGCCCGAGCCCGACGAGCTCGCCGTCGAGGAGATGTCCCCGCTCGACGAGGTGCTCTCGCTGCCTCCCATGGAGGAGCTGTCGAGGCCGTCTCCGCGCAGCACCACCCCGTGGGCCGCCGTGGTCGACGGCACCGTGCGCCTCTGGTGCCCCGGCACCGCCGAGACCGCCACCGTGGTGAGCGGTGACGACGTCTCGGCGCGGCTGCAGGTCGAGGCCGACGGCACGCAGCCGCTGGCGCTGCTGGCGCTGCTCCGGGGCGACGCGGAGACCATCGCCCGCGTGGTGCTCGACCTGCGCAGCCCCGAAGACCGCGCGGTGCTGGAGTCCCTCGCGAGGGTCTTCCGGGTGCGCGTCGAGGTGGTGAGCGTGACCGGGCGCTCCATCGCGAGCCACGTGCTGGGCGCGCCGTGCGAGCCCGTGGCGCAGCGCGCGCTGGAGGTGCTCGGGGCGCGCGTGGCCGTGGACGGAGAGGTGACGGCGGAGTCCGCGAGGCTGCTGCGCGACGGCGTGGCCAGCGAGGTCGTCGCGAGCGCGGCGCTGCCGGACGACGAGCGCGACCTGTCGACGGCGGCGGGGGTGACCCGGGCGCTCGCGGCCTATGCGCCGCTCCTCGACGCGGGCAAGGTGGCGCGCGCGTCGCTCACCACCGGGGTCCCGGTCGCGCAGATCGAGGCCGCGGCGAAGCGGTTGATCCTGGCGGCGCTGCGGGTGGGGGCGGCGCTGCCGAGGCCCTACGTCGAGCGGGCGATCAAGGCGGGCGTGGTGCCCGACGAGGCCACGCTGGTCACTCGCGGGATGCAGGCCTACCGCCGCTCGGTCGACGGGGGCATCGCCACCATCGGGCGAAGTCGGGCCGACGCCTCAGTGGCCTGGGGCCCGCTGCTGGAGTCCGCGCGGCGGCTGGAGCTGCCCATCGACGCGACGGTGCGCGCCGCCGTCGCCGCGGTGTGGGACCCCGACGACGCCACCTCCATCGCGCCCCCCGACGACCGCCCCGCGCCGCTCTCCATCGCCTCGATGGACCTCGGCGAGCGCCTCGGCTGGATCACCCACCCGGCCGTGCGCTGGGACGTCGCCCGCTCCCTCGCGGGGAGCGACGCGCCCGAGCACGTCCCGGCGCTGCGCCTCGCGCTCCACCGGCTGCCCGCCGCGGAGTGCGCCCGGCTCGCGGCGGAGCTTCTCTCCCACGGCGACGCGCTCACCGACCTCTGGGTCGAGCTGCTCTCCTCGCCGCGGCCCGCGCTGGCGGGCATCGGCGCGACGGTGGCGGGGCTGCTGCGCCTGCGCCGCGCGCTCACCCCGCTGGTGCAGCGCGCGCTCTCCCCCCAGGAGGACGCGTGGCGCCTGATGGGCTGGGCCGCCGGGAGCTTCGGCCCCGCGGCGGTGAGGGCCGTGCGTAGCCCCGATGGGGCCGCGGTCGAGCGCCTCGCCTGGGTGCTCGCGCACGCGGTCGCGCAGGGCGGGGCCAAGGAGATGGAGCGGGCCCGACAGGGCGCCGAGCCGGTCTTCGAGCAGGCGGCCACCCGGGCGCTCTCGCTGCAGGACGAGGTGCAGCGCTGGACCGCGGCGCTGCGCGAGGGCAGCGGGGCCTCGGAGATCGAGCGGGCGGTGGCGCCGCTGCTGCGCCGCGCGACGGAGATCGTCGGCCGATAGGGCCGAGCGCAGCTCTTCCGTAGGGAGTCCAGCGAAGTCGGCGGTGGACACGCGCCCCGCACCTCCCTAGGATGCCCCCCTCCCCTTCATGCGCATCGGCATCTTCAGCGACGTCCACGCCAACATCGAGGCGCTCTCCGCGGTCGTAGAGACGCTCCGGCGTGAGGCGCCCGATGTGATGTACTGCCTCGGCGACGTGGTGGGCTACGGGGCCTCGCCCAACGAGTGCTCCGACCTGGTGCGCAGCGTCGCGAAGGTCACCATCCTCGGCAACCACGACGCCGCCGTCGCGGGCCGCATGGACTACAGCTACTACTACGAGGCCGCGCGCCGGGCGCTCGACCTCCACGCCTCGCTGCTCACCGCGGAGAACCTCGCGTGGCTCCGGGCGCTCCCCTACAAGCACGTCGTCGGCGACACCGGCGTCCACCTCTGCCACGGCTCGCCGGTGCGCATCGAGGAGTTCGACTACATCTTCGCCCCCGAGCAGGCGCGCGACTGCCTCTCGATCTTCCCCGAGCTCGGGCACCTCACGCTCATCGGGCACTCGCACCTCTGCAAGGCCTTCGAGCTCTCCAGCGACGACGTGGTCGAGCTGCAGGGCCCCCCCAAGAGCTTCACCCTGCGGCCCGACCGCAAGTACATCGTGTCGGTCGGCAGCGTGGGTCAGCCCCGCGACTACGACAACCGCGCCAGCTTCGTGATCTACGACTCCGAGACGAGGAAGTTCGAGTTCCGTCGCGTGGAGTACGACATCGAGGGCGCCGCGCAGAAGATCTTCGACGCCCGCCTCGAGCGCAACTTCGGGCACCGGCTCTTCATCGGCGTGTGAGCGTCGGGCCGCGGCTCCAGCCGAAGCTGGCAGCCACGGAGAAGGTCGTCGCCCCGAGGCTCGTGACGAAGTCCTGACCCACGCTGGCGTCGAGCTGCAGCCACCGCGTCGGCCGCCACTGCGCGCCCACGTCGAGCGCGAACACCCCGTCGACGGCGCTGAACTCACGGCCCTCGCGGGTGGGCCCCACCTCGGTGACGTTCATGAACATCGCGCCGAAGCGGACGCCGGCGTTGAGCACCACCGGCCCCACCCTCAGCCGCGGCCCGGCGCTCACCCAGGCCAGCGTGGTGAAGCGCGCCCGGAAGGCGGGCGCGAGCTCGCCGCGGATCGTCGGAAACTCATAGAGGTCGGCGCCGACCCGCACATAGAACCAGCGCGCGTCGAAGCCGATGCCCGCGGTGAAGCCCGCGAGCGCCATCTCGCCGAAACCGAGCTGCTTGCCGGTGAGGCCCGGCGGGGGAGCGCTCCCTCGCGGGCCGCGCTGCGGGCGGAAGTTCATCGCGCCCGGGTCGAAGCTGCTCAGCACGAAGCCCGCCCGGGCGAAGATGCCCGTCGCCAGCGGATCGGCGCCCGTCTGCGCGTGCGCCTCGCCCGAGGCGAGCGACGTCGCGACGAGTGCGGTCATCGCGACTCCGAGGCGGGTGGGACAGGGCATGGGCAACGGCCTCAGCAATGGATGTTCCGCCCGGAGTGACGTGCGATTCAAGGGGCTGCGGCGAGGGATCGTAGTGGCTGCCGCGTTCGCCACACCGGCCACCCGAGGCGCCACCCCTCCGACGACCGGCCGCGATGGGGACGGGCGTCGATCAGTCGCCGTGGACGTGTCGGAGCGGCGGCTTCACCGTGAGCACCGAGCAGGGGGCGTGGCGCACGACCGCCTCGGCGACGCTGCCGAGCAGGAGCCGGTCGAGGCCTCGGCGGCCGTGGGTGCCCACCACCACGGCGTCGGCACGGATGGCGCGCGCGTGGGCGACGATGATCTCCGCGGGGGAGCTCCCGGGATGCGCCGAGAACTGCAGCCGCACGTCGGCGGAGTGGCCGTGGTGCCCCCGCTCGGCCTCCACCAGGCGACGGAGCTCGTCGCAGGCGTGCTCGGAGGAGCTCATGGAGGCGAGGTCATCGGGGTCGGGGGCGATCACCGTCATGAGATGGAGCTCGGCGGGCGCGCCGCGAGCGGCCACCTCGAGGGCGGTGTGAAGGGTGAGAGGTGAGCAGTCGCTGAAATCGAGCGCGACGAGGAGACGGAGCATCGATCCCTACAGCTCTGGGCCTGATGGTGGGCGTCGGGGGCGTCAGGCGGACTTGCCGGACGGCGGAGGCGGCGGCGGCTCGGCGGAGGCGTCGTTGCCCTCGCGCAGCCCGCGCTTGAAGTTGCTGATCCCCTCGCCCAGACCGCGACCCAGTTGAGGGATCTTCGTGGCTCCGAAGATGAGCACCACCAACAGCAGGATCACGACGAGCTCAGACGGTCCAAGACCCAACATGGGATTGAGGCTCCTTCCAGGGAACTGAAGTACAGGGTTCTACACCGCGCCTGCGGTGTGGGGCAACCCGACGTGGCTTGCCAGTGCCTCGAGGTCAACCCGCGACAGATGCACCGTCAGCCGGGGGACCTTCGCCGCCACGGCGACGCGGTGTCCGGAGTCCAGGTCGACCCGCTCGAAGCGCCAGCGCGACTCGTCGTCGCCGAGCGAGGGCTCGAAGCGCACGCTCGGGGGCGAGGCGTCGGGCGAGAAGGAGAAGTCCCGGAGTGGTAGTGCGAGGCCCATCCCGCGGGCCTTGATGTAGGCCTCCTTCAAGGTCCAGAGGGCGAGGAAGCGGTCGCGGTGGCGCTCCGTCGGGAGCGATCGCAGCCCGTCGACCTCGAGGGGAGAGAAGAAGCGATCGGCGACCTCCATGGGTCTCACCGAGCGGTCGAGGCGCTCAACGTCGACGCCCACCCAGGGGTCGCACCCGAGCGCCAGCACCACCATCCCTCGGGTGTGCGAGAGGTTGAAGTGCAGCGGGGACTCCGGCGACGCGATGCCCGGGCGGCCGTGGGGGTTGAGGGCGAAGCGCCACGCGCGTCGGTCGACCGGCGCCCAGGTCGACAGCACCGCCCTCAGCAGCGCCCGGCCACACAGGAACTCCCCCGCCGCACCTTCGTCGCCGTAGCGTGCGTGCCGCGCACACTCTTCCTCGGGGAGTGCGCGGCGCAGCCTCGTCGCGAGCTCCTCCGGGAGGCGCCGGGGGATGTTTACGCAGCAAAGTAAAACCTCTCCGGGCGGGAGCGGCGACGAGGCGGGCAGGAGGTGCTTCACGGGGCGCAGTCGAGGGTGACCGAGCGGAGGCTGGGGGTCGAGGCGCCGTCGCCCGCGAAGGTGGCGAGCACCTGCACCCGACGGACGCCGTCGCCCAGGGGGATCGAACGCGCGGCCGTGGGGGCGGTCCAGACGGTCCAGGTGTTGGGGGAGGCGTCGCGCTCCAGGCGCACCTGCACGGTGATGCCCTCGCGGTCGGCGTCCCAGCGCAGCGAGGCGGGACGACCGGCGGCGGGGGCGAGCGGGCCCGAGAGCCAGTGGCCCACGCGGGCCCGACCGGGGAGGGTCACCGCCGGGGAGCGCCACACCTCGCGGGGGAAGGTGTTGTTGCGGTCGGCGGTCTCGGCGCCGATGCAGGAGGTGCGGCCGCCCAGCACCCAGAGCTGCCCGAGGTGGTCGAGGCGCATCACCTGGTCGCTGCGCACCCGGGGCAGCGCGACCCCCATGGAGGCGCCGGACTCCCACGGGCCGAGGGTTCCGTCGGGGAGGAGCTCGGCCCACCAGACGCCGTCGTAGTTGTCGCCGCCCGCGTCGCCGCATCGGGAGCGACCTCCTGCGCGGCCGCCCGCCATCACCACGCGGCCGCCGGTGACCACGGCCTTCTGGTCGTAGTTGGCGACCGGGAGCTGACCCGCCAGGCGCCACGCGGAGAGGGCTCCGTCGGGCTGGATGTCGGCGACGAACATCCGTCGCTCGATGTTGGAGACGGTCTCGCAGTCCTTGCGGCGGCAGCCTCCGAAGGACCAGAGGTGCCGCGAGGTGCCCGCCCCGGCGAGAAACTGGTTTACCCCGTCGGGTAAAGGGGTGGTGCGGCGCCACGGGCCGAGGGAGCCGTCGGGGAGGATGGTCGCGACGGAGACGTCGTCGGTGGCGAGGTCGCCGTCGTCGCCGCCGAGGGTGTAGAGGAAGCCCGCGGTGATCACGGCCTCGTGGCCGAAGCGCCGGACGGGGTTGTCCGGGGCGGTGTTCCAGAGGGGGATGTCGCCGGCGGAGGGGGAGGACCAGCGCGCGGCGGCGAGCTGGCGGACGTTGTCGCCGCCGAGGTCCTGGGCGCCGCCGGTGAGGTAGGCCCGGCCCGCGTGGGCGAGCACGACGTGATCGAGGAGGGGGAGCGGGTACGGGGTGCGCGCGCCCCACGGCCCGAGCGTGCCGTCGGGCTGCACCGGCGCGGCGAGGAGCTCGGTGGAGGTGTGGGTCGCGTCGGTCTGGCCGCCGAGCAGGTACCACCAGCCGTCCATCACGAAGCCGTCGGCGTCGAGGGCTCCGCGAGGCAGCGGGCGGTCTTCGACGAAGGGTCCCGGGCGCGTCGAGGGCGCGAGGACGAGCCCTCCGAGGGCGGCGTCGTAGACGAGGGACTGGGCGCCGTGGGGGCCGAGCTCGCGCCCCGCAGCGGTGAGCAGGGCCGCGCCGCGCAGGGCGAAGCACCCCGGCGGACCGGCGTCCTCGGAGGGCGCGTCGGGGGAGGCATCGACCGGGGTGGGGACGTCGAGCGGGGTGGGGACGTCGACCGGGGGGGCGTCCGTCGGGGCGGGGCGGTCGGCGGGCTTACCGAGGTCGGTAATCGGGGCGTCGCGACCGGCGTCCGTGGGCGCGGTAGACGCGTCGCAGGCGGCGACGAGGGCGACGAGGGAGAGGGCGGCCGGGGGACGCAGCACCGAGCGAGCGTAGCGCGGCGCACGCTCTGACGGAGATCGCGTGACAGTCGGCGGTGGGCCTTGACGCAAGGGTCCGCTTGCCCACAATCGCGCCGCTCGCGAAGGGTCCCGATGACCGGGATCGCTCCATTTCGCAGTACGAAGGGTTTGCTTCATTGGACGCTACGCCCGCTCCCGACGCCGCCGCCGAACCCACCGAGCGACCGGCCTGGACCACCGACGACGCCCTGGGCCTCTACCTCATCGACCGATGGGGCTCGGGGTACTTCACCGTCAACCCGGACGGGAACATCGCCGCCCGACCGCTGCAGGATCAGGGCGCGTCGATTCCGCTGCTGGAGGTGGTGAAGGAGGCGCGCGAGGAGGGCTTCCAGACCCCCCTGCTCATCCGCTTCCAGGACATCCTCCACCACCGGGTGCGGACCATCAACGGGGCCTTCCAGACCGCCATCGCGGAGCACAAATACCAGGGCGTGTATCGCGGGGTGTACCCCATCAAGGTCAACCAGCTCCGCGAGGTGCTGGAGGAGATCCTGATCGCGGGGGAGCCCTTCCACTACGGCATCGAGGTCGGGTCGAAGCCCGAGGTCTTCGCCGGGCTGTCGCAGCACAGCGACCCCGAGTCGCTGATCATCTGCAACGGCTACAAGGACGACACCTTCATCCGCACCGCGCTCGTCGGGCGCAAGCTGGGCAAGCGGGTGATCCTGGTGGCGGAGAAGCTCGCGGAGGTCGCGGCGATCATCCGCGTCGCCAGGGAGATGGGCGTCGAGCCGATGGTGGGGCTGCGCGTGCGGCTGCTGGCCAAGGGCGCCGGCAAGTGGGCCACCTCCGGCGGCGAGCACGCGAAGTTCGGGCTGAGCACGGCGGAGATCCTCGACGCGGGGCAGATGCTGCGCGACGCGGGGATGGCCTCGGCCTTCAAGCTGCTGCACTTCCACATCGGGTCGCAGGTGCCCGACATCCTGATCATGAAGCGCGCGGTGCGCGAGGCCGCGCGGTACTACGCCAAGCTCCGGCAGATGGGCCACGAGGTGGAGTACATCGACGTGGGCGGCGGCCTGGCCGTCGACTACGACGGGAGCGCCAGCACCTTCCATAGTTCAATGAACTACACGGTGCAGGAGTATGCCGACAACATCGTCTACAACATCATGGACATCTGTGATGAAGAGAAGGTGGCGCACCCGACCATCGTGAGCGAGTCGGGCCGCGCCGTGGTGGCGCACCACTCGGTGCTGGTGGTGGAGGCCTTCGGCTCCATCGAGAAGACCCCGAGCGAGCCCGCGCAGTCGCCGGTGGTGGACCACAAGCTCATCCGCGACCTGCTCTACATCCAGCGGCACCTCACGGACCGCAATCTCATGGAGAGCTGGCACGACCTCACGGACATCAAGGAGTCTTCGCAGAAGATGTTCGAGCTGGGGATGCTCGACCTCACGGTGAAGGCCCGAGTCGAGTCGCTCTACTGGGAGATCGCCGAGGCCATCCAGAACCGCGCGAAGACCCTCGACCCGGAGGAGCGCCCCGACGAGCTCGGCGACCTCGACAACCAGCTCGCCGACCAGCACATCTGCAACTTCTCGGTGTTCCAGTCGCTGCTCGACCACTGGGCGCTGGGGCAGCTCTTCCCGATCGTCCCGATTCATCGGCTGAACGAGGAGCCCACGCTGGAGACCACGCTGGTGGACATCACCTGCGACTCCGACGGGAAGGTGTCGAAGTTCATCGACCTCAGCGACACGCGCGACACCCTGCGCCTGCACGAGGTGACGAACTCGCCCTACTACCTCGGCATCTTCCTGACTGGCGCCTATCAGGACATCATGGGCGACCTGCACAACCTCTTCGGCCGGGTGAACGAGGTGCACGTCTTCCTCGATGAGGACGACGAGCGCGGCTACTACATCGAAGAGACCCTGCCGGGTAACACCGTCGCGGAGGTGCTGGCGATGACCCAGTACTTCCCCAACAACCTCGCGCAGAAGATGAAGTCGCAGATCGACCAGGCCATCAAGGCCGACCGGCTGCGCCCGCAGGAGGGCATGCGCCTCCTCGCCGACTACGAGCGCGGCCTGAAGGAGCAGACCTACCTGTCCTTCAAGACCACCAACGGGAAGTGACCCGCCTCCCTTACCTCTTCAGGTGCTCGGCGTAGAGCCGGTCGCGCCAGTCGAAGAACCTCCCCAGCACCGGGTCGTTGATGAACTCCCGCACCCCCTCGCCCACCCGCCCGGGCAGGGGGTTGTAGCGGGTGTCCGGGATCTTCAAGAGCAGCGTCAGCCCGGCGGCCGTGAGGTCGGCCATCGTCGGCTCAGGGCCGCAGAGGTAGCCCCGCTCGGCGATGCGCTCGCAGAGCTCGACCAGCATCGTGCGCACCGTCGTGCGCGCCTCGTCCAGCTGGTGGCGCACCCCGGGGACGAAGGTCGCCGGGCGGGCCACCCAGCCCACCGCCCGCACCAGCAGCCGGGGGACCCTCGGCTTGCCCATCGAGGCCGTGCCCACGTCGGCCCAGAGGTCGCCGTCGCGCAGGGCTTCGTCGGCGGCGATGCCGGGCACGCGAGGGCCCAGCACCGCGTCGAGGCGCTCCTCCAGGTCGAGCACCTCTCGGCGGCGCACGAAGTCCGAAGGCAGCATCGGGCGCGCGTTGGGGAAGGCGTGCTCCAGGTAGAGCCCGATGGCCGTCGAGTCGTGCACCACGCTCCCCTCGTGCTCGATCACCGGCACCTTGCGCTGCCCGGAGAGCCTCATGATCGCGAGCTGGTCGGGGCCGGGGCTGTGGTCCACCACCCGGTAGTCGAGGCCCTTGAAGTCGAGCATCACCCGCGCCTTCTCGGAGAAGTGACTCAGCGGAAATCGATGCAGCACGATGGTCATTGGATATCTCCCCCTCTCAACCGACGACTCCACTCGACCGTAGGTCCATGATCTCCGCGGGCGCGAGGCCCAGCAGGCCACCGAGCACCGCGTCCGTGTCTGCCCCCAGCACCGGCGCCGCCAGGAAGCCCTCGCGATCGGGCTCCCCCGCCCGCAGCGGGTCGCCCGCCGTGCGGACCGTCCCCGCCGTCGGGTGCTCCATCGTCGCGACCATGCCCCGGGACAGCACCTGCGGGTCGGCGCACACCTCGGACACCCGCTGCACCGGCCCGGCCGGGACGCCCTCTCCATAGAGGCGAGAGAGCCACTGCGCGGTGCCCTCTTCGGACAAGCGTTGTCCGATGAGCGACTGCAGCTCGGTCATGCGCTCTCGGCGCGCGGCGTTCGTGGCGAAGCGGGGGTCGGAGGCCCACCCGGGGCAGCCCAGCGCCCGGCAGAAGCCCGGCCAGAAGGCGTCGGTGAACACCGCCACCACCAGGTGACCATCCCTCGTCGCGAAGCGCTGATACGGGACCGCGTGGGCGTGGCCCGATCCCTGTCGACCCATGTCGTCCCCGGCCATCAGCCAATTGCCCGCGGCGTAGGTCAGCAGGCCCACCTGACAATCGAGCAGCGACAGGTCGATGAAGCGGCCGACCCCGGTGCGCTCCCGCTCGTAGAGGGCCGCGCTCACCGCCAGCGCCGAGAAGAGCCCTCCGCCCAGGTCGCCCATCGGGACGCCGCAGCGCACCGGCTCGCCGTCGGGCTCGCCGGTCAATCCCATCATCCCGCCGCGCGCTTGAAGGGTGAGGTCGAAGGCGGGGAGGTCGCGGTCGGGGCCGGTGCGACCGAAGGCCGTGATGCCACAGACGATGAGCCGGGGGTTGTCGGCCATGAGCGTCGCGGCGTCGCAGCCCAGGCGCTCGGCCACCCCGGCGCGGAAGTTCTCCACCACCACGTCGCAGCGAGCGGCGAGGCGGCGCAGCAGGGCGCGGCCCTCCGGTCGAGCGAGGTCGAGCGCCACCGAGCGCTTGCCCCGGTTGACCGAGAGGAAATACACGCTCTCCCCGTGGAGGAAGTGCGGACCCACCGCGCGGATGTCGTCGCCCACGACGGGGCGCTCGATCTTCAGCACCTCGGCCCCGAGGTCGGCCAGGAGCATGGTGCCGTAGGGGCCCGCGAGCATCCGGGTGAGGTCGAGCACTCGCACTCCGCGGAGGGAGTTCATGGGCACATCCGAAGCAGGAAGGAGTAGCCCGTGGAGCCCGCCACGGCGTTGCGCTGATATCCGATGAGCGCCCCTCCCCACGGGGAGGGCGCCACCACGTCGAGGGTGCGCACCGGGTCGTTGAGCAGGGTGCGCAGATCGACGAAGCGGGCTTCCTGGTCGTATTGGAGGGTCACCAGCCGCGCGTCGACCTCGGTGCGGCGAATGCCCAGTACGGTCAATGAGCGCATGGTGCCCGCCTCGTCGACCCCCACCAGGATCGACGGCCGCTCGATGGGGCCCTCCAGCCGCCGGGGGCGCACCCGCAGCCCGCCGCGCGCGCCGAGCGCCGCGAACCACCCGGCGCGGTTGCCGTCGGTGAAGGTCACCCAGGGGCCCATCGGGCCGGCGCTGAGCTCGCGCCAGTGCACCACGCCCGCGTCCTGCGAGAGCACCGCGCGGGAGCGCTCGCGGCAGTCCTCGTCGAGCCACACCGCGGAGAGCCCCGGGCGCTCTCCGGACACCAGCGCCACGAAGCCGTCGCCCGAGGCCATCACCGCGTCCGGGACCACCCCCGCCGGGCAGCGCGCGGTCGAGCCAAGGTCGCCGTCCTCGTCGATCAACACCCGCTCGGTGCCTCGGAGCGTCTCCAGGAACACCGCAGCCGGGACGGAGGCGCTCCCCGGCCGCGCCACCACGGAGAGCCTCCCGGTGAGGGCCGCGTCGAGCGAGGCCACCGTGGGCTCCGCGCCGTCGGCCACCCGCACCACCTGCACCGTCGCGTCTTCTCGGGTGGCGAAGGCGACGCGCTGGGTGCCGTGGACGACCGCCATGGCCGCGCGGTCGAGGCCGCCGACGTCGTTGGAGAGGGCGATGGGATCACCCGACACGGCGCCGTCGGGGCGAAGCCCGCGGAGGTAGAGGGTGCGGCCGTCGAGGACCAGGGCGCTCCATCCCCGGCCGTTCCAGGCGAGGTGGGGCGTGGGGAGGCCCTGCTGGGTGCCGACGGTGCAGGCCACGCGCGGCGGCGGGCGAACCCGCGCGGCGCCGCAGCCCACCACCGCCGCCAGGCTCAGCGCACCTGCGATCGAGGAACGAACACCGCGCTCTGCCATGGTCCCAATGACACCGTCACCTGTCCGCCATTGCCGACGGTCGCCGTCCGGGGCTCGGTGCCCAGGATGTTCACCAGCTCGGTGCCCTCGGGCTGGCTGACGGTCATCGCGCTGCCCCCCGTCCGGGTCGTCGCCGTCTCCGCCGTGCCGTCCTTCGCGTGGATCACCACCAGCGCGAAATTCACCCCGTCCACCCGCTCGAAGGCGAGCATCCCCGCGTCCTGCTCGGCGCCCGTGTGCTCCGTCGTCCAGCGCACCGAGAAGTTTCCACGCCGCAGCGCGGGGTACGTGCGACGCGCGTTGATCAGCCGACGGGTCCACCCGAAGGTGCTGACGGAGCCGTCACGGCGGGTCTCGTTGGTGGGAAAGCCGGTGTCCCAGAGCCGCTCCCGGTTGGAGGGGTCATTGCCACCACGGAAGTCCTGCTCGGTGCCGTAATAGAGACAGGGAATGCCGTCTTCGGTGAGCAGGTAGGTGAGCGCCGCCAGCATCCGGGGGCGGAAGCGCTCCACGTCCGCGGGGTTGTTGCCATTGACCAGACCGGAGGAGCAGTCGCGCCCGTCGCCCCGGCGGATGTCATCCACCACCGTGGGGTTCATTCCATAGAGGAAGCGCGAGACGTCATGGTTGTCCATGAAGTTGACCAGCGCCTGCGTGGGGGCGACGCCGATGCCCTGGGGCTGGGGCATCGCCGAGAAGTCGCGGAGCCGCTCGGTGTAGAGGGTCTCGATGTCCCGGGTGTTGCCCGTGCCGCACTGGAAGATGTTGTCGAAGACCCGGTACTTCTGCGGGAAGTAGAACACCGAGTCCATCTCGTTGGGGTTGGTGTACGAGCCCACCAGCCGGTCGTCGCCGTCGAAGGCCTCGCCGAACATGAAGAAGCGCTGCTTGCCCGCCCGCGTCGCGCGCTGCCTGATCTGCGCCCCGAAGTACTGCCAGAACCCGTGCTCGACGTGCTTGAGCGTGTCGATGCGGAAGCCGTCGATGTCCGTGAGCTCGACCCAGCGCCAGTAGGCCTCGACCATCGCGAGGCGCACCCGCGGGTCTTCGGTGTTGACGTCCTTCAGGCCGCCCGGGAAGTCACCGAGGAGGGTCTGCTCTCCGGGCTGGCTGTTGACGTTGTCGTAGGTCGTGATGCGGCCGCGGCGGTGGTAGCCCTCCGGGCGGGCGAGGATCGCCTGCGAAGGGAGGATGTCCGAGCGCGGCGGCACCCGGAAGATCTCGGGCATGTTGAGGAAGATGACCGGCGCGTCGCCAGCCGGGCCGAGGGAGGTGAAGGCCTGCACCGGGCCGCGGAGGTTGTAGTCGGGGTCGTACTCGGTGACTCGGGAGATGGGGCTCGTCGCGCCGCCCGGGTTCTGGAAGCCCGACACGGCGCCGCTGCCCCCGAGAAACTCGTCGGGCCGGCCGTTGTTGTTGATGTCATAGAAGAACATCTGACCCATGTGGTTGGTCACGATGTCGACGATGACCTTGATCTGACGGGCGTGGCACTCGCGCACCAGCCGGCGGAGCATCGCGAGGTCGCCGAAGTGGGGGTTGGGCAGCGTGAGGTCGGAGGCCCAGTACCCGTGGTAGCCGTCGAAGCCCGCGTCGGTGTCGACGTTGCGGACGACGGGTGAGATCCAGAGGGTGGTCACCCCGAGGCGCTGGATGTAGTCGAGCTGCTGGATGACCCCGAGCCAGTCGCCGCCCTGGTAGCGGCCGAGCGCGGTGCGGTCGACGCGCACGTCGTTGCCGGTGTCGCCGTCCGCGAAGCGGTCGACCAGGAGCTGGTAGATCACCTCGTCGCGCCAGTCGGTGACGTGCGTGGCGAGGGGCTGCTGGGCGTAGTCGTCGATCTCCCCCAGGCACGATGCCCCGCCAAGGAGGGTTCCCAGGAGTCCAAGCGTCGCGAAGAGTCCTCGGAATCTCACGGGCGCGCAGCCTATACCCCCGCCACGCCGCGAGGGAAGCACTCACCGCATCAGCGCCAGCGCGAGGAGCGCGAGGAGCGCCAGCGCCGCCGCCACGGTCGCCGCCACGCGGAGCGCCGAGCGGCGGCGGGCGCGCTGGAGGGCGAGCCCCGAGGAGGCCATCGCCGAACGCACCGAGGGATGGCCCGACGACTCCGCCCGGGAGCGCAGCGCCGCCGCGTCGTCGAGCGCGCCCCGTGACACCAGCGCCACGGCCTGGGCGTCGAGCCGACGACCGAGCTCGGCCGCCAGCGCCTCACCCTCCGCGTCGCCGGGAGCGGTGACATGGAGCTCGCCCAGCAGGTCGAGCGCTCGCGCATCGAGCCCTCGCTGGAGCGCCGAGCGGGCGTCCTCCAGCAGCGCCCAGGAGGAGCGCCTGTGGAGCCGACGGCCCGCCACGCGCTCGGCCTGCACCAGCCGCGATACCGCGTCGGGCCAGCGCACCGCCGCGCCGCGCCCGGCCAGCCGCTGGGCCTCGTAGAGCTCGCCCCGCTCGGCCATCGCCAGCACCGCGTCGCCAAGCGCCGTCGCGGCGTCGCGGGCGGAGGCGTGGCCCGGGTCCTCCTCCGCGAGGGCGACCAGGCGGTCGATGGCGGCGTCGAGGGAGTCGGAGGCGATGAGGGCGCGCACCGCGGCGACCGCCGACTCGGTGGCGGCGTCGAGGGGGGAGCGCTCGGCCCACACCCGCCTCCGGGCGCCGTGCACCCAGAGCGTGAAGGGCTCGTCGTTCACCCGGACCTGCAGCCGCCACGCGGGGTAGCGCCAGACCACCACCTGCTGGCGGGTCACCCGCTGCCCCTCGGAGGCGCGGGCGGTCTCCGCCGAGAGAAGGTCGGCGAGCGCGGCGCCCAGGTGGTCGTGGGGGAGCTCGCGCGCCAGGGCGGCGGGGTCGATGGCGTCGGCCTCGAGGTGCACCACCGCGGCGGCCTCGCTGCCGGGGACGCCCACCTCCCCGGAGAGGCCCGGGGGAAGGCCCACGGAGACCACCGCGCGGGCGCGCACCCCGAGCGCCGACTGGGACACCCACGGGCGGGTCTCGACGACGCCGTCGGCGCCGCAGGTGGGGCACGGGCAGTGGCCGACCCCATCGCAGGCGCGGCACGACACGCGGCCGAGGGAGCAGCCGCAGACCGAGTCGCCGCGGCCGTCGCAGGCGGGGCAGCGACGGGTTCCGCCGCCGGGGACGAGCACCTCGCCGTTGCCGCCGCAGCGGCCGCAGCGGGAGCGGCCGAAGCCGCCGCAGCGGGAGCAGAGCACCGTGCCGACGGCGTCGCATACCTCGCAGCGTAAGCGCCCGGGGGGAGTCCCGGTGGGAGCGTCGACGGCGCACCGGGGGCACGGCTCACGACGGGGGCGGAGCGAGAGCGGGGCGTCGACGGTGAGGCGGTCCCAGGTGTCGACCGGGGAGAGGTCGAGCAGCCAGGCGTCGATGGCGTCCTCGCCCGCGGCGGAGGCCTCGGGGCCCACCGCCACGGCGTCCTGGTCGTCGCTCCCGGTCACCACCCGGCGCTCGATGGCCCGCGACTCCAGCCGCGTCGCCACGTGCGCCTCGAAGGCGGGGATCATCGTCACCGCGTCGACCACCATCGCCGCCCCGAGCGAGGAGAGCGGGTGCCTCGGCCGTGCCCGCGACCAGGCGTCCACCGCGTCTCGCAGCCCCGAGAGCGCTGCGTCGTCGACGCCCTCGTAGGCCACCGCGAGGCGGTCGAAGGCCACCTCGTGGCGGTCGCTGCTGAGCAGCTCCTCGCCGACGTCGTCCGCGGCCTCGGCGATCGGGTCTTCGGTGAAGGCCTCGTCCACCGTGGGCTCGTCCGCCGCCGCGGGGCGCTCCCTCGCGGCCTCCAGCCCGAGGCGCGTCGCCTCCGCGCGGCGCTCCCGCTCGGCCCTCGCCAGCGCCTCGATCTCCTCCTCGGCCCTCGCCTGCTGCTCGGCCCACTGCGCGGCGACGCGCTCGGCCCTCGCGGCCTCCGCTCGCCTCGCGGCCTCCTCGGCGCGCTGCTCGGCCTCGGCCCGCTGCGTCTCGCCCTCCGCCAGAGAGAGCGCCACCCTCGTCGCCTCGTCCGCCGCGCGCTCGGCCTCGACGCGCAGCGCGCCCTCCCTCGCCAGCAGGTCGCCCAGCGTGGCGGACAGCTCCGCCTCGGCCCGCTCCCGCCGCGCCCGCTCGGCCGCCGCGAGCTGCGCCGCGCGACGCACCTCCTCCGCCGCGGCCCCCTCCGCGGCCCGCAGCGCCGCCTCTCGCAGCTCGGCCTCCGAGCGCGCCACCGCCCGCTGGACCTCCTCCTCCGCCGCCAGCCTCGCCGCCTCGCGCCAGCGCGCCTCGAGCGCCGCCGGGTCGACCGCCGCGGCCTCCCCGGTCGAGCGCGCCTTCGACAGCGAGAGCTCGGTCATCGCCCTGGCGTGCTCGGCCTCCGCCAGCGCCCGCTCGGCCTGCAGCGCCGCAAGGGCCCGCTCGTGCGATCGACGCGCCGCCTCGCGCTCCGACTGGATGCGCGCGACCTCCCGGTCGACCTCCCTCCGGAGGGCGTCCCTCGCCGCCTCTCGCTGCGCGGTGAGTCTCTCCGCGGCCACCCTGGCGGCCTCCCGCTCCAGCTGGGAGCGGGCGGCCTCCCGCTGCGCCGCGATGCGCTCGCTCTCCTCCAGCAGCGCCCTCTGCCGGGCGCGCCGCTCGGCCTGGGCGGCCTGGTCCGCGAGGGTCTCCGCGAGGGGCGCCGAGGGGATCGGTCGCCCTGCCGCCAGCAGCGCCTCTCGCACCGCCTCGCGAGCGGCCCCTTCGCCCGCGGCGGTGAGCACCCCGAGGGCGGGCGCGTGCCTCGCGGCCCAGAGCAGCGCCGTCCCCTGCCCCAGCGGATCGCCCGGAGCGTCGAGCAGCTCGGCCCACACCGCGTCGTCGCGCCTCGACGGATCGATGCCGACGAAGCCCACCAGCGCCCTCCCCTCGGCGCCTCCGCTCGCGGTCGGGTCGCTGGGGATCACCGTGAGCCCGCAGAGCAGCGCGCACCGCAGCGCCGCGATGCCCGAGGGCGCCACGCCTGCGCCGAAGGCCGCGCCCCAGCGGGTCATCGCGTCGCCGAGGCTCAGCCCCGAGACGCCGTCCTGGGAGAAGAAGCGACGGAGCCACTCGCCCACCAGGCCCGAGGAGAGCGCGGCCTCCAGGGCGAGCGGTCCTCGACGCCAGGCCAGCACCAGGTCGGCGGGGGTGTCGATGGCCGCCCCGGAGGGCCCGCGGGCCAGCACCATGCCCGTCGCCCCGAGGGACCAGAGCAGCCGCAGCAGCGCCCCGTCGTCGGCGGTGGAGGGGGGAGCATCGAGCTCCAGGCCCGGCGCCGAGTGGGCCAGCCAGGCGTGAAGTTCGGAGCGCACGTGGGCCTCGCGCAGGGCTCCCCAGGCGGCCGCCACGCGAGCCGTCGAGCGCAGGTCGCCGATGCCCTCGAAGCGCACCGCCCGGGTCGAGGCGCCCACCTCCACGAAGACCCGGAGCGAGGCCCGGGGAGCACGGCGGTAGACCCCTCGCCAGAAGGCTCCCTCGTCGGAGTCGTGGGCGCGAGGGGCCGAGAGCTCGTCGATCCAGGCGGCGTCGCGCTTCGCCCGGGGGAGCGAGTCCATCCAGGCCAGGAGGGTTCCGTCGCGCCAGCGGTCGAGGGCCTCGGCGCGCGCCTCGGGCCGGCGCAGCACCTCCCTCGCCAGCGCCGTCGGATCACCCACCGGCCTGGACGCCAGCCTCAGCGGCTCGCCCAGCGCCCAGGAGAGCCGCTGCTCCGCGTGGGCCTCGTCGCGCGCCAGGGCCTCGCACGCCGCCGCCACCGCGCCGTGGCCCTCGCGGCGAAACCACGCGCCCAGCGCCCTGCCCTGAGAGCGCACCCGGGAGGCGTCCAGCCGACCCGCGCGGAGGTGGGTGCGGAGCAGCTCCGGCGAGGTGACCGCGAGCCCGTCGACGGCGACGCCCTCCCGGCCCATCGCCCAGGCGAGGGTCCAGGCGCCGACGAGCGCCGCGTCGGTGTCGGGTCCGCGGGCGAGGGCCTCGGACTCCAGGGCGATCGCGACGAGCGCCGCGTCGCCGCGGTTGGCGCGCAGCCAGGCCGAGAGGGCGCCGTCTCGGAGGGCCACCACGGCGTGGGCGACGCTCTCGGTGATGGCCCCGGCGGCGGCGTCGAGGGTGCGGGGAGCGCCGGGCAGCGCTTCGCACGGCGACCAGGCCAGGGATGCCTCGGTGTGTAACGCGACGCCGAGACGCCCGGCGACGGCGCGGGCGAAGTCCGGGGAGAGCCCGCGGCGGGCGGCCTCCTGGTCGAGGCGGCGAAGCTCCGGGGGGTACAGCGCAAGGGCGTCGCCGGCCTCTCGGGTGATGAGGGCTTCCAGGGCGCGCTCGTGCCAGGCCATGAGCTCGGAGAGCGCGGCGGCGGAGAGCTCGCCCTGGCGGGAGAGGGCTGCGAGGCGACGGGAGAGGGCCGACCCGGCGACCTCCGCGCGGGCCCGCCACTCCGATCCCCGGCGGGTGACCTGGTTGAGCGCGGCGCGCACGAAGGCGAGGCGCTCGGCGAGGGCGGCGGCGGAGGGGGGGCGGGCCGCGAGGTCGGGCTGCGCGGGGTAGAGGGCGTCGAGGAGGGGGCGGTCGTCCTCGGCGAGGGCGGTCACGGCGCGCAGGTCGTCGTCGCTGACCACGCGAACGGCCCGAGCGAGGGGGCTCTGGGCGACCTCGTCGAGCTCCAGGAAGGCCTCGTCGTCGAGGGCCTCGGGGAGGTGCGGCGTGGGGTCCGGCGCCGCGGGGGCGTCGCTCTCCAGCTCCAGGAAGGCCTCGTCGTCGGAGCTCATCTGCGCGTGCCGGGGAATGCCAGGACCTTCCTCGCGATCATGGCGCGCCCTGCGGCGGTTTCACCAGAAAGCGGGTCGCGCGTAGAGTCCGCGGCGGCTACGAAGCCCCCTAACACCCCCATGGCGTTCTACGGCATCGACCTCGGCACCACCTACGCGTCCGTGGCGCTCGCTCACCGCGGCGTGGCGAGGATGATCCCGCTGGAGTCCGGCGGCGTCACGCTGGCCTCCACGGTGCTGCTCGACGGGAGCGACCCCTCGCAGCCCTCGGTGATCGTCGGCCGCCGCGCGCCCATCGCCTGGCGCGACCGCTGCGCCTCCCTGGGCTGCGCTCCTCCCCGCGTGGCCCTGGTGCGCGGCAGCAAGAACCACCTGGCGGTCACCCACTCCATCGCGGGCGGCCCCCCGTGGTCGCTCGGGGCGATGGACCTCTACTCCACGGACATCGGCGCCCTGGTGCTGCGCGCGCTGCGCTCGTGGGTCGAGCGCACCCCGGGGCTGGCCCCCATCGACGGCGTGGTGGTCACGCACCCTCAGCGGCTTCGCAACCGGGAGCGACGCGCGGTGGCGCAGTCCGTCTCGCTGGCCGGTCTCCCCTCCGTGGCGATGCTCCCGGAGCCCGACGCGGCGGCGTGGGCCTACGGGATGGGGCAGCGCTTCGGCTCCCGGGGCGCGCGCTTCATGGTCTTCGACTTCGGCGGAGGGACCCTCGACGTGACGATCCTCCGTCGAGAGGGCGGCGGGGGCGCTCCGACGCTGGAGGCGCTGGCCTCGTACGGGGTGCAGCTCGGGGGCCTCGGCGTGGACGAGCTGCTGCGCGAGCGCCTGCTGGAGCGCTACGCGGACGCCGCGCGCGCTCCGGGCCTCGGGCTCCACGAGGTCGACGAGGCGTCGAGGGAGGCGCTGCTCTCGGTGGCCGAGGGGGTGAAGATACAGCTCAACCAGCACGCGACGCTCGACGCCAACCCCATGGCGAGGGTGGCCTCCCGCACGCTGGCGCTGCGCACCGAGGGGGGCGCGTCGCTGCCCCCTGCGGTGGTGCGGGTGACCCTCGGGGAGCTCGCCCGCTGGACCGAGGAGCTCACCGAGCGCGCGGTCGACTGCGCGGAGGAGGCGCTCTCCCGGGCGGGTCTCG